>Ga0268251_10000021_pt1 | contig 179476 bp, 191 predicted proteins | sample AgamicAsMae_FD_200527 | JGI IMG/M metagenome (GOLD analysis project Ga0268251, IMG submission 200527) | Agave microbial communities from Guanajuato, Mexico - As.Ma.e (v2) (version 2) | ecosystem: Host-associated > Plants > Phyllosphere > Phylloplane/Leaf | place: Guanajuato, Mexico... | reverse complement strand
ATTGTCGTCTACTCCACCGTGTACATCCTCTAGCGCGATGATCAATCCGCTGCGAAGCGAGGCCGAGGCGTTCCGATTCGTTCTGGCGAGTCTGGCGTACTTCGCGGCGATCGTCTTGGCGGCGGTAGCCGGTGGGCGGTGGGTCGGGCTGGCCGTCTTCATCGCGCTGAGCGCCGCCGTGCTCGGCTGGTGGGTACGGGCCCGCCGCGCCGAGCAGCCGGTGCCGACGCGGCCGACCCGGGAGTCGGCACCCGGCGAGCGGCGGATCCTCGTGATCGCGAACGAGACCGTCGGGGGACAGATGCTCCGCGACACCATCCACGCGAAGGCCGAGGGCTACCGGGAAGAGGTGCTCGTCGTGACGCCTGCGCTCAACTCGCCGCTCAGGCACTGGGCCTCGGACGAGGACGGGGCGCGGGCGGCGGCGCAGCGGCGGCTCGACGCGAGCCTGGCGCGGCTGCGGGAGGCCGGCATCGCCGCGCGCGGGGAAGTCGGCGACGGCGAGCCGCTGCAGGCGATCGAGGACGCGCTGCGCACGTTCGGCGCCGACGAGATCATCATCTCGACGCACCCGGAGGGCCGGTCGCACTGGCTCGAGCGGGGAGTCGTCAGCGGCGCGCGGGAGCGCTTCGCCGTCCCGATCACGCACGTCGTGGTCGACCTCGAGGCCGAGCGCGAGGAAGTTCGCTAGGCCCGACGGCCGGGCCGCAGGCCGTGTGGTTTCGCGTCGCCGCGCCGGGGCGGTCCCATCCCAATCCCCCACCCACCCACGGGGAACAAGCACGCTAGCGGGCCAAAGCGCACGCCGCTGTGCCGAAAGCGCTACTTCTTGCCGGCCTGGGCGGCGACGTACTTCGCCACCGCCTCGATCTGCGCGTCCGTGAGCTTGCCCTTGAAGGCCGGCATGACAGCACCGCCGTTCGTCACCTGCTGCTTCGCCCGGGCGAACGGCAGCTCGAGCTTGTCGAGGTTCGGGCCGACCGTGCCGTTCGTCCCCGCGGCTGCGAGCGTGTGACAGCTGCCGCAGTTCGACGTGAAGATCGTCTTCCCGTTCGTGCTCTTCGTCGTGCCGGTCGAGGCCGCGGCGAGCGACGCCTTCGTCCCCGCGACCGAAGCCACGTACGCGGCCACGTCGTCGACGGCCTCTCCCTTGACGAGGTCGGCCGGCATGTTTGGGCCCTCGTCGCGCTGGGCCGGGAACTTGATCTGATCCGCCACGACCTGGCGGATCGTGCTCTCCTCGAAGTGCGAGTCGTGCCCGGGGCCGCGCATCGCCGCGAAGGCCTCGTCCAGGTTGGGCCCGATCTTGCCGTTCGCGCCGGCTGCGCCGAGCGTGTGGCAGACGGCGCACTTCGCGGTGAAGAGCGACTTGCCGCTCTGCGTGTTCCCGCTCGCCGCGACGCCCCCGGTGCCGCAGCCTGCGGCGAGGAAGGCGATGCAGGCTGAAGCGGCGAGCGCGAGCCGCGACGACACTAGGCGGGCGGGCGGCTCGACGACGAGACCTGCTCGAGGGCCTCGCTTCGCGTCGGGTAGATCGTGAACACCCGGTCGAGGCCGGTGATCTCGAAGATCTTCGTGATGTTGCGGTCGCTGCACACGAGCGAGAGCTGACCGTCGTTCGTGCGTAGGCGCTTCACGCCCCCGACGAGCACGCCCAGAGTGGTCGAGTCGATGAAGGTCGTGTCCGAGAAGTCGACCACGACGGTGCGTGCGCCCTGGCTGATCACCTCGAGGAGCTGCTGCTTGAACTCGGGTGCGGTGTAGAGGTCGACCTCGCCCGCCAGCGAGATGACGTAGGCCCCATCGCCGAGCTCCTCGGTCTTGATGTCGAAGTTCATCGCTCCCCCGGTCGCGGATTCAAGGGCGCGAGTCTAACGAGTCGACTTCAGGCTCGACTGCAGCTGCTTGACGCGCTGCTTCACCTGCGGCGCGCTCGGGTCGTCGGGCGCCAGCTTGAGGAACCGCTTGTAGGCGGCGATCGCCGTCTTGGCGTCGTTGGCAGACTCGGCCGTCGACGCGAGCTGGAGCTGAACCGTCGGGTCGTTCGGCGTCTTCTTCGCCACGCGCTTGTAGGCGCCGACGGCGGCCGAGTAGGCGGTCTGCATCTTCTGGTACGCGGTGGTGAAGGCGGTTTGCGCGCCGCTCGTCGAGGCCTCCGTGATCGGATTCTGGCCGAGCGCCGTCCCGAGCTTGCCCCCCACCGGGACGGGCGTGAAGAGCGACGCGCTCGTCAGGGCCGACTGGGCCGCGATCGCTTGCTGGCGCGCGGCGTCGGCCTGCGAGAGGTACGAGCCGGCGAGCTCCGTCAGCGCGGTCGTGTCGTTCGGCCGGAGCCGGGTGTACGTCTTCAGCGCGTCGATCGCCTTCGCGGTGTCGCCTTTGACCTGGTAGGCGCGGGCAAGATCGCGGTAGGCCGCCGCGTCGCGCGGGTTCTTCTTGATCCGCTTCTGCGCGCCGCTCACCGATGTCGACGAGGAGCCGCCGAAGAGGTCGAAGTTCCCCTGGAGGAGGTCACCGATCCCCGACGAGCCGGAGCCGACGCCGAGGAAGACGAAGCTCAGCGCGAAGACGAGCGCGAGGAAGATGAACACCGGCTTCGTCGAACGGCGAAGCCGCATGAAGAACATCGTCTGCTCGGTTACGGGAGGCTTGCGCGCCGCGCGGGGGGCGGGCTGGGCCTTCGGCTGACGAGGACGCTGCTTTGCGGCTCCACGGGCCATGCGCGCCCTAGGGTACCGCCCACTCGTGAGCGTCGCCCACGGCTCGGAGGCGCGCCTTGACCTCCTCGCCGGCGAGCGCGCCCGCGACGCCTGCGGCGAACGCGGCGCGCGGGTCGAGCCCGAGGCGACGGGCCGCCTCGTAGTCGCGAGTGAGGTCGGTGTCGAACATGGCCGGATCGTCCGTCGAGATCGAGCAGAGAACCCCCGCCTCGACGAGCTTCGGCAGCGGATGCTCCTCGAGGGAGGTCACGGCGCCGGTGCGGAGGTTCGAGATCGGGCACACGTCGAGGACGATCTCCCGCGCCGCGAGCTCGCGCACGAGCGCGGGATCCTCGACCGCGCGGATCCCGTGGCGCACCCGGTCGGCCTCGAGCGCCTCGAGGGCGCCCCAGACGGACGCGGGGCCGACGACCTCGCCGGCGTGCGGGACGGAGGCAAGCCCTTCCGCGCGCGCCTCGTGGAAGACCTCGGCATAGGGCTCCGGCGGGAACTGCGCCTCCAGCCCGCCGAGCCCGACTCCGGCCATGCCGTACTTCACGGCGTAGCTCACGGTTCGCCGCGCCTCCTCGAGCGTGAACCCGCGCGGGATGTCGGGCGTGAGCGCGACCTCGACGCCGTGCAGCTCCTTCGCCTCCTGGGCGCCGTCGCGAAAGCCCGAATAGACCTCGTCCCACGACACTCCGCGCCGCACGCGCTCGGCCGGCGAGAAGATGCCCTCGACGTAGACCGCGCCGTGGGAGGCGGCCTCGGCGGCGTAGTCGACGACGACCTGGCGGAAGTCGGCTTCGGTCCGAAGCGCGTTCGTCGTCAGCACCCAGATCTCGATGAAGTGCACGAAGTCGCGGAACTCGTACAGCGCCGCGAGCCCCTCGACGGTGTCGGCGGGAAGCGCGTAGTCGTTCCGCCGCGCGATCTCGAGCAGCGTCGCCGGCCGCACCGTCCCCTCCAGGTGGACGTGCAGCTCGATCTTCGGGAACGTCACAAAGGCTCGGCGGCCGCGTCGGCTTCGCGAACTCCCCAACGGCGCTCCATCAGCACCGCCAACCAGATCGAGCCCTCGTAGAGGACCACGAGCGGAACGCCCTCGAAGGTGGTCGTGACCGGGTCGATGCCCGGCAGGAGCACCGCGATGACGGCGACGACGAAGTAGCCGAGCCGCCGGTTGTGGCGCAGCGTGTACGTCGAGAGGATGCCGAGGCGGACGAGGCCGAGGACGAAGATCGGCAACTCGAAGACGATGCCGACCCCGAGCAGCACGGCCGTCGCGAAGGAGAAGTAGTCCCGCGCGCGGATGTTGATGTCGTAGAACTGGTCGTCGTAGTGGGTGAGGAAGTGGAGCGCCTGCGGCAGCACGAGCCAGTAGCCGAACGCGACCCCGCAGGCGAGGAGCACGCTCGCGAAGCCGACGAAGAGCGCGACGACCCGCTGTGACCTTTCCTCGAAGGCCGGAGCGAGGAAGCTCCAGAGCTGCCAGAGCAGGATCGGGAAGGCGAGCGCGATGCCCGCCATCAGGCTGATCTTGAACGAGGTCAGAAATGGCTCGGCGACGCCGAACGTGATCAGGTGGCGCCGGTCGGGAGGCAGCGGGCGCTCGAGCCAGTTGATGAGGCGGTGGTGGAAGACGAAGGCCACCGTTGTCGTGGCGGCGAGCGCGACGAGCGAGATGATGATCCGCGTCCGCAGCTCGTCGAGGTGCTCGACGAGGGTCGCCTCTTCGCCGTGTCCGAGGCGGCGCGGAAGCCTCATCGCCCGCGCGGCACCGCTTGCGGTGCCGCTTTCAGGACGTGCGGGCTTTGCCCGCGCGTCCGTCTGAAACGACCGGTCGACACGCCGGGATTCTCCAGATCGGCCGCTACTTAGACGTGATCGTGCTCGCGAGGCGCGGCAGGCGCCGTTGTGTCCTGCGTGCCGACGGGAGGCTCGACGTGGGCCGACTCGAGCTGCCGCGGCTCCTCGTCCTTCCCGCTGACCGAATCCTTGAACTCCCGCATGCCCTTCCCGAGCGAACGCCCGATCTCCGGGAGCCGCCTCGCGCCGAAGAGCAGGAGCGCCAGTAGAAGGAGGAGGACAATCTCGCCGGTTCCGATGTTCGGCATTGACCCGAGGATAGCGCGTTTGGCTCGGCCCGCCGAGGGAGACGGAAGGGACGATGCGAAAGAAACCGCTGCACGAGCAGGTGGTCGTCGTCACGGGCGCGTCGAGCGGCCTGGGGCGGGCGATTGCGCGCCTCGCCGGCGAGCGCGGGGCGAAGGTGGTCGTCACCGCGCGGAGCGCCGAGGCGCTCGACAACGCCGTCGCGGAGATCGAGGCCTCGGGCTCGGGGGCACTCGCCGTCCCGGCCGACCACACGATCCAGGACGAGGTCGCGAAGGTGGTCGAGCAGACGATCGACCGCTTCGGGCGCATCGACACGTACTGCGCGAACGCGATCGTGACCGTCTACGCGGAGGCGGAGCGGCTCGACGCTGAGGAGCTCCGCCGCGTCCTGGACGTGAACTTCTTCGGCATGGTCTACGGCTTCTGGGCCGCGCTCCCGCACCTGAAGGAGAGCAAGGGCACCTTCCTGCATGTGAGCTCGGCGCTCGCGTACCGCGGGATCCCGCTCCAGGCGGCGTACTGCTCGTCGAAGGCCGCCGGCCGCACGTTCCTCGAGTCGGCCCGCGTGGAGCTCGAGAAAGAGGGCGCCGAGGTGGCCGTCTCGCTCGTCTTGCCGGGGGCGATCAACACGCCGCAGTTCGACCGCGACCGGCAGAAGATCGGCTACCAGCCCCAGCCGGTGCCGCCGATCTACCAGCCCGAGCCGTTCGCGGAGGCCGTCCTGCACTGCATGGAGCACCCGGTCCGCGAGCTCCCGATCGGCTGGGGCGCTCAGAAGCTCCTCTGGGGCCAGAAGCTCTCGCCGCGCGCCGGCGACCTGATGCTGCTTCGGATGGGCTGGAAGGGCCAGCACACCGACGAGCCGAAGCCCGTCGACTCGCCCGACAACCTCTTCGAGACGCTGCCCGGCGATCCGGGCGCGCACGGCCGGTTCGACGACCGCTCCCGCCGCTCGACGGCCTGGACGGCGCTCCGGCTGGCGCTGACCTCGCGGAAGGCCGCGCTCGCGGCCGCCGGCCTGGCCGCGCCCGTCGCCGCGAAGGCCTTTGCCGGCCGGAACGGAGGCCACAAGCGGGCCGGTCGGAGGCTCGCAGGGCTGCGCTAGACTGCGTCACGAAGGAAGGCCCGGCCCCGCATCTTTCCTGGGTTCTTCCTGTTACAAATCATGGCTTTGCTCGAACTCAAGAACCTGCACGTCGCGCTCGAGGACGGCACGGAGATCGTCAAGGGCGTCGATCTCGCCGTGAACCCGAACGAGGTGCACGCGATCATGGGCCCAAACGGCTCGGGCAAGTCGACGCTCGCCTATGCCCTGATGGGGCACCCGGCCTACGAGATCACCGAGGGCGAGGTTCTCTTCGACGGCCGCGACCTCGTCGAGATGGGGCCGGACGAGCGCGCGCAGGCGGGCCTCTTCCTCGCCTTCCAGTACCCGCACGCTATCCCGGGCGTGACCGTCACGAGCTTCCTGCGCTCCGCGATCAACGCGATCCGGAAGGCGCGCGCGGGGGGCATCGACGATCCGATCCCCGTGCCCGAGTTCCGCAAGGAGCTCCTTGGTCAGATGGACCGGCTCAAGGTCTCCCGCGACCTCGCGTCGAGGTACCTGAATGACGGCTTCTCGGGTGGCGAGAAGAAGCGGATCGAGATTCTCCAGATGGCGATGCTGAAGCCGCGTATCGCCGTCCTCGACGAGACCGACTCCGGCCTCGACATCGACGCGCTCCAGACCGTCGCGCGAGGTGTTCAAGCCCTCGTCAGCCCCGAGATGGGCGCCGTCGTGATCACGCACTACCAGCGGATCCTCAACTACATCAAGCCCGATTTCGTGCACGTCCTCGTCGGCGGGCGTATCGTGGAGGAGGGCGGGCCGGAGCTCGCACACAAGCTCGAGGCCGAGGGCTACGAGGCGTTCACGCCGGTGGCCGTCGGGGAAGGTGGGTCGTAGTGGCCGTCACGCCAGAGACCGAGGTCGTACGAGGAATTCGCAGCGAATACAAGTACGGCTTCGCGAACCCGGACGAGGCCGAGGACTACTTCTTCAAGTCCGGCCGCGGGCTGAGCCACGAGATCGTCGAGGCCATCTCTGCGCACAAGAACGAGCCGGAGTGGATGCGCAAGTTCCGGCACAAGAGCCTCGACTACTTCCTCGCGCGCCCCTTGCCGACCTGGGGCGGCAACGTCGCCGACATCGACTTCGAGAACATCTTCTACTACATCAGCCCGACCGAGAAGCAGGCGGAGAAGTGGGAGGACCTGCCGGCCGAGATCCTCGACACGTGGAACAAGCTCGGGATTCCGGAGGCGGAGAAGAAGTACCTCGCCGGCGTCGGCGCCCAGTACGAGTCTGAGGTCGTCTACCACAAGCTCCAGGAGGAGCTCACCAAGCAGGGCGTGCTCTTCCTCGACATGGACTCCGGCCTGCGCGAGCACGAGAAGCTCGTGAAGCAGTACTTCGGGACGATCATCCCGCAGAACGACAACAAGTTCGCAGCGCTGAACTCAGCCGTCTGGTCGGGCGGCTCGTTCATCTACGTGCCGCCGGGCGTGTCGATCGAGATGCCGCTCCAGGCCTACTTCCGGATCAACGCGGAGAACATGGGCCAGTTCGAGCGCACGCTGATCATCGTCGACGAGGACGCGTACGTGCACTACGTCGAGGGCTGCACGGCCCCGGTCTACTCGTCCGACTCACTGCACTCGGCGGTGGTCGAGATCATCGTCAAGCCGCGCGGTCGCTGCCGCTACACCACGATCCAGAACTGGTCGAACAACGTCTACAACCTCGTCACGAAGCGCGCCGTCGCCTACGAGGACGCGACGATGGAGTGGGTCGACGGCAATCTCGGCTCGAAGCTCACGATGAAGTATCCGGCGATCTGGCTGATGGGCGAGCGCGCGCACGGCGAGGTGCTGTCGATCGCGTTCGCCGGCGAGGGCCAGCATCAGGACGCCGGCGGCAAGGTGCACCACTACGCGCCGCGGACCACGTCGGTGATCACCTCGAAGTCGATCTCGAAGAACGGCGGCCGGGCCGGCTACCGCGGCCTGTTGGAGGTGGCGAAGGGCGCCGAGGGGTCGAAGTCGAAGGTCGTCTGCGACGCGCTCATCCTCGACGAGGAGTCCCGTTCGGACACGTACCCGTACATCCAGATCGACGAGTCCAACGTTGACGTCGGCCACGAGGCCACCGTCTCGAAGATCGGCGAGGAGCAGCTCTTCTACCTCATGTCGCGCGGCCTCTCCGAGGCGGAGGCGTCCGCGATGGTCGTGTCCGGCTTCGTCGAGCCGATCACGAAGGAGCTTCCGCTCGAGTACGCCGTCGAGATGAACCGGCTGATCCAGCTCCAGATGGAAGGTTCCGTCGGCTAGGACGCCGTGCAGGTCGAGCAGGTCGACTTCATCTCGATTCCGACTCGTGACGTGAGCAGAGCGATCGCCTTCTACCGGGACGTGCTCGGTCTGCCGGAGAGTGCCTCTACCCCGGCGGAGGTGGAGACACCGAACGTCACCCTCTCCTTCTGGAACCCCGAGGCTGACGGGGAGGAGTTCGTCCCGAACGTCGGCGGGTTCGCACTCCGCGTGGCCGACGTCGCGGCAGCGGTCGAGGAGGTTCGGGCGGCCGGAGCCGAGGTGCTGGGGATCGATGACACGGGCGTCTGCCACATGGGCTTCGTCAAGGACCTCGACGGGAACACGCTCATCCTGCACCGGAGGTACGCGCCTCGTGGCTAGGGCCGAGCTGCTGGAGCGCTACCGCGCGCTGCCGATGCCCACGACCTCCGACGAGTCGTGGCGCTTCACCGATCTCCGCGGCTTCGATCCCGACGCGTTCGCTTCGAATGGCCACGCCGGAGTGACGGTCACCCGGCCGATGCTGGAGCTGGACGTGGCCGGGCTGGCCACGGCCGGGCCGGAGGGGATCGAGATCGAGCGCGCGCCCGACGGGATCGTCTTCGAGGCGCTCTCCGAAGGCCAGGAGCGACTCGGACGGCTGATCGGCGCCGACGAGAAGTTCGCCGCGCACAACGCGGCGCTCTGGCAGCACGGGCTGCTCGTGCACGTGCCGCACGGCGTCGAGCTCGAGCGGCCGCTCTACGTGCGCGTGTCGGCGCCGTTCTGGCGGCTGCTCGTCGTCGCGGAGGAAGGCGCGCGCTTTTCGCTCGTCGAGGAGTACGTCTCCCGGGCGGAGGGCGAGGCGTACTCGAACGCCGTCGTCGAGCTCTTCGTGGAGCAGGCGGCGAAGCTCGAGTACGTGTCGCTTCAGAACCTGTCCCGCGACACGTGGCACTTCGCGTCGCACCACGCGCGGGTGGAGCGCGACGCCGAGCTCGACTGGGTCGCCGGCGGCTTCGGCTCGAAGAAGGGCAAGACGCGCATCCACAACGACCTCGCCGGCCAGGGCGCGACCTCGCGCGTAACGGGCGCGTACTTCGCCGACGGCACGCAGCACCTCGACTACGACACGTTCCAGGAGCACATGGCTCCGTCGACCACGTCCGACTTCGCGTTCAAGGGCGCCCTTCGCGACGAGGCGACGTCGGTCTGGCGCGGGATGATCCGCGTCGAGCAAGACGCCCAGAAGACGAACGCCTACCAGGAGAACCGGAACCTCCTCCTCTCCCCGAAGGCGCACGCCGACTCGATCCCGGGCCTCGAGATCCTGGCGAACGACGTGCGCTGCACGCACGGAGCGACGGTGAGCCCGGTGAACCGCGACGAGCTCTTCTACGCCATGGCCCGCGGCCTGACGCGGCCGGATGCGGAGCGCCTGATCGTGCGCGCCTTTTTCCAGGAGGTGCTCGATCGGGTCGAGCTCGAGCCGGTGCGCGAGGCGCTCGCGAGCGCCCTCGAGGCGCGCATTCCTCAGGCCTAGCTCGCGCGGTCCGGCACGTCCACACCAAGATCTCTGCAGACGGCTCGCACCGTGCCCGTCGGGATCTCGCGGTGGCGTTGGCATCGTCGAACGAGCGCCCGTGGCTGGATTACGCCAGACGTCGTGTCGTGCGCCGTGCCGAATCCGCTCGCAGCCAAGTCGCTCGAGATGACGCTCGAGCGACGCGCGGCTCAACGCAGGTCGATGTCGAGCGTTTCGTAGTGGGTACTGCTCGACCGCGTTTCCCGAGCCTCGTCAGCGTATGAAGCGACAAGCTCGCGAACGGCGTCGGCGAGCATCCTTTTTTGCCTCCTCGATCGACCGGGCGCACGCTGTACCGGTTGCGATAGTGGCCGAAGCAGAAGTGGCGTTCGGCGGTCAGGCTCGGCAAGACGCAAAGCGCGAGCATCACCGCTAACGACCGGCAGAGCTCAAGCCGGTGGGCGACGCTCGCGAGCGCGCTCGAGGCGCGGATTCCTCAGGCTTAGAGGCCGTTCTCCCAGGTCACGTCGAGCCATGCCTCGGCGGCGCAGATCGTGACGCGGAAGAAGCGCAGGAAGCCCTCCTGGCCGAGGAGGTTGAACGCGAACGGCCAGGGGTCGCAGAAGGTCATCGGCGCGTCGTAGCGAGTGCCGGCGATCGTGAGTTCGGCGCGCGCGTGCGTCGCGCGAGCACGAACTCCGGCTACGACGACGTCTTCCTCAGGCGCGCCGTTCACGTCGATTCCCACGGCTTCTGCGAGCCATGACCCGAACCGGTTGGTCGTCGCGCCGGTGTCCACCAGGCAGAGTTGTGGCGCCTCTGCGAGGTCCTCGACCTGAACCGGAATCGCCGGCCGGACGAGCGGTCGCTCCAATGGGAGCTCAACGAAGTCGAACCTCATAGCGGAGCAGCGCCCTCGGCCTCGCCGATGGCGGTCGGAACTCGGAACATCCCATACTCCGCTCGCCGGCGGTGCTGCGCGAGCCACGCGAGTACTTCCTGAGGAGTCGCGGCAGCGACGAGCACCTCCGTCGGCGTTTTCAGAGCCACCCATTGACCGGCATACGGAGCGAGGGCGACGGCCTGCCGACCCTGATGAGGAAGATCCGGATCCGGCTCGGTGTCGGCTTCCGCGTGGCTCGCGAGACGTGCGGCAGTGAAGCCGAGTCGCAAGAGGATTCGGCGTGCCTGATGCGTCGTGAAGTCGGCTCGATCCAGGCCGGTGGCGCACGCGATGACCTGCTTCGGCGGGTAGCGCCGGCCACGCACGACCACGTAGTGCTCCTGGATCGGTTCGGGCAGGACGCGAGCCAGAGCCTCCTCGACAGCATCGCGGTCGAGCTCGACTAGCTGATGGGCAACCTGGAACTGAGACATCTTCTCCGACTTGTACTTACCGCACCGTACCAGCCGAAGCTCTACGATCAAGACCGTGAGCCTTATCGCCCACGACCCGCAGAGCGTCCTCGCGGCCATCGAGGCCTCCAACCGGTTCCTCGTCCAGCAGGTCTTCAGGCCGATCGCGAACGAGTACCGGATCAGCATCCCCTCGTCCGGCTCCATCGAGGAAGGCGAACCGCTGCTCTACGTCAAGCAGAAGAAGCTGAAGATCAAGGAGGACATCCGCTTCCGGCTCTCGCCCGACGACGGCCGGCACCTCTTCATGATCAAGTCGAAGACGGTGTTCGAGTTCCGCGGCCGGCACGAAGTGCTGGACGAGCTCGACCAGCCGATCGGCCTGCTCGAGAAGGTCTTCGGCCTGTCGCTCCTGCGCAGTCACTGGCGGGTGCGCGACAAGGACGGCGCCGAGCTGCTCGAGGCGCACGAGGCGAGCTGGATCGTCGCGCTGATCCGCCGCTTCGCCGACCTCGGCCCCGACTGGCTCTCGCTCCTGACGTGGCTCCCGTTCAACTTCGTGCTGAAGCGGAACGGCCATCAGGTGGGGACGTACAAGCGCGTGCTCGGGAAGCTTCGCGACCGGTACGTGATGGAGCTGGACGAGGGCGCGAAGGAGGTCGACCGGCGCCTGCTGCTCGCGTTCGCGGTCGCGCTCGACGCGCTGCAGGACCGTTAGCCGCGGGCGTCCAGCAGCTCGCGGAGCTCGGCGACCTGCTCCTCGAGCCGCCGCACCCGCTCCTCCAGGTCCGGAGGAGCGCTGTCCTCTGCCTCGCCGCCGAGGAGGTGGCCGAAGCGCCGCCGTGGAAGCTCGGCGGCGAGCTCGCGGTCGACGAGCGAGCGGAGTGTGCGCTCGACGTCCTCCAGGGTCGAGAAGTGGTACAAGCGCTCGCTTCGCTGCTTCAGCTCGCCGAGGGTCTGCGGACCGCGCAGCATGAGCGCCGTCAGCAGCGCGAGCTCGGGGTCGGGGAGGTCGAAGGCCTCGTCGAAGAGGTGCCGGTACTTGACGGCACGGCTGCCGGGACCGCTCGCGAGCCGCACCCAGCCCTTCCGCGAGAGCCGCTCGAGCGCCGCGCGGATCGTCGGCTCGTCGTACTCGACGACAGGCTCGCGGTTCGAGGTCTGGTTGCACGCGAGCCGCAGCGCGTTCAGCGAGAGCGGGTAGACGTCCGGCGTCGTCCGCTGCTTCTCGATCAGGCTGCCGAGGACGCGGATCTCGACGGCGTCGGCTTGCACGCCCCTATTGAAGCGGTGTCGCGAAGTACCAGAGGTGCCCTTCCGGATCCTCGGCCGCGTACCGCCGGTCGCCGTACGGCTGGTCGTTCGGCTCCTCCGCGATCTCGGCGCCCGCCTCGCGCGCGCGGGTGCAATGCACGTCGGCGTCCCCGACGTAGACGTAGACGAGCGACGTGCGGCCGACGGCTTTCGGATTGCGGTAGTCGCCGCCGGGGCCGCCGAGGAAGACCGACGCGCCGTCGCCGACATCCATCTCCGCGTGCGCGACCTTGCCCTCCGGGCCGGCGATGCGGTTCTTCTCGCGGAAGCCGAACGCCTTCGCGAGCCACGCGAGCGCGGCGTCGGCGTCCTCGTAGAGGAGGTACGGCGTCACCGTCTGCGTCATCGCGCGCCCCACTCCTCGGGCGGAACGTCGCGGACGTGCTTGGCGAACATCCAGCGGTGGCCCTCGAGGTCCTCGACCCGGTAGTGGCGGTCGCCGAACGGCGTGTCCTCGACCTCGGAGAGAATCCGCGCTCCGCCGGCTCGCGCGCGCTCGAAGTGCGTGTCCACGTCGCCGACGTACGCGAGCACTCCGTCGATGACGAACGGCGTCTCCGACCACTTCGCCGCGGCCTTGCAGCGCTCGCGATGCCTCTTCGGGCTCTCGTAGTGCGAGCTCGGGTTGCCGAGCATCACCGCGCCGTCGCCGAGGCGGAGCTCGACGTGCGTCGGCTGGCCCTCGGGGTTCTCGTAGCGGAGCTCCTCGCGAAAGCCGAAGACGCGGACGAGCCATTCGGCCGCGGCCGCCACGTCCTCGTACGACAGCATCGGCGTGATCGTCTGCATCGACATGGAAGCCTAGACTGGCGCGCGATGGCCGGCTGCTGCACGCCCTCTGGATACCGGAAGATCTTCGGAGCGAAGACCGCTCGGCGGGACGTGCGCAAGTACCGGCGGCGGGGGCTCGACAAAGCCGCCCGCCGAATTGCCGACTTCCTCGTCGGCCGCGGCGTGGCGGGCGACTCGGTGCTCGAGGTCGGCGGCGGGGTCGGCGCGATTCAGCTCGAGCTCCTGAAAGCGGGCGCGGCGCAGACGACGAACGTCGAGCTCTCGCCCGAGTACGAGCCGTACGCGGCCGAGCTCCTCGGGGACGACTCACGAGTCGAGCGGCGCGTCGGCGACTTCGTCCGCGACGCCGCCGAGCTCGAGCCGGCCGACGACGTCGTCCTGCACCGCGTCGTCTGCTGCTATCCGGACCCGGAAGCGCTGGTCGGCGCGGCCGCCGACCACGCGCGGCGGCGGCTCGTGCTCAGCTTCCCGCCCGATACCGCGGTCTTCCGCGTCGGGAGCGCCGTCGTCAACGCCTTCCTCGCGCTGACGCGGACGGAGTTCCGGACGTTCATCCATCCGGCCACGGCGATCCTTGCCCCGGCCCGGGCGCGTGGGCTCGAGCCGGCGCTCGACACCCGGACGCGGATGTGGCGGATCGTCGGGTTCGAGCGCCGGTCTACCTAACGAGGCGTCGACCGGTCAGTTCAGACGGACGTGCGGGCGAAGCCCGCACGTCCTGAGAGCGGCACCGCAAGCGGTGCCTCAGCGAGCGCGCCCGCCGTGAAGGGGTAAACGACGGGCGCGCTCCGGCCGCGTAGCGCTACGCCAGCGCCGCGCAGATCTGCGGGAAGGGCGAGGCGTCCTGGTGGCCCGTCGACTGGAGGATCTCGAGGGGGGTGTTGAGGTCGCTCGGGTCCGCGATGTAGACGAGCCGGCCCACGGCCGCGTAGAGCAGGCCGTAGCCGGGCGCGGTGAAGCGGCCGTTGTTGCCGTTGATCGTCACGGTGACGGTGCCGTCGGCGTTCGGCTCGACGATGAACGGCCCTGCGAGCGGCGAGGCCAGCGACTTGCCGCTCAGCGGGTTCGACCAGGTCAGGTGGAAGTCCTCGACCGTGGTGACGTCCCGGCCGCTCGAGAACACGGCCTCGCGGAACGTCCCCTGCGAGTGCACGACGGTGTCGAACGGGCAGGTGTCCGCGCTCGCCGCGACGACGCGGGTGCGCTCCCACGGCGTGAGCGTCACCGTGGGCGCATCCGCGACCGCCGTCGAGGCACCGCCGAGCAGGAGCGCGAACAGGCCGACCAGGATGCCAAGCTTCCGTCTCATCCGATCCTCCGCAAGTCGGGAATGGTTGTCAGTAGCTTGAGACGCTTATGCCACTGACGAAGTTAGGCCGAGGCGGTGGCGTCGCGCTTGCCGTCGACCTCCTCAACTCGTGGGACGAGCTCGAGCCCGAGCCCGACCTCCTGAGCCCGCGCTGGCTGCGGCGCTACCTCGAGTTCCACGGGTACGAGGCGGCTGCGGCGGCCGTGGACGAGAGCAGCGTCCCTCCCGCACGCGCGCTCCGCGAGCGCCTGCGTGAGGCCTTCGACGCGACCTCCGAGGAGGAGGCGGTCGCGACGTTGAATGCGCTTCTCGTCGCACACGGCCGGCCGCCGCAGCTCGAGCGCGCGGCCGGCGAATGGCGCTTCCGCTACGGCCCCGACGAAGAGGCCGGGATCGACTTCCTCGCCGCCCCGACCGCGCTCGGCCTGCTCGAGACGATCCGCGAGCACGGCCTGGCGCGCTTCGGCCGCTGCAGCGCGCATCCGTGTCGCTGCGTCTTCGTCGACCGCTCGCGGAACCGGAGCCGCCGCTACTGCTGCGACCTGTGCGCCGACCGCGCGAACCAGGCCGCCGCGCGCCACCGCCGGCAGGCCAAGACCCCCCGGGTACGATAGGTCCGTGGCTGTCCAGGCGACGAAGAAGCTCGATGCGGAGCGGATCCGCGCCGACTTCCCGATCTTCGAGCAAGAGATCAACGGCAAGCCCCTCGCCTACCTCGACTCGGCGGTCACCGCCCAGAAGCCGCGGCAGGTGCTCGACGCGCTCCGCACCTTCTACGAGACCTCGTACGCGAACGTGCACCGCGGCGTCTACGCGCTCTCGGAGCGCTCGACCGCCGAGTACGAGGGCGCACGCGAGAAGGTGGCGCGGTTCATCAACGCGCCGTCGTCGCGGGAGATCGTCTTCCTGCGCGGCGCGACGGAGGGGCTGAATCTCGTCGCCTACGCCTGGGGGCTCGACAACCTCGGACCCGGGGACGTCGTCCTCGTCACCGAGCTCGAGCACCACTCCAACTTCGTCCCGTGGCAGTACATCGCGCAGCGCACCGGCGCCGGGTTCCGCGCGATCCCGCTCGACGACAACGGCGAGCTCCGGCTCGAGACGCTGGACGAGATCGCCGGCTCCGACCAGGTGAAGGTGGTCGCGAACAACCTGGTCTCGAACGCGCTCGGGACGATCAACCCGGTCGAGAAGCTCTCCGCGTGGGCGCACGAGCGCGGCGCCATCATGGTCGTCGACGCCGCCCAGGCCGCGCCGCACCACCCGATCGACGTGCAGGCGCTCGGGTGTGACTTCCTCGCCTTCTCGGCGCACAAGATGTGCGGGCCGACGAGCGTCGGCGCGCTCTGGGGGCGGCAGGAGATCCTCGAGCGGATGGCGCCGTTCAACCTGGGCGGCCACATGATCCGCGCGGTCAAGCTCGAGCGGACGACGTGGGGTCAGGTGCCGGCGAAGTTCGAGGCCGGCACGCAGCCGATCGCCGAGGCAGTCGGCTTCGGCGCGGCCGTGGACTACCTGACGGAGATCGGGCTCGACGCGATCGAGGAGCACGAGCAGGAGCTCGCCGCGCAGGCGCTGGAGGCGCTTGCCGACGTGCCGGGAATCAAGCTCTACGGGCCGCCGCCCGACCGCCGGGCCGGCATCGTCTCCTTCAACCTCGAGGGCGTGCACCCGCACGACGTGGCGCAGGTGCTCGACATGGACGGCGTCGCGATCCGCGCCGGCCACCACTGCTGCCAGCCGCTGATGGCGAAGCTCGGCGTCGCGGCGACGAACCGGGCGAGCTTCTACCTGTACAGCCTGCCCGAGGAGGTCGACCGGCTCGCCGAGGGCGTGCACAAGGCGAGGAAGCTCTTCGCATGAGCGAGTTCGACCAGCTCTACCGGGAGGTCATCCTCGACCACTACAAGAACCCGCGCGGGCACGGGGTGATCGACGACGCCGACGCGAGCGCGGACGGCCAGAACCCGCTCTGCGGCGACGAGGTCTCGATCTTCGTCACGTTCGAGGATGACGGCGACACGATCGAGGACGTGAAGTTCTCCGGCCGCGGCTGCGCGATCAGCCAGGCCGCGACCTCGATGCTGATGGAGATGGTCAAGGGCCGGAGCGCATCGGAGGTAGCGACGCTCTCGAAGGACGAGCTCCTCGACGAGGTCGGGATCCCGCTCACGCCGATCCGGCTCAAGTGCGCGCTGCTCGGGCTCTGGACGCTCAAGGTCGCGCTGCACAAGGGCAAGGGGACGTCCCTTCCCGAAGAAGCCGCGGGGCTGGACGACCTGACCCTCGGTTAGTGGCCGAGATCGAGGTCTGCCCGGTCGAGGAGCTGCCGCCGGGCGAGGTGAAGATCGTTCACGTCGGGGAGCTCGCGCTCGGCGTCTACAACCTGAACGGCGACTTCTACGCGATCGAGGACCGCTGCTCGCACGACGACGGGCCGCTCGCCGAAGGCGACTTCGACGTCGAGGAGGGCTACGCCGTCTGCCCGCGGCACGGTGCGCACATCGACATCCGCACGGGCCGGCCGCTGACCCTGCCGGCCGTGGAGCCGGTGGAGACCTTCCCCGCGCGGGTCGAGGACGGAATCGTCAAGGTCGAGGTGTCGTGAGCGAGCCGCGGCGCTGCTGGTCGAGCGCCGATCTCGCCTACGTCGAGTACCACGACCGCGAGTGGGGCCGGCCCGTCACGGACGAGCGCGGGCTCTACGAGCGGCTCTGCCTCGAAGGCTTCCAGTCGGGGCTCTCGTGGCTCACGATCCTGCGCAAGCGGCCGGCCTTCCGTGCCGCGTTCGCCGGCTTCGATCCCGAAGTCGTGGCCGAGTTCGGGCCGGACGACGTGGAGCGGCTGCTCGGCGACGCCGGGATCGTCCGCCACCGCGGCAAGATCGAGGCGGCGATCGCGAACGCGCGCGCGACGCTCGAGCTGCGCGAGCTGGGGACGCCGCTGTCGGAGCTCGTGTGGTCGCACCGGCCGGCCGACGATCGCGCCCCGCGCTCCCCGGCCGACTGGCAGGCGACGACACCGGAGTCGGCCGCTCTGTCGAAGAAGCTGCGCGCGGCCGGGTTCCGCTTCGTCGGGCCGACGACGGTCTACGCGACGATGCAGGCCTGCGGGGTCGTCAACGACCACCTCGCCGACTGCGTCGTGCGGGACGAGGTCGAGCGGGAGATCGCATCCTCGACGATCGCGTAAGAGCCGTCCTCGCGCGCCTCGAGGAGGAGGACGCGCGCGAGCGGGCCGAAGGCGTGGCACGCGAGCTCCGCGCACGGCAGGTGGCGCCGACGACGGGACAGTTCCTCTTCGCGCTCGTCGCGCCGCAGACCGACTGCGAGGTGCTCGAGATCGGTGGCTCCCGCGGCTACTCGACGATCTGGCTCGCCGCGGGCGTGCGCTACCTCGGCGGCCGCGTCCTCTCGCTCGAGAGCGATCCGGCGAAGATCGAGGCCTGGCGCCGGAACGTCGCCGACGCCGGGCTCGAGGGCTGGGCCGATCTCGTCGAAGGGGACGCCTACAAGACGCTGCCCGCGATCGACGACGTCTTCGACGTCTTGTTCCTCGACGCGGAGAAGGAGGACTACGAGCCGCTCTTCGAGCTCGCGCGCGGCAAGCTCGAGCCAGGCGCGCTGATCGTGGCCGACAACGTCCTGTCCCACGAGGACACCCTGGGCGCGTACTCGCGCGCCCGCCAAGCCGATCGCACGCTGGAGTCGGTGACCGTGCCGCTCGACCGAGGTCTCGAACTGTCAGTCGTCCTCCGCTGAGACTGTTTTGTCGCCGCCGCGACCGACATGGCGGGCGCGGCTCACGAACGCTCGCCGGCAGGAGGTAGCCGGAAAGTCGTCATGGCGCCGAAGGCGCCGGACTTTCCGGCTAGGATGCGGTCTACCGCGGAAAGGAGGTGGTCCGATAGTGAGTATTGACAGTTCGGGCAGTGGAGGTACCAGCGGGTAGAGGCGCGTCCCCGGGACCTACGGGGAATCGCCTAGCCAGCGTGGGGGACGACGCGCTAAGCGCGCCGCCCGGCTCGCCAGAAGCCGCGGCAGGAAGCGTCTCTACCAATCCACCGCTGGTAACCGGACTGGGGCCGTCTCCGCGTGCCGGGGCGGCCCCTTTCTTTTTCAGGATGCGGGTTCGACCTCGAGGCGCGGGAGCCAGTCGAGCCAGCGCGGCAGGTACCAGTTCCAGCGGCCGAGGAGCGTCATTGCAGCCGGCAGGAGCACCGAGCGGATGATCGTCGCGTCGATGAGGAGCGCGACCGCGATCCCGAAGCCCATCTGCTGGAACATGACGAGGTCGCCCATCGCGAAGCCCAGGAAGACGGCCACGATGATGAGCGCGGCCCCCGTGATGATGCGCGCCGTCGAGCCGACGCCGTACGAGAGCGCGTCGTCGGTCGAGCCGGTCTGGTCGTAGCGTTCCTTGATCCGGCTGAGCAGGAACACCTGGTAGTCCATCGAGAGGCCGAAGAGGACGGAGAAGAGGAAGAGCGGCACCCAGGCCTCGACGTTGTCGACCTGCTGGAAGCCGAGCAGGCCGTTCCCGACGCCCTTCTGGAAGACGAGGACGAGCAGGCCGTAGGCGGCGCCGACCGAGAGCAGGTTGAGGACGATCGCCGTCGCGGCGACGACGAGCGAGCGGAAGACGACGGTTAGCAGCACGAGGCTGAGGCCGAGCACGAAGGCGAAGACGTACGGCATCCATTGGTGCACGGCGTCGATGAAGTCGACGTTGTCGGCGGTGTCGCCCCCGACCACCGCATGTAGGCCGGCGCCGCTGAGCGTCTGCGGGAGGGTCGTGTCGCGGAGACGGCGTACGGCGTCGAGGGCCTCGTCGCTCGTCTTGTCGCCGCGGAGCGGCACGATCAACGCCGCGAGGTCGCGGTCCGACGAGAGACGGAGGTCGCCGCGGCCGCCGAAGGCGCGGTCGGCCGCGACCCGCGACCGCAGGCGACCGATCGCGACGCGAGCGCCAGGCGAGGTCACGTCGCCCTGGATCGCGAGGAGGACGGGCGCCGCGCTCGCGTGCGGGAAGCTCCGCGCGACCTCCTCGTATCCCTGCTTGCTCGCAAGGCGGTCCGGCAGGGTGCTGATGCCGTTCGCGCCGAGGTGGAGGCTGAGGATCGGAGAGGCGGCCGCGAGCAGGAGCGCGACCGCCGCAACGAGGCTCGTCACGGGCCGCCGCATCACCCAGTGCACGATCGCGCCCCAGAAGCGGCCCTCCTGCGCCTCGTGGCCCACGCTCCGGCCGACGAGCGGCACGCGCAGCGCGTTCACGCCGTCGCCGAGCAGGCCGAGCAGCGCCGGGAGCAGCGTCAGCGCGGCGAGCACCGAGACGATGCCGACGAGGATCGCGCCCACCGCGAGGCTGCGCATCACGTTCGAAGGGACGAGGAACATGCCGGTGAGCGCGATCACGAAGACGGAGCCGCTGAAGAGGACGGCGCGGCTCGCGGTCGCGCCGGAGGCGGCGATCGCGTCGAGCCGCTCGCGGCCGCGGCCTCGCTCCTCGCGGTAGCGGGAGACGACGAAGAGCGAGTAGTCGATCCCGAGGGCGAGGCCCATCCCGGAGATCATGTTGATCACGAAGATCGAGAGCGTGGAAGCCTCGGCGACGAGGCCGGTCAAGCCGACCGCGACGAGGATGGAGACGATCGCCATCAGCAGCGGCACGAGCCCGGCCACGACGGCGCCGAAGACGAGCACGAGGACGACGAGCGCCGCGGGGAGACCGACCTGGAGCTCGCCGGACTTCAGGTCGTGCTGCGAGAGGTCGTTGAAGTCGTGGTCGAGCGTCCCCGAGCCGGTGATCGTCACGCGGAAGCCCTCACGGCCGTCGTTGCGCTCGACGACCGGGAGCAGGTCGTCGACGTCGTTCCGGCGCTGAATCTCGATCAGCGCGGCGTGCCGATCGGCCGACACGAGCTGTGGCGCGCCGTTCAGATAGCTGCGGGCGCGGTAGACGACGTTCGTCGCCTGCCCCTGCCGGTAGAGGCCGGCGATGAACTGCTTGAAGGCCGGGTCGTCGACCGTGTGCGTCGGCGAGCGGACGACGACGAGCTCGTCGGCCGCGTTCGGATCCGGCGGGAAGTGCCCGAAGACGAGGTCCTCGGCCTGCTTCGACTCCGGGTTGCCCGTGACGTGCCCGGTCGAGGTCAGGTTCCCGGGCAGGAACAGCGCAGCCGCAGCGACCGCGAGGACGATCGTCGCGATCCAGGCGCCGATCGTGCGCCACGGATGGCGGCCGCAGACGCGCGCTAGGCGTTCCGTCCTGCCCACCGCTCCAATGTGCCACCTCGGGCCGCTTTGGCACAACTGATGGTGGGAGGCCTGGCGAGGACAGACGCGCGCCCCAACTAGGCAGATACGCATGGCGAGCCGTTGACAAGCGATCGTATTTGCCTCAATCTGCTGAACCACCGCTGAGCGGCTATCGCAGCGGCAGAGAGAGGAGGACAACAAGGTGAAGCGTCTGTGGATGATGCTCGGCGCGGCTCTCCTTACTGCCTTCGTCGCGGCAGCCGTTGCGGTTGCCGACGGCGGCGGATCATCTATCGCCGAAGCGCCCGAGGTACCGGTGGGTAAGGGAACGCAGGGCGGCTACCCAGGTAATGGCTGTGATCCGGGTGAGTTTTGGCGCATCACACTCGCCAGGGCTGACCATCTCAGGCTCGACTATGGCAGCCTGAACGGCGTGACCGTTGTCGTGTACCTCTACGCACCCTCAGTTACCGATTACACCTTCAGCCAAGCACGCGATCTTGCCCAATCTGGGACCAGCAGAAAACAGGAGCTGAGGTACATCGCACCTGCACCAGGCAAGTACACGCTGTTCTTCCGCACAGCAGAGTGCGGCGCTGACCTCGCCTACGAACTCACCGCCTATATCCAGCACTACACGCGTGCGACATTCACGGGCCCGCGAGTCGCTCGCGCGCATACACAGATCTCGTGCAAAGGCAGAATTAGCGGAATTTCGTCAGGGAAGGTCGTGATCCAGCGCAAACTGAGGAGGTGGAAAAAGTTGGCGCTGGTGTCGATAAGGCCGGATGGAAGCTTCCGGTTCACCATGCGGCTCGGCGGACCAGGGAAATACCGGCTGCGAGCATTCTTCTCTGGCGATGCCAGCCATCTGGCGAGTAGCGCCGTCTATTCCCTCCGAGCCGTATAGGAGAGCTTCTTCGTCAAGGCTTCATACGGACACGCGGCGGTGCCCGCGCGTCCTGATGCCGGCATGCAAGCGAAGCCTTAAGCCGCGCGGCGCAGCTGCTCGTCGAGCGGGACGAGCGGGAGCTTGAAGGTATCCACGGCGGCCGTGTCGGAGACGACGTTGTCTCCGGCGAGGAGCATCTTCAGCAGGTCGCGGGTGAGCGGGGGGTTCGGCAGCGCCTCGAAGAGCGTCGCCTGGACGCGCATCGCCGCCACCGGGACGTGGAGAAGTGGGCGCCGGCGGATGCCGAGCGCGCGGCGCAGGCGCCGCCAGAACTCGTCCCAGGACACGATGTCCGGCCCGCCGAGCTCGAACGTGCGGTTCGCCGCCTCCGGCAGGTCGAGCGACCTCGCGAAGTAAGCCGCGACGTCGTCCCGCCAAATCGGCTGGATCCGCTGCTCCCCCGAGCCGACGACCGGCGTGACCGGCGCAAGCCTCACGACGCGCTCGAATTCCGCGAGCGCGCCGCCCTCCTCGGCGAAGACGAAGCTCGGGCGAAAGATCACGTGCTCGAGCCCCGAGGCCTTGACCGTCTGCTCCATGTCCCACTTAGCGTGGTAGTACGGGACGAGGTCCTTCGTCTCCTCGGTCGTGCCGAGCGCGCTCATGAGGACGAAGCGGCCGACACCCGCCTCGCGCGCGGCCGCGACGAGGTCGCGCGTGCCCTGCTCCATGAGCCGCTCGAAGTCGCGCCGCTTGCCCGAGCGGATGGCGACGAGGTGGATCACCCGGTCGCAGCCCTCGACGGCGGGGCGGAGGGTCGCCGGCTCCGTCACGTCGCCCTCGACGAGCTCGCAGCCCCAGCTCGCGAGGTGCGAGGCCTTGCGCCGGTCGCGGACGAGGCACCGCACCGCGCGATCCTCGGTGCGGAGCGCGTGCACGATCCCGCTCCCGACGAAGCCGCTTCCTCCGGTGACGAGGACCGTCACTTCGCCTCATCCCGTTCGAAGTTCTGCCAGTACCGGCTTGGCGTCGGCCCCTTCTGGCCCTGGTACTTCGAGCCGAGGCCGCCGCTTCCGTACGGCGACTCGGCCGGCTCGCTGAGCTGCACGAAGGAGAGCTGGCCGATCTTCATCCGCGGATAGATCGTGATCGGGAGGTTCGCGACGTTCGAGAGCTCGAGCGTCACGTGCCCGTCCCAGCCCGGGTCGATGAAGCCCGCCGTCGAGTGGATCAGCAGCCCCAGACGGCCAAGCGACGACTTTCCTTCCAAGCGGGCTACGAGGTCGTCCGGGAGCCGGATACGCTCCAGAGTCGAGCCGAGCACGAACTCCCCGGGGTGGAGGATGAACGGGTCCGTGTCCGCCTCGACGAGCTCGGTCAGGTCCTCCTGCGGCTGGCGGACGTCGATGAACGGGTAGCGCGCGTTGTGGAAGACGCGGAAGTACCGGTCGACGCGCACGTCGACGCTCGAGGGCTGGAGCAGCGACTCGTCGTACGGATCGATCTCGATGCGGCCCTCGTCCAGGAGCCGGCGGATCGTGCGGTCGGAGAGGACCACGCGGCGATTCTACGGCCGCCGCGCGCTGCAACCTCGCTATTCATCTATCCAGCCGACCACCCGCTGCGGTAGGCTCCGCCGAAGTGGCGGCCACCCGTTCGATCGACCTCCGGACCGAGATTCCGGGGCCTCGCTCGCGTGAGATCCTGGCGCGCAAGGAGCGCGTGGTCGCGGAGCCGCTCTCGATCTACCTGCCGGTCGTGATCGCCGAGGCCCGCGGCGCGCTCGTCACGGACGTCGACGGGAACACGTTCCTCGACTTCACGGGCGGCGTGGGCTGCCTCAACGTCGGCCATTCGCACCCGCGCGTCGTCGCGGCCGCGCAGGAGCAGCTCGAGCGCTTCAGCCACACCGACTTCACGATCGTCCCCTACGAGGTCTACGTCACGCTCGCGGAGCGCCTGACGCAGCTCGCGCCGATCGGCGGCGAGACCCGCGCCGCGTTCTTCAACGCGGGAACCGAGGCGATCGAGAACGCGGTCAAGTTCGCGCGCGCGTACACGAAGCGGCCGGCGGTGATCGCCTTCGAGGGCGGCTTCCACGGGCGGACGCTCCTCGCGATGAGCCTCACCTCCAAGACGCACCCGTACAAGGCCGGCCTCGGGCCGTTCTCGCCGGAGGTCTACCGGGTGCCGTTCGCCCAGGACTACCGCGGGCCGACCTCGGCCGAGGCGCTCGCCGACCTCGAGCGCGCGCTCGTCACGCAGGTCGCGGCCGAGCAGGTCGCGGCGATCGTCGTCGAGCCGGTCCAGGGCGAGGGCGGCTTCGTGGTCGCACCGCGCGAGTTCCTGCGCGGCGTGCGCCGGATCTGCGACGAGAACGGGATCGTGCTCGTCGTGGACGAGGTGCAGACCGGCTTCGGCCGCACCGGGCGCATGTGGGCGATCGAGCACTACGGCGTCGAGCCCGACCTGATGGCGGTCGCGAAGTCGATCGCCGCCGGCCTGCCGCTCTCGGGTGTGATCGGCCGCGCGGAGATCATGGACGCGCCCGGCGACTCTGCGATCGGGGGCACCTACGTCGGCAACCCGGTTGCGCAGGCGGCGGCGCTCGCCGTCCTCGACGTGATCGACGAGGAGGGCCTGGTCGAGCGCGCGTCGGCGCTCGGCGAGACGATGCGCGAGCGCATGGTGCGCTGGCAGGACCGCTTCCCGGCGATCGGCGACGTCCGTGGGCTCGGCGCGATGCTCGCGATCGAGCTCGTCGAGGACCGCGAGACGAAGCGGCCGGCGGCGGAGCTCGCAACCGCGGTCGCCGACGCGGCGGCCGCACGGGGGCTGCTGCTCCTCAAGTCCGGCATCTACTCGAACTGCATCCGCGTGCTCTGCCCGCTCGTCCTGAGCGACTCGGAGCTCGACGAGGCCCTCGACGTCTGGGAGCAGGCGCTCGAGGCTTCGCTGGCGTAACGTCCGGACATGCCCTACGAGCGGAGCGGCGCGTACGCCGCGATCCGCGACTATGCCGCCATCGGCGACGGCCGCACGGTCGCGCTCGTCGCGCGTGACGGCGCGATCGACTGGCTCTGCCTACCGGACCTCGACTCGCCGAGCGTGTTCGGAGCGCTCCTCGACGCCGAGCGCGGAGGACGGTTCGTGTTGCGGCCGGCGACGCCGTTCGAGACGGCGCGCCGCTACTTCCCGGGGACGAATGTTCTCGAGATCACCTTCACGACCACCACCGGAGCCGTGCGCGTCACGGACGCGCTCACACTGCCGACGCAAGGGCTGAGCCCGTATCGCGAGCTCGTGCGGCGCGTGGAAGGGCTCACGGGATCGGTCGCGATGGAGTGGCTCGTCGAGCCGCGCTTCGGCTACGCCGAGGCGAAGGTGACGCGCGCTCACCGCGGCCGGGTTCCCGTTGCGACGTCGGGTCGCGATGCCCTCGCCGTCTGCTCCTGGGACGCGGGCGACGCCCGCTGGAACGGCGAGGCGATCACAGGCTCGTTCACGGCGGCGGAGGGGCGGTCGAGCCTCCTCGTGCTGAGCGCCGCGCACCAAGAGCCCCTCGTCTTGCCGGCGAGATCCGAGGTGGAGGAACGCCTCGCCGCAACGGCTCGCTCCTGGCGGGGTTGGGTCGAAGGCCGGGAATACGAGGGGCCGTGGCGCGAGGCGGTCCTCCGCAGCGCGCTCGCGCTGAAGCTGCTCGTCTTCGCACCGTCCGGGGCGATCGCCGCCGCCGCGACGACCTCCCTGCCCGAGGCGATCGGGGGCGAGCGGAACTGGGACTACCGGTTCTCGTGGCCGCGCGACGCGGCGTTCACGCTCGAGGCGCTCCTCGCGCTCGGTTGCTCGCGGGAGTCGCGGGCCTTCTTCTGGTGGCTCTTGCACGCGTCGCAGCTGACCCACCCGCGTCTGCAGGTGCTCTACCGGCTCGACGGGCGGGTCGACACCGAGGAGTCGTCGCTGCCGCTCCAGGGCTACTGCCACTCCCGGCCGGTTCGCGTCGGGAACGGCGCGTCGACGCAGACGCAGCTCGACGTCTACGGGGAGGTGCTCCAGGCGATCGGCCGCTTCGCCGACTTCGACCGCGGGCTCGACGGCGACCACAGCCGACGCGCGGCCCAGATTGCCGACTTCGTCTGCGAGACATGGATGCAGCCGGACGCCGGGATCTGGGAGATGCGCGGTGAGCCGAGGCACTACACGCAGTCGAAGATGATGTGCGCGGTCGCCTTGGGCTCCGTGTGCCGGCTCCACGACGAGGGTGTCCTGCAGACCGGCGACGCCGACCGGTGGCGGCGGGAGCAGGAACGGATCCGCGAGTTCGTGGAAACCCGCTGCTACTCGGAGCGCACGAAGAGCTACGTCCAGGCCGTCGGCGGCGAGGAGCTCGATGCATCGCTCTTGCTCGGCGTCCTCGCCGGGTACGACGAGCCGCGGTCGCCACGACTCGTCGCGACGGTCGACGCCGTCGCACGGTCGCTTCGTGAGGGACCGTTCGTGCGCCGTTATCGCAGCGACGACGGTCTCAGCGGTGAGGAGGGCGCCTTCCTCACCTGCTCCTTCTGGCTCGCCGACGCCTACGCTCGGCAGGGAAGGCTGGACGAGGCCGCAGAGTTGATGGACGGGCTCGTGGCGCTCGCGAACGACGTCGGCCTGTACGCCGAAGAGATCGACCCCGGGAGTGGCGCCTTCCTGGGGAACTTTCCCCAGGCGCTCACCCATCTTGCGCTGATCAACGCGGCAGTCTCCTTCGCTCGCGCCCAGGAGGCCGGGTGATGATCTGGGGAGCTGTTGCCGGCGGCATCGTCGGAACGGTCGTGCTGACGACGCTGCTGCGCGCCGCGAGCGAGCTCGGGCTCACGCGCATGGACATCCCGTTTCTGCTCGGAACGGCCGTGACCACGGACCGGGTCCGGGCCAAGGCGCTCGGCTACGCGCTCCACTTCGTGTTCGGCCTGCTCTTCGCGCTCGGGTATTACGCCGTGTTCGCCGCCGTCGGCCACGCGGGCTTCCTGGCCGGCGCAGGATTCGGGCTCCTCCACGGGCTCTTCGCCGGCAGCGCGCTCGTGAACGCCCTCCTCCCGGCCGTGCACCCTCGGATGGGAAGCGGCTTCGACGCGGCCGACTCGGCGCCCCTGCTCGAGCCTCCGGGATTCCTCCTTGTCAACTACGGGCGGCAGACCCCTGTTGCGACGCTGGTTGCGCACGTCGCGTACGGCGCGATCGTCGGCGGCTTCATCGGCTTCGCCGGTTGAGGCGCCGACTAGGCGGCGCCGATCATCAGGACGTGCGGGCTCTGCCCGTGCGTCCGTCTGGAATGACCCGTCGAACCGTCCAGATTCATCCCGAGATCGCTTGACACGGCTTACAGAGACACCGTTTTGGGGACAATCTGTGTTCTGGTGGTGGGGGAGATCGTCGCGGGACGCTACGAGCTCGAGGAGCTCGTCGGCGCCGGGGGCATGTCGAGCGTCTTCAAGGCGCGCGACACGCTGCTCGAGCGGCACGTCGCGCTGAAGATCCTCCACCCGCACTTCACCGAGGACGAGCAGTACGTCGAGCGCTTCCGCCGCGAGGCACGCGCGGTCGCGTCGCTCTCGCACCCGAACATCGTCACGATCCTCGACCGCGGCGAGGACGAGGGCCGCCAGTTCATCGTCTTCGAGCTCGTCGAGGGCCAGACGCTTGCGGACGTACTCCACGAGGAGGGCCGGCTGCCGGTGCGGCGCGCGCTCGAGATCGCGATGCAGGTCGCGCGCGGGCTCGGCTTCGCGCACGAGCAGGGCCTCATCCATCGCGACGTCAAGCCTCAGAACGTGATCCTGAACGGTGACGGCCGGGCCAAGGTGACCGACTTCGGCATCGCGCGCTCGCTCGACGTCCAGGGGGTGACCCAGTCGGGCGCCGTCCTCGGCACCTCGAACTACATCGCGCCGGAGCAGGCGAGCGGGCGGTCTGTCGACCGGACGACGGACGTCTACTCGCTCGGGGTCGTCCTGTTCGAGCTCCTGACCGGCGAGGTGCCGTTCCCGGGCGAGAGCTTCGTCGCGGTCGCGATGCAGCACGTGAGCGAGCCGCCGCCGAGCGTGCTCGAGGTGCGGCCGGACGTGCCGGTGCGCGTCGCGCGGGCCGTCGATCGGGCTTTGGAAAAGGACCCGGCGGAGCGGTTTCCGTCGATGGACGCCTTCGCGGCGGAGCTCCAGGCTTGCCTCGCGGAGCTTGGCTCGGAGCCGGACCTGGACGCGACGCTCATCCGCAGCGCCCCGGTGCTGCGCGCCCGCCGACGGCGCCTGCTTCCCGCCGCGCTCGTCGTCCTCGGGCTCGTGCTGCTCGCGGCCGCCGTCGCGGCGCTGCTCCTCCACCGCTCGAACACCGACCACGAGAAGGGAAGCTCGCCGCCGCCGCCGGCCGCCTCCCGGCCGGTTCATCTCGCGGGCGTGACGGGCTACGACCCGTACGGCGACAACCAGGCAGAGCACGACGAGGACGCCGGCAAGGCGACGGACGGGAACCTCGGCACGTACTGGACGACCGAGCATTACGATGCATTCACGAAGCGCGGTGTCGGCCTCGTCCTCGCGGCACCGCGGGCGGAGCGGGTCACGCGCGTGACGGTGAGGACGGACACGCCGGGGTTCTCGGCGCGGATCGAGTCCGGCTCGTCCGAATCCGGGCCGTTCGAGCCGGTGTCGCCGCTCCACGTCGTCGGCTCGTCCACGACCTTCCTGGTGCACGGCGCCGCCGCGCGCTACTACGTCGTCTGGATCACTAAGCTCGACGGCTTCGCCCACGTGAACGAAGTGCGCGCCGTCGGTTAGTACTCGAGCTGCGCCTTGCGCTCGTGCCGCTCGAGGGCGAGCTCGACCAGGCGGTCGAGGAGCTCGCGGTACGGGATGCCCGAGGCCTCGAAGAGCCGCGCGTAGAAGCTCGTCGCGGTAAAGCCCGGGATCGTGTTCAGCTCGTTGACGATCACCTCGCCGTCCGACTCGCGCACGAAGAAGTCGACCCGCGCCATGCCCTCGCAGTCGGTGGCGACGAACGCCTCGACGGCGAGCTGCTGCGCGCGTTCGCATTGCTCGGCGCTCAGCGTCGGCGGCGGGACGAGCAGATCCGAGCCGCCCTCGTCGTACTTCGACGAGTAGTCGTACCAGTCGTTGAAGTGCGACACGACCTGGCCAGCGAGCGAGGCGACGGGGGCGCGATTCCCCAACACGCCGACCTCGATCTCGACGCCCGGGACGAACTCCTCGACGAGCACCTTCTCGTCGTGCCGGCGCGCGAGCTCGACGGCCGGTTCGAGCTCGCCCTCCTCGCGCACCTTCGAGATGCCGACCGAGGAGCCGAGCCGCGCGGGCTTGACGAAGACCGGGTAGCCGTACGGGTTCTCGACCGGATCGCCCGGCCGGAGCGTGATGTTCTGCGTCACCGGGATCCCCGCGTCGCGCATGACCGCCTTGAACAGGTCCTTGTCCATGCACAGAGACGAGGCCTTGACGTCCGCGCCGACGTACGGCACGCCGGCCAGCTCGAGCATCCCCTGCACCGTCCCGTCCTCGCCGAAGGGGCCGTGCAGGATCGGCAGGACGACGTCGACCTCCCCGAGCTTGGCCGGAGCGGACGCGGCCTTCGTAGGCACGGGCAGCGTCTCGGCCACGGAGGCCGCCGGCAGCGCGCCGTTCGAGCCGGCGACGAGCTCCCACCGCCCGTCGCGGGCGATGCCGATCGGGACGGCGTCGTAGCGGTCGGGATCCAGCGCTTCGAGCACCGAGCGGCCGGAGGCGAGCGAGATCGGGTGCTCGCTCGACCGCCCGCCCATCAGCACCGCGACCCGCAACCGCGGTCTCTCGTTCACGGCGTCGTTGCGGTCGTGGTCGTCGTCTCGTCGACGAAGCTGCCGACGAAGATCGTCACCGTCGACCCCGGCTTGGCCTTCTCGTTCGGCGCCGGCTTCTGGTCGAGGACGACGTTCTCCTGGCTCGGGTCGTCGACGGGCTGCTTCACGACCTTCACCTTAAAGCCCGACTGCTCCAGGGTTGACTGCGCCGTGTCGGCGTCGAGCGTGGTGACGTCGGGAACACCTGTCGTCTGCGGGCCCTTCGATACGGTGAGCGTGATCGTCGACCCCTTCGGAGCGGATCCTCCGGCCGGCGGATCCTGGGCCAGGACGGTGTTCACGGGGTCGTCCGAGTCCTGCTCGACGCGCTCGACCTTGAACCCCAGGGCCTGGAGCTCCGAACTCGCCTGCGCGAAAGGCAGGTTCACGACCTGCGGCACGTCGACCGGCGCCGGCCCCTTCGAGACGTTGATCCGCACCTTCGAGCCCTTGACCACCTTCACGTGCGGTTTGGGCGCCTGGGCGACCACGGTGCCTGGGTCCTTCGTCGAGAAGACCTGGTGGACGTCGGGCTTCAGCCCGAGCGCGGCGATAGTCGCCGCCGCGTCCGTCGAGTCCTTGTTGCGGACGTCGGGCACGCCGACCTTCGCCGGCCCGGTGGAGACGTAGATCGTGACCGTGTTCCCCTTCGGGATCTTGTTCCCCGGCGAGGGATTCTGGTCGAAGACGAAGGTGGGCTGCTCGGTCGTCGAAGGCCGGCGCTTGATGTCGGCGAGGAGGCCCGCGTGGACGATCTCCTCCCGGGCGACCGACTCGCGCAGGCCGATGTAGCGCGTGACGGCGATCTGCTTCGACGCGTTCAGCTGCTTCCGGATCTGGTTGTACGCGAGCCAGCCCGCGAAGCCGGCGAGCACGACGAGCGCCAGCGCGAGGAGCCATGGCCAAAAGGGACGTCTCCGCTCGACCGGCTCGTCGTAGTCGTAGTAGACGGGCGGCGGGGGCCCGACGGGCGGCTTCGCAATCGTCGCCGCGGTGATCGGCTGGGCGATGATCGCCGTCGCCGCCTCCTCGGTCTCCGGGCTCACCGCCACGCCGCGGGCGACGCGCGCGAGGTCGGCGTCCATCTCGTCCGCCGTCTGGTAGCGCTCGGAGGGCGCCTTCGCGAGCGCCCGCATGACGACGAAGTCGAGGTCGCGCGGCACCTCCGGTCGGATGTGCGAGGGCGGCTCGGGCACCTTCGAGAGGTGCTTCATCGCCAGCTCGACCGGCGTCTCGCCCGCGAAGGGCACCTCGCCCGTCAGGAGCTCGTAGAGAACGATCCCAACCGAGTACAGGTCCGAGGCGGGCGTGACCGGCGCCCCCTGCGCCTGCTCGGGCGAGAGGTACTGCGCGGTGCCGATGATCGAGCCCTCCTCGGTCATCTGGCTCGGCCCGGCGCGGGCGATGCCGAAGTCGGTCACCTTGACCCGGCCCTCGCCGTCGACGAGGACGTTGTGCGGCTTGATGTCGCGGTGGACGAGGCTCTGGCGGTGCGCGACGCGGAGCGCGGCGAGGATCTGGCGCGCGTAGTCGACCGCGACGTTGATCGGCGCCGGGCCGCGGGTGGAGATCAGCTCCTTCAGGCTCCGCCCGTCGAGGTACTCCATCGCGATGTAGTAGGTGCCCTCGGCCTCGCCGCGGTCGAAGATGGAGACGATGTTCGGGTGCGAGAGCCCGGCCGCGTTCTTGGCCTCGCGGCGAAAGCGCTCGACGAACTGCTCGTCGTTCGCGTGGCGCTCGTTCAGGATCTTGATCGCGACCCGCCGGCCGAGCTCCTGGTCCTCGGCCAGGTAGACGTTCGCCATCCCGCCCGCGCCGAGCTTGCGCACGATCTTGTAGCGCCCGTCGAAGAGCGTGTCGATCAGCGTGTCGGTGATGGCCATCTACGCTTCAAACAGTAGGTTCAACTGCGGCCCAGGATCGCCTGCATCAGGGCTTTCGCGATCGGCGCAGCGCTGCGGCCGCCGAAGCCACCGTTCTCGACCACGACTGCGACGGCGACCTTCGGGTGGTCGGCCGGCGCGAAGCTGATGAACCAGCCGTTGTACCGGCCCGGAACCCCCGTCTCGGCGGTCCCTGTCTTGCCCGCGACGCGGATGCCCGGGATCTGGGCCGCCGTGCCCGTGCCGCCGGTGACGACCGCTTCCATCATCGCGGTCAGCTCCGCGGCCGTCTGCGGCTTGATCGGCCTCCCGAGCTTGTCCGGGTGGCGTCGCAGCAGGACTCCGCCGCCCGGGGAGAGGATCTTCTGCACGACGTGCGGCCGCATGAGGACGCCGTGGTTCGCGATCGCGCCGGCGACCATGGCCATCTGGAACGGCGTCACGAGCAGGCGCTCCTGGCCGAAGGCGAGCCGGCCCGGGTCGGCGTCTGATGTCGAGCGGTCGAGGCGGTGGCCCTTGTAGCGGCCGCTCGGCACCCGCTCGTCGAGCGGCGTCTCGAGCGGCGGCACCGAGTAGAAGCCATATCGCTTCATGTAGTCGACGATCGGCCCCGCGCCGAGGGTCATGCCGATCTTGCAGAAGACGGCGTTGATCGAGTGCTGCAGCGCCGTCGTGAAGTTGACGGTGCCGAACGACTCGGGGCCGGTCTGGTCGGGGTTCCCCGCGTTGAAGACCTTCTTTCCGTACTCGATGCAGTAGCCGGGGTCGAAGAAGGTCGAGCTCGGGTTGAAGCGGCCGGTGTCGAGGGCGGCCGAGGCCGTCACGACCTTGAAGGTCGAGCCCGGGGCGTACAGGCCCTGCGTGGCCCTGTCGAAGAGCGGCGTGTTCGGTTTGCACGGGCCGCCGCCTGCCGCGATCCGGTTGAAGTGCCTCTCGACGAGGTTCGGGTCGTACGTCGGGCTGGAGGCGAGGACGAAGACCTTCCCGGTGGAGGGATCGAGCGCGACCGCGGCGGCGCACTTGCCGGCGAGGAGCTGGTTCGCGAGCCGCTGCGCCCGCGGGTTGATCGTCGTGTAGAGGTCGTTCCCCTTCACGGTGACGCCCTTCAGCCGGTCGATCGCTGTGTGGAAGACCGTCGAGAGGTTCGCGTTCGACCCGGTCAGGTAGTCGTTGTAGGAGCGCTCGAGCCCGGCCTGCGAGCGGCTCTGCGTCGAGTAGCCGACGACCTCCGGTGCGAGCGGGCCGGTGGGGTAGCGGCGGAAGTAGAGCGTCCGGCCGTCGACGCGCTTGCGCACGTTCGTGGCGAGCAGCGTGTGCCCGTCGCCGGCGTAGATCTTCCCGCGCTGGATCGTGAACTGCGCGACGCGCTGGATCGCGTTGTCCTGCCGGTCGGCAAGGCCGCCCGAGGCCCAGGCTTGCCAGTACGTCGTGCCGAGGATGAGCGCGACGATGAGCGCGAGCCCGATGAGCGCGAGGCGGCTGATCTGCGCGTTCATCGACGATCACCTCCCCGGTAGATCGTGCCTTCCGGCCGCGAAAGCCAAGCCGGGCTAGGACGCAGGGAGCGGTCGTAGCCGGAGGCTACGGCCGCGACCGAGGACGACGGCCGGCGCCGGCTTGCAGCGCGTCGGAAGGTGCGAGATGCCGGGGAGGGGGGCGTCACCTCGGCGGCCCGTTCGCTCGGTTCGAGATCAGGAGGAGGCCCGCGAGCAGGACGAAGTTCGCGACGACGCTCGACCCCCCGTACGAGACGAAGGGGAGGGTGATCCCGGTCAGCGGGATGATGCGGAGGATCCCGCCGACGATGATGAACGTCTGCAGCGCGAAGCCGAACGTGAGCCCGGCGGCGGCGAGCTTCGAGAAGCCGTCCTGCGCGAGCAGCGCGATGCGGAAGCCGCGCGCGACGAAGAGCATGTAGACGAGAAGCAGCGCTGCGACGCCGACGAGCCCGAGCTCCTGCGCGAGCGCGGAGTAGATGAAGTCCGTCTTCAGCGAGGGGATAAGCGGGTGGCCGGCAGTCGTCTCGAAGGTGCCGCGGCCGAGGCCCGTGCCCCCGAAGTGGCCGTTCCCGATCGAGTACAGCGACTTCACGAGCTGGTAGCTCTGGCAATCCTGGCGGAGCGCGGGCTTGCCGGTGGTCGGGCAGTAGACCGCCTTCTCCGTCCACGGATGGAGCCAGATCGTCACGCGGTCGCGCACGTGCGCGATCTCCTTGTAGGCCACCGCGGAGCCGCCGAGGAAGAGGAGGCCGCCGAGCCCGACGAAGAGCATCCGGCCGGTCGCCACGTAGAGCATCCCGAGGAAGATCCCGAAGTAGAGGAGCGCGCTCCCGAGGTCGTTCGTCTCGACTAGGACGAGCATCGCGCCGCCCCAGATCAGGAGCAGCGGGCCGAAGTCCTTCAGCCGCCCCTGCGCCAGCACCTCGCGCTTCTCGCGCAGGTAGCCGGCTAGGAAGACGACGAGGCAGATCTTCGCCAGCTCCCCGGGCTGGAACTGGAGCGATCCCACGTGCACCCACAGCCGAGCGCCGTTCACCGTCGTGCCGAAGCCGGGCACGACCGGCAGCGCGAGCAGGAAGATCGCGGTCAGGCCGGCGATGTACTTGTAGCTCTCGAGCCGCCGGTAGTCGCGCCGCAGCGCGATCAGCGTGGCGGCGAAGAGCCCGACGGCGATCACGATCCAGAGCCCCTGCCGGAAGGCGTCGTCGGGCCGGATGCGGTAGATCTCCGTCACCCCGGCCGCGGTCAGGAGGCCGGCGATCGGGAGCAGGTACGGATCCGCGTACGGGACGGTCAGGCGCGTGACGAGGTGCGCCGCCACGTACAGGCAGAGGAAGAAGACGGCATACGAGAGCGAGCCGGTCGAGACGACGTGCTGGCGGGCGATGTAGACGCTCGCGAAGCCGAGGCCCGTCAGGACGCCGACGGCGACGAGGTTCGCGAGCTCGCGGTTTCTAAGGCTCAACGTACTAGCAGGTACAGCACGATGCTCGCGGCGATCGCGAGGATCAGAAGGACGAGCAGGGCCAGCACTTTCCGCGGGGGCTTGAGGGCTTCTGGGGGCTCCTCCTCCGGCTCGACCGACACCGTCGGCACCTGGTCGGCCTCGGTGAGCGTGTCTTCCTCGTCGTCCGAGACCGGCTCCGGCGGCCGCGCGTCTTCCACGGTCGTCTCGTCAGGGGAGGCGATCTCGAAGGCGACGACGGTGATGTTGTCGTCGCCCCCGCCCTTGTTCGCCGCCGCGACGAGCGCCTTCGCAGCCGCGTCGAGGTCGCGGCGGTTCCGCTCGACGAGCTCGAGGATCCGGTCGTTGCCGACCATCGAGTAGAGCCCGTCGGAGCAGAGGAGGAAGAGGTCGCCGGAGCGGGTCTCGATCGTGATCGTGTCCACGTCGACATCGGGATCGGTGCCCAGCACGCGCGTGATCACCGATCGCTGGGGATGCGTCTCCGCCTCCTCCGGCGCGAGCTTGCCGCTGCGGACGAGCTCGCCCACGAGCGAGTGGTCGTCCGTGAGCTGGGAGAGCTCGCCGTCGCGGATGAGGTACGCCCGCGAGTCGCCGACGTGGCCGATCCGGACGTGGCTGTCCTCGAGCAGCGCAACCGTCATCGTCGTGCCCATGCCGGACTTGGCGGTGTCCTCGGCCGCGCGCTCGTAGACGCGGCGGTTCGCCTCCTGGATCAGCGTCACGAGGGCCTCCTCGCCGCTTCCGCCCTCGCCACGCAGCACGTCGGCGGCAAGCCCCGCGGCCACCTCGCCCGCCTTCGCGCCGCCCATCCCGTCCGCGATCGCGAAGATCGGGGGGTCGACGACGTAGACGTCCTCGTTGTGCCGCCGCCTGCGGCCCGTGTCGGTGAGCGCCACCGTACGACCGAGGTGGGTCATGCCGCAGCTCCCGATTCCGGCGCACCGGGACAGCGGCGCAGAGGGCCGCACCGGCAAAGCCGGCACGGCCTGAAGGCGGCATCGCAAGCGACGCTCATGTGTCGAACCTCAGGTCGGTCGCGCCGATCCGGATGCGGTCGCCGGCGACCAGCTTGCGGGGCCGCTCGAGCCGGACGCCGTTCACGAAGGTGCCGTTCGTCGACCCCACGTCGGTGAGCCATACCCCGTCGCGCCGGGGCTCAAAGCGCGCGTGCTCGGCGGAGGCGAAGTCGTCGCCGCGGAGCTCGACGTCGTTCGCTTCGCCCCGACCCATCGTGAGCGGCGCCGAGTTCAGCACGAGGTCGGAGCCCTCCCGGAGCGCCGGGCTGCGCTCGACGACGAGCCGGGCGGTCGCCGTCCTCGGCGCGTCGCCGCGCAGCGCGGCCGCCGCCTCGGGGCCGAGGACGAAGCTCTCCTGCGGGAGCCGGAGGTCGCGCGTGGCTGAGCGCACGATCCGCCAGATGAAGAGGTAGAGGAGGACAAGAAAGAGGATCTTCAGGATGAGCAGCGCTTCCTCGACCGCGATCGAGGCAATCATGCGCCCTCCTCGAAACCACGCGGTTCAGGCCGCCGACGCAGACGGCCGAGCCGGCAAAGCCAGCACGGCCTGAAGGCGGCATCGCAAGCGACGCCGCCGGTCACTGGTCCTCCCGGTGGAAGACGAGGTCGGTGGTGCCGATCGTGATCCGGTCGCCGTCGGAGAGCTGCGCCCGCTGTGTCCGCCGGCCGTTCACGTCGGTGCCGTTCGTCGAGCCGAGGTCGACGACCGAGAAGGTGTCCCCGTCACGGCGGATCTCGGCGTGCCGCCGCGAGGCGTTCGGATCGGAGATGTGGATGTCGCACTCGCGCGAACGGCCGATGACGACGCGGCGGCTGTCGACCTCGTACGTCCGATCGCCGACGGTGACGGTCGCCTTCGGCTCCTCGACGCCGAGCTCGACCGGCGAGGCGGCCTCGGTCGGCACCGCGGCGACGGCCTCCTTGCGGTAGATCATCGTGTGCCCGGCCTCGCTCGAGGGCGGGCCCTCGGCGCCCGGCTCCGGCTGGACCATCCGTGTCGCGATCCCGAACTCGCCGACGGAGAGGTCGCCGTCGGTCTCCATCACGATGCGCGGCTGCGAGAGGAGGGCGTAGCGCTCGCGGCGCGCGTGCTCGGCGAGGTGCTGCCGGAGCTCGTCGACGAGCGCGTTCTCGTACGAGGCGAACTGCTCCCGGTCGGAGGGTGCGAGGTAGACCGAGTACTCGTTCGGGACGTAGACCTTCGAGACCGAGACCGTCCGGTGGTCGTCCATCTCCTTCGTGAGCTTGCGCGCGAGCTCGACCGGCTGGACGTGTGTGCGGAAGGCACGGCCGAAGGCGCCCTCGATGAGGCCCTCGACGCGCTGCTCGATCGACCGGAGAAACGACATGCGTAGATCTTGCCCCGTCCGGGGCGTCCCTAATTCTGGCTGCTGGCCACGAGGGCGGCGCAGGTCAGCCACGCGGTGACGACGATCGGCGCCGCGGCGGCCGCGGGCGCGACGAGCATGGGCACGAGGAGCAGCGCTCCGGCGCCCGCGATTCCCCAGGGGCCAAGGCTCCGCAGCCTCGGCAGCGCGGCCGCCGCGATCCCGAGGACGAGCGCCGCGAGCCCGAGCCCGGCGTGCGCGGTGACCACGGCGCCGAGGTTGCCGGCCGCGCCGAGCGCGCTGTCGCTCCCCGCGAGCGCGACGTGGGCACGTGCGCCCGCGAACGGCAGGTCCGCGCCGCGGATCCCCGCCGTGACGGCGGCGACGAGGACTGCGGCGACGGCCAGTGCGAACCGCCGCACCGGCGAGCGGACGGCGCGCGCCGCGAGGAGCGGCACGAGACCGACCCCGCCGAGCGGCGCGAGGAGCGGGCCGGCCGCGAAGAGGAGCCCGCTTCGCGGCTCGGCTGCGGTGAGCGCGAGCCACGCGGCCGCGAGGCCGGTCCAGAGGAGCGCGAGCCCGAGCGAGACGTTTCCGAGCGGGAGGATCGGGACGGCGAGGACGAACGCGAGCCCGATCCGTGGCCTGAAAGCCGTGAGCCCCGCGGCGAGGAGCGCCAGCCCGGCCCACCAGCCGCCGGGGAAGAAGGGCAGCGTCGCGGCCGTCCAGCCCGCGACGAGCGCGGCGAGGGCGGGGGCCACCCAACTCGCCGGGTGGGCGGGGAAGAGCGGCCGCTTCCCGGCCGTCCGCTCGCGGGCCCGCTCCTCGAGCGCCTCCCGCAGGGCGTGCGCGAGCCGCGCGGCCGGAGGCCGGCGGGCCGGGTCGAGCGCGAGCGCGTCGTCGACGGCCGCCGTGAGGCTCCGCGGCAGGTCGGGGCGCGCGTCCGCGAGCGGCGGAGCGCCGCGCTCGATCGCCCGCGCCGTCTCGAGCGGCGACGACGTCCAGAACGGGTGCTCGCCCGCGAGCGCCTCCCACAGAACGACGCCGACCGCCCACACGTCGCCGGCCGGGCCCGACACGTCGCCCGCGAGCCGCTCCGGCGGGATGTACGCGAGCGTTCCGGGCACGTCGCCGGCGGCCGTGAGCGTCTCCGCGTCCTCCGTCTGCGCCAGGCCGAAGTCGAGCAGGCGGACGGAGATGCCCTCGCCGTCGGCGAGGAGCACGTTCGCCGGCTTCACGTCACGGTGCACGACACCGCGCGCATGCGCGTGCGCGAGACCCTCGAGCACCTGCGCGCCCGCCTCGACTGCGTCGCGGTCGCGGAGCTCGCCGGCCCGGAGCGCGTCGCGGAGCGTCCGTCCGGGCGCGTACTCGTACGCCACGTAGACGTGCCGCGTGTCGCTTCCGCACGCGTAGGCGCGCAGGCAGCGCTCGTGCCGGAGCCGCGAGGCCACCACCGCCTCGCGCTCGGCGCGGTGGCCGGCCTTGCCCTCCCGCGGAACGATCTTCAGCGCGACGTCGAGGCCGTTTCGCTCGTCGCGTGCGAGCCAGACCGAGCCGGAGCCGCCGCTTCCCAGCGGCCGCAGCGGCCGGTAGCGGTCGAGGACGAGGCCGCCCTCGGCGACCGTCGGTGCAGCCTGAGCCATCGCACCTGACGGTTCGGCCGCAGTAGGTCCAACTCCTTTTCCCGCCGGGCGTCCCGGTAGAGTGGACCGGCCCCTCCGCGGCACCCCTGCGCATGACCGAGCGCGACTCCGACATCGAGTTCGACTTCTTCGACGAGCCGGAGACCCAGGAGGCGACCCAGCGGCGTCGCGCTCCGCGTGACGGCGGCGGCCCTCGCGGCCCACGCGGGCCGCGCCCGCCGCGCCGCCCGGTCCGCCCGACGGCCGAGGCGACCCGCCTCCTCCGCCTCGCCGGCCTCGTCGCCTTCGCGATCTTCCTGGTCGTCGTCCTCGTGCTCGTCGTCAAGAGCTGCCGCAGCTCGAGCAAGAACAGCGAGTACGTCGACTACATGACGACCGTGCGGACGATCGGCTCCGGGTCGGCCGGCGTCGGCCGGCAGCTGAACGACGTGCTGACGACGCCCGGGATCAAGGAGGCCGACCTGGAGACGAAGCTGAACGGGCTCGCGCAGCAGCAGTCGCAGTTCGCCGACCGCGCCGAGCGGGTCGACCCGCCGGGGCCGCTCCGCGTGGAGCACCAGCACCTGATCGAGGCGCTCCAGCTCCGGACGAGCGGCATCTCGCGGCTCGCGACCGCCTTCCGCCAGACCGCGAAGTCGAAGAACGCCTCCCAGTCCGGCCAGCTGCTCGCCAGGCAGGCGCTGCTCCTCGTCGCGAGCGACGTCAACTGGAACGTCTACTTCCGCAACCCGTCGCTGCGCGAGCTCCAGCGGCAGGGCATCACCGGCGTCTCGGTGCCCGAGTCGAAGATCTTCAGCAACACCGACCTCGCGAGCACGGCCTCGATGACGCCGGTCTGGCGGCGCGTCCACGGCGCGGCGACGTCGTCCACCACGACGCCGAGCGGCGTGCACGGCGTAGGCCTCGTCTCGACGAAGATTCTCCCGGGCGGCCAGCAGCTCGCGGAGACGACCGAGACGACGATCACCGCGTCGCCGAATCTCGCCTTCGAGGTGGCGGTCAAGGACACGGGCGAGGCGCAGGAGGTCAAGGTGCCGGTCACGCTGACGATCGAGAAGAAGGTCGGGAACCGCTCCGCCCCGATCGTGAAGCGCGGGAACATCAGCCTCATCGACGTGGGGGCGACGCAGACCATCACCTTCCGCATCAGCGAGCAGCCGCCGTTCTCGACGCCGACCAAGATCAAGGTGCAGGTGGGGCCGGTGCCCGCCGAGAAGACGTTCACGAACAACACGGCGACGTACCCGGTCATCTTTTCTTTCGGCCCGTAACCCGTGAGCTTCTCCGGCAGCACCGCGGGCTGGATCGCGATCGGCGCGCTCGCGGCCGCGCTTCTCGCGCTCGTCTTCGCGTTCCTCGCGTGGCGGGAGCTTCGACGCGTGCGGGCGGCGCAGGAGATCCTGCTTGGCGGCGGCAAGGGCGATCTCGTCGACTTCGCCGTCTCGCTCCAGGGCCGGATCGACGACCTGCACCGCGCCGTCGACGAGGTCGCGGCGGCGCTCACGCGCGTCGACCGCCGGGTGGACGAGTCGGTCTCGAAGACCTCGATCGTCCGCTACGACGCCTACGCCGACACCGGCGGACACCAGTCCGCGTCGATCGCGCTCCTCGACTCCGCCCGCTCCGGCGTCGTGGTGAGCGCGATCCAGGGCCGCGACTACGCGCGCATCTACGTGAAGGAGCTCGACCGCGGCCGCGCGCCGGTCGCGCTTTCACCGGAAGAACAGGAAGCCGTCGAACGCGCTATGGCCCAGTGACGCGCTGGTAAATTTCGGCACCGGTGCAGCAGGTTCTCGTCCTGAACGCGAGCTACGAGCCACTGAACGTGTGCTCCGTTCGGCGTGCCCACGTGCTCGTCTACAAGGGCAAGGCGGAGGTGATCGAGCGGCTCGACCGACCGCTCGCCTCTGCGACGACGACCTTCCCGTGGCCGCACGTGATCCGCCTCATGACGTACATCCGCGTGCCCCGGGCCGTGCAGCGGAAGATCTCCCGGCGTGCCCTCTTCGCGCGCGACGGCTGGCGCTGCGTCTACTGCGGCTCGGCGGGCGGCCGCCTCACGCTCGACCACGTGGTCCCGCGCAGCCGGGGCGGTGATTCCGTCTGGGAGAACGTCGTCACCTCGTGCGCGCCGTGCAACCTCAAGAAGGGGAGCCGCTCGCTCGAGGAGGCGGGCTTCGTGCTGCGCCATCCGCCGAAGCCGCCGACGCCGGTGCTCTTCATCCGCCTCGCGGCGCCCAACATCCCCGAGCGCTGGGGACCGTACCTGCGCTTGGCAGCTGCTTAGGACCCGCCTAGCTCCGCTCGACGGGCAAGTCGCGCTGTTCCCACTCGCTCCAGGAGCCGGGATAGAGCCTGCCTGCACGGCCGGCGAGCGCGAGGCGGTGCAGGACGACGCACGCGGTGACACCTGAGCCGCAGTACGCGACGAGCTCGCCGTCCGGGAGGTCCGGCAGCGGCTCGTTCCAGGGCGCGTTGCGGGCGCCCGGGACGCGACCGGGCACGCGGTCGATCGGGTTCGGCTCGCCGCGGTAGCGTGCGGGGACGCGCGCGTCGACGACGACGAGCTCACCGCGCCGCCGCTCGAGCTCCTCCGCGTCGATCGTGTCGTCGTCGCGCAGCCGCGGCTCGAACCGCTCCGGCTCGACGTGCTCCTCGCCGCCGCGGAGTGGCCCGTGCCAGCCGGCGAGGTCGAGGACGGCGCAGTCATCGTGGCCGAAGTGCCGCAGCAGCCACCAGAGCCGCTCGGCACCACCCATCGCGCCGTAGGCGACGACGAAGACGCCGGACCCGATCCCGGCGCGCGAGGCCGCCGCGGCGAAGGCCTCCGCGCTCGGGAGCGGGTGCCGGCCCGCGGCCCCGGGCTGCCCGGAGAGGTCGCGCTCGACGTCGAGGAAGACGGCGCCCGGGATGTGCCCTTCGAGGTAGGCGCGCCGGCCGACCTCCGGGTCGGCGAGGTCCCAGCGGCAGTCGACGAAGCGGTAGCGGCTCAGCGGCGAGGCAGGATCTGCCACATGTCCGGGAGCCGCTTCAACGGCGCCGGGACAGCAGGCTCGTAGTCTCGCTCGGAGCGCCGCCTGAGCTCGATGCCGTCGTCGTCGGCGCGGCGGGCCGATCCGTTGAGAAGGCGCATGGTTCCGAGAACGCCCGACCAGCCGGCCGCCTCTCCAGTCCACCACCACGAGGCGAGGCCGGTAAGCGACAGCGCCGCTGCCGTTAGCAATGCGATCGCGCTCAACGCCGTGAGTGCCGCCGCGCGAGGAGAGAGCGCGAGCGGCTCCTCGTCCTCCCCGACCATGAACGCCGCAGCGACGGCGACGAACGCCAGCACAGCCGCCGCGGTCGACCACATGCATCAATTGTAAGCGCATTGTTGAGCCGAGGCTCCTGCCGTGAGATGCTCGCGTCGTGGCAGCCACGCTCGATGCGCTGAACGCGCTTGCGAGCGGCTTCTCGATCGCGAACGTCACGCCGTCGCCCGGGACTCCGCTCCAGTTCGTCGTGCGCCTCGTTCCGCCCGGCGCGGGGAAGGAAGGGCCGCTCTCGGTCGACGTGACCGAGACGGTGAGCCAGCTCACGGACGCGACGCTCGACATCGGCTTCCTCACGAAGAACGTGCGTTTTCAGGACTTCCCGGTCACCGGCGATCCCTCCACGCTCGAGGGCGGCACCGTCATCGGTGGCGCCCCCATCGCCGATCCGGAAATCCTCGCCGGCACGTTCACGTCACTGATCGACCCGTTCACCGAGGGCGATGCGGCGAGGCCCGGCGTGCCCGGGATCCTCGGGCGGCTGAAGGGCACCTACCAGCTGCCCATGGACGTGACTCAGACGTCGACCCTCGCCGTCCAGGTCGAGGTGCAGTGGCACATCCGCGACGAGACCGGCAATCCAATCGCGGACGTCGACTGGACCGACGGGACGCAGAGCGGAACGGGCCAGCCGCCCGCCCTGACTGCGAGCGAGGCCCTCGCCGACTTGACGCTGACGTTCAGCGCCTTCTTCGTTGAGCTGACGGCGGCGCCGGCGCCGGTCGCGCAGCGCTCGATCTCCGCGTCGATCCGGCTCTCGGCCGGTCAGGTCTCGACGGGCTTCGTCGACCTGCCGCCTGTGACCGTGCCTGTGCCGGCGATCCCGGTGCCGACGGTGCTCCTCCTCTTCCAGGACTCGAAGTTCAAGGACAACAAGCTCGTCGTCGTCCCGGCATCGTCGCCGATCGTCGACCCGGCGAAGGATGCGATCAAGACCGCGCTCGACACGCTGAACTCGGCCCTCGGCGCTCTGGGCGGCGCCGTCGGTCTCGCCTCGTTCTTCGTCGGCAACCTCGACACGATCAAGGACGCGATCGACGCCGCCGGCAACTTCGTCTTCCGGAAGACCGACTCGATCTCGAACCTGAACGACATCGACCTCGAGGGCGGGTTCTTCAACGACACCGAGGCCGAGGACGAGCTCAGCTCGCTCATCTTCGTCGGGCCTCCGCGGCGGAAGGTGCAGGCCTTCAACGCCCGCGGCTTCAGCGATAGCGAGGGGGAGATGGAGGTCACGATCGGGCCGGAGCTCCTCGTCCTCGCGCAGAGCCTGCACAGCAACAACCCGGCGAGCGATCCGGCCGGCCGGATCGGCGTCCCGAAGGCGCCGACCGGCACGCGCAACCTCGGCTTCCACGACATCAGGTCGTTCGGCGACGAACTTTCGTCCCTTCGCTTCGGCTTCGCGTAGCTTCAGTGGACGGAAGACGCGCCGCGCCGGGACCTGTTCGCTCCGTCCTCGTAGACGCGCTTCTCTACGGCGCCTCGGCCCTCCTCGCCGCCCATGTCCTCTCCTCCCCGCTCGTCAAGCATCGGACGTGGGCCGCGTTCGCCTGGCCCGTGTACGCCTCGGCGTCTCTGGCGGCGATCGTGCTGGCTCTCGCCGTCGCTCGTCCTCGGCGCCTGTACGTGATCGGGGCTCGGCTGCTGCTCGCCGCCGTCGTGTTCGCCGGCACGGTCGCCGCTCCGCTCGCGGCGGAGGTTCACCGGCGGGCCGACCGTGAAGCCGCATACGCACCGGCCGAGGTCGTCGTCACGGAGAGCGCGGCGGCCGCCATCGTGCACGGTCGCGATCCGTACTCGGCGCACTTCGGGTCGCCGGAGCTCGCCGGCCGCGAGCCGAGCATCGCCGAGCACTTCCCGTACCTGCCGCTCATGACCCTGTTCGGCGTCCCGCACACGCTCCGGCCGTCGAGCGGCTGGACCGACGGGCGCCTCTACTTCGCGCTCGTGACGCTCCTCGCCGCGCTCGCCGCTCTCGGCCGCTGGAAGGCGTCCGCAGAGCGCAGGCTCCTGGCGGTCCAGGCGCTCGTCCTCCTTCCAACCGGGGCACTGCCTCTCGTCGCAGGAAGCGACGACATGCCGGTTCTCGGCCTGTCGCTGCTCGCGCTCGTGCTCTTCTCCCGCGGGCGCTCCGCAGCATCCGCTCTCGCGATCACGGGAGCCGCTCTGCTCAAGCTGACCGCCTGGCCGCTGATGGTGTGCCTGGCGCTGGTCGCCGGACGCGGCCGTCGCATCCGGTCGCCGCTCGTGCTCGCGCCCGGTCTCGTCCTGCTCTCCGTGCTGGCCACCGCCGCGGCGGCGCCCGGGCCCTTCGTCGACGATGTCCTGCTCTTCCCGCTCGATCTGAGCTCGCTGCCGTCACCGGCTGCGAGCACCACCGTCGGCTCGACGGTGATGAGCGCGACGCACGCGGCCTCGATTGCCTCCGGCCGGGTGCTCGTCACGATTGCCCTCCTCGCCGTCGCGCTTCTGCTCGCGAGCACGATCGTCGTCCCGCTTGCTCGTTCGGCGCGTGCGGGAGCTGCCGAGGCGGCCGCAGCCGCGGGGCTCGTCCTCGGAGCGCTGATCCTGCTCGCGCCGGTCGGCCGGATCGCCTACTTCGTCTATCCCGTCGATCTCCTGTTGTGGTCGGCGCTGCTGCGCGATCATCTGGCCACGAGCAAGGGAGAGGCAGCGGTGCGCTTCGTCACGCGGCTCGGCGTGCGTCCGACCCTGCAGCACGTGCGGGCGAGGAAGGCGTCGTCGTGGTAGAGCCCGGGCACGCGGAGGAGGCCCGGGAGGACGAGAAGAACCTCTTCGACACCCTCCGCATCGGCATCATCACGGGTCTCCCGGCCCTGTCGGCCTTCGTGTTCGTCGTCGTCGCCGTCAAGGTCTTCCGCGCCTCGTTGATGGAGACGACGACGACCGTCGCGATCGTGAGCAACGCGGATGCCGTGGCGCTGCTCAAGGGCGTCATCCTCACGCTGCTGCCGGGGTTTCTGGCGGGGCTGACCGCCGCGTCGATCTGGTGGTGGGGCGGCGTCCTTCCGTCGCGATCCGACACGGCCGTCTCGAAGGAGGCGATCGGCCGCGCGCTCTTCTGCCCCCAATCGTTCTGTGCATGGGCGTTCACGGTGATGGCGTTCTTCACGATCTGGTGGCCGGTCTTCCTGCTGCTTAGCGTCCCCGTTCTCGCGACGACCACCGCTCTTACGACGCACTACTTTGGGCTGCGAACGCCGCCGCTCGGGCTGCGCGGGCTGTCGGTGCTCTTGGGCGGAGGAATCGTGGGGACGGCGATCGGTCTCCAGGATCGCCTCGATCTCTCCTGGGCCGCGCTCGTGGTGATTCCGGTGCTCGTCGCGGCGGTCCTGATCCCGATCGTCCTCTCGTCGCAGCGATTCGCGGCCGTCGTTCCCGTGCGCCGCGCGCTCCGGGCGTTCGGACTCGTCGGCGCCTCGGTTTTCATCGGGATCCTGACCCTCGAGCCGAGCGTCTGGCTGCCGCTCCGCGAGATCACACAGAAGGGGAAGCAGCCCCTGATGCTCGGCGACAAGCCGCTCAAGAAGATCTTTGCGGCCTACGTCCTGAGTCAGGACAAGGACAAAGTCAGCCTTTTCCTTGAGCGGCCGCGGGCGGTTATTCAGGTTTCCCCGGGCAGGCTTCAGAATGCGATGCCGCTCTGTGTCCCGCCGCCGTCGAAGTGGCGCAAGGTGACGCTGCGTGCCTCGCAGGTCCTGCACGCGGATCCGGATCGAGGTACGCCGTATCGGGTCTGCCCGGACCTGCGTCAGAAACCGCTCTAGGCGGCCGCCGGCTCGGTCGCCGCCGGATGCCGGTGTCCGTGCCCAAGCAGATGGCCGTGCGCCTCGGTGCCGTAGCCACCCGGGACCGGGATGTAGAACTCGGGATAGCCCCACATGCCGTGCTCCGAGACGTCGAGGCCCGAGGTCTCGACGTGCTCCTCGACGCGGATGCCCCACAGCCGCTTCATCGCCCAGAGGGCGCCGAACGAGGCAGAGAACGTGAACGCACCGACCGCGGCGAGCCCGAGGAGCTGCACCCACACCTGGTGCAGCGAGCCCGTGTAGACGAAGCCGCCCCGGCCGGTGCCGAGGTTCGCGGCGAGGGCGGGGACGGCGAAGAGGCCGGTGGCGATCGTGCCCCACACACCCGAGGCGCCGTGGACGGCGACCGCGCCGATTGGGTCGTCGATCCCGAGCCGCTCGACGACGAGCACGCCCGTCACCGCGATGAAGCCGGAGACGAGGCCGATCAGGATCGCCGCCCAGGGCGCGATGAAGCCGCAGGCGGCGGTGACCGCGACGAGCGCGGCGAGCGCGCCGTTCAGCATCATCGAGACGTCCGGCTTGCGCAGCACGATCCACGCCGTCGCGACGCCGCCGAGCGCTCCGGCCGCCGCGGCGAGGTTCGTCGTCAGCGCGACGTAGCCGAAGTAGCCGACCCGGTCGCCGGTAACGACGCCGAGGGTCGAGCCCGGGTTGAACCCGAACCAGCCGAACCAGAGGATGATCGTCCCGAGGACGGCGTAGGGCATGTTGTGGCCCGGGATCGGGTTCGCGCGGCCGTCGCGGCCGAACTTGCCGATCCGTGGACCGAGGAGAAGCGCGCCCGCGAGCGCGGCGAGGGCGCCCTGGTAGTGGACGACGGTGGAGCCGGCGAAGTCCTGCATGCCGAGCGAGAAAAGCCAGCCGCCCGGGTGCCAGACCCAGTGTGAGGTGATCGAGTAGAGAACCGTGAAGACGGCACCGAAGGCGAAGTAGACCCACAGCTTGGCCCGTTCGGCCATGGCTCCCCAGACGATCGCCAGCGACACGCCGGCGAAGACGACCTCGAAGAGGTAGCCGGCCGCGCCGGGGACGGTCGTGAAGAAGCCGAACGGCGCCTTGCCGACGGCGAGGAGTGCGTCGGACGAGGGCAGGAAGCCGTGCGTCCCGACGAGCGCGTTCCCGTCGCCGAAGGCGAGGCCGAAGCCGACGGCCCAGTAGACGAGCGAGCAGACGCCGAAGACGAGGACATTCTTGCCGGCGATGTGCGCGGCGTTCTTCATCCGCGCGAGACCCGCCTCGAGGAGCGCGAATCCGGCCTGCATGAACATGACGAGCACGGCCGCGACCACGACCCAGATCGTGTTGGCCGCGATGATCACGTCGGTCGTCTTCATCGTTCGACCTCCTCGAGGCGTTTGCCGGTGCGATGGTGGGTGACGTTGCCGACGGGGCTCGTCCAGACGAGGCCGTCGCCCGACTCGTTGCCGCTTCTTGCCGCGTCGGCGACCGCGGCGACGACGCCGGGAGCGAGCGCGTCGGCGACGACGAAGGTGAGGACGGCCTTCGGGAGGAAGCGCGACTCGAAGACGCGGCCGCGGTACTCATGCGTGATTCCGCGCTCGCGGCCGTGGCCGACCGCCTCGACGACTGTGACGCCGACGTGGCCGGTCGCCTCCTCGACGGCGTCGATGACGGTCTCGACCCGCTCGCGGAGCACGATCGCCTCGACCTTGATCACGCGCGCCGCCGTCCCCGGCCGGGCCGCCTGGCTTTCGGCGCCAAATCGGCACAGAGCCGTGCGCCTTCCCGCGGTACCCTCGAACTCCGTTCCCCAGGGTGGGTGGGGGATTGGGATGGGACCGCCCCGGCCCGCCGCTCGAGCAGCACCGTATCCCGCCACACGCCGTCGAGCTGGGCGATCCGCTCACGGACTCCGACGACGCGGAAGCCGCAGCGCAGGTGGAGCGCGAGGCTCGCGCGGTTCTCGGGGAAGATGGACGTCTGGAGCGTCCAGAGCCCCTCGGCCTCCGACCGCGCGACGAGCGCCTCCAGCAGCGCCCGCCCCACGCCCCGGCCCTGCCGGCCCGGCGCGACGTACACGCTGTCCTCCGCCACGCCCGCGTAGCACACCCGCGCCGACGCCGGCGAGAGCGCGGCCCACCCCACGATGTCGCCAACCTCGATGGCCACCAGCCGCGGCCGCGCCAGGTGCCGCGCGTTCCACTTCTCCCACGAAGGCACGTCCGTCTCGAACGTGGCGTTCCGCGACCGCACTCCGGCCGCGTAGATCACCGCGACCTCCGGCCAGTCCCCGGGCCGGAGGTCGCGGATCTTCAAGGCGCCCCCCGCCTTGTCGCGGCTGCGCAAACGCCCACGCATCGACCGGTCGTTTCAGACGGACGCGCGGAAACCCGCGCGTCCTGATGTCGGCACAGCAAGCTGTGCCTCCTAGCAGTCGAAGTACAACGAGAACTCCGCCGGGTGCGGGCGCAGCCGCACGACGTCGAGCTCGTTCTCGCGCTTGTAGTCGATCCAGGTTCGGATGAGCTCCTCGGAGAACACGCCGCCCGCCGTGAGGAACTCGTGGTCGGCCTCGAGCGCGTCGAGCGCCTCGGCCAACGAGCCCGGCACCTGCGTCACCTCGCCGTGCGCTTCCTCGAAGAGGTCGTAGTCGGCGGGCGCGCCCGGGTCGAGCCCGCGCTCGATGCCGTCGATCCCCGCCATGAGCATGGCCGCGAAGGCCAGGTACGGATTGGCCGAGGAGTCGGGGCAGCGGAACTCGATCCGCTTCGCCTTCGGCGACTCGGAGTACATCGGGATCCGGATGCACGCCGAGCGGTTGCGCTGCGAGTAGACGAGGTTGACGGGCGCCTCGTAGCCCGGCACGAGCCGCCGGTACGAGTTCGTCGTCGGCGCGCAGAAGGCGAGCAGCGCCGGCGCGTGGGCGAGCAGGCCTCCGACGTACGATCGCGCGAGCTGCGACAGCCCCGCGTAGCCGGAGCGATCGGCCATCAGCGGCGTGCCCTCCTTCCAGAGGGACTGGTGGCAGTGCATGCCGGAGCCGTTGTCGCCGAAGATCGGCTTCGGCATGAACGTCACGGTCTTGCCCGCCGCGCGCGCGACGTTCTTGACCACGTACTTGTAGGTCATGACCTGATCGGCCATGCGGGTGAGCGTCTGGAAGCGGAGGTCGATCTCACACTGGCCGCCGGAGGCGACCTCGTGATGGTGGAACTCGCACGGGATGCCGAGCCGCTCCAGCGTCAGCACCATGCGCGTCCGCAGGTCGTGCAGCGTGTCGTGCGGGGCGGGCGGGAAGTAGCCCTCCTTCTCGCGCACCGTGTAGCCGAGCCCGGGCTTGCCCGAGTTCCAGTGGCCCTCCGGCGAGTCGACGGCATAGTGCGCGCGGTTCGGCGCGAGCTCGTACGAGACCTCGTCGAAGACGAAGAACTCGCACTCGGGGCCGAAGTAGGCCGTGTCGGCGATACCCGTCGAACGGAGGTGCTCCTCGGCGCGCCTCGCGACCCGCCGCGGATCCTTCGCGTACGGCTCGCGCGTGATCGGGTCGACGATCTCGCAGACGAGTGAGAGCGTCGGCGCCTCGGTCGCCGGGTCGAGAATCGCGCTCGCGGGATCCGGCATGAGAAGCATGTCCGACTCGGAGATGCCCTGCCAGCCGCGGATCGAGGAGCCGTCGAAGCCGAGTCCCTCGTCGAAGGCCTCCTCGTCGAAGGAGCCGATCGGAAGCGTCACGTGCTGCCACGTCCCGAGCAGGTCGCAGAACTTCAGGTCGACCATCTCGGCCCGCGTCGCGCCCGCCCACTCGATCGCCTCGCGCGCCGCCGGCGAGGTCGCCGCGCCGTTCGCCAGGTAGTGCCTCACGTCTTCCATTCGTCCCTCCTGCCGCCGTCGGACCACAAAAAAAGAGCCCGGGACTCGGGTCCCGAGGCTCCATCGCCTCGACGCCGTCTTCTCCGACGGCGCCTGACCGGACTGTAGACGAACATGCGGACGGCGGCAAAAAAGACGTAACCCTTCTGGGGATGGCTGCAACTACGTGACAGTGCAGGACCACCGCACGGACTCCGCCCTCGTGGCGGCGAGCCTCGCCGGAGACCCCGCTGCCTTCGGCGAGCTCGCGGATCGGCATGCGTCTCGGCTCACCGCGCTCGCCGGCCGCTTGCTCGGCGACGCCGTCGAGGCCGAGGATCTGACCCAGGAGACACTGCTCCAGGCCTATCTCGGGCTCGACCGCCTCCGCGACCCGGAGCGGTTCTCGAGCTGGATCTACGGCATCGCGCTCAACCTCGCGAAGATGCGGCTGCGCAGCCGCCGCAACGGCGCGCTTCCTCCGCTCGAGGTCGACGCGGCCCGGCTGGCTGCGCTCGTGGCGGCCGACCCGTTGCCGGCCGAGGTCGTCGAGGCGCGCGAGCTCTGGTCGCTCGTCGACTCCGCGCTCGATGTGCTCCCGGCAGAGCAGCGGCGCGCGGTGCTCCTGCACTACGTGGACGGGCTGTCGTGCGAGGAGATCGCCGCGCTTTTGGGCGAGCCGGCGGGAACGGTTCGCGTCCGGCTGCACCGGGCGCGAGCGCGCCTGCGCGACCGCCTGTCGAGTCTGGCTCCGAGAAGAAGGGAGGCTCCGGCCATGATCGAGGTGACCCTGGAGGACGTGGTGATCCGGATGCTCACCGGAGAGGGCGAGGAGGAGACGCCGCAGGTCCGAGGCAGTTCGCTCCGCATCGTCCTGCTCCGGGAGAAAGGCGGCGACCGCGTGCTGCCGATCTGGGTCGGCGCGCCGGAAGGAGACGCGCTCGCGCTCCAGCTCACGGGCGGGACGATGCCGCGGCCACTGACCGCGGACCTGACGGCGAGCCTGCTCGAGGCGAGCGGCGCCGCGATCGAGCGAGTCGCCGTCGTCAGCCTCCGCGACAAGACGTTCTACGCCGTGATCACGCTCGCGGCCGGCGGCCGGACGAGCGAGCTCGACGCCCGCCCGAGCGACGCGCTCAACCTCGCCGCGCGGGTCGGCGCGCCGATCTACGTCGACGAGGAGATCATGGAGTCGAGCGGCATGCGCGCCGACGAGGTGCGCGGAAAGCTCGACGACGAGTCGCCGTTCGAGGACGAGCCCGAGGGCGAGTGGCGCACGCTCTCGGCCGAGCTGCTGGAGTCGCTTCACCCGCCGTGGCCTGGACGCCGGTAGGCGCGGCTGGTAGCCTCGGCCTCCTGATGCTGCTCCGCTTCGGCTAACTCCGTTCTGCGCGCGCGCCTCCCGCGGGAGAGGCGCGCCCTGTCGCGCTACGCCGAAGCCGGTTCCCGCGAATGCAAAGGAGCAGCACGTGTTTGCCGTCGAAGTTCACAACCTGCGCAAGGAGTTCGTCCGGAAGGACGGGAGCGGTCTCGCCAAGCGCCGCCGCCGCGTCGCCGCGCTGAAGGACGTCTCGTTCACGATCGAGCGCGGCGAGTGCGTCGCCGTCCTGGGCCAGAACGGCTCGGGCAAGTCGACGCTCGTCCGCCTGCTCGCGACGCTCCTGCTCCACGATGGCGGCGGCGCGCGCGTCTTCGGGCACGACGTCTTCCGCGAGCCGCGCGCCGTCCAGCGCCTGGTCAATCGCGTCTCGGTCGAGGCCTCCTTCTTCAAGAAGATGTCCGCGACCGAGAACCTGAGCTACTCCGCGCGCTTCTACGGCCTCACCGGCAGGCAGACGAAGCCGCGGATCCCGGAGATCCTCGCGCGCGTCGGCTTCCCCGACGACCGCCGGAACGAGGCGATGGAGGACCTGTCGCGCGGGATGCAGCAGAAGGTCGCGCTCGCACGCGCGCTTCTGACCGCGCCGGTCCTGCTCCTGCTCGACGAGCCGACGACCGGCCTCGATCCGCGCTCCAAGCTCGAGGTGCAGGAGTTCATCGAGGAGATGTGGCGGACGCACGATGCGACGACGCTCCTCTGCACGCACGATCTCGCCGAGGCCGAGGCGCTCGCCAACCGCGTCGGGATCCTCGACGACGGCGAGCTCCTCTGCCTCGAGCCGGCCGACGAGCTCAAGCGCCGCTACGGCGCGGACACGCTCGAGGAGGCGTTCTTCGCGGCCACGGGCCGGTCGTTCGAGGAGGAACGAGAGGAGGTGCCGGCATGACCCAGGGCGCAGCAGCAACGCTCCGCCACGAGCTGATCGGCTTCAGCGGCGTCGTCCAGCGCAACGTCTACCTCGTCAAGCGCTACATCTGGTGGGACATCGCGTTCATGCTTTGGACGATCGCGAACACGCTCACGGTCGTCTTCATCGCGCGCGGCGTGAACGTCTCCGAGGCGCAGCAGAACGCCCTCGCGACGAAGTTCCTCGTCGGCGGCGTGATCTGGGCCTACCTCGGGATCATCTTCGAGATCGTCACCGAGACCGTCGCCTGGGAGCGCTGGGAGGGGACGATCGAGTACACGTTCATGGCGCCGGTCGCCCGGCCCGTGCACCTCTTCGGGATGGGCGTCTTCTCCGTCTTCTACGGGATCGTCCGCGCGGCGATCCTCTTCGCCTGCGTCGTCGCGTTCATCGGTATCCACGTGCCGCACGCGAACTACCCGGCGGCGCTGGCGGTGCTGGCGATCGCGTCGGTCTCGTTCATCGGGATCGGGATGATGACCGCCGTCCTGCCGCTCATCTCCCCGGAGAAGGGCACGCAGCTCGGCTTCATCGCGCAGGGCCTGATGCTCGTCGTGTCGGGCGTCTACTACGACGTGTCGGTGCTGCCCGGCTGGATGGAGTGGATCTCGAAGATCTCGCCGGCGACGTACGCACTGCGCGCGAACCGGGAGCAGATCCTGCACGGGACCGGCGTCGCGTGGGCGGACGTCTGGCCGCTGATCGTCCTCGGGCTCGTCTCGGTGCCGCTCGGGCTGCTCGTCTTCCGCACCGGCGAGCGCTACGCCAAGAGGCACGGCAAGCTCAAGAGGTCAGGGTGACGGCGATCTCGCTTCGACAGGCGGATCGACCGGTCGGTTCAGACGGCGCGCGGGCAAAGCCCGCGCGCCTGATGGTCGGCGCCGCAAGCGTCGCCTCAGGATGATCTCGCTTCGGGAGGCGCGGACGGATGCGGAGCTCGAGGCCTGGATCGGGGTCCGACGCGCCTTGCTCCCGAACGAGTCGGGCGGCACCGTCGAGCTGCTGCGCGCCCAAGCGCGGCCCGAGCGGCTGCTCCTCCTCGCCGAGCTCGACGGGCGGCTCGCCGGCACCGGCCTCGCCGACCGCTCGGACGTCGGCGATCGCTTCGCCGTCAAGCCGCGCGTCCTACCCTGGGCGCGGCGGCGAGGGGTCGGCGCCGCGCTCCTGCACACCCTCACCGGTCACGCCGAGCGCTTCGGCGTCGAGGCCGTCGTAACCGACCTCGAGGAGCCGGAGGCGCGGGGCTTCGGCGAGCGGTTCGGGTTTCGCGAGATCGACCGTCAGGTCGAGCAAGTGAAGACGCTCGGCCGCGAGGAGCCACCGCCGTTGCCGCCGGGCGTCGAGGTCGTGACGATCGACGAGCGGCCCGAGCTCCTGCGGGCGGCATATCCGCTCGCATGCGAGGGCTACGCCGACCTCGCGCTGGACGGGCCGGCGTCGATCTCGCTCGAGAGCTGGCTCAGGGAGGAGGCGACGCTTCCGGCCGGCTCGTTCGTCGCGCTCGAGGGCGGCGAGGTCGTCGGCTACAGCGGGCTCATGCGACACGACAACGAGGGAGTGGCCGAGGACGGCCTCACCGTCGTCCGGCGCGACCGGCGCCGCCGCGGCCTCGCGCTCGCGCTGAAGCGGATGGAGCTCGCGTGGGCCGCGGCCGGCGGCTACCGCGAGGTCGTCACCTGGACCCAGCAGGGCAACCACGCGATGCGCCACCTCAACGAGCTGCTCGGCTACGAGTACCGCGACGTCAGCGTGACGATGCTGGCGCCGCTGCCGCTGCCGTGAGGCGCGCGGACGCCACCCGGCTCTACTACACGCTGCAGGTCCTCCTCTCCATGCCGACCTGGGTCGTCATGTCGGTGTACCTCGTCCGCGAGCTCCACTTCTCCCCGCTCGAGCTCGTCCTCGTCGGCACTGCGATGGAAGCGGCCGTCTTCCTGTTCGAGGTGCCGACCGGCGTCGTGGCCGACACGTACAGCCGGCGGCTCTCTCTCGTCATCGGATACCTCGGCATGGGCGTCACGTGGATGCTCGTCGGTGTCGCCTCGGAGCCCTGGACGGTCATCCTGCTCTGGGCCTTCTGGGGCGTGTCGTACACGTTCACGAGCGGCGCCTCTCAGGCCTGGATCACGGACGAAGTCGGCCTCGAGCAGGTCGGGCGCATCTTCTTGAAGGCCGCCCGGATCCGCTATGCGGGCGCGGTGCTCGGCCTGTTCGGGCAGGTCGCGCTGGGCGTCGTCTCGCTGCGGGCAGGGGTGATCGCCGGCGGCGCGGTCAGCATCGCGGCCGGTCTCGTCTGCATCGTCTTCATGCCCGAGACGGGCTTCCGCCGCCGGCCGCGCGCGGAGCGGGGCCCCGCGCTCGTCGAGATGCGCAGGACTGCCCTCGACTCGGTCCGCTACGCGCGGGCGGCGCCGGCGATCCTGCTCCTGGTCGGCGTCGCGCTCTTCATGGGCATGTCGAGCGAGGCGTTCGACCGGCTGAAGGAGGCGCACTTCCTGCGCGACGTCGGCCTGCCCGCGGTCGGGCAGCTGAGCCCCGTCGTCTGGTTCGGGATCTTCTGGCTCGTCGGGATGGTGAACGGATTCGTCGGGACCAGTCTCCTCATCAGGCGCGTCGAGCGCGGCGGCCGCCAGGTCGTCTCGCAGTCACTCCTCGCCTGCGCGCTCTTCGAACTGGCGGCGATGCTCGTCTTCGCGCTCACCGGCTCGGTCTGGGTCGCGATCGCCGCGCTCCTCGGCGTGTTTCTCGCCCGCAACCTCGGCGACCCGCTCTACACGATCTGGCTGAACGAGCAGATCACCGATTCGCGGATCCGGGCGACGGTGCTCTCGATCGGCGGCCAGGCGGACGCGGTCGGCCAGGCCGGCGGCGGCCCGGTGCTGGGGACGATCGGCAACCTCTTCGGGCTTCGCTCCGCGCTCCTCGCCGGCGCGCTCGCGATCGTGCCCGCACTCGGCCTCTACGGCCGCGCGGTCGCGCATCAGGGGCGCGACCCGGAGCTCGAGGAGCCGGCGCTCCAGGCTGCGGTAGACTCACTCGCGCCGTGAGGCGACGTTGCCTCGGGCGCGGGTTCGCGCTCGAGGCTTTCGCATTTTCAGGAGGAGGTTTGCATGGCGCACGTCGAGACGAGGAACCGCGCGACGTCGGATCCCGCGGCGCGGCAGGCGGTGCTGGAGCGCATCCGCGAGGAGGGCGTCGAGTTCGCACTCCTCTGGTTTACGGACATCGAGGGGCACCTGAAGAGCTTCGCGATCACGCCGAGCGAGATCGAGGACGCCCTCGACGACGGCATGGGCTTCGACGGCTCGTCGATCTCGGGCTTCAACGCGATCGAGGAGTCGGACATGGTCGCGATCCCCGACCCCGACACGTTCCAGATCATGCCGTGGAAGCAGGGCGAGACGAAGGTCGCGCGGATGATCTGCGACGTCGTCACGCCGGACGGGCAGCCGTACGAGGGCGATCCCCGCTACGTCCTCCGGCGCGCGCTCGAACGCATGAGCTCGCTCGGCTTCGACCGCTTCAACGTCGGCCCCGAGCTCGAGTACTTCCTCTTCAAGGACCAGGCGAGCACGGAGACGCTCGACGAGGGCGGCTATTTCGCCATGACCTCGCTCGACGCGGCGACGGAGCTGCGGCAGGAGACGATCCACGCGCTCGAGTCGATGGGCATCCCGGTCGAGTACGCGCACCACGAGGTCGGGCCGTCGCAGCACGAGATCGACATCCGGTTCGCGCCGGCGCTCGAGATGGCCGATCACACGGTCACCTATCGCCTGATCGTCAAGGAGATCGCGGCGAAGAACGGCGTCTACGCCACCTTCATGCCGAAGCCGCTCTTCGGCGAGAACGGCTCCGGGATGCACACGCACCAGTCGCTCTTCGCCGACGGCCGCAACGCGTTCTTCGACGGCGACGACCAATGGCACCTCTCGGACGTCGGCAAGGCGTTCATCGCCGGCCAGCTCCGGCACGCGCGGGAGATCGCGGCCGTCTTCGCGCAGTGGGTCAACTCGTACAAGCGGCTCGTGCCGGGCTACGAGGCGCCGGTGTACGTCGCTTGGTCGCAGCGGAACCGCTCGGCGCTGATCCGGATTCCGCTCTACAAGCCCGGGTCGGAGCAGGCGACGCGCGCGGAGATCCGTTGCCCGGACCCCGCCTGCAACCCGTACCTGACGTTCGCGGCGCTCCTGCACGCCGGCCTCGAGGGGATCGAGCGCGGCTACGAGCTCCCCGAGCCGATGGAGACGAACCTGTACCACCTGACGGCGGAGCAGCGCCGCGAGCGCGGGATCATCTCGCTCCCGGAGACCCTCGGCGAGGCGATCGACGAGCTCGCCGTGTCCGAGCTCGCCCGCAAGGCGCTCGGCCCGCACATCTTCGACCGCTACGTCGAGCTCAAGCGGAAGGAGTGGGACGAGTACCGCGTCCAGCTGACGCGCTGGGAGATGGACCGCTACCTGCCTGTGCTCTAAGGCGTCGCTTGCGACGCCGCCATCAGGACGCGCGGGTTTCCCGCGCGTCCGTCTGAACCGACCGGTCGACACGCTGGAGCCATTTCAAAGCGCTTCTTAGGTGCTTGCCCCGCGGCAGCCGGTAAGAGAGAATCGGATTTCACCGGCTCCGAGTCCCACTGCGGAGAGCTCGGAGCCGCTGACGGCCGACCGCGAGGTGCACCGATTGGGCACCTCGTGGTCGTTTTGCGGCCCGGGTGGAGTCAGGCTCGGACCGCGGCGAAGCCCCCCTTCGCCGCTCTGGGTCCTGAACGCTTTTAGAGGAAGCTGCGGATCGCCTCGCGCTCGACGCGCAGGCCGATCACGCCGCTCGTCCCGTCGATCTGGTCGATCGCATCGGCCGGAACGAGCCGGCGGCGCCGCGAAAGGAAGCCGGCCCGCACCGAGAGTGCGTCCGGAACGTCGGGCGCCGTGCCGTACATGGGGCACTCGACCTTCCCGACCAATCGGCCGCGACTGTCGGCAACGATGTAGCCGGCGGTGCGACGGAGATCGAGAGCGAGCGCACTACTCACAGTCCCGACGGTATTCCACGTCTCTAAAGAAAATCCCTTCTCGGGCGTAAGCATTGTGTTAAACCGGCGAATTCCGCTTCCGGCCTACAATCGGGGCGTGGATGCCTCCGCGCGGCACCTCCGCCTCTTGACGGAGACGATCGCCGCCGTCAATTCGTCGCTCGACCTCGAGGAGGTGCTCGGGCTCGTGGCGAGCAAGGTCGCGGACGCGCTCGGCGCCGACGCGTGCTTCGTCTACCTCTACGACGAACGGGCGGACGAGCTCGTCCTCCGGGCGACGTACGGGACGCGCGTCGACGAGATGACGCGGCGGCCGCGGATGCGGCCCGGCGAGGGGATCACCGGCGTGGCCGCGGCCGAGCGCGCGCCGGTGATGCTTCCCGAGAAGGCGCACCTCGACCCGCGCTTCAAGTCGTTCCCGAACCTGCCGGAGGACGAGTACGAGTCGATCCTCGCCGTCCCGATCCTCGCGCGCGAGAAGCTGGCCGGCGCGCTCAACGTGCGCACGCTCCGGCAACGGGAGTTCACGGAGGCGGAGATCGAGCTCCTGACGGCGATCGCCGGCCAGGTCGCGCAGACGATCGAGCACGCGAAGCTCTACGCCGATGCGCAGCGGCGGGTCACGGAGCTCGAGGCGCTGGCGCGGATCTCGGAGGCGGTCTCGGAGTCTCTCTACCTCGAGGAGTCGCTCGAGGCGATCGTCAAGACGACGATGGATGCGCTCGATGCCACCGGCGCCGCGCTCGTCCTCGAGGACGGGAACATCGCCTGGCCGGAGGGCCGCCCCGGCGCGTACGCGGTGCGGATGCCGCTCCGGTGGAAGCGGCGCCAGATCGGCGAGCTCGTCTGTGATCGCGATACGCCCTTCACGGACGACGAGCGTGCGCTTCTTGCCTCGATCGCGCACCATGCTGCGGTGGCCTTGGAACACGGCCGCGCCGTGATGCGCGGCGTGTTGGCCCAAGAGATCCACCACCGCGTCAAGAACAACCTCCAGACCGTGGCGTCGCTGCTCCGGCTCCAGGCGCGCTCGCCGCACGAGGTCGACCCGCGCAAGGCGCTCGACGACTCCGTCAACCGGATCCTCGCGATCGCCGCGGTGCACGAGGTGCTGACCGAGCGGCGCGACGACGACGTCGAGCTCGATGAGCTCGTGGAGGGGCTGCGCTCGATGCTCCTCCAGAGCCTCGCCGCCGGGAAGCAGGTCGAGGCCGAGCTGGAGCCCGTTTCGCTCGCCGGCAACCGAGCGACCGCGCTCGCGCTCGTCTTCAGCGAGCTCTTCCAGAACGCGCTCGAGCACGGCGGCCAGTCGGTACGCGTCGAGCTGGCGCAGCGCGACGGCGACGTCGTGCTCGCGGTCGCCGACGACGGGGACGGGATCGGCGGGGCCGCGAACGGCACGGGCCTCTCGATCGTGCGGGCGCTCGTCCGCGACGAGCTGCGCGGGACGCTCTCGCTCGAGCGGGACGGAGCTTTTCGCGCCGAGGTCGTGTTCCCGGCGTGACGGCGTGGCGCACCGTCGACGCCGCCGACTTCGAAGGCCGCCGGAAGACGATCGCCCGAGGCATCGGCGCGCGCGCGATCAAGCTCAACCAGTTCGACTCGCAGCCGGGCCAGGCCGGGTTCGAGCACGACGAGCGCGAGTCGGGCCAGGAGGAGATCTACTTCGCGCTCCGCGGATCCGGCGTCCTCCGGGTCGACGGGGACGAGGTGGAGCTCGAGCCGGGCCGCTACGTCCTGGTCGAGCCAGAGGCGACACGGCAGGTCGTCGCCGGGCCCGACGGACTCTCGTACGCCGTCGTCGGGGCCGTGCCGGAGAGCGGCGCGTGAGGGTCCTCGTCGCCGAGGACGAGACGATCATCCGACTCGACCTCGTCGAGATGCTCGCGCGCGCTGGTCTCGAGGTCGTCGGCGAGGCCCGGGACGGAATCGAGGCGGTGGAGCTCGCTCGCACGTACGAGCCCGACCTGGCCGTCCTCGACGTCAAGATGCCGCGCCTCGACGGGATCGAAGCGGCGCGCCGGATCCTCGACGAGCGGCCGATCCCGATCGTGATGCTCACGGCCTACGGCCAGGACGAGCTGGTCGGGCGAGCCGTCGAAGCAGGCGTGTTCGGTTATCTCGTGAAGCCGTTTCGCGAGGTCGATCTCCTGCCCGCGATCCAGGCGGCGCGGGCACGGCACGAGGAGCTCGCCACCCTCCGCGAGCAGGTGGACTCGCTGGCGGAGGCGCTCGCGGCGCGGAAGTCGATCGAGCGTGCGAAGGGCCTCTTGATGGAGCGGGAGGGCCTCTCGGAGCAGGAAGCCTTCGCCCGGCTTCGGAAGGCGAGCCAGGTCTCGGGTCGGCCCTTGCGCGTCGTGGCGGATGCAGTGGTGGCGACGTTGGCCGCGGACTGATCATCCCGCCACCATCGCGTGGAGCCGCTCGTGCGCGATGGTGCCGCCGGGGCCGCGCTGCGTCACGTCGAAGTCGGCACTCGAGCGCTCGTAGCGGACGCCGTCGCGCGTCCAGATGCGTACGGGGAGCCTCCCCGCAACCGGATAGATCTCGGTGACGCGGCGTTCGCGGACGGCGATCGACCGCGCACGCCGCAGCGGAACCACCCACGCGGCTCCGAGCGGGTGCCCGGTCCGGTCGCGGCAGGCGATGTCGAGCCGCGGGTCGTTCAAGCGCCCTGCGCGCCACACGCCGACCGAGGCGCCGCAGAGCCGACGGTGGCGCGGCGTGAAGTCACAGGCGTAGAGCCACGGTGAGCCGGGGTCGGAGATCGTCAGGCTCGCGCCGAGAAGGCCCACCCGCTCGACGACCCGCGTCCGCCCGGTCACGTGAAGCTCCGGGAAGCGCCGCAGGCACGCCTGCAGCGGCGGCGGGCGGACGGCACGCACGACGCCCACGCGGACCTGGCCGACGAACACGTGGCGGGTCGGCTTCGCGTGGTCGCGACAGCCGGCTGCGAGGAGCAGGCCGGCCGCCGCAACCGTCGAGGCCCGGAGCGCGGTCAGCCCGTCCATCCCATGCGGCGCACACCGCCGTAGGACGAGTCGGAGCGGTACGTGCGCGTGAAGATATTCGTCCCGCACGCCTCGCATTTCGCCTCGACGATCTGGTCGGCGCCGCTCGTCGAGCGCTGGTAGACCATCCCGATGTGGGTGCTGCTGGCGAAGGCGTCCATCACGATCGCGTCCGCCTTCGGGTAGGTCGCGTTCGGCACACCGGCGCCTGCCTTGAAGTCCGCGGCGGTGTAGGGGCCGTGGACGTTCCGGAGCCGGCCCCACTGGTAGTGGCCGCCGTCGCCGGTGTTGAGCGACTCGCGCCAGACCTTGAAGGTGAGCCCTGAGCAGTCGCCGCCCTCGCCGCCGGTCGAGGAGGTCTGGAGCGGCTCGTTCGGGCCCTCGTCGACGTTGTTGTCGTTCCAGCAGCCGCCGCCCCAGTGGTAGCCCTCGTAGCGGGCGACGAGGGCGACGGTGACCGAGCCGTCCCGGTACATGTTCGGCGACCATGTCGGCGCGTTGTAGTTGCAGTTCGCCGAGACGAACGTAGCGAGCGCGGCCTTCGCCGCGGCGAGGCTGAGCGCGACGAGGAACGCCACGAGGAAGACGACGCGGGGGCGGAGCAGGCTCATCGGTTCACCTCCAGGTCGAAGCGGTCGACGTGCATGGCGTTCGGCGTCGAGCCGAGCTGGTACAGCGCCGAGCCCGCGAGCCGGAAGCGCGCGAGCGGAGCCGTCTCGGCCCAGTCCGCCGAGTCGACGCCGAAGGAGCGCTCCACGCCGCGGGCGCCGAGGACGAGGACGAGGAACTCGTCCTGCGTCTCGGTGTAGGGGCGCAGCACGACGACGACGCCGTTGTCGAGCGGCTCGGCCAGCTGGACCTCGCCGAGCGGCGTCGCGCTCACGATCCGCCAGGCGCGCTTCACGCGGCCGCCGCTGACCTCCGCGATCCGCGCTTCCGACGTCCCGGCGCGGAAGACGACGAGCTCCTTGCCGCTCGCGAGAGTCCGGCCGGGGTGTCCGCGCGACGCCTGCGCCGCCGGCGTGAGCCGTGGCGCGGGCATCCATTGCTCGGACGGCTCCTGCTGCACTTCCGGCCCCTGCGGGCCCACCCGGAGCTGCGACCACGTGCGGTCCGCGATCGGCGCCTTCCACCTGAGCGCTCCGGAGGGGGCGAAGCTGTGAAGCTCCGGCGTTCGGCTCTCGCCGCCCGGCTCGAGGACGTCGATCGCGCCGTCGGCCTCGAGGGCCATGTCCGCGATGCCGCCGGTGACGTCCACCGGGATGTCGCCCGCGTGCTGTCCGGCGTGCCAGCGCTCGACGCGCCTGTTCACCTGGTCGAGGACCGCGACGTCTCCGTTCGCGGCGACGTCGAAGGCGGAGGGGCCGATCGGGCCGAACGTCGGGCCGTGCAGCAGGCCCGCCCGGCCCGGCGCCGAGCCCCACGGCGCCTGGACGACGCGAGCGTCCGTGTGCCGTGTCGACCCGAAGCGGTGCTCCGCGAGGTGGACGACGACGGCGTCCGCCAACGGCAGGCTCAGCTGCGGCGCAGCCGCTCCCGCCGACGGGACGGTGAGCGAGGCGCCCGTGGCCTCGTTCCGCAGCACGGCGTAGTACGAGAAGCCCTCCGGTGAGGCGGCGAGGTCGGGCGGCACCTCGGCGACGTAGCGGCCGTCGGCGACGTCGTCCGTGCGCCGGAGCGGGATCTTCCCGAACGCGCCCGCCGTGCCCGCCCGGATGAAGACGTCGCCGGCCGCGTCGCACGGCTCGCCCTCGACCGCTCCGGGGCAGAAGACGTTGAAGCGAAGCATCGCCGCGTCGCCCGCCGCCCGCAGGAGGGGCGGCAGGTGCCCGACGTCGATGATCCTCGCTGTGTCGCGATCGGGCGGGGACGGCCCGGCAACCGAGCCTGCAGCGGCGACGGCGCCGACCCCGGCGGCCGCGCCGAGCGCAAGGCCGCAGGCGCACCAGCAGATCAGCCGAATCGCTCTCACGGTTCCTCCTTCGCTGTCGCGGCGACGCGCGAGGAGGCCGGAAAAACGGCCACTGGTCGCCTGGCTTCAGGCCAGGGTGGAGGCCGCCGGGAGCGGCGTCAAGGGTAGGTCGAGAAGCCGGCGCGGACTCGAGACGATCGCGTCACACGCCGGCTCTCGTAAAGGGCTACTTCTTCGCCGGCTTCGCCTTGACGTGCAGGTCGCGGAGCGTCAGCGCGCCGCCCTCGCCGGTGCACGCCTTCGCCCTCACCTTCGCGCCGGCGGGAATGTTGAGCGTGACGGACGTGCCGACGAGGCTCCGGCCGCGCTTGTTCGCCTTCACCACGGCGAAGGAGACGCTGCCGGTCCCATCCTTGCCCTTGAGCTCGACCTGCTGGCACTTCGGCTTCTTCGACGTGGTGGTCGTGGTGCTCGACGTGCCGGGCTTGCCGGACTTGGGCGAGGCCGCGAAAGCGAGCGACGCGGCCAGCCCGGCGATGAACACGACGGCGAGGATCGCCTTGAGCTTCATCGTCTTCCTCCAGAGTGGGGGTCTTGGTATTTGATGCCGCGGCCCTCGATTCCTTGCTCAGTGGTGCCGCAGCGGCCGCTCGGCGAGCGGCCACCAGCCGGGCTCGCGCTTCGACAGCTCGCCCTGGAGCTCGCCGACGTACAGCGTCAGCTCGGTCTCCTTGCGGTCGAGCCGCTGCTCGAGCTCGGTCAGCTCGGCGCGCCAGCGCTCGATGCGCTGCTCGCGGAGCTCGACGTCGGCCTCGAACTCCGCCTCGCGCGTCTCGAGCGCGTCTTCACGCTCGTCGACGTCGCGCAGGCGACCCTCGAGCTCCTCCTCGATGTGCGCGATCCGCTTCTCCCGCGAGGCGAGCCGGATCTTCTCCGAGACCGTGTGGCCGGCGCCCGACTCCAGCTCGAGCTCGCGCTCGTTGAGCCGCCGCTCCGCCTCGTCGAGCTTCGCCGCGCGCCGCTCGAGCTCGCCGGCCCGGCGCTCGAGCTCTTCGTCGCGGGCGTGATCCGGAGCCGGCGCCGAGGGCGCAAGCGTGGGCAGAGAGAGCGTCGCTCCGCCCTCGGCGGAGATCTCGACGCGCAGGACGAGCGGCTTGCCGCTCGGAGGATCCGTCAGCTCGGCCATCGCGACTTCTCTCACCATCGGCGGGACGGGGGCGCGGCTCATCCCCCACGCTGGGCGTATCGAACGAGGGACAGGGGACAGGTCCTAGACTGCTCCGCATGGACGACGTCGATTTCGAGCAGTGCGTCCAGGAGGCGCTCGACTCGCTTCCGGCGGAGCTTCGCGGCTACATGTCGAACGTCGCCATCGTCGTCGAGGACGAGCCGCCGGGCGGCCAACCGCTCCTCGGTCTCTACCAGGGCGTCCCGATGACGAGGCGAGGCAGCTGGTACGGGGCCGTGCTTCCGGACAAGATCTCCATCTACCGCGGGCCGCTCGAGCGGTACTACGGCGCTGACCGGGACCGGCTGCGCGAGGAGATCAAGCGCGTCGTCCTGCACGAGGTCGCCCACCACTTCGGGATCAGCGACGAGCGGCTCAGGGCGATGGACCGGTACTGAGCTCGTAGAGGGCGAGCGCGTTCTCACGCAGGATCGCCCGCGCGTCGCTCTCCGCATCCTCCGGCGGGAGCACCTCGGCCAGGGCCTCGCGCCACCACTTCGCGGCCAGGTAGTAGAGCTCAGGCGTCCGCGCCGCGTCGGAGGCGTAGAGGAGCTTCGAGACCGGCGCGAGCTCGAGCGCCTCGCGCAGCGCCTCGGCCGGTCGGGACACGTGCGGAATGGTCAGCGAGAGGTCGAACCAGACGTTGCCGTACACATGCGCGAGCCAGCCCGCCTCGCGCACGAACGGGTAGCAGTGGAGCAGCACGAACCGCGTCTCGCGGAAGCGCTCGATCAGCGGTTTCAGGAACCCGGGCTGGACGCGCGGCAGGAAGAGCTCGGAGTCGCCGAAGCCGGCGTGCACCTGCACCGGGAGCGGCGCGCCGGTGGCCTCGTTGGCCTCCAGGGCGGCGAGGAGCGAGTACCGAGCACGGACGCCCTCGACGCGATCGGTGCGCGTCGACGGGGCGAGGGCGTCAAGGTCGAGCCCTCCTCGGTAGGCGACGATCGTCTTCAGCGCCACGAAGCCGTTCGCCCGCGCGGCGGCGATCTCGGCCCGGAGGAGCTCGAGGCCGTGCGGCCCCGTCTCCTCGGCCACGCGCTCGATCCGCAGGACGGGCCGCGCCTCGCAGCCGGCCAGCTCTCCGAGCTCCTTCCACTCCACCCCCTCGCCCGGAGGCGGGAAGCCGTCGTCGACGAGCAGGAGCTCGGTTCCCGTGGCGCGCAGGAGGCGAGACGCGTACTCGTCCGGGTCGCCGGCCAGCCGGTGCTCGTAGACCGCCGTCTCCGTCGGCTCGCAGCCGAAGAAGGCGGCGAGCTCGCGGATCGCGCGCCGGTAGGTCAGGGCGGTCGCGACGTGCGGCCACTGCCGCGGGTCGGGGCTCTCCGAGAAGAGGCCGCGGAACTCGTCGAGGCTCGGCCGCGCGCGCAGGATGCCGTGCGCGTGGTGGTCGACGAGCGCGACGCCGTTCAGTACTTCGAGAAGTGGCCCTGATGCTCGAATGCTTCGTCTCCGGCTGAGTAGGCGGCCCACTCCGACCGGCGGACGGCCAGGTACGAGGTCGCGAGGGTGGGGCCGAGCGCGGTCGTCAGCACCTGGTCGGCGGCGAGCGCGTCGAGCGCCTCCTCCTGCGTCGCCGGCAGGCGGTGGATGCCGCGTGCGGCCCGCTCGTCCTCGGAGATCGTCGCCGGGTCGACCTCGACGGGCTCGGGCGGCTCGAGCTCGCGCTCCAGGCCGTCGAGCCCGGCCGCGATCAGGCCGCCGACGGCGAGGTACGGGTTGCAGCTCGCGTCCGCGGCCTTGAGCTCCACGTTCGTGGATGCCTCCTCCGAGCCCCAGAAGAGCGACGGCACGCGCACCGGCGCCTCGCGGTTGTCGTGGCCCCAGCACGTGAAGGCGCCGGCCCAGTACTGCGGGATGATCCGGTGGTACGAGTTGAAGCTCGGCGCCGTCAGGCCGCACAGGCCCGGCAGGTGGTCGAGCACGCCGGCGACGAACGACCGTCCGGTCGCCGAGAGCCCGTCCTCCGCATCGGGATCGTGGAAGACGTTCTTGCCGTCCTTCCAGAGCGAGAAGTGGATGTGCCCGCCGTTGCCCGCGTTCTCGGGCCACGGCTTCGGAGCGAGCGACGCGACGAGGCCGAACCCCGACGCGACGCCGCGGATCGTCTCCCGCACGAGCACCTGCTCGTCGGCGGCGCGCACCGCCGGCGCGTGGGCGGTCGAGAGCTCCTGCTGGCCGTGGCCGAGTTCGGCGTAGTACTGCTCCAGCCCGATCTCCTGTTGCTCGAGGGCGTCCACGAGCGCGTCGACGTAGGACTGCGACGCGGTCAGGCCGATCGTCGAGAAGCAGAGGCTCGAATCGACCGGGACGTACGCGCCGTCCTCGACCCGCGCGAGCGAGAACTCGTTCTCGAACGCGACCTCGAGCACGCCCGCCCGCTCCTCGAGCCGGCCGGCCGTCCGCTTCAGGAACGAGCGCGGGCACTGGGGCGCCGGCTCGCCCGAGAGCTGGATCAGGTCGACGAGCAGCGCGCCCGTGCGCGGCGCGTACGGCAGGACGCGAAAGGTCTCCGGGTCGGGCACGAGCCGGATCTCGCCCACCGGCCCCATCCCCTCGACCGGCTGAAGGTGGTCGAGCCCGTTCATCGCCTGCATCGCGACGGTGAGGCCGATCCCGCTCTCGATCCGGCCCTCGAGGCCGCCGAGCGCGCTCGCCTTCGCGCGGACGGTGCCGTCGTTCCCGCACCAGAGAAAGCGCACGAGGCGGAGGTCCGCCTCGCGCGCCTTCTCGACTACGTCAGCGGCCTTCACCCAGCGGGGGTCGCCGAGGCACCGCTTGCGGTGCCGATATCAGGACGCGCGGGCCTCGCCCGCGCGTCCGTCTGAAATGACCGGTCGATGCGTTTGCTCATCAGCCTGCAGGTGTCGGAGTCGGCGTGGGTACCTCACGTCGGTGCGTGAACTCGCTGATCGCGTAGATCGCGATCGCGACGAGCGCGGACACGATCACGATGATCGCGAGCCACACGCGCCAGCTGTGCGTCGTCCACTGCGTGACCCACGGGGTCTTGAAGGTGACGATGATCCCGACGATCGACGCCGCGATCCCGACGAGCCCGCTCCCGAAGAGGAGCCAATCGGGCGCCACGCGCACCTCCTCGAACTTCTGCGGGAAAGCGCGCTTCACGAGGTAGATGTCGGCGAACAGGAGGACCATCGAGATGCACCAGATCACCGTCACCGCGGCCTGGAGCATCCAGAAGATCTTGTTCGTGTTGTTGCTCCCGAACCAGGGCCCGAACGCGACGATGGTCACACCGGTCGCGAGCACCGTCTGGACGATGATCGCGTTCCGGGGCACCTTCGTCCTGTCGTCGACCCGCCCGAGCGCCGTCGGCATCCGCCGCTCGAGGCCGGACACGAACAGGAGCCGGCTGAACGAGTAGTTGTAGACGACGGTGTTCGAGACGAAGAACCAGAGCGCGATCAGGGCGATGATCACCGCCCACGCGTGCGACCCCCAGAAGGCGTGCTGCACCGCCACGAAGATGTCGCTGAGCCCGCCGGTCGACTGCGAGGCCGGCAGGTTCATCATCGTGCCGAAGGTCGCCCAGAGGTAACCGGCCATGACGACGATCGAGCCCCAGAACAGGTACCTCTTGATCGCCCGCATGTGGACGATCTCGACGCCCATGTTCAACGGCACCTCGATCCCGAGCAGGGCGAGGATGACGAGGCCGAAGAGCGTCCACGTGCCCGAGTGCGGCAGCCAGTTGTCGGCGGTGCCGAAGCCGCCGGTCGCCGAGTGTCCGTCGCCGATCAGCCACAGGATCCCGGCGAGGCCGATGACGAAGATCGCCGCGCCGTAGAAGACGACCGCGACGTTCGCGTAGTTCTGCGTCATCCGCAGGCGCAGCATCGAGATCACCGCCGAGAACCACAGGACGGCGAGGATCACGAGCCCCTGCTCCCAGTTCTTCGGCAGGCCGCCGGTGTCGATGAACTGCCAGATCGTGACGACGGCGTCGCCGGTGGCGGCCATGACGAGGATCCCGGGCCACCACGCGCAGAAGCCGGCGAAGAAGCCCCAGAACGGGCCCAGCGCCTTCTGCGTCCACACGTAGAGCGACCCTTCCTGCGGGAACATGAGCCCGAGCTGCGCCGTCACGAGCGCGCCCGGGATCAGGAAGGCGAGGAAGCCGACGATCCAGAACGTGTACGCAGAGGGGCCGGCACGCTGGATCGCCGAGGCGTTCACGATGAACAGGACGATCGCGACGAAGATGATCGTCATGTCCGCCGAGTTCAGGACCCGCGGGAGCATGCCCGGAGCGATGCGCTCCGAGATCATCTGGCGCTCGTCTGCTCCAGCAACGGCAGCCATACACCACCTCCGAGTCGGTTGTGCAGGGATTTTTGCCTTAGAGGCCGGGCTGGATCAAGAGCCGCGCGAGGAGCGAGGCGCGGACGGGGATCGACTCGAGCAGGACGTGCTCGTCGCGCGCATGCGCTCCGCCGCCCTCGGCGCCGAGGCCGTCGAGCACCGGGACGCCGAGCGCGCCGACCAGGTTGCCGTCGGAGCCGCCCCCCGAGGCGCTCTCGTGCAGGTCGAGCCCGAGCTCCAGGCCGTACGCTCGCGCCTGCTCGAAGAGCAGCGCGGAGCCGGTCGAGCGCTCGAGCGGCGGACGGGTGAAGCCGCCCTCGAGCTCGAGCCGCGTCCCCGGGTCCGTGGGCTCGAGTGCGGCCATCGCGGCCTCGATTCGGGGGACGTCGCTCGCATGCGTGACGCGGACGTCGATCCACGCCTCCGCGTGGTCGGCGACGACGTTCTCGCGCATCCCGCCGCGGACGACGCCGACGTTCACGGTGATGCCGTGGCGCGGGTCGCCGAGGCTCTTCAGGGCGAGGATCTGGTGCGCGAGCTCCTCGACGGCGCTCGCCCCTTCCTCGGGGTGCGTCCCCGCGTGGGCGGCATGGCCGTGGACGACGAGGCGGTAGCGGGCGAGTCCCTTCCGGGCGGTCTTGAGGTTGCCGCGCTGGGTCGGCGGCTCGAGCACGAAGGCCGCCGCGACGTCCCGAGCCGCTTCCTCGATGAGCGGCCGGCCGGTGAGGCTCCCGGTTTCCTCGTCTCCGGTGAGGAAGACGCGGGCGGCGCGGCGACGATCGCCGGCCTCGCGGATCGCCTCGACGAGGACGACGAGCCCGGCCTTCATGTCGTAGGCGCCCGGCCCGTAGGCCCGGGTGTTCTCGACCCGGAAGGGCATGTCCGCAAGCGTCCCGACCTCCCAGACGGTGTCGACGTGTCCGAGCAGGAGGAGCGGATCGCCTTCGCCGGGGAGCTCGACGCGGAGGTGGTCGCCGAGGAGCTGCGCCTCCCCGCCGTGCGGCTCGAGCTCGGCGACGACGCGCTCCGCGACCGCGCGCAGGCCATCCGAATGGCCCGTGGGCGACTCGATCTCGACGAGCTCGCGCAGCAGATGCACTGGCCGAGACTCTAAGCGCAGCGCTTCGGCTTTCTTAGGCGAGACGGTCGAGGATCTCGTCTGTGACTCGGCGCCACGTCGCGAGGTCGGCGTGCTCGCTGCGCCGGGCGGTCAGCCCCAGCCGCGCGACCGCCCCGTAGCCGATTGCACACCGAAGCCCCTCGTCTCCGGCGACCGTGGCGTCCGGCTCACGATTCGCTTGTCGCCTGCCGCCGCGACGGCCCCACCGCCGAGGCGCAGGCGGTGCCAGTCGAACAGGAGTCCCGCGAGGTCGGCGCCACGCGAGCCGTAGCCGACGGCGTCGCAGTCGACGACACCCGTGATCGTGTCTCCCTCGGCCAGCACGTTCGCGAGGTTCAGGTCCCCGTGCACGAGGTCGCCCCCGGGGAGCCGGTAGCCGCGCGCGGGTTCCACGAACGCGTGCAGGCGGCGGCACGTCTCGGGCGCTGCCGCCTCCGCCGCCTCCCACCAGCCCTCCCAGCGCTCGAAGAGGACGCGCTCGATCCATCCCGCGCTGTCCCAGCCGCCTGGATCCACGACGAGGTCGCGCTGGAGATCGACGAGCGCGAGGAGGGCTTCGAGGGTCGAGTCGTCCAGCGTTCGCAGCGGCTCGCCGGGCAGTCGCTCGAGCACGACCAGGGACCACCGCTCGTCGAGCAGCCCGTGCCAGAGCGTCCTCGGCACCGGGTAGCCGCGACCCGCCAGTGCGGCCAGCGCCCGCGGCGTCCAGGCCGCGCGTGTCGCGGCGAAAGGGTTGGCGCTCGCCTTCACGATCACGAGACCAGGTTCGCCCTGGGCGAGCCAGGTCCGGCGTTCGTCGCGCGGGCGGCCGAGGACACGAAGCGGCTGAAGCGACCAGCCGCACGCGGAGCGGATGAGCTGCTCGGTCCGCTGCCAGAGATCCTGGCTCGCATCCGACACCGCTACGCCTGGGAGCGCTCGAAGAGCTCCTCCCAGCGGGCGAGGAGCGCCTGGAGCTCGTCCCGCGCGCGGCGGTGAGCGGCCAGCGTCTCGACGTCGCCCCAGTCGTCGGCGAGACGGCGCTCGAGCTCAGACACCGTCTCCTCGCGCGCCGCGATCTCGGCCTCCACGCGGTCGAGCTCGCTCGGGCGGGTGGGGACGGGCTTCGGTGCCCTCTGCTTCTTCGGCGGCGCGGGTGCCGGCGGAGGAGGCGGAGCCGTTCGCGCCTCGCGCGCCCGCACGTAGTCGGCCCAGCCGCCGTCGTAGGAATGGAGCTCGCAGTCTTCGATCGCCAACGTGCGCGACGCGACCGCGTCCACGAGGGCCCGGTCGTGGGAGACCAGGAGCACCGTCCCCGGGAACGCCTCGAGGGCGGCCTCGAGCGCCTCGCGGCTCTCCAGGTCGAGGTGGTTCGTGGGCTCGTCGAGGACGAGAAAGTTCGCGCCCGAGGCGACGACGAGCGCTAGCGCCAGGCGGCGCCGCTCGCCGCCCGAGAGCGCCGAGACCGGCTTCTCGTGCTCGTCCCAGCCCGAGAAGAGGAAGCGGCCGAGGAGTGCCTGCGCCTGCGGGCGCGGCAGCCGCGTCGCCGACTGTGCCGCGTCCAGCACGCTGCCCGTCTCCGGCAGCTCGACCTCGTGCTGGCTGAAGTAGGCCGGCTCGACGCCGTGGCCGAGACGGGCTGTGCCGGCGCGTGGCTCGCGCCGCGCGAGCAGCGTCTCGAGGAGCGTCGTCTTCCCGGAGCCGTTCGGGCCGACGAGCGCGACGTGCTCGCCGCGCTCGAGCGCGAAGCCTGCGCCGCGGATCAGCACGCGGTCGCCGACTCCCACCTCGAGCTCCCGAGCCTCGGCGACCGTGCGGCCGCTCCGCGCCGGCTTCAGGAACTCGAACCCGAGGCTCCGCGAGCGGCGCGTCAGCAGCTCGAGCTCGCCCTTCGCCTTCGCGCGATCCTTCTCGAGCCGCGAGATCTGCGTCAGCTTCGCCTGCGCCTGCTTGGCCTTCGTCTTCTTGTACCGGAACCGCTCCACGAAGCGGCGCAGGCGCGCGATGTCCTCCTCGTAGCGGTCGACTGCCTTGCCCGCGTGGAGCGCACGCGCCGCCTTCTCCTCGCGCCAGACGTGCCACGGCCCCGCGAAGAAGGTCGAGCGGCCGCCCTCGAGCTCGAGCACCGCGCCGGTCACCGCCTCGAGGAACCAGCGGTCGTGCGCGACGAGGATGACGCCGGCATCGAGCGAGGCGAGCTCGCGCTCCAGCCACTCGATCGACGCCACGTCGAGGTGGTTCGTGGGCTCGTCGAGGAGCAGCAGGTCGGGGTCGCCGCCAAGAGCGCGGGCGAGCGAGGCGCGTGTCAGCTCGCCGCCCGAGAACGTGCGGAGCGGCCGATCGAGGTCCTCGCCCGCGAAGCCAAGCCCGCGCACGACGGCGTTCGTGTGCTCGCGCCAGGCGTAGCCGCCCGCGTGCTCGAGCCGCGCCTGCGCCTCGGCGTAGCGCCGCAGCGTCGCGTCGGCATGGTCGCCGCCCGCCATCGCCTGCTCGAGCCGGCGGAGCTCCTGCTCGGTCTCGACGAGGTCGGTCGCGCCGGAGAGGACGTACTCGCGCAGCGTCAGGTCGCGCTCGAGCGGCGGGCGCTGGTCGTGCAGCGCGACGCGCGTCCCTTTCTGGAAGGCGAGCTCGCCGCCCTGGAGCTCGGTCTCGCCGACGAGGATCCGAAGCAGCGTCGTCTTGCCGGCGCCGTTCGGGCCGGAGAGCGCGACGCGGTCGCGGCGCTCGACCTTGAAGGACACGCCGTCGAACAGCACGTCGCCGGCGAGCTCCTTGCCCAGATTGGAGGCGATGACGAGGGCCACGCGTTGAAATGTAGTCCGGCCTCGCTGCGTCAGAAGACGCGCTTCAGGGTCGAGAGCGAGCCGATTGCCGCCAGCGCGGCGACGACGCCGAGGGCCCGCGTCCACCGGCCGAAGGCGACGAACGAGACGAGGAAGACGTCCGTGATCGCCGCGAGGATCCACTTCGGGATCGAGAGGCTCCGCACCGGCGAATAGAGTTGCGTAGGTTCGGCCCCCGGGCGGAGCTCGCGGAGGACCGTCAAGTTCTCGAGGACGTCGAGGACGCCGGTCGCGAGCCGGTCACGACGGCGAGCAGGCCGAGGGGGCGCGACCAGCGCAGGCCTTGGCCGGGAACGCGAAGTGCACGACGAGCGCCGAGGCGACGTCGTGCAGAGCAGAAACGTCACGAGGTAGCCGTGCGTCCTCCGGCTCACGGCTGCGCTCGCAGCCAGTCGCCGATCGCACGCGCCGCGTCCTCGGGTGCGTCCTCGAGCACGAAGTGCATCGTCTCCATCAGGCGGATCTCTCCCTGCGGCACGAGCTCGGCGAACTGCTCGCGGGCGGGCCGGCGGCGCTCCTCCTCCTCGGGCGGCAACGTCGCGGCGAGGAGGAGGGTCGGCACGCCGCTTGCCCCGAGCCGCGCGAGCGCCTCGGCCGGGGGAGCGCACAGCACGCCCCAGATCGCCGCCGCGTAGACGTCCGGGCCGATGATCGAGACCACCTTCCCGTTGTCCTCGCGGTACGCCGAGCGGCAGCTCGCGGCGAGCTCGGGGGACCAGCGCCTGAAGTACCTGCGGGCGTCCTCGTCGAGCGCCTCCCAGGAGTCGTAGCTCCAGAGCTCGGGCTGCGAGCGCCAGTGCCGCCGGAGCATGCGGAGCGACGCGCCGAGGTCGCTTGCCGAGCCGAGGTAGCCGCCGTCGAGGAGAACGAGCGCCTCGATCCGGTCGGGATGCGCCGCGGCGACGTGCACGCCGACGGTTGCGCCCCAGGAGGAGCCGGCCCAGACGACGCGGTCGAGCTCCAGCGCGTCGAGGAGGTCGCGCGCGAGCTCGACGAGCGCCGGCAGCTGGTAGCGCTTGTCCTGCAGGCGCGGCGAGCCGCCGAAGCCCGGCGCGTCGGGGCCGAGCACCCGAAAGCCATGGTCCCGGACGAGGATCGGCGCGACCTCGATCGGCTGCAGCGAGGTGTGGTCGCCGAGCGCGTGCCAGAAGAGAAGCGGGCGGCCGCGCGCGTCGCCCCACTCGCGGACGGCGAGCCGCGTGTCGGCGACGTCGAGGAGGCGCGTCTCCACCGGTTCAGTATCGTCGCGGGGTGACGCGGGTGCTTGCTCTCGACGTCGGCACGTCCTCGATCCGCGCCGCCGTGTGGGGTGAGGATGGCGAGCCGGTCGGCGAGGTCGCGAGCCGGAAGTACCAGACGACTGACGCGGACGAGCTCGTCCACGCGGTCCGGGACGCCGTCGCGGAAGCCGGTGACGAGGTCGACGCCGTCGGCGCCTCGACGTTCGGCCACTCGCTCCTCTGCCTCGACGAGCGCGGCCGGCCGGCCTCGTCGCTCTACATGTGGCGCGACACGCGCAGCGACGACGCGGCGGAGTGGCTTCGGCGGCGGCTCGACGCGGCGGCCGTCCACGCGCGAACCGGCTGTCACCTGCACTCGAGCTACTGGCCGGCCAAGCTGGCCTGGCTCGCCGAGGAGGAGCCGGAGCTCTTCCGCTCGACGGCGCGCTTCGTCTCCTTCGCGGACTACCTCTACGAGCGGCTGACCGGCGAGCAGCCGCAGTGCTCGGTCTCACTCGCCTCCGGAACCGGGCTTGTCGACCTCGCGAGCGGCGACTGGGACGAGGAGCTCCTCACGACGCTCGGGGTCGACCGCGAACGCCTGCCGCCGCTCGGTGACGAGCCGACGGGGGATTGGTACCCCGCGCTGCTGGACGGCGTGTGCTCGAACCTCGGTACCGGCTGCGTCACACGTGCGCGCGCTGCGCTGATGGTCGGCACCTCGGGCGCCTTTCGGACTCTCTACGAGACCGAGCGGCCGCAGCCGCGGCCTGGCCTCTTCCTCTACCGGGCCGACGAGCGGCGCGTCCTCGAGGGCGGCGCGCTCTCCGACGGCGGCAACCTCCACGGCTGGCTCGAGGACACCCTCGGGCCGGAGGAGGACGAGGGCTCGCTGGCCGAGCGCGACCCGACCGACCACGGGCTGACCTTCCTCGCGCTCCTCGGCGGCGAGCGCAGCCCGGGCTGGCACGCGCACGCGCGCGGCGCCGTCCGCGGCCTGAGCTTCGAGACAACGCCACTCGACCTGCGCCAAGCCGCGCTCGAGGGCGTCGCCTTCCGCTTTGCGGCCGTTGCCGAGCTGCTCCAGGAGGTCGAGGAGGTCGTCGCGACGGGCGGCGCGCTCCAGCACAGCCCGGCGTGGTGCCAGTTCATGGCCGATGCGCTCGCGCAACCCATCACGCTCTCCGCTGTCTCCGAGGCGTCGCTCCGGGGTGCCGCCGCCGCGACGCTCGCCCGGCTCGGAAAGAGCGTGCCGGAGGCGCCGCTCGGCCGCGCCTTCGAGCCCCGCCTCGACCGAGCCGACGAGTACCGCCAGGCCCGCGACCGCGACCGCGCGCTCTACGAGGCCATCACCGGCGAGGCCTAGCGACGAAGACGTACTCGCGGCTCTCGTCGCCGAACGGCTCGCGCTCGAAGCCGCCGTAGAGCGCCTCGACCTCGAGCCCCGCGACGTCGATCAGCCCCAGCCACTCGTTCTTCGTGGCCCACCAGATCGTGCTCTTCGCGCCGTCGTCGAGGACGATCTCGACGCGGTTGTCGCCGACGGCATAACGGATCGTGTGCGGGACGGGGTCGTCGAGGTGCGCGCCGTCGAGGCGCGAGGCGATCCGGTGGTCGAAGGCGAACGCGTTCCAGGCGAACCGCCCGTCCGGCCGGAGCGACGCGGCGACGCGCTCGAAGGTGCGGCGGCGGTCGGCCCAGGTCGGCAGGTGGAGGAGCGCGCGGAACGGGCAGTAGACGAGCGCCGCCGGCTCATCGAGCGCGAGGTCGCGCATGTCGCCCTCGTGCAGGTCGAGCTCGACGCCCGCTTCGGCCGCCTTGGCACGGGCCTGCTCGAGCATCGCCGGCGAGGTGTCGATCCCGATCACGCGCCGGCCCGTCGCCTGGGCGACCGGGATCGCGACGCGCCCGTTCCCAATCGCGAGCTCGACGAGCGGCCCGTCAGCCTCGCGCGCGAGCCCGACGTAGAACGCGACGTCCTCCGTCATGTCGGCCGCCCACTCGTCGTAGCGGGCCGCGAAGGCCTCGTCCCAGCTCAATCAGACGCGGGCGCCGACGAGCTTTCGTGCGGCCGCGGCGATCGCGTCGGCGTCGATCCCCGCCGCGGCCAGCAGCTCGGCCGGCTTGCCGGAGCGCGGCATCTCCCGTACCGCGAGCTGGACGAGGCGCGGCCGCTCCTCCGCGTCCGCGAGCGCCGAGAGCACGGCCTCGCCGAGACCGCCCTCGGGCAGGTGGTCCTCGACGGTGACGATCGGCGAGGAGATCGAGCGGAGCGTCTCCTCGTCGACCGGCTTGATCGAGTAGAGGTCGATTACGCGCGCTTCGACGCCCTCCTCGGCGAGCGCCTCCGCAGCTCGAAGCGCCTCGTGCACTGTGATCCCGGCCGCGACGATTGCGACGTCGTCGCCCTCGCGGAGGGTCCGGCTGCCGCCGATCTCGAAGTCCTCGTCGGCGTCGTAGAGCACCGGCGTGGCCGGCCGCAGCGTGCGCAGGTACGAGACGCCCTCGACGTCGGCCATCTTCTCGACCAAACGCGCGGTCTGGTTCGCGTCGCAGGGGTGGAGCACCGTGGAGCCGTGTACCGCCCGCAACGCGGCGATGTCCTCGAGCCCCATCTGCGACGGCCCGTCCTCGCCGATCGAGATGCCCGCGTGCGAGCCGCAGAGGCAGTAGCTCGCGCGGCTGATCGCGGACATGCGGATGAAGTCGTACGCGCGCGACAGGAACGCGGCGAAGGTGGAGGCGAACGGCCGCCAGCCGAGCACCTGCATGCCGACCGCCGCCGCGACCATCTGCTGCTCGGCGATGAACATCTCGAAGTACCGCTCGGGCTGCGCCTTGGCGAAGATCTCGGCGTAGGTCGAGTTCGACACCTCGCCGTCGAGCGCGACCACGTCGCCGCGCGCGGCGCCGAGGGCCGCCAGCGCGTCGCCGTAAGCCTTGCGCGTCGCGACCTCCTCGCCGACGTCGTAGCGCGGCAGCTCGAGCGCGCCGGTCTCGAACTCGTGCCGCGCGGCGCTCGTGTCCGGCTTCTGCACCTGGATCTTGATGTTCCGGTCGCCGCCGAGCTCCTCGATGATCTCATCGGCGTGGTCGAGCGCCTTGCCGTGCCAGCCGCCCTTGTCCTCGACCTCCTTCGCGCCCTTGCCCTTGATCGTCCGGGCGACGACGACGACGGGCTTCCCGGCCTCGAGCGCCTGCGCGTAGGCGCGGTCGATCGCCTCGACGTCGTGCCCGTCGATCTCGAGCGCCTCCCAGCCGAAGGCGCGCGCCCGGTTCGCGTACGAGTCGAGGTCCCAGCCGTGCATCGTCTCCCCGCGCTGGCCGAGCCGGTTGACGTCGAGGACCGCGACGAGGTTGTCGAGCTCGTAGTAGGCGGCGTGCTCGAAGGCCTCCCACTGCGAGCCCTCGGCGATCTCGCTGTCGCCGAGGAGCACCCAGACCCGGAAGGGCAGCCGGTCGAGCTTCTTGCCGGCGAGCGCCATTCCGACGCCGTAGGGGAGGCCCTGGCCGAGCGACCCCGTGGCGACGTCGACCCACGGGATGCGCGGGGTCGGATGGCCCTCGAGCATGCTCCCGAACTGGCGGTACGTCTTCAGGTCGTCGACCGAGACGGCCCCGGCCGCGCGGTACATGCCGTAGAGGAGCGTCGAGGCATGTCCTTTCGAGAAGACGAGCCGGTCGTTGTGCGGGTCCTTCGGGTTCTGAAAGTCGTAGCGGAGGTACTTCGCGAGCAGGACCGCCATCAGGTCGGCGGCGGACATGCCCGAGGTGGGGTGGCCGGACTTGGCCGAGGCGGCGCAGCGGACGGAGTCGACCCGGAGCTGCTGCCCTAGCTCGCGCCAGAGGTCGGGGTCGTTCACAGTCACCGTCCGGCAGTGTAAGCGCAGGCATAGCTCCTGAGCGCTCGGGTACCGTCCGTCGCAGTGAAGGTTGCGGTTGCGTTCGACCATCGAGGCGTGCGGCTGCGCGATGCCGTACTGGACGCGATCGCCGACCACGAGATCGTCGACCTCGGAGTCGACACCGGAGCCGTGCGCGTCGACTACCCGGACAAGGCGCGCGAGGTCGGCGAGGCCGTTGCGAGCGGCGAGGCGGAGCGCGCCGTCTTCGTCTGCGGCTCGGGGGTCGGCGCCTCGGTCGCCGCCTGCAAGCTGCCGGGGATCCGCGCCGCGGTCTGCCACGACGTCTACTCCGCGCACCAGGGCGTCGAGCACGACGACATGAACGTGCTCTGCCTGGGCTCCGAGATCGTGGGGCCCTCGCTCGCCGTCGACCTCGTCCGCTCGTTCCTGCTGGCCCGGTTCGACGGCGGCGAGCGGTACGTAAGAAGACTGGAGAAGATCGAACTAATGGAGAGAGGACTGACGAATGCCTGACAAGAGCCCGCTACACCAGCTCGCCGACCACGACCAGAGCGTCTGGATCGACTTCCTCTCGCGCCAGCTCCTCCAGTCGGGCGAGCTCGCGCGGATGATGCGCGACGACGCCGTCGTCGGCGTGACCTCGAACCCGACGATCTTCCAGAAGGCGATCTCGCAGGGCGACGCCTACGACGAGCAGCTTCGCGAGTGCCTGGAGCAGCTCGACGACCCGAAGGAGATCTACCTCCACCTGACCAACGACGACGTCGCCGAGGCGTGCGACCTCCTGCGCTCCGTCTGGGACGAAGGGCAAGGCCAGGACGGCTACGTCTCCTGGGAGGTCGACCCGAACCTCGCCTACGACTACGACGCGACGCTCGCCGAGGCCAAGCGCCTCCACGGGCTCGTCGACAAGCCGAACCTGCACGTCAAGATCCCGGCCACGAAGCCGGGGCTCGGCGCGATCGAGGACATGATCGCCCTCGGCAAGAACATCAACGTGACGCTGATCTTCTCGCTCGAGCGCCACAAGGAGGTCATGGAGGCGTACATCCGCGGGCTCGAGCGGCTCGTCGAGTCGGGCGGCGATCCTTCGCGCGTCGCCTCGGTCGCGAGCTACTTCGTCTCGCGCGTGGACACGGAGACCGACAAGCGGCTCGACGCCATCGGCGGCCACGACGACCTGAAGGGGAAGCTCGGCGTCGCAAACTCGAAGCTCGCCTACCAGAACTACAAGGAGGTCTTCGCCGGCCCGCGCTGGGAGGCCCTCGCCGCCAAGGGCGCGACGAGGCAGCGGTGTCTGTGGGCCTCGACCTCGGTGAAGAACCCGGACTACCGCGACGTGTTGTACATCGAGGAGCTGATCGGCCCCGAGACGGTCAACACGATGCCGCAGGAGACGATCGAGGCCTTCCAGGACCACGGCCGCGTGGCCGCCACGCTCGAGCAGGGGCTCGACGAGGCGCATCGGCTCTTCGACGACCTCGCCGCGGCCGGGATCGACTACGACGACGTCGTCCGCGTCCTCGAGGAGGAGGGCGTCCAGAAGTTCATCGACTCCTTCGAGGAGCTCCTCGACGGAGTGCGCTCGAAGAAGCACGCGCTCGTGGGCGCGTGAGCTCCCGCGACGGCGACATCGTTCGCCGGATCTGGGCCCGGGACGCGTCGCTCTGGACCTCCTCGGGTGAGGAGCGGTGGCTCGGCTGGCTCGACGAGCCGGCGCGCGTGCGGGCGCAGGCCGCGGAGCTCATCGGGTGGGCCGACGAGACGATGGAGAGCTTCGAGGACGTCGTGCTCCTCGGCATGGGCGGCTCGAGCCTCGCGCCCGAGGTGCTCCGCCGCACCTTCGACGCCGAGCGCTTCCACGTCCTCGACACGACGCACCCGCAGGCGATCCGCGCGCTCGAGGCGCAGCTCGATCTCGAGCGGACGCTCTTCGTCGTCTCCTCGAAGTCGGGCACCACGTTCGAGACCCGCTCCCACGCGGACTACTTCTGGGAGAAGACAGGCCGCGGCGAGCAGTTCGTCGCGATCACTGACCCGGGCTCGGAGCTCGAGGAGCTCGCGCGGTCGCGCGGCTTCCGGCACGTCTTCGCCGGGAACCCCGAAATCGGCGGCCGCTACTCGGCGCTCTCACCGTTTGGGATCGTGCCGGCGGCGCTGATGGGGCTCGAGCTCGAGCCGCTCCTCGCCCGCGCCGAGGAGGCGGTGGAGGCTTGCCGCTCGGAGCGCGACGACAACCCGGGCCTCGAGCTGGGCCTCGCGCTCGGCCACACCTGGCGCCACGCGCGCGACAAGGTCTGCGTCAACCCGAACCCGGGCGAGTTCGGGCTCTGGGTCGAGCAGCTGCTCGCCGAGTCGACCGGCAAGGACGGCAAAGGGCTCGTGCCGTGCCCCGGCGAGAACCCGAACAGCGGGCGCGACCGGCAGCCGGCGCTCGTCCTCGTCGAGCAGCCGGAGGACGTGGCCTCGGAGTTCTTCCGCTGGGAGTTCGCGACCGCGGTCGCCGGCCACCTGCTCGGAATCAACCCGTTCGATCAGCCGAACGTGCAGGAGGCGAAGGACCGGACGCGCGCGATCCTGGAGAGCGGCGACGACCCGGAGCTCGAGCCGGAGCACACGCCCGATGCGCTCTTCGCGCAGGCCGAGCCCGGCGACTACGTCTGCCTTCAGGCTTTCGTCGAGCCGAGCGAGCAGGCCGACGCGGCGCTCTTCGACCTGGCGCAGCGGGCGCGCGAGGAGACGGGCTGCGTCGTGACGTCGGGCTACGGCCCGCGCTACCTGCACTCGACCGGCCAGCTCCACAAGGGTGGCCCGCCGAGCGGACTCTTCCTGCAGATCGTCGACGACACCGGCGACGAGCTTCCGATCCCGGGGCAGCCGTTCGGGTTCGGCCGGTTGATCCGCGCGCAGGCGGCGGGGGACTATGCGTCGTTGAAGGAGCGCGGCCGCAGGGTCGCGCGCGTGAGACTGGAGGACTTGTGATGACGCCCCATCCCGCGACGGTGGCGCGCTCTGGCGGCTGCAAAGCTGCGCCAGGCGGCGTCCTCAGTCGCGTCCGTACATTTCATGTACGAACGCTCCCTGCGTCCTTGCCTGACTTGCTTTTCGCTCGCCAGAGCATCACCACCGTCACGGGAAGGAGCGTCTGATGCAGCTCGGGATGATCGGCCTCGGCCGGATGGGGCACGGCATGACGGAGCGACTGCGGGAGGGCGGCCACGAGGTCTGCACGTACGACCCGAAGGTCGAGGAGCGCACGGCGGCCTCGCTCGAGGAGCTGAAGGGCCAGCTCGAGGCGCCGCGCGCCTTCTGGATGATGATCCCGGCCGGGAAGATCACCGAGGACGTCTTCCACGACCTGCTCGGCCTGGCGGAGCGCGGAGACACGATCGTCGACGGCGGCAACTCGAACTTCCGCCACTCGAAGCGCCGCTACGCGAAGGCGAAGGAGAAGGGCATCCACTTCGTCGACGCCGGCGTCTCGGGCGGGATCTGGGGCCTCGAAGTCGGCTTCTGCCTCATGGTCGGCGGCGACGAGGAGCCCGTGCGGCGGCTGGAGCCGATCTTCGAGACGCTGGCGCCGGAGGAGGGCTATGCGCACGTCGGCCCCTCGGGGGCGGGGCACTTCGTGAAGATGGTCCACAACGGGATCGAGTACGGGCTCATGCAGTCGTACGCGGAGGGGTTCGAGATCATGGAGCACTCCGAGTACGACCTCGACCCGCACGCGATCTCGGGGATCTGGCGGAACGGCTCGGTCGTGCGCTCGTGGCTCCTCGAGCTCCTGCACGCCGCCTTCGAGCGCCACGGCGGCAAGCTGGAGGACATCGCGCCGTACGTGGAGGACTCCGGCGAGGGCCGCTGGACGATTCTCGAGGCGATCGAGGAGAGCGTGCCCGCCCCGGTCATCGCCGCGTCGCTCTTCGCCCGCTTCGCCTCGCGCGACGAAATCAAGTTCTCCGCGAAGGTCGCGGCGGCGCTGCGCGAGCAGTTCGGCGGGCATGCAATCCGCGCCCTCGAGCGTGCGAAGGCGGGTCCCGATCCGCGATGACGACGACGCAGGAGCCGCAGCAGCAGGAGGCGAATCCGCTCCTCGAAGGGCTCCAGGTCCGGGCGACGCCGGACCCCTGCGTGCTCGTCATCTTCGGCGCCTCAGGTGACCTGGCCACGAAGAAGCTCTTCCCGGCGCTCTACTCGCTCGCGTACCGGCGGCTGCTGCCGGAGCGCTTCGCGGTGCTCGGCGTCGCGCGCAGCGAGGAGACGGACGAGGAGTTCCGTGAGCGCATGAAGGAGGCGGTGAAGGAGCACGCGCGCGACCCGTTCAAGGAGGAGATCTGGGACTCACTCGCCGAGGGCATGACCTACGTGGCCACGGACTTCGCGGACGAGGGCGGCGAGGACGAGGTCGCGCGGCGGCTCGAGGACCTGGACGAGAAGCGCGAGACCGGCGGGAACCGCGTCTACTACCTCGCCATCCCGCCGAGCGTCTTCCCGGTCGTGGTGGAGGCGCTCGGCAAGCGCCGCTCGACCTCCGGCTGGACGCGCCTGATCGTCGAGAAGCCCTTCGGGCACGACCTCGCCTCGGCGCGCGAGCTGAACACGGTGATCCAGGAGCACTTCGAGGAGGACGAGGTCTTCCGCATCGACCACTACCTGGGCAAGGAGACGGTCCAGAACATGCTCGCGCTGCGGTTCTCGAACGGCATCTTCGAGCCGATCTGGAACCGCCAGTTCATCGACCACGTGCAGATCACCGTCGCCGAGACGATCGGGATCGAAGGCCGGGCCGAGTACTACGAGCGGGCCGGCGCGATCCGCGACATCTTCCAGAACCACCTGCTCCAGCTGCTCGCGCTCACGGCGATGGAGCCGCCGATCGACTTCACCGCCGACTCGGTCCGGAACGAGAAGGTGAAGGTGCTCCGCTCGCTGCACACACCCGGGCCGAAGTCGGTCGTTCGCGGCCAGTACGGGCGCGGGTTCATCGAGGGCGAGGTGGTGCCGGCCTACCGCGAGGAGGAGGGTGTCGCGAAGGACTCGATGACGGAGACCTTCGTCGCCGCGAAGCTCTACGCCGACAACTGGCGCTGGGCGGACACCCCCTTCTACGTCCGCATGGGCAAGCGGCTCGCGCGGCGCGAGACGACGATCGCGATCCAGTTCAAGAGCGCGCCGCACCCGCCGTTCGAGGAAACCGCGGCCGAGGGCCTGCGCGCGAACGTCCTGCTCATCCACATCCAGCCCGACGAGGGCGTGTCGCTCGCGATCGGCGCGAAGGTGCCGGGCCTCGGCATGACGATCCGCACCGTGCACATGGACTTCCTCTACGGAGGCGCGTTCCGAACCGGCATGCCCGAGGCGTACGAGCGGCTGATCCTCGACGCGATCCGCGGCGACGCGACACTCTTCACCCGGACGGACGAGGTCGAGGAGCAGTGGGCGTTGGTGGACGCGATCGTCGCGCCGTGGGCGCGCGACCGGCCCGCCTTCCCGAACTACGCGGCCGGGACCTGGGGGCCGCATTCCGCCGACGAGCTCATCCAGCGGGACGGAAGGTCGTGGCGGCGGCACTGACCTCGGTCCGGGCGATCGAGGACGAGCTGGCTGCGCTGCGGGTCGACCGCGAGAGCGGCACGCCGTTCCAGCGAACGAGCGTGCTCACGCACATCGCGTGGGTTCCCGAGGAGTGGGTCGCGGCGGCGGAGGACGTGCTGGCGGGCCTGGCGGAACGCCATCCGTCGCGAACGATCGTCCTCGTGCCGGAGTCGGACGCGGACGACGGCCTCGAGGGCGCCACGGAGATCGAGTGCTACCCGGCCGGCGGGGGGCGGTCGGTGTGCGTCGAGACGATCCGGATCCACCTCCGCGGCCGGCGGGCGCAGGCGCCCGCGAGCGTCGTCGAGCCGCTCCTCGTCCCCGACCTGCCGGTCTTCCTGCGCTGGCGCGGCCTGCCGCCGTTCGGGAAGCAGCCGTTCGAGCAGCTCGTCGACGTCGTCGACCGGCTGATCGTCGACTCGACCGAGTGGCCGGGGTTGCCGGCGCCGTACGCGCAGCTCGCGGAGGTCTTCGACCGCGTGGCCGTCTCGGACATCGCGTGGGCGCGGACGAGCCGGTGGCGTCCGCAGCTCGCGTCGCTCTGGCCCGGGATCGCCGGCGTGAAGCGGGTGCGTGTGTCGGGCACGGCCGCGCAGGCACACCTACTGGTCGGGTGGCTGCGCTCGCGCCTCGGTCGCGAGATCGAGCTTGAGCACGATCCGGCCGATCGGCTTGTCGGGGTCGAGATCGACGGCGAGTCGGCCCCGTTCCCGCCGGGCGATCCTCCTCCGCCTGCGGAGCTTTTGTCGGACGAGCTGGACCGCTTCGGCCGCGACCGGATCTACGAGGAGGCCGTGCGGGCGGCAGTCGAGCATCCGGACACCTAGGAGCTCGTCAGCTGCGCGGATTGCAGCCAACCAGGCGGCTTTGAAGATCGTGTTCGCCGGGGTTAGGTTGCGCCGGTGAAGTTCGCCCGCGCACGTCGGTTCGTCGAGGCTGTCGCGGCGCATGATTTGGAGGCGGCGGAAGAGTTTCTCGATCCCGATGTCGAAACCGTGACGCCGCGCGGCAGCCTTCGTGGGATCGCAGCGTGCAGGCAAGTGCTTCAGAAGGCGAGTGGAGACGAGCAAATTCGCCATGGAACAGGCGGAGCCCGAGTTAGAGGAGATCGAGGGCGACGTCATGGCCCGGACGCACGAGATCGCTCGCTGGCGTGAAACCGGCGACGTCGCGTATGAGCGTGACTTTGCACTTCGCCTGACGCTCGACGACGGAAGAATCGTCAGGATCGTGGTGATGCCGGGGGGCGCGCTGCCCTCGTAGGTCAAAAGCGGTTAGGGGGCGAAGGCCGCCACGACAGCGTCGTGCAGCAGGCCGTTCGAGGAGAGGGCCGGACCGCCCGGCTCGTGCGGCTCCCCGTCGAGGCCCGAGATGCGGCCGCCGGCCTCCTCGACGATCACCTCGACGGCGGCCGTGTCCCAGCGCTGGAGGCCGCCGTCCACGGCTGCGTCCGCGGCGCCCTCCGCGACGAGCATGTGCATCCAGAAGTCGCCGAAGCCGCGCGCGACCCAGCTTCGTTCCGCCAGCGCGAAGAACCGGTCGGCGAGGCCCTTCCGGTGGAAGTCCCGCGCGCTCGTGTAGCAGAACGTCGCGTCCTCGATCCGGCGGATCGCCGAGACGTGGATCCGGCTGTCGTCGCGGTGCGCGCCCTCGCCGCGCGCCGCCCACCAGCGCTGGCCGAGGGCGGGCGCAGACGCGACGCCGACCACCGCGCGGCCGTCCCGCTCGAGCGCGACGAGCGTCGCCCAGATGGGGATCCCGCGGACGAAGTTCCGCGTGCCGTCGATCGGGTCGACGACCCAGCGCGTGTCGGCCTCCTCGCCGCCGCCCTCCTCGCCGAGGAAGCCTTCGCCCGGCCGCCGCTTCGCGATCGCCGCCCGCAGCGCCTCCTCGACCGCGCGGTCCGCGTCCGAGACCGGCGTCAGGTCCGGCTTCTCGTCGACCCTGAGATCCGCGGCGCGGAACCGCGGCAGCGAGAGCGAGTCGGCGAGGTCGGCGAGCTCGTGCACGAGGGCAAGGTCGGGATCGATGCGCCAGCTTAGATGCCCGTTCGCGCTTCACGGAGGAACTCCGGGGAGTCGAGAGAGCGAAAGCGGCAAGAGGCTTACGACGCTGGAGATCCTTTTACTGTGCGATTGGTAGATCCCAGCGCTCGAGCGCTCTGCCGGTCCGGTCGCGTGGAACGAGCGCATGCACGAGAACGGCCGTCGGCACTGCGGCGGCGTAGAAGCGGGCATTCACACCCAACTGGGGCGGACCCGCGACCGTTGGCACGGTGGTCGGTCGGCCTTTGTCGGTGACGAAATCGACAGCGGCGACGTTCGCCGCCGCTGGCCCATAGATGAACTTGAGTGTGGCGGTCGATTCGTCTCCAGGCGTGGAAGCGGCCCAGCCAACCCAGTGTTCCTCTTTCGCGCCGGGGACCGGAGGAAGCCCGCGGACAGGAGATCCGCATGCAGTACTGGCACCGTAGCCGTGCGGGTTCGGAGGATTCGGCGTGAATCCCACACAAAGGGTGTGGCTTTCTTCCACGAAAGCCGTCAGCTCCCATGGGACTCCTGCCGAGGTTCCGGTCGTGACCACCACGGGCCCGCTGGTAGGTGTGTAGATGTGCTGGCCAAGGAACCACCAGCGCTGGTCGATTGCCACAGCGGGAAGTGCGACGACGACGGCGAGGAGCGTCACGAGCACGGGGACGAGCACTCGCCCGGGCGCTCGGCGCACACGCCGCCAGAGTCGCCGAGGCCCGCCGAAGGTGGGATCGGGGACAGCGAGATCCGCGACCTCGAACGCACGGCTGCGCGCCGCTCCTGTCGTCTCAGCGCTCGGCTCGGGAGCCCGAGGGCGAGCCCGCCGCAGACGTTCTTCAAGCGGAGTGTGCATGCTGTTCCTCCATTCCGAGCCGAAGTTGCTGCAAGGCGCGTGCGAGACGCGAGGCGACGGTGCCGATCGGGAGCTCGAGGAACTCCGCGATCTCGGCGACTGAGTAGTCGAGCCAGTAGTGCAGGACGATGACGACCCGTCGCTCTTCCGGTAGCGCGACGACAGCGGACGTGAGCTCCTCGTCGGCGCTCTCTTCGGTCCATTCCACCACGTCCTGCGGCACGTCAGTAGTAGGGACAGGTGCCGGCTGCCGTGTCTGTCGCCGAAGAACGCTGAGAGCAGCGTTCGTTGCTACTCGGCGTACCCAGGGTTCAAGTGGGCGGCTGGCATCGATGCGATTCAAGTGGCGGAAGACGTTCACAATCGCCTCCTGAGCCGCATCCTCGGCCAGCTCCCTTGTCCCGGTGACGGTGTAGGCCACCCGCCACGCGATCGGCCAGCACTGCTCGAACAGCCGGTTCTGCGCGGTGCGGTTCCGCCGTTGGGCGAGCTTGAGGAGGCTGCGATACTCGCGCACGTATTCCTTTTACGCCTGTCGGCGCGTCTTCTTATCCGCTGACACACGGCGGTTGCGTCGCGACGCCGACTGTGCTCGGGCTCAGTGCCCTACGACCGAGAACTTCGGCTTCGTGATCCGCACCGCAACGGGCTTCGACCACGACATTGCGCGCGCCGTCCCAGGCAGCGCGAAGTCGAGCCCGCGCACGCGGTACCACCACACGCCGGGCGGCAGCGGGCCGCGCGTGGCGCCGTTCTGGCCGACGACGGCTCGGTCGAGCAAAGCCGAGGTCGCATACGTCAGCTTCTCGTAGCGCTCCTTCGTGAGCGGGTCGACCGGCCGCCACGGGTACCGCGAAGGGCTCCATTGCACCTGGTACTCGTCGGCGCCGAGCGCCGGCTTCCACGAGACGAGCGGCGAGCCGTAGAACGCCGGGCGCGCGCCGGTCGCCTGCACGAGGCGGCCGCTCGGCGAGAGGCCGGTCACGTACGGCGCGCCGGTCCTCGTCACCGCGGGCTCGTTCGTCTTGCCGAAGGCCTGGATGCGGCCCTGCGCGCAGGCGTCCTGCGGCAGCTCGAGGTCGTGGTACTCGACCGCCTCGCTCGGGACGAAGAAGCGGTCGTGGGTCGGGTGGTTATAGAGCAGCGGCGTCTGCAGCGTGGCGACGTTGCCGAGCAGCTTGTCGATGAGGACAGCCTCGGCCGTGGCTCCGTCGCCGATCTGCGCCTGGGCGCCGAAGCCGAGGGTCGAATTCACCACGACGGACATGTCGCCAGCGTGCGCCGGCGCCGAGAGGTACGACGTCAGGTTCGCGCCAAGGCGTGGCTCGGCGGCGACGACCGTCCAGTAATAGCGACCGTTGGGCCAACCGCTGTCCCAGAGGTCGACCGGCGCGCCCGTCTCGACCGGGGTGCTGGGGAGCGGCTGCGTCGCCTCCGGCGGAGGGGCGGTCTCGGAGGGATCCGGAACCGTCGGGGGTGTCGAGGGCGGGATCTGCGCCTTGTCCGATTCGGTCGTCTGGATCCGGGAGCTGTCCGCCATGAATGTCTTGCCTTCGAGGCCGTCGCCGAGGTAGCCCTGCGACGAGAAGAGCGCCCCGCGCTGCGCCGGGTACTGGAGCGGACCCGTCATGCGCGGTGCGTAGGCGGGGCTGCCGACGAGCGCGCCCTTGAAGATGACGTTCACGCAGTCCGAGTCACTGAAGACGTAGACGCGGTAGAGCGGCGCCGGCTTGCCGGGGATGTCTGGGTTCGCCGTCACCTGGTTTCCCTTGAACACGAAGGCCGGCGTGAGCCGGTGCACCGTCGGCGTGTCGGTGGTGGTCGTGTCCGAGACCGCGGCGACGTCCTGGAGCGGACCGGTCGCGAAGGGCGGATTCACGGAGGTCTGGAGCGCGCTCCACGGGCCGTAAGTGACTGTCGGGAGCCGGTTCGGAAGGTCGCCGTAGGTCTTCCGCACCGCGCGCACCCGCCAGTGCACGAGGTCCGGCCACGGGGAGCGCTGGTGGAAGGTGTAGTACTCGCGCTCGTCAGCCGCGTTCGTCTTGGTGCGGACGATCTTGTTCGGCTCGTCGAACCAGACGTCGTAGGCGCTCGCGCCGTCGACCGGCGTCCACTGGACGAGGCCCGGGTACTCCTTGCCGGGCAGCTTCGTCGGCACCGCCGACCAGCGCATGTTCACGCCGAACGGGGCGCTCCACCGGCTCGTCGCGCCGCTCGGCGCGATTGCGCGCACGTGCGCGTAGAGGGCGTAGGGTCGGCCGGTCAGCCACGGCAGCGAGACCGGGACCGAGACGGCGGGCGCCTTGAGCGTGTTCGTCGCGTAGACGATCTGGCCCTCGTTGAACGTGTCGCTCGTCGCCAGCTCGAACTCGTAGAAGGCGGCGTTCCGCACCGGGTTCCACGCGAACGACGGCGTGCGCGGGAAGGTGTGCGTCGGCGCCTCGGCCGGGCTGAGCAGGAACGGCCGCAACTTGGCCGGCGTCGCGGGTGGGCGCAGGGGCCGCTTGGCGGCCTGCGCGCCGGAGGCGACGCAGAGGACCGCAGCGAGCAGGAGGGAGCGGCGCAGGAGGACCATCGCTCCCCCCGTTTGTCGGCATGGGCTAGGGCCCGGGCGTCCCTCGATCGAGGGACGAGCCGACGGCCAGGACGAGCGCGTCCTCGCCGGCCGGGCCGACGAGCTGCGCAGAGGCCGGGAGGCCGTCCTCGGCGGCGCCGCAGGGGAGCGCGAGTGCCGGCCAGCCGAGGGCGTTGAACGGGAAGGTGTGGCGGGTCTGCCAGTCGCGGTTCGCGTTCGTGATGCGCCCGACCGGCGGCGCGACGTAGGAGAGCGTCGGCGTCAGGAGGAGGTCGAAGCCCTCCAGAAGCTCGAGGCACTGCTCGCGGTAGAGCTCGCGCTCGCGCGCCGCGGCCTCCGCCTCGCCGTCCGAGACCGCGAGGCACTCCTCGATCTTCTCGCGCACGTCCTCGCCGTAGGACTCCGCATGCTCCGGGAAGAGGCCGCGGTGGACGTCGGCGACCTCGCGCTGGAAGAGCGTGTGGACGGTGCGCGGCTTCGGAAAGTCGATTGTCTCGCGTCGCGGGAAGTGGGCGGCGATCTCCTCGACCCGGGCGCGGACGAGCGGGTCGGCTCGGTCGAACCAGGTCACCGCGAGCCGTGTCTCCTCGGGCGCGACGGGCTCGCGTGGTGCGAAACCGGGCGCGAGGTGCTCCAGCATTTCGGTGCACTCCGCGACCGAGCGCGCCATCGGCCCCGCGTGGTCGAAGCTCGGCGCGAGCGGGAAGCAGCCCTCGAGCGGCACGAGCCCAAAGGTGGGCTTGAAGCCGACGATCCCGCAACAGGCGGCGGGGATGCGGATCGAGCCGCCGGTGTCGGTGCCGAGCGCGGCGTCGGCGAGCCCCGCGGCGAGCGCCGCCGCCGAGCCGCCGCTCGAGCCGCCGGCGATCCGGCCGGGCATGAGCGGGTTCGGCACCGTGCCGAAGTGCGGGTTCTCCGAGGTGACGCCGTAGGCGAACTCGTGCAGGTTCGTCTTCCCGACGACGCCGTACCCGGCGGCTTCGAGCCGGCGCACCGCCTCCGCGGTCCGGTCGGGCACGTGGTCGGCGAAGAGGATCGAGCCGTAGGTCGTCGTGAGGCCGGCGGTGTCGAACAAGTCCTTCACGGCCAGCGGGATGCCGGGCGGCGGCGTCTCGGGCCGCGCGAGGAAGATCCCCTCGAGCTCGCTCAGTCGAGCGCGAGGTAGAGCAGCGCGACGCCGATCGTCCCGCCGAAGACGAGCAGGACGAGTCCGAAGAGGACGAGGCCGAGGACGGCGTTCTTGCGCGCGAGCTCGGCGTCGACGTCGACCGGCGGGTACGACGTCTGCGGGGGCGGCGGCTGCGGAAGCGGCTCGGTCATCCGATCAGCGGGTCGAGGCCCACGGCCACGAAGAGCAGGGCCAGGTAGAGGAGCGAGTAGTGGAAGAGGAGGCCGGCGCGGCGGCGCGTCGGGTCGCGGCGGAGCGCGAGCGCGAGCCGGAGCAGCGCGGCGCCCAGCACCGCTGCAGCAACCGCGTACGCGATCCCGAACTGCCCCCACGCGAGCGGCAGCAGCGAGAAGGCGACGAGCGCGAGCGAGTAGAGGACGATCTGCCGCGTCGTCTCGCGCGCGCCGCGGACGACGGGGAGCATCGGGATGCGGGCGGCCGCGTAGTCGCGCTCGATGAGCAGCGCGAGCGCCCAGAAGTGCGGCGGCGTCCAGAGGAAGACGAGCCCGAAGAGGACGAGCGCGGCGAGGCCGAGGTGGCCGGTCGCGACCGCCCAGCCGACGAGCGGCGGCACCGCGCCGGCCGCTCCGCCGATGACGATGTTCTGCGGCGTCGAGCGCTTCAGCCAGCGCGTGTAGACGAGGACGTAGAAGAGGTTCCCCGCCAGCGCGAGCAGCGCGGCGAGCACGTTCGCGAGCGACGCGAGCAGGACGAACGAGAACGCCGAGAGCGCGAGCCCGAACTCGAGCGCGCGCGAGGCGGGGACGCGCGCCGCCGCGACCGGCCGCTCGCGTGTGCGCGCGCCCATGAGCCGGTCGATGTCGCGGTCGAGGACGTGGTTGAGCGCGCTGGCGCCGCCACAGGCGAGCGCGAGCCCGCCGAGCGTGAGCGCGACGGCGGCGAGCGACGGCCGGCCGTGCGCGCCCGCGAAAGCCCCGGCGACGCCGGTCAGCAGGAGGAGGCTCATGATCCTCGGCTTCGTCAGCGTCAGGTAGTCGCGCGCGCTCGCGCGCGAGGCGGCCGCGCCTGCGAACGAGCGGACGGCAGCCCAGGCCGACGCGGCGAACGCGAGCGCCGCAAAGCCGATGTGCAGCGGCCGAGGCATCACCGCCGCCGCGATGCCGAAGAGAAGAAGCGACGCGAGGCTCGGCGCGAGGAGCCGCCGGTGCGCGAGCCACGCCGCGACGCCGAGCGCCACGAGCGGCGGCACGGCGAGCGCCGCGAGCGCGCGATGGGCGGTGTCGAGCCCTGCGGCCCCGCTCACGACCGCGAGGAGCGTCGCGGCGGTCGCGGCGAGGGCGGTCAGCCGCAGCCAGAAGCCCGGAGCGGGCGCGTCGGTCATCGCACCTCCGCCAGGCGGCGCCGCAGGTCGCGCAAGGGCCGTGCGCTCGTGACGAACGGGACGCGCTCGAAGTTCCAGTCCGGCGGCGGCGAGGTCGCGTACCACTCGAGCGTGTCCGCGAGCCACGGGTCGTTGCCGACGCGCCGGCCGGCGCGCGCCGTCTTCACGGCGTTCACCAGGAAGACGAGCACGCCGAGCCCGAGGATCCCGGAGCCGATCGTCGAGAGCAGGTTGTAGGCCTCCCACAGCCCGTGGTGGTCGTAGGTGTAGATCCGGCGCGGCATTCCGAGCAGGCCCAGCATGTGCTGCGGGAAGAAGGTGAGGTTGAAGCCGATGAACGTGAGCCAGAAGTGTGCCTTCCCGAGCCGCTCGTCGAGCACGCGACCGAACATCTTCGGCCACCAGTAGTAGAGCCCGGCGAAGACCCCGAACGCAGTGCCGCCGAAGAGGACGTAGTGCATGTGCGCGACGACGTAGTACGTGTCCGTCACCTGCCAGTCGACCGGGAACGAGGCCAGGAAGATCCCGGAGAGGCCGCCGATCGTGAACAGGCCGACGAAGCCGAGCGCGAAGAGGAGCGGCGTGTCGAAGATTAGGTTGCCGCGCCAGGTGGTCGCGATCCAGTTGAAGATCTTGATCCCGGTCGGGACGGCGATCGTCATCGACGAGAGCATGAAGAAGACGTTCAGGTAGGTCGGCAGGCCCACCGAGAACATGTGGTGCGCCCAGACGAGCATCGAGTAGAAGCCGATCGCGACCGTCGAGAAGGCGATCGCCTTGTAGCCGAAGATCGGCTTGCGCGAGAAGACGGGAATGACCTCCGAGATGATCCCCATCGCGGGCAGCACCATGATGTAGACCTCCGGATGCCCGAAGAACCAGAAGAGGTGCTGGTAGAGAACCGCGTTCCCGCCCTCCTTCGGCAGGAAGAAGTGCGTACCGGCCTCGCGGTCGAGGAGGAGGAGCGTCAGCGCCCCCGCGAGCTCGGCGAGCGCGATCAGGATGAGGATCGCGTAGATCTCGATCGTCCACACGAAGAGGGGGAGGCGCATCCAGCTCATCCCGCGGGTGCGCATGTTGTGGATCGTCACGATGAAGTTGATCGCGCCGAGGATGGACGAGATCGACGTCAGGTGGATGGCGAGGATCCAGAGGTCCTGGCCGTGGCCGGGCGAGAAGAACTTCTCCGAGAGCGGCGGGTAGCTGTACCAGCCGGCCCGCGCGGCGCCGTGCGAGGCGAACCAGCTCGACATCAGGACGATGCCGCCGAGCAGGTAGAGCCAGTACGAGAGCGCGTTCAGGCGCGGGAAGGCCATGTCCCGCGCGCCGATCATCAAGGGGACGAGGTAGTTCGCGAACCCGGCGAGGATCGGGACGACGAAGAGGAAGATCATCGTCGTCCCGTGCATCGTGAAGAGCTCGTTGTAGGAGTCGCGCGTGATGAAGTGCTCGTTCGGCGTCGCAAGCTGGGCCCGCATGAGCAGCGCGACGATCCCGCCGACGAGGAAGAAGACGAGGCTCGTCGCGATGTAGAGGATCCCGATCCGCTTGTGGTCGACGGTCGTGACCCAGCTCGCGACGCGGCCCTGCGTCCACGGGAGTCGCTTCGGCAGCTCGTGGGTGCCGTTAGCCGCCACCGCCGCCTCCTCCTACGAGGTTCTTCCCGAGGTACGTGAAGAGCGCGTCGAACTGCTGCTTCGTCCAGCCGTCGCCGACCGGCGGCATGACGCCGGGGGTGCCCGGCTGGTCGCGGCCGTTCCGGACGATCGTCTCGAGCTGCTGCCGGTCGGTGAGGATCGGGCTCGCCGAGATCGTCGGGCCGTAGTCGCCCTGGCCTTTCAGCCCGTGGCACTTCGCGCAGGCGCCGCGCCACTCCGACGCCCCGAGCTGCGACTTCGCCTGCGTCGAGACCCAGCGCTGGTACGCCGCCTGCGGCTCGATCAGGACCCGCGCCTCCATCTGGGCGTGGAAGATCCCGCAGAACTCGCCGCACTGGCCGCGGTAGGTCCCGGTGCGTTTCGCGCGGAACCACGTGTGGTTCGTCTTGCCGGGAATGGCGTCGAACTTCCCGTCGAGCTCGGGGATCCACCAGCTGTGGTCGACGTCGTGAGAGTCGATGGCGAGGGTCACGACCCTGTTCACGGGCGCGTGGAGCTCGTCGATCGAGATCGCGCCGTTCGGGTACGTGAACTGCCAGTAGAACTGGTGCGCGTCCACGCGGATCGCGACCCGCTCGCCCGCCGCGCCGGCCTTCGGCACGTCCTTGATCCCGGGCAGCTTGTAGAAGACGAACGACGCGATCGCTGCGAGGATCAGCACCGGGAGCGCTGTCCAGATCAGCTCGAGCCGCGTATGGCCACGAACCTGCGGCCCCTCGGCGTCGCGCGGCCGGCCGCGGCGGCGGTAGCGCACGACGAACGTGATCAGCGTCGCCTCGACGAGGATCAGGATGATCCCAGTGAAGAGCGCGATCAGCTTGTAGCTGTCGTTGATCCGGCCCGCGTTCGGGGACTCGGGCGTCGGAGGCGCGAAGCCGCCGTTTCCTGCGGCTGCGGCTGCGACGAGGACGAGCGCCCCGCCGACGACGAGGCAGAGAGCGACGAGCCGGCGGCGCACGGCTTCGTAGTCTATGAGCGATGGCCGAGCGGACGCGGGTGCAGCTGCCGCCGGGGGTTGCGGGCGATTTCGAGGTCTTCCTGAATGGCGTGCGGCAGGTCGAAGGTCGCGATTTTCGGCACGAGCCGGGCGAGCTCGTCTTCGAGCGGCCGCTCGCGCGCGAAGGCCGGCTCGGCTTCTGGCGCTGGCTGTCGCTCTTCCTCGGCGTCGCCGGCACGTACCGGCAGGATGACAAGGTGGACGTCGTCTACGAGGTCGGCGGCCGCCGCACCGTCGCGACCGGTCTCCCGCTCGTCCGCGACGACGCCTGACTTCGACTCTTCGGCTGCTGCTTCTTCGCCGGTGGTTCCGGGGGTTCGATGAATGGCAGGCTCGCGAGTTCGGCTTTGCTCTGGAGGTTGATGTCTCGCGTGACGATCGTCACCGCGCTCCTCGGGTGCTGCCGGATGACCTCGATGGCGGTGGCGATGAAGCGGTCGTCGCGATTGCCTGGATCGAGCCAGCCGAGCGACTCAACGACTCTGGGCTCGGCGGCGAGCGCTCGAAGCGTGCTCAGCGGATTTCGAAGCGGGACCCCGGCGGTGAGCTGTCCTCGTCCCCGGTACCCCTTGATCCTTGAGATCAGCCCCTCCGCCTTCTCGCGCACGTCAGGGTTGCGATGGTTGACCTTGAGCTCGTCGAGTTCGACGAGGATCGAGGGGCCGAGGAGTAGCTCGAACCGGTCCGAGTTCGGGAGCTCCCAATGCTCGAGGTCAGGGTTGTAGAGGAGCGCATTTGTGTCCGGGAGGAAGACATCAGCACCGTCCCCGACGTCGTAGAGGCGCTCAAGCAGGGCCACCTGCGTGTCGACAGCTTTGATTGCCTTGGTTCGCGCCTCATCGGTGGTGTCGATCGAGGAGAGAGCGCTCTGCTCAAGGATCTTTCGAATCGTCTTGTCGGCCTCTTCAAGGGCGCGGCGTGCATCTGCCGGCTGCTCGCGGAGGAGGACCGTCATCGTCTCGAAGAACCGGCTGTAGTCCTCGAGCACGCGGGACTGAATGCGGCGTCCTTCGAGATCCAGGTCGCTCCACCTTCCGGTCGGGCCAAGCCAGACCGCGTCGCCCCAGTGCCGGCCCATGTGCGTCAGCGCCGAGCGCTCAAGGAGTTCGGCAACCCCTTCCTTGATCTCGGCTGCATGCCGGACGAGGATCTTAGTCGCGGTCGTCATATGAGTCCTGAGGCTACCTGGACGGCACGTCGCTCCTTCGATCGGGTGCGCACTATTCCAGCGCGCCCTAAGTCGCCGGCGCGAGCTGCGCCGTGCAGAACGCGCAGCGCCGCGCGGCGCTCGGGATCTCGCTGAGGCACTCCGGGCATGGGCGAACCGTCTCGTCCACCGGCGGCTCGGTCTTCCGGCGCGCCATCAGCATGTTCACCGGCTTCACGACGAAGAAGAACACCGCCGCCGCGATCGAGACGAACGTGATCAGCGCGTTGATGAAGTCGCCGTAGAGAAAGCGGCTCTTGTGGATCGTGAACGTGAGCCCGGAGAAGTCGGGCTTGCCGACGATCGGGGCGATGATCGGCGTGATCCGGTCGGTGACGAGCGCGGTGACGAGCGCGGCGAACGCGATCCCGATCACGATCCGACCGCCAGGTCGATGAGGTTTCCGCGCAGTAAGAACGTCCGGAACTCCTTCATGAGCGCCTGCATGGTGTGCCCTCCTTTGGTCGGTGGAGGGACTATCGCGGCTACTTCGGGATCGCGTCGAGCTTGTAGGCCTCCCCGAGTTACTTGTCTCAGCTCGACGTTCCGGAACCGCCGCGAATCAGGATCACCGGGTGACCGACATCTCCTTGGCAGTAGATGGGCCGTTCATTCTCTCCGAGCGGCAGCTCCGCCACGATTTCGGTTGTCTTTCCTTCCTTCCTACAGAAGGGGCATTCAGCACGGACGCTCGTTTCTCCGGAAGGAACCACGATTGGCTCGCTTCGTCTCTGCTGCTCGATCTCCCGCGACATACTGGTCGCGCCAGCTGGCCCTCCTCCGCCAACCATGACGCCGCCGGCACATACAACCCACGGTGATTCCCACTCATCGGCCGAGCCATCGGGGGCGACATAGAGCGCCGAGTTGGCTCCTGCCGCCAACGGAGTGAGGATTGGACTTCTCCCTCAGCCAATTGCCTCTCGACCGCTGTTCTCGAAAGTGCTTGGACTATCAAACCTTTCCCGACCCTCTTGCCTCGCTCGCTGCCGTCGTCTGAGATTCTTCGCACTTGCTCCCCGAGCGCCTCAGCAAGACCAAAGGGGATGTTCTTCTCCTTCAGCGCCTGCCTGATCTTCTGGTCGAGCGAGGTCTGCTCGGTCGCCGTTAATTGCTGACCTGCGACGGAGAGCAGGTAAGGCTCCCCCGGATCAAGCCACTCGAGCCTGCGTGTTATCTGCGGCCGTGCCTTCGGGAGCCAACCTCCCTGCTCGTCTTGAAAGTTCGAAATGGTGCACGCGAACGCCCTCGGATTCTTCTCTTCTAGAGTCGCCCACCCGCTAGCTACGATCGCGATGCGCTGCGTCCCGATAATGGGCGCCAGCGACGCCGCGACTGCGGCGAGGGCTGGCTCAAGTTGGTCATGCGGCGCGACCGTCTTCGCGATCCACTCCGCAGTATCGAGCCCTTGGATCTTCGCTACGCCGGTGTAGCCGATTGCTACCCGACCGCAGTAGCAGACGGCTTTCGTTGTGTTGTCGTCAAACAATCCGCCGTCGGGAAGCGTTAGACGTCTATCCGAGACCTGGACTACGACCTCGCGGGTTCCACAGGTGAGGATGAGAGTCATGCCTCAATACCCTGACTAGAGCGCCGTCGCACTCAACTTCCAGCTTCCGGCCCGGAGCCGATGCGGCTTCTCTGTCCGTTCCGTCTGGAACGACCGGTTAACCCCGACGGAGGTGGGCACCGGCTACTTCGGGACCGCGTCGAGCTTGTAGCCCACGCCGTAGCGCGTCTGGATGAAGGTGTGCCGGGGGGCGCGGCGGTCGATCTTCTCGCGCATCTTGCGCACGAAGACGTCCACCGTTCGGTCGCGATGCGTCTCGCGCCGGCCCCAGACGCGTTGCAAAAGCTCGTCGCGCGTGACGACACGGCCTCGCTCCAGCGCGAGCGCGTACAACAGCCGGAACTCGGTCGGCGTGAGACCCGCGGCGTCGCCGTCGACGTACGCCTCGACCTGGTCCGGGTCGATGCGGAGCTCCTCGATCTCGATTGGCTCCCCGCGTGCCGGCTCCTGCGCTCGCACCCCGCGCCGCGCCGCGGCCTGCACGCGCGCGACGAGCTCCTTCATCGAGAACGGCTTCACGAGGTAGTCGTCGGCCCCGATCTCGAGCGCGTGGATCCGGTCGTGCTCGGTGCCGCGGGCGCTGACGACGATGATCGGCGTGCCGATGCCGTCGCCGCGCGCGGCCTCGATGATGCTCCAGCCGTCGGTCTGCGGGATCATCAGGTCGAGGACGCAGACGTCCGGCCTCTCGTAGCGCAGGCGCGCGAGCCCCTGCTCCCCCTTCGTCACCCAGAGCGGGTCGAAGCCCGCTGCCGCCAGGTGCCGCGCCATGCCCTGGCCGATGATCTCGTCGTCCTCGACGATGAGCACCTTGGCCATTCGCGGCCACGATAATGGCCGCCGAGTGCCTCGGGGGCGAACGCGTGGTGACGATCTGGTGAAGAACCCGTGAACGTGCGCGGGAGCGACGAGCTGCGCGTCGAAGCCGAGCGCGGGCGGATGCTGGTCGAGGAGAGCCGCGAGATCGTCGTCGTTCTCGACGCGGAGCAGCGCGTGATCGGCGCGAGCCGCCGCGCGCGCGAGTCGCTCCAGGGGCTCGAGGAGGGGCAGCCGCTGCCGCCCGAGCTCGTCGGCGTCGACCGCGGCGCGGAGCCACTCGCGGTCGTCTACGAGGTGGACGGCCGGCAGGAGACGCTTCTCTACCTGAGCGCGCCGGGCGACCTGACCGCCTACGAGGAGCTCCGCGCCGGCTTCACCGCCGCGGTCTCGCACGAGCTGCGCACGCCGCTCGCGCGGCTGCTCGCGCTCCTCGAGTCGGCCTCGCTGCCGGACGCCGACCCGCTCGCGCTCGTCGAGCAGGCGCGCGGGGAGGTGGAGCAGATCGACGAGCTGATCGGCGAGGTGCTCTTCCTAAGCGAGCTCGAGACGGGCCGCGAGGTGGTCGCGCTCGGGACGACGCCCGTACGGCCGGTGCTCGACGAGGTGGTCGGGCGGCTGGCCGACCGGGCGGCGCGCGCCGCGGTCGAGATCCGGGTCGAGGCGCCGCCCGACCTCGAGCTCCCGCTTCGGCGGCGGATGCTGCGCGTCGTGGTCGAGAATCTGCTCGAGAACGCGATCCGCTACGCGGGCGACGGCGCGCGCGTCCGTGTCGCGGTGCGGCCGCGGAGGGACACGATCGTCCTCGCCGTCCGGGACGACGGCCGCGGCGTCGCCGAGGAGGACCTGCCGCGGATCTTCGAGCGCTTCTACCGCGCCGACCAGGCCCGCGCCTCGCGCGGCACCGGGCTCGGCCTCGCGATCGTGAAGCACGTCGTCACGTCGGCCGGCGGTAGCGTCGAGGCGCGCAACGTCCGGCCGCACGGGCTCGAGGTGCGCTGCACGTTCCCCGCCGGTGTTTGACGGCTTCGAGCTGACGACGATCGACACCGGCGAGGCGACGATCCGCCTGCGCCACGGCGGCGACGGGCCGCCGCTCCTCCTGCTCCACGGGCACCCGCAGACGCACGCGATGTGGCACGCGGTCGCGCCGCGCCTCGCGAACGAGCTCACCGTCGTCGCGGCCGACCTGCGCGGCTACGGCGAGAGCTCGAAGCCGCCCACGACGCCCGACCACGAGCCGTACTCGAAGCGCGCGATGGCGCGCGACATGGTCGCGGTGATGGAGGAACTCGGGTTCGAGCGCTTCGGCGTCTGCGGGCACGACCGCGGCGGCCGCGTGGCGTACCGGATGGCGCTCGACCACCCGGAGCGTGTGTCGAGGCTGGCCGTCCTCGACATCGTCCCGACGGCCGAGATGTGGCGGCGCGCCGACAAGGAGTTCGGGCTCGTCGACTGGCACTGGTTCTTCCTGGCGCAGCCGCACCCGTTCCCGGAGCGGCTGATCGCGGCGGCGTCGGACGAGTTCTACTTCCGCGGCGACCGCTCGCGCTTCCATCCGGAGGCGCTCGCGGACTACCTCCGCTGCGTCCGCGACCCGAAGACGATCCACGGGATGTGCGAGGACTACCGCGCCGGGGCGACGATCGACCATGAGCTGGACGAGGCAGACCGCGCCGCGGGGCGGCGGATCGAGTGCCCGGTGCTCGCGCTCTGGGCGGGGCGGGACGAGCTCGGGCGCTGGTTCGACGTCCTCCAGGTCTGGCGCCGCTGGGCCGGCGACGTGCGCGGCCGCGCGATCGACTGCGGCCATTTCCTCGCCGAGGAGGCGCCGCACGAGGTGTACGCGGAGCTGCGCGCCTTCTTCGCCTAACGAGCCGCCAAGGCGACAACGGCGTCGACCCGTTCGCGTGCAGCGTCCGGCGACGTGGCCAGCTCCAGCGCGGTCATCGCGGCGAACGCCGTGCACCACGCGAGCAGGCGCTCCGCGCTCATGCCCATCGCCGCGGCGAGCTCCTCGCTTCGCGTCTCGATCGTCTCGATCTCGCCGGCCTGCCAGAAGACCAGGTCGACCGCGTCGAACGCGGCGTCGCCGAGGCACGGGGCCGGGTCGATCGCGACGAGTCCGCGGCGCTCGCCGCCGTCGAGGATGTTGCTCGGCGTGAGGTCGCCGTGCAGGAGGATGGTCGGCGCGGCGTCGGCCACAAGGTGCGTCGCGAGCCGGCGGCCGCGGTCGTACAACTCCGGCGGCACACGCTCGGCCAGCTCCGGATGGGCCGCGTACAGCTTCGCCGAGGAATCGAACAGGTAGGCCACGCGCCGCTTCAGGGGCGGAAAGGACGGATCGGGGACGCCGTCCTTATGGAGGGAGGTCAGGAGCTCGGCGATGCTCTCCAGACTTGGGTAGGCGGCCGAGTCATCGAGCGGCGTGCCGGGCTCGATCGCTTCGATGAGCAGTGCTCCGAGCCGCTCGTCGAGCGCGAGCACCGCGGGGGTATGCGGCGTCGTCCAGCTCTCCAGCGCGGCTGCCTCGTCTGCAAGCCGAGCGCGATCGGGGCTGACCTTCAGCACCCCGCGACGACCGTCGCGCAGCCGGCAGCGGATGACCACCGACACGCTTCCGCGGGGAATCTGCGAGCCGAGCTCGAGCCCCCATCGCTCCTCGAGCGTGCCCAGCAGGCTCGGCAGCTCGTCGAACCACGTCGCCACCTCCGCTCCGAAGCGCAGGGTCAGGCGCCGGCGAACCCCGTCGTCGGGCGACCTAGACGACCAGGCCTGCCGCCGCCGCCTCGTCCTCGGCCTCGACGTCCGGCGAGTCCTGGAGGAGCGCCGATACGGCCGCGGCGTACGCGTCCTCCTCGGCGTACTCGGGCGTGAACTCGACGGCCGCGTTGAGCTCGAGCACGACGTACTCGCCGGCTCCGACCGGCAGGAGGTCGACGCCGACGAGGTCGATGCCGAGCGCGGTCGCGGCCGCGACGGCGAGGTCGCACGCGCGGGGCGGCGGGACGACCGGGCGGCGGATGCCGCCGAGCGCGACGTTCGTCCGCCACTCGCCGATCGGCGCGACACGCTCGATCGCGCCAACGACCCGGCGGCCCGCGACGACGAGCCTCAGGTCGTGGCCGATCGGCGGCACGAGCTCCTGGACGACGGCGCCGGTGGCGCCGAACCACGGCCGGTCGCGGAGGTCGCGGAGGCACCGCGCGAGCGCCCGGCGGTCGGGGCAGAGGAGGACGTCTTCGCCCCAGCTCCCGAACGGCGGCTTGACGACGAACGGCGGCTCGAGGTCGACCTCGGCATCCGCGCGACGGACGATCTGCGTCGCCGGGTGCGGCAGCCCTGCGGCGGCGAGCACCTTCGCGGTCCGGCGCTTGTCGTGTGCCCCGAGGATCGCGTGGCGGCGGTTCAGGAGCCGGCAACCGCGCTGCTCGAGCGTCTCGAAGGCCCAGGCCCCCGGCTCGATGCCGTCGAGGGAGTGCAGGACGTCGAGCCGGCCGAGGGCGACGTCGCCGGGCCCGAGACGCGCGAGCGCCTGCGCGGGCGTCAGCAGGAGCGATTCCACGCCCGGGACGACGCAGCTCGTGAGCGCCAGGTTCGTCGGCGTGGGCCGCTGGGCGACGACGGCGAATCTCAAGGTGGCGGAACAATGAGCCCTCGGCGCTCGAAAAGCAAGAAATGCGGGGAGATCTTTAGCTGACGTTTAACCGAAGCGACCGGTGACGTAGTCCTCGGTGCGGCGGTCGGCCGGGGTGGTGAAGATCTTCTGCGTCGCGTCGTACTCGACGAGCGTGCCGCTCCGGCGGCCGTCCTCCCCGGCGGGCGAGAGACTGAAGAAGGCGGTCATGTCGGCCACGCGCGCGGCCTGCTGCATGTTGTGCGTGACGATCACGAAGCTGTACTCGCGCTTCAGCTCGTGCATCAGGTCCTCGATCGACGCGGTTGCGATCGGATCCAGCGCCGAGGCCGGCTCGTCCAGCAGGACGACGTCCGGCTCGACCGCGATCGCGCGCGCGATGCAGAGCCGCTGCTGCTGACCGCCGGAGAGATCGAGGGCGCTCGTCTTGAGCCGCCCCTTCACCTCGTCCCAGAGCGCCGCCTGCGTGAGCGCGTGCTCGACCCGGCCGTCCAGGTTGTCCTTCATTCCGAGCGCGCGCAGGCCGAAGGCGACGTTGTCGTAGATCGACTTCGGGAACGGGTTCGGCTTCTGGAAGACCATCCCGATCCGGCGCCGCACCGCGACCGGATCCACGCCCGGCCCCTGCAGGTCGAGCCCGTGGTAGAGGATTTCGCCCTCCGCACGGAACGACGGCACGAGATCGTTCATCCGGTTCAGGCAGCGGATGAACGTGCTCTTGCCGCAGCCCGACGGCCCGATCACCGCCGTGACCAGGTTCTCGTAGATCTCCATGCTCACGCTCGCGATCGCCGGCACGCCGCTGTAGCTCGCCGTGAGGCCGCGGATGTCGAACACCGTCTCGCGCCGCCCGGGCGGCGGAAGCGTGGCGCGGGGCGCCGCGAGCTCGACGTTGGCCTGGTGCTCGGGTGTCATGATCTCGATCATTCTCGTTCAGCCTCTAGCGGCGCAACCCCAACTTGCGCCGGCTGCGGGCGAGAGCCAGGCGCGACAGGATGCTCACGACGAGCACGAATGCGATCAGGACGAACGCGGCGCCCCAGGCACGGGCGTGATCGGCTGGGTCGGGCGACTCCGAGAGCGAGAAGATCGCGATCGGCACGGACTGGAGCGGGAAGTGCGGGTTCGCACGGACGATGCCGGTCGCCAGCGAGCACGTGAAGAGGAGCGGCGCCGTCTCGCCGGCCGCACGGGCGACCGCAAGCGTCGTTCCGGTCATGATGCCGCCGAAGCTCGCCGGTAGCACGACGCCGAGGGTGACGCGCCAGCGGCTGACCCCGAGCGCGAGCCCCGACTCTCGAAGCGCCACGGGGACGAGGCGCAAGACCTCCTGCGTCGAGCGCGAGATCAGCGGCACCATGACCACGGCGAGCGCTATCGCGCCCGCCCACCCGGACTGGTAGTGCCCGAGCACGAGCAGCTCGAAGACGAAGATGCCGATCACGATCGACGGGATGCCGTTGATGACGTCGAGCGCAAGCCGGACCGTCTCCGCGACCGACTTCCTCGCGAACTCCGAGACGTAGATCGCCCCCAGCACGCTGACCGGGACTGCCATCGCCGTCGCAAGGCCGACGAGCACGGCACTACCGACGAATGCGTCGGCGATGCCGCCGCCGGTCGCTCCGAACGGCGCGGGCGTCTTGGTGAAGAAATCGATGCTGAGCGCACTGATACCCCGGTGGAGCACGGAGATCACGACGACTGCAAGCACCACGGCCGCGGCACCTGCGGCGACCGTTGCCACGGCCTGGAAGATGTGGTTCCGAACCTTGCGCCGCCCCAGGTTGGCAGTCGGATCGGCCAGGACGGCTGCGCCGGTCGCCACTAGTCGGCTCCCGTCCGCTGGAACTCGAACCTGCGCACGATGAGCTGCGCGATCAGGTTTGCGAAAACCGTGATCACCAGCAGCACCGCGGCGAGATAGACGAGCGACGAGACGTGGATCCGGGACGCGGCGCCCTGATACTGCGCGGCGATCCGGCTTGCGAGCGTGTCCCCCGCGCCGAAAAGCGAGAGATGGATCCCGGTCTGGCCGCCGATGACCTGGGTAACGGCGATCGCCTCGCCGAGAGCTCGGCCCACGCCGAGGATGACCGCGGCGACGAGCCCCGAGCGCGTTGCAGGGATGACGACGCCGCGGATGACTTCCCAGCGCGTGAGGCCGAGCGCGTATGCGCCGTCCTCGAGCTCGTGGGGCACGGTCAGGAACAGCTCGCGGCTGACGCTGGCGATGATCGGCGTCGCCATGATGGCGAGCACGATCACGGCGGTCAGCAGCCCTGTGCCGGCCGACGGGACGTCGCCACGGAAGAACGGCAGGAACCCCAGCGTGCGCCTCAGGAAAGGGTCGAGATGGTCGGCGAGGAACGGCCCGAGGACGAGGATTCCCCAGAGGCCGAGGACGACGCTCGGGATGGCGGCGAGCATCTCGACGAGCGTCGCCGCGACAGTCGCGAGCCACCGTGGCGCGATCTTCGTCAGGAAGAGCGCGATCGCGATCGAGACGGGCGCGGCGAGGAGAATCGCGAGCGCCGTCGTGTAGACCGTGCCGAAGACGAAATCGAGCGCGCCGAAGTGATTCGTCACGGGATCCCAGGCGCGCGAGGTGACGAACCCGAAGCCGAAGCGATCGAAGGCGAGCCGGGCGCCTGCGAGGACCTTCCAAACGATCGCGCCGAGGAGGACGACGAAGAAGAGCGCTGCGGCCAGCGTCAATAGGCGAAACGAGCGGTCGGCGAGCCGGTCCGAGAGGCTTCGGCGGCGCGCAAACCGCTCCGTCATCGAGACGGCGCTCATAGCGCGCGGACGGTAAAGCCCGTTTCGGCTGGCCGGAAGGCCGGTTCACCAGATCGGCACCAACCGGTCACAACCTTCTAGCCCACCGCTCGCCGCCCCGCAGCGAAGCTCGCGTCAAAGGGAACCCGACTGAGGAGATACGACCTGATGAAGAAGCTCTTGCTCGGCGCGCTTCTCGTCGCCGTCGTGGCGATCACGGCAAGCGCCGGTACGGCGTCGAACGAGAAAGCGAGCGATACGACGATTCAGGGGGCCGGGAGCACGTTCGTTTTCCCGCTGGTGTCGCAGTGGACAGCGAACTACAAGCCCGCAAAGGTGAGCTACAACCCGATCGGCTCGGGCGGCGGGATCGCCGCGATCTCAAACCGCAACGTCGACTTCGGCGCCAGCGACGCTCCGCTGACGAGCGACCAGTTCAGCGGATGTCACGGGTGCGTGCAGATCCCGTGGGCACTGGGCGCAACCGCCGCGATGTACCACCTCGACGGCGCGCCGACGCGCATGCGGATCACCGGCAAGGTCCTCGCCGGGATCTACCTCGGCACGATCAAGTACTGGGACGCCAAGCAGATCAAGGCCCTGAACAAGGGCGTGAACCTGCCGCACGAGAAGATCACCCCCATCTTCCGCAGCGACGGCAGCGGCACGACCTACAACTGGACCGACTATCTCTCGAGTGTCAGCCCGGCTTTCCGGTCGAAGGTCGGCAAGTCCACGCAGGTGAACTTCCCGGTCGGAGTCGGCGGCAAGGGCAGCTCCGGCGTCTCGGCCGTCCTCAGCCAGACCAACGGCGGCATCGCCTACGCCGACGTCGCCTACGCGATCAAGAATCACCTCTCGTTCTTCCACGTCCAGAACAAGGCCGGCAAGTTCATCCTCCCCGGCAACCGGCCGATCGAGGCCGCGGCGGCGACAGTGACCCGCGTACCGAGCGACAACGCGATCTCGATCGTCAACCCGCCGAAGACGCAGAAGCTCGCCTATCCGATCGCGAGCTTCACCTGGGTCATCGTCCCGCTCAAAACCTCGAAAGCCGCAGCTCTGAAGAGCTTCGTCACCTGGGCGCTCGGCCCCGGTCAGCAGTACGGGCCGCGCCTGCGCTTCGTGCACATTCCCAGCGTGGTTGTGGCGGCCGCAAAGAAGACGCTCAAGCGAGTCCACGCCTAGCCTCCTCGCTCCGGCCCGGCGCGTCGCCTCTCGCGGCTCGCCGGGCCGGAGGTGTATGAAAGAGCTGGTGGGCCAGCAGGGGCACGAGCATGACGCGGCGCTTGCGCTCGGGCGGATGCTCGTCGCCGAGGCGATCGGCACGTTTGCGCTCGTGTTCGCCGGCGCCGGCGCGGTGATGGTCGACGCCAAGACGCACGCGCTCGGCCACGTCGGCGTCGCCATCACCTTCGGGCTCGTGATCATGGTGATGATCTACGCCGTCGGGCACATCTCGGGCGCGCACTTCAACGGTGCGGTCACCTTCGCCTTCGCGCTTACCCGCCACTTCCCGTGGAGCCGCGCGTTCGGCTACTGGCTCGCGCAGCTCACCGGCGCGCTCTTGGCTGCGGCGCTGCTGCGAGGCTCGCTTGGCAACGTCGCACACGTCGGCGCGACGCTTCCCTCTGGATCGCAAGGGCAGTCGTTCCTGTGGGAGCTCGTGATGAGCGCCTTCTTGATGTTTGTGATCCTGGCCGTCGCAACCGACACTCGGGCCGTCGGCGAGGCGGCCGCGATCGCGATCGGAGGCACGATCGCGCTCGACGCGATGTTCGGCGGCCCGATCTCCGGCGCCTCGATGAACCCGATGCGCTCGCTCGGGCCGGCGCTCGTCTCCGGTGACCCGCACGCTCTCTGGCTCTATATCGTCGCACCCGTGGCAGGCGCGTCCGCCGGCGGTCTGGCGTACCAGTTCGTGCGGGGCGAGCCGACGCGGCCGGCCGAGCTGTGAACGTCCTGTTCGTCTGCGTCGGGAATGCAGGACGGTCGCTGATGGCCGAGCGGCTGCTGCAACGCGTCGCGGGTGATCGCCACCGCGCGCGCTCGGCCGGCAGTGATCCCGACCCCGCGCCGCACCCGCAGGTCGTCCAGGCACTCGAAGAGATCGGCATCGACGCCGCCGACCACAGCCCGCGCAAGCTGGACGACAAGGCGCTCGAGTGGGCGGACGTGGCCGTCTCCACCTGCGCCGAGGAGGTCTGCCCGGTCACGCCCGGCGTCCGCCGGATCGGCTGGGTCCTCCCCGATCCGAAGAGCCTGCCGATCGAGGAGGTGCGCAAGATCCGCGACGAGATCGAGCGCCGAGTGCGAGAGCTGGTCGAAGAGCTCGACGCCGACTCGGGCCGACGCGCGCTGCCGTCGTAGAGTGTCGATATGTCAAGGCGTGCATTCTCGGGCTCCCGCCGTCGCCTCCACCGCCATCCGCAAAGGGGTAGCGGAGCATGAGGGCCACCTTCCACGAGGACCTCGACCGGCTCGAGATGGCGATTCGCGCCGAGGGGGAGCTCGTCCTCCGCTCGCTGCGCGCTTGCGTCGGCACGCTCGAGGCGCAGGACGTCGAGCTAGCCGACGAGGTGATCGCCTTCGACGACGAGATCGACCGCAGCTACACGGCGCTCCAGGAGGGCGTGCACGCGATCCTCGCCCGGCAGACGCCCGTCGCCGGCGACCTGCGTCTCGTCCTCGCGATGCTGCACATCAACCTGCACCTGGAGCGGATGGGCGACTACTGCGTGACGATCGCGAAGCTCACGAAGCTCGCCCACGGCCTGGCCTCCGACCGCGCGCTCGTGGAAGGGATCGACGAGATGGGCAGCCGGGCCGAAGAGATGATCAACGTCGCGCTCGACTCGTTCGCGGAGCGCGACTTGGCCGGCGCCGAGCGCTTGGTCGAGCTGGACGAGCTGATCGACCGGGCGAACCGCCGCGTCGTCGGCGAGATCCTGCGCCTCGGCACCGACGAATCGGCGCGCGAGTGGGGCCTGCGGATGCTGCTCGTCTCGCGCTGCCTCGAACGCATCGGCGACCACGCGGTCGACATCGGCGAGCAGACGGCCTATCTGGTGACGGGCGAGTTCCGCGAGTTCACGGACGCCTCGCATCCCGAGCAGCCGTAGCGCGGCTTTACATCGTCTTGACGTAACCCGCGCAGCCGTTCGGCCGTTGCTTCCTAGGCGGAGGAAATCGCTCCGCGCCAACGACCGGAAGGGAGGGGTGGGCAGTGAGCATTCTTTGGATCATTCTGATCGTGATCCTGGTTCTTGCGCTCCTGGGCTTCTTCACGCGCGGCCGCTGGTAGTCACGAGCAGTAGGACAGGAAATCTGAACGCGTAGGCCGCTCGGCCCTTGCCGAGCGGCCGCGCGGAGACGATCATGGACGGGTGCGCCCGTCCGTTCTCGTTCGTGCCGACGCCGCCGCGGCTCTGCCGCGGCTCGGCGGCATGGCGCGGCCGGACGGGATCGTCATCGTCAGCGAGCGCTACTGGGCGTTCGCGGGCCGCGACGGCACGCTGCGCGAGGGCGCGATGCCGCGGCCCCGGCGCGGCGTCCGGCACGTGCCGCTCGTCCGCGGCCTCGCCCGCCTCAGCGCATCGCTTTCGCCGCTCTTCCGAAGGACCGGCGTCGCGCGCCCGCGGGAGCGGTGGCTGCTCCTCGCGGCGATCCTCGCGCCATGCCTGAGCTTCTTCCTGCCGGCGCCGTTCGGGCTCCTCGTCGGGCTCGCGGTCACGCTCGGGCTCGTCGGCTGGATGCTACGCGGCCGGACGCTGCACCTGCACGGCGCCGAGCATCGCGCGATCGCCGCCGCGGAGGAGCGCCGCCTGGCGGCGACCTGGCGCGGTGAGGCGCGCCCGTCGCGCTTCTCGCCGCGTTGCGGGACGAACTTCGCCGCCCTCGTCGCGCCCGTCACCTTCCTCTTCGACCGCCTCTGGGTGCTGCCGACCGCCGTCTTCACGCCGCTCGCGGTCACGCTCGTCTCGCTCGCGCTGACGATGGAGCTCTGGCAGGTCGTCCAGTCGTCGAACCGGCGAGCCGCGCGGGCGCTGCTCCTCCCCGGCCTGGGGCTTCAGCGGCTGACGACCCGCGAGCCCTCGCTCGAGGAGACCCGCGTCGCCCTGCGGGCGGTCGCCTCCGTGCTCGAGCGGGAATCAGCCGGCGCGTAGGCGCCAGACCGCGAAGCCGCCGAAGTTCGAGATCCACATGTCGCCGAAGCCGCGGCGGGCGACGAAGGGAAGCGGCCCGACCTTCACCGTGTCGACGACCGTGTTCGTCGCGGGGTCGATGCGCGAGACGCTGTTCGAGCCCTGGTTCGGGATCCACACCAGCCCGTCCGGGCCCACGGCGCCGTCGACCGGGAAAGTCCCCACCGGGACGTCGGCGGTCACCCGATTCGTCGCCGGGTCGATGCGGACGACCGTGTTCGACGCTCCGGAGGAGGCCCAGACGGCGGTGTTGGTCGCCTCCAGCCAGGTCGGCGAGTCACGGCCGACCTGAATCGTCGTCACGCGGTTCGTCGCCGGGTCGATCCGGTAGATCGCTTGGCCGCCGTTCGACCCGACCCACACCGAGCCGGCGGCGAAGCGCAGGCCGCCGGGCTGTCCGCCCGTCCGGATCGTTGCCACGACGCGCCCGCGCCGGGGGTCGATGCGCGAGACCGTTCCGTCGCCGAAGTTCGACGACCACACGGAGCCGGCCGCGTACGCGACGTCGTACGGCTGCGAGCCGACGTGGATCCGCCGCACGATGCGGAAGCGACGCGGGTCGAACTTGTCGATCGTGTCGTCGCCAAAGCCGTCGATCCAGAGGGCGCCGCCTCCGCTCACGAGCCCGCACGGCCGCGGCCCGAGCTTCGCGCGCCGGGTGACGCGGTTCCGCTTCGGATCGATCCGGACGATCGTGCCCGCTCCGTACGTCACGACATAGAGCGAGCCGCGGTACGCGACGGTCCCGCAGGGCTTGTAGCCGGTGCGGATGCGCGCCACGACCGTCGGCGCGGCGCTCTCCGAGGCGTGGCTGCTCGCGGCGCCGCTGCACGCGGCGACGACGACGAGAAGGAGGGTCAGGCGATGTAGTGCGATATCGCAGGAGATTACTGCGACATCGTAGCTTCGTCAAGCGCCGCCCGGGCGGCGCCGTCGAGACGTTCGATCGCCTCCTGTACGTCGTCCAGCGACCCGGCGAGCTCCTGCTCCAGGCGTGCAAGCGCCGAGCGCAGCGCCGGCCAGCCCGCGTGCCACGCCCGGTCCCCCTCCTCGCTCAGCTCGACGAGGTACGAGCGTCCGTCGCTCGGATGCGGCAGGCGCCGGACGAGGCCGCGCGCGGTCGCGCGGGCAAGCGCGCTCGAGAGCGTCGTTGGCGGCATCCCGATCCGCCCGGCGAGCTCGGTGGGTGTGATCGGCCCCCAGACGCCGAGCGCGCTCAGGAGCCCGAAGTCGTTGCTTGTCACCCCGGCCGCTTCCATGTGCCGGTCGAGCAGCGCCGCGAGCCGCTGTCCGGCGATGTACGTCTGGAAGAGGACGTTCGGCCGAGGTGGATCGGATGCCAACGCGGCGATCCTAGCCCGGCCCGTTCCAGCTTTGGACACAATCCCGACCTCGGCAGCGGGTATCGCCATACTTGGGCGAATGCAGGATTCCTGGCCTTCCGCCGAGCACGAGCCCGAGCGCGCCTCGCCGCTCCCGCGCGTCGAGGACCTCTCGTACGCCGAGCGCGGCTACGAGCCCGAGCGCGTCCGCGAGGCCTTCGACGCCTTCTATCGCCACATCGCCCGGCTCGACGCGACCCTTCGCACGATCGAGGCGGTCGAGGTCTTCCGCGACCAGGCCGGCGAGCTCCGCAAGGAGCTCCGCGCCCTCCGGACCGCGGGCTGGACGCAGCAGCCGTGGCTCCCGTCGTACTCGACGCGCGAGCACGCGCGGCCGGGCGTGCCGGAGGCCGTCTTCCGCTGGGCCGTCGAGGCCTGCTTCGTGATCGCGGTTCCGGTCGCCGCCTCGGTCGCCGACCTGAGGTCGCTCTGGATCATCGTCGCCGCGGCCGGCGCGTTCCTGATCGTCGCGATCGCCGAGTGGGCCGCCTCGCGCGAGTGGGACGTCCTGCCCGCCGCGGCCGCCCCTGCGCCTGCCGCCCCGCCTGCTCCTGCTCCGGCGGCCGAGGAGCCGCCGGTCGCCCTGCCGCCTCTGGAGCCTGCGGCTGGGGAGGCGACCGAGTGGACGCTTCCGCCCGCGCCCGAAGAGCCGGCGCCGGCAGAGCTCCCGGAGGAGCCGGAGGTCGAGGCCGAGCCGGAGGTGGTCGCTGCGGCGGAGCCGGAGCTTCTTCCGGAGCCGGAGCCCGAGCCGGAGGTGGTCGCGGCGGCGGAGCCGGAGCTTCTTCCGGAGCCGGAGCCTGAGCCGGAGGTAGTCGCTGCGGCGGAGCCGGAGCTTCTTCCGGAGCCCGAGCCGGAGGCGGTCGCTGCGGCGGAGCCGGAGCTTCTTCCTGAGCCGGAGCCCGAACCCGAGGCGGTCGCTGCGGCGGAGCCGGAGCTTCTTCTGGAGCCGGAGCCCGAGCCGGAGATGGCCGCCGTGGCGGAGCCGGAGCCCGAACCGGAGGTGGTCGCTGCGGCGGAGCCGGAGCTCCCTCCGGAGCCGGAGCCCGAACCTGCCACGCAGCCCGAGGTGACCGCTGAGAAGCCGGCTCGGCGAAGCTTCCTGCGCCGCCGGGAGGTGACGCGTGCCGAGGCCGAGCCGGAAGAGCCGGCAGCCGAAGCCGAGGTCGCGCCGGAGCCGCTGCCAGAACCCGTTGAAGAGCCCGTTCCCGAGGAGCCGCGTCGCCGCAGATGGTGGCATCGAGAGCGTCCGGCCGAAGAGGAGGCCGAAGTCGACCGGGACGACGACCGGCCCAAGCACGTCCGCGTGCTGCCCGTCGACGCCGAGAGTCGCGTCGAGCCGCTCGATCCGTGGGAAGAGGAGCTCGACGCGGAGCCCGAGCCCGAGCCGACGCCGCGCGGGTGAGACGGCGGCGGAAGGCGCTCCTCAGGGTGGAGCGCGCGTTTCTCGGCGGTCTGATGAGCGTCTTCGCACGGCTCCTGGAGCGCCGCCTGCCCAAGCGGCGCTAGCGCTTCTCGCCGCCGGGCTGGTCGTTGTCGCAGCCGGGTGCGGAGGCCACGGCCCGATCGGGCGGACGCAGCTTGTCTATTCGGTCCCGACGAGCATCAGCGGGAAGCATGCGTGGATCTGGCGCGCCCGCCCGGACGGGACGCACCGGGTGCGGCTCGTGAAGGGGCACAACCCGCAGCTCGCACCGAACGGACGGCTCGTCGCCTACACGCGTGCCGGGGATGAGCTCTACGTCGTGTCGATCTCTGGCGGGAAGCCGCGCCTCGTCCGACGCGCGGTCGGCGACCACGGCTTCATCTCCGGGTTCGTGTGGTCGCCGAACTCGCGCCGGATCGCCGTCGTGGAGCTGAGGTCGCTCGTCCTCGTCGACGTCGAAACCGGCCGATCGCGGCCGTTCGCGAGGACGCGCAATCCGCACCTCCCCGGTGCCGCCGACCCGAGCTTCTCCCCAGACGGGAGCCGGATCGTCTTCGACCGCATCGATCAGACCGGCGGCGACCTCGAGGTCTTCGACATCCGGACCGCGCGAGCGCGCAGGCTCACGAGCGACCACCGCTCCATGCTCCCCGTCTGGGGACCGGGCGGAATCGCCTTCAGCCGGTTCCGCTCCGGAGGCCACGGTGACGTGTGGCTCCTCGATCCCCGGACGCGGAAGTCGCGCCGGCTCACCCGCACCCGCGCCGGCATCAATCCGATCGCCTGGTCGGCCGACGGGACGCGATTGCTGGCGGCGAACCCGGCGATCCACAACGGGCGGCTGTGGGCGGTCGACGTGCGCTCGGGCCGCGCGCGCAACCTCACCGGCTGGGTCGCCGACCTCTTCCCGCAGGGCCTGAGTCGCGACGGCAAGACGATCCTCGCCGCGATCGGCTGCGGCGCGCTGATCAGTCCGTTCGGGCTCGTCGAGACCCTTCCCTTCGCGGGCGGCAGGGCCCACGTGATCGTGAAGGGGCCCTGCCGCGCGAGCTGGAACCGATAGATGCCTTAGACGAGCGCCGCCGCGGGATCGCCGACCGGCACGTAGGTCGGCTCGTAGCCGGCCAAACGGCCGAGCGGGGCGCCGAGCGCGAGCCCGGCCCGCTGCATCCAGACCGGCGGGAAGGGCAGGCGCACGTCGTCGAAGTGCGCCTGCGCGATCACCGCCAGGCGGAGCGGGTTCGGCATTCCCTTGCGGCTCGTCTTGCCGTCGGCGGCGAGGCCGAACATCGTCTCGAGCAGCCGCTCGAACTGGAGCGCGGGCTTGACGACGGTGACGAAGTGCAGCTCGTCGTCGCCGGCGTTCCAGAACTTGTGCGGCGTGCCGGGCTCGACGACGACGATGTCGTTCGGGCCCGCCTCGAGTGAGCGCCGCCCGAGCTTCATCCCGATCCGGCCCGAGATCACCTCGAACCGCTCGGTCTGGTACGGGTGCGCGTGCGCCGCGGCCACGACGCCGCCCGGCCGGACGTAGACCTCGATCTCGACCGCCTCGCCGCCGGTCTCGGCCGAGGTCTTGTTGAAGACGATCCGCTCTCCGGTAATCGGGTTCTCGATGGTGTCGCCTGCATGGATCACGGTGTTCCTCCTTGGCTTGGCTTATGTGGAGGAACCTAGGCCGCGGGCGCCGCGAAATCGTCGGCCGCGGGAACGGTCTCGCGTCGGCTCGCGGGCTGATCTTCTGCGGCGCGGAGGTCGTCCTCTCGGACGATCCCGTCTCAGCCGTCGCCGGGCCGCACGACGCCGGCCTCGTACGCGAAGACGACCGCCTGCACGCGGTCGCGCAGGCCGAGCTTCATCAGAACGTGCGCGACGTGGGTCTTCACCGTCGTCTCGCTGACGACGAGCTCCTTCGCGATCTCCGCGTTCGAAAGGCCGCGCGCGAGCAGCCGCAGGATCTCCGCCTCGCGCGCCGTCAGCTCGGCGAGCTCGGGCGGCGGCGTCCGCACCGACTCCGGCGGGCGGCTGACGAACTCCTCGATCACGCGCCGCGTCACCGAGGGCGCGAGCAGCGCATCGCCTGACGCGACGGCGCGGATGCCGGCGACGAGCTGCTCCGGCGGGACGTCCTTGAGGAGGAAGCCGCTCGCGCCCGCGCGGAGGGCTTCGTAGACGTATTCGTCCATGTCGAAGGTCGTGAGCATCACGACCTTCGCGGTCACGCCGTCCCCGCCCAGCAGCCGCCGCGTCGCCTCGATGCCGTCCACCTCCGGCATGCGCACGTCCATCAGCACGACGTCGGGGCGCAGGCGGTGCACCTCGGCGACCGCCTCGCGGCCGTCGGCGGCCTCGCCGACGACCTCGATGTCCTCCTCGGCCTCGAGGATCATCCGGAAGCCCGCGCGGACGAGGGCCTGGTCGTCGACGATCACGATCCGCACGCCCGACGGCTCGGGCTCCGCCACCGCTTCCACGGCCTCGACCTGGTAGATCCGCACCGGCCGGTCGAAGTCCTTCAGGCTCTGCGCGCCGAGGTCGCGGAAGGAGATGCCGCTGAAATCGTGCTCGGCCTCCTCGACGAGCGCGTGGGTCGTCGGCGAGACGAGGATCTGGCCCCCGCGCGCGATCCCGCAGATTCGTGCCGCCCGGTTGACGGCGAGGCCCATGTAGCGGCCGGCGGCGATCGCGGCCTCGCCGGTATGGAGGCCCATGCGGACGCGAACGCGCCCGTCCTCCGGCCACTCCGCCGCCTCGAGCGCCCGCTGGCCCTCGACGGCCGCGAGCACCGCGTCCTTCGGGTTGCGGAAGACGAAGAAGACGGCGTCGCCCTGGGTGCCGAACTCCTGGCCTCCCGCGACCTCCGCCGCGTCGCGCAGGAGCCGCTCGTGCTTCGCGATCACCTCCGCGTAGCCGTCCTTCAGGCGGCGCAGGAGGGCCGTCGAGCCCTCGACGTCGGTGAAGAGGAAGGTGACGGTGCCGGTCGGGAGGTCCACTCCCGGCGGATTCAACCTGATGGTTCTGGATTAGGAGACTGGGAGGCGCGCGTGGAGCGCGAAGCCGCCTTCGGGGCGCGGGCCGGCCCGGAGCTCGCCGCCGTAGACCGAGACGCGCTCGCGCATTCCGACGAGGCCGTGCCCGCCTCCTTCGCCGTTGCCTCCACCGCGGCCGTCGTCGCTCACCGTGATCTCGACGTGCCCGTCGGAGTAGCGGACGAGCACCTCGGCGTGCTCGGCCTTCGCGTGCTTCACGGCGTTCGTCAGGCCTTCCTGGACGAGCCGGTAGGCGGTGAGGTCGATCCCGGCCGAGAGCGGGACGGGTGTGCCTTGCACGTGCAGTTCGACGGGAAGCCCGGCGTCCCGCGCCTGCGCGACGAGCTTGTCGACGTGGCCGAGGCTCGGCTGCGGCGCGAGCGCCGGCGCCTCCTCGGGCCGGCGCAGGACGCCGACGAGGCGGCGCATCTCGGCGAGCGCCTCGCGGCCGGTCTGCTCGACGACGAGGAGCGCCTGCCGCTCGCGCTCCTGCTCGGGGAGGAGCAGCCGGCGGGCCGCGGCCGCCTGGACGGTCATGACGCTGACGCTGTGGCCGACGACGTCGTGGAGCTCACGCGCGATCCGCGCGCGCTCCTCGGCGACCGCGGCGCGCGCCTCCTCCTCTCGGGCCCGCTCGGCTGCCTCGGCGCGCGCGGCGGCCTCGGCGACCTGCTGGCTGCGGCTCGCGAGGAAGAAGCCGACCGCCCAGACGGCGCTGAAGAGGAGGAGCGGCCAGATGTAGTCGCCCACACTCTTGTTCGGGAGCACCGAGGCGACGAAGACGAGAACCGCAACCGAGATGCCGTAGCCCGCGTAGGCCTTCCTCCGCTCGGGCGCTCCTCCGAAGACGAAGACGGCTCCCAGAGCGGAGAAGAAGGGGAAGCTGAGGTTGTTGTTCCCCTTCGGGTCGATCGCGACGGCGGTGGCAATCGAGAGGAGCGCAACCGTGGGCGCGCCGATCGGGAAGCGCCGGCGGAGGAGAAGCGGCAGCGTCCACAACGGCGCGAGCAGGACGACGGGGAGCCGTTCGAAGTGCACGTTGCTGAAAACGGCCTCGCCCTCGGCCCCGATGAAGAGTGCGATGAAGACCGCGTCACCGAAGTGCTTGCGCGCGAAGTCGAGCAGCTTGTTCACGTTTTCACGGTACCGCCGCGATCGGGCCTCCGCCTCGGCCGCGAGGACGAACCGCCGCTCGTCCTCGCGGACGAGCTAGCTCGAGGACCGGGCGCGACGCAGCATCGTGCGTGCAAGTCGCCGCTCGAGGGCGGTCGTCGCGGCCCGTGTGTCGATGCGGGCCAAGACGTTGAGGCCCATCTCGGCCCGGCCGGTGCCGACGAGAACGGCGTCGACGAGCCACTGACCTGCGTCGGTATTCCTGCCGGCACGTCGACGACCGCGCGGTATTCAACCGCGTACCTCGTCAGGTGGGGGAAGGGAATCCGGCCGAAGGAGACGAGCCGTCCATTCCGGCCGATGCTCTTGGCGACGTCGCGCCGGTGACAGCGGATCACGCGCGGTGCCACCACTGTGCGTTGCCAGTCGAGCCGCAACATGCGGGCGGTGCGCACGATCTGCACTGCGCTGTACACATAGAGGGCGCCCGTCGCGGCGGGTAAAGCTGCTCGCCGCGATTCCGGTGAGGACGAGGTCGGACTGCTTCGGCCGGTAGTCGCGGCAGGTTGGCGCCTGCGACAGGTCGGGCTTGATCCGCCCGCCCAGCCACGCGCCTGGGAGATCGGAGCGGCGGACGAGCGCCGCCCGCGCGGCCGCCTGGTCGGCGGCGGTCAGCTTGATCTGCTTCCGGTCGGTGTCGGCGAGCCCGCTCCCGCCGTGACCGCGGCCGCCGCCAGCACCGCTGCAACCCTGCTCGGCATTGCCGACTAGCGGTCGCGGCGGCGCAGGACGTCCATCAGGAGCAGCGCGCCGAAGACGCCCGCGACGACGCCGAAGGTCGTCGGAACCCACGAGGCGGCATGGTTCGACGCGGCAGTGACGCCCGACGCGATGATTGCCGCGCCCGTCGTGCCCGCGAGCGCAAGCCGGCGCGCGAGCAGGTCGAGCCGCCGCTCGAGAGGCTGCGTTCCGCGGAAGTGCACCTCGAGCCGCGGCCCCGGTCGCGCGCCCGTCACACGCTCGAAGGCGTCGATGAGCCGCGTCAGCCGGAGCCGGAGCTTCTGCGCCTCGTAGAGCGCCTGCTGCGGGTTGAGCCCGGAGAGCGCCTGGTCGACGAGGCCGCGAACGACGCGGCGGTTGAAGACGGCGAACGGGTCGAGGGTCGGGTCGAGCTCTGCCACCGTGAGCTGCACCTGCGCGAACGCCTTCCCGGCCAGCGCGAGCGAGGCGGGCAGCCGGATGCCGTGTCGCAGGGCGATCTCCATCAGCCCCTCGAGCATCGGGCCGAGCTGGAGGTCGCGGAGCGCCCCGACGCGGAAGCGGGCGACGAAGCGGGCCAGGTCGTCCTCCAGCGCGGCCATGTCCACGTCGGACGGGGCGTCGTCGCCGGCCAGGATCACCATCAGCTCGCCGAGGAAGGCCGCGTCCTCGCGCCAGAAGGCGAGCAGGATGAGCAAAACGAGCGCACGCACGCGCGGCTCGACCTCGCCGACCATGCCGAAGTCGAGGAACCAGATCCGGTCCTGCCACCAGCGCAGGTTCCCGGGGTGCGGGTCAGCATGGAAGAAGCCCTCGCCGAGGATCTGGAGGTAGTACGCGTCGAGGAGCTCGCGCGCCGCCGCCAGCCGCGCCTCGCCGGCCGGCGCCTCGCGCACGGGGACGCCGCCGATCTCGTCCAACACCAGCAGGCGCGAGGTCGACAGCCGCTCGTGCACGCGCGGCACGCCGAGCCGCCGGTATGGCGTGAGGATCCGCGTGACCTTCTCGATGTTCGCCGCCTCTTGGCGGAAGTCGAGCTCGCGCTCGAGCGACGCGGAGAGGTGCTCCACGACGAGCGGCAGGTCGAGCAGGTCGCGGTACGCGGGCCGGTTGCCCGCCTTCTCGGCAAAGAGCCGCAGGAGGCCGAGGTCGCGCATGATCTCGTCGCGTGCGCTCGGCCGCTGCACCTTCACGACGACGCGCTCGCCGCTCTCGAGCCGCGCCGCATGCACCTGCGCGATCGTGCCCGCGGCGAGCGGCTCCGGGTCGATCTCCGCGAAGACGTCCTCCCACGGCACGCGGAGCTCCTCCTCCATCACGGCAACGACCTCCGCCTCGGGAAGCGGCTGGACTCGGTCCTGGAGCGAGGCGAGCTCCTCCACGACCTCCGGCGGCAGGAGGTCGGGGCGTGTCGAAAGGATCTGGCCGAGCTTCGCGAAGGTCGGGCCGAGCTCCTCCATCGCCGCCCGCAGCCGTTGCGCGCGCTCGCGTGTCGAGGCCTCGGAGCGCCGGTCCTCGAGCCCGTGCTTCGCGAGCACGCGCGCGATGCGCGTCGCGCGGCCGAGGAGCGGGCCCTCGACGGTCACCGCCGTTCGCCGCCGGCGGTGTTGACGATCACGACCGTGCAGGGCGCGTTGTGCGAGACGCGGTTCGGCACGTTGCCGAGCAGGAACTCGCGACGGCCGCTCATGCCGACGTTCCCGACGACGAGCACGTCCGCCTTCTCCTGCGCCGCCGCGCGGACGATCCCGTCCGAAGGATCCTCGGCGGTCTCGACGAGCGCGCGGGCGCCGAGCGAGTCCGCGTATCCCGTGAGCTCCGAAAGCGCCTCCGCCGCGCGCTCGGTGACCACCTGGAGGACGAGGAGCTCGGCCTCGTAGCGCGCCGCCATGTCGGCCGCCCAGCGCACGGCGCGCTCGGCGCTCTGCGAGCGATCGGTCGCGACGAGGATCCGGCGCACGCCGGCGTCGCGGTCGCGGGAGGAGATCGGTCGCCTGATCCGCACCCGCGGATTCTGCGGCTTTCCGTGCCGTCCACGCAAAGAAACCGAGAGAATGGCCGCGTGCAGGATCGCGCCCTGACGACCTCGTGGCTCGCCGCGAAGCTCGGCACGCAGTCCGGCCGCATCGACGCCATGCGCCGCGCCGGGCAGCTCTACGCGACCCGCCGCCCGGGCGAGCAGGACTACCTCTATCCGGCCTGGCAGTTCGACGAGAGCGGCCGACCGCTCCCGTTTATCGAGCGGCTGATCGGGACGGCGCGCGAGGCGGGCCTCGACGACCGGGACCTCGACGAGGTGCTCCACCGGAGGGCCGGCCTCGTCGGGGGCCGCAGGCTCGTCGACCTGATCGGCACGCGCGGCGAAGAGCACGTCCTCGACGTCGTCGCGGCGGCGAGGCCACGGCAAGCCAGCTCGTAGACTCATCTGGTCGGTGCCCCGAGCTCGCCTGCCCGTCCTCGCGTTCACCGCTGCGGCCGTCGTCCTCGCGGGCTGCGGAAACGGGGCTCGCGCGCGCACGTCGTTGCCGCAGCCGCCGGTCGAGGTCGGCTACCCGTTCCCCTACGACGCCGGCGACGTGGCCGACCGGCTCGCCTTCGCGGGCCTGCGGCGGAAGGGGATCGCCCTCCACGTGCGGGAGCTCGGCGGGGTCGCGAACGCCGTGGTCGCGCTCGTCCGCGGCGACGTCCAGCTCGCGTCCGTGCCCTACTCGACGGCGATCCGCGCGGCGGACGAGGGCGCGCGCCTTCGCGTCGTGCTCGGCCGGAACATGGTCTCCGACTACGTCCTCGTCGCGCGGCCGGGGATCGACTCGGTCGCGGCCCTCCGCGGGCGGCGCGTCGCCTTCGACGCCCACGGGCTGGACGGGGACACGCTCGTGCGCGTAACGCTCGCGCGCGCGGACGTGCCCGGTGTCGAGGTCAAGCTCGACCCCTTCCCCGACTCGGCGGCGAGGGCAGCGGCGCTCGCGGCGCGCCGTGTCGACGCCGCCGTGCTCGACGAGCCCGACTACGAGCGGCTGCGCGGGCGCGGGCTCGACGTGACCGTCCTCGCGCGGTTGAGCGATTTCGAGCCGCGCTCCGCATCCTCCGTCTGGGTCGTCTCACAGCGCTGGGCGGACGAGCACCCCGTCCTCGTCGGCCGGATCGTCCGCGGCCTCCTCGACGGCTACGCGTACGTCTACACGCGCGCTGGACGCCGGGCCTGGATCGCCGCCGCCCGCCGGTCCGTCTTCCGAGGCGACCCGGAGCTCGCGCCGCGGATCTACGACTTCTATCGATCCGACGGGTACTGGCCGCTCCGCGACCGGCCGGTCACGCCGGCCGAGCACCGGCGCGCGGTCCGCTTCTGGCTGGCCGTCCACGAGCTCGCGCGCTTCGTGCCCTTCTCGCACGTGTGGGCCGCGAGCTGGTGGCGGAACGAGGCGGGCCGGACCTAGCTCCTCGGAACATGTCGTGCGCCGCGGCGTCCCGGACCGGGGTCTGACCCCGGCCGTGGCCGCGGCGGCCGCGGCCGGAAGGGACGACGTTTGGCGCAGCGACAGGCCTCCATCGCCGCGACGGTCCGCGTCTCGACACAGAATCGCCGGCCCCTCCGGCCGTGGCCGGGGTCAGACCCCTGTATGGCTCCAGCGGACGTGTCTTCCGGCTCCGCTTTCCCTTTTTGTCCACCTCTGCGCTCTGACCCTGCGGCCGCGGCGGGGACGAGCTCGAGAGTCGCTGGGCCGAGGCGCGGGGCCGACCGGCTCAGGCGACGTCTTCGTACAGACGCTCCCCGCGCTGGAGGCGGCGCGCGATGTCGAGCGTCTGGCGCTCCGCCCGCATCGTCGGCGCGTGCGCGGCGAGGTAGCGCGCCGCGGCGACGAGCACGTGCGTCCCCGCCTCGGTGCCGCGCAGGTCGGCGTACTGGCGGAACGCCGCCTCGACGCACTGGATGGTGTGGAAGTCGCGGTCCTCGCGGACGAGGCATGCGCCGAGCGCGGCGAGCAGGCGCGCGCCGTCGCCGCCCGCCGCGAGGTACGAGGCGACGAGCGCGCCGGCCTCGTTCACGCGCTGCTGCCGGTCGAGCAGCACCGGCAGCTCCTCCAGCAGCTCCTCGGGGCGCGCGGCCGGGTCGGCCTGCGGCAGCCGCACCGCCGGCACGTTCAGGAAGCGGTCGAGGTAGACGCTCATCGCCGCGTCGAAGACGCCGCGCAAGAGCTCGAGCGACGGCGCGCGGCGCAGGCCCTGCTGGACGGCGTTCGCGAACGTGAACGTGTGGAGCGCGGTGTCCCAGTCGCCGAACTCGTTCGACGTCGGGAAGCGCGCGATCCGAAGCGCGGCTGCGTAGGTGACGGCACCTGCAAGAGCCTCCGCCGAGGCGCCCTCCCGCAGCGCGGCGAGCAGCGCGTCCGCGATCGCCTGCGGGTCCTCCCCCAGCACGATGCCGACCAGCTCGTCGCGGCCGTCCCACGATCCCGGCCGCACCGCTTCGCCCAGCTCCTCGAACGCGGCCTCGAGGATCGCGACCAGGTCGATCGGATGCCGCCACTCGTTCGCCTCCTCCATCCGCTCCGCGCCCGCGTACTCGGCCGCCAGGCTCGCCAGCACCGGCTCGGCCCGCTCCCACCCGGCCGCGTCGAGCCCTTCGAGCGCCTTGTTCGTGAAGTCGAGGACGTGGCCGATCCGGATGTAGTGGTGGTCGGTCGCGGCCGCGAAGAGCATGTCCGCGAGCTCCGCCGTTCCGCCGCCCGCGCGCACCGCCGAGACGAGGCACCGCTCGGCGCCCTCGGCGTCTCGCACCTCGACGAACTGGCGGAACCACGTCTTCAGCGACGCGAGCGACGCGTCGTCGGGGAGCGGCTCGATCTGGAAGCGCGGCGGCTCGCCGTCCGAGTCGACCGCGACGGCGGCGAGCCCGTGGTAGAGCGCCGCCTTGCGGTCCTCGGGCTCGAATGTGGGCAGCATGTTCTGGAAGCAGGTCAGCATCGTCAGGCCCTGTCCCCAACCGGCACGGCGGTTGCGGACGCCGAAGTCGAGGCCGATCGCGTACGGCTCCGCCGGATCGATCCCCGCGTCGGCGAGAGTCACGACCGCCTTCGCGACGACGAGCGAGATGTTTCGCTCGAGGCCGTCCCGGAGGCGCTTGCGCTGGTGCTCGACCGGGTCGCGGCGCGGCGCCAGGTCGACGAGGACGTCGCCGTCGCGGACACAGACGGCGTAGCTCCGCAGGTCGTCGGCGAACTGGTCGAAGGTGCCCCCGCTGCCGAGGTCGAAGCGCGCGTGGTGCCAGTGGCACGTGAGGATCCCGTCCTTGATCGTCCCGCGGTGGAGCGGAAAGCCCATGTGAGGGCAGCGGTTGTCGCAGGCGTGTATCCGGTCGCCGTCGTGGAAGAGCACGACCGTGTGCCCGTCGAGGTGGACGACGAGCCGGCCGGCGGCGCGGAGCTCGTCGAGGGAGGTCGCGCGGACGAGGCTCGTCATGCCGCGACTGTATGCCCGGCCGCGACTTTGCGCCACGGCCCTTCGACCGAGCCGGCCTCGTCCGTTGGTGCTAGCCAATACCTGCCGAATCTCATATCGTGCCGACTCGAGAGCGAGAAACGTGAGGGGAGCGGAGGGTGACGTGGATCTGGCGCTTGCTGACGGTTGCGGCGCTCGCGACCGTCGGCTCGTGCGCGCCCGCCTCGGCCGCCGGCCCGCCGAGCGGCGATCCGCTCCAGCGGCTCCGTGCGGAGGGCACCGCTCAGGCCGTGCCGCGAGACTCGCGCCGCGCGGGGATCATCTGGCTCGTCCTCGGTTCCGGCGCGATGCTCGTCGTCGTGCTCTCGGCAGTCCAGACCAAACGCCCGCTGCGCCTAGCCCGCGTGGGCGCCCAGACTCCTGAAGGAGGAGCTCACATGCGGAGAAGGTTCAACGAGCGAGAGGAGGGCGGCGCCGAGCAGGTCGTCGAGGCGGCGGCCCCGGAGGCGCCCGAGGCCGGTGACGGCGGATTCGCGGAGCTCGGCCAGCACGTCGCGACCGTCCTCGCCACGGCGCGGGAAGCGGCCGCGAAGATCGAGGAGGACGCGCGGCGCGAGGCGGCCCAGGTGCTCGAGCGGGCGAAGGCCGAGGCGGCCAAGACGCTCGCCGACGCGCGGGAGAAGGCGACCGAGACGGAGGCCGAGGCGGCCGAGAAGCGGTCCGCGGCCTTCGCCACCGCGGAGGACGTGCGGACGCGCGCCGACGCCTACGCCGAGCAGAAGCGGCAGGAGGCCGACGAGGCGGTGGCCGAAGCGAACGCGCGGGCGGAGCGGCAGGCCCGAGAGCGTGCGCGTGCCGCCGAGGAGCGGCGGCAGGAGCTCGAGGCGAACGTCGAGCGGACGGAGGAGCGGCTCCGCACGCTCGTCGCCCGTCTGCGCGAGGTCGCCGACCGCCTCGACGTGCTGGTCGGGCCGGATGCGCTCGACGAAGCGTTGCAGCGGCAGGTCGAGGCCGAGGCCGCGCCGGCGGCGCAGGAGGCCTGACGCGCGTCGAGGAGCAGCGGGCGATCGAGGAGGCGCTCGACCGCCTCCTCGAGCCGCTGGCCGAGGAGTCGCGCGCTGAGAACGGCGACCGGCCGATGCCTTTCGAGATCGTGCCGCTGGACAGGAGCGGCCTGAGCGTGCGCGACCTCGTCGCTCGGCTGCGCTGGAGCGACCGCAGCGTGTTCCGGATTCCCAGGCTCCTCGCAGGCTGGACGGTCGGCCTCGCCGCCTTCTCGGCGGCGGTCTGGATCATCGTGCGCTAGGAAGCCAAGCGGCCCGAGGTGGAAGGCGGTGGGCGGCGGCGGACTGCGGCTCACCGGCCGCCCACCTGGGCCCGCCGCAGACGAGCAGGCGCGGGGAGAGGATTCGCCCGCCCTCGGCCACGGACCTGCGTGGCAGGTTCGGCGTCGAGGCCGACCCTCCTATGTGTCGGCGAGGCGCTCGCGGACGGCATACAGCGCGGCCTGCGTCCGATCGGTGACGCCGAGCTTCGCGAGGATGCTCGAGACGTGCGTCTTCACCGTCCGCTCGGCGATCCCGAGCTCGCGCGCGATCAGCTTGTTCGGCAGCCCGCGCGCGAGGAGGCGCAGGACGTCGAGCTCGCGCGGCGTGAGCGCGTCGCGGTCCGCCGTGGCCGGGCCGACCGCCTCGCGGATCACGCGCGGCGCGACGGCCGGGTGGAGCAGGCTCTCGCCGCGGTGCACGCGCCGGACGCCGTCCGCCAGCTCCTGCGGCTCGACGTCCTTCAGCAGGTAGCCGGCCGCGCCCGCCTCGAGCGCGGGAAGCACCGTCGCGTCGTCCGGGTAGCTCGTCAAGACGATCACCTTCGAGTGAGGGCTTGCCGTGCGGATTGCGCGCGCCGCCTCGATGCCGTCGCCGCCCGGCATGACGAGGTCGAGGAGGACGACGTCCGGCCGCAGCTCGGCCGCGCGCTCCGCCGCCTCGGTGCACGTCGCCGCCTCGCCGACGACGTCCAGGTCCTCCTGCGTCGCGAGGAAGGTGCGGAGGCCCTGCCGGACGACCGGATGGTCGTCGGCGACGAGGATCGTCACCCGGTCCACGCGACCTCGTACAGCGTGTGCTCGCCGCGGAGCCCCTTCAGCTCATGCCGCCCGCGCTCGCGAAACTCGAGCATCCCGTCGTCGGCGAGCCGGCGCGTGATCTCCGAGACGAGGATCTCGCCGCCGCAGGCCGCCTCGGCGACCCGGGCGGCGACGAACACGGCGCGGCCGAAGTAGCCGCGCTCCTCGGCGATGACGTCGCCCGTGTTCGCGCCGGCGCGCACCGACACGCCGATGTCGCTCGCCGCGAGCGCGCGCTGGATCTCGACCGCGCAGCGCAGGGCGGCACGCGCGCTCGCGAACGCGAGCATGAACTTGTCCCCTTCGCGCTCGACCTCGACGCCGCCCGTCTGCTCGAGCGCCTCGCGTACGAGTCGGTCGTGCTCCTTGAATACCTCGCGCGCCCGCTCGTCGCCGATCCGATCGACGAGCGGCGTCGAGTCCACGATGTCCGTGAAGAGCACCGTCACCGTCCCCTCCGGCCGGTCGCGCCCCGCGTGCACGCGGCGCAGGACGCGGCGCGTCGCCTCCGCGCAAAGCACCGGGTCGCCGCGGTGGACGGTGCGGATCGCCTGCGCGATCTCCTCCGGCCGCGTGTCCTTCGTCAGGAAGCCGAGCGCGCCGGCCGCGAGCGTCGGCAGCACGTGGTCCTCGTCGCCGAAGGTCGAGAGGGCGAGCACCTGCACGGCGGGCGCCTCCTCGCGGAGCGCCCTCGTCGCCTCGATCCCGTCCTGGCCCGGCATGACGACGTCCATCACGACCACGTCCGGCCGGAGCTCGCGCACGCGCTCGACCGCCGCGGCGCCGTCCTCGGCCTCGCCGACGACTTCGACGTCCGGGAGCACGTCGAGGAAGAGCCGGAGCCCCTGGCGCACGACCGCGTGGTCGTCAGCGATCAGAACGCGGATCATCGACCTCCAGCTGGACCGTCGTTCCTTCCCCCGGCGCGGAGCGCACGCGGAGCGCGCCGCCGATCGCCTCGGCCCGCTCACGCATCGAGATCAGGCCGAGGTGCCGCCGCGCCTGCGCCCCCTCCGGGTCGAAGCCCGAGCCGTCGTCCTCGACGGTGACGACGAGGCGGCGGCCGGCGCGGCGCACCCCGACGCGGACGTGCTCCGGCGAGGCGTGCTTGAGCGCGTTTCCGATCGCCTCCTGCGTGACCCGGAAGACCTCCCGTTCGAGCTCCGGCCCGACCTCGACGCCGTCGAGCGAGAGCTCGATGTCGACGCCGTGCACACGCCGGAGGACGTCGACGTGCTTCTGGAGCGTGACCGCGAGCCCGTCCGAGCCGACGTCGCCGGGCCGGAGCTCGAAGATCAGCGAGCGCATCTCGTCCATCGCGGCGCGGACGAGCTCGCGCACCTCGCCGAGCTGCTCCTTCGCTCGTTCGGGCTCCGAATCGACGAGGAGCGCGGCCGCGTCGGCGGTGAGCGAGACGCTGAAGAGCGTCTGGTTCACGGCGTCGTGGAGCTCGCGCGCGAGCCGGTTCCGCTCCTCGACGACGGTCAGCTCGCGGCTCCGCTCGTACAGGCGCGCGTTCTGGATCGCGACCGCCGCGTGCGCCGCGAGGGTCTCGATCAGCTCCTGGTCGGCGTCGTCGAATTCGGCGCCCTTCTCGCCCTTCTTGTCCGTGAGATAGAAGGCGCCGATCACCTCGTCCTGCGAGACGATCGGGACGCCGAGGAAAGAGCGCATGCTCGGGTGCGGATCGGGCCAGCCCTCGAAGCGCGGGTGCTCCTGGATGTTCGGGAAGCGCTGGCTCCGCCGCGTCTCGAGCATCGCGCCGAGCAGGCCGTGCTGGCGCGGGAGGTCGCCGATCGCGTCGTACTGCTTCTGGCTCATCCCGGAGGTGATGAAGTGCGAGAAGCCGCCCTCGCCGTCGGGGACGCCGATCGCCGCGTAGCGCGCGGCGGCGAGCTGCCGCGCCGCGTCGGCGAGCTTCTCGAGGACGGGCTCGAACCGGTGCTCGGCCGCGATCGCGACGACGGCGTCGCTGACCGCGCGGAGCGCGCGGCTGTCGAGCGTCTCGGGTGCCACGGCTGCCACGATACGCCGCGTGGTCCAGACCGTCGACTACCACACCGGCGGCGAGCCGTTCCGGATCGTCGTCGGCGGAGTGGAGCCGCTGCGCGGCGCGACGATCCTGGAGAAGCGGCGCGACGCCGCCGAGCGGCTGGACTGGGTGCGGCAGCTGCTGGTCTACGAGCCGAGGGGCCACGCGGACATGTACGGCTGCCACGTGGTTCCGCCGAACGACGATGGCGCTGACCTCGGCGTCGTGTTCTTCCACAACGCGGGCTACTCCACCGCGTGCGGCCACGGGACGATCGCGCTCGTGACGTGGGCGATCGAGACGGGTGTGGTTCCGGGGCCGCGGGTCGTGGTGGACGTGCCGTCGGGCCGGCTGGAGACGTGGGCGCGCATCGAGGAGGGCCGCGTGCGGTCGGTGCGGTTCCGAAACGTGCCGGCGTTTGTGTGGGACTGTGGGCTGCATGCCGCGGGCCGTGAGGTGGATGTGGCTTTCGGCGGCGCGTTTTACGCGTCGTGCCCGGAACGAGTAGAGCCCGGTGAGCTGCCGAGGCTGATCGAGCTGGGACGAGAAATCAAGCGCGACCTGGAAGCGCAGCACGAGATCGTGCACCCGGATGAGCCCGAGCTGCGCGACGTCTACGGGGTCATCTTTTGGCAGGACGAGGAGGGCGAGGCGCCAACGCAGCGAAATGTGACGGTCTTCGCTGACGGCGAGGTCGACCGCTCCCCGTGCGGGTCCGGGACGTCGGCCCGCCTGGCGCTGCTCGACCTGCGGGTCGGCGAAGAGCTGCGTCACCTCTCGGTTGTGGGGAGCGAGTTCCGCGGCCGGGTGGTCGAGCGGGGCGACGGCGGCGTGATCACCGAGGTGGAGGGGAGTGCCTACCGCACCGGGAGCGCCGAATTCGTCCTGGATCAGGACGACCCGCTCGGCACCGGCTTTCTGCTTCGGTGAGTAGCCTTTGCAAGGGGCACAAGCAGCGTCTTATGCGCGCAAGTGGCAGCCCTTGGCGTGCCCGTACGTTAACGGCGCATCTGCTCCACCTTCGGCCCTTGCCGCTTTAGTGGTGCGATACGGTCAGCTTCATGCCGGTACGCCGCTGCAACCCCGGCACGCTGGTTGTCCGAGCAGCGGACAGACCGAGCCAGCCCTTCTTTCCTACGCTTCTGAAGCTCACGGTCAGAGGTTCATATCTGGTTCGACGGCCTGTTGATCGGCTACAAACGCGTCAGCCACTAAAGCATCCGCGAGCAGCCGTTCGAGTTCGCTGGGAAGGGGCGCTGACAGTTCGCTAACTGCCGCACGCATCAGACCAAGGCGCCTCGAGATTTCGTGGTTTACTCTTTCCACGGCGTTTGCCAGCGCTTCGGCAGGCTCTAGACCGACATTAGATCCGAGGATCAGCGCGATCGAGGACGATCTGCCGCTTGAGATGTCCGAGCCTCTTTGCTTCTCGCGTCCTTCGTCTCTTGTAACGTTGTTTATGTCGTTGGTGAGTTGAAACGCAGTACCGAGTTGCATACCTGCAGTTCCTAACCTAGCGCAGTCCAAGGATGACCATCCTCCTTGCAAACCAGCTAGCCACAGAACCAACGATATTAGGCTTCCCGTCTTCAACTCAGCCACGGTAGAAAAATCATGAGTAACGCCTTCTGGCACACCATATATGTCGTATAACTGGCCGAGAGCCATCTGCCGCATACAATCGAGGACGGTTACGGTAGCTTCTGGCTTGAGTCGGAATAATGACGAGCATCCCACCATTAACAGGACATCTGATAAGGCGAGCGCAACGGGAACACCGAGCTCCGCGAATTCTGTCGGTTCCCGTCGGCGGAGCCGGTCGACATCCTCGATGTCGTCCCGGATAACGCTTGCCTTATGAAGAAACTCCAGCGCTACCGCCAAATGAAGCGTCGATCGGTGCGGCGATGTGCTTCCGCGAGAAGCCACCATGAGGAAGAGACATGCTCGATTCACACGGCCACGCCTCGAGACGGCGTGGGCAAGTTCCGCCGGGGTTCCCTCATCTACTAGCCTCGAGACGATTTCTGCTCGCACGAGCCCACGAAGTTGCTCCCACTGCCCTGGCGGCCGCATTCGTCGCAGACTATGACATCCGGCGACGTTTGCCTAGACTGACGGCATGAAGCTGAATCTTCTTAGCCGATGGGCGGGAGCGCTTTCAGCTGCGCTCACCGCGGTTAACCAGACTCGCCGTGCCGTGCCGCGTCTCATTCAGCAAATGATCGGATCAGCGCGGGGGCTGCTTGCCATGACGCGAATCATGATGGGGGCCGTTTTTCGCGCGGTACGCAACATGAGGCTATACGTCAGTCGGCGGTGGATCGCCGTCCTATCGGCGATCCTCGGCCTGCCGACCGCCAAGAGAGATCTCCAGGACGAGATCGATGCTGCAGCGAAGGATGAGCATCTTCGGCGGAGAGAGATGGCCTGGGAGCCCTACAAAATTGCAATTGCCGCGTTCTATGCACTCTGCATACAGCGTGTGTTCGAGACTACGATCACCGAGCTACGCTCGACTCATCCGAGGATCTCGATGAACATCGGCGCCGCCGAGTTTGACCTGGGACCCGATGGCTGGCTTATCGCGTGTCAGACACTAGCGATCGTCATTTGGATCGGGCTGTTCTATATCAATAACGTGCGATACTATTTTTTTCTTCAGGAACGATATCACTATAGACGTACCCTGGCTCACATCGCTCTTACCGTAGCGCTAGGTGAGTTTTACTTCCTAGCGGCGACAGTGGGGCGCCCGGGTACTAATCAAGTTTTCCTAATCTTGTCGATTGTTTTGATTGATACGTTCTTTCCGTTCATTATCGCGCCCGTATTACTGAGGCGCGTTAGAATCTTCTGGTTCGGCCGTGGCGTCTTACAGTCGTCATTTGTGCTCCTAGTCCTACTGGTAGTCCCAGTTGGCGAGTACTCACATCTGGGGTGGAGCGTCGCCCTCCTCTCGGTCATGCTTGCTCAGCTGCTGATCCTTGCGCCCGTTGGAGGTTTCGTGCTCCGACGCCTAAGAGCTTATGACCAGAGTCCGTAAGGGTATTCTGCGTCATCCACTCTTGCACCGCTTGGGCCGCGACCACGTATGACTCTAAGATAGGCTCTTGCCCAGGTGAAGACAAGTTTAAAAGACGACGAGTGCGCGAGTCGTCGGGAGCTCGCGATTATGAACGGCCGCCACTCCATTAGACAGGCTGCTCCAAGCCTGCTGGCGCGATAACCAAAGTCAGTATCTTCACCCAAGAGAAAACCTGTACGAAAGCCGTCTATAGCCGCGAAAGTCGCCCGATTGGTAAGAAGGAAGTCTCCGTTGGTCACGGGATACCGGAATGCTCTCGCAGCGAGAATAAGAACATAGACGCAGAGCATTGCTGCAAGAAGCATTGGCGAACGTCGATCTGCCCGGTGTCGGATAGAGACCACCGCTAGTCTCCTGCCTTCGATGCGGCTAGCGCAGCGGTGCAATGCACTCGGTCCCAAGATGACGTCGGCGTCTAGGAAGAGGAGGTGATCATACTTTGCGAGCGAAGCGCCTAGATTTCGCTGTAATCCGACATCAGCGCGAGCTGCCTTCACGAGGCGTAGATCTAAAGCTCCGCTACGCGACCGAGCCACGGCGAGCGTCCGATCGTTCTGGCTCGCGTCAATAATCACAACTTCGTACGGCTTGTCGAAGTCTTGTGACGCGATCGAATCGAGAAGTACGCCAAGGTACTTCTCCTCGTCGAGAGTCGCGACGATGATGGAGAGGCTCAAGAGTCGGCCGCCTTGTGCTGCCTCCAAAGACGATGGATATCAAAAGCGACGCAACAGATACCCGGTACGACGTATCTCAGACGAACACCGCGTAACACTCCAGATGTCAGCGTAGGTATAGCCGTTCCTACGGCCCTGAAGGCTGTGAACCGTATCGCTCGCTGGTCAGTTTGGTCGACTGACTCCAGCACCGAGCAGTAAGCGGAAAAAGCGAGGTTCTGCCACAGCGCAGAGATTCTTGCGGCCTCGCCGGCCGGATATCGCGACAGGAACGTCAGCTGATAAAGGACGGCCACTACCAACGACTGTCGAGATATGCGGGATCCAACTGCACGCTGAAGCTGTGCCCACTCGAGGTCGTTAATTAGCCAGACCACGTTAATAACTGTCTGAACCCTGTCCTCAACGGTGAGCCGCTTCCATGCGGCTAAACCGCCTGCAGAGTAAATTCCTTCCCAGGCCAGGTTGAAGGCAATTGCAGTAGGCGGCAGAAGCGAGCGTTTCTTCGTCTTGGTAGTGGCGATTGCCTGTCGATATGCCGCTAGCCAACAGAGACCTCCGATAACCTTGAGCACGAGCATCCACGTTCGTTTCCACCACGATTCAGTTGTAACGCCCATAACGTCCACGACGCCGGCACCCTAACACTCTGGCGCGAGGGATCCGAAGAGCGTCTTCGCCGCTCTCTCCGCATGGAGAGTCATGATCGTCTAACGCCTTCAGGCGAGGATGCACGCGGCCATGTGGCCGCCGCCTGCGGCGGAGGCCGGACGCTCCAGCGGCGGGTCCTGCGCGCGGCACGCGTCGATCGCGAGCGGACAGCGCGGATGGAAGCGACAGCCCGGCGGGATGCGGACCGCGTCGGGCGGCTCTCCGCGCAGGATCTGTGGGCGCATCCGTTCGCGCGGGTCTCGCTTCGGGACGACCGACAGGAGCGCTCGCGTGTACGGATGCTGTGGGTTTCGCACGACCTCGCTCGCCGGGCCCTCTTCGACGATTCGGCCCAGGTACATCACGGCGATTCGGTCGGAGAAGCGCGCTGCCGTCGACAAGTCGTGCGTGATCATCAGGATGCCCAGGCCGCCCTCGCGCAGGCCGTCCAGCAGGCGCAGGATCCCGGCTCGTACGGACACGTCCAGCATCGACACCGGCTCGTCGGCTACCAGCAGCCGCGGCTCCAGCACCAGCGACGCGGCGATCGCGACCCGCTGACGCTGGCCGCCCGACAGCTCGTGTGGGTACCGGTCTAGGAAGAGCTCTGCGGGTGCCAGCTCGACCCGTTCCAGCGCCTCGCGTACCCGGCGCGCACGCTCCTCCCGTCCCCCGCCAACGCGATGGACCACGAGCGGCTCCTCCACTGTCTGCCGGACCCGGAGCCGCGGATCGAGCGACTCGTACGGGTCCTGGTAGATCAGCTGCATCCGCCGCCGCAGCGGCCGCAGCTCGCGCGTCCCTAGGCGCGTCACGTCGCGGCCCTCGAACCGGATCGCGCCCGCCTCCGGCTCCACCAGACGCAGCAGCGTCTGCGCGGTCGTCGTCTTGCCGCAGCCGGACTCGCCGACCAGCGCAAGGATCTCGCCAGGCGCCAAAGAGAACGAGACGCCGTCGACCGCGTGCACCGTCTGCCGCGGCCGGCGCGCCACCGTGCCGACGATCCCGCGCGGCACCGGGTAGCGGACGACGAGGTTCTCGACCTCGACGAGGCTCATGCCGGCACGTCGTTCAGGTGACACGCGGCGCGCGAGCCGTTCACCTGGCGCAGCAACGGATGCTCCTCCGCGCACCGGCCGAAGGCGCGGTCGCAGCGCGGCCGGAACGGGCACCCCACCAGAGGACGGTCGAGCCGCGGCGGCGCGCCCGGGATCGACGCCACCGGCGCGCCGTCGCCCGAGAGGTCGGGCGTCGCCGCGAACAGGAGCCGCGTATAGGGGTGCCGCGGCGAGTGGTAAAGCCGCTCGACCGGGCCCTCCTCGACGATCTCGCCCGCGTACATCACCGCCGCCCGGTCGCAGAGCTGCGCCACCACCGGCAGGTCGTGCGTCACCAGCACTAGCGCGAGCCCGAAGTCGCGGCACAGGCCGTCCAGGAGCTCGAGGATCTGCGCCTGCACCATCACGTCGAGCGCGGTGGTCGGCTCGTCGGCGACCAAAACGCTTGGCTCGCAGGCCAGCGCCATCGCGATCGCCGCCCGTTGGCGCATGCCGCCCGAGAACTCGTGCGGGAATCGCCGCGCCCGGTCCGCCGGGATGCCCACCGACTCCAGCAGCTTGGCCGCCCGCGCCCGCGCCGCCGCGCCCACCGCGACCTCGTGCAACTCCAAAGCCTCGACGATCTGCGAGCCCACCGTCCGCACCGGGTTGAAGGAGTTCATCGCGCCCTGGAAGACCATCGCCACGTCCGTCCAGCGGTGCGGGCGCACCGACTCCTCGCCGCCGCGCAGGATGTCCTCGCCGCGGAAGAGCACCTCGCCCGCGACCTCCGCGTTCGGCGGCAGCAGGCCGAGCAGCGCGAGCGCGGTCGTCGTCTTGCCGCACCCGGACTCGCCCACCAACCCCATGCGCTCGCCCGGCTCCAGCGCGAAGCTCACGCCCTGCACGGCGTGGAGCGTGCCGCCGCCCTCGAGGTCGAACCAGACCTGGAGGTCGCGTGCCTCGAGCAGGCTCATACCGCCTCCGAGCCTCGCCCGACGAGCGGCCGCAGCCGGAACCGCCGCGCCGAGAGGTGCGCCACGCGCAGGCGCGGGTTCAGCGCGTCTTCGAGCGCCTGGGCGATCAGCGAACAGCTGAGGATCAGAAGCGCCACAAGAGCCCCGGGCGGCACGATCGCCCACCACGCGCCCGAGCTCACCGCGGTCCGCTGGAACGCGTTCTCGATCACCTTCCCCAGCGAGATCCGGCTCGGGTCGCCGAGCCCGAGGAACGCAAGCGCCGTCTCGTCGAAGATCGCGACCGCGATCGTCAACACCGTGTTCGCGATCAAAAGCGGCGCGATCTGCGGCAGGACGTGCCGGAAGATGATCCGCACGTGCCCCGCCCCGATCGAGCGGGCGCGCTGCACGTACACGCGCTCGCGCACACTCTTCACCTGGGCGCGGATCACCCGCGCCGTCGACGTCCAGAGCAGGAGCCCGATCACCATGATGATGTGAAAGAGGCTCGGCCCCCAGATCGCCGCGACGACGATCATCAGCGGCACGTCCGGGATGGCGATGAAGTAGTCGGTGATCCGCATCAGGACGACGTCGACCCAGCGGCCGAAGTAGCCGGCGAGCACGCCGATCGCCCCGCCGACGAGCATCGAGACGAGGGTCGCTGCGAAGCCCACGACGAGCGAGATCCGCGCGCCCCACATGAGCAGCGTGACCATGTCGACGCCGCCGTCGTCGAGCCCGAGCGGGTGGCTCCACGATGGGTGGCCGAACACCGGCCCGACCTCCTCGTGCAGGCCGTAGGGCGCGATCAGCGGCGCGAGCAGGGCGACCACGATGATCGCGACGAGAACCGTGAGTCCGATCGCCGCCGACGGCCGCCGCCGCACGACCTGCCACACTGCCCGCCGCCGCACGGGCCGAGGCGCCTCGACGAGCCCCGGCTCCTGCAGCGCGACGCTCACGCGCGCTCCTTCAACTCACGTGCTCCAGGCCGGCGGCGCAGACGGCCGAGCCGGCAGAGCCGGCACGGCCTGAAAGCGGCATCGCAAGCGACGCCGCTCACGCCGTGATCCTCGGGTCGAGCTTGAAGTAGATGAGATCGGCGACGAGGTTGAAGAAGACCACCGAAAGCGTCAGGACGAGGAACGCCCCCTGGAGCATCGGGTAGTCGCGCGCGATCACCGCCTGGTAGACGCCGCGGCCGATCCCGGGCCACGAGAAGACGGTCTCGATCAGGATCGCGCCCGCGACGATGTAGCCGAGCGAGAGCGCGATCAGCGTCGAGATCGGCAGGAGCGCGTTCCGGAGCGCGTGCCGGCGGACGATCGTCCACGGCCGCAGGCCCTTCGCGCGCGCGGTGAGGATGTAGTCCTCGCCGAGCGTCTCCAGCATCGCCGAGCGGACGATCAGCGTGTACTGGCCGTAGAGGACGAGCGCGAGGGTCAGGGCCGGAAGGGTCATGTGGTGGAGGACGTCCTTGACGTGCTGGAACCACGTCGGGTCGATGAGGAAGTCGTCGACCATCCCGCCCGAGGGGAACCAGCCGGCGAAGAGGATCACGAGCATCAGCGCGAGCCAGTGCGTCGGCATGGAGTAGAAGGCGAGCGCCGTCGTCACCGAGGCGTGCTCGACGGCGGTGCCGCGCCGCCAGGCGGCGATCACCCCCGTGAGCGTCCCGAGGACGATCGAGAACACCGTCCCGAGGAGCACCATCGGGATCGTGTTCGCGAGGTCGCTCTTCAGGTTCTTCCAGACCGGCTGCGAGTTCTGGAACGAGACGCCGAGGTTCCCGTGCACGAGCTCGCGCAGGTAGAGGACGTACTGCTCGCCGCGCGACTTGTCGAGCCCGAATTGCCGCTTCAGCGCGTTCCGCGTCTCCTGCGTCGCGTGCGGGACGCGTGACAGGTTCGAAACCGCGCTGCCCGGGGCGAGCCGGAAGAGGATGAAGTTCAGGGTCACGGCGACGAGCACGGTCACCACCGCGAACCCCGTCCTCTTGATGACGTAATCAGCGCCTCGCACGAGGCCTACCTACGAGACCCGGTGAACCTCCGTGAGGCTCTGCTTGGAGAGGGAGTTGAACGGCCCCTGCGGGGAGCTCACGAAGCCGTCCCAGCCCTTCGAGTGGGCGCTGATCCAGCTCTCGTAGTTGAGGAAGATGTACGGCCGGTCGCGGGCCAGCTTCTCCTGCATCTGGTGCACGATCAGCTTCCGCTCATCCTGGTCGAGCGTCGTGCCCTGCTTGGCGTACATCGCGTCGTACGCCTTGTCGCAGTAGCCGGTGTCGCTCCAGCCGTTGTACTGGTCGCACGTCACGACCGAGAGCATGAAGTCCGGGTCGATGAGCGGCACCCAGTCCCAGAGCGCGAGGTCGAAGTTCAGGTACTTGCCGTCGGGGGCGGTGATCGCGTCGAAGGCCGCGCTCGAGTCGAGCGACTTCTGCGTCAGGTTCACGCCGATCTTCTTGAAGTCGGCCTGGATGATCTGGAACGTGCGGTCGACGCCGGTGAGGTCGTTCGGCGTGATCACGGCATAGGACATCTTGTGCCCGTCGGCGACGCGGATCCCGCCGGCGCCGCGCTTGTAGCCGAGCGCGTCGAGTTGCTTGTTCGCGAGCGCGATGTCGAAGCTCGCCGGCTTCACGTCCGCGTTGTGCCAGGACCCGGTGGCGGGCGGGATGATCGACGCGCCGGGCTTCGCCGTGTCGAGCCAGACGACGTGCGTGATCTTCTCGCGGTTGATCGCGTGCTCGAAGGCCTCGCGCAGCTTCGGGTTCAGGAGCTCGCGGTGGGCGGTCTTCTTCGGGTTCGAGTTGAAGATGAAGTCGTTCTCCGTCACCGCCGGCACCTGGGTGACGACGAAGCCGGCCTTCTTCACCGTCGCGATCGCGGTCGGCGGCACCGACTCGATGGCGTCGAGCTCGTGCGCCTTGAGCGCGGAGATCATCGCGTCGTCGTTCGAGAACATGCGCAGGCCGAACCCTTCGATGTGCGGCTTCGGCCCGTAGAAGTTCGGGTTGCGCTTGAAGAGCGCGATCTCGTCCTTCTTGAACTTCGTCAGCTGGAACGCGCCGCCGGAGACGATCGGCGCGGCGTTCGGGAAGGACTTCAGGTTCTTGCCCTTGTTCGCCGCCTGCTTCTCCCAGACGTGCTTCGGCAGGATCGCCAGCTGCTGCATCTGCCCGAGGACGTTCCCGACCGGAGCCTCGTAGTGGATGACGAGCGTGTTCGCGTCGGGTGCCGTCGCGTTCTTGATGTGCGCGATAAGCCCGGCCGCGTTCGCCGCGGTCGTCTTCTGGTACTTGACGTCGGTGTTGATCGTGAATGCCGCGTCGGCGGCGGTGAGCGGCTTGCCGTCCGACCACTTCGCGTTCGGCCGGGTGTGGAACGTCCACGTCTTCCCGTCCTGCGATGTCTCCCACTTCGTCGCGAAGTCGGGCGCGAAGTGGAGGTTCCGGTCGTACTGGACGAGGAACGGGTAGATGTACATGAACGTCGTGTAGGCGTCCTGGTTGAACGCCACGAACGGGTTCAGCGAGTCGATCCGCGAGCTCGTGCCGAGTCGGAGGGTGCCGCCCTCCTTCACCTCGCCCTTGCTCGAGCTCTTCTTGCTGCCGCCGCAGCCGGCGGCGAGGAGCGCGAGGACGAGGAGGAGGGCGAGCGCCGCGCGCCTCATGCGAACGGGCTCTCGTCGACGGTCAGCGTCCGCGCGTCGCCGTCGAGCGTGCAGGTGACGCCGAGCGGAAGGGTTGCCAAATGCTTCCCGTGCCCCAACGGGAGCTTGTATATCACGGGTACGTGCAGGGGTTCTAGGTGTTCCTCGAGGACGTCCTCGATTGACTTCGTCCGCATCCACTCCGGCCGGTCCTCGCGCCAGTCGCATTTCACGAGCTCTCCGACGACGACGCCGACCACGTTCTCGAGCTTCCCCGCGAGCCGGAGCTGGGTCAGCATCCCGTCCACGTACCACGGCGGAGCGTCCACGTCCTCGAAGAAGAAGATCGCCCCGTCGAAGTCGATCTCCCACGGCGTGCCCATCGACTGGAGGAGCAGCCAGAGGCAGCCGCCGACGAGCGGCGCGGTGACGCGGCCGCCGCGGAGCGCGCGCACGTAGGGGTCGTCCGGGTCGCGCGGCACCTCGCCCGTCGCCTCGCCTCCGAGGACGGCGAGTAGGCGGTCGCGCGTGAAATCCGTCTTGTCCTTGTCGCCGACGCCGGTCAGGCCGACGCCGTAGAAGCTCGGCAGACCGGTGCGGAGGCGGAGCGCGGTGTGGAGCGCCGTGATGTCCGAGAAGCCGACGAACGGCTTCGGGTTCCGCGCGATCACGTCGAAGTCGAGGTGCGGCAGCAGTTGGGCCGACCCGTAGCCGCCCTGGAGCGCCTGGACGACGTCCACCTCCGGGTCGGCGAACATCGCCTCGAGGTCGCGCGCCCGCTGCTGCGCGTCGCCGGCGACGTAGTCGTCGCGGGCGAGCGCCGCCTCGGAGAGCTTCACGCCGTAGCCCTTCGACTCCCACCACTCGACGCCGCGCAGGATGTCGGAGCGGTTCTCGTACGGGCTCGAGGGGGCGGGGACGCCGATCGTCCCGCCGGGCGGCAGCGGCGTCAGCTTCATGCGAACGCGTAGACCTGGGCGGGGGAGGCGCAGGGGTTGCCGCGGCCGTACTCGATACGGCGCGCGGCGACGTCCGCGACGCACCAGAAGACCGTCTTCGTGCCGTCGGCGCGGCCGTGCCCGCAGATCGAGTTCGGCGCATTGGCGTGGTCGCGAAGGATCTCGAGCGGCGGGGTGCCGGCGGTGGCCAGCTCGTGGGCGCGCGCGTAGCGGCTGCGCGAGCCGGCGTGGTTTCGCTTCCGCGCGTAGCGCTGCATCGGCGGCTCCTCGTAGTGGTTCGTGTGGACGAGCGCGTCCTCGCCGTCGAGCTCGCGGATCTCTGCCGCCGTCGCCGAGCCCTCGACGTTGACGGCGCCCTCGGGGCTCGCGAGCACCCAGTTGTAGGAGGACGCGCGGGCGGGGTGGAGGACGGCGGCGATCGCGTCGTCGAGGGTGGTGCGCGTCAGGACGTCGCGGACCTGGAGCAGGCGCGGGATGCCGACCCGCTCGTCGTTCGGGTCGAGCTCGTTGCCGGTGACGGAGAGGCCCGCCTCGTTCCAGCCGACGCTGATCCACGGCCCGACCCCGAGCGTGAAGATCGCGGGCTCGCCCTCGACGCGCCACTCGATCGCGACGACGTCGTCCTCGTCCGCCGCGTCGAGGTCGTTGTTGTGCGCGACGAGTCGGCCGACGACGACGTCGGTGCAGCCGCGCGGCGCCTCCGACAGCTCCTCGATCGACGCGGCGAAGAGCGCGAGCGGGTCGACCTCGGCCGCTCGGGCCGCGGCGTCGAGCTCCTCGACGACCCAGGGGAGATGCTCGAGCGTGACCGCGCGGTAGCGCTTCGCGAGCTCGAGGTGCTCACCGGTTGCGCGGCGGCGGATCGCGGCGGCGGTTGCCGCGCCGATCGCCGCGCCCGCGTCGGCGTGCGTGCCGTGCGCGCGGACGAGCGGGATCACGCGACCGGCTCCTGCCGCTCCGGCAGCGGCCGGCCGTGCAGGTCGCGGATGTAGCCCGTGATCTCGGCCACGGCGGCTTCCAGCAGGCGCTCGCCCTTCTCGGCCGTGCCCAGCGTGGCCCTGCCCTGGACGCCGGTCCGCGAGAACGACGACCACCACGGCATGAGCTTGAGCGGCCCGTCGGTCCAGTCCATGTAGGCGTTCTCGCTGGCCGGGTAGCCAACCTCGTCGACCGCAGCGGACATGTCCACGGCGGCCGGGTCGAGCGCGAGGTAGATCGACGTCTCGAGCTCGCAGGCATGGCCCATTCCGCCGCGGTCGGACTCGCGTACTTCGGCGATCGTCTCCGCTGCGTCCGCGCTGGACAGGTAGAAGCATGCCGCGGCGAGCGTCTCCGGGTGCTCGACCATGACCAGCCGGGCGGCGGTCTCGACGAGGTTCTGGTTCGAGCCGTGCCCGTTCACATAGAGCATGCGCGCGAAGCCGTGCCGCGCGAGCGACCTGCCGACGTCGAGCAGGTAGCGCGTGAACGTGTCCCACTCGATCGTGATCGGGCCGGGGAAGTCCATGTGGTGCGGCGAGTAGCCGTGCGGGATCGCGGGGAGGAGGACGGTCTCGTCGGGCGCGGCGGCGGCGGCGCGCCGGCAGATCTCGGCAGTGATCCGCAGGTCGGTGTCGATCGGCAGGTGCGGCCCGTGGTCCTCGAGGGTCGCGACCGGGACGAGCGCGACGCGCTCCTCGGTCGCTGCGCGCCGCACCTCGGGCCACGTCAGCCGCTCGTACAGGAGCGGGCTAGACCACACCGGCCAGGTCCACCTCTTCGTAGGCCGTCTCGGCGGGGTCGCCGGGGGCGACCCACATCCGGCCGGACTCGACCTCGCAGACCATCGAGAAGACGACGACGGAGTCGCCGTCGGGAGTCGGCTCGCACGCGTGGTCGCGGAGGATCGTCATCGCGTCCTTCGGCATGCGCGGCGGGCGCTCCTTCAGGAGCGTGCTCAGGTGCGCGTGCCGCGCGTGGCTGCTGGCCGAGCCCTCGTCACCGAGATACTGGAGCTCGGGCGCGAGGTAGTGGTTCGTGTGCGGCCCGGGCCGGTCGAGGATCGCCGCGCGCTTCGCCGTGGTCTCGATCGTGAACGCCTTGCCGGGGGTTGCAACCACGTATGCGTAGCCGCCGGCGCGGCTGGCGAGAGTCGCGCGCCAGTGCGCGTCGGTTGGGCTCTTCGCGTCCAGCACGTGGCGCGAGACGAAGACGCGCGGCACGCCGACGCCGTCGTCGCGGGCCGTGAGCGAGTCGACGCCGAACGCGAGCCGGTGCTCGTTGAGGCCGACCGCGGGCAGGCAGCAGGCAATTGTCGGCGAGGCGACCGCAGGGCCGTCGGCCGGCCGCTCGACCACGACGGCGACGTTGCCGCGGTCGCCCTCGAGCCACATCTCGTTGTGGCCGAGCAGCGTGACGCCCTCGCCGAGGGCGGCGAAGCTCGAGCAGCGCTCCACGGGCGCGAGCTGCTCGAGCTCCTCGAGGGCGTTGACGGCGAAGAGCTCGGCGGGCGAAACCTCGGCGCCGGCGGCGAACGCGTCGAGCCACGCGACGTGCTCGGGGAGCGCGCGCTCGGCTGCGCGCCGGAAAAGCCACAGGTCGGCGGAACGGTCGCCGAGATAGTCCCGGTAGAAGGCGAGCGATCGCGCGACCAGATCGCCGAGAAGCTCGCCCGCCCGCCGGCCGCGGGCTCCCGCGTCGCCCTCGACGCGGACGACCCGAAGCCCGCTCGCGGTCACGCCTTCTTCTACCGTGTCCCGGGTCGGTTTGTCCACAGCCCTGGCCGGGGCGGACGCGTCACTACGAGCCACGGCAGGGGTCAGACCCCGGTCGTGGCCGCCGGGGCCACGTCCGCGATGTCGAAATGGTCATGGCCGCGGCAGCGGGAAGATCCGGCCTCGGGCGGCTGCCTCCATGCGCGCGACGCGACGGTCGAGCTCGCGGCGCGAGCGCGCCAGGTGGCGCTCCAGGCTCCGCTCGATCCACGGGCCGGCCGGGCGGGCGCCGCGCTCGCCGCGGAGCGACGCCAGCTCCCGCCACAGGTTCGGGCCGACGTCCGGGTCGCCCTGCGCGCCCCACGTCGCGCGCTCCGCGTGTCGGCCGCGCCGCGCTCGCTCGCGCGCGAACGCCTCCTCCGAGAGGTCGGCGCAGAGACGGTTCAGGCCCACGCGCGCGAGCGGACGGGCCGCCGCGCGCCAGCGGCCGGCTTGCACGAGCGGCAGCGCCTCCTCGAGCCGCTCCACGTCGCGAGCCGTCTGCTCGTGCGGATACGCGGCCGTCTCCTGCGCGTCCAGCCCGTACAGCCCGCGGCCGATCGCGGTGAACGCGGCTCGGCCACGCGCGCGCTCGAGCAGGCCCGGATCGACGCCCTGCTTTCGCAGCTCGCGCGCGCGGGCGCCGTAGTCCAGCAGGTCGTCGATCCGCTCGTCGGCCTCCAGCAGGAAGCGCGCGCAGATCCGCGTCAGCCGGGCGAGGTAGTCGAAGTCGACCGAAGCGGACGTGTCGTACTGCGTGTGGTAGTCGGTTCTGTCGTAGGTCGAGGTGAATGTCGACACGTTCAGGCCCGGGACACCTGCAGCCAGGAAGGTCCAGATCTCCGTCCACGTGCTCGGCGTGCCGACGCCGAAGCCGTGCGGCAGGAGCCCGTCTCGCGAAGCGCCCCGCAGCACCCGCCGCACCCAGCCCGTGAGCTCCGGCGGCGCGTCGACGATGAACCGGTCGCGTGACCCGGAGCCTTCGACGTTGAGGCAGAACGGCGACCGCCGACCCCAGTCGCGGTGCTCGACGACGACCTGGTACCACGCGCCGTAGCACCAGTCGTAGCGCGAGTCCGCGATGCCATACTCCTCGGCGGTGTGCGAGACGAAGGCGATCGGCCGTCGCGGCCGCACGCCCGTCTCGACGAACGCCCGCGCCAGCGCGAGCGTCACCGCCACCCCGCTCGCGTCGTCGAAGGCGCCGCCGAACCAGCCGTCGTGGTGCCCGGCCACCACCGACGGAGCGCCGCCCCGCCGTCCCGGCAGCACGCCGACCACGTTCGCCGCGAGCGCGCCCCGCGTCAGCGGCGCCTTCAGCACCACCTGCACCTGCTCGCCCGCGCCGAGCCGCGCCGCGTCCTCCTTCCGGATCGTCACCGCCGGCGGCCCCTCGCGGTGCCAGAGCCCGTCGAAGGTGCCGAGCGCGCCCGGCGACTGGTAGTACGGGCCACCCTCCGACGAGGTGACGACGAGCGCCGCCGCGCCGCGCAGGCCGAGCTCGAGCGCGACGTGGTACGGCCACAGCTCGTCCGAGCGCCAGTCCACCAACACCACCCGGCCGCGCACGTCGAGCCCCTCGAGCTCCCGCCGCCCGGCCCGGGCCGCGACGACGAGCTCGCCGCTCACGCCGCCGCGCGGCGTCTCCGGCACGCCGCCGAAGGACGCGCATTCGTACCGCCGCCCGCCCGCCTCGACGAACGCGTCCCGCAACCGCCACGCGTCGACCGGCACCGGCTCCTCGACCACCTCGAGCCCGAGCTCGCGCAGCTCGCCCGCGACGAACTCGACCGCCGCCCGCTCCTCCGGCGTCCCTGCGACCCGAAAGCCGAGCGGGTGCGATCGAAACGACTCCAGCCGCTCGACGACTCCGCGCAGATACTCCGCCTCGATCGCCCGCTCGACCACGCGCGAGTCTTGCACGCGGCCGCACGGAACGCTCGGCCGGCGCGTCGCCTCCCCCTCGTAATCGCGCGCCGGTCCACCTAGCATTACGCGGGCCACATCCGGCCACCCCCACAGGAGGTTCCATGCCGAAACTGATCAGCCGCCGAGCGGCGCCGGGGCTCGTGCTCGCCGGCGTGCTCGTTGCGGCGACGATCGCTGCGGCGACGGCGGCCGCGCGGCCGACGCGGGCGCACGCCTCGATTCAGGCGTGCGCGCTGCTGCCCGACACGAAGTCGTCGACGCGCTACACGCTCTTCGACGCGCCGTACCTGAAGGCCGCCTTCCGGAAGGCCGGCGTCGCGGCGACGATCCTGAACGCCCACGCCGATCCCCAGAAGCAGCGGTCGCAGGCCGAGCAGTGCCTGACGCAGGGTGCGAAGGTGATCCTGCTCGACCAGCTCGATCCGGCCTCGGGCGCGGCGATCACGAACCTCGCCGTCGGCCGCGGCGCGAAGGTCATCGACTACGACCGGCTCGTCGTCGGCAGCAAGGCGTCCTACTACGTCTCGTTCGACAACGTCAAGGTCGGCAAGCTGCAGGGCCGGGGGCTTGTTGCCGCGATCCGGGCGAAGGGCAAGTACGGCAGCCACCCGGTCGTCAGCGAGCTCAACGGCGACATCAAGGACAACAACGCGAAGCTCTTCAAGAGCGGCTACGACTCGATCCTGAATCCGCTCTACAAGAAGGGCACGTTCAAGAAGGCGAAGGCCGGCGATCAGTGGACGGACTGGGATCCGATCAAGGGGCGGCGGATCTTCGACCAGATCCTCGTTCGCAACGGCAACAAGGTCGACGCCTCGATCGCCGCGAACGACGGCCTCGCGGGCGCGGTGATCGCGTCCCTCAAGGCACACGGGCTGAAGCCGATCCCGCTCACCGGCCAGGATGCGACGCCGACGGGCGTGCAGTTCATCCTCGCGGGCTGGCAGAGCGGCACCGTCTACAAGTCGGTCCGCAAGGAGGCGAACGCCGCGGCGGCCGCCGCGATCGCTCTCGTCAAGGGCAAGAAGGTGCCCGGCGTGAACGGCAAGGTCAGCGGCACGAAGTCGATCCTGCTGACCCCGGTCTGGATCACGAAGGCGAACTACAAGCTGCTCTTCAGGGAAGGCTTCCTGAAGCGCAAGTCGGTCTGCAACGGCCAGTACGCGAAGTACTGCAAGTAGGACACGACAGCGGTGGAGGCGTCGCTTTCGGCGCCTCCACCGTGGTACAAAGCCGCCGTGAACTCGCCGGCCGCCCCCACGCTCGAGCTGCGTGAGGTGTCGAAGAGCTTCGGCGCCGTGCAGGCGCTCGACGCGGTGAACTTCGAGGTCCGCGACGGCGAGGTGATGGCGCTCGTCGGCGACAACGGCGCCGGCAAGTCGACGCTGATCAAGTGCGTCGCCGGGATCTACTCGATCGACACCGGCCAGATCTTCTTCGACGGAGAGCCGGTGACGATCCACGGCCCGAAGGACGCCGCCAGGCTCGGGATCGAGGTCGTCTACCAGGATCTCGCGCTCTGCGACAACCTCGACGTCGTCCAGAACATGTACCTCGGCCGGGAGGACCGCGATCCGCTCTTCCGGCTGCGCGAGGCACCGATGGAGCAGCGGACGACGGAGACGCTGAAGTCGCTCGCCGTGACGACGATCAGGTCGGTGCGGCAGCCGGTCGCCACGCTCTCGGGCGGCCAGCGGCAGTCGGTCGCGGTCGCGCGCGCGGTGATGTGGAACAACCGCGTCGTCTTCCTCGACGAGCCGACGGCGGCCCTCGGGGTCGCGCAGACGCACCAGGTGCTCGAGCTCGTCAAGCGGCTCGGCGAGCAGGGGCTCGCCGTCGCCATCGTCTCGCATAACCTGAACGACGTCTTCGAGGTCGCCGACCGCATCACCGTGCTCCGGCTCGGACACAACGTCGGCGTCTACGAGAAGGCCAAGACGAACCAGCAGGAGATCGTTCGGGCGATCACGGCCGGCCGGCCGGCCGCCGCTGCCGAGGTCGTGGCTTGAGTACAGCCGCGCCGGCCGAAGTTCAGGCCGCCGCTGCCGAGGACAGCCTCGCCGCCATCCTGCGCGGCCGCTGGGAGGCGCTGAAGGGGGGCGACGTCGGGAGCCTGCCCGTGGTCGTCGGGATCGTCGGCATCACGCTCTTCTTCTACTTGAAGCAGAGCATCTTCATCGAGCCCGGCAACTTCACGAACCTGATCGGGCAGATGGCCGCCGTGACGGTGATCGCGGTCGGCGTCGTCTTCGTCCTGCTGATCGGCGAGATCGACCTTTCGATCGGCTACGTCAGCGGGATCGCGGGCGTCGTCGTTGCCGAGCTGCAGGCCCCCGGCTCCGGGCACCAGTGGCCGGGGCTCGTCGCCATCGCCTGCGCGATCGGCGCGGGCGCGGCGATCGGCGCTCTGCAGGGGTCGATCGTGGCCATCGTCGGCGTTCCGTCGTTCGTCGTCACCCTGGCCGGCCTGCTCATCTGGCAGGGCGTAATCCTGAAGGACCTGGGCACGGAGGGCGTGATCGGCATCCAGGACAAGCAGATCAACGACGTGGCGAACTACGTGCTGACGAAGAACTGGGGCTGGACGATCGCGATCGTCTTCACCGCCGGCCTGGCCGCTGCGAGCCTCGGCGCCTGGTGGAGCCGCCGTCGGGCCGGGCTTCCGACCGGGAACCCGGTCCTGACCGTGGGCCGGATCGTCTTCTTCGGCGGCCTCGCGTTCGCGGCCGTCTGGCGCTGCAACCAGTCGCGGGGCGTCCCGCTCGTCGGCCTGATCGTCCTCTTCGTCGTCGTCCTCGGCGCCTACGTCGCCGGCCGGACGACGTTCGGCCGCCACGTCTATGCGGTGGGCGGCAACGCCGAGGCGGCCCGCCGGGCGGGCATCAACGTCAAGCTGATCCGGATCCTGGTCTTCATGATCTCCGGCTCCATGGCCGCGCTCGGCGGGATCATCTTCGCGTCGCGGCTCAACGCGGTCGACCTCACGGCCGGCGGCGGGACGATCCTGCTGGACGCCATCTCGGCCGCGGTGATCGGCGGCGTGAGCCTCTTCGGCGGCCGCGGCCGCGTCAGCGGAGCTCTCTTCGGCGGCCTGATCATCGGCATGGTCGCGAACGGGATCGACCTCGTGGGCTACACCGACGCGGTCAAGTTCATCACGACGGGGCTCATCCTCCTCGCCGCCGTGACGCTCGACACCGTGGCGCGCCGCCGCCAGGCGGCTGCAGGCCGTTAGCGCGACACCGCAGCCGGTTCGCCTCGGGATCCTCTCGACGGCGAACATCAACCGCCTCGTCATCCCGCCGGCGCACGCCTCGCCGAAGGTCGACCTCGTCGCGGTCGCGAGCCGCGACCAGGCGCGCGCCGACGCGTACGCGCGCGAGTGGCGGATCCCCCGCGCGTACGGGAGCTACGAGGCGCTCGTCGAGGATCCGGACGTCGAGGCGGTCTACATCTCGCTGCCGAACTCGCTCCACGTGCCGTGGTCGATCCGCGCCCTCGAGGCCGGCAAGCACGTGCTGTGCGAGAAGCCGCTCGCGCGAGCCGCCGCCGACGCCGAGGACGCCTTCGACGCGGCCGAGCACGCGGGCCGGCTGCTGACGGAGGCGTTCATGTGGCGGCACACGCCGCAGACGAAGCGGCTGACGGAGCTCGTCGCCAAGGGTGCGATCGGACGGCTGCGGCTCGTCCGGGCCGCGTTCAGCTTCTTCCTCGACAACCCCGAGAACGTTCGCCTGCTGGCCGACCTCGACGGCGGCGCGCTGATGGACGTCGGGTGCTACTGCGTCAGCGGCGCGCGCCTGCTGGCGGGGGAGCCCGAGCACGTGTACGGCGAGCAGACGCTCGGCCCGGGCGGCGTCGACGTCGCGTTCGCCGGCACGCTCCGCTTTCCCGACGACGTCGTGGCGCAGTTCGACTGCGGGTTCGTCCTGCCGTCGCGCGACGAGCTGGAGGCGGTCGGCGAGGAGGGCTCGCTCTTCCTCGACGACCCCTGGCATGCGCGGCAGCCGGTGATCGAGCTCCGCCGCGGCGGCGAGGTGGAGCGGATCGAGGTCGAGCGGGTGGACGCCTATCGGGCCGAGCTGGAGAACCTGAGTGACGCGATCCGCGGCCGCGCGGAGCCGCTCCTCGGCCGCGAGGACGCCGCCGGCAACGCGCGCGTGATCGAGGCGCTGTACGAGTCAGCCGCAGAGGCCGCAACCGAGAGCGGCGTTCCTCCGTTTCCGTCCTAAAGGAGGGAACGAATGGCATTGCTCGTCCTGCTCGCCATCTTGGCGATCATCTTCTTCGGCGTGGGCTTCGCCATCAAATGGCTGTTCATCCTCGCCGTGATCTGCGCCCTGCTCTTCGTGATCAGCCTGTTCATGGGCGCAGCCGGAGGCCGAAGCCGCGGCGCCTGGTGGTGAGGTAGCCGCGAAGAGAGCTTCGTAGCGCGGGGCGCCGAGAGGCGCCCCGTCGCGTTTCGGCGCCCGGTGTGCGGGTAGCGCCTTCGAAACTGCGACGAAGGAAGGGGTCGAGATGGCAGAGCTGACGGCGCTCGAGAGCAAGATCGGTGAGGTCCTGGGACTGGCGATGGCCGCGCAGGGCGCGACCGAGAAGGTGGCGAAGCTCGTCGAGGACGAGGGCGACCACGGCGATCTCCGCACAGCGCTTCAGCGCATGCATGAGGAAGCGCGCGAGACCGAGCAACGTACGACCGAGCTCGCAGGCTCGGTGGAGGGCAAGAAGACGGCGATCCTCGACAAGGCGCGCGAGACGAAGCAGGAAGCGACGAAGATGATGTCGACCTACCTCGGCGACGACGCGGACGCGCTCGACGGCTTCGAGTTCCTGACCATGGCCGAGGCCGGCGAGGTCGGTCACTGGTCGATCGTCGGCAAGCTAAACGAGCGCGCCCGGCTCGCGGGTCTCCAGGAGCTGGTCGACTGGGTGACGCCGATCCAGCAGCGGCACTTCGAGCAGACGCTGGAGGGCTCGCTCGAGCTCGCCGCCGACGAAGACCCGAACGAGCCGGCCTAGCCGCCGGACTGCCCCGGCCGGAATCGCACCAGCGCCCGCAAGAGCGCGTCACGACGCAGCGGCGCCGCGCCCCGCGGCGCCCCTTAGCGGCCGGCGCTTCACCGGCTCGGATCGAGGGTACCGATGCTCGCATGGCGAGCGATCTGTGGTATCGAAACGCGATCGTCTACACGCTCTCGGTCGAGACGTTCATGGACGGGAACGGCGACGGGTGCGGCGACTTCGCGGGCCTCCGGCGGCGGCTCGACTATCTGGAGAGCCTCGGTGTCGACGCTCTCTGGCTGATGCCCTTTCAAGCCTCGCCGAACCGCGACGAGGGGTACGACATCTCGGATTACTACTCCGTCGATCATCGCTACGGCAGCGGAGGCGAGTTCGTCGACTTCATGCACGAGGCGAGCAGCAGGGGGATCCGCGTGCTCGTCGACCTCGTGGTGAACCACACGTCGGATCGGCATCCGTGGTTCGTCGAGGCGCGAGGTGGCCGGTCCTCGCCGCTCCACGACTGGTACGTCTGGGCCGACAAGCGACCGCCTAACTGGCAGAGCGGGATGGTGTTCCCCGGCGCCCAGAAGGACACCTGGACGTTCGCCCGGGAGGTCCGCCGCTACTACTTCCATCGGTTCTACGGTTTCCAGCCCGACTTGAACATGGCGAACCCGCGTGTGCGCGAGGAGGTTCGGCGGATCGTCGGGTTTTGGCTTCAGCTCGGCGTCGCGGGCTTCCGGATGGACGCCGTCCCCTTCGTGCTCGAGAAGCCGTCACCCGACGGCGGCGCGTCGCAGACCTGTTTCGATTGGCTGCACGAGTTCCGCGACTTCCTGCAGTGGCGCGCCAACGAGGCGGTGCTGCTCGGCGAGGCGAATGTCGAGCCGCAGGAGTCCTCGAAGTACTTCGCCGGCGGCGACGGGCTCCACATGATGTTCAACTTCTGGGTCAACCAGCACCTGTTCTATGCGCTCGCGACCGGTGACGCGCGTCCGCTCTCGGCGGCTCTGCGCGCGACTCGCGCTCTTCCGCGCGGCGCGCAGTGGGCGCATTTCCTCCGCAACCACGACGAGCTCGATCTCGGCCGGCTCGCCGCCGGCGAGCGTGAAGCGACATTCGCGGCGTTCGGGCCCGACCCCCGGATGCAGCTGTACGGGCGCGGCATCCGCAGGCGGCTCGCACCGATGCTCGGCGACCGAGCCCGGATCGAGCTGGCCTACAGCCTGCTCTTCTCGCTGCCGGGAACGCCGGTCATCCGGTACGGCGACGAGATCGGGATGGGCGACAACCTGGCGCTGAGAGATCGCGCCGCGATCCGGACGCCGATGCAATGGTCACACGAGCGGAACGGCGGGTTCTCGACCGCCGACCAGCTGGTTCGACCGATGCTGAGCACGGGTCCGTACAGCTTCGAGAGCGTCAACGTCGAGGCCCAGCGCCGCGATCCCAGCTCGCTCCTCCGTTGGCTGATGCGGATGATCCGGCTCCGCAAGGAGTGTCCGGAGATCGGCTGGGGCGAGTGGTCATTGTTACCGACACGAAGCCGGCACGTCCTCGCGACCGTCTATCGGTGGCGGGGAAACGCGATCGCCTGCGTGCACAACCTCGACGATCGGCCGCACAACGTCTCCCTGAGGATTCCGGACGCGCAGGGACAGGTCCTCTCGAACCTGATCGACCGGGACGACAGTGTTGCCGACGCGCGAGGCGTTCACAAGCTCGTCCTCGAGTCCTATGCCTATCGCTGGTATCGGATCGGAGGGTTCGGCTACGCGCTGCAGCCGCACACATGACGCGGGCGTGGGGATGGAACCCCGTCTCGGCGCGCCGCGGCCGTTGTTTGGCGCAACCAAGGGCGATGCCCCCGGCCGGAATCGAACCAGCGCACGCGGTTTAGGAAACCGCTGCTCTATCCACTGAGCTACGGGGGCCGGTGCCTAGGGTAGCCCGCGACGGCGCACCTCACGATCCGCGATCATGCGGATGACGTGAAGGAAATCCTCGGAGACATCGAGCGGTGGCGCCGAGGCGGCGAGCGATTCGCGCTCGCCACGGTCGTCGCCACGCGGCGTTCGGCGCCGCGGCCGCCAGGCGCGAAGCTCGGCGTTTCCTCCGGCGGCGAGCTGGCCGGCTCCGTCTCGGGCGGCTGTGTCGAGAACGAGGTGTACGGCGTCGCGCAGCAGGTGCTCGAAGGAGCCCAGCCGTGCCTGCTCACGTACGGGATCTCGGACGACCTCGCGTTCGAGGTCGGCCTGCCCTGCGGCGGGGAGATCGACGTCTTCGTCGAGGAGGCCGACCAGGAGCTGGTGGAGCGACTGCGCCGCGTCGTCGACGACGAGCGACGCGCTGTGCTCTTCACCGTCGTCGAAGGCGAGGGCGTCGGTGAGAGGTGGCTCGCGGTCGAGGGCGAGCGAACGGACGCACCGGCGGAGCTCGCGGCCGAGGTCGGCGGTCTGCTCCGGTCCGGCCGGAGCACGGTGCTGGAGCACGAGGGGCGAAAGGTCTTCGCCGACGTCTACGAGCCTCCCCCGCGCCTCGTCGTCATCGGCGCGGTCGACACGGCCGAGGCGCTCGCGGCCGCGGCGAAGCAGCTCGGCTGGCGAACGGTCGTCGCCGACGCGCGCGCGAAGTTCGCGACCCGGGAGCGCATCCCGACCGCCGACGAGCTGGCCGTGGGCTGGCCGGACGAGGTGTTCGAGCGAGTTGGGCTCGACTACGCGACCGCGGTCGTCGTGCTGACGCACGACGATCGGTTCGACATACCCGCGCTCCGGGCCGCTCTCGCAACGGAGGCCTTCTACATCGGCGCGCTCGGCTCGCGCCGAAACCAGGAGCGGCGGCGCGAGAAGCTGCTGGAGGCAGGCGTCGACGAGCACGAGCTCGAGCGGATCTCCGGGCCGAGCGGGCTCGACATCGGCGCCGTCAGCCCGGCCGAGACGGCGCTCTCGATCCTCGCCGAGATCCTGGCGCGGCGCGCGGGTCGGGAGGGCGGCCCGCTCCAGAAGGCCGCGGGCCGGATCCACGCAGGCGTCGACTAGGCGCCGCGGGCGAGCGCCTCGGCGACGGCCTCGAGCTCGCGAGGTTGTGCGCTCGCGAAATTGCGCGCATGCCGCGCGCGAGGCGGCTCGTAGGCCGGGTCCTCCTCGAGCGGATTGAGCCAGAGCTCGGGGTTCGCCGACGTCGAGGCCGTTCCGCGGCCTCGGGACGGTGACCATGGTTACGCCACATGGCGGATTCGCGAATCTCTTGTAGAAAAACTCGCTGTCAAGTGGTATCGTGCTCCCCGAGCGAATCTCGGGAAGCGAGGCCGACGCATGATTCACGCGCTCGCGCTATCGCTGCGGCTCACACTGGCTTTGGTCCTGGCCGCGGCCGCCACGGCCAAAGTCGCTCGCTTTGTCGACTTCCGGCGGACCATTCGAACCGTCCTCGGATCCCGTGGCGCAACACCGGCGGCGGCCGCGGTCGTCGCGGCCGAATCCGTCCTCGCCGCGTCGCTCGGCATCGGTGCGCTCGCGGCCACGACGGCGCTTGCGACGATCGTCCTCTTCGTCGGCTTCGCAGCACTGTCGGTATGGGCCGCGCGGCGCGGGCTTCGGGTCGCCTGCAACTGCTTCGGCCGCGCGGACGAGGAGCTCGGCCGGGCGACTCTCGCAAGGTCGGCGCTTCTCGCGGGAGCGGCCGCGACGTACTGGGCGCTACTCCGAGCCTCGGACGGCTCCTTCGCTGTACGGGAGATCCCGGCCGCAGCGGGGATCGCTCTCGCTCTCGTTCTAGCCGGCCGCTGGCTCCTCACTGGAGGTGACCTGGTGCGGATCGTCCGTCAGAGACGGAGCCTCGACTCCGATCTCGCCGCCCAACTGCCGTCCGCGCGATGACAGCCCTCCTCGGCCTCGGCATCCTCGTGCTCTCGCTCCTCGTCGTCTTCCAGGGCTTCGTCCTCGTGGAGATGGTCGGCCAGGTGTCGCAGATCAGGCGGCGCCTCGATCTCGACGACCTGCCGGTTCCGATCGGCATCGGCCTGAGCGGCAAACCCCTGCCGGCGCTCGCGCAGGACGCCTGGTCGAGGAACGGCGGTCCGACCGAGGGCGCCTTCGTCCTCCTGAGCGTCGACTGCACCACCTGCCGCCTCGTCGCGTCGGATCTGCGGGCAGTCATCGAGCGATTCGAGCACCGGAGAGTGGTCGCGGTGCTCCAGGCGCGCGAGCAGGACGAGGCGACGGAGATGCTGCGGGAGACCGGCCTCGATCCCGAGGAGACGATCGTCGATCTCGACGGCGAGTACGGCGCCGCGTTCGGGATCGACGTCCGCCCCGCGGCGGTCCTCGTCCACGACGACGCCGTCGGTGAGGCCGCGGCCGTTCGGAATGCCAATCAGCTACGCCGGTTCCTCGAGCAGCTCCAGCCGGCGAGGAAGGAGGCGAGCCCGGTCTAGAGCTCGGTTGTCCCAAGGTCGGAGCCAGAGGAGGTTCAGATGTCGCTCTACAAGCGGGTGGAAGACTTCAGCGAGTCCATGTCGGGAACGTCGACCCGGCGCGGCTTCCTGGGCCGGGTGGGGAAGGGGTCCGTGGCAGTCGTGGCCGCGGTCGCAGGCCTCTCGCGCGTCGAGAAGGCGAGGGGAATCACCGTCGGCTGTTGCAACCTCGCCTACTCGACTACGTGTCCGAACTGCACGCAGACCAGCCACACTTGCCCGTCCGGCGGCTGCACGAAATGGACGTGGTACTGCGAGGACACCTACAACCGCACGTGGCGCTGCGGCGAGTGCTATGCCGGCGGCTCGTGCGCCGGATGCTCGTGTGGAAGGAGGACCGGCTTCTAGGACGGCGAGCCGGAGCTCAGAGCATGGAGGTCACCGTCGCATGTGCGATCTCGTTCCTCGCGGCGCTCCCTCAGCTCTGTAGTCCCTGAGGGGCCTCGATGGTGGGGGTCATCGGCCCTCTCGTGCAGAGGGAGCGTCGCGTGCGAGGTTGGATCGGATCGCTGCTGTCGTTCTCGACGGGAGCCGTGGCGGGCGGGGCGACAATGGGCGCTCTGCTGGGCGCGCTCGGAGCCGCTGCGCAGGACGTCGCCGATCGGCGGACGCTGGGCGTGCTGGTCGGCGCGATCGGATGCGTGCTCCTCCTGGCCGACCTGGGCGTCCTGCACCTCCGAACCCCGATGCTCCGTCGCCAGACCTGCTCGACCTGGTACCGCGAGCGCGGCCCTCGAACGGCGTGGATCCTGTGGGGCTTCGACCTCGGTCTCGGCTTCTCGACGATCCGGCTCGGCTCGCTGTACTGGCTCGCGGCCCTCTTCGTCGTCGCGTTCGTGCCGCCCGCCGCGGCGCCGTTCGCCGTCGCCTGCTACGGCCTCGGGCTTGCTCTCGCTCTTGCCGTGGCTGCGGCCCGGCATGCGATCTCGCGGGACGACGCCTCGCCCGGCCTCGCGCTCCTCGGCGCGGCCGGTCGCGTGAGGTTCGTCTCGGAGGTCGCGCTCGGGCTTCTCTCGCTCACGATCATCCTCGTGAGCTTGGCGGCGGCGCAGTCGTGACCGAGCCCGCCTCCGCGACCTCCTTCTCGCCCGACGAGCCGATCTGCGTCGTCACCAGGATCGGGTTCGAACGCCGACGGTCGCTCCCCGGCGCGATCCGGCGCTTCCGAGCGCTGCGCCGCGTCGCGCGGAAGCAGATCGAGGGTTTCGTCGACGCCCATCTCCGGGTGCGGCGGCCCGCGACGCTCGTCTTCGTCTCGATCTGGCGGGACGAGCGGGCGCTCGTGCGGTTCACGACGCTCGATCAGCACGTCGAGGCCGTTCGCTGGACGATCCGCCGGCGCGGGCGGGTGTGGTCGGGGCTCTTCCGGCTCTCCGGGACCTCGTCGATGAGCGAGCAGTGGATAGGGACGGTCCGGCACTGGAGGCCGCTCGCATCCCCGCACCGCGAGAGCGCCTCGCTCGAGGTCTCGAGATCGTGACGGCGTGCCCGGGGACGCCGTTCGCCGTCGCGCGGCCGCCCGACCCGCACACGGCGTCGTTCACCGATCGCTGGTACCACGGCGACGGTCTCTGGGCCGGCCTCGCGCCGCCCTATGGCGGGCGCTGGTTCGCCGGTGAGCCTGCGATGAAAGTGCTCTGGTACAGGGAGGCGCCGGGCGAGCTCCGGATCGTCGGTCGCCGCCTCGACGCACCGGGCGGCAACCTCTCGGCCCACATCCCCTTCGGCTACGGCCCGAGCGGCTACCAGTCGACGGCGATCCTGATCTCCGAGCCGGGCTGCTGGGAGATCGTCGGCGCGGCGGGCGGAAGCACGCTCCGGATCACTGCCGAGGTGCTTCCGGCGGAGATGAGCCCGTTCGGGAGCCCGAGCACGGCCTGAGTCGGCATCAGGGCGCCGGGGGCGGCCCGCTGCAGAAGGCCACGGGCCGGATCCACGCCGGCGTCGACTAGGCGCCGCGGCCGAGCGCCTCGGCGACAGCTTCGAGGCTCGCGAGGTTGTGGCCGCTGGCGAAGTCGTCCACGTGCGGAAGCGCCGCGCGCATGCCGCGGGCGAGCGGCTCGTAGCGCGGGTCTTCCTTGAGCGGGTTGAGCCAGACGACGCGGTGCGCCAGCCGCGACAGGCGCGCCATCTCCGTGCGCAGGAGCTCAGGGTCGCCGACGTCCAGGCCGTCCGAGCAGATGACCACGACCGAGCCGCGCACCACGTTCGTGCGCGTCAGCGCGCGCAGCGCGGCGCCGATGCGCGTGCCGCCGTTCCAGTCGACGACCTCCTCGGCGGCTCGCCGCAGCGCCTCCTGCGCGTCCGCGTCTCCGAGCGCCTTGGTCACGGGCGTCAGGCGTGTGCCGAAGCAGAAGGCCTCCCAGCGGGCATCGGCTTGCAGGGCGGCACGCGCGAACAGGAGGAGTGCGCGCGAGTAGTCGGCCATCGACCCGGAGACGTCCAGCAGCAGCACCAGCCGGCGCCGGCGGCGGCGTCGCGCTCGCCAGGCGCGCTCGACGGGTTCGCCCCCTGTGGGGAACGAGCGGCGCAGCGTCCGCCGCAGATCCGGGTCTCCGCGCCGCGCAGCCTCCCGGCGTCGGGTTCGCCGCATCGGGACGTCGAGCCGGAGCCGCCGCATGAGCGAGGCCAGCTCGGTGAGCTCGTCCGTGCTCAACTCCGCGAAGCTCTTGGTGCGGAGCAGCTCCTGCGGGCTCGCGAGCGCGACCTCCACCTCGACGACGGTGACCGGCGCGGGTCGCGGCTCCTCCTCGACGACGCCGTGGAAGACACGGTCGTAGATCGCGATCTCCTCGGGACGCGAGACGAGCGTCAGGCGTCCCGCCCAGTACAGGTCGCCGGCGGGGAGCGCCGCGGCGGCGCGGCAGAACTCCACGACGCGGCCCGGACCGACCGCAAGCCCCTCGGCGCGCAGGGCCCGCGCAAAGGCGACCAACGCGGCCGCCGGCTCAGCCACTGAAGAGCTCTGCCTCCACGCGCTGCAGGTCGTCGTGGTTCTTCAGCGCCCACCCGAGCGTCTCGCGCGCGGCCTCCCCGTCGGCGCCGTCGGCGCCGAGGAGCGCGAGCGCACGCGCCCAGTCGATCGCCTCCGCGACCCCCGGCGGCTTGTCGAGATCGAGCGCGCGGAGGCGCGCGATCGTCTCCGCGACGGAGCGCGCGAGCGCGTCCGGCACCTCGGGCGCGCGCAGGCACACGATCTCCACCTCGCGTTCTAGCGAGGGGAAGTCGATCCAGTGGTAGAGGCAGCGGCGCTTGAGCGCGTCGTGCAGCTCGCGTGTCCGATTCGACGTCACGACGACGATGGGCGGCTCGCCGGCCGCGATCGTCCCGAGCTCCGGCACGGTGACGCTGAAGTCGGAGAGCACCTCGAGCAGGAACGCCTCGAACTCGTCGTCGGCGCGGTCGACCTCGTCGATGAGCAGCACGGCGCCCGGCCCCGCCCGCAGCGCGCGCAGCAGCGGCCGCTCGATCAGGAACTCCGGCCCGTACAGCTCGGCCACGTGCTCCCGCACCTCGCCCGCCTGGAGCGCTCGCGCATAGAGGAGTTGCCGCGCGTAGTCCCACTCGTACAGGGCCTGCGCCGAGTCGATGCCCTCGTAGCACTGGAGCCGGATCAGCTCCGCCCCGAGCACCCGGGCCAGCGTCTTGCCGACCTCGGTTTTGCCGACGCCTGCCTCGCCCTCCAGGAGCAGCGGCCGCTGCATGGCGACGGCGAGGTAGACGGCGGTCGCGAGACCTCGGTCGGGGAGGTACGACTCGGCCCCGAGGGCGCGCTCGACCTCCTCGACGGATTCGAATCTCACCCGGCCATCGTAGGACGTGGCAATCGCGACGGGCGAGGCGTATCCTCGCCCGCAGGGACGGATCATCGACCGGGGCGACAGAGGGAGGCGGTCATCCGTGTATCCCGCGACGAGTACTTCGCGCCCGCGAGCATCGAGGATGCGCTCGAGACCGTCGTCTGAGAGGAGGACTGGGTGATACCGATTGCACTCACCGTCAACGGCGTCCGGCACGAGGCGGAGGTCGAGCCGCGGACGCTGCTCGTCGACTTTCTCCGCGACGACCTCGGGCTCACCGGGACGAAGATCGGCTGCGACACGTCGCTCTGCGGCGCCTGCACGATCCATCTGGACGGGCACGCGGTGAAGTCGTGCACCGTGCTTGCCGTCCAGGCCGACGGCAGCGAGGTGACGACGATCGAGGGTCTCGCGCGAGGCGGCGACCTCCATCCGCTGCAGGAGGCCTTCTGGGAGCACCACGCGCTCCAGTGCGGCTTCTGCACGCCGGGGATGATCATGACCGGCGTCGAGCTTCTCGGAACGAACGGCGACCGGCTCACCGAGGCGGAGATCCGGCGCGGGCTCGAGGGCAACATCTGCCGCTGCACCGGCTACCAGCACATCGTCGAGGCCGTCCACGCGGCGGCGGGTGAGGTGACGCGATGACGACGCAGGTCGAAGAGCAGACGACGACGAGCGTCATCGGCGCGCGCATGAAGCGCGTCGAGGACCCGCGCATGATCACCGGCGCGGCCAAGTACCTGGACGACCTGAAGCTGCCCGGCATGGCCTACGTCGCGATCCTCCGCTCGCCGTACGCGCACGCGCGCATCAACGGGATCGACACGAGCAAGGCGGAGGCGCATCCCGGCGTGGTCGGCGTCTACACCGGCAAGGACTTCGAGCACCTGAACGCGCTGCCGTGCGCGTGGCAGGCGAGCGGCGCTGACAACTTCGTCGCCACGCCGCGCGCGCTCGAGATCGACCGCGTCACCTTCACCGGCGCGGGCGTGGCCGCCGTCGTGGCGGAGACGCGTGCCGCCGCGGAGGACGCGCTGTCTCTGATCGAGGTCGACTGGGAGCCGCTCGAGGTCGTCGTCGACCTGGAGCGGGCGGTGGAGGAGGGCGCGCCGCAGCTGCACGAGGCGGCCGAGCGCAACATCGTCATGGACTGGCACTGCGGCGACGAGAACGCGACCGGCAAGGCTCTCGAGGGAGCCGAGGTCGTGATCGAGCAGCGCCTCGTCAACCAGCGGCTGCTGCCGACGCCGCTCGAGCCGCGCGGCGCCGCGGCGCAGCACGAGCCGTCGACCGGCGAGTACACGGTCTGGATGACCTCGCAGGCTCCGCACGTCATGCGGCTCCTGATGACCGCCTTCGTGTTCGGCATCCCGGAGACGAAGATGCGCTGCATCTCGCCGGCGGTCGGCGGCGGCTTCGGCACGAAGATCTTCCTCTATCCCGAGTACGTTCTCGTCGCGGCACTGGCCGAGAAGACGGGCCGCCCGGTGAAGTGGATGGAGAGCCGGAGCGAGAACTACACGGCGACCACGCACGGGCGCGACCACGTCACGTACCTGAAGGTCGGCGCCAAGCGCGACGGCACGATCACGGCGCTCGACGCGAAGACGTACGCGAACCTGGGCGGGATCCTGTCGACGATCGCGCCGGGGATCCCGACGACGCTCTACGGGCGGATGCTCTCGGGCGCCTACCGGATCCCGAACATCCACTGCCAGGTGCTCGGCGTCTACACGAACACCGGCATGGTCGACGCCTACCGCGGCGCGGGGCGGCCCGAGGCGACGTATGTCGTCGAGCGCGCGGTCGACCTCGTGGCGCGGGAGCTCGACCTCGACCCGGTGGAGGTGCGGCGGCGGAACTTCATCCCGCCCGACGCGTTCCCGTACGACCCGGTCGGCATCCTCGCCGGGCTCGAGTACGACACGGGCGACTACGAGAAGGCGCTGTCGCGCGCGCTGGAGATGGTCGGCTACGAGGACTTCCGCGCAGAGCAGGCGGCCGCGCGCGAGGAGGGGCGCTACCTCGGGATCGGCTTCTCGACCTACGTCGAGATCTGCGGCGTCGCTCCCTCGGCCTGGATCGGCGTCGGCGGCCAGGGCTGGGGCGCGGGCCTCTGGGAGAGCGCGAACGTCCGCGTCCACCTCACCGGCAAGGTCGTGGTGACGACCGGCTCGCAGTCGCACGGGCAGGGCCACGAGACGACGGTCTCGCAGGTGGTCGCCTCCGAGCTCGGCGTGCCGGTCGAGGACGTGACGGTGGAGAGCAGCGACACGCTCGGCACCCCCTTCGGCTACGGCACGTACGGCAGCCGGAGCGCGGCCGTCGGCACAGTCGCCGTCTACAACGCGCTCCAGCGGATCAAGGCCAAGGCGCGCCGGGTGGCCGCGCACATGCTCGAGGTCGACGTCGACGACGTCGAGTACGAGGGCGGGCGCGCGTTCGTGAAGGGATCGCCGGCGACGGCGAAGACGATCCAGGAGATCGCCGGGGCGGCCGCGCTCGGGTACGACCTGCCGCCGGGCGAGGAGCCGTTCCTCGACGACACGTCGTACTACGACCCGCCGAACTGCACGTTCCCGTTCGGGACGCACATCGCGGTCGTCGAGGTCGAGGGAGAGACCGGCGAGGTGAAGCTCCTGCGCTACGTCGCCGTCGACGACGTTGGCAAGGTGATCAACCCGCTGATCGTCGACGGCCAGGTGCAGGGCGGGATTGTGCAGGGCGTCGCGCAGGCGCTCTGGGAGGGAGCCGTCTACGACGAGAACGGCCAGCTCCTCACGTCGAGCCTCATGGAGTACGCGGTTCCGAAGGCGGACGTCTTCCCGAAGATCGAGCTCGACCGGACGGAGACGCCGACCGACGTGAACCCGCTCGGCGTGAAGGGGGCCGGCGAGACCGGGACGATCGCCTCGACCCCGGCGGCCGTGAACGCGGTCGTGGACGCGCTCGCGCCGCTCGGGATCAGGCACATCGACATGCCACTGACGCCGGAACGGGTCTGGCGCGCGATGCAAGAGGCGAGAGGCTGAGAGGAGCGGTCATGTACACACAGCGTCCAGCCGAGTTCGACTACCACCGCCCGACGAGCCTCGACGAGGCGATCGGGCTCCTGGCCGAGCACGACGACGCGCGCGCGCTCGCCGGCGGCCACTCCCTGCTGCCCTTGATGAAGCTGCGGTTCGCCGAGCCGCGCACGATCGTCGACCTCGGCCGGATCCCCGGCCTGGACGGGATCGAAAAGGACGGCGATTCGCTTCGCATCGGCGCCCTGGCTACCCATGCGTCGGTGGCGGCGTCGGAGCTCGTGCGCTCGCAGTGCCGCGTGCTCGCGACGACGGCGGAGGGCATCGGCGACCGCCAGGTCCGAAACCGCGGCACGATCGGCGGCTCTGTCGCGCACGCCGATCCCGGGGCGGACTACCCGACCGTGACGAAGGCGCTCGGCGCGACGATCGTCGCCACGGGCTCCGGCGGAGAGCGCGAGATCGCGGCCGACGACTTCTTCACCGGCGTGTTCACGACCTCGCTCGAGCCGGGCGAGCTCGTGACGAGCGTGCGGGTGCCGGTAGTCGGCCCCGGGGCGGGAGCGGCGTACGAGAAGCACCGCAACCCCGCGTCGGGCTACGCCGTCGTCGGAGTGGCCGCCGTCGTGCAGGTCGAGGGCGGCAAGTGCACGGCGGCGCGGCTCGTCGTCGGCGGAGTCACCGGGACACCGGAGCACGCGACCGCCGCGGCCGAGGTGATGATCGGGATCGCGCCCGTCGACGAGGCGGCGATCGCAGCCGCCGCGGAGAAGGTGCCGGAGGCGCTCGGAGGCGCCGTCGGGGACACGTACGCGTCGGCCGAATATCGCGTCCACCTCGCGCAGGTGCTGGCGAGGCGCGCGATTACGGCGGCACTCGGCGCGGCGGAGGGGTGAGGCTCGAGAACTGGTTCGAGGTGCCCGCGCCGCCGAAGCAGGCGTGGGAGCTTCTAATCGACGTCCCGCGGGTCGTCCCGTGCATGCCGGGCGCGACGCTCGAGGAGGCGGTCGACGAGACGAGCTGGAAGGCGACGGTCGCCGTCAAGCTCGGCGCGATCTCGCTCTCGTTCAAGGCGGACGTGAAGCTCGAGGAGGCGGACGACCTGATGGGCCGGGCGAGGCTGGTGACGAAGGCCCGCGAGGCGCGCGGCCGTGGCAATGCGTCCGCCACGATCGAGTCGTCCCTGACGCCGGCCGGCGGCGGCACGCGCGTCGACATCGTCACCGACCTCCAGCTCGCGGGCGCCGTCGCCCAGTACGGCCGGGGCCTGGTGCAGGACGTCTCGTCGCAGCTCATCACGCAGTTCGCCGACTGCCTGAAGGCGCAGCTCACGGCGAGCCCCGAAGAAGCTGCGGCGGCCGTCGAGGCCCAGCGCCGGCCGGTCCAGGGGTTGCGGCTCGGCTTGAGTGCTTTGCGGCGCGCGCTCGGGCACCTGTTCCGGCGCGGCTAACGTTTCGCGCCGGCTGCGGCCCGGCCGCACCGCGAGACGCCAGCTACGTGGCCTGCGTTCGCCTCACTCGGATCTAAGCCGGAGGGCCCGCGTCCTGCCGGCCCCCGAGGTCGTCGACGTAGGTCGAGTCGTTCAGGCGGTTGCGGGCGCGAACGACGGAACGGCGAGCCTACGCGGCCGCGCGGACGCAAACGTTGGCGAGCGAGCCGGCGAGCCGCTCCGCGTCCGCGGCCATTCCGTACAGGTTCGCCGAGGAGCGATGGGTGAGCCACTGGGCGCCGATGACATGGAGCCCGGGAAGCTGCGGCCGGCGGCGGCTGTCGAGCGCCCCGCGCGGTAGCCATCCGATGCTCGGGCCGAAGCCTGTCGCCCAGATCACCGTCGACACGCCGGCATCCGCGAGGTCGAGCGACTCGGGGCCGCGAACGTGGTGCAGGCCCGGAGCCGGGTCGTCCGCGGGGTCCGGCTGCGCGGCCGCGGCGAAGGTGCGGCTGCTCACCTGCGCACGCTTCTCCCAGGCCGCGCGGAAGAAGGCCGAGGCCTCGTCCGCAAAGCGAATGTTCTCGCCGAGGTCGGGCGCGAGTTCGAACCGGTGCCTGTCGTAGCCGACGGCGTGTCCGAGCAGCGTCGCTCCGCGGCTCGCAAGGTGCTGGTAGCTCAAGGTGCGCCCGCCGCCCACGCCGGAGACCTGAGGCGGGGTCGCTCCGAGGGTGGGGGGATCCGCCTGCTCGGCCGGAAGATCGAGCTGGCCGCTCTCGCGCATCCACTCCATGGAGTCGCGGCCCAGGTAGCGGCGGGGGAGACGGCCGACACGACTCGTCGACAGGTACACCCGCTTCCCGGCTTCGAGCAGTTCGTCCGCGATCTGCACGCCGGACTGGCCGCCTCCGACCACGAGCACGCCGTCTTCGACGTCGCCCGGACGGCGGTAGTCGGCCACGTGCAGCTGCCTGATCTCGGCGGGTAGCGCGTGGGCGTAGCCGGGCCGGCGCGGCACGTTCTGGAAGCCGCTTGCGACGACCACCGCTCCGGCGGTCAGTGGTCCGTAGGACGTGTCGAGCCGCCAGCCTCCTCCCGCCGGCCGCGCGCTGCGCACCTCGGCGCCCTCGACGACCGGAAGCCCCTCGGCGAGCCGCTCGAGAGCGCTGACCAGCGCCGGCGCCGAAGCAAAGCTCCCGGGCTCTCCGTCGAGGTATTCGCCGGGCACGCGGTTCGCCCACCGCGGAGTGTTCAGGCGGAAGGAGTCCCAACGCTGTGACTGCCAGCTCCAGGCGATTCGCTCCCGCTCGAGCACGACGTGCGAGCACCCACAATCCGCGAGCCGGCTGCTCGCCGCCAAGCCGGCTGGGCCGCCGCCCACGACGGCCACTCCGACCGAGGGGGTGATGCGCGCGCCGATGCGTGTGACGGTCGCTCCCATGCCGCGCACGCTGACAGCGGCGGGGTCCACCGGGAAGGGAGCTGTCCCGTCTCTTCGGGTGGGGCTAACCGCACGCCTCGATAATCGGCGCATGAACACGATCAACATCGTCAGCGCCGAGAATCTCGAGGGAAGAATCGACGTCGCCCGCGCAGTAGGCTCGACGGCCACTCTCATGTTCGTCTACGACCTGGCGCCGGGTCAGAGCTCGTCGCCGTATCACTACGAGTACGACGAGGAGTGGCTGCTCGTCGTCGAGGGCACCGTCGTCGTGCGCGCGCCCGACGGGGAGCACACCTTGGAGCGGGGAGACCTCGTCTGCTTCCCCGCCGGGCCGGCCGGCGCGCACAAGGTGATGGACCGGAGTGACGCGCCCGCGCGGACGCTGCTGTTCTCGCACCGCCGGGGGCTTGCCGTCTCCGTCTACCCGGACAGCGACACGATCGGCGTGTTCCCGGGCAGCGAGGCGGACGAGCTGATCTTCAAGCGGTCGAGCGCGGTGCCGTGGGCATACGGCGAGGAGGGCTGGGACAGAGCCGTCTGACTCGTCAGTTACCCCAGAGCGGGCGCACCTCGATCGTTCCCGTCTGCGCGAGCGGGTGGCTCGCGGCGATCTCGACCGCCTCCTCGAGGCTGCCGCATTCGAGAAGATCGAAGCCGCCGATCGCCTCCTTCGTGGCTGCGAACGGGCCGTCCGTGACCAGCTTCTTGCCGCCTCGGACACGGACCGAGCGGGCGCGCCGCGGCGGGGCGAGCTGGTCGCCGATGAGCCAGATGCCTCGCGCTTGGAGGTCGTCGACCCAGGGGAAGCCCTCCTCCTCGGCCGGCGCGCCCGGATCGGGCTCCGTCTGAGAGTCCATGCGCTCCGCGTCCCAGCAGACCAGCAGCAGGTACTTCATCGTCGCTCTCCTCTCGTGTGTGATCGGGTCTGCCCCGACGACGAACAGGCCGCGCCACATGGACATTTCGGTTAGAAGTACGCCTCGCTTCGTAGTCCGATCCAAGGAGGGTTCCAGATGTCGGTGATCATGACCTTCGTTGCGGCAGGCGATCCGGACGAGCTCGAGCGGCGCGCTGCCGAGAACCCCGAGGCGATGCGCTCCATCGCCGACCGCGCGAAGGAGCACGGGCTCGTCGCGCACCGCTTCTACGGCGCCGACGGGAAGATCATGGTCGTCGACGAGTGGCCGGACGCGGAGAGCTTCCAGCGCTTCTTCGAGCAGATGCGGCCGGAGATCGACCCGATGATGCGCGACGTCGGTGTGACGGGCGAGCCGGAGATCACCTTCTGGCGCAAGCTCGACACGCACGACGAGGTCGGCTGGGAGGCCTGAGGCGTCGCTTGCGACGCCGCCATCAGGACGCGGGGGTTCCCCGCGCGTCCGTCTGAACCGACCGGTCGACACGCACGAGTCCGCTGGGAGGCCTGCGCCTCACGCGGTCGCCGCGCCGCGCACCGGCTTTCCCTGGATCGGGAGCTTCCGCGCCAGCCAGGCGAATGCGTCGCGGTACGCCGCCCGGTTGAGGCCGTGCGGCGCGTCGTACCAGCGCAGCGGCGTTCCCTTCGGCGCGGCGTGCGCGATGTTCAAGAGGGCCACTCGCGGGACGACCATGTCCTTGCGGCCGTCCTCGAGCAGGAGGCTCCCCGGTCGCGCATAGGCGATGTAGCGGATCGGGTCGACGCTTCCGAGCACGCGCCTCACCTGCGGCCGTAGCGACGGGGGTGCGGCCGCGGCGTATGCGGAGACGTGCACCGCGCCCGCCGAGAGGAGTGCCAGGGCGCGGACGCGCGGCTCCGAAGCCGCGACGAGCGCCCCGAGGCGCGCGCCTGCGCTGAAGCCGACGTAGCCGATCCGCCGCCGGTCGACTGAGTGCAGCGACGCGAGCACGTCGACGGCGCGGCGAACGGCGACGACATCGGCGATCGTGACCGCGCGAGCCTGCTCGAGCAACGCCCTGGGCGTCGGCGCGGACGTCCTTGCAGAGGACGACGGCGCGGTGATCGTCAACGCGACGACGTTGCGGGCCGCGAGCCAGGCCGCCTGGGCGAGGAGCTCGGTCCGGTCGCCGCCCGAGCCGTGCACGAAGACGACCGCGGGGTGGCGGCCCCGGCCGGGCGGGAGCACGAGGTAGCCCTCGACCCTGCGGCCGGCGCTCGAGAACGAGACGTCGTGGACGGCGATCGGGTACGGGCGCCTGTTGACGCGGCCGCGGTCGACATACCGGAGCGGCGCGGATGCGTCGTAGCCGAAGATCGCGGTGCGAGAAGCGCGCGAAGAGGTCGACGAGCTCGACGACCCGCACCCGGCGAGGGCGAGGGCAAGCAGGACGGCGATCGCCGGTGCGGCGAGGGGGCGGGTCACGCCGACACCATGCCAGCTACGGCAAGCGCCACACCTGCGCAGCGGTGCCGTTGCAGTCCCAGATCTGGAGCTGGGTGCCGTTGGCGGTGTTCCCGTTCGGGTCGTCGAGGCAGCGGCCGGACTGCGGGTTGTAGAGCCCCTGCCACGCGCGGTAGCGCCACTGCTGCGCGCCCGTTCCGTTGCAGTCCCAGAGCTGGACCTTCGTGCCGTTCGCGGTGCCGCCGCCCGAGATGTCCACGCACTTGCCGAGCACGTGGATCGCGCCGTCGCCGGTGTTCCACGTGAACGACTGCGCGGTCCCCCCGGTGCAGTCCCACAGTTGGATGTGCGTCCCGTTCGCGGTCGAGCCGCCCGCGTCGTCGACGCACTTCGAGCCGTTGCCGACGATCGGGCCCGTGACCTGGCCGCCGTAGCGCGCGCGCACCACCGACGGCGTGTCGCTGTTGAACCCGGCGCTCATCGCCTGCGCGAGACGGAGGTACTGCCCCTCGGCCCACATGAGCGGCGAGGCGCTCCCGGTCGGCTTCAGGTAGCCGAAGCAGCCGATCGTCGAGCGGTCCCAGATCTGCTCCGGCACGAGGTAGCCGTCGTTCGTCGAGTCGGCCATGGCCTGGAGATACACCGTCGCCGAGCGGCCGTTGGCGAGCTCGTACTCGCCCCGCTCGCCGGAGAGCACCGGCCAGAGGCGGCCGAAGCGATTCGAGCCGTTCGCGGGCCAGCCGGAGCAGTCGGTGTTCGACTCGCCGTAGTTGTCGTGCGGGTAGCGGTGGAAGTAGACGTCGCCGTTCGCGGCGGTCACCTGCATCGTCGAATTGCCGTCGCTCGAGGTCGCGGTCGGCGACAGTGACGTCGCGACGTTCGAGTCGGCCGGCAGGCGCTCGGCAAGGCGTACGAGGTCGAGGAAGCCGAAGTCGGTGACGTCGTGCGCGTAGAAGCAGCCCTCCTGGAACGAGATGCACTCGCCGTCGTTCGGGTTCGAGGTCTGATCGAGCCGCTCGTAGTAGGAGTGCCCGCCCCAGTAGCCGGTCGTCGTGAACGTCCAGCCGCCGACGGTGGCGTTCCACGAGTCGGCCGTCGCCTCCCAGCTCGACGCGCTCATCGTGTCGCCGTTCGCGCGTGCGAGGTCCGCTGCGGCGACGAGGCCCGCGATCTCGGCGGCGATCGAGGAGGGCGACTTGCCGAACTGCTCCTCCCAGCGCTCGGTCGTGTCGGGACCGGCGCTCTGGATGTGGTTCGCCGTCGTCTTGACCTTGTTGTACGTAGTCGAGTCGGTGAGGCCGGTCGCCCAGGCGAGGAGGATCGCGAAGGCGTCCTGGTCGAGCTGCTCGCAGCAGCCGAGCTGCTGTGGGGTCGCGCCGGCGACGCCGCTCACCGGGCTGTAGCGCGGGAACGATCCGGGCGGGTAGGTCGTGCCGTCGCCGGGCGTGGAGGTCGCGACGTACTGGCTCGACCACATGAACTGCGCCATCCTTTTCGCCTGCGCGGAGTCACCGGCGGCGAGTAGGCCGGTCGCCTGCTGGTAGAGGTCGCGGCCCCAGACGCGGTGGTAGCCGTCGTTCAGGCTGTCCCCGTTCGTGAAGTCGCCCCACGGTGTCGCGAGGCCCGCGACGCTCGCGCCGGGGTAGGTCTTGTCCTCGGCGGCATGGAGGGCCATCGCGGCGACGTAGTAGGCGCGGCGGCGGAGCGTGTCGGTCGAGACGCTTGCGGGCGCCGGCTTCAGGCCGTTCACATACGAGTTCCAGCCTGAGCGGTAGCTCGTCTCGACGCTCGTGAAGCCGGACGCCAGCGACGCGTTCGCGGCGGCGAGCGCCGAGGAGGCGCTGCTGCCGTAGCCGAGTGCGACGGTGAAGGTCGTGTCGGAGCCGACCGTGATCTGGCCGCACTGGACGACGTTCCCGGTGCCGGAGACGTTGTCGAACTGGTTGTTCAGGGTCTTGTCGGCGCTCAGGTCGACGTAGCAGTCGCTCGCCCGGCCGGAGAAGCCGTTGTCGTGGGCGATGAAGCCGGACGAGACCTTGAGCGCCGAGTCGACGGTGAGCGGCGAGCCGAAGAGCGTCTGCGTGTCGGCGGCCATGAGCGCGCCGTTCGTGCCGTCCCACCACGCGTTGTCGTTGCCGCCGCCACCGGCCATGGACGGGTTCGCCAGCAGGTAGAGACGATAGGTGCCGCCGTCGAGCGACTGGAAGCGCGTCTTGATCAGGAGCGTCGATTGCGCCGGATCCGTGACGTAGGTGTTCGTGATCTTGTACTTGCCGCTCTTCGCCGTGTTCGTGACCGTGTACTCGAGCGACTTCTCGTCGGGCATCGAGACGAGGTGGTTCGTCGCGTCCCGCTCGAGGTCGACGAACGTCGAGCCGTCGGTGACGACGTACTGCATGTCCTGCACGTTCGGGACGTCTGCGCGGGGATAGAAGACCTCGCTCGTGATCCCCTTCGCGACGGTGAACCAGACCTTGCTCGTGGTCGTCGCCGAGGTGCCGAGGGCGACCTTGTTCCCGGTCGTCCACGACGCGGCGTTCCCCGGGCCGTCGGAGGCCGTGCCCGACGCTCCTGCCGCGGACGCCATGGTGAGTACGACAGCCGCCGCAGCCGCCAGGGCCAAGAACCTCATGTCACCCTCCTCAGGTGAGGGGGTTTGCCTCGCGCGCGTCCCCCTGTTGCTCTAGCGGCATCTTCACGGATCGGGCGCCGGAGCGCTAGCGTTGGGTGTCGTGAAGCGGTGGCTCGCGCTCGTGTTCGCTGCGGCGGCCGTCGTCGGCGTCGCCGTCGCGATCGCGTCCGGCTCGGGCGGCAGCCACGAGGCAGTGGCCAACGCGCCGCCGACGTGGAGGGAGGTCGCGCCGATCTTCGCCGAGAAGTGCGCCGGCTGTCACACGAAGGACGGCATCGCGCCGTTCTCGCTCACGACCGCGACGTCAGCGGCCGCGCACGCGGGCGCGATCTTCGCGATGACGCAGCAGGGCAAGATGCCGCCGTGGATGCCGGGTCGCGACTCCCCGGCGTACCTCGGCCAGACGCGGCGCATCCTGACCTCCGCCGAGAAGAAGCGCATCGCGCGCTGGGTCCGCGGAGGAGCACGCATCGGCAAGGGCGGCTCGATCAAGCCCGTCGGCGGCGGCAGCAGCGCGGCCGGCAAGACGTTGAGACTCGTGCCCGCGAAGCCGTACCGGCCGAAGGCGGCGGTCGGCGCCGACGACGACTACCACTGCTTCCTGCTCGAGCCGCGCCTGACGCAGGACGTCTTCGTCACGAGCGCGGTCGTGCGGCCGCAGCAGCCGGCGATCGTCCACCACGTGATCCTGTTCGAGGCGGCGGGCCAGAACGCGCTCGACGCGCGGCGTCTCGACCGCGAGTCCGGCGGCAACGGCTGGACGTGCTTCGGCGGGCCGGGCCTCTCGGAGACGCACCCGTCCGCGGATGCCGCCTCGAGCGACCGCCTCGGCGCGCCGCAGTGGATCAGCGCGTGGGTGCCCGGGCACACGACGAACGACGCGCCCGCCGGCACGGGCGTGCTGCTGCACGCGGGCGCCGCGGTCGTGATGCAGGTGCACTACAACCTCATCCACAAGCCGAGGCCGGATCGCTCGCGCGCCGTCCTCCGCGTCATCCCCGCCGCCGGCTCGTCGCTGACGCCGCTCGACACCGTCCTCGTTCCCGCGCCGGTCGAGCTGCCGTGCCCGCGCGGCGTCCGCTCGCGGCTCTGCTCGCGCGAAGTCGCCGTCCAGGAGGAGGCGCGGAAGTACGGCTACGAGGCCTCGCTGATCCCGTTCGGCCTGCTCTACATCTGCGACAAGAAGCTCGAGGACTACCCGAGCGCGCCGGCCAGCGTCTCGTCGCTCGTCACGACCTGCGACCGGCGCGTCAACCGGCCGCTTCGCATCTACGGCGTCGCAGGCCACATGCACCTGCGCGGGGTCGACATCCGGATCGAGCTCAACGCGCACACGCTCCTGCACATCCCCCGCTGGGACTTCCACTGGCAGGACGCGTACTACCTGGCGCAGCCGGTCGACGCGAGCGTCGGCGACACGATTCGCGTCACGTGCCGCTTCGACAACTCGGCGAGGCGCCAGCCCGTCGTGCGGGGCAAGCGCCTCGCGCCTCGCTACGTCCTCTGGGGCGAGGGCACGACCGACGAGATGTGCCTCGGTCTGCTCCAGGTCGCCGACCGGTAGAGGCTCGTCAGGAGGGTCGGCTGGCGAGCTTCAGCTGGACGGTGTGCGACTTGCCGTTGCGGGTGTAGGTCAGCGAGATCGAATCGCCCGGCTTGTGCGCGCCGATCGCGCTCTCGAGCTCGCCGGTGGAGGTGATGCTCTTGCCGTCGAGGGCCGTCACGACGTCGCCGGCCTTCAGGCCCGCCTTCGCGGCCGGGGTGCCGCTCCGCACGGCGCCGATCAGGGCGTTCGACGCCGACGACGAGAGCGAGACGCCGAGGTAGGCGTGCTCGGCCTTGCCGGAGGAGATGAGCTGACCGGCGACGGAGCGGACGGTGCTCGACGGGATCGCGAAGCCGACACCGTCGTTGCCGCCGGAGTCGCTCTCGATCTGCGACGTCACGCCGACGACATTGCCTTTCGTGTCGAGGAGCGGGCCGCCGGAGTTGCCGTGGTTGATCGCGGCGTCGGTCTGGATCGAGTCGGGGATCGCGAAGCCGCTCGGCGAGGTCATCTGCCGGTGCAGCGCGCTGACGATTCCGCTCGTCACCGTCTCCTCGAGGCCGAACGGGCTGCCGATCGCGACGACGCCGTCGCCGACCTGGAGCGAGCCCGAGTCGCCGAGCGAGAGCGGGTGGAGCATAGAACTCGGAGCGTCGACCTTGACCACCGCGAGGTCGGTCGAGGCGTCGGTGCCGACGACGTGCGCGCTGTACGTCTTGCCGTTCCAGAACCTCACGGAGACCGACTCGGCGCCGTCGACGACGTGCTGGTTCGTGACGATGTTGCCCTGCGCGTCGTAGACGAAGCCCGAACCCTGCGACTTCTGCGTCTGCGGGCCGCCGCCGAACGTCCCGGGCGACGAGCTCTCGCTCGTGACTGTGATCTCGACGACGCCCCGGTGGGCGCGCCGGTAGATGGAGTTCACGGACAGCGTCTCGGTCTTCGCCGCCGGCTGCGAGTCACCGACGGTGACCTGGCGGACGACCGTTTGCGTGCGGCCGGGGGAGAGGGCGGCGTACACGGCTGCGCCCACGCCGCCGGCGGCGACGACCAAGGCTGCGACGATGGGGAGGAGGCGGCGGGATCTCATGTTCGTCCGGTTCCTTTCGCGTTTGGTTGGCTGCATATCACCCTCGGCGCCTAAGACCGGCCTGAAACATGGCTAAGAAGTTCGTAAGACCCCGGTGGCTCTTAGCTTCTTCTTAGAGCACGTTGGCAGCGTGGTCACCGTGACGACGCCGGCGAGAGCGGCGTCGCAGGCGGCGCGCAACCCCCCGCCGCCTGCTCCTTCTAGGCCCCGTCGTCGCCGCGCGAGAGGCGGCGGCGACGGGGCTCCAGGTCCTACGGCGTGTACTGCTGGTCGAGCGACCGGACGGTGTCGACGTCGATGCGGATCCAGAAGCCGGTCGTGAGCTGCTCGAACAGCGGCTTCGGGAACGGGTTCTCGCCGCGCACGAGCTGCGCCAGCTGTGCCACGGTGATCGGCGAGCCGCGGACGCCCTCCGTGAGCGCGGTGACCTGTGCGTTCGCCGGCACCTCGTAAGTGAGGAGCCGGTGGCCCTCGTCGACGACGTAGTTGTCGTTCGGGACCGGCTCGCCCGCCGGCACCGCTCCGTCCTCGGCCGCGGCGACGTTGGCGGTCTGCCCCGTGAGCATGAGCGCCGGGTCGAACCGCATCTCGTAGCCGCTCCCATTGCGCTCGAGCGACTTGATGTAGCCGAATTGCGCGATCTCGTTGCTCTTGGCGGCGGGAGTGACGGTGACTGTCTTCGTCTTCGTGATCGTGGTCGTTCCACCGCAGCCGGCTGCGACGGCGGCGAGTGCGAGGATCGTGATCGTGATGGGTCGTTTCATGGGACCTCCTTTCCGCCGACTCTCGCCGCCTTCGGCAAACCTGCGGCAAAGCGGAGGCAAATGGCTTCAGGCTCTTAGCTCCCTTTAAAGGTCAAGCAGCACAATGTCCGGGTGAAGATCCTGGTCGTGGACGACGAACGGGCCGTGCGCGAGTCGCTTCGGCGCGCGCTCGAGCTCGAGGGCTACGAGATCGAGCTGGCAGGCGACGGGCGCGAGGCGCTCGACCGGCTAGAGGGCGGGGCGCAGCCGGACGCGCTGATCCTCGACGTGCTCATGCCCGGCGTGGACGGCCTCGAGGTGTGCCGGCGGCTGCGTCGCGGGGGAAACCGCCTGCCCGTGCTGATGCTGACGGCGCGCGACGCGGTCGAGAACCGCGTCGCAGGCCTCGACGCCGGCGCGGACGACTACGTCACGAAGCCGTTCGCGCTCGAGGAGCTCCTCGCGCGAATCCGCGCCCTGCTCCGGCGGACGACCGACGGCGCGGGCGAGTCGCTCCGCTTCGCCGACCTCGAGCTCGACCCGGGCACGCGCGAGGTGCGGCGCAGCGGCGAGCTGATCGAGCTGACGCGGACGGAGTTCTCGCTCCTCGAGCTCTTCATGCGCAACCCGCGCCAGGTGCTCACGCGGTCGATCATCTTCGAGCGCGTGTGGGGCTACGACTTCGGCTACGGCTCGAACTCGCTCGACGTCTACGTCGGCTACCTACGTCGAAAGACGGAGGCCGGCGGCAAGCCGCGTCTGATCCACACCGTCCGCGGCGTGGGCTACGCCTTGCGCGAGCCGTGAGCTTCCGGGCGCGCCTCACCCTCGTCGCCGCCGCGGCGGTCGCGCTCGCCGTCGTGATCGCCTCCGCGGTGATCTACATCGTCGTCCGCGGTGAGCTCCGCGGACCGGTGGACGACGGCCTGCGCGCGACCGCCGCCGACCTGGCGCGCCTCCCGCCCGAAGGGATCGCCCGGTCGTACCGGCACCTCACGGCCGAGTTCGGCAACGTCGCCTACCCGCAGTTCGTGAACGCGGACGGCACGACATTGCCCGTCACCGGGGTGCCCGTCTCGTTCCCCGTCGACGAGGAGGATCGGGAGATTGCCGCCAAGGCGAGCGGCCAGTCGATCCGCGACGCGAACGTCAAGGGGATCCACGTCCGGCTGCTCACGGTGCCGTACATCCCGGGCACGGCGATCCAGGTGGCGCGCCCGCTCACGGACGTCGACAGCGCGCTCCACCGGATCAGGACGATCCTGCTGGCGATCGCCGCGGCCGGCATCGCGCTGGCCGCAGGGCTCGGCCTGCTCGTCTCACGCGCCGCACTCGCGCCGGTGCGGAGGCTGACGAAGGCGACGGAGACGGTCACCGCGACGGGCGACCTCACGGAGCGGATCGAGCCCGGCGGCCAGGACGAGCTCGGCCGGCTCGCGTCGAGCTTCAACACGATGCTCGGCGCGCTCGAGGAGTCGACCCGTGCGCAGAGCCAGCTCGTCGCCGACGCCTCGCACGAGCTGCGCACGCCGCTGACGAGCCTGCGGACGAACATCGAGGTGCTGGCGAGCGAGCGCTCGCTGCCGCCGGGCGAGCGCGAGCGGCTGCTCAGCGACGTCGTCGAGCAGCTGAAGGAGATGACGACCCTCGTCGCGGAGCTGATCGAGCTCGCGCGCGGCGAGCGTGAGCCGGCGCGGCCCGAGGAGGTGCGGCTCGACCTCGTCGCCGCCGACGCCGTCGAGCGGACGCGCCGCAACCGGCCCGGCGTCATCTTCACCACCGACCTCCGGGAGTCGATCGTCCACGGCGTCCCCGCGACGATCGAGCGCGCGGTCGCGAACCTGCTCGACAACGCGGCCAAGTGGAGCCCGCCCGGCGGCGAGGTCGAGGTCGTCGTCCGCGACGGCGAGGTGACCGTGCGCGACCACGGGCCCGGGATCGACGAGGAGGATTTGCCGCACGTCTTCGACCGGTTCTACCGGGCCAGCTCCGCCCGGGGCATGTCCGGCTCGGGCCTCGGCCTCGCGATCGTCCGCCAGGTCGCCGAGACGCACGGCGGCGAGGTCGTCGCCGAGCGGCCCGAAGGCGGCGGGACGCTCATGCGTCTCCGCTTGAACGGCGCTTCTTAGCGACTTCTTATCTCGGTCTTAGCCCTCGTTCAGCGGAGGCTGGTTCTCTCGTCGGGTACCCGAACCGAAGGGAGACGAGATGGACAGGAAGCTCACGCTCAAGGTCGGCGCCGGCGTGGCGGCCGCCGCGGCAGTTGCCGGCGGGGGCGCTGCGCTCGCGGCCGACCGGCTCGGCTCGTCGAACGACAGCCAGGCGATCGTGAACGACGCGGCGAAGCAGCTCGGCGTCACGCCGAGCGCGCTCACGGCGGCGCTGAAGAAGGCGCTCGAAAACCGCGTCGACGCCGCCGTCGCCGCCGGGCGGCTCACGAAGGAACAGGGCGACGAGCTCAAGCAGCGCATCGAGTCCGGCGACCTGCCGCTCTTCTTCGGCCCGCGCGGCGGGCCGCACGAGCACTTCGGCGAGCTCGACGCTGCGGCGTCGTACCTCGGCTTGACGGAGGCGCAGCTCGCGACGCAGCTCGAGAACGGCAAGTCGCTGGCGCAGGTCGCGAAGGACCGCGGCAAGTCGGTCGACGGGCTGATCCAGGCGCTGGTCGACCATGCGACGAAGCGGCTCGACGCCGCGGTCGCCGCCGGCCGGCTGACGAAGGCGCAGGAGCAGCAGATCCTCGTGGCCCTGAAGCAGCGGATCACCGACTTCGTGAACGGCATCCGCCACCGCGAGCACGGCTTCCGCTTCGACCGCGGCTTCGCGGGGCCGCCGCCGGGCTTCCACGCCGCATGAGCCGGCTCGGCGCTAGGCTCACCGCGTGGTGCGGGAGCTGATCGAGAGCGGCGCCGGGCGCGAGTACGACCTCTACGCGCAGACGATCAACCCACAGTTCGTCCGCGTGCTGCGGACGATCGGCTTCGACCGGCAGTGGGCGCGGGCCGAGGGCGCCCACCTCGAGGACGCTGACGGGCGGCGGTTCCTCGACATGCTCGGCGGGTTCGGGATGTTCAACGTGGGGCGGAACAACCGCCGGGTGCGAGACGCGCTGGTCGAGGCGCTGGAGCTGGACACGCCGGGGTCGGTGCAGCTCGGCGTCTCGACCCTGCCGGGGCTGCTCGCCGAGGAGCTGCTGCGGCGCGCGCCGGCGAGCATCGGGCGCGTGCTCTTCACGAGCTCCGGCGCCGAGTCGGTCGAGGCCGCGATCAAGCTCGGGCGGGCGGCCACCGGCCGGAGCCGCGTCGTCTCGGCCGAGCACGGCTTCCACGGCCTGACGCTCGGAGCCCTGTCCGCGAACGGCAATCCCGAGTTCACCGACCGCTTCGGGCCGCTGCTGCCGGGCTTCTCGCACGTGCCGTTCAACGACCTCGAGGCGCTGGAGACGGAGCTGGCTCGAGAGGACGTGGCTCTGGTGCTCCTCGAGCCGGTGCAGGGGAAGGGGGTCGTCCTTCCGGAGCCCGGCTACCTGGAGGGCGCGCAGGAGCTCTGCCGCCGCTACGGGACGCTCTTCTGTCTCGACGAGGTGCAGACCGGGCTCGGCCGGACGGGGCGGTTCCTCGCCGCCGAGCACTGGGGGCTCGAGCCGGATCTCGTTACGATCGCGAAGTCCTTGTCGGGCGGCTACGTGCCGATCGGCGCCTGCCTCCTGCGGCCCGAGGTGCACGAGGCGGTCTTCGACTCGATGGAGCACTCGTTCAGCCACGGCTCGACCTTCGCGCCCAACGACCTCGGCATGGCGGCCGGGCTCGCGACGCTGCGGGAGCTCGACGAGGAGCGGCTCGTGGAGCGCTCGGCGCGGCTCGGGGAGCTGTTGCTGGAGCTGACGCGACCGCTGGTCGATCGCTACGAGGTGGTGCGCGAGGTGCGCGGCCTGGGGCTGATGTGGGCGATCGAGTTCGCTGAGCCGGAGTCGCGGCGCCGCTCGTGGCGACTGCTGGAGCGCGCGCAGCCCGGGCTCTTCGCCCAGCTCGTCGTCGTGCCGCTGTTCTCGGAGCACGCGATCCTGTGCCAGGTCGCGGGCCACCACATGAACGTCGTGAAGGCGCTGCCGCCGCTCGTGGTCGGCGAGGACGATCTCGAAGTGTTCGCGGCCGCGCTCGACGAGGTGCTCGCGAAGGCCGAGCGGCTGCCGCGAGCGATGATGGGCTTCGCCCTCCGCGCTGCGCGCGCGGGCGTCGCCGTCGGCCGTACTTGAACAGCGCCACGCCGTCTGGGAAAATCTGCTCAGCGGCCGGGGGAGGGGAGATGTTCGAGTTGCGGCAAGGCGTCGCCGACGAGGAGATCGTCGCCGGGGCGCGTTCTGCGAGAGCGGCAGGTCGAGTGTGCTTCCAGGTCTTCGCTCCGCATACAGGAGCACGGTCGGAGGCGGAAGCGGACTACGAGACGGCGCGGCTCGTCGACCTGCTGGAGGCCGAGCACTGGACGCTCGAGAACGCCGCCTACGCAGCTGAGCCCGACGACCGTCACCCGGGTGCGTACGGCTTCCTCGCCGCTCCGGCGGTCGTCGGGACGATCTACACGTTCCGGCTCGTCGAGGCGACGTAGCTAGAGCTCGGCGACCTCCGCGTGGCGGTCGGCGATGCACGCCTCGGCCCACTCGGTGACCGCGTCGAGGAGCCGATCGCAGAGCTCCTCGCGCTCCTCCGGATCGGCCGGCAGGTGGTCTTCGGCCACCTCGACCCGCACCTGGTGCAGTGACGCCTCCACCTCCTCGCCCACCTCGTGCCGCTGCTCGGAGACGACCGAGACGTCGTCGAGCTCCGGCACCAGCGCGTGCGCGAGATCGTCCAGCTCGGCCGGTGTCGCGTCGCGCCCGGCGAAGATGCCGAAGTTCACCCGGATCTCGAGGCCCGGGACGTCGTGAGTCCGCGTAACGAATGCCAGCTCGGGTTCCATGCCGGAACCCTTGCCCCGCCACTGCGAAGATCTAACGCTCTCTAGGTTCCCAACCGAAACGCCGCAGTGCGACGAGGATCCCGCCGGCCGTCCACGCGGCCAGCACGCCCAGCGCGCCCGGCCGCGCCGCGAGGCCGTGCCCGCCTAAGTAGATCGCCTTCACGACCTCGATGAAGTATTTCAGCGGCAGCACGTCGCCGATCGCGCGCAGGAAGCGCGGGTAGTCCCTCGTCGGGCCGAACGACCCGGAGAGGAACGCCATCGGCAGGAGGATGAAGTTGACGACCGCGGACGAGCCCTCCGCCGAGCGGATCAGCGCCGCCGCCGCCAGGCCGATCGCCGCGAACACGGCTGTCCCGATTAGCACCGCGACGACGAGCGTCGCCACGTGCCCGGGCAAGTGCGCGCCGAAGAAGATCCGGCCGACCGCGAACAGGAGCACCGTCTCGAGCGTGAACACGAGCAGCGACGAGACGAGCGAGCTCATCAGGTACAGGGAAGCCGGCAGCGGCGTCGCGCGGATCCGCTTCAGGATTCCGTACTCGCGGCGGTTGACGAGCGTGATCGCCGTGCCCGCGAAGGCCGTGTTCGCGGCGCCGTAGCCGATCATCCCGACGAGGAGCACGTTGGCCGCCGGATAGCCGTTGATCTTCCCGTCGTAGACCGAGCCGAGCAGCACAAAGAGGAGCAGCGGGAAGCCGAAGATGAAGAACGCGGCCTCGCGGCTCCGCCAGAAGAGGAGCTGCTCGCACCGCAGCTGGTGGAGGAAGAGCTTCACGCCTCCGCCTCCTGCTCCTCGACGAGCGAGAGGTAGACGTCCTCGAGCGAGGGCCGCCGCACCTCGAGGCCCTCGAGCTCCTCGCCCCGCGCGAGCGCCGCGGCGGTCAGCTCGTGGAGGACGCGGGTCGGCTCACTCGTCCGCTGCACGACCTGCTCGCCGTTTCGCCGGTAGCGGACCTCGGCCTCGACGGAGCCGCCGGTGAGGACGGACGGCGCGCCGATCGTGACGATCCGTCCCTCCCGCAGGACAGCTACGCGATCGGAGAGCTGCTGCGCCTCGTCGAGGTAGTGAGTAGTTAGTAGGACCGTCTTCCCGAGCGAGCGCAGCGAGCGGATCATCTCCCAGGCCGTGCGGCGCGCGGCCGGGTCGAAGCCGGTCGTCGGCTCGTCCAGGAAGACGAGCTGCGGGTCGCCGACGAGCGCGATGCCGAGGTCGAGCCGGCGCTTCTGGCCGCCGGAGAGCGTACGGACGCGCGCGTCGCGCTTGTCGCCGAGGCCGACGAGCTCGAGCACCTCCTCGACGGCGCGCGGCCGTGGGTAGTAGCCGGCGAACATGCGAAGCGTTTCGACGGGCGTGAGCGTCGTCCAGAGCTCCGACGACTGGAGCACGACGCCGATCCGCTCGCGGAAGCTGCGCTCGGAGCGCTGCGGGTCGAACCCGAGCACCTCGACCTCGCCGCCGTCGCGCGTGCGGTAGCCCTCGAGGATCTCGACCGTCGTCGTCTTGCCGGCGCCGTTCGGCCCGAGCAGGCCGAAGACCTCGCCCGCCTCGATCTCGAAGCTGATCCCGCGAAGCGCCTCCTCGTCGCCGTAGCGCTTGCGGAGCTCCTCGACCCGAATCGCGCTCACAACTCGACGGCGACGACGCCGGCCGCCGGAAAGGCGGGCTCGGGCCCGCCGGTGAGCGCGGCGGCGGCGCGGCCGCAGTCCGGCTGGTGGCCGACGACGACCACGGTCTCGCCGCGGCCGGCGACCGCGGCGCGGAGGTCGTCGACGGTCGCTCCAGGGGCGAGCCGCTCGTCCGGCTCACTGTCGCCGAGCCCGAGGTCCTTGGCGGTCTCGCGCGCACGGAGGAGCGGACTGGTGAGGATCGCGTCGGGCCGGACCCCCTCGTCGCGGAGCCTCCGGCCGAGCGCACGCGCCTGCTCGTGTCCTTCCTGTGTGAGGGCGCGAAGCTCGTCGGGCGATCCGGCCGCCGCCTCGGCGTGGCGGACGATGTATAGGCGCACCAGGCGAGCATAGATAGCCTGAGGCCGTGCCGACGCTGCGCTACGTCGTTGCCGACGTCTTCACGGACACGCCGCTCGAGGGGAACCAGCTCGCCGTCTTCACGGACGGACGCGAGGTCGACGACGAGACCATGCAGGCGCTCGCGCGCGAGACGAAGTTCAGCGAGACCGTCTTCGTGCTGCCGACCCAGGCCGACGCGGACGTCCGCATCCGGATCTTCACGCCGGCCGCCGAGATTCCCTTCGCCGGGCACCCGACGCTCGGGACCGCCTTCGTGCTCGGCGGGCCGCTCCAGAAGGGGGTCATCCGCCTCGAGACCGGCGCCGGTCTCGTCCCGGTCGAGCTCGAGCGCGAGGGCGCGCAGATCGTCTTCGGGCGGATGGAGCAGCCGATCCCGTCCGTCGAGCCGTACGAGGGCGCGGACGAGCTCCTCGATGCGCTCGGCGTCGCCGAGTCGAAGCTGCCGATCGAGGTCTACGACAACGGGCTCCGGCACGTCTACGTCTGCCTCGGCTCCGAGGACGAGGTCGCAGCGCTCACGCCGGACTTCGGCCGGCTGGCACGCAACGGCTCGGCGCAAACGCACAGCTGCTTCGCCGGCGAAGGCCGCCGCTGGAAGACGCGGATGTTCGCGCCCGGCGGCGGCGTGCCGGAGGATCCGGCGACCGGCTCGGCGGCGGGGCCGCTCGCGCTCCACGTCGCCCGACACGGCCTCGCGCCGTTCGGCGAGGAGCTCGAGATCACGCAAGGCGTCGAGATCGACCGGCCGTCGAAGCTCTACGCGCGGGTCTTCGGCTCCGCCGAAAACGTCGAGCGCGTCGAGGTCGGCGGTTCGGCGGTGATCGTCGCGCGGGGCGAGTTTCGCCTGCCTTGATGGACACGCGCGAGGCCTCGGAGCGCTGGCGCGAGACCTGGGAGCGCTGCTGGCAGGCGCACGAGCCGGAGCCGATCGTGGCGCTCTACGCCGACGGCGCCTACTTCCAGACGCACCCATTCAGGGATCCGCAGGCACCGCGGCACTACATCGAGCCGACCCTCGCGGCCGAGGAGTCGGCGACGTGCGAGTTGGGCCGCCGCTCGTCGACGGCGACCGCGCCGCGGTAGAGTGGCACGGCGAGACGGTGCTGAAGGACGGCGGTACGGAGAAGCTGGCCGGCGTCTCGCTCCTGTTGTTCGACGCCGACGGGCTCGTCGTCGAGCAGCGCGACTTCTGGAGCTTCGGCTGAAGGCGCCGCTTGCGGTGCCGTCGTCAGGACGTGCGGGTTTCCCGCACGTCCGTCTGAACTGACCGGTCGACACACTGGACTCAACCCTGGCGGCTACAAAGCAAAGGGCGACCGTGCTGGCGGTCGCCCTTCAGGAGGAGGGAGTCAGACACTGGCAGTGGCTCCTGCGGCTCGAGCCTCCTGCGGTCTGCGGTCCGTATCGGTCGCGAGTCCTAGCCTGACGTCCCTCGAACGAGGGACGTCAGTCGAAGGCGACGCGCTGGATCTCCGGCAGCTCGACCGTGAGCGCGCTCCAGAAGCGGCCGCCGTCGCGCGAGAGGTAGAGACGGTTCCGGGCCGCGTACACGACGAGGTCGGGATCGTCTTCGGCGATCGCGACGGCGCGTCCGCGCGGGAGGCCGCCGCCCGCTTCGTGCCAGGTCCTGCCGGCGTCGTGGGAGACGACGAGCGGCGGGCGGCGGTCGACGACCGCGATGACCGTCGAGCCGGAAGCGGCCGCGTCGACGAGGAGCGGCAGGGAGATCTCGACCGGCACGCGCGGTGGCAGCTCCTCGACGGCGCCGACCGGCATGATCGTCTCGTCCTCGAGGTCGACGAGGTAGACGCCGTCCACCGTGCCGACGACGGCCCTCATCGCGCGCGTTTGCTTAGGAGAGTCGCGACGAGCGCGGTTGCGCGGCGGGCCGCGGCCGCCGGCGCGTGGCCGTCGGCGCGTGAGGCGAGGTAGGTGACCGCGAAGGCGTCGCCGGCGCCGGTCGGGTCGGCCGCGGCGACCGGCCGCGCCTCCACCTGCTCGAGCCGGCCGTTCGCGTACACGAGCGAGCCGCGGGGCCCGAGGGTGACGACGACCTCCGGCACGCCGAGCTCGCGCAGCGCGGCGGCGGAGGGCTCGCCGACGAGGACCTGCGCCTCCTCCTCCGCGAGCTTCAGGATCGAGACGTGCTCGAGGAGGGCATGGTCGAAGTCGGCGTCGAGCTCGAGCGCTCCCTCGCGTCGCGGCCGCGTGAGCCCCTGCCCGTCCAGCGCGAGCTTCCGTCTCCGCGCTGCCTGCGCCAGGGCCTCGAACGGGAAGTCGTCGCGCAGGAGCGGCGCGACGTGCACCGCGGCGACGCCCGCGAGCGGCCCGATCAGCTCGTCCGGCCGCCAGCGATCGCCGACGGCGTCGACGGCCATCGCTCTCCGGTCGCCGTCGTAGCGGAACGAGAACCCGTGCGAGGCGCCGCCGCTCCAGAGCGTCACGGGCAGCCCGAGCGCGACGAGCCGCGGCAGGAGCTCGCGCCGGTCGTCCCGGCCGCACTTCGCCACGATCCGGCCGCGGCCGCCGAGCAGCCGCAGCGCGCGGCCGCCGTGGTAGGCGGCGCCGCCGATCCGCGGCCGGCCGCCGTCAACGCGATCGAGCGAGAGGCTCCCGACGAGCGCTACCGGCCGCACGCGCCGAATCTAGCGCCCGGAACGCAAGCGTCAGGCCGAACGCGGCGGCGAAGCTCGGCAGCGACGCCGTCCACTCGGAGTGGCCGGGGCTCGTGTGGGCGACGAGGCTCGTCCACCAGTGCGGCCCGACCGGCGCGAGCCATTGGTAGAGGCAGAAGCCGGCGATCCAGACGGCGAGCAGCTCCACCCGCACGGCCGGCCCGGCGAAGACGTCGCGCTCGCCGTAGTGCGCGCCGCGCGAGAGCCAGTCGGCGAGCAGGACGCCGAAGAGCGGCACGAACACCGACCCGAGCAGGAGCAGGAAGTCCTGGTAGTGGCGCAGGTTGATCACGACCGCGCCGGTGGTGGCCGCCGTACCGACGAGCACGATCAGCAGCCGCTGCGAGACACGCGGGAGGAGGTTCTGGAGCGAGACGGCGGTCGAGTAGATGTCCGCGAAGGCCTCGTCTGACTCGTCCACGGTGAGGGCGAGGAGCGCGAGGATCCCGGCACTCCCGGCCGCGACCGCGGCAGGGATCTGCTCCGGCGCGCTGATGTCCCGGGCGAGGACGAGGAGGCAGCCGATCCCGAAGCACCAGAGGGTGGGGACGAAGTAGCCGAGGCTCGTGCCCCAGAAGGCGCTGCGGCGGCTGCGCGCGAAGCGCGTGTAGTCGGCGGCGAGCGGCGTCCACGAGACGATGCTCCCGATCACGAGGTCGACGCCCTGGCCGAAGGTCATGCCTCCCTCGCTCTTGGCCGTCCAGAACGTGTGCAGGTGGGACTTGTCCAGAACCCACCAGGTCAGGTAGACGATCGACGCGAGAACGGCCCAGGCGGCGAACTTCTTCACATAGCGGCGGATGAAGCCGATCGGGCCGAGCAGGCCGAGCGCGACCGAGATCGCGCCGAACGCGACTGCCCAGACCCAGCGCGCGGAGAAGCCGAAGACGCTGTCCGAAAGCTTCGCGGCGGCGATCGAGATGATGATCAGCTCGAAGGTCGACCAGCCGAGGTTCTGGGCGACGTTCAGCACCGTCGGAACGTAGGAGCCGCGCCGGCCGAGCGGCGCGCGCAGGAGCACCATCCCGGGGACGCGCGCGTCGCTGCCGATCATCCCCGCGAGCCCGAGCAGGAGGTTCCCCGCGAGCGCGCCGACGAGGATCGCGAGCAGCGCCGTTCGGAGCGAGAGCGCCGGCACGAGGAACGCGCCGAGCACGATGACGAGCAGCGAGACCGAGAGGTTGCCCCAGAGGAGGAGCGTGTCGAGGAAGCCGAGCACGCGGAGGCGATCGGGGACGGGCTCGATCCCCCACGAGGTCGTCTCGACGTCCACCTGCTCCCTCCCTTCGCCGGTGCTAACCGGATCAGGTTCGACGGGTGTGATCTCAGCCCCTGAGGGCACCCCGGTGCGGGCAGCGTACCTGCCGGGTTCCTGCCCTGTGCATAGGAGTTGCCTATGCGTTAGCCTCCCGCCTGTGGCGAAGGCGGCGTACAGTGCGAGCGAGGCGGCGCGCGCGCTCGGGATCAGCCTCGACACGCTGCGGCGCTGGGACCGCCAGGGGCGGATCGCCGTCGAGCGCGACGCCGCCAACCGGCGGGTCGTGCCGGGGAGCGAGGTCGAGCGGCTGCGCGGCTCGGAGCGGCACGCGCTCTCGGCGCGCAACCGCTTCCGCGGCGTCGTCTCGGAGGTGAAGGTCGAGGGGCTGCTGGCGCAGGTCGAGCTCGAGGTGCGGGAGCCCACGCGGCTCGTCGCGGTCATCACCCGCGACGCGGTCGAGGAGCTCGGCCTCCGGCCCGGGATGAGCGCGAGCGCCGTCGTCAAGTCGACCTCGGTGATGGTCGAGCGGTGAGGCGGCTCGTCCTCGCGCTCGCGGCCGCAGCGGCGCTCGCGGCTCCCGGCGGAACCACGGCCGGCGGCGGGATCACCGTCTTCGCCGCCGCCTCGCTGACGCACGTCTTTCCGCGCATCGACCGCGCGCCGCGCTACAGCTTCGCCGGCTCCGACCAGCTCGCGCTCCAGCTTCGGCAGGGCGCGCCGGCGGACGTCTACGCGGCGGCGAGCCCGAAGTATCCGGAGCTCCTCTTCCACCAGGGCGTCCTGTGGAAGCCGCGGGTGTTCGCGACGAATCGGCTCGTCGTCCTCGTCCCGAAGGCGAACCCGGCCCGGATCCGCTCGGTCTACGACCTGCGCCGCCGCGGCGTGAAGGTCGTGACCGGCGACGCCTCGGTCCCGATCGGAACGTACACGCGGCAGATCCTCGAGCGGCTCCGGATCACGGACGCAGTGCTCGCCAACGTCGTGAGCCAGGAGACCGACGTGAAGGGCATTGTCGCGAAGGTCGCGCTGGGCGAGGCCGACGCCGGGTTCGTGTACGCGACCGACGCGAAGCCCGTGGCCAAGCGGACGAAGACGATCGGCCTCCCCGCCTGGGCGCAGCCGGCGATCCGCTACGAGATCGCCGTGGTGCGGTCGACGAAGCGCGCCGCCGCGGCGCGCGCCTTCGTCGCGCGGGTGCTCTCGAAGCGCGGCCGGCTCGCGCTTCGGCGCGCGGGCTTCGGCCTTCCGCGATGAGAGTCGCAGCCCTCGCCGCCGCGGCGCTCGCGACCGCCGTCGCCGCGGCCTTCCTGCTCCTCCCGCTGCTCGCGCTCTTCCTGCGCGTGCCGCCGGGCGACCTCTTCCACGCCGCCGGGAGCTCCGTCTTCCGGGACGCGCTCGTCGTCAGCCTGAAGACGAGCGCCATCGCCCACGCGTGCGTGCTGGTCGTCGGCACCCCTGCCGCGTACGTACTGGCACGGCGCCGCTTCCCCGGACGGGCGGCGGTGCTCACGCTCGTC
>Ga0268251_10000020_pt1 | contig 198586 bp, 200 predicted proteins | sample AgamicAsMae_FD_200527 | JGI IMG/M metagenome (GOLD analysis project Ga0268251, IMG submission 200527) | Agave microbial communities from Guanajuato, Mexico - As.Ma.e (v2) (version 2) | ecosystem: Host-associated > Plants > Phyllosphere > Phylloplane/Leaf | place: Guanajuato, Mexico... | reverse complement strand
GCCCCCGCCTCCTCCTCCACCTCCGCCGCGGAACCAGGTCATCGACTGGCCCGCCCGCACGACCGGCTACACGGTGGTGTTGAACTCCCTCCCGACCGCGAGCGGCCGCGCGCAGGCCGTCCGGCTGGCGAAGGCGGCGCTCCACGCCGGCCTCCGGAGCGTCGGGGTGCTCGACTCGTCGCGCTACTCGAGCCTGCACCCGGGCTACTACGTCGTCTTCAGCGGCATCTTCAAGTCGAACGCCGCGGCGCAAGATGCGCTCTCGAACGCGCGCTCGAGCGGCTACCCCAGCGCGTACGCCCGCGCGATCACGCCCTGAGCGCACGATGTGTAGGCGCCGGGCGTGCGGGGCATGCCTTCTCCTGAAGCGTCCGGCGGTTCTCTGGCGAGACAACTCGGCGGCGGACTTTGTAACAAGGGCGCGAGGCGGTTAGACTCACCCACGAGCGGGTCTGCGAGGGGAGCTTAACCCGGTGCTAACAAAGCTTTGCGGGGACTTAATAGGGGGACGAAGATACTAGGGATGGACGAGCGAACACTGCACCTAGAGGGCTGTATGTATCAATACTCGCGGGCCATCTACCGCTCCATTAAGGACCTCATCGACCCGTACGTCGACCACGAGGCCCAGCTCGAGTACCGCCGCGCAGTGCTCACGGCATGTGAGCAGACGATGGATCGGCTGGCGAAGGATCCGCTTTATTTCGCGAACCCGGCCCGCGCCCTCTTCCAGGACATCCGCCGCTACTTCCCGATCACCTGCCAGGCCCAGGTCGCATGGGCCGTCAACGAGGGCGTGGCCGCCGCGGCCGCCTTCATCCAGGAGCAGATCGAGGCCGGAGCCCTCGACGGCGGAGTCGCCCGGTGCCGCGCGACGACTCGCAAGGGGAAGCCGTGCCAGCGCACGCCGCTCCCCGAGCGCGACTACTGCCCGTCGCACCAGCACCTCGAGCGCAGCAAAGTCGCGGCCTAGCTTTCGGTCGGCGCCGCGAGCGGCGCTTTGCACAGGCTTTCCACAGGCTCGGCACAGCCTGTCCACAGGGTTGGCGAGGTAGGCTCGCGGAGCGGCATGTCGCACGACACCGACAAGCTCATCCGCCAGCTCTCGCTCGTCGCCTTCCTGATGGCCGAGCGCCGGCCGCTCACCGCCCGCGACGTCCAGCAGCACGTCGAGGGCTACTCCGAGATGTCCGACGAGGCTTTCGCGCGCCGCTTCTACTCCGACCGGGCGGAGCTGCACGCGCTCGGCGTCCCGCTGCAAAACCAGCGCGACGAGTTCACCGGCGAGGAGCTGTACACGCTCCGCTCCGAGCAGTACTTCTTGCCGCCGCTCGAGCTCTCGGACGACGAGCTCGCGACGCTCCAGACCTACCTCTACGCGCTCGAGGGCCGCTTCGCCTACGCCGAGCCGCTGCGGCTCGCGCTTCAGAACCTCGCCCTCGGCCGCACCGGCTTCCCCGAGGCGCCGACGCAGACGGCCGTCCGCGTCGACCGGCTCGACCCCGACTACTCGCCCGAGCTCCAGGCCCGGCTCTCGAAGCTCGAGGTGGCGATCTCGAAACAGCGGACGGTCAAGTTCCAGTACACGGCCATGTCGACCGCGCGCGAGCGCGAGCGCACGCTCAACCCGTACGCGCTCTTCAACGACCGCGGCGCCTGGTACGTCGTCGGCCGCGACCTGGACCGCGACGCCGAGCGCACCTTCCGCGTCTCGCGGATCCGCGGCGACATCACCTTCGCCACGCGCCGCGAGCGTGACTTCCGCGTTCCCGCGGACTTCGAGATCGGCGGTTACCTCGGTCGCCCGCCATGGCAGATCGGCGACGTCGAGGGCGAGGCGCGCATCGAGGTCGGGCCCGACACCGCCTGGTGGGTCGAGCGCGCGTACGGGAACCGCGGCCGGTTCGAGGACGGCGTCTTCGTCACCGAGTACTCGAGCATCCCGCTGCTCGCCACGTGGGTGTTGCGCCAGGAGGGGCGCGCCGTGCCCCTCGAGCCGGAGGAGCTCCGGCGCGAGGTGTCCGACGCGCTCGAGCGTGTGCTCGCGGCCCACCAAGGCGAGCCGCCGCCCGTGGCGCCGCCGGCCAAGCAGAAGAACGGTGACGAGCCGCCCGCGCGGCCCGCGGGGCCTGTCGCGCCCGAGCGCTTCGCTGTCCTCCAGGCCCTCCTCGCCTACCTGCTCGCGGCGTGCGGCGAAGAGCGCGAGGCGGAGATCCCTGCGCACGAGCTCGTGGAGCGCCTGCACGTTCCCATGGACGAGCTCGAGGAGCACCTCTCGCTCCTCAACCTCGTGAACTTCGGCGGCGGCTGCTACACGGTCTACGCCGAGCTGCGCGGGGAGGTCGTGCACGTCGACAAGGAGCTCTACGGGGAGACGTTCCGCGCCTCGCCGCGCCTCACGCCGCTCGAGGCCCGTGCGATCCGCCTCGCGCTCGACTTCGTCGGGCCAGGCATCGCCGCCGAGGCGCACAGCGCCGTCGCAAGCGTGCGGCGAAAGCTCGAGGAGACGTTCGGCCAGTTCGAGCTGCCGCAGACGCCGGAACCGGAGGTCGCGACCGAGGAGGAGCGGCTGATCGCGACCTTCACGGACGCGATCCACGAGCACCGCCTCGTCGAGGTCGAGTACCAGAAGGAGGGCGAGCAGACGTGGTCGAAGCGCCTCGTCGAGCCGTACTACCTCGAGCGCCAGCTCCCGCACTGGTACGTCCACACCTGGGATCGCACGAGCGACGGCGAGAGGACGTTCCGCCTCGACCGGATGCGGAACGCGCAGCTGCGCGACGAGCAGTTCGAGCCGCGCCCAGGCTTCGACCCGCACGAGTTCTCGACCGCGCGGGTCGTCCGGATCCTGTACTCGCCGGAGGTCGCGCGCTGGGAGGAGGAGAAGGGCGCCCAGCGCCGCCGCGGCGGCTCGGCGCTCGCCGAGCTTCGCGTCGGCAGCATCGACTGGCTCGTCGGCGAGATCCTCGCCTACCGCGGCGAGGCGGTCGTGCTGGAGCCCGAGGAGGTTCGCGCCGCCGTCGCCACGCGGGCCCGCGAGCTCGCGCGCACCGCTACGAAAGCGGCAGTGAAAGCGTGAACGTCGCCCCCTGACGGGGGGTCGAGCGCACGTCGAGCGAGCCGCCGTGCGCCTCGGCGATCGAACGTGCGATGAAGAGCCCGAGCCCCGTGCCGGGCTTGGCCCTTCCCGCCACGCCGGCCCGGCCGAACTTCTCGAAGATGAGCTTCTGGTGCTCGCGCGAAATCCCCGGCCCGTGGTCGCTGACCGAGACGACCACGGCGCCGTCCTCGGCCGCCGCGGCGACCTCCACCTCCCCGCCCGCGCTCGAGTACTTCACGGCGTTGTCGATGAGGTTCGACAGCACCTGGCGGAGGCGCTCGCGGTCGCCCCGCAAGAAGGGCAGCGGCCGGCGGACGTGCGCCTGCACTCGCACCTCGTCCTGGCCGAGCGTCGCCGCCGCGACCGACTCCTCCACGAGACGCGCGAGGTCGACGTCGCTGAACGCGTAGCTGAAGGTCCCGGCCTCGATCCGCGAGGTGTCGAGGACGTCCCCGATGAGCGCCGCCAGGCGGCTCGTCTCGCTGCCGATCAGCTCGAGGAACGACTGTCGATGCTCGGGTGAGAGCTCGCGCCAGCGCTCCTGGAGCGTCCGCGCGGCGCCCACGACGGCCGCCATCGGCGAACGCAGCTCGTGCGAGACGAGCGAGACGAAGTCGGCCCGCAGCGCCGAGAGCCGGCGCAGCTCCTCCACCGTCGCGCGCTCGGCCTCGTAGGCGCGGATGTTCTGGACGGCCGTCGCGACAAGCCGGCCGAGGAGCGAGGAGAGCTCGATCTCGTCCGGGCTGAACGCGTCCACACGGAAGCGCTGGATCGAGAGCATCCCGATCGGCTTCGCGCCGAGAAGGAGCGGCGCGGCCAGGCGGCTCTGGAGGCCGAGCTCGAGCAGCGCCTCCTCCTCCGGGTAGTGGGGGTCGCGCATGTCGCGGCGGACGACGGTGCGGCCGGCCATCGTCTCCTCGAGCACGGAGCCCGCGACGCCGCGTACGGTGCCCGGCGGGAAGACGGTGTCCGCACCGGCGCCGGCCGTGGCCATCACCTCCGCCTGGCCGTTCTCGACGAGGACAATGGTCGTCCGGTCGAACGGCACGAGCCCGCGGAGCTCGCGGATGAACGCGCCGAAGGCCTGCTCGTGCTCGAGCGACGAGCCGAGCGCGCGGGCGCAGCGGTTCGCCGCCTCGAGCAGGTCGACGCGCCGGCCGAGCTCGTCGCGCAGCCGCTCCGCCTCGGCCGCCCTCGATCCGGCGAGCTCGGCCTCGCGGTCGAGCCGCTCGACGAGCCGGCCCATGATCGTCCCCGTGAGCACGAGAATGCCGGCCGGGAAAGTGACGCGGTCGGAGCGGAAGTCGGGCGGCCCGAACTCGTGCGCGCGCCACCACTCGGCGAAGACGAAGAAGGGAATGAGCAGGAGCGAAAGGCCGAGCCCGCCGACGAGCCCGTAGCGGAGGCTCGCCTCGGCGATGACGACGATGAGCGCCCAGCGCGTCGGGCTCCCGTACTCGTACGAGTACACGACGGCGTAGGCGCACACGATCGCGGTGTCGAAGACGAGCGCCGCCGCCGAGAGAACCGGAGCAAGCCGTGGGTTCCCCCGCCGCGCCAGCAGGAAGAGCGCGACGCTGCCCGCGGCGAAGAGGCCGGTGATCGTCCAGGCCGCCGACTCGTAGCCCGGCGGATACCCGTAGCTGAAGAGACCGACTTCGAAGACGGCGAAGACGAGGCCGCCGAGGCGGATCCAGGCGACCCAGCGTTCCGTCTCGACGAGACGCGCGAGCTTGATCGCGTCAGGCCTCAAGGCGCTCCTCGAGCCGGCGAAGCGCCCACGAGGCATGGTCGCGCAGGAGCTCGTCGTCGTCCTCCGCGTAGTCAGCGAGCATGGCTCGATGCTCCGGACCGCCGGAGTTTCCGAGCGCGACGAGCGCGTTCCGGCGCAGGTAGCGCGGGTCGTTGCGCGGGACGTAGAGGCGGTCGTAGCGGCGCTGCAGCTCGTCACCGTCCGCCTCGAGCCACTCCACGAGCGACACCGTCGGCTCGGCCCCGGCCGGAAGGGGCTCGTCGGCACGCCGTCGCTCGACGCCGCGGTTCCACGGGCAGACGTCCTGGCAGATGTCGCAGCCGTAGACCTGCGCGTCGAGCGGGACGCGGTACTCCTCGGGGATCGGCTCCGGCGACTGCGTCCAGTAGGAGAGGCACCTGGTCGCGTCGAGCGTGCCGGGCTCGTCGAGCGCGTTCGTCGGACAGGCCTCGATGCAGAGCGTGCAGGAGCCGCAGTCGGTGGCGAGCGGCGGCGTCGGCTCGATGGCGACGTCGGTGACGAGCGTGCCGAGGACGACCCACGAGCCGTGGCGGCGCGTGATCAGGAGCGTGTTCTTGCCGTAGAACCCGACGCCTGCGCGCGCTGCGGCCTCGCGGTCGACGTGCTGGTTCGCGTCGACGAGGACGCGGTAGCCGCCGCCGAGCCGCCGGCCGAGCTCGTCGAGCCGCTCGCGGAGCACCGCGTACGCGTCCGCCCACGTGTACCGCGGCAGTCGCCCCTCCCCCGGCCCGGGGGCGGGCCCCGGCGCGTAGTAGCAGAGCGCGGCCGAGATCACGCTGCGCGCCCCGGGCAGGAGCGTCTCCGGGTGACACGACACCTCGGGCCGGGCCATCGTGAACTTCATGTCGGCGAAGAGGCCGCGCGCGCGGCGCTCCCGGATGTGCCGTTCCGTCTCCTCGTAGGGCTCGGCGGGAGCGGCCCCGACGGCGTCGAGGCCGAGCTCCGCCGCCAGCCGCTCGAGCTCGCGGGCTGTCATGGAAGGATTCTGCCCCGTGAAAGCGGTGCGCATCCACGAGGACGGCGGGCCGGAGGTCCTGCGGTACGAGGACGCGCCCGATCCGGAGGTGGAGGCCGGCGAGGTGTTGATCCGCCTGCGGGCGGCCTCCCTGAACCACCTCGACGTCTGGGTCCGCAAGGGCCTCCCTTCGGTGCCGAAGCCGCGGATTCTCGGCGCCGACGGGGCCGGGGTCGTCGAAACGATCGGCGAGGGCATCGAGGGGTTCGGGGTCGGCGATCGCGTGGTCATCAACCCCGGGCTCGAGCACGACGGCCGGATCAGCGTCGTCGGGGAGCACTTCGACGGCACGCACGCGGAGCTGATCGCGCTGCGGGCCTCGGCCGTCTACGCACTGCCGGACGAGCTCAGCTTCGAGGAGGCCGCGGCCTTTCCGCTCGTCTTCGAGACCGCGTACCGGATGCTCGTCACCAAGGCGCGGCTCGAGCCGGGCGAATGGGTGCTCGTCTGGGGGATCGGCGGCGGCGTCGCGACGGCGGCGCTCGCGATCGCGAAGGCGCTCGGCGGTCGCGTGATCGTGACGTCGCGGAGCGAGGCGAAGCTCGAGCGCGCGAAGGAGCTGGGTGCGGATGCGGCCGTGCCGACCGGGGAGGCGGCTGCGCAGGTGAAGGAGATCACGCAGGGACGCGGCGTGGACGTCGTCGTCGAGCACGTCGGCGAGGCGACGTGGGCCTCGTCGCTCCAGGTGGCGGCGCCGGGCGGCCGGGTCGTGGTCTGCGGCGGGACGAGCGGACCGAACCCACCGGCGGCGCTGCACCGGATCTGGTGGAAGCAGCTGACCGTGTACGGGTCGACGATGGGGGCGAAGGCGGACTTCGAAGGCGCCTACGAGCTCGTGCGAAGCGGGCGGGCGCGCCCCGTCGTGGACGAGGTCTTGCCGCTCGCCGAGGTGCGCGCCGCGCACGAGCGGCTGGAGGCGGGCGAGCAGCTCGGCAAGATCGTCCTCCGCATCCCGGAGTAGGCGCGCCCGGCGGCCCTCTTCTTGGTTGACGCGTCTTCTGGGGGCCCCGAAGCCCCCGCCTGCGGCTCGACGATAGCGGTCTCCGCGTCACGCATGGTGACGGCGGAGTGCCGCGAGCGTGACGGCGTGTGTCGATTCTCGCGCCCGGCGCGGCGGCTTATCAGCGGTTCGAAATGACTTCGAGCGTGTCGACCGGTCGGTTCAGACGGACGCGCGGATGAACGGCGCGTCCTGATGACGGCGCCGCCGAGTCGGCGCCTTAGCCGAAGCCGAGGATGAACTTCGCATCGTCCGACATCTTGTCGGGCGTCCAGGGCGGATCCCACGTGAGCTCCACGTCCACGTCCTCCACCCCGGGCACCTCGCGCGTGACGCGGTTGATGTCCTCCTGGATCAGCGGCCCGACGGGGCAGCCCATCGAGGTCAGGCTGTGCGTGACCTTGACCCGCGGCCCCTCGACCTCGACGTCGTAGAGCAGCCCCAGGTCGACGATGTCCATCCCGAGCTCGGGATCCTCGACCTGGCGCAGGGCCTCGATGACCTCGTCCCTCGTCGGCACCCCGCCAGTCTAGTTACGCGGCGTGCAGGTACGCACAGAGCCGCGTGTCGCGCGCGAACGGTGAGCGACCGAGCTTCGTCACGACGAAGCGCGCCTCGTCCAGCTCGACCTCGGCGCCCTCGGCCGGCGGGGCGCCGTCCCGCTCCAGGAGCTCGTAGCGGGCCCCGGCCTGCACGAAGAGGAGATGGCAGGTCGCCTGCGGCGCCTGCGCAGCCGACGTCGCCATCACCTCCTCGAGCTCGCGCACCCGCAGCTCGTGCCGTTCGGAGGCCGCTTCGGCCGCCTCGGCGCGCGCGGCGGCGGCATCGCGCTCCCGTGCGAGCTCCCGGAAACGCTCCTCAGCCTGTCTCGCGGCGGCCTCGGCCGCGTGCACGCGGGCGGACTCGTCGGATCGCTTCCGCGCGAGCTCTTCGGCACGCCGCTCGTGCTCGGCGGCCGCCTCATGGGCCGCGGCGACGGCCTCCCGCTGCTCCTCGACCGTGCGGGCGAGCTCCTTCGCCCGTCGTTCGTGCTCCCGCGCCGCCTCCTGCGCTGCCTCGATGCCCGATTGGTGCCGGCGCTCGAGGTCGGCGAGCTTGGCGTGAAGCTCCCGCACCGCCCGCTCGGCACCCTCCCGCGCCTCCCTGTCGGCGTTGCGCGCCTGCTCGAGCTCGGCCGCTGCACGCTCGCGCTCGCGCACCGCCGCCTCGGCCTGCGCGATCCGCGTGCGCTCCCGCTCGAGCTCCTCGGCCTTTCGTACCGTGCCGGCGGCCGCGGCCTCGGCGCCTTCGGCAGCGCGTGCCGCCTCCTCCCGCGCTTCCGCAAGGGCCTGCTCCAGCTCGCCCGCAGTCTCCTGAGCGGCCTCGAGGGAGCGGCGGGTGGCGTCCCGCTCGGCCGTCACCTGCTCGAGCCGGCGCGCACGTTCCTCCGCCTCGCGCCTCGCGGCGGCGAGCGACCGCTCGACCTCGGCGGCGGGAGTGGCCTCGAGTCTCGCGAGCTCCGCCTCGGCCGCGGCAAGCCGGGCCCAATGCTCTTCGAGCTGCGGCTCGATCTGAGCAAGTGGTACGTCGCCGGAGAGATGCTGGATGTCGTCCTCGACGGCCGCGTGCCCGTTCGCCTCGAGCTCCGCCGGCAGGTCGACGTCGGTGTGAGCGACCGGGCTTCGGCGCGTCGAATGGCGTCGCTCGATCTCCGCTCGGAGGCCGGTGCCGAACCCCTCCTTCGTCTCAAGCTCGATGCCGTACTGCTCGAGCAGCGCGTTCGTGAGCGCCGGCCCGGAGACATGTCCACGCTCGACCAGGATCTGGCCGAGCCGCCTGCCGGTCGTCTGCTGCGCCGCCAGAGCCTCCTCGAGGTCCTCAGCCGCCAGGAGACCCTTCTCAACGAGAAGTGCGCCGAGCGGACGCCACGTGACGCGCGTCACAGTCACAGATGCGATTTCGGGTCGACGGCTGCCGGGCTTGAGCCCATTCCCGCTCCTAGAGCGCGTTTGTACCGGGCGCGTCGGCTGTCGTCCGTGGGCTAGCGCGCGAGCGCCGGCACCGCCGCGCCGGTGCCGACGAGCTCGCCGAAGCACTCCTCGACGAGCGCATCGAACCTGCGCGGAAGCGAGCCGTCGACGCGCGCCTCGCTTCGCAGGTAGAAGAGCGTGTAGCGCCACTCGTCCGCGCGGTCGGGAAAGTCGTCCGCGCTCTCTTCGACGAGCCGCGTGAGGGCGTCGAGGTTCCAGCCGTATCCCTCGTCCGGCTGGAGCCGCTCGGGCTCGGGCGCCAGAGGGCGTTCGGCCGGCGGAGCGAGGAGAGGCTCCTGCTCCTCGAGCGCCTTCCGGCGTTCCTCGAGATCGGCGGCAGCGGTCAGGACGGCACGCTGGCGGCCGGCGATCACCTCTTCGCGCTCGGCGAGCTCGCGTTCCCAGTCCGCAAGCTCCGCCGCTCGATGCTCGAGCGCGAGCTCCCGCTCGCGGACGTCACCGTGCGTCCCGTCGCCGTCCGCGGTGACCTTCAGGTCTTCCAGCTCCGCCTCGAGCTCCGCGATCCGCGCCTCGCGGGCGGCGACGGTCGCTTCGGCTGCGGCGAGACGTGCCCAGTGCTCCTCGAGCTGCGGCTCGAGCTCGGCGAGCATGACCTCGCCGTGCCCGTCGCCGTGCGTCTCCGGCTCCGTCGAAGCCTCGCGCGGCGGGTCGGCGACGGCCTCCTTGGGCGCGGCGGGCGGCCGGCGGGTCGAATGCCGGCGCTCGATCTCCGCGCGGAGGCCCGTGCCGAAGCCCTCCTCGGTCTTCAGCTCGATGCCGTACTGCTCGGCGAGCGCGTTCGTGAGCGTAGGCCCGGAGAGATGGCCCCGGTCGACGAGGATCTGGCCGAGCCGCTTGCCGGTGGTCTGCTGTGCCGCCAGGGCGTCCTCGAGCTCCTCGGCCGTGAGGAGCCCCTTCTCCACGAGAAGCGCACCCAGCGGGCGCCAAGTGACATGGGCCGCAGTCACAGAGTCACTTTCGGCACGAGTGCCGCACGACTTGAGCCATCTCCGTCCCGAGGCGCGGTTACAGCCGCCCGGTCGGCCGGTGCAGGTGGCAGGCTTTTTTGACTCGTAATGAAGATCTTCCGGCATCCGCTAGTCGTAGGAGCAGCCCTCGCCGTGCTGAGCGGCGTGCTCGCCAGCCTTCTTATCCCGGCGCTCACGCGCGTGTGGCAAGACCGTCCACGTGAGCTCGCGCTCAAACGTTCGCTCGTCCAGCAGATTTCGAAGAGCGCCACGGAAGCCTTGCAGGATGGCGAGTCGACCGGCTTATCGACGAAGAGCACACCGGCGCATCCGGAGAAAGCCGATGTCGGGTTCATTCGGCTGCGAAGGAGGTGGGAGGTGAAGAGCGCTCGCGTGAACGCCGAGCTCACCACATACTTCCGCAAGCAGCGCGTCCTGGCCCGATGGCATGCCTTCTCGGACGCCATGATCAACTACCTCGACGCGGCCGCCCACGACAACTTCGACCCGAACGACCGCAATGGTGGCTACTTCAAGCTGCTCGGCCATTTCAAGCACCAGAAGTACGCCGATAGCCGAGCCGCGCAGTTGCGCGACCGATTGCGCGAACATCCCAGCGGGCTTCGCGGCGCCGACGATTGTCGCCCCCGTTTCTGCGCCGCCCGGCTACTGGCTGCGGAGCGCGACCAGCTCCCGCGGATCATCGTAGACGCCCATGCCGCCGGGTTCAGCCGCGGCTGGTGGATCTTCAAATAGCCCGGACTAGACGCCCGGCAAGCGCACCTCTTCGCGCCGCTCGCGGGCAAAGAAGTGGATCCCGTCGACGAAGCGCACCCAGTTGCAGCGCGTGCACATGACGAGCGAGCGCGTCCGGGCGCTGTCGGCGAGGAACTGCACGCCGCGGAGGAGATCGCCGTTCGAGACGCCAGTCGCGGCCACGATCGTCTCGCCGGGCGCGAGGTCGTCGAGGGTGAACACGCGGTTCACGTCCTCGATCCCCTGCGCGCGCGCCCGCTCGATCTCCGTTCGCGTCGTCGGCCAGAGCTGCGCCTGGAGCTCGCCGCCCAGGCAGCGGAGGGCGGCGGCCGAGATCACCGCCTGCCGCGTGCCGCCGATCCCGATCGACAGGTGGTCGTTCGTGCCGCGGATCGCCGCCGAGATCGAAGCCGTGACGTCCCCGTCCTGGATCAGCTTGATGCGTGCGCCGGCTGCGCGGATCTCCTCGATCAGGTCGTGGTGGCGCGGCCGGTCGAGGACGATCGTCGTGATGTCGTTCGTGCGCCGGCCGAAGGCCTCGGCGATCGCGCGGATGTTGTCGCCGACCGGCCGCAGGAGGTCGATCCGGCCGCGCGCGACCGGGCCGACGGCCATGCGGCGCATGTACATCTGCGGCAGCGTCGTCAGCGACTCGGGCTCGCCGACGGCGATCATCGACATCGCGCCGTTGCCGCCGCGCGCGACCACGCCGCGCCCCTCGAGCGGATGCACCGCGAGGTCGAAGCCGTCGCCGCCGCGGCCGAGCTCCTGGTCGATCGCGAGCTGCTCGGTCTCGTTCGCGGCGCCGATGACGACACGGCCGCGGATCGGCATGTCGTCGAGCGCCCCTCGCATCGCCGCGACGGCCTCGCCCTCGGCGGAGGCCTCGTCGCCGCTGCCGAGCCAGCGGGCAGCGGCGAGGGCGGCGCTCTCGGTCACGCGCGCGTAGCCCTCGCAGAGGCAGGGCCGGCGGCGGCCGGTCTCGCCCTCCGCGCGCTCCTCGGCGCTCTGGGTCACCTCCACGGAGTCCATTGTCCTAGAAGATCCCCTGAACCGGCCAGTAGCAACCTGCGGCCACGAGCGCGGCGGCCGGCAGCGTGAGGATCCACGCGGTGACGATGTTCCCGGCGACGCCCCAGCGCACCGCCGACAGCCGCTTCGTGGCGCCCGCTCCCAGCACCGCGCCGGAGATGACGTGCGTCGTCGAGAGCGGATAGCCGAAGTGCGTCGCCAGGTAGATCGTCGCGCCCGCCGAGGCCTGCGCGGCGAAACCGCTCTCCGGCTCCATCTTGAACACGCGCTGCCCGAGCGTGCGGATGATCCGCCAGCCGCCGACGTAAGTGCCGAGGCCGATCGCGAGCCCGGCGGCGACCTTCACCCAGGTCGGGATGGTCAGGCTCTCGATGTCGCCGTGCCGGTGCAGGACGAGCGCGAGCGCGATCACGCCCATCGTCTTCTGCGCGTCGTTCGCACCGTGGGTGAACGCCACCCAGGCCCCGGTCCCGAGCTGGCCGAGGCGGAAGCCACGGTTCGCGACCCCCGGGCTCAGCCAGACGAAGACCCAGTAGATGAGGAGCAGGAGCAGAAAGGCGGCGGCGAACGCGATCGCGGGCGCGGCGAGCGCGGGGATGACGACCTTGTGCGCGATCCCGTGCCAGAGCACGCCCTTCGAGCCGGATTGAGCGAGCGCGGCGCCGACGAGACCGCCGATCAGCGCGTGCGACGAGCTCGACGGAAGCCCGAACCACCATGTGAGGAGGTTCCAGACGATCGCGCCCGCCAGCGCCGCGAGCAACGTCTGCTGGGTCGCGAGGTTCGCGTCGATGAGCCCCTTGGCGACGTTCTTCGCGACGGCCGTGGTGACGAACGCGCCCGCGAGGTTGGCCACGGCCGCGACGAGCACGGCCACCCGAGGCGTGACGGCGCGGGTCCCGACCGAGGTGGCGATCGCATTCGCCGTGTCGTGGAAGCCGTTCGTGAAGTCGAAGCCGAGCGCGACGACGACGACCACGACGAGGAGGACGTCGTTCAACGATTCTTGACGACGATGGCTTCGAGGACGTCGGCCGCGTTCTCGCACGCGTCGACAGCCTCCTCGAGCGCCTCGTGAATGTCCTTCCAGCGGATGATCGAGATCGCGTCGTCAGAGGTGCGGAAGAGCTCGGAGACGGCATCGCGATTCAGCCGGTCGCCCTCGTCCTCGAGGCTGCGGAGCTCGATCAGCTGCCGGCTCGAATCCTTGAAGCCGTCGAGTCGCGCGACCGCCTCCTGGAGCTTGGACGCGGCCCGAAGGATCACGTCTCCTTGCGCCTTCGCCGCCGGCCGGATCTCCTTGACGCCGTAGCCGACGATGTTCCCGGCCGCCTCGTCGACGTGGTCGCAGATGTCGTCGAGCGCGCCGGCCAGCCGGTACATGTCGTCGCGGTCGAACGGTGTGACGAACGTGCGGTTCAAGAGGTTCACAACCTCGTGCGTGAGCCGGTCCCCCTCGTGCTCGAGGTCCTTGATGTCCCGGATCCGCTCCTGCGATCCGTTCGGCGCCTGAGCGAGCAGGTCGACGAGCGCCCGAGAGATCGCGACCGCATTCGCCGACGCCTGGTTGAAGAGCTGGAAGAACTCCTTGCGCTGCGGAACGAGGTTGATCCGCGCCATCGCCGCCCTCCTGGTCGGTAGCCGCGCGTCTTCTAACAGGTTTGCGCCGTTCGACCGTCCGAGGCTGGTGCTACCTTGGGTGCGGATGCCAATGGAAAGCCCAGTTTTCCAGGCGTTCTGTGGTGTTGGCGAGCCTGCCTTCGCAAACCGCGCCGAGCTCGAGTGCGCGAAGGTCCTCGACTACTACGGCATCCCCTGGGAGTACGAGCCGCGGACGTTCGTGCTCGCCGAGGACGAGGCCGGGCGCGTGGTAGAGGCGTTCACGCCCGACTTCTACCTGCCCGACCAGGACCTGTACCTCGAGATCACGATGATGAAGCAGTCGCTCGTGACTCGGAAGAACCGCAAGCTGCGGAAGCTGCGGGAGCGGTATCCGGGGGTCCGGATCAAGCTCTTCTACAAGCGCGACGTCGAGCGACTGGCCGAGCGATACCACCTCGAGCTGGCCTCCTGACCGCCGCCGACTCCCCGGTGGGAGAGGTCTATCTCACCGCGGAGGACATCGCCGCGCGCGTGCACGAGCTCGGCGCCGAGATCGCGTCCGACTACGTCGACCGCGAGCCGCTTCTCGTCGCCGCGCTGAAGGCGAGCCTCTTCTTCGTCACGGATCTCTCCCGATCGATCCCCATCCTCCACCACCTCGACTTCATCGAGCTCCAGGGCTACGACGGAGCGGCGACCGGCGGACACACCGGGATCCGGCTCCTGAAGGACCTCGACACCGACGTGACCGACCGTGACCTGATCGTCGTCGAGGACGTGGTCGACACCGGCCTGACTCTCCACTACCTCTGCCGCACGCTGCGCCTGCGCTCGCCGCGCTCGCTCGCGGTCGCGACTCTCCTCGACCGGCCGTACCGCCGCCTCGTCGACGAGCTACCGGTGCGCTACGTCGGCTTCACCGTCCCGGACGAGCTCTTCGTCGGCTACGGCTTCGACCTCGACGAGCGGTACCGCAACCTGCCGGACTTGCACGTGCTTCGCGCCCGCTGAGAACGCGGCAGCCTCAGCTGCCGCGCGTGACAGCGAACGCGACAGCGACGACGGCCACGACCGGCAGGATCCACGCGACTGCGAGCCTGACCAGAGAGTTGCCGAGTCGGCGCCTCATGCGAGGCGCGGTCCATGTTTGCCGCAGTTCCACCTCTCCCCCTCTCCTCAGAGAAGGCCTGGATTATCCCACCATTGCTTCCGGTTTCGCAAATTTAGGCTAGGCTAACTTTGATGTTGGCCGCGCACGCAGACGGCGTCGCCGGCGCCGCCGTCCGCGGCCGCAGCGTCCTGCAGGGCGAGCGTCGGCGCGGCTTGAGGCTCTGGCCCTTCCTGGGGCCGGCCTTCATCGCCTGCGTCGCCTACATCGACCCGGGGAACTTCGCGACCAACGTCGCCGGCGGGTCGAAGTTCGGCTACACGCTGCTCTGGGTGATCGTCGCCTCGAACCTGATGGCGATGCTCATCCAGACGCTCTCCGCCAAGCTCGGCATCGCGACCGGCCGAAACCTCCCCGAGGTCTGCCGCGAGCGGTTCTCGCGCCGGACGGCGATCGGGCTCTGGATCCAGGCGGAGGTGATCGCGATGGCGACCGACCTGGCGGAGTTCCTCGGCGCCGCGCTGGGCTTCCACCTGCTGCTCGGGATCTCGCTCTTCCCCGCCGCGCTCATCACGGGGGCGACCGCCTTCGCGATCCTCGGGCTGCAGCGCTTCGGCTTCCGGCCCTTCGAGGCGACGATCGCCGCGATCGTCGGCTTCATCGGCGTCTGCTACTTGGGCGAGCTCTTCAAGGCGAAGCCGCCGCTCGGCACGGTCGCGCACCACGCGGTGGTGCCGCAGTTCGCCGGCGGTGAGTCGGTGCTGCTCGCGGTCGGGATCCTCGGCGCGACGGTCATGCCGCACGTGATCTACCTCCACTCGGCGCTCCTCCAGAACCGGATCCGGCCCGAGAGCGACGAGCAGGCACGGAAGCTGATGCGCTTCACGCAGGTCGACGTCATCCTGGCCATGACCCTCGCAGGCCTGATCAACATGGCCATGCTGGTGATGGCCGCGAGCGTCTTCTACAAGAGCGGCCTCGTGCACGTTGAGTCGCTCGAGCGGGCGCACGAGACGCTGCGACCGATCCTCGGCGGCAGCGCGAGCACCCTCTTCGCGCTCGCCCTGCTCGCGTCCGGCCTGTCGAGCTCGACCGTCGGCACGCTTTCCGGGCAGGTGGTCATGCAGGGCTTCATCCGCCGGCAGATCCCCGTCGTCGTCCGGCGTCTTGTAACGATGCTGCCTGCCCTCGTCGTCGTCGGGATCGGCACCGACCCGTCACGGACGCTCGTGATCAGCCAGGTCGTGCTCTCCTTCGGCATCCCGTTCGCGCTCATCCCGCTCGTCCTCTTCACGAGCCGGCGCGACGTCATGGGCGTCCTCGTGAACCACCGGGCGACCACCGTGGCGGCCGTCGCCGTCGCGGGGCTCATCTCCGCGCTGAACATCTTCCTGCTCGTGCAGACCTTCAGCGGCCTGTAGGCCGTACCCAGGCTGACAAGTCTCACGTTTATGTGTTGTAATGGAGATGTAAAGACGCTGCGGCAGCCAGCGTGCACCAGGTTTCAAAGGTCGTCTCCCGACGACGCCGGCCGTCTCCCCCGGGGCGGCCGGTTGTTTCTTAGAGATATCCGAGCGGATCGACCGGCTGGCCGTTGACGCGCACCTCGAAGTGGAGGTGCGGGCCGAAGCAGTGGCCTGTGCAGCCGACGTAGCCGACGATCTGGCCCTGCGAGACGGTCTGCCCGTTCCCGGCCGCGAGCACCGACTGGTGCGCGTATGCGGTCGCGAGGCCGCGGCCGTGGTCGATCACGATCAGGTTCCCGTAGCCAGACATCCAGCCCGCGTAGATGACCGTCCCCGCCGCGGCGGCGTGAATCGGCGTGCCGTACGGGACCCCGATGTCGACCCCCTCGTGCATGCGCCCCCAGCGCATGCCGAATGGGCTCACGATCGGCCCCTGCACCGGCCAGATGAGCCCGCTCGCCGAGACGCCGCCTCCGGTCGAGTAGTCTCCGGCGGCACTCCGGGCCTGAGCGGCCTGGATCTGGGCCGTGAGCTGTGCGCTCACCTGCGCAAGCCCGTTGGCCTCGTGCAGGTACTCCCGCTCGCTCTCCCGGATCGACGCGAGGCTCTGCCGCTCCTGCCCGCGCGTCGAGACGAGGGCCTGCTGGCTCGCGAGGAGACGGTCGTGCACGGCGCGCTGCTCGCTGGTGCGCACGGCGATCGTGTGCGTCTCGGCGGCGACCCCGGCGCGAGTCTTGCGGGTGCGGGCCCGGGCCTCGGCCATGGCCGTCTTGGCCGACGCGACCTCCTCCGCGAGCTGCTGGTCATGCGAGCCGATCGTGTTCAGATAGTCGATCTGGTCGACGAGATCGGAGAGGCTCGTCGCGGCGAGGAGGACCGCGACCGTGTCGGGCCTGTCGGCTTCGTAGATCGCGACGAGGCGCCTCGCCAGCCGGCGCTCCGCCTCCCGGTACTGCGCACGGAGGAAGACGAGGCGGCGGGTCTCGAGCCGGTAGAGCTCGGTCAGCCCAGCGAGCTTCTGCCGGTGCAGCTCGAGGTCGCGCTCGAGGGCGGTGAGCCGGTCGGTCGCGCTCGACACCTGGCCCTCGAGCGTACGGATCTGACCGTTGAGCGCCGAGATCTTCGACGTCAGCACGCCTTCCTGGGCCCGCGCGCCCGCAATCCGGTCGTGCAGGGCCTGGATCCGGTCCTCGACCGCCTGCTTGCGCTGGTAGACGTCGTCTCCCGCGGCCGGTGCGGTGAGGATGAGCGGGAGGAGGAGTAGGCCGAGAGCGAGCCGTCGGGCCATAGGCGAAGGTTCGTCAGGCGGCCGGACGACCCTGCCGCGCCGACGAATCTACGCGATCTTGCAGGTTTTTTCTAGTTTCGAGGTCCCGGCTCGGGTACGAGCGGGGGTGCCGGGGGCGTGATCTCGTCCGGCGGATACGGCTCCGGAACCGGCTCGGGAGGCGTCGGCTCGCGGGCCGGCTGCGGCGGTTCGGGCGGCTCGGGGACCTCAGGCTCGAGCGCGCGCAGCGTCTGGGCGGCGCGGATGCGCAGCGGGCCGACGAGCCGGCGGTAGTCCTCGTCCGAGACCTTCCCGGTGCGGTGGTCGAACTCGAGCTCCTTGAGCGCCGCGAGCGCGCGGTCGCGCTCCTCGGCGAGCTCGAGCGTCCGCCGCTCCAGCTCGTCCTGCCGCTCGAGGCGATCGGCCGCAGGCGACGGGTCGCGCAGGAACGGGAGCGCGGCGAGCAGAACAGCCGCGACCGCGACGAGCGCCGCGATGACGAGCGCGGCCGTCATACCCGGACGAGCGCGCCCTCGGCGCGGTAGCGGGCAGCGAGCCGGCGCTCCTCGCGCGCGTCCGGCCAGAGCGTGATCAGCGACCCGAGGACGAAGACGCCGCCGGCGAGCCAGATCAGGTTCACGAGCGGCTTCACGAGCACCTTGAAGTAGACGCCGCCGCCCTTCGCGTCGATCTGGTCGGCGATCACGTACACGTCCTCGAGGGTTAGGTAGCTGTGCCGGATCGCGACCTCGTTCGAGCTCGAGCGCTCGGCCGGGTAGTAGTTCTTGCCCGGTGCGATCGTCCCGAGCGAGCGGTCGCCACGCGAGAGGAGCAGGTGCGTGCGGAGCTCGCGGGCGTTCGAGCTCTGCCCCTCCGTCGTGCCCTGGAACGCGATCGTGTAGCCGGCCACCTCCATCGACTGCCCGGGCCGGAGGCGCTGCTCGCGCACCGTCTGGTAGGCGCTCGAGCCGGCGACGCCGATCGCGAGCAGGACGACGGCGGCGTGGACGACGTACCCGCCGTAGCGGCGCCGGTTCCGCGCCACGAGCGAGCCGAACGCCGTCGGCCACGAGCCGCCCGCGAGGCTGCGGCGGGCGCGCGTGCCGCGCACGAACTCGAGGGCGATCGAGGCCAGCACGAAGACGGAGAACGTGTACGCGATCAGCCCGGGCCGCGAGGAGCCGGCGCCGAGCGCGATCAGCGCGATGCCGGTCGCGACGGCGAGGAGCGCCGGGCCGAGGAAGGCGTTCCCGAGCGCGCGCAGCGAGGCGCGCCGCCACGCGACGAGCGGCCCGATCCCCATCAGCAGGAGCAGCGGCAGCCCGAAGACACGGAGGAAGAAGTCGTAGTACGGGCGCGCAATCGTCACGGTCTGGCCGCGAACGGCCTCGGAGAGGAGCGGGAACGCGACGCCCCAGAGGATCGTCAGGCAGAGCGCGACGAGCAGCAGGTTGTTGTAGAGGAAGGTCGCCTCGCGCGAGACGAGCGACTCGAGCCGCGTCCGGGCGCGCAGCATCGGCAGTCGCGCGAAGACGAGCGCGAGCGAGCCGGCAGTGACGGCGCAGATGAATCCGAGGAGCCACGGCCCCACCTTGCCCTGCGCGAAGGAGTGGATCGAGTTGATGACGCCGGAGCGCGTGAGGAAGTCGCCGAAGATCGCGAGGCAGAACGCGAGGACGACGAGGAGCATGTTCCAGACCTTCAGCATCCCGCGCTTCTCCTGGATCATCACCGAGTGCAGGAACGCCGTCGCCGCGAGCCACGGCATCAGCGCGGCGTTCTCGACCGGATCCCACGCGTAGTAGCCGCCCCACCCCACCTCGACGTACGCCCAGTGCGCGCCGAGGAGCTGGCCGACGCCGAGGAACGCCCAGGCGAGGAGCGTCCAGCGGCGCGTGACGACGATCCACATCTCGTCGCCGCGGCGCGCGAGCAGCGTCGCCATCGCGAACGCGAACGGGACGGAGAGCCCGACGTAGCCGAGGTAGAGCATCGGCGGGTGGATGAGCATGTACGGGTTCTGGAGGCTCGGCGTCAGGCCGAGCCCGTCCGGCGGCGCCATCTGCGTGTGGAACGGGCTAGCGATCGCGACGACGAGGAAGGCGAAGAAGGCACCGATCGTCCCGAGAATCGGCACGACCCAGGCGAGGAGGTCCTGCCCCGCGCGTCGCGCCGCGAGCACGGCGATCGAGGAGTAGCCGGTCAGGACGAGGAGCCAGAAGAGGAGCGAGCCCTCCTGACCGCCCCAGAGCGCCGAGAGCCGGTAGCGCGCCGGGAGGCCGACGCTCGTATGCTCGGCGACGTACGTGAAGGTGAAGTCGTGGCGGAGGAGGGCGGCGACGAGGACCGCGGTGGCGATGGCGGTCGCGCCGAAGCCGGCGAGGAGGGCGTTCCGCGCGGAGAGCGCGAGCCGTTTGCGGCGGCGGAGAGCCGCGTAGCCGCCCGCAAGCGCGGCGTAAGCCAGGCAGCCGAAGGCCACGAGCAGCGCGGCGCGGCCTAGAGGCGCCATTGGCTCAGCTCTTGGCCGTGTACTTCGAGGGGCACTTCGTCACGAGCGTGCCGGGGACCGCGACGAATCGTCCGTTCCGGAGGTGCCCGTCGACGACGATGTCACGCCCCGTGCGGAAGAGGTCGGGCTTGGAGCCGTGGTAGACGACGCGGGTGCTGGCGGTTCCGTTGACGTCGCGGACGCGGAAGCGCATTCCCGCTGTGCTATGGGACTGCCCGACGACGGGGCCGACGACCTTGCCGACGAGTGAGACGCGCTCGGTGTGCCCGGCGAGCTGGCTCGGCCTCAGCGACGGCGTGCCGCCGCCGGCGAGAGCGGTGTAGACGAGGAAGATCGCCAGGACCCCCGCGACCGAGAGCGCGACGACGAGCCGAACCGGGCTCCGTTTCCCGCCCACGCGGGCGATTTTAGCCGCGTAGGCGCCGCTTGCGGTGCCGTCCTCAGCCGCGCGGGCTTTGCCCGTGCGGCCGTCTGAAACGACCGGTCGAGCCGCCTGAGGTGTCCGGTGCGGTTCTAGGCTTCTCGGGAGGGCGCTTCGCGGCGGTCCGGGATCCGGTAGCCGTGGTCGTGGCAGAGCGACCCGGGCGCGTCCTCGGTAAGCGCGTCGCAGTAGCCCTTGCCGTAGGCCGCGCGCATGAAGGCCGCGACGACATCGATGTTCCAGTCCGTGATCTCGCCGGCCTCCCGCCAAAGATCCGAGAGGCGGAGGTCGATGTCGAGCTCGAGTAAGTCGATCCGCGAGGGCCGCTTCGCCATTGGAGGCAGGGTAGGAATCCCATCGGACGGCAGGCTGTGCGCTAGCGTGCGCCCACATGGGCGAGCTGAAGTTCGGGCCGGCGCGGGTGCCCTCGCAAGAGAGCCCGGAGGCGGCGGTCGAGATCCTCCTCAAGCGTGGTTACACCGCCTGCGAGATCGACTTCGAGGGCCGCTTCTGGATGGACTACGACTTCGCGACGCGGCTGGGCGAGCTCGCGCGCGAGCACGACATCGCGCTGTCCGTCCACGCGCCGATCGCCGGATTCATGGGCCACGCCGAGCGCGGCAAGAAGCTCAACATGGCCGTCGGGATGCTCGACCACTCGGCCGGGATCGCGAAGGCGGCCGCCGCGGAGCTCGTCGTCTTCCACCCGGGCTTCCTGCTCGGCCGCACGCGCGAGGAGGCGCTCGACTCCGTGTGCGAGCAGCTCGGCGAGCTCCGCGCCCGCCTGGAGAAGAAGGACCGCGCGGTGCCCTTCGGCGTCGAGGTGATGGGCCGCGTCCGCGAGCTCGGCACCGCCGAGGACGTGTTCGACATCTCGCGCCGCTGCGGCTGGGTGCGCCCCGTCCTCGACTTCGCCCACATGCACGCCACCTCGGACGGCGCGTTCACGAGCGTCGAGCCCTTCCTCGAGGCGCTCGAGGCCGCGGACGACGTCCTCCCGCCCGGCGCGCCCTTCCACATCCACTTCTCCGACATCGCGTTCGCGAACCGGAACGAGACGAAGCACCTGACCTACGGCGAGGGCACGCTACGCGCCGAGCCGCTCGGCGAGGCGCTTGCGCGCTTCGAGCGCCCGGCGACGGTGATCACCGAGTCGCCGGACGAGGCATCACATCAGGCGATTCGCGCCGCTCTCTTCGCCATCGTCGGCGAGAGCTCCGCCCACCGGGCCTCGTAGGGCGCGGCCTCCTCTTCGCGGCCGCGCTCCTTCAGGAACTGCGAGAACGTCCACAGCGGCTCGATCGCGAAGAGCTTGAACGACGCTGCCGCGTCGACGGCCTCGCGCATCAGCTGCTCCGCCTCCTCGTCCCGACCCTGCGCGGCGCGGACGACGCCAAGGGCCAGCGTCGTCGTGATCAGCGACGTCGCGTCCTCCGCGCCGACGGTCTCCAGCGCGCTCAGCGCCAGCCGCTCCGCCTCCTCGACCCGGCCCGTGCGCACGAGGAGCTGCGCCAGGCGGCGCTCGACTTCGCAGAGGAACGCGCGGTCGCCCATCGGCAGGAGGATCCGCATGGATTCGCGGTACAGCCGTTCGGCCGTGATGTCGTCGCCGCGCCGCTCGGCCACGCGCGCCAGCATCATCCGCGCGTGCGCGGCGTACTGGGCGACGCCGAGCTCGTCGAAGAGGCGCCGCGACTCCGAATAGGCCACCTCGGCCTCGTCGATCTCCTCGCGCAGCAGATGCAGTGAGCCGTCCGTTGCCAGGGCCGACGCGCGCGCGCGGATGCTCCCGCTCTCCTCGGAGAGCGTCAGGGCCCGCCGGACCAGCTCCTCGGCGCGGTCGAGCTCGAGCCGCGTGAGGTAGGCCATCGCGAGGCCCTGCGCCGCGAGCGTCTGGAGATCCTTGCGGTCGGCGACGGTGGCGACAAGGAGCGCCTGCTCCATGTACTGCAGGTCCTCCTCCGACTCGCCGAGCCAGCCGGAGACGTGGGCACGCGTCTGGAGCGCCTCGAACTGCGCGAGCGCGTGGCCTTCGTCGGCGAGCTTCTCGAGCGCCTCGTCGGCGAGCTCGCGCGCGCGAATCGCGTCCGCGCTCTGGTTCAGCGCCACCTCGGCGAGCGCGGTCAGCGCCCGGCCGTGGAGCTGCCGGTCCTGCGCCTCGGCGGCCGCGGCGCGCACGTCCTCCATCTCGACGCCGACGGCCGGGTAGTCGGCGAGGCGCCAGGCCGCCCGCGCGGCGAAGTAGCGACGCTCGAGCGTCGGCGCGAGCTCGACGGCCTGGAGGAGGACCCGGCGCGCGGTCTGGAAGCTCTCGCGCGAGAGCGCGCGCCGGCCTGCGGCCTCGAGCGCCTCGGCGGCGGTCTGCGCCAGCTCCGGCGGGCAAGACCCGTCGAGCTCGATGTAGATCGAGCACGCCTGCTCCAGGTGGTAGGCGCGGATCTCGAGCAGCTCCTCCCCCGTTCGCTCGGCGAGCCAGTGCGCGAAGGCCTCGTGCAGCTCGGCGCGCGCCGCCTTCGCGAGCGTCGAGTACGCGACCTCGCGGATCAGGACGTGCTTGAACCGGTACGCGCGCTCGCCGGAGATCGTCGACCGCGGCTCCTCGAGGACGAACTCGCGGAAGAGCAGGTCGTCGAGGAGCCGGTCGAGGCCCTCGAGGTCGGGCGCGAGCCTCTCGACCGCGCTCGGCCAGAAGATCCGGCCCATCACCGAGGCGCGCTGGAGCAGCGTCTTCTGCGGCGGCTCGAGCCGGTCGATGCGCGCGGCAATGAGCGCCTGGAGCGTGTCGGGGATCAGGCCCGCGGGACGCCCGTCCCCGTCCTCCTCGACGAGCATCCGGATCGTCTCCTCGACGAAGAGCGGATTCCCTTCCGTCTTCTCGAGCACTAGCTCGCGCACGTCGTCGGGCAGGTGGTGTGCGGAGAGCAGCTCGTCGGCGAGCTGCTCGCTCTCGGTGGGCGACAGCGGCTCGAGCTCGATGGCGGTCGCGCGCAGGCGGCCGCCGCCCCAGTCGGGCCGCACCTCGAGCAGGTCCGGCCGCGCGAGGCAGACGAGCAGGAGCGGCGCGTCGCGCACCCAGGCGGCGAGGTGCTCGACGAGCTCGAGTAGCGGCTCCTCGGCCCAGTGGATGTCCTCGAAGACGAGCACGAGCGGCTGCACCTCGGCGAGCTTCTGCGCCCAGGTGCGCGCAGCCCACGCGAGCTCCTCGCGGCTCCGCTCGCCCTCGACTGCGGCGAGGATCCCCGAGGCGAGGCCGAGCAGGTCGGCGACGGCCTCGACCTCGCAGCTCGCACGGAGCTTCTCGAGCGCCTCCTCGTTGTCGTCGTCGTCGTCGATCCCCGCCGCCGACTTGACCATCTCGGCGAGCGGCCAGTACGTGATCCCCTCCCCGTAGGGCAAGCAGCGGCCGGCGAGCACGGTGGACCCTTCGAGCGTCGAGGTGAACTCGCGCGCGAGCCGGCTCTTGCCCACGCCGGGGTCGCCGTAGATCGTGAACAGGTGCGTGCGCCGGTCGCGGACGCTCCGCGCGTAGGTGTTCTCGAGGAGGTCGAGCTCGGCGTCGCGGCCGACCAGCGGCGCCTGTATCTGCGGCCGCGCGACACCGTCGGTCGCGCAGACCACGCGCCAGGCCCAGAGCGGCGTGTCGCGTCCCTTCAGCTCGAGCGGCCCGACGTCCTCGGTGACGATCCGGCCGATAGTGAGCCGGTACGCGCCCGGCCCGATGAGGATCTGGCCGGGCTCCGCCATCTGCTGGAGCCGCGCCGCGATGTTCACCGCCTCGCCGGTCGCGAAGGTCGAGTCGGAGTCGTCCGCGACGACCTCGCCTGCCTCGACGCCGATCCGCACCTCGACGCCCAGGTCGGCCATCGACTCCTGGATCGCGAGCGCGGCGCGAACGGCCCGGTCCGCGTCGTCCTCGTGCGAGCGCGGGATGCCGAAGGCGGCCATGACGGCGTCGCCGGCGAACTTCTCGACGGTACCGCCGTGGGTCTCGATGCAGCGCGCGACCTGCTCGAAGAAGCGCGTCACCCGCCGGCGCACGATCTCGGGGTCGCTCGCGGCCACGAGCCGCGTCGACTCGACGAGATCGGCGAAGAGGACGGTGGCGAGCTTCCGCTCCACCCGCCCAATTCTATGGAGAGGGAGGGGCCGCACCGAGCGGCGCGGCCCCTCCGAATTGCTTCGTTACCCGATGCCGACCGCCGAGCGCGGCACCTTCGCCAGCACCTGCTGCTGGTAGTAGACGGGCCCACCTTCGTCCGCCGTCGCCCCCGGGAAGGGATAGTGCGTCGAGACCATGAGGCCGTAGACGTTGTCGGCCGACATGGCGAGGCCGAAGTAGTCGCCGATGAACGTCAGCGGGCACGGATCCCTGTGGGCCGGGCACGAGATCTGCCCGATCCCGTCCACGTGCTGGAGCGGCTGCTCCGGATCCCACTGGAACTCCTGGATGCGGACGTTGCCGCCGACCCGCGCTGGGCCGGATCCGGTGTCGCGATACGCCTGCATCGACGTGTCGATGCAGAAGTTGACCCTGCCCGGGTGCGCGATGCTCGGGTCGCCGCTCTCACAGGGCCGGCGCCGGTCGTAGAAGGCGACTGCCACTCCGCCTCCCGGACCGGCGGCCACGGACGGCTGGAACTGGTCGGTCGGCGCGACGGCGTCGACGTTGTCGTTCACGAGCTCCGGATCAGACCACGTCTCGCCGAAGTCCTCCGAGTGCGAGAAGTAGACGTCGAACTGCGTTCCGTCCCAGTTCTCCCACGTGAGGTACGCGTGGCCGGCGTAGGTCGGACTCGCGACGAAGCTCTCGACGATGCCGTCTCGGAAGCGCGTGTTCGGAAGCGACGAGCCCGGGAAGATGCCGACGTCGGGCACGGCGAGGGCGAACGGCGCCCAGCTGCGGCCGCAGTTGGTCGAGTGCGTCACGTAGATGTTCGACGCCTTGCCGCTCGGCGGGAACGAGACGAGCGCGGCATAGACGGTGCCGTCGGCGCCGACCGAGTCGTAGACGTACGTCGTCCCCGGCGAGACCTGCGACGGCGCCGACAGCGTCCGGGCCGGCTCGAAGGTGTCACCGCGAGTGCGCGAGATGGCGTAGCGCACCTTCACGGCCGAGCCGTTGAAGACCGCCCACATCGCGTAGACGGTGTCCTTGCACGGGCTCGATGCGAAGTGGTCGACCGCGACCCACTGCTTGTCCTCGACGTGACCGAACGCGAGGCTCGACTGGTTCGGTGACTGCTCGAGCGGCCGACCACGGTTTCCCTTGATCCATGTGCGCCCGTAGTCGTCGCTGTACGAGAGCATGATCGCCGCGTTCGGGTGCAGGTTCGTCCAGTAGGCGTTGAACGGCAGCGTCACCTGGTAGGCCCTGTGCTTCGTGTCGAAGTCGACGTTCGGGTCCGTGTTATTGGTCCAGGTAGGCGGTGAGGCCGTCGTGCCGTTCGTGAGGCAGTCGTACCCCTGCACCACGTTGTCTCCGGCGGGCGTCCCGCCGAGGATCGTGTACGAGCCGAGGTAGAAGTTGTAGAACGTCGAGTAGATGTCGAAGAAGAACTTCGACGTCCCGACGAGGTTCTCCGTGCCGGGGTCGTTCGCGATCCACGACTCGGAGCGGTTCGTGTACGTCCCTGTCACGCACGTGCTCGTGTCGGGAATGCCGCTCGGCGTGTCCGCGAAGCCGCCGCCCCTGACCGGCGAGCTGGCGACCGCGTTCGTGCCGACGTAGTCCCAGGCGGCGGAGGCCGACGTGGCGCCCACCAGCGCCCCGAGCACGGCGAGCGCGAGGATCAGTCGTCTCACTGCTCTCCCCTTTCTCGTGCGAGCTGTGGCGATGTCCTACCACATGAGTGCGCGTTTCGCGAGCGCCGCTTAGCATCCCCGCCGTGCTCGACCCGAAGGTCTTCAAGGCATACGACGTCCGCGGGATCTATCGCGACGAGCTCGACGAGGAGGGCGCGTATGCGATCGGACGCGCCTATGCGGAGCAGTTCGAGCCGCGGAAGATCGCTGTCGGCTGGGACATGCGCGTCTCGTCGCCGGCGATGGCGACGGCGGCGATCCGCGGCGCCGCGGAGGCCGGAGTGGACGTGCTCGAGCTCGGGATGGTCGGCACGGAGATGGTCTATTTCGCGGTCGGCGACCTGGGTCTCGACGGCGGCATCGAGGTCACCGCCTCGCACAACCCGAAGGAGTACACCGGCATGAAGATCGTCCGCCGCGGTGCCCTGCCGGTCGGCGGCGAGTCGGGGCTCCTGGAGATCCGCGACCGCGCCCTCGACCCCTCCAAGCAACGGTCTGTTGCAAGGCCTGGGAGGGTCGAGCGTTACGACGTCTGGCCAGCCTTCGTCGAGCGCGTCCTGTCGTTCGTGGACGTGGACGCGATCCGGCCTCTCCGCGTCGTGATCGACGCCGCGAACGGGATGGCCGGCGCGATGCTCCCGCCGGTCCTCGAGCGGCTGCCGGTCGACGCCGTGCGCTGCTACTTCGAGCCCGACGGCACCTTCCCGAACCACGAGCCGAACCCGCTCCTGCCGGAGAACCGGGAGTTCATCGTCCGGAAAACGCTCGAGGAGAACGCCGACCTCGGAATCGCCTTCGACGGCGACGCCGACCGCTGCTTCTTCGTCGACGACACCGGCGAGTTCGTCCCGGGCGACTTCGTCACGGCGCTCCTCGCCGAGTCGATCCTCGAGAAGGAATCGGGTGCGAAGGTGATCTACGACCTGCGCGCGAGCTGGGCGGTGCCGGAGACGGTCGAGCGGGCCGGCGGCGTCCCGCTCGTGAACCGCGTCGGGCACGCGTTCATCAAGCACCGGATGCGCAAGGAGGACGCCGCTTTCGCCGGCGAGGTGTCGGGGCACTACTACTTCCGCGACTTCTCGCAGGCGGACTCGGGCGTCGTCCCCTTCCTGCTCGTGCTGGAGCTCGTGTCGCGAAAGGGCCGGAAGCTCTCGGAGATCCTGCGCGCCTACCGCGAGCGCTACTTCATCACCGGCGAGCTGAACACGCCCGTTGCGGACGTGCCGCTGAAGCTCCAAGAGCTGAAGGAGCGCTTCGGCCAGGAGGGCGAGGTCTCGCACCTGGACGGGATCTCCGTGGACGCCGCGGACTGGCACATGAACGTGCGGCCGTCGAACACGGAGCCGCTCCTGCGGCTGAACCTCGAGGCCCGCTCGCGCGAGCTGATGGAGCGAAAGCGCGACGAGGTGCTCGACGTCATCCGGGCGTGAGGCCGCCGTTCAAGTTCAAGGCGCGAACGCGCGTCGGCTTCTCGGACACGGATGCCCAGGGGATCGTCTACTACGGGCGCTACCTGCCCTATGTCGACCTGGCTCGGGTGGAGTACCTGCGCAAGCTCGACCTGCTCCGCCCGGCCGCGCTGGCCGGCTTCGAGTTCGTCATGCGCGCGTGCTCGCTGGAGTACCTCGCGCCGGCGATCTTTGACGACGAGATCGACGTCTACATTCGCCTCGCCCGCTTCGGCCGCACGAGCGAGACCTATGAGTGCGCCGCCTACCGTGTCCCGGACGACGTGCTCATGGTGACGGCGACCCTGACGCTCGTCCTCGTCGACCTCGAGGAGCGCCGCGCGGTCCCGATCCCGGACGCATACCGGGAGCGCGTGCGCGCCTTCGAGGGCGGCGACCTCCAGGAGTGAGCGCCGTCGCGGGCGAGGTCGAGCGGATCCTCGCCGCCGGCGGGGACGCGGACGACGCTCTCCGCGCGGTCGTGGAGGCGCTCGTCGAGCGGGGCGGCTGCGCCTGGGCCGCGATCTCGTTCGTCGAAGAGGGCGAGCTCGTTCGGGGCCCCTGGGCGGGCGAGCCGCACGAGGCGCGGCGGGTCGCGGTGCCGGTCTCCTACCGCGGCGAGCGTGTAGGGGAGCTCGCCGTCGTGGGGCCGGTCGACCGTGTGGAGCTCGAGCGCCTGGCCGCGCTCATCTCCGAGCACGTCCTCATCGGCTGGGACACAGGCGGCGAGCGCTGGGCGCCGTGAGGAGCCGCGCCGTCACCGCCGTGCAGGCGATCCTCGTGGTGAACGCGCTCCCGGCCTTCGTGAACCTCATGTCGATTCCGGACCGAACCGACCGCTGGTTCGTCTGGACGGTGCAGCCGGCCGCGAACGCGCGCGTGCTCGGCGTGATGTACGGCAGCGCGTGCCTGCTCGGGCTCCTCGGCTATGCGGCGCGCACGTGGGCGCGTCAGCGAGCGACCTTCGTGGTCGTGGCCCCCTTCGCGGTGGCCGCGACGATCGTGACGCTGGTCACGCTGAAGCCCTTCCGCGCGCACCCGTGGTACGAGCTCGCCTACTGGCTCCTCATGTACTCGATCCTCTTCGTCCTCGTGCCCGCCACCTTCGTGGTGGAGGAGCGGAGGCAAGGCGGCCGGCTGCCGGTCGAGGAGCCGTTCGACCCGGCCGGGCGGGCCGCCGTCGCCCTCCTCGCGGCGCTGCTCCTCACGGCCGGGATCGGCCTCCTCTTCGAGCTCTCCTACGCGACGCGCCTGTGGCCGTTCGCGATCACGCCGCTCGTCGCGCGCATCCTCGGCGTCTGGCTCGGCTGCCTCGGCCTCGCGCACGCCTGGGTCGTCTGGGACGGCGACCGGCGTCGTGCCCGCGCGCTTCTTCTCTCGATCCCGCCGACCGGCGCGCTGCTTGCGCTCGTTCCGCTGCTCCATTGGGACGACCTTCGCGACGGCGCAACCGGCGCACGCGTCGCGTACCTGCTCCTCGCGGGCGCGATGACCTTGCTCCCGCTCTGGGCTCTCGCGCAGCCGCGGGCCCGCCCAGGTCCTCGCCGGGCGGGCGACGCGGCCGCTGCATCCCCTCCCCCCTTCTCGTTGTAGTCAGATCGGCGCGAAACGCCATCCCTCGACCGAGCTAACCCACCCTTTCGAGGGATGATCCCTCGCCCGAGGGACGTGGCTCGGAAAGCCGCTTGGGGAGCGGCTTAACCGGTTCTTATCGGCTTCGCGCCGACAGGCGCCGATCCCTCGATCGAGGGACTACGACGACCGAGGCACCGCTTGCGGTGCCGCCATCAGGACGTGCGGGCTTCGCCCGCGCGTCTGTCTGAGATGACCGGTCGACACGCCGACCGTGAGGTCCTACGACGGCGTAACCCGATAGGCGTCGAAGACGGCGTCGATGTTGCGGAGCGCGTTCAACAGCGAGCGCAGCGCGTTCACGTCGCCGACCTCGGCCGTGTACCAGTTCTTCGCGAGCTGGTCGTCGACGACGCCGCCGTAGGAGACGATGTTCGCCCCGTGCTCGGCGAAGGTGCGCGCAACGTCCTCGAGCAGGCGCGGGCGGTCCCACGAGTCGACGGCGATCTGCACACGGAAGCTCTTCGTCGCGCCGCCGTCCCACTCGACCGGCGTGAAGCGCTCCGGATTGCGCATCAGCGCCCGGACGTTCGGGCAGTCCTTGCGGTGAACAGTGATCCCCTTGCCGAGCGAGATGTAGCCGACGATCGCGTCGCCGGGCACCGGCGTGCAGCACTTCGCGACGCGGATGAGCACGCCGTCGGCGCCGACGACGTTGATGCCGACGCTCTCGCTCGTGACGGTGCTCCGCTCCTTCGGCGTCTTGAGCGGAACCGCCTCCTCCTGCGCCACCTGGTCGGTCTTCAGACGCTGGAGCACCTTGTTCACGATCGAGTTCGCCGTCAGCTTCCCGGAGCCGAGCGCGAGGTAGAAGTCCTCGGCCTTCTTGAAGCCGCTCTCGCGGATCACCTGCGCGAGCACGGCGGAGCCGGCGAGCTTGCGGTACGGGAGCTTCTGCGCCTTCAGCGCCTGCTCGAGGGACTCGCGGCCCTTCTGCTCGGTCTCCTCGCGCGTCTCGCGGGAGAACCACTGACGGATCTTGTTCCGCGCCCGAGACGAGGCGGCGAGCGAGAGCCAGTCGCGCGACGGCCCGCGGCCCGACTTCGAGGTCAGGATCTCGACGATGTCGCCGCTCCGGATCCGGTAGTGGAGCGGCACGATGCGTCCGTTCACCTTCGCGCCGACCGTGCGGTGGCCGACGTCGGTGTGCACCGCGTACGCGAAGTCGATCGGCGTCGCTCCGGCCGGGAGCGTCTTCACCTCGCCCTTCGGCGTGAAGACGTAGACCTCGTCGCCGAAGACGTCCATGCGGAACGTCTTCATGAACTCGCGCGGGTCGGCCTCGTCGGTCTGCGCGGTCGTGTCCATGAGCTGCTTCACCCACGCCGCCCACTCGGGGTCGCGCCGCCGGCCGCGGGGCCCCTTGTAGAGCCAGTGCGCGGCGATCCCGAGCTCGGCGATCTCGTGCATCGCGCGCGTCCGCACCTGGATCTCGAGCGGCCGACCCTCCGGCCCGATCACCGTCGTGTGCAGCGACCGGTAGCCGTTGAACTTCGGCATCGCGATGTAGTCCTTGAACCGGCCCGGCATCGGCTTCCAAAGCGAGTGGATGAGCCCGAGCGCGCCGTAGCAGTCGCGCGTCCCCTCCTCCCCGGAGCGCTCGATCACGACGCGCATCGCGGTCAGGTCGTAGATCTCGTTGAACTCGCGGCCGCGCTTGGCCATCTTGTCGTAGATGGAGTAGAAGTGCTTCGCGCGGCCCGAGATCTCGGCCGGGATGTCGACCTTGTCGAGCTCGGCCTGGAGGACGGCGCCGGCCTCGCGGACGTGCTCCTCGCGGTCGGCCCGCCGCTCGGCGACCATCGTCTTGATCTCCTCGTACTTGCGCGGGTGGAGCGTCGCAAAGGCGAGGTCCTCGAGCTCCCACTTGAGGGCGTGGATACCGAGCCGGTGAGCGAGCGGCGCGTAGACCTCGAGCGTCTCGCGCGCCTTCTGGAGCTGCTTCTGCTTGCCGAGATACTCGATCTGGCGCAGGTTGTGGAGCCGGTCGGCGAGCTTGATCAGGATGACCCGCTCGTCCTCGGCCATCGCCACGATCATCTTGCGGTAGTTCTCGGCCTCGGCCTGCTCGCGGCTCTGGAACTGGACGCGCGTCAGCTTGGTGACGCCGTCGACGAGCCGCGCGACCTCGTCGCCGAACTCGGAGCGCACCTCCTCGAGCTCCGTTTGCGTGTCCTCGACGACGTCGTGCAGGAGCGCGGCGGCGAGCGTCTGCTCGTCGAGGCGAAGCTGCGCGCAGATCTTGGCCGCCCCCCACGGGTGGTGGATGAACGCCTCGCCGGAGCGCCGCTGCTGACCTTCGTGGGCTCTTGCGGCGAACCGGAACGCGCGCGCGAGCAGGTCGCGATCGACCTCCGGGTTGTAGGCGGCGACCTCCTCGAGCAGCTCGTCGACGAGGTTCTGATGCGCTTCGTGAGCCTCGAGAACGGCCATGAATCAAGTGTACTCCGGGGTTTCGGGCACGAATCCTCCCCCTTTTCGTGGATCCCGGGCAGGAGGCGGCCGGTCGATACAGAACCCGTGACGACCTTGCTCCGGAATCGCCGCCAAGAGCGCAAGGCCGCGCAGCTCGCGCGTTTGCTCCTCGCGCTCGACGCGATAGCCGGCGCGGAGCGCGCCTGGCGGCCGCGCCGCGTCGTGCGGTTTTCGGTCGGCGCTAGCCGCTAGCGCAGAAGGCCGCGCAGCCAGCGGCCCAATCTGATCCAGAGTGGAGCTGGTCGAGCACCGGCCGGCCAACCGCCGCTCCACGGGTCGGAGACGCTCATGTCGGGCCCTCTCGGGCGTAGCCGCGTGTCTGCCTCTCTCCTCAGAGCCTTCCTCTCGCGAGCACAGTAAGCCAGAAGCCAACCTCGCCGACCAGGCACGGGATTGCCAGTCGGAAGCAAAAGGCGAGCACACGGATCTGCCGGGCGTTGAACTCATGCATCGACTCGTACTGGAGCGCGACCTCACGAAGCGTCTCGGCAGCGCCGACGGGACCGTCTCCGCTTCGTGTTCGAAGAAGCTCAGGATCGCTCGCGCCCTCAGGCTGAACCGCAGTCTGAACGGGAGAAGGATCGTCAACGACAGCAACGAGACCGCGATAAACGATCCCAGCGCAGCGGTCGTGAAGAGACGACGTGCAGCGGCGAGCTCGCGCCACGTGTGAGTGCCTGGCCGCCCAAGAACGACGTCACGAGGGCGGTCGCAGCAAGGATCGTTCCGGCGCGTGACCGCAAGCTCTCGACGGTCGCTGCTTGATTGTCGATCGCGCGGATCGAGGCCTCATAAGCGAGCTCGTACGGCTTGTCGGAGACGGCGTGGATGCCCACGCCTCCGACTGTTACGCAGCGGCGGCCAAGGGCGGCTCCGTGAGCAGATTTCGGAACGCTTCCGACTCTAAGAGGTGACGTTTCGGCGCGCCGTCGCCGACTCCGAGCTCGTCCAGCACACGCGCGAGCTCGGATGGAGGCGCCTGCCACGCGCGCTCGAACCGGGCCACCAGGTCGGGGTACGCCTCCGGGGTCTCGAAGAGCCGCTGGACGACGAGCTGCGGTGCGACGGTGCCGTTCCAGTGGTTCTCCTCGAGCCGGAAGACGACGTCGTACCGGCCGACGCGCCGGTAGCGGTCGAGCTGCGGGCCGAGCCGGAACGCGATCGCGCTCCCGGCGTCGTGGCCCGTCTCCTGCCGGACCCGGAAGCGCAAGTGCTTCCCCTCGCCCACCGCCGAGAGCTCGGCGAGCTCGCACCCCGGCGCGAGCAGCGTCACCGGGGGGTTCCCGAGGCCGAACGGCGCCAGCCGGCGCAGCTCCGCGCAGACCTCGAGCGTGAGCCTCCGCCCGCGCGGCACCACGGCGTCCACGTGCACCACCGGCCGCAGCGCCTCCTCCGGCAGGACGGCGTCGGAGTGCGCGGCGAACGCCTCCGCGAAGGCGTCCACTCGCCCCGGCTCGATCGAGAGGCCCGCCGCCGCGCGGTGGCCGCCGAACCGGTCGAGCTCCGCCGCGCATGCAGCAAGCGCGGCGTGCAGGTCGAACGCCGAGATCGACCGGCCCGATCCCTTCCAGAGGTCGTCGGTGCCGGCCACGAGCACGACCGGCCGGTGGAAGCGCTCCACGAGCCGCGACGCGACGATCCCGATCACGCCTTCGTGCCAGCCCTCGTTTGCGAGCACGTATCCGCGGCGGGCCCGGCGCGCGTCCGGCCACGACTCCACCTGCGCGAGCGCCTCGCGCAGGATCCGCTCCTCGACCGCCTGCCGCTCGCGGTTCAGCGTCTCGAGCTCCGCCGCGAGGCGATCTGCCCGCGCCGCGTCGTCGGTGAGCAGGAGCTCGAGCGCGGTCGCGGGGTGGCCGAGACGGCCGGCCGCGTTGATCCGGGGCGCGAGCCGAAATCCGATCGACGCCTCGTCGAGCGCGGCCGGGTCGACGCGCGCCGCCTTCATCAGCGCCCGCAGGCCGGGCTTCCGCGTCCGCGCGAGCGCCCGCAGCCCCGCGATCGCGAGCGAGCGGTTCTCGCCCACGAGCGGCACGACGTCCGCCACCGTGGCCAGCGCGACGAGGTCGAGATGCCGGCGCGGCCCCTCGGACTCCGCCCCGAGCAGCGCCTGCGCGAGCTTGAAGACGACGCCGGTGCCGCACAGGTCCGGGAACGGGTACTCCGACGGCCGGGTGGCGACGAGCGGGCAGTCGGGCAGTCGGTCGCCCGGCTGGTGATGGTCGGTGACGACGACCTCGAGCCCGAGTTGCTTTGCCTCCGCGACCTCCTCCACGGCGGTGATTCCGCAGTCCACCGTCAGGACGAGCCCGCACCCACCTTTCGCGAGACGCGCCAGCGTCTCGCGATTCACTCCGTAGCCTTCGTCGAAGCGGCTCGGCAGGTGCCAGGACACGTCCGCGCCGAGCTCGCGCAGGGTCAGGACGGCGAGCGCGGTCGCGCAGATCCCGTCCGCGTCGTAGTCGCCGTGGACGCAGATCGCCTTGCCGGCCGCGATCGCGCCGCGGATCGCCTCGCACGCCGCGGCCATGTCCCCGAGCGCGAACGGGTCGTGCAGCGGCTGCTCGCCGGCCAGGAACGCCAGCGCCTCGCCGGGGTCGCCGTAGCCGCGCCGGACGAGAACGCTTGCCGTGATCTCGCTGAGCCCGAGCTCGCGGGCGAGGAGGCTCGTCTCCCGGTGCGGGCACGGACGGATCGTCCACGTGCCCTCGTGCACGCCTCCGACCGTACGGAGGGCGTCGGACGGAGAACGACGAGTGCGCCCGAGTCGGGCGCGTTACCTCGTCAAAATCTGTGTGCCGAAACTGCATCGGAAGCGTCGCAGCCCGAGGCGCCGGCGGATAGGCGGCAGGCACCCGAAGCGAGGTGTGGCGAGCCGTACTACTCGTGCGGGAGCTTCACGCCGAGCAGCGTCAGCGCGACCCCCGCCACGAGAATCGCGACCGCGGCGCCGAGGATCACGCGCGGATGCCGGCTTTCCCGGAAGTGCTGGTAGCCCACCCGCCCCCAGAGGACGAGCAGGCCAGCCGCGGCGGCCACGCCGATGACGAGCACCGGCGCCAGGAGCGCCGCCCGCTCGAACGACAGGTCGGTGAGCCAGACGACAAGGAGGACGAGGACCCCGACGGCGAAAGAGGCAGTGGCAACCCGGACGCTCACGACGCCAACGTTATCCTCAGAAAGGCCGATGCTCTCGGAGACCAACTACTCCTCCGGCGAGGACTACGAGATCGAGTTCCTCGGCTACCGGTTCGCCTTCAACGCCTTCGACTTCGAGCAGCGCGTTACCGCCGCCGCGGTGAAGCTCGGCCTCGTCGCGACCAACGAGCTCGACGAGGACGAGACCGCCGATCTCGTCGAGCTCGTCCACCGCGGGCTGATAGACGAGCCGCGGAGCGGGCTCGGCCGCTACGTCGTCCGGCACTGGGAGCGCCTGTCGCTCGTCGACGGCGAGTCGCTCGTCTACTGGCTGCGCAAGCTCGTCTTCCGCGGCGCCTGGCTCGACCACCGAGTCAAAGAAGGGCTGCTCGAGGTGACCTGGGACGACGAGAACGCCGACTTCGGCTACCAGGACCCGCGCGGCGACCGCGCCCTGCTCGAGCTCGCGCCGGTTCCGTCCTGGCACGAGCTCCAGTTCCGCCGGTGATCCCGCGCTGGCTCGCGGTCGCGGTTCCGGCCTACTTCACGGCCCTGCTCGCGATCGACACGCAGGTGCGGCTGCCGGGCCAGCTCGTGCTCGGGGCGGTCACCTGGGGAGCGCTCGGCGCCGTCTGCGCGCTCATCCCGACGGAGCGGCGGGCGCAGGTGCTCGTCGTCGTCGGCGCGGCGACGCTCGCGGAGGTGACGGGCTCGATCCTCTGGGGCGTCTACCGCTACCGGATGCACAACCTGCCGCTCTTCGTGCCGCCTGGGCACGGGCTCGTCTACCTGAGCGGCCTCGCGCTGAGCCAGACGCTTCGGCGGCACGCCCTCGCGCTGGTCGGCGCCGCCGCGGCCGGAGCCGCGCTCTGGGGCATCCTCGGCCTGACCGTCCTGCCGCGCCTCGACGTCGCGGGCGCACTCGGCGTCCCGCTCCTGCTGCTCTTCCTCTGGCGCTCCGAAAGCCGGGCCGCCTACGCGGGCGTGTTCGTCGTCGTCGCGATCCTCGAGCTCTACGGAACGGCGATCGGCACCTGGCGCTGGAACGAGGCGCTGCCGGGCCTCGGCATCCCGGACGGGAACCCGCCGAGCGGCGCCGCGAGCGGCTACGTCTGCTTCGACGTCGCCGCGCTCCTGCTCGCGCCGCGGCTGCTCGCGCTCCGCGCCCGCCTGCCCGTGCCCGCGCCCGCGCGCTCTTGACGCAGCCGCTCAACGTCTGGGACTACGAGCGCCTGGCCGAGGAACGGCTCGGCCCCGGCCCGTGGAGCTACTTCGCCGGCGGCGCGGACGACGAGCGGACGCTGCGCTGGAACCTGGAGGCGTACGGCCGCTGGCGGCTGCGGCCGCGGATCCTCTGCGACGTAACCGACGTGAGCACCTCCACGACGGTGCTCGGAACGCCGGTGGCTCTGCCCGTGCTCGTCGCGCCCGTGGCCTTTCAGCGCATGGCGCATCCGGACGGCGAGGCCGCGACCGCCCGCGCGGCCGCCTCGGCCGGAACGGTCATGTGCGTGTCGACGATCGCGACCGCGAGCCCGGCCGACGTCGCCGCCGCCGCGCCCGGCGCGCCGCGCTGGTTCCAGCTCTACGTCTTCAAGGACTGGGGCCTGACGAGCGCGCTCGTCCAGCAGGCCGTCGACGCCGGCTACTCCGCCCTCGTCCTCACCGCGGACACGCCCTACCTCGGCCGCCGTGAGGGCCCGCTCCGCACGGGCTTCGCGATCCCCGACGACGTGCGCATCCCCGCGGTCGACACCGCCCGCGGCGGCGGCCTCCAGCCCTTCTCGCTCCACGAGCACTTCGACCTCTTCAGCCCGGCCGTGAGCTGGCGCGACGTCGAGCGGCTCAACGAGCTCTCGGGCCTGCCGGTCGTCGTCAAGGGCGTGCTCACGGCCGAGGACGCGCGCCTCGCCTGCGAGCACGGTGCCGCCGCGATCGCGGTCTCGAATCACGGCGGCCGGCAGCTCGACGGCGTGCCCGGCACGCTCGACGCGCTCCCCGAGGTGGTCGAGGCGGTCGAGGGCCGGGTCGAGCTCTACCTCGACGGCGGGATCCGGCGCGGGACGGACGTCGCGAAGGCGCTCGCGCTCGGCGCCCGCGCGACGCTCGCGGGCCGCGCCGTCCTCTGGGGGCTCGCCGTCGACGGCGAGAAGGGCGCGCGGCGCGTGCTCGAGCTCCTCCGGGACGAGATCCGGCTTGCGCTCTCGCTACTCGGCTGCACCTCGCCGGACGAGATCCGGCCAGGTCACGTCGCACCTGCGCCCTAAGATCGAGGCGAGGTGGACGAGTTCCGGCTCCTCGGGCCGCTCGAGGCCGTCGTCGACGGCACCCCTGTTCACCTGGCAGCGGAGAAGCCGCGCGCCCTCCTCGCGCTCCTGCTGCTGAACCGGAACCGGGTCGTCCCGATGGAACGGCTCGTCGACGAGCTGTGGGGCGAGGAGCCGCCCGCGCGGGCGACGAAGGCGCTCCAGGTGTACGTCTCCCAGCTCCGGAAGGCGCTCGGGCCGGAGCGGCTCGTGACCCGCTCGCCGGGCTACGAGCTGCGGGTCGACGAGGGCGAGCTCGACGTCGAGCGCTTCGAGGCGCTCGTCGCCGCGGCGCGGGAACAGCTCTCGGCCGGGAATGCGCGCGCGGCCGCGAAGGGTCTGCGGGAGGCGCTCGAACTCTGGCGCGGGCCGGCGCTGCGCGAGTTCCGCGCGGAGCCCTTCGCGGACGTCGCGGCGGCGCGGCTCGAGGACCAGCGGCTCGCCGCCGTCGAGGATCGGCTGCAGGCGGAGCTCGACACCGGCGAGGCGGCGCGCGTCGTCCCGGAGCTCGAGGAGCTCGTCGCCGCCGAGCCGCTGCGCGAGCGGCCACGGGAGCTCCTGATGCTCGCGCTCTACCGCGCCGGCCGGCAGGCGGACGCGCTCGACCTCTACCGGCGGACGCGCGACCTCTTCGTGAACGAGCTCGGGATCGAGCCCGGGCCCGGCCTGCGCGAGCTCGAGCAAGCCGTCCTCCGGCAGGACACGGCCCTGCGCGCGCCGCCGCGGCGCCCGCGCCCGCCCGCGCCCGAGCCGGGAGCCGAACCGCTTCCGCCGCGGCGCCAGTGGCCGCTCGTGGTCGTCGCCATCGCCGCCATCCTCCTCGCCACCGGGGCCGTCGCCGGGTTCCTCCTGCGCGGCAACGACCACTCGGAGCTCCAGGTGTTCGTGGTCAAGCTCGAGGGCTTCCTCGAGCAGTCGCGGACCGGACGCAACGACGTGAAGGACGCCATCACCGGCGCGTTCAGCTGCAAGCTCTCGCCGGCGGCGACCGAGGCGAAGCTGGACGGCGTGCAGCGCAACCGGCAGAGCCTGCTCGACCAGCTCGCCGCGCTCCACGTGCCGCCGGGCCGGGAAGCCCTGCGGGCGTCGGACCTCCTCCAGAAGGCGATCGCGGCCTCGATCGCCGTCGACGGCGTCTACCGCGACTGGCTCCGTGCGCATCCGGCGTGCCCGCACGGCCGGCCGCCTCGCGAGGTGCGAGCCCTGGACGCGCGCGCAACCACATTGAAGAAGCGGTTCCTCGTCGCGTTCAACCCGCTGGCGAAACGCTTCGGCAAGCCGATCTGGAAGGCCGACGAGTTCTAGCCGCCGAGCTTCTGCTCGACTTCCGCGCGCGGCATGAGCGCGACGCGGCCGCCGCCGTCCGCGCCCGTATACGAGTAGTAGAGGCCCGGCGACTCGAGGTCGGCGGAGACCGGGTCCGTTCCCGGCGACATCGTCCATGTCCGGCCGTCGCCGAGCCGCAGCAGCATGATCGTCGTGCCGCGCTCCAGCACTGCGATGCCGTCGTCGACGTCCACGAGGCTGAAGCCGGTGGGCAGCGGCCGCTGCGAGTTGCCGGCTCCGCTCGCGACGTCGTAGACCTCCAGCACGCCGGACCGAGCGACGACGAGGCGGCCTCCGTCGAGCCGGGCCGCGGTGACGTCGCCGGGGGCGAACGGGAAGACGCGGAGCAGGGCGCCTCGCTCGTCGAGCACCGCCACCGCGTCCTGCTCGCGCACCGCGATCAGCGAGCCAGAGACCGAGTCCGCCGCGGCCGCGTGCGGACCCCGGCGGAGCGTCGTGCAGATGCTCGCCAGCGGATCCGCGCGCTGCTCGCAGGGCTCGGCGCCGACGCCGATCCGGACGAGCCGCGACTCGTCGTCGAAGACGAGCAGGTCGCCGTCTCCACGCAGGTGGTAGTCGAACTGGGCGCTCGATTCGACGGTGTCGATAGTCAGCGATTGCGGTGAGCGGCTCGCCGGCGTGGCGGTCTCGATGGTCGCCGTGCAGGTCGTGCCGCACCCCGACTGGTGAACCCAGGCAGCGCGCGATCCGGCGAGCTCGACGCCGTACTCCCGCTCGCCGCTGTGGCTCTCACAAGGCGCAGACGGCCGGAACCGATCGAGGGCACGCGCCGCCGGCGTCCAGACCACGACGTGGGAGCAGTCGGCCGCCGTCGGCGCGACGACGAACGCCACCCGGGAGCCGTCGGCGGACAGGCCGAGGATCGGTCGCCGGGCCGCGACCGAACCGTCCTCGAGGACACGCTCGCTCGGGAGCAGGGGCGGCGCGGGCGGTCCCACCGGAGCGAGCGGCGTCCAGCCCGTGAGCGTGTTGTCCCCCAGGCTGGTGACGCGGCGCAGCCCGCGTCCGTCGACGCCGACGACGCCCACCTGACGGCCGTCGTCGGAGCCCGACTCGAACGCGAGCCGCCGCCCGTCGGCCGACCATCTCGCCGACACCACGAACGACACGCCGCGGACGCGGATCGTTCGGAGGCGCCGTGCGCCGACGCCGACGATCACGATGTCCTTCCCCCTGCCGAAGGCGAGCCGTCGGCCTTCCGGCGACCACTCGAATTCGGCGGCGCCGCGCGCAACGCGATGCCGCCGCCTGCCGTCCGGCTGGACGGCCCACAGATCCAGACCGAGGTGATAGGCGATCCAGCGGCCGTCGGGCGACCAGGCGCCGTCGCCGGCGCCCCGGGCGAGCAGGCGCCGGCGCCCGCGTAGCGGCTGAACCCACAGCGCGGCCTTCTGGGGCCTCTCGCCGCGTCTGGCTTGGGTGGCGACGAGGAGGGCATCGCCGGCGGGTGACCAGCCGGTCACGGCCTCCCAGCTCGACGACGACAGCCGCCGCCGGCCACGGCCGTCCGTGCCGACGATCCAGATCCCGTCGTCCTGGTACGCGAGCAGCCTGCCGTCGCGGGAGAGCGCCGCCGGAAGACCACGAGCCTCGAGCTTCCGCAGGCCGGCTCCGCTCGCGCGCGATGCGTAGATCTCGCCCGTGGGGTTCTCGTCGTACACGACGACACGGCCGTTGCCCGAGACCGCCCGCAGAGTCAGGCTCACACGCGTGGGCGGGAGGAGCAGCGTGAGCCGCGAGCCGTCGGGGCGGACGCTGTACGGGCGAACCTGCCCGTCGCGGTCGCTGCCGAGCAGGATCCAGGAACTGCGGGCCGTCGTTAGCGCTCGGGCGCTCACGCCGAGCTGCCGGGTGACCTCCGACCGCGGCATCAGCACGACGCGGCCACCGCCGCCGGCCGTTCCGTAGGAGTAGTACAGGCCGTCAGGCTCGAGGTCGGCGAGGACGCGGCCGCGCAGGGTCAGCGTGAACGAGCGGCCGTCGGCGAGCCGAAGCAGCGTCAGGGCGCGGCCACGCTGGAGCACCGCGATCCCCCCGTCGACGTCCGCGAGCACGGAGTCGCTCGGCAGCGGCCGCTGGAACACCGCGGCCCCGGTCGCGACGTCGTAGGCCTCGAGCAGCCTCGCGCGCGTCACGAAGAGGCGGCGTCCGTCCAGACGTGCGGCCGTGACCTCTCCGGCCGCGAACGGAAAGACGCGGACGAGCGCGCCCTTGGTGTCGACGACCGCGACGGCGTTGCTGATCAGCAGGATCCGGTCCGCGCCGGTGGCGGCGGGAGCTCGGGTGCCGCCGGGCCCGAGGGTCGCGAGAGCAGCGGCGCCCACCGCCGCCGCGGCGAGCCGCTGGAGAGAGAGGTTCATCCGTGTGCCGTCCTTCACCTTACGCCTCTGCCGCCGTGGGTCAACGCGCCGGCTCCACGTAGCAGCGGCCGCCCCAGTGCTCGAGCGACCAGACCATGATCAGGTCGATCGGAACGACGTTCGTGCAGATGCCTCCGTGCGTCTCGCGGCGCACGCGCCAGCGGCCGTGCTGGTCGGTGCGGAAGATCGTCGGGTAGGCGCCGAAGGTCGCGACCGCGTAGCGCGTGCCCGAGTAGCTGCCGTAGTAGGTCCGCCCCGGCACCGGATCGCCGACCGCAGCACCGGGATGCGCGGCGAGGTATGCCTTGCGGAGCGCGGCCTTCGTGCCAGGGTTCACGACGAGGTTCACGCCCATCCAGCCGCCGCCGCAGGCGAGCACCGGGCCGGCCAGGACGCCGGTGGCGACCACCCCGGCCGCGATGGTGCGGAGCGGTTTCACGAGGTCCTCCTTTCGGGCGTGAAGGCGGCGCCGTCGGCCTTCGTCCCGCCGCCCCAGGTGATCAGTGAGCGGCCGGTCCAGACCGCCGTCGGCTGGAGGCGTCCCGCGAGCGGTGCCTGTGGGAGCGGCGCCCAGCGGTTCGCGCGCGGGTCGTAGGCGAGGCCGTGCCGCGGAACGGCTGTGCCGCCCGGGCTCGTCGTCCCGCCCCAGAGGAGGAGCCGGCTGCCCGTCCACACCGCCGCGGCGCCGATCCGGCCCGAGTCCATCGGGGGAAGCCGCCGCCAGCGGTTCGTCGCCGGGTTGTACGCGAAGCCGACGCGGGCCGCGACGCGACCGGCCGAGCCGCCGACGACGAGGATCTCGTGGCCGTCCCACACCACGCTCGCCCCGCCGCGCGGCGCTGGCAGCGGCGCGATCCGGCGCCACGTGTCGGTGGCCGGGTTGTACGCGGCCGCGCGGGCGAGCCTGGCCGGCCACGGCTTGCCGGTGTCCGGATTCAGGTTCCCGACGAAGAGGACGAGCTCGCGGCGGGTCCACGCACCGAGCGCGTGTCCACCGGCGAGCGGCGTCGGCGCGAGCGCGCGCCATCGGTTCGTCGTCGGGTTGTACGCGACCCCGTCCGAGAAGGCGTCGCCGCAGCAGCCGCCACCCCAGCCGATCATCTCGCGGCCCGTCCATACGACGATCCCGTAGCCGTCGTGGATCGAGAGCAGCGGCGAGTGCGGAAGACGCCGCCAGCGGTTCGTGCGCGGGTTGTAGCCCAGGCGCGTCCCCTGGCCGAAGACGAGCACCTCCTTCCCGGTCCACACGGCGTCGTTGTCCATGAACCCGCTCGTGGGTCCCGGCGGGCTCAGCCGACGCCACGCGTTCCGCGCCGGGTCATACGCCGCGGCGATGTTCATGCGATTGAAGTGCGCGCCCTGCTTGATCGTCGCCGAGCGTCCGAAGACGAACATCTGCCTGCCCGTCCAGACGCTCGCGACCCCGCCGTCGTTCGGCGCGATCGGCGCCTTCGGCAGCGGCCGCCAGCTTCCGGGGAGCGGGCCGGCGGCCGTGGCGGCCGCTACAGGCAGCACCACGAGCGCCAGTGCCAGTGCGATCCGTTTCATCCTGTGCTCCTTCCGGTTGCGCATGCACCGGAAAATCAGCCGGACCGGCTAACGAGCGGCTAAGCGGCGGCAAATGCCGCTAGAACAGGGACGTTGCAGTGCCGATGTGGGCCTGGCCGAGATCCGTGATCACGCGGCCTCGCGGCGTGCGCTGGATGAACCCGAGCTGGAGGAGGTACGGCTCGTAGACGTCCTCGATCGTCTCCTGCTCTTCGCCGAGGGCGACCGCGAGCGTCGAGAGTCCGACCGGGCCGCCGCCGAACTTGACCGCGATCGCCTCCAGCAGCTCGCGATCGGCGCGCTCGAGGCCGATCGCGTCGACCTCGTGGAGCTCGAGCGCCTCGAGCGCGATCTCGAGCGTGACCGCGCCCTGGTGGCGCACCTCGGCGACGTCGCGGACGCGGCGCAGGATCCGGTTCGCCACGCGCGGCGTGCCGCGGGCACGAGCGGCGATCTCCTCGGCCGCCTCGTCCGCGATCTCGACGCCGAGGATGCCGGCTGATCGGCGAACGATCGAGGCGAGCTCGGCGACCTCGTAGTAGCCGAGCCGGAAGGTCATCCCGAAGCGGTCGCGGAGCGGCGTCGTCAGGAGCCCGGTGCGCGTCGTCGCGCCGACGAGCGTGAACGGCGGCAGGTCGAGCGTGAGCGTGCGCGCGGCCGGCCCCTGGCCGACGACGATGTCGAGCCGGAAGTCCTCGAGCGCCGGGTAGAGGATCTCCTCGACCGCGCGGTTGAGGCGGTGAATCTCGTCGACGAAGAGGACGTCGCGCGCCTCGAGCGCGGTGAGGATCGCGGCGATGTCGCCCTTTCGCTCGAGCGCCGGCCCCGCGACGGTGCGGATGCCGACGCCGAGCTCCTCCCGGACGATGAAGGCGAGGCTCGTCTTGCCGAGCCCGGGCGGGCCGACGAGCAGGACGTGGTCGAGCGCCTCGCCGCGCGCCCGCGTCGCCTCGAGCGCGACCGCGAGCTGTTCCTTGATCCGCTCCTGGCCGACGAAGTCGTCCAACCGGCGCGGGCGGAGGCTGCGCTCGAGCTCCTCCTCGTCGGGCCGGACGGCGGGCGCGAGGAACTGCGTCGTCACGCCGCGTGCCTCAGCGCCTGGCGCACGCGCTCCTCGGGCGGCATGTCCGGATCGGTGGTCGCCAGGGCGCGCTCCGCGTCGAAGGGCGTGTACCCGAGCTCCACGAGCGCGTCGCGCGCCACGAGATCGGGCGACCCGGGCGCCGCCGCGTCGCTCGCGCCACCGAGCTTCTCCTTCAGCTCGAGCACGACGCGCTGCGCCGTCTTCTTGCCGATACCGGGAATGGCCTCGAAGCGCTTCGTGTCCTCGAGGAGAATCGCCTTCCGCAGGTCGGCCGGCCGCGAGCCGGAGACGATCGTGAGCGCGACCTTCGGCCCGATCCCGTTCACGGCGAGGAGGTGGACGAAGAGCTCGCGCTCGTCCGCGTCGGCGAAGCCGTACAGCTGGAGTGCGTCCTCGCGGACGGCGAGGTAGGTCGGGAGCGTCACCTCGGGCACGCCGTCCGCGCGGGCAAACGCGCGCGGCGTCGCGTGCACGAGGTAGCCGACGCCGCCCACGTCGAGCACGAGCCCCTCGGGGGTCCACGCGACGGGCTTCCCGCGCAGGGAGGCGATCATGCCGTGAGGCTACGGGGGCAGTCGGACGCGCACGGCGTCATCGGAGGGCGGTGTCGAAGACGCCTCCCAGGAAGAGAAGGAGGATCGCCGCGAGCACGAAGACGCCGGTCGGATTGAGCCTCCGTTCCCCTTCCCGCACCCGCCCGCGACGCTCGAGGCCGACGCCAGCGAGGAACGCCACCCGTCCCTCCGCGCCGCGCGTCAGGAGCGCGAAGAGGGAGCGCCCGCAGCACGGCGCCTCAGCCCGCCACGCGCAGGAGCGGCGGCGCGAGCGCGTGGCAGATCGCGACGGCGAGGGCGTCGGCCGCGTGGTGCGGCGCGGGCGGCGCATCGAGCCCGAGGATCGCCTTGACCATCCGCTGCACCTGATCCTTGTCCGCGCGGCCGTAGCCGCAGACCGCCTGCTTCACGCGCGCGGGCGCGTACTCCGCGCAGGTGACGCCCGCCTCAGCGGACGCGACGAGCACGGCGCCGCGCGCCTGCCCGACGGAGAGCGCGATACGGGCGTCGGCGCCGACGAACGACTCCTCGAGCGCGACGGCATCCGGGGCGTGCAGGCGCACGAGCTCGCCGACGGCGTCGAAGATCGTCTTCAAACGGAGCTCCGGGCGGTCTCCCGCCGACGTTTTCCACCAGCCGTGGTCGACCGCCCTGAGGCGGCCGCCGCTTTCGTGGACGATGCCGTACCCGCACGCAGCCGTTCCCGGATCGATGCCGATGACCTTCACAGCTGAACGTTACGCGCGTGCGCGGATGTTCCTCTCCCGCGAACGGGGGAGGCAGGAACGGTCGAGGCCGCCTATAGCCCGAGAAGGCGGACCACGCCGGTCTTGGCCTCCCCATGCTCGAAGTTGCGGACACCCGTCTCCTCCTTCTCCGCCCCAAGAGGATCGAGGGCTTGCCGCCGCTCGCCGCAACGCTCCTGCTCGGGATCGCGGCGCTTGCGATCGGCGCGGCCGCGGCAGTCATCCGTACGCCTGTCTCGCCGGTGGACTGTCTCCTCTTCGTCGCACTCGCCGCGTCGGCCACGCTGACGCAGCGCTTCGCCACCTTCAAGCCGCGCCACCAGGTCTTCCACGCCGCTCTCGTCTTCGTGATGGCGGCGGTGCTCCTCGTCCCGGCGCCGCTGCTCGTGCTCATGTGCGTGATCCAGCACATCCCCGACTGGGTCCGGCACCGGTACCGCTGGTACATCCAGAGCTTCAACATCTGCAACTACGTCCTGTCGAGCCTCGCCGCGGTCGGAGCCGCGCATCTGGCAGGCCCCTCTCCGTTCGTCCTGAGCGGCCTGGCCGCGAGCGTGACCTTCGTCGCGGTCAACCGGATCCTCCTCGCGACGATGCTCTGGTCGGCCCGCGGCCTCACGCCGCGCCAGACGCGACTCTTCACGGGCGAGGACATCTGGATCGACTTCTCGCTCGCCGCAATGGGCGTGTCGTTCGCGGTGCTGGCCGAGGTCGAGCACTGGATGGTCCCGCTCGCCCTCTCCCCGCTCGTCCTCATCTACTACCTCCAGCGCGACAGTCAGCAGCTCGAGCACGCGAACGACACGATCCAGCAGCAGAACGAGTCGCTGCAGGAGCGCTCGCGCGCCGCGATGGAGGGCCTGGCGGCGACCGTGGACGCGCGCGACGCCTATACCGCAGGCCATTCGCGCCGGGTTCGCAACATCTCGCTCGCCGTCGGCGCCGAGCTCGGGCTGGCTGCAGACGAGCTGGAGGTCCTTGGCCAGGCCGCGCTCCTGCACGACATCGGCAAGATCGCCATCCCGGACGCGATCCTGCTCAAGCCCGACCGTCTCGCGCCGGAGGAGTGGAAGGTGATGCAGACGCACGCCGAGGAAGGGGCGCGCATCATCGAGCGGCTCGGCTTCGTTGAGGCGGTCGTCCCCGTCATCCGCCACCACCACGAGCGACTGGACGGAAGCGGCTATCCCGACGGGCTGCGGGGTGACGCGATCCCGCTGCTCGCACGCATCGTCCACCTCGCCGACGCCTTCGACTCCATGGTCACGACTCGCGTCTACCGGCCGCGCAGGGATGCGGAGGCTGCGCTCGCGGAGATTCGCCGCGCGACGGGCAGCCAGTTCTTCCCAGACGTGGTCGCCGCGCTCGAGCGCGCGTACGCGGCCGGACGCATCGACGTGGGGAGCGACGCTCGCCCGCAGCTCGCCGCGGCGTCGTAGCTCCCGTCCAAAACCCCGCAGAAGGGGGAGGCGCGAGCCCGGGACACGCCTCACCGTGAGCACGAAGGTCACCTGCGGCCCGCGCCGGGAGAGGCGCGGAAAGGGAGAAAGAATATGCGGCGCAACCTGGGGTCTACAGCAGCACTGCTCGGCAACCGACGCACCCTGCGGGTGGTGCTCGTGGCGGCGATCGCGATGCTCACGCCGGTCGCAGCAGGCACGTCGCGGGCGGCGGCAGGCGGATCGGCGCCCTCCGCGTTCGTCCCGCAAGGTCTCCTGAGCGCAGCGCAGGCCGATCCGAGCCGGACGTTCTCGGTCATCGTCCAGGCGACGTCGAACGCGCGCAGCGACGACGTCGCGAGCGCGGTGACCTCGTCCCTTCTCGAGGAGCCGGGCAAGGCGCTCGGCGTCAAGCGCCGCTTCGCGACCGTCGCCGGTGTCTCGGCGCAGGTGACGGGCAAGCAGCTACTCAAGCTGGCGACGAAGAAGGACGTCTTCGCGATCACCGAGGACGCCCCGGTCCAGCTCACCGGCAGCCTCTCGAGCCGCCAGCAGTGGCCGTTCGTCTCGGGCGTGGCGCGCGGCTGGGCGGACATCACGAACGGGACGCTCGCAAAGCCGCCGGCGATCGCGGTCGTCGACTCGGGCATCGACGCAGGTCGCGGCGACTTCGGCGGCCGCGTCGTGAAGCAGGTCACGATGACCTCGCTGACTCCGAACTCGCCGGGCGACGGCCGCGGGCACGGAACCTTCGTCGCCGGCATCGCGGCCGGCAGCGCGCCTGGCTACACGGGCGCCGCGCCGAGCGCTCCGATCGTCTCGCTCGACGTCATGGACGACAGCGGCATGGCGATGACGAGCGAGGTCATCGCGGCGGCGGACTGGATCTACCAGAACAAGGCTGCCTACAACATCCGCGTCGCGAACTTCTCGCTGCACACGACCGCCCCGGCAAGCGTCTTCTTCGACCCGCTCGATCGCGCAGTGGAGCGGCTGTGGCTGAGCGGCGTCGTCGTCGTCGCGGCGGCCGGCAACTACGGGGTCGCCGGCCGGCCGATGACGATGGCCTACGCGCCGGGGAACGACCCGTTCGTGATCACCGTCGGCGCCGCCGACATCGACGGCTCCGTCTCGACGAACGACGACATTGCAGCCCCCTGGTCGGTCTACGGCTATACGCTCGACGGCTTCGCGAAGCCGGAGCTGGCCGCGCCGGGCCGCTACATCGTCGGCCCGGTCCCGGCCACCTCGACGCTCGCGCTCGAGCGGCCGACGAGCATGGTGGGGACGGACTACATCCAGCTCTCGGGCACCTCGTTCGCGGCCCCGGTCGTGGCCGGCGCGGCGGCCTACCTCCTCGCCGTGCACCCGACGTGGACGCCCGACCAGGTCAAGGGCGCGCTGATGCTGACCGCGCGGCCGACCCCGTCCGCGGCTCCCCTGTCGGAAGGCGTGGGCGAGGTGAACGCGGCAAAGGCGGTCGACCTCGTCGCTCCGCCGAACCCCAATGCGGCGCTCAACCGGTTCCTCGTCCCCGACCTCTCAGGCGGCTCCACGCTCGTCTTCGACGCCGCGAGCTGGGGAACGACGGCGCGCCTGAACGCCTCCTGGGGCATGGCTTCGTGGAGCACGGCGTCGTGGGGCACGGCCGCCTGGTCGGCGGCTTCATGGAGCACCGCTTCCTGGAGCACCGCCTCCTGGGGAACGGCCTCCTGGGGCACCGCCTCGTGGGGCACGTCCTCGTGGGGCACCGCGTCCTGGGGCACCACCTCGGTCGCCGACAACGCGACGGGCGACGCCCTCGACACCGGCTCCTATCTGCTCGACCCGACCCAGGAAGCAGCGGCGGAGGCCGAGCTCGGCCTGAGCGTCAACGCCGACGGCTCCGTCACGACCGCATCGGCCCCGTCCCCGGTTCCGACGACCTCGCTTCCCTAGGATGAGCACGCTCGAGACGGCCCTCGCCCTCCCGGCGCGGACGCCCGCGCCGCGGCCCGGACTTCCGCGGCAGGCGCGCCCCTTCTTCGGCTCCGTCGTCGGCCTCGCGGGGGTGGCAGCAGGCTTGGCGGCCGCGGTGCCGGCGCACCTGACGACGCAGCAGTGGCACCTGTTCGCGCTCCTCGTCGCCGGCGCCGCGATCGCCCACTTCTTCGTCGTCCACACCCCGGGGAACCAGGTCTTCCACGTCGGGCTTGCCTTCACGGTCGCCGGCGCGCTCGTGCTCCCGCCGCGGCTGATCGTCCTCATGTGCGCCGCCCAGCACCTGAGTGACTGGGCGAAGGAGCGGTACCCCTGGTACATCCAGGTCTTCAACATCAGCAACTACCTGCTCGCAGCGCTCGCGGCGCACGAGGCGGTCGAGCTCGCCGGGACGGGCGTCGCGGCGAGCGAGCCCTGGGCGCTCGTCGCCGGGCTCGGCGGCTGCCTCGTCTTCGTCGCCCTGAACCACGTGCTGCTCGCGCGGATGCTGTTCCTCGCCCGTGGACGCTCCGCTGCCGAGAGCGGGCTCTTCAGCTTCGAATCCGTCTCGAGCGACTTCGTGCTCGCTCTCTTCGGCCTCACGCTCGCCATCCTCTGGAAGCTCGACCCGTGGGCGCTCCCGATCGTCATCCCACCGCTCTCCCTGATCCAGCGGGCGCTGACGGTGCCGCAACTGTGGGCCGAGGCGCGAACCGACGCGAAGACCGGCCTCTTCAACAGCCGACACTTCAACGTCGAGCTCGCGTCGGAGCTCCACCGCGCGAGCAGGTTCGACCGCCCCGTCTCGGTGCTGATGGCGGACCTCGACCTGCTCCGTGACATCAACAACAGCCACGGTCACCTCGCCGGGGACGCGGTGCTCCGCGCCGTAGCGGAGACCCTGACGAGCGAGCTCCGTGACTACGACATCGCGGCGCGCTTCGGCGGCGAGGAGTTCACCGTCCTCCTACCGGAGACGGATCGCGAGGGTGCACTCGCGATCGCGGAACGCATCCGCGCCGGCGTCGCGACACGCGAGATCTCGCTCGCGCCGCGGCCGGGGACGGTGCAGGCGACCATCTCGATCGGGGTTGCGACGTTCCCGGACGACGGGACGATCCGGGAGGAGCTGCTCGACGCAGCCGACACGGCGCTCTACCGCGCGAAGCTCGCCGGGCGCGACAGCGTCAGCGTGTAGCTGCCGCCTCGAGCACCTGCTCGGGAATGTCGAAGTTCGCATAGACGTCCTGGACGTCGTCGTTCTCCTCCAGGGCGTCCAGCAGGCGCAGGACCTTCTTCGCCGCACTCTCGTCGGCGACCTCGATCGTCGTCTTCGGCACCATCGTCAGCTCGGCCGACTCGATCGGGATCGCCGCCGCTTCGATCGCCTCGCGCACGGACACGAGCGCCTCCGGCGTGCTCGTCACCTGGAAGGTCGAGCCGTCGCGCGTCACGTCGTCGGCGCCGCCCTCGGCCGCGGCCAGCGTGAGCTCGTCCTCGTCGGCTCGGTCCGCGTCGACGAGGATCACCCCGCGGCGCTCGAAGAGCCACGCGACCGCGCCTGAGCCGCCGAGGTTGCCGTCGTTCTTGTCGAAGGCATGGCGCACTTCCGACGCGGTTCGGTTCCGGTTGTCGGTCAGCGCCTCGACGATCAGCGCCACGCCGTTCGGGCCATAGCCCTCGTACACGACGGTCTCGAAGGCCTGCGCGTCGCTGTCCGTGCCCGAGCCCCGGGCGATCGCGCGCTCGATGTTCTCCTTCGGCATCGAGTACGAGCGCGCCTTCTCGATCGCGTTCGCGAGCGCGAGGTTCGCGGCCGGGTCGGGGCCTCCCTCCCGCGCCGCGACGATGATCGCGCGCGAGAGCTTCGAGAAGAGCTTGCCCCGCTTCGCGTCCGCGGCGCCCTTCTTGTGCTTGATCGACGACCACTTGCTATGCCCCGACATGCGACTCCTCCCGGACGAGGTCGAGGAACCGCTCGTGCACGCGCGTGTCGTCCGTCAGCTCCGGGTGGAACGACGCGACGAGGAAGCGGCCCTGCCGCGCGAGGACAGGATCGCCGTCGTGTGCCGCAAGAACCTCCACTTCGGGCCCGGCGTCGAGCACACGCGGCGCACGGATGAAGACCCCGCGCAGCGGCTCCTCCTCGCCGGCGAGCGCGAGGTCGGCCTCGAAGCTCGAGGTCTGGCGGCCGTAGGCGTTCCGCGCCACCTCGAGGTCGACGAGGTCGAGATGGTTCCGGTCGAGGACGATCATCCCGGCGCAGGTGCCGAAGACGGGCGCGGCGAACGAGCGCAGCGCCTCGTCGAGCCCGTAGAGGCGCATCAGACGCATGAACGTCGTCGACTCGCCGCCCGGAACGACGAGGCCGTCGAGGTCGTCGAGCTGCTCCGGCAGGCGCACCTCGACCACCTCGGCGCCGAGGCTGCGGAGCATCGCCGCGTGCTCCCGGAAGTTGCCCTGCAGGGCGAGGACGCCGATGCGTGGTGCCACGGCTTGCAGTGTAGTTCGGGGCCTCGGGATACTCCGCGTATGGCCAAGTTCAACGTGTTCACCGGCAAGGCAGCGAAGGACAAGTCCGATCCGGACGGCTACCACACCGGCATGGCCCGCTTCGGCGACCGGATCGGCGCGCGGCTGATCGGCGGCTCGCTCTACGAGCTCCCGCCGGGCCAGAGCGTCTGCCCGTACCACTTCGAGTACGGCGACGAGGAGTGGCTGATCGTCCTCCAGGGCCGTCCCACCGTCCGCCGGCCGCGCGGCACGCAGAAGCTCGCGCCCGGCGACGTCGTCTGCTTCCCGCCCGGCCCCGACGGCGCGCACAAGATCACGAATCGGACGGAGGAGACCGTTCGCGTCCTGATGGTCTCGACGAGGAACGACCCGTCGGTCGCCGTCTATCCCGACAGCGACAAGGTGGGCGTCTGGCCCGGGGGCGGCGCGAAGGGCCTCATGCTCCACCGGCGCGACGGGGACGTGGACTACTGGGAAGGCGAGGCATAGAGGCGACGAGCGTGCCTGGGTTCCCACGCGTGGTCAGCCCGATCAGGACGCTCTTCACCCGCGACGGGATCGACGTCCTCCTGGTCAGCGTCGAGCTGTGGCCGCAGCATCTGGTCGTCAGGCTGGCCGCTTCAGGCGATCATGCCGAGCAGCTCGCGGAGGCTCTCCTCGCGCCGCTTGACGTCACGGTCGAGGACGACGTCGGAACGACGTATATGCCTCGGAGCTCCGCCGCCGGCGGCACCGGCAGCGAGTGGCACGGCGACTGGTTCTTCGCCGCGGCCGTCGTGCCCGATGCTGTTCGACGCTTGAGGGTTCGCGTCGACCCGCCGTACTGTGAGGCGGTCAGCGTCGATGTCGAGCTCACCGACTAGCGCACCGGCCGTCCGTCGCGTACGGCCGGTCTCGGTCTGGCTCGTCGTCGCGGCCGTCGAGCTCGGGATCCTGCTGGCGATCGCGGCGCCGGCGAACCCGGACAAGCCGGGCCGTGCCGGCGGCATCCGCACGGCCGCGGCGCAGCTGCGCGGAGACGGGCCGCCGGTCGACCTGGTGCAGGACTACGTCGGCGCCCGGGACGTGGCCCGAGGGCGTGAGGCATACCCCGTCCTCACGCGCGCGTACGCGAGCGTCGGCCTCGAATGGCCGGCGGGACACCGCTCGACGCATCCGCCGACCGCGTTCCTGCTCGCAATGCCGGTCGCGTGGCTGCCCTGGAAGGCGGCCTCGGCGGTCTGGACGGTGCTGATGCTCGCCGCGCTCGCAGGGGCGTACTGGGCGCTCGGCGCCCCGGGCGGGCCGGCGGTCGCGCTCGCGCCGCTGACGGTCCTCTGGCCGCCGGGCGGCTGGTCGATGGGCCAGCTGACGCCGCTTTGGCTGCTCGGGCTCGCGCTCGCGTGGCGGCTGCGGGACCGCCCGGCGCCTGCCGGAGCGGTCATCGCGCTCGCGTCGCTGACGAAGCTCCTGCCCGCGCTCTCGCTCCTGCCGTTCCTGCTCCTGCGCCGGTGGTCGGTGCTGCGTGGCTTCGCGCTCGTCTGGGGCGCCGCCGTCGCCCTGCTGCTCGTGCTCGACGCGGGAGCGATCGGGAGGTACGTGACGATCCTCCGGACGGCGTCGCGCGAGCAGGCGGCCCGCGGGGAGAACTCGGCCCTGCTCTGGGCGGCGGATCACAACTATGGCGCGGCCGGCGTCGCGGGGGCGGCGGCGCTCGTCTGCGCTGTCCTCGTGCACGCGCTGCGTCGCGTCCGGCGGCGCGGCGAGCTCGATCGGCCGGCGTGGGACAGCGTCGCCTGGGCTGGCGTCGCGCTGCTGCCGATCGCCTGGATCTACTCGCTCCTGCCGCTCCTGCCCGCGCTCGCGCGGCTCGTGCGGCGGGGCGGCCTTCTCGCGGCGGCGCTCGCGCTGGTGACGTTCGTGATCCCGTTCCTCGTCGACCCCTTCGGCCTCCCGGGCGGGATCCGCCTCGCCGTCGCGACGGCGGCGCTCGGCGTCGCGCTCGTTCTCGCCGCTAGGCCGCGAGCCGCCCGGCGAGCGGCCCTTCTGCCACCTCGGCGAAGCGCGGCTCCAGCTCGGCGCCGGCCGCGATGAGCAGGTCGGCGACGGCGACGTAGTCGCGGTCCGGCTCGCGCCAGTACTGCGAGCCGAGCGCCGCCCACGCGAGCGGCGTGTCGAACTCGGCGCCGGAGCGCGCGACGGGATCCGCGCCGCGCTCGAGCAGCCGCCGCACGACCTCCGGCTTCCCTACCCAGGCCGCATGGTGGAGCAGCGTGCCGGGCGGGCCGCCGCCGGCGTGGGCGAAGAAGCGCGGTCCGACGAGGTCGACGACGAGGTCGAGGGGCCCGAAGAGGGCGGCCGCGACGAGAACCTCCTGAGCGTCGGGGCTCAGCTCGGGCGGGAGCGGCTCCTCCGGCCGCTCGCCGCGGGCGATCGACGCGATGATGCGCTCCTCGGCGGTGAGCTCGGTCGAGGCCCCGAGCGCCTCGAGAACGGCGACGAGGTCGTCCCGAGCGCGCAGCACGGCGTTCTGGTAGGCGGTCTTGTAGTACACGCGCGGCGTCGACCACTCGCCGCCGCGGCGGTCGAGCTCGGCGCCGTGCTCGGCGAGGAGCCGCAGCGTCTCCGGGCGGCAGCCCCGCCGGACGGCGTGGACGAGAAGCGCGCCCTCGTTCGGGTCGGCGCCCGCGTCGAGGAGGAGCCGGACGTGCTCCGCGTGGTCGTAGTCGAGCGCGTGCGCGAGCGCGTTCGAGCCACGAGGCTCCGCACCGTGCTCCAGCAGGACGCGAAGGCACTCCGGGCTCTCCGCCTCGACGGAGTGGTAGAGCGCGTCGCCGAAGTGCGGCTCGCCGTTGGGATCCGCGCCGGCTTCGAGGAGCGCCCGCGTCAGCTCCGGGTCGTGGACGACGCCCGCCGCGCCGTACAGCGTCGACATCGGGCCGTGCTCGCTCGCGTAGTAGGCGTTCGGGTCGGCGCCGCGCCGGAGCAGCTCGCGCGCGAGCTCAACCGAGGCGAAGCAGGAGTGGCAGACGTAGTGGAGCGGCGGCCATTGCCGCGGCCCGCCGACCTCGTTCGGCTCGCCGTCGAAGCCGCGGCCGAGGACGAGCGCCGCCCAGCGGTCGCGCTCGATCGCCGGCTCGGCGGCGAGCAGCCGGCTCGCCCGGTCGCACCGCCCCGAGGTGGCCGCGACGACGAACGCCTCCGCGTCGGACTCGAGCGCGTGGACGAGCTCCGGCCAGCTGCGGAAGCCGTGCTCCCGCGCGAGCGTCAGCTGCGCGCTCGCGAGCTTCGGCGGCAGGTCTCCCAGCCGCGCCAGAGCGTCCTCGTCGCCCGCCCGCGCAGCGCGGACGAGCTCCTTCGCCTGCTTGCGGAGCTGCTCGAGATTCACGTCGACCTCCTCCCGTCGGGCCCGTGTCCGCGGTCGGGCGGGAAGAAGATCGGGGTACTGCTCTCGGTGCTACGGAGGTGGGCTCAGCCCTTCCCGCGGACCGGGTGCGCCCTCGTGCGCGGCCGAAGGATACTCGCCGGAACGTGCCTGGTCCCAGCCGCTCCGTCGTCATCTGCTCCCTCCCCCGCACAGGGAGCTCGCTGCTCGGCCACACGCTGTATGCGACCGGCGCGACCGGCTGGCCCGGCGAGTGGCTCTGGCGGGAGGACGTCGAGCGCAACTGGAAGGCGTGGGGCGTCTCGTCCTGGCGCGAGTACCTCGACCGCGTGCTGGAGGCGGGGACCGGGCCGAGCGGCGTCTTCTGCACGAAGCTCATGTGGGGCTACCTGCACGACGCGCTCCATGAGCTGCGCCGCCTATCGCGCATGTACGGCGAGGACGACCTCGCCGTCCTGCGCTCGTTCTTCCCGGAGCCGAGCTTCGTCTGGATCCGGCGCGAGGACGTCGTGGCGCAGGCGGTCTCCTGGGCGAAGGCGGTGCAGACCGGGCAGTGGGCTTCGTTCCAGCCGGTGCAGGCCGAGCCGGCGTTCGACTTCGACGAGATCGACGGGCTCTACCACGTCGCGCGCGTCCACGACGCGGCCTGGGCGCGGTGGTTTGCGGCGCACGGCGTCGACCCGCTCCGCGTCGTGTACGAGGAGCTCGCCGCCGATCCGGTCGGCGTCGTCGAGGCTGTGATCACACGGCTCGGGCTCGAGCCCTCGCCGGTCACCGGCCCTGCACCGATGGAGCTGGCACGGCAAGCGGACGCCGTCAACCTCGACTGGGCGGCGCGCTACAGGTGCCTTGCTGGAATCCCATAGCCGCGCCCTGAGATCCAGGCGCATCGACCGGTCATTCAGACGGACGCACGGGCAAAGCCCGTATGTCCTGACGACGGCACCGCAAGCGGTGCCTACTACCAGCCGCGGGTCTCGAGCAGCTCTTCGGGCGCGAGGTCGGCGGCGGAGAGGCCGAGCATCGGCTCGCCGAGGCCGCCGGAGACGCGTGCGAGAATCTCCGCGTCGCGGAAGTGCGTCGTCGCCTCGACGATCGCCTTCGCGCGCCGGTCGGGATCGGACGACTTGAAGATCCCCGAGCCGACGAAGACGCCGTCGGCGCCGAGCTGCATGCAGAGCGCGGCGTCGGCGGGGGTGGCGATGCCGCCGGCGGTGAAGGTGACGACCGGCAGGCGGCCGTTCCCGGCCACCCAGCGCACGAGCTCGACCGGCGCCTGGAGGTTCTTCGCCTCGCTGTAGAGCTCGTCCGGGTCGAGCGCGCCGAGCCGCCGGATCCCGCCGAAGACGGCTCGCATGTGCGTGACCGCGTTGACGATGTCGCCGGTGCCGGCCTCGCCCTTCGTGCGGATCATCGCCGCGCCCTCCGCGATCCGGCGCAGAGCCTCGCCGAGGTTCGTGCACCCGCAGACGAACGGAATCGTGAATTTCCACTTGTCGATGTGGTTCGCGGTATCGGCCGGGGTGAGCACCTCCGACTCGTCGACGTAGTCGACCTCGAGCGCCTCGAGGATCTGCGCCTCGACGAAGTGGCCGATCCGCGCCTTGGCCATGACCGGAATCGACACGGCCTCCTGGATCTCGCGGATCTTGTCCGGATCGGCCATGCGTGCGACGCCGCCCTCGCGGCGGATGTCGGCCGGCACGCGCTCGAGCGCCATCACGGCACAGGCACCCGCCTCCTCGGCGACCCGGGCCTGCTCGGCCGTCGTCACGTCCATGATCACGCCGCCCTTGAGCATCTCGGCGAGCCCGCTCTTGACGCGCATCGTCCCGATCTCGGCCATCGGGCCGATTCTAGCCGCAGCCGTGTCTAGCTCAGACAGCCTCGGACGCTTTCGGCCTGGCCCGCGGTCGGCTCGGTGTGCCAGTAGATGACCGCGTTCCCCTCGAGGTCGAGAAGCGAGCGGAGGCGGCGCCGCTCGAGCTTGCTCGTCGCCGACCGGCGGTAGCCCGCGACGAGGATGTTCGCGTCGTCCTGTGTGTTCCCGAACGCGATCGTGAAGACCTTGCCGTCGCGCGCGGAGCTCAGCGCACCCTCCGGCGCGCTGCTGGTGACGAAGTCGAGCGACGGCGGATTGACGGCGACCTTCAGGCCGGCCTTGCGCAGGCACGAGGCGGTCGGCTTCAGCGAGTAGTGGCCTGCGATCCTCGCCTTCGGCGGCCCGCATCCGGCCAGGCAGAGGACGGCGGCGAGCGCCGCGAGAAGCCGCGGGCGAACGAGCACGACAGGCGGCGACTCTAGTTCAATAGGCGGCTGCCATGCTCCCGTGGTCGACCGAGGTCGAAGGGCGCTTCGACGAGCACGTCGTCGAGAGCGAGCTCCTGCGCGGAAACCCGCTCGGCGACCCGCACCTCCGGCCCCTCTGGGTGTACGTGCCGCCCGGCTACGACGACGACCCGGAGCGGCGCTACCCGACGGTCTACGTCATCCAGGGCCTGACCGGCCAGCTCGACATGTGGCGCAACCGGAACGCCTTCCGCCGCAACTTCCCCGAGCTCGTGGACGAGCTCGCCGCGCCGTGCCTCGTCGTCTTCGTCGACGCGTGGACGTCGCTCGGCGGGAGCCAGTTCATCGACTCGCCGGGGACGGGCCGCTACGGGAGCTACCTCTGCGACGAGGTGGTCGACTTCGTGGACGAGCGGTACCGCACGCTCGCCGAGCCGGCGCACCGCGGGATCATGGGCAAGTCGAGCGGCGGGTACGGCGCGATGGTCTCGCCGATGCTCCGGCCCGACCGCTTCGGCGCGCTCGCGACGCACGCCGGCGACGCGCTCTTCGAGGTCTGCTACCTCCCGGACTTCCGCGACGCGGCGCGGGCGCTCCGCGACCACTACGACGGGTCCTACGAGCGGTTCTGGGCCGATTTTCGCTCGCGCCCGCCGTTCTCGCGCAAGACCGACTACCCGCTCCTGAACGCCTGGTGCATGGCCGCCTGCTACTCGACCGACGAAGACGGCACGGTCCGGCTGCCGTTCGTGCCCGAGACGGGCGAGCTCGTGCCGGAGGTCTGGGAGCGCTGGCTCGCGTGGGATCCCGTGCGGATGGCCGCGCGCCACGCGGACGCGCTCCGCGGCCTGCGCGGCATCTACATCGACGCGGGGACGCGTGACGAGGCATTCCTCGACCTGGGAGCCGAGGCCTTCCGGCGGGCGCTCGCCGAGATCGGCGTCACCGATGTCGCCTTCGAGCTCTTCGACGCCGGGCACGGGAACATCGAGTACCGCTACCCGCTGGCCCTGAAGTACCTGGCGGAGCGCCTCACCGCGTAGCCTCTCGCTTGCGTCTTCGTCGCGCGGCGGCGGATAATCGCGGCGAGGGCATCGGCGCATAGGCGTTATTCATCTTTGGCACAGCTAGAGCAGAGCGCGAGCGAGCGGATCGCCGAGGCGCGCGGGCGGTACGTCGCGCGCGGCGTGTCGACGCCGCGGCTCGTCGTGGCCGCCGCCGAGGGCGCGCACGTCACCGACCCGGACGGCCGCACCTACCTCGACTTCGCCGGCGGCATCGCCTGCCAGAACACGGGCCACCGCTTCGAGCCGGTCGTCGCCGCGATCCACGAGCAGCTCGACCGCTACCTCCACCAGTGCTTCATGGTCGGCACGTACGAGCCCTACGTCGAGGTGTGCCGGCGGCTCGCCGAGTTCTCGCCGTGCCGCGGCGCGGAGCAGAAGAGCCTGCTCGTGAACTCCGGCGCCGAGGGGATCGAGAACGCGGTCAAGATCGCGCGAGCGGCCACCGGTCGGTCGGCGGTCGTCGTCTTCGAGAACGCCTTCCACGGCCGGACGCTCCTCACGATGACGATGACGAGCAAGGTCGTCTACAAGCGTGGCTTCGGCCCGTTTGCGCCCGAGGTCTACCGGGCCCCCGCGCCCTACCCGTACCGCGGCGTCGGCACCGACGACGCGATCCACGCGCTCGAGCGCCTCTTCAAGACCGAGGTCGACCCCGACAGCGTCGCGTGCGTCGTCCTCGAGCCCGTCCAGGGCGAGGGCGGTTTCGTGCCCATGCCGCCCGACTTCCTGCCGCGTCTGCGCGACCTCTGCGACGACCACGGGATCCTCTACGTCGACGACGAGGTGCAGAGCGGCGCCGGCCGGACCGGCCCCGTATGGGCGATCGAGCACTACGCGACCGAGCCGGACGTCCTCGTCTCGGGGAAGTCGATCGGCGGCGGGCTTCCGCTGGCCGGCGTCACCGGACGAGCCGAGGTGATGGACGCCGTCGCGCCCGGCGGCCTCGGCGGTACCTTCGGCGGCAACCCGCTCTCGTGCGCCGCGGCGCTGGCCGTCCTCGACGCGATCGCCGAGCCCGACTTCCGGCGGCGCTCGGAGGAGCTGGGCCGGCTCCTCAGGGCCGGCCTGGACGGCATCGCGAGCCGCGTGCCCGCGGTCGGAGAAGTTCGCGGCCTGGGTCCGATGCTCGCGCTCGAGCTCGCCGAGCCCTCGCCGACCCTGGCGAGCGCAACCGTCGAGGCCGCCTTCGAGCGCCGCCTGCTCCTCCTGTCCTGCGGCATCTACGGAAACGTCCTCCGGCTCCTCCCTCCGCTGACCATCACGGACGAAGAGGCGAAGGAAGGCCTCGCGATCCTCGAGGAGTCGCTTGTCGACGCAAGCGCGCGAGCGCAGTAGCCCGCCGCTCGAAGCAGCCGAAGCCGCCCCGCCGGACGTCCGCCTCGTGGGCCTTCGCAAGACGTACGGCGACATCGTCGCCGTCGACCGCGCCGACTTCGAGATCGCGCCCGGCGAGTTCTTTACCATGCTCGGCCCCTCCGGCTCGGGCAAGACGACCACGCTTCGCCTGATCGCCGGCTTCGAGCGACCCGACGAGGGGCGCATCGAGCTCGGCGGCGTCGACGTCACACGGCGTCCTCCGTTCACGCGCGACGTGAACACCGTGTTCCAGGACTACGCGCTCTTCCCACACATGTCCGTTGCCGAGAACGTCGGCTACGGCCTGCGCGTCCGCCGCGTCCCGAAGCGGGAGCGGCGGCAGCGCGTCGAGGAGGCCCTCGAGATGGTGCGCCTGGCCGGCTACGGCGGCCGGAAGCCGGTGCAGCTCTCCGGCGGCCAGCGCCAGCGCGTCGCCCTCGCCCGCTCGATCGTCAACCGCCCGCGGGTCCTGCTCCTCGACGAGCCACTCGGCGCGCTCGACCTGAAGCTGCGCCAGGAGATGCAGCTCTTCCTGAAGTCGCTCCAGACCGAGCTCGAGATCACCTTCCTCTACGTCACGCACGACCAGGAGGAGGCGCTGACGATGAGCGACCGCATCGCGGTCTTCAACGCGGGCCGGGTCGAGCAGATCGGCACGCCGGCCGACGTGTACGAGCGGCCCGCGACCGAGTTCGTGGCCGGCTTCATCGGCGTCTCCAACGTCCTCGAGAGGGGCGAAAGGAAGTTCACCGTACGGCCGGAGAAGATCCGGATGCTGGATGACGGCGAGGGCGGCGAAAGCGGGGAGAGGGGCCGTATCCGCGACGTCGTCTACGTCGGAATGTTCACGCGCTACCTCGTCGAGCTCGACTCGGGGGGCGAGCTGACGGTGGTGAGGCAGAACCTCGAGACGTCCTCGCAGGAGGCGCTCGAGTCGAAGGGTAGGCGGGTGCGCCTCGAGTGGCGGCCCGAGCACACATTCGAGATCGAACCGGGAGGCGAAGGATGAGGAGGATTCGCAGGGTGCACGTCCTCGGCGCCGTGCTCGCGGCGGCATTGTGCGTGCCGGCATCGGGAGTCAGCTCCAGCGCCGCGACGCCGTCGATCCTGACCAAGGTCGGCAAGGCCGAGGGCTCGCTGAACCTGATCGCGTGGGAGGGCTACACCGACCAGAAGTGGGTCAAGCCCTTCGTGAAGCAGAGCGGGTGCAAGGTGCGCTCCAAGTTCGCGGGCTCGTCGGACGAGATGGTCACGCTGATGCGGACCGGCCAGTACGACGCCGTGTCGGCCTCGGGCGACGCGAGCCTGCGGCTGATCATCGGCAAGGACGTACGAGGAATCGACCCGAAGCTCGTTCCGGACTTCAAGAACTTCATCCCGCAGCTCAAGTCGCCGCCGCACAACACCGTCAAGGGCGTGCACTACGGGATCTCCCTCCAGTGGGGGCCGAACGTGCTCCTCTACAACACGCAGAAGGTGAAGCCCGCGCCGAGGAGCTGGTCGGCGATCTACAGCTCCAAGTACAAGGGCAAGATCACCGTTCCCGACAACCCGATCCAGATCGCCGACGCGGCGCTCTACCTGTCGAAGACGAGGCCCGGGCTCGGGATCAAGGACCCGTACGAGCTCAACGACAGGCAGTTCAAGGCCGCGGTCGATCTCCTCAAGAAGCAGCACTCGCTCGTCCGCAAGTACTGGGCGGCGGCCGCCGACGAGATCGACCTGTTCAAGAACGGCTCGGCCGTGATCGGCGCCGCGTGGCCGTACCAGACGAACCAGCTCCACATGGCGAAGGCGCCCGTGAAGGACCTCATCCCGCGCGAGGGAGCGACGGGTTGGGCCGACACGTGGATGATCTCCACGAAGGCGAAGCACCCGAACTGCGCCGTCCTGTGGATCAAGTGGGTCTCGACGCCGAAGGTGCAGGCGCAGCAGGCGCTCTTCTTCGGCGAGACGCCGGCGAACAAGAAGGCGTGCTCGTTCATGAACAGGCTCGAGAAGGGCGCCTGCTCGAAGTGGCACTTGAACGCGCCGAGCTCGTACTTCCGCTCGATCAAGTTCTGGAAGACGCCGACCCGGAACTGCGGGAACGGCAAGACGAACTGCATGGACTACACGAAGTGGCAGCAGGCCTGGACTGACATCAAGAGCTAGACGGAGTCGTGAAACGCACACAGGTCGACCGGTCGCTTCAGACGGACGTGCGGGCCAAGCCCGCACGTCCTGATGCCGGCACCGCAAGCGGCGCCTAAGTGTCCGCACCGGCCTACGAAGCGGCGGGCCGCCCCATCCGGGCGGCCCGCCGCCGCATCTCCGCCGTCGCCTGGCGCCGGCCGTGGCTGCGCGCGGTCGCGCTCCTCTTGCCGCCGCTCGGCTGGATGGCCTTCTTCTACCTGGCCGCGCTCGCCGTCCTCTTCGTGTCGGCCTTCTGGTCGATCGACGCCTTCACCGGCAAGCTGACGCACGCGTGGACGTGGTCGAACTTCGACACCATCGTCCACGACAAGACCTACCGCGAGATCGCGTTCCGGACGGTGTGGATGGCGGCGGCGGTGACGGTGACGGACGCTGTCATCGCGTTCCCGTTCGCCTACTTCATGGCCCGGATCGCCTCGCCGAGGACCCGGGCGCTCCTCTTCGTGCTCGTCCTGCTGCCGCTCTGGTCCAGCTACCTGGCCCGGATCTACGCCTGGCGGCTGATCCTGAACGACAGCGGCGCGCTCAACTGGTCGCTCGCGAAGGTCGGGCTCCCGCAGCAGAGCTGGGCCTTCACGTCGACGGCGATGTGGATCGTGTTCTCGTACATCTGGCTGCCGTTCATGATCCTGCCGATCTACGCCGCGCTCGAGCGGATTCCCGACTCCTACATCGAGGCGTCGCGCGACCTCGGCGCGCGCGGCTTCACGACGCTGCGGCGGGTGATCCTCCCCCTCGCACTGCCCGGGGTCGTCGCCGGCTCGATCTTCACGTTCTCGCTCACGCTCGGCGACTACATCACCCCGACGCTCGTCGGCAACGTCGACTTCGTCGGGAACGTGATCTACCGCAACGTGCTCGGGCTGACGAACAACCTGCCCTTCGCGGCTGCGTACGCAACCGTGCCGCTCGTCGTCATGGCCGTCTACCTCACGCTCGCCAAGCGGACGGGCGCGTTCGAGGCCTTGTAGTGGAGCGGCGTGCGACGCGCGTATCGCTGGGCCTGTGGGCGCTCCTCGTCGTGCTCTTCCTGTGGATCCCGCTCGTCCTCATCTGCGTCTACGCGTTCAACTCGTCGAACATCCAGAGCTGGCCGATCCCCGGCTTCACGACGAAGTGGTTCCACGACGCCTGGGAGAACACCGAAGCGCGCGACGCGCTCGTGCTCTCGCTGAAGGCGGCCGCCGTCGCGACCGCCGTCGCGCTCGTCCTCGGAACGGCGGCCGCTGCGGCCGTCAGCCGCTTCCGCTTCTTCGGCCGCGACGCGGTGAGCTTCCTGCTCGTCCTGCCGATCGCGCTTCCGGGGGTGGTCACGGGGATCGCGCTCAACTCCTTCTTCTCGAACAACCCGATCCACCACTTCAGCCCGACGCTCTGGACGATCGTGATCGGCCACGCGACGTTCTGCATCGTCATCGTCTACAACAACGTCGTCGCCCGGCTGCGGCGGACGCAGACCTCGCTGACCGAGGCGTCGATGGACCTCGGAGCCGACGGGTGGCAGACCTTTCGCCTCGTCACCCTGCCGGTCATCTCCACCGCTCTCGTCGGCGGTGGCCTGCTGGCCTTCGCGCTCTCGTTCGACGAGGTGATCGTGACGACGTTCACCGCCGGCGCGCAGAACACCCTGCCGATCTGGATCCTCGGCAACCTGCGGCTCGGGCAACAACTTCCGCAGGTGAACGTCGTCGTCTTCTTCGTCATCGTCGCGACGATCGTGCCGGTCACGATCGCACAGCGCCTGACACGCGATACTGGAGTCCTGCGCCGAACCTGAGGAGGTAGCCCGTGAGCATCACCGTGTCGCACCAGAAGAACTTCGTCGGCGGCGAGTGGGTCGACTCGCTCGACGGCGGGACGATGGAGGTCTTGAACCCCGCCACCGGCGAGACGATCGCCGAGGTGCCGCGCTCGACGGAGAAGGACGTCGGCCGGGCCGTCGAGGCGGCCAAGAAGGCGCTTCCCGAGTGGCTCGAGACGACGCCGGCCGAGCGGCAGGAGCTGCTCTTGAAGCTCGCCGACCTGATCGACGACAACACGGAGGAGCTCGCGAAGCTCGAGTCAGTGAACGTCGGCAAGCCGCTCTCGTACGCGCGCGACGAGATGCCGGTGTGCTCCGACAACATCCGCTTCTTCGCCGGCGCGGCGCGCGTCCTCGAGGGCAAGTCCGGCGGCGAGTACATGCGCGGCTACACGTCGTTCCTGCGCCGCGAGCCGATCGGCGTCGTGGCCGGGATCGCGCCGTGGAACTACCCGCTGATGATGGCGGTCTGGAAGCTCGCGCCCGCGCTCGCGGCTGGGAACGTCCAGGTGCTGAAGCCCTCCGAGCAGACGCCGCTCACGCTCCTCCGCTTCGTCGAGCTCGCCGCGGACGTGCTTCCGCCGGGCGTGCTCAACGTCGTCACGGGCGACGGCGTCCCGGCCGGCGAGGCGCTCGTCAAGCACCCCGACGTGCGGCTCGTGTCGCTGACGGGCGACGTCGAGACGGGCAAGATCATCGCCCGTACGGCCTCCGACTCACTGAAGCGCGTCCACCTCGAGCTCGGCGGCAAGGCGCCCGTCGTGGTCTTCGACGACGCCGACCCGGCGGCCGTGGCCGAGGGCATCAAGATCGCCGGCTACTGGAACTCCGGGCAGGACTGCACCGCCGCCTCGCGCGTCGTGGCCGGGCCGCGGATCTACGACAAGCTGCTCGACGAGCTCGTGCCCGCGGTCGAGTCGCTCCACGTCGGCGATCCGGCCGAGGGCGACGAGGTCGAGATGGGGCCGGTGATCTCGAAGGACCAGCAGGACCGCGTGCTCGGCTTCCTCGAGCGGGCCTCTGGCGCGAAGGTGCTCACCGGCGGCGGCTCGAACGGCGACCGCGGCTTCTTCGTCTTGCCGACGGTCGTGGCGGAGGTGGGGCAGGAGGACGAGATCATCCAGCGCGAGGTCTTCGGCCCGGTGGTGACCGTGCAGCGCTTCGCCGACGACGACCAGGCGATCGCGTGGGCGAACGACGTCAGGTACGGCCTCGCCGCCTCGGTGTGGACGCGCGACGTCGGCCGCGCCCTGAACGCCGCCCGGAAGCTCCAGTTCGGGACGGTCTGGATCAACGACCACATCCCGCTGGTCTCCGAGATGCCGCACGGCGGCTTCAAGCAGTCCGGCTACGGCAAGGACCTGTCGTCCTACTCGCTCGAGGACTACACGCAGGTGAAGCACGTGATGGCGAAGATCGACTGAGCGCGTTCGCTTCAGTCGTCGCTGCCGCCGCGCTGGTGGCCGGTGCACCACCCGCGCCGGCCGCCTACGCCGGCCTCGGCACCTGGATCGACGTCTACGACCACCAGGCATGGGCGGCTCCCGAGGCGACCGCGGCCGCGATCCGGGCCCGCGGCGTGCGGACGCTCTACCTCCAGACGTCGAACTCGAACCGGAGCGCCGACCTCGTCCGCCCCGCCGGCCTCGGACGGCTCGTCGACGCCGCCCACCTCCGCGGCCTGCGCGTCGTCGCGTGGTACCTCCCGACCCTCGTCCGCCCGGCCCGCGACCTGCGGCGCGCGCTCGCGGCGATCCGCTTCCGCACGCAGACGGGCGGGAGCTTCGACTCGTTCGCGCTCGACATCGAGTCGAGCAACGTGCGCCCGCCGGCACGCCGGAACGCGCGCCTCCTCGATCTCTCGCACCGCCTGCGCGCGGCCGTCGGCCCCTCCTACGCGCTCGGGGCGATCATCCCCTCCCCGCGCGGGATGCAGCTGCTGCCGCACTACTGGCCCGGCTTCCCGTACAGCGACCTGTACCGGATCTACGACGCCTTCCTGCCGATGGCGTACTTCAGCTATCGCGCACACGGCACGGCGCCGGTGGCGCGCTACGTGCAGCGGAGCGTCGGGATCATCCGGGCTCGCACCGGCGACCCGGACGTGGCGATCCACGTCATCGGCGGCATCTCGCAGCGGACGGGCCCGGCCGAGGCCCGCGGCTTCATGCGCGCGATCCACGGCTGCCGCACACTCGGCTTCAGCCTGTACGACTTCGCCGGCACGAGCACCTCGGCCTGGAGAACGCTGACGGCCGCCGCACCGCCCGACGACGCGGCCGCCTGCGCCTGACGACCTAGTCTGCGAGGCTACTCGCGGGAGGCGTCTCGCCCTCGGGCTCGCCCTTGGCCGCCGGCTCCTTCCGCTTGCCGCCGAGGTGGAGCGCCGAGCCGAGCAGCATGTCCTGCGCGAACCGCTCGCTGAAGCCCGCTAGGCCTTTGCCGCAAAGATGACAAGAGGTCGAGGGCGGCCAGGATCTAGCCCGACTCGATGTACTCGGTCAGGAACTTGATCTGGAAGTCCTGCTCGGCGGACTTGAACTTGACCACGTCGCCGATCGAGACGATGCCAACGAGGTCGCGGCCCTCGGCGAAGACAGGGAGGTGGCGGATCCGGCGCTCCGTCATCACGGCCATGCACTCCTCGACGCTCGTCTCCGGCGTGACGTAGACGAGCGGCGAGGTCATGATCTCGCGTACGGGCGTCTCCTCCTCGGTGCGCCCCTCGATCGTGACGCGCCGCAGGTAGTCGCGCTCGGTCACGATGCCGGCGACGCGTCCGCCGTCGGTGACGAGGAGGGCGCCGACGTTTGCCTCCACCATCCGCCTGATCGCCTCGAAGACGGTCGCCTCCGCGTCGATGGTGAGCACCTCGCTCCCCTTCCCTTCCAGGACTTTCGCGACGTCGCTCACGAGCCTCTAGCCTGACGCAGATCGCTCGCGGTGGCAAACTTCGCCGCTCTCGATACGTCTTGAAAGCGGGGAAGACCCGATTTGTAAAGATACGCACGAACACCGTGCGAAAGGAGGAGGGGAATGAGACGACAGTCTCATTGGGGGCGCCGGCTAGGGGTCGCGCTCGTGAGCGTCGCTGTCGCCGTCGGGCTCACCGCAGGAGCCACCATGGCCAAGACGGGCATGGCCGGCGGACCGGCGACGGTGCACAAGACGACGATCACGTTCGCGCACTGGAACGCGACGGGCCAGGAGCTCGCCGCCGTGAAGGCGACGGTGCGGGCCTTCCAGAGGGCCAACCCGTCGATCGCGGTCAAGGACGTCAGCCTCGATCCGTATCCAGAGGGGATGCTCGCCCGGTTCGCATCGCGCAAGCCGCCGGACATCTTCTACGTCGACTCGAACGTCTTCCCGGACTGGGTTTCGCAGGGCGTCCTCGCGCCGATCGACGGCGAGCTGAGGAAGGCGCACTTCAGCACGAAGAAGTTCTACCCGCGCCTGCTCGGCGCGTTCCGCTACAAGGGCCAGCTCTACGGCCTGCCGAAGGACTGGTCGCCGCTCGCGATGGAGGTCAACACGACCGCGCTCGCGAAGGCGAAGGTGAAGGCGCCGACGACGTGGGCCCAGCTCACCGCCGCGGCCAGGGCGCTCAAGGCCGCCGGCCAGCCGCCGATGTGCCTCGGCATCGATCTCGCCCGCATGCTCGCCTTCATGTACGAGAACAAGGGCGCGTTCCTGAACTCGGCCAAGACGAAGGCGGTCGTGAACTCGAGCGCGAACCTGGCCGCCGTCACGACCTACATCGGCTGGCTCAAGAGCGGCCTGGCGCAGACGCCCGCGCAGCTCGGCGTCAGCTGGTGCGGTGAGGCCCTCGGCAAGGAGAAGGCCTCGATCATCTTCGAGGGCAACTGGATCACCGACTTCATGCGCACGACCTTCCCGAGCGTGAAGTGGAAGACGTATCCGATGGTCCGCAACAAGGCCCGCGGCAATCTCGGCTTCACGGTCTCGTACTCGATCGCGAAGGACTCGAAGCACAAGAGGCAGGCCGTCAAGATGCTGAGGTACCTGACCGGCCCGGCCGGGATGAAGGTCTGGGTGAGGACCTCCGGCTTCCTCCCGTCGCGGAGCGACGTGAAGCCGCCGGCGGGTCGGGCGATCTTCCTGAAGGAGGCGCCGTTCACGCATCCCTGGCAGTTCGCGCCCGGCTTCTCGAAGGTCTACGACACGGCGAACAACGAGCTGCAGTCGGCCTACGAGGGCAAGCAGTCGATCGCCACGGCTCTGCGAAACATCCAGAAGGCCGCGAGCGACGCCCTCCCCTAACGGAGCACTAGACTCTCCGCGCGCTCCTGTCCGGGGCGCGCGGAGGGTCGTTTCCCTCTCACCGGGGCAGTCGCAGTGGCCGTAGCGACAGAGGCGAGACGGATCGGCCGGCGCCGGCTCGAGACGGCGCGCAGCGCCAAGCTGCGCGAGGCGCTCGTCGGGTATGCGTTCGTGTCGCTGCCGATGCTGTTCTTCTTCGGGTTCTTCCTCTTCCCGATCGGCTACGCGCTCTACATCAGCTTCTACGACTGGGGCATCCTCGGGAAGATCGGCTACATCGGCTTCGAGAACTACCGCGACCTCTGGCACGACCACCGCTTCTGGCGCTGGCCGCCGCACTTCCACGACGGCACCGCGATGACGAACACCTTCTACTACACCCTCGTCGTCGTCCCGTGCCAGATGGCGCTCGGGCTCAGCCTCGCCCTGATCGTGAACGCGCGCATCCGCGGCAAGGCGTTCTTCCGCGCCGCCTACTACTTCCCGTCGCTGACCTCCTCGGCGGCGAGCGCGGCGATCGCGATCTACATCTTGAACTCGGGCGGCCTGCTGAACGCCTTCCTCGGCAAGATCGCCGGCCACCCGGTGCACACGCCGTGGTTCGGGCAGTCCTCGACGGCGCTCGAGTCGATCATGGGCCTGAACGTCTGGCTGACGTCGGGCACCGTGATGCTCTTCTACCTCGCCACCCTCCAGTCGATCCCGACCGACGTGTACGAGGCGGCCGCGATCGACGCCACGAGCCGCTGGCGCACGTTCTGGAAGATCACCTTCCCGCTGCTCAAGCCGGGACACTTCTTCGTCGCCGTGATCTCGATCATCGGCTGCCTGAAGATCTTCGACCAGGCGTTCATCGTCGGCGGCGGCAAGGGCTCGCCCGCCTACTCGACCGAGACGGCGGTCCTCTACCTGTACCAGACCGCGATCTTCGACGCCCGGTGGGGCTACGCGGCGGCGGTCGGCATCGTCCTCTTCCTGATCATCTTCGCCTTCACCCTCGTCCAGCGGCTGCTCTTCGGCCGCGCGGAGATCGGCTACTGATGGCCACCGAGCCCGAAGCGCCGCACATCGCGCCGGTCGAGCAGCTGGCGCACGGCGAGGAGCCGGCGCTCGGGACGCCGACGGCGCCTGCCGTTCCGGGGCGGACGAAGGGCCAGATCGCCGGCCGGCTCGCCCTCTACCTCATCCTGCTCGCGATCGCCGTCTTCTACCTCCTGCCCTTCTTCTGGACGATCTCGACCTCGTTCAAGACGCTCCCGGAGAGCGTCCAGGGCTTCGTGCTGATCCCGCACCACCCCACGCTCGCGGGCTACCGCGAGGCGTTCACGACCGGGCCCTTCGACCGCTATTTCCTGAACAGCGCGATCTTCGCCGTGACCGTCACGCTGTCGAACCTCTTCCTCTGCACGCTCGGAGGCTACGCCTTCGCGCGGCTCCGGTTCCCGCTCCGCGAGCCGCTCTTCTTGCTCGTGCTCGCGACGCTGATGATCCCCGACCAGATGCGGCTCGTCCCGGTCTTCAAGATGCTGTCGGACTTCCCGTTCTTCCACTGGAACCTGATCGCGACCTACCAGGGCTACATCCTCATCCACCTGCTCTACGCGACGAACCTCTTCCTGATGCGCCAGTACTTCCTGACCATCCCCCGCGACTACGAGGAGGCGGCGAAGCTCGACTCGGCCGGCTTCTTCAAGACGTACTGGAAGGTCATGCTGCCGCTCGCCGGGCCGGCGATCGCGGCGATCACGATCCTGAGCTTCCAGGGCACCTGGAACGACTTCTACTGGCAGCTGATCCTGCTCCAGGACGACTCGAAGTTCACCCTCAACGTCGGCATCGCGCGCTTTGCCACCGCCGGCGCCTTCAAGACGGACTGGCCGGCGCTCATGGCCGTGAGCACGATCGCGATCGCGCCCGTGGCGCTCGTCTACGTCTTCTTCCAGCGCTACTTCATCGCCGGCGTGACGACGGCAGGAGTGAAGGGATGACCACGCACGCGCTCGAGGGCGTCCGCTCGACAGGCCTGCCGCCCGGAGCCGCGCTTCGGGCCGCTCTCCGCGACCTGTACGCGCACTCCTGGCGCTTCTTCCTGCTCAACACGGCCCTCTCGGCGTGCCTCGTGCCGCTCGCGGTCGCCGGCCTCTGGGCGCCCGCGGCATGGCTGCTCCTCCTCGCCGCCGGGCCGCTCGCGGCGGCCCTCGTCCACTGCGCGGTCGTGACGGCGACGAGCGAGGAGCTCCGTCTGGGCGACGCGCTCATCGGCCTGCGCCTGCACTGGCGGCGCGGCCTCGTCCTCGGCGCCGCCCTCTTCGGCGGCTCGGCGCTCGGCGTGTACGCGGTCGCGTTCTACGGCGGCCGCGGCGTCCTGCTCCTCGCCGCGCTTGCCGTCTACCTGCTCGCCGCCCTGCTCGCCTACCAGCTCGTGCTCTGGCCGCTCGCCCTCGCCTCTCCCGACCGGCCCCTTCGCCGCGTGCTCGAGGAGGCGTTGCGGACGCTGCTCGCGCGGCCGCTCCAGGCGCTCGTGCTCACCGTGGCGCTCGCGCTCGTCAACCTGCTCGGCGTCGCGCTCGCGATCGTCCCGTTCCTCACGCTGACGATCGCCTACTCGTGCCTCGCGGCCGCGCACTTCACCCTCCCCGCGGAGACGAGCGACTGATGGCCAGCGTGACCTACGACCGCGTGACGAAGCGCTTCGACGGCACCGTCGCGGTCCAGGACTTCACCGTTCAGGTCGCGGACGGCGAGTTCCTCGTCCTCGTCGGCCCTTCCGGCTGCGGCAAGTCGACGGCGCTCCGGATGCTCGCAGGCCTCGAGGAGATCAGCGAGGGCCGCATCCTGATCGGCGAGCGCGCCGTGAACAACCTCGCGCCCGGCGCTCGGGACGTGGCGATGGTCTTCCAGTCGTACGCGCTCTATCCCCACATGACCGTCTACGACAACCTCGCCTTCGGCCTGCGCAACAAGCGGATGCCGAAGGACGAGGTCGACCGGCGGGTCCGGCGGGCGGCCGAGATCCTCGATCTGGACAAGCTCCTGAAGCGCAAGCCGAAGCAGCTCTCGGGCGGGCAGCGCCAGCGCGTCGCGCTCGGCCGCGCCATCGTGCGCGAGCCGGCCGCGTTCCTCATGGACGAGCCGCTGTCGAACCTCGACGCCCAGCTCCGAGTCGCGACCCGCGCCGAGATCCTCAAGCTCCAGCGGGATCTCGGCACGACGACGATCTACGTCACCCACGACCAGGTCGAGGCGATGACGATGGGCGACCGGATCGCCGTGATGCGCGACGGCCTCCTCCAGCAGATCGGGACCCCGGAGCAGCTCTACACGCGCCCGCAGAACGTCTTCGTGGCCGGCTTCATCGGCTCGCCGGCGATGAACCTCGTGCCGTCCGAGGTCGTCGACGCGGGCGGCGGCCGCATCGCGGGCTTCCGGCCGGAGCACGTGGAGCTCGGCGCGGGCCGCGGCGACGCGCTGACGTTTCCGGCCACGGTCGAGGTGGTCGAGTACCTCGGAGACGAGCAGCTCGTCCACCTGACGCGGAAGGAGACGCCGCTCCAGGCCAAGATCCCGGTCGAGGAGCGCGTCCAGCCGGGCGACGAGGTGACGCTCTCGATCCCCCGGGACAAGCTGCACCTCTTCGACCCGGAGACCGAGGACCGGGTCGCCTGAGGCACCTTGCGTTGGCAGTGCGCGACCAGGAGCGCTCGCGGCGCTTCTACGAGACGTACTTCGGCTTCGGCGCGCGGCCGGCGCGCGTGTACCCCGACGGCGTGCTGATGCTCTACGACGCGGACGGCTTCTCCCTCGCGCTCGGCCTGACCGACGAGGAGATCAGGCTGCCGCGCTTCCTCCACTTCGGCAAACGGCTGTCCTCCCCGGACGAGGTTCGGCGGTTCCGCGCCCGGCTCGTCGCGGACGGCGTCGAGATCGTCGAGGAGTGGGACGAGCCCGAGTACGTGAGCGTGAAGTGCCGCGACCCGGACGGCTACGTCGTCGAAGCGGCATGGGAGCCGTAGCACACGAAAGGGCGGCTCCGGAACCGCCCTTTCGCGCGAGAGATGCACAAGCGGAACTGAAACGCCCGGGGCTGCGGCACCCCCACCCGTTTGACCTCCGCTCGGGTGAGTCATCGGCGGTCCTAGGCCGTTCGGCCTACCCTCAAAAGGGGGAATTTGAAAAACATACGAACCGAGCCGTTCGCCGCCGCGCCCGACATGGCGGGCGCGGCTCCCCACGCGCGTCGATAGGAGTCGATCGCCCGGAAGTCGTCATGGCTCGCCGCAGGCGAGCCGGACTTCCGGGCGGAGTGGGCCCGCCTGGACTCGAACCAGGGACCAACCGATTATGAGTCGGCTGCTCTGACCAGCTGAGCTACGGGCCCGCTGGCGCGAGCGTAGCGCCGCTACGTTGCAGCCTGCGAATCATGCTTCACAATCGCCGTCCGATGTTTTATCGTCCGGCCGGCCAGAGGGGTCTACCGCACAGGAGGATCGCATGCGTCTTCGCACCGCCGTCTTTGTCGTTCTCGCCTTCGCGCTCGCGCTGATCGGATCGAGCCGGCCGGCCGCCCGCACGAACGGGCCGCAGCTCGCGCCGAACCACAAGATCACGCACTCGACGAGCTCGAACTGGGCCGGCTACGCCGCCTTCAACGGCCGGTACACCACGGTCTCCGCGAACTGGAAGCAGCCGACCGCGAGCTGCACCTCGGCGACGACCTACTCGAGCTTCTGGGTCGGGCTTGACGGCTACAGCTCGAACACGGTCGAGCAGACCGGGACGAGCGCCGACTGCAGCGGCGGCTCGCCGCGCTACTACGCGTGGTACGAGATGTACCCGAAGTTCCCGGTCAACCTGAGCATCGCCGTCCGTCCCGGCGACTCGATGACCGGCTCCGTCACGACCGACGGCGCGGGCCACTTCACGCTCCACATCCACAACGGGACGACCGGCGGCGACTTCGTGACGACGCAGACGTCGAAGAAGGCGCGGCTCTCCTCGGCCGAGGCGATCGCCGAGGCGCCTTCGGGCTCGGGTGGGGTCCTGCCGCTGACCAACTTCGGCACCGCGAGCTTCAGCGCCGTCACCGTGAACGGCCAGGCGATCGGCGTCTTCAATCCCGACAAGATCGACATGGTCGGCAACGGCTTCACGAAGGCGAGCACGTCCGCGCTCTCCGGCGGGAACGCGTTCTCCGTGACCTGGAAGCACTCCTAGTACGCCGCAGCTCGGATGCGCGGGCGCTGCGCCCGCGCATCCGAGCCGGTAGGCGTTTCGCGCCCGCGGCCGAATCGTTCAAAATGGCCGCGGACGAAAGCGACGAGGAGGTGAGCGTTCGGTGAAGGTCTTCCAGCACGAGCGGCAGCTGCGAACGTCGGGCGGTCTGACCGTCCGCGACATCACGGACGAGGTCGCCGAAGCCGTCCGCGAGAGCGGCATCGCCGACGGGATCGCCTGCGTCTACTCGCCGCACACGACCTGCTGCGTGCGCGTGAACGAGTTCGAGAGCGGCTTCCTCGAGGACTTCGCCGAGATGCTCAGACGCCTCGTGCCGAGCGAGACCTACTACGCGCACGACGACTGGGACCGGCGCACCGAGAACATCTGCCCCGAGGACATGGACTTCGGCAACGGCCATGCCCACTGCATGGCCATGCTCCTCGGGACGGCCGGTGAATCGGTTCCGGTCCGCGAAGGCGAGCTCTGCCTCGGAACCTGGCAGCGGGTGCTCTTCCTCGAGCTCGACCGCGAGCGCGACCGCCGCTGGATCGTCCAGGTCGTCGGGAACTGAGGCGCCGCTTGCGGTGCCGATCCTCAGGACGTGCCGGCTCCGCCGGCGCGTCCGTCTGAACCGACGGGTCGACACGCCGGAGGGCGCCGGCTCGGGAACTGAGGCGCCGCTTGCGGTGCCGATCCTCAGGACGTGCCGGCTGCGCCGGCGCGTCCGTCTGAACCGACCGGTCGACACGCCGGAGGCCGCCGGCTCGAGAACTAGTCGCGCCAGAGCGGAAGGGCTGCGAGCGCCTCGGCCGGGCCGGCCGCGTCCGGCAGGGTGGCCTCCACGACGTCCGAGATGCACTCGAACGTCTCGTCGTGGAACGGGAGGATGAAGTGGCGGCGGCTCGCAAACCGCGTTGGGTCGTGGAGAGGATGGACGCGGTTCTGGCGCTCGAGCGCTGCGATCCACGGGGAGTTCTCGACCTCCGCGAAGGTGTAGTGCCTCAGGCCGGCCGGGTAGAGCGGGTGTCCGTGCAGCGCCTCGTCGTTCGGTGACCCGAAGAGCACCGCGTAGGCGGGACGGAACCTCACCACGGCGACGCGCCGTTGCTCGTACGGCGCCGTCCAGTACGCGATCCCGGCTTCGTGCCCGTTCGCCGCGACCCGCGGCATCGGCACGTCGGCGTCCGCCTCGGGGAGGGGCGGCTCGATCGGAATGATCTGCTCGTCGCCGCTCGCCTGGTACACCCCACGCAGGATAGGCGCCGTATCGCCGTTCCCTCGGACAGCGTTCTGCTCTAGAAGCAGGCGTCGTCGAAGAGGAGGGTGTGGTGGCAACCAGGCAGCCGGTGCTGGAGCGAGGGCAAGCATCCGTCGAGCGGCCGGTGCAGCGGGCCGAGGCGGACGCGCGGTCTGGTCGCGGGTGGTACGCAGTCCTCGCCCGGACCGGGCTCGTCGCCAAGGGCGTCTCGTACGGAATCGTCGGGATCCTCGCGATCAAGCTCGCGCTGGGCGACGGAGGCAAGGCGACGAGCCGAGCGGGTGCGCTCCACTCGCTCGCCGGACAGACCTTCGGCAAGATCATGCTCGCCCTCCTCGCGATCGGCTTCGCCGCCTACGCGATCTGGCGGTTCGTGCAGGCGGTGGCCGAGCGCGAGGATGCGAGTGACGGCGAAGCAAAGGGCGCGGCCAAGAAGTGGGGCAAGCGCGCCGGCTACGTCGGCCGCGGCCTCGTCTACGCCGCGCTGACGGCCTCCACCGTCAAGATCCTCTTCGGCTCGGGGGGCGGCGAGTCCCAGTCGGAAAAGGCGCACAAGACGACCGCCATGGTGCTCTCCTGGCCCGCCGGGACGTGGCTCGCCGGGATCGCCGGCGCCGTGATCGTCGGTATCGGGCTCTGGAACCTCTACCGCGGCATCGCGCGGAAGTTCGAGGACCGCTGGCAGACGGGCGAGATGGGCGAGCAGGCCCGCAAGTGGGGCGCCCGCGCCGGCGTCGTGGGTCATGCCGCGCGCGCCGTCGTCTTCTCGCTGATCGGGATCTTCCTCGTCAAGGCCGCGATCGACTACAAGCCGAAGGACGCGATCGGCTTCGACGGCGCGCTCCAGAAGCTCGCGCAGGCGGGCTACGGCCCGTACCTGCTCGGCCTGACCGCAGCCGGGCTCGTCGCGTACGGGCTCTACTGCTTCGTCGACGCGCGCTACCGAGACGTCTCGGCCGGCTAGACGGCAACGATGCCGCTCGTCTCGCTCGACGACCGGCTCGCGATCTGGATCGCGACCCACCGCTACGAGCCGCTCGACGACGTCTTCGTCCGGCTCGGGACGATCGACAGGCTCGGGCTCGTCTGGATCGTCCTCGCCTTCGTCGTCTGCCTCGTCACCCGTCGCGGGCTTCGGGCCGCAGTCGCCTGGGCCGTGTTCGTGGCCGTGGTGGCCTTCACCGCGGACGCCGTCTCGTTCGGGGTGAAGGACCTCGTGCACCGGACCCGACCCGCCGACGCGCACCCCCAGATCCATCCGCTCTACGTCGTCCACTCGAGCTCATTCCCGGCCGGCCATGCTGCGACCGCATTGGCCGGAGCGACGCTGCTGTCATACCTCCTGCCGAGAGCCGCGCCGCTCTTCGTCCTGCTCGCGGCCGCGATCGGCTTCTCGCGCGTCTACGTCGGCGTGCACTACCCGGGCGACGTCCTCGGCGGCGCTCTCATCGGGGTCCTGTGCGGCGCCGTCGCGCTCCTTGCGCTTCAGGCCGCGCGAGCGCGACGGCAGACGTTTCGATCGGCTCTGCGTCCGCGGCCCGGCTAGGCGCCGCAGCGGCCGGCGTGGCTGATCGCCGGAATCGGCCGCCCTGCCTCGAGCGCCTGGAAGCACTGCTGGCACGAGCCGACGAGCGCGCCCGCCGCGTGGTCGATGAACCGGTTCTTCGCGAGCAGGTCGATCGGGGCCTTGTTCACGTCGAGGAGAAACCGGTCCGTCGCCGCGTTGATCGCCGGGTTGCCCTTGAGGGTGTCCTTCGTCGGGCGGCGCGACGCGCGACGGATCGCCGCCACGTCGCCCTGCAACCGCGCGGTCCAGCGCGCGGTCACCTGGCGCGGACAGCGGGTCGTCGTGGTGACCGTGGACCTGGTCGCCGCCGCATGCTTCTTCGCTCCACTGCACGCGACCGTCGAGAGCGCAAGCACGACGCAGAGTCCTACTAGCCCTCTCATCCGGTCGAGAGTACCCTTGCCGCGATGCTCGACGCCCTGACCCTCGAGGACTTCCGCCCGCTGCTCCACGACCGCTTCCGCATCGCCCCGGATGACGCCCCGGTCTTCGAGGTCGAGCTGGTCGAGGTGACGGAGATTCCCAGGGAGCCCGGCGGGCGCGCGCCGTTCTCGCTCGTCTTCCAGGGCGGCCCGAACCCGCCGCTACCGCAGCGGATCTACCGCATGGAGCACGAGAAGCTCGGCGAGCACGAGATCTTCCTCGTACCGATCGCAGCCGACCAGTACCAGGCCGTCTTCACGTAGCCGGCGCGCGCTCCAGAAAAAGGTAGACGCCCTTGTCTTCGGCGAGGGAGAAGCCAAGCCGCTCGTATAGCCGAAGCGCCGGGTTCATCCGCTCGACGTGGATCGTGACGCTCTTCGCCTCCGCGTCGCCCTCGGCCAGGAGCTCCTCGAGCAGCCGCGTTCCGATCCCGTTGCCGCGGTGCTCCGGCAGGAGCGCGATGTCGACGATACGGATGTCGGACCGGCCCCGATGGACGTAGAGCCGGCCGGCGGGCTCGCCGTCGACGAGGATGACGTCGAAGCTCGCCTCGGCATAGTTTTCGCGCCACCAGGCGTCCTGCGCGTCGAACTGCATCCGCAGGAACGCGTCCTTCTGGGCGTCGTCCCAGGGCACGACCGCGAGCTCCTCCATCCGCGTGCTCGCGTAGACGCGGTAGAGGAACTCGCGGTCGCCCGGCTCGACCGGGCGTAGCTCGACGGCCTTGGTCAGCCGCGTGGCGGGAAGACGCCCTGAAGCGCGATGTTGAAGTAAAAGGTCAGATACGGCTGCAGGTTGTTGTGCGGCTGGTCACCGCCCGCCGGCGGCAGGGCTTGATCCGACATCGCGACCAGCGGGGCGCCGGCCGGTGGCACGAACGCGTTGCCCGAGTCCGGCCGCGCGATCGTGTTGCCGATCGGGTTCGAGCGGTTCGCGGGAGCTCCCAGTGACATAAGCGAGTGATTGTGCGCAGGCATCTCGGACTCGAGGAGCGTGACCGTCTCCACCCCGCCGGTCTCGCCGAGGTCGTGCAAGCTGAGCCCCGGTCCCTGGCCGGGATGCATCGGCGCGCGGCCCTGTAGATCCGGCAGCGCGAAGTTCGACTTGCCGTTCCCGCCGTACGTGGTGCCGAGAAGCGAGAACAAGGCGGTGTTCTGCGAAAGCGGCAACAACTGGCCATCGCACCACGCCCACCCCTTAGGCGCGAAGTTGAATGGGAAGATCCTGATCTCGGCGACGAACGGGTCTGCCACTTTCGCCTCCTACGTGGGTGAGGGGAAGATGCCGAAGAGCGAGATGATGAAGTCGACGCAGAGATAGGGCTGGAAGTTGGTGTGCGGCTGGCTTCCGCCCGTCGGGCCGATCGACTGTGGCGCCATCGCAGCGAGCGGAGCGCTCGACTGATACAGGAGCACCGCGGACGACTCCGCGAGCAGGTTGTTGTTCGGATTCGGATCGTTGCCGACCGCGTTGGCGGCGAGCAGCGGGTGGGTGTGCGCCGCGATCTGGTTCACCGTGAGCGTGATCTCTTCCGCGCCGCCGGTCTCGGCCAGTATGAACCCGTTGCCTTGATGGATGGGGATCCGGCCGCGCAGGTCCGGAAGGTTGAACGTGCTCTCGCCGTCTCCGCCATAGGTGGTGCCGATCAGCTGGAAGAGGGTCTCGTTCTCCGAGATGGGAAGCTGCTGGCCCTCGCAGAACATCCAGCCGGCGGGGGCAAAGTTCCCCGCGAACATCCGGATCTCGCCGACGTAGGGCTGTGCCATGCGTGCCTCCTAGTTCGGAGAGGGGAAGATGCCCTGAAGGGCGATGCAGAAGCTGAGCGTGAGAAACGGCTGCATGTTGAGATGGGCTTGCGAGCCACCCGTGTTCGTCACCGACCCCGCCTGCATGGCGCCCAGGTTCTGCGGTCCGATGTACGGATTCTGCGGGGCCATACGGCTCAGGAGGTTGCCCGTCGGAATCGGCTGCGTCGCGTTGTTGGAGGTCGCGTTCAAGACGTGCGTATGAGTTGGCAGCTCCGCGATGCTGATCGTGTGTGCCTGCTCGCCGCCGCGCTCGCCAAGCGTATGTCCGCTGCCGACGTGAATGGGTGCCCTGCCTCGTAGGTCGGGCAACGCGAAGTTCAAGCGCCCGTCACCCCCGAACGTCGTCCCCAACAGCGAGAACAGCGCCTGGTTCTGGTTGATGGGCAGCAGCTGGCCGTTGCAGAGCGCCCACCCCTTAGGCGCGAAGACGAAACTCATGATCCTGAGCTCTGACAGGAACGGTTCTGCCATCGGCGTCTCCTCTCACAGGGTCTAGGTAGCGGATTGCCCGGCGGGGGTCTGTCGAGTCTAGACCGGCAACTTGCGCTCTGTCTAGGCTCGCCCGGCTAGACCGCCAAGAGTGCGGCGGTGGCGCCGTGGGTTGTAATCAAGGCGCCACCACCGCCAGTCCTAACGGCTTCGTTTGGGGTTACGGAGGGGTCTGGATCGGACCGGGAATGATCTGGACACCGGCGGGCGCGTACGACTTGCCGGTGTTCGTGTTCGTCAGCTGCGCCTGCGCCGTCGCCGCGACTCCGACCAGCCTCGAGTCGCCGGTGCCGACCTCGTCGAAGATCAGCTGGCCGCCGTTTCCGTCGAAGGTCGGGAAGTCGTAGGAGCCGGTAGCGGGAACCGTGTTGTCGTGGATGTCGGCTTGCGTGATCCCGCCGCAGCCCTGGTTGTCGCCCGAGACGTAGATCGCCGCCAGGGGAAACACCGACGCCGGAGCCTGCGTGTCGACGTTGTTGTTCGTAAGGGTGATGCTGCTCGTCGGCACCGGCCCCGAGCACGGCGTCGGCACGCCGAGGAACTGAGCAGCGATTCCACGCTGACCACCTGCGGTGCCGACCTCGCGGATCGTGTTGCCGTCGAGGAGAAGGATCCCCTGTGTCTTGCCCTGGACGAGGATGCGGATCCCCTGCCCGCTGGCGGAACCGGAGTTGGCTACGCCGGCGGTTCCGATCGTGTTGCTGCTGATCCGCCCCTGGATCGACCCGCCTGTCGCCTGCGACGACGAGAAGACGTTGACCGCCTGCAGGTACTGGCCGATCAGCGTCCCAGCGGTCGGGACCGTCGGATTCGTCATCGTGTTGCTCAGGAGCTTGAACGTCAGGTTGGCCGAGTTGTCCTGCGTGAAGCTGGCCTGGATCCCGCTGTCGGAGAACGTGTTGCTCTGGACGGTGAAGCCCGAGACGGTCGCCGTGTCGTGCGCCTGGATCTCGAGCGCGCGCTGAGGCGAGTTGTTCCCGAAGGTGTTGCCGCTCATCGTCGCGGCGCTGAGGGTCGACGTGCCGGAGCCCTCGAACAGGAACGAGTTCGCGCCGGTCGTGTCGTTGATGTTGCTGAACGTGTTGCCCGTGACGGTGAGCGACGAGATCGTTCCCGACGTATCGCGGATGTGGACGTTGTTGTGAGCGTTGCTGCTGACGGAGCTGTTCGTGATCGAGACGGCTCCGGTCACGCCGACCGTGGCGCCGCCTTCCAGCCCGAGCTGGATCCCGTCGTCGCTCGTGCTGTTGCCGTTGCTCGTAACGTTGCTCCGGTTGAGCGTGAAGCCGGAGACGCTCTCGCCGTGGATGCCGTCGTCGCCGCCGTTCTGGATGTTCATCCACGACAGGCTCGGCGACGCCGTCGTCATGAGGACGACCCCGGCCCCCGTCGAGTTCTGGATCGTGCCGCCGGTCCCGGCCGAGCCGGTGCCGGCGACGGTGAGGCCGCCGCTCGAGCCGGTGCTGTTGAGGTTGATTCCGTTCAGGGCGCCGTTCGAGGAGATGTGCTCGAAGGTGAGCCCGCTCGCGCCGATGTTCGTGCTGGTCACGGTCAACGCGGTCCCGGTCGTGGAGTCGATCGTGTTGACCGAGCCGGTGACGTTGACGGTTCCGCCGCCGGTCGCGCTGAAGCCGGCGCCGCTCGTCGAGTCGATGTTCAGGCCGCCGCCGCTGAACGTGATCGTGTGGCCCGAGCCGGTCGACGAGAACGCCGCCGAAGCGCCCGTGTTGAGCGTCTTCGTCGAGCCGCTGAACGTCGTCGAGCCGCCGGTGTTGCCGGACATCGAGATGCCGCCGCCGGCGTCGTTCGTGTCGTTGATGTCGCCCGAGAGCGCGATCGCGCCGCCGGTGCGGCCGGTGATGTCGGCGGTGCCGCCGGCTCCGTTCCCGAGCGTGCCCGGGTAGGTGACGTTGCCGGAGCCGCCGTTGACGTCGATCGCGTTGCCGGCCGCGCCGGAGATGCTTCCGCTCGCGGCGCTGAACGGCGTGGCTCCGTTCGAGTCGAGGTTGATGCCGGCGCCCGAGCTGTTCGTGGACGAGACGGCGTCGAACGTCAGGTTCGAAGCCGTGTTCGCGTTGCGGACGTCGACGGCCGCGCCTCCGGTTGCGCTGACGTTCTCGGTCGAGCCGGAGCCGACGTTGATCGTCGGGGTGCCCGAGCTGTTCACGAGGAAGCCCGTGCCGCCGGTCGTGTTGATGGTGAAGTTCGTGAAGTTGAACGTGCCGGCCGCTGCGCCGGTCAGTGCGATGCCGCCCGCTCCACCGCTCAGGTTCACGTTGGTGACGTCGGAGCCGCCGGCGTTCGTGCCCGCGATGGCCGCGCCGCCGCTACCCGCGATGTCCACGGCCTCGACGCGGCTGCCCGAAGCGAGGGCAACCGTGCCGGAGAGCGACGGACGGTTCGCGGGCGTGCCGGTGGCGAGCGTGTCCGCGCCGACGACGAGGTTCACCGGCTCGCCGAGCAGCTTCTGGCTCGCCAGGAGCGAGAACCCGCCGGTGAGCCCGGTCGTGGTTCCGTCGCCCTTGTAGACGTACGTGATGTCGGCGGTCGCGTTGGCGGCCGTGTCCGCCTCGGCCAGCGTGTCGAACGGGTCGGTCGAGCGGCCGGTGCCGCCGGCGGTCGCGTTGTTCCTCACGTACCAGACGCGCGAGGCGACCGTGATCGTGACCTGCGAGGTGTCCGTGCCGCCGTTGCCGTCGGAGACGGTGTAGTTGAACGTGTCCGTGCCGGTGAACCCGGCCGCCGGCACATACGAGAACGCGCCGCTCGACGAGACCGAGACGTTGCCGCCGTTCGCGCTCGTCGTGTCGGACGCGCTGATGCTCAGCGTCTGCGGCGGCTGATCCTCGTCTGACGCGTTCGCGAGCAGGTTGCCCGCGAGGACCTTCTTCGGTGCCGACGACGGTGACGGAACCGAGCCGTACTCGAGCAGCGTGTTCCCGACCGCGTTCGCCGTCTCGTTGCCGTCCACCGGCGAGTCGTTCACGTTGTTGATCGTGATCGTGAACTGCTTCTCGAAGCTCAAGTTCGGGCTACCCGGATCGTTCACGCGGACGCAGATCGTGTACGAGTTCTTCACCTCGAAGTTGAAGCTGACCGCGCTCTGCAGCTGCGAGCCGGAGACCTGGAAGCTGCTCGAATCGGGGAAGCTCCCCGAGCAGCCGGAGGTCAGCAGCGTGAACGTGTAGGTCTCGCCGCTGTCGGGATCCCCGACCTGCGAGAGGTTCCCGACCAGGGTCCCGCTCGGCTGGTTCTCGTCGATGTCGTTGTTATCGAGCGAGATGTCGGTCGGCGGCTCGTTCACGTTCGTGACCGAGATCGTGAACTGCTTGTCGAACGAGAGCGAGCCGCTGTCGGTCGAGCGGACGCAGACGGTGTACGAGTTCTTCACCTCGAAGTCGAAGCTGGCCGACGACTGGAGCTTGTCGTTGCCGGCACCGCCAATCTGGAACGAGCTGTTGTCCGGGAACGGACCGCCGCCGCAACCGGAGCTCTCGAGCGTGTAGGTGTGCGTGTCGCCGGCGTCCGGATCGGTGGTCGTCAGCGTGCCGACGTCCGTGCCGGACGGCTGGTTCTCCGCAATCGAGCTGTTCGAGAGCTGGATGTCGGTCGGCGCCTGGTTCGCGATGACCGTGAACGAGAAGACGTAGTTCGCCGCCATGTTGTCGGGCGGGTCGACCGAGTCGACGTCGCTGATCTGGCTCGCGATCACCGTCACCGTGCAGACCGTCCCGTTCGGGAGATCCGCGTTCGGGTCGAGCGTGATCGTCGAGCCGGGCGAACCGGTAACGGAGAACGCTTGCGCGCTACCGGTCGGGCACTCGAGCGTGAACGAGCTTCCGGTCGCGGTGACCGGCTCGCTGAAGGTGACGTCGATGTTCGTGTTCTTCGCCACGTCGACGGCACCGTCGGCCGGACTCGTGCTCGAGACGCTCGGAGCCGCGTCCTGCGTCGAGAACGAGAACGAGTGGTTCGCGGCCGGGTGGTCCGGCGGGTCGCCGGTGTCGCTGTCGCTGATGTTCGCCGCGACCGCCGTCACCGTGCAGTTGGCCGTGCTAGGCAGGTTGGAGTCCGGGTCGAGCGTGATCGAGGTCGTGCCCGAGCCGCTGACGCCGAACGTCTGCGGGTTGCTGTTGCACGAGATCGTGAACGAGCTGGTGGTCACGTCGACCGGCTCGCTGAAGTTCACCGTGATGTTCGCCGAGGTGTCGACGTCCGTCGCGTTGTCGGCCGGAGTCGTGGTCGTCACGGCCGGCGCGGAGTCGGTCGTGAACGAGAACGGGTAGTTCGCCGCCATGTTGTTGGGCGGGTCGACCGAGTCCACGTCGCTGATCTGGTTCGCGATCACCGTGACCGAGCAGATCGTCCCCTCCGGGAGGTTGCTGGTCGGGTCGAGCGTGATCGACGACGTGCCGGAGCCGCTGACGCCGAAGCTCTGCGGCGTGCCGGACGGACAGTCGAGCGTGAACGAGCTCGTCGTCGCGTTCACGGCCTCGCTGAAGTTGACGACGATGTTCGAGTTCACCGCGACGTGGTCGGCCGCGTCCGCCGGCGACGTGGTCGTGACCGTGGGGGCGGCGTCCTGGGTCGCGAACGAGAAGCTCGAGTTCGCGGCCGGGTGGTCCGGCGGGTCGCCGCCGTCGACGTCGCTGATGTTCGCGGCCACCGCGGTGACCGTGCAGTTCGCGGTCGGCAGGTCGGAGTCCGGATCGAGAGTGATCGTGTCCGTCCCGGAGCCGCTCACCTGGAAGGTTTGCGGGTTGCCGTCGCAGACGATCGTGAACGAGCTCGAGTCGACCGTGACCGGCTCGTTGAAGAAGACCTGGATGTTGGTGTTCGCGGCGACGTCGGTCGCGCCGTCGCTCGGCGAGCTGCCGGTGACGGCCGGGGCGCCGTCGGTCGTGAACGAGAAGACGTAGTTCGCCGCGGGGTGATCCGGCGGGTCGACGGCGTCGGTGTCGCTGATGTTGGCCGCGACCGCCGTCACCGTGCAGACCGTGGCCTGTGGAAGATCAGACGTCGGGTCGAGGGTGATCGAGGAGCCCGGCGAGCCGCTCACGGCGAAGCTCTGCGAGCCGCCGCAGTCGATCGTGAACGAGCTGCCGCTCACAGTGACGGACTCGCTGAAGTTCACGACGATGTTCGTGTTCACCGCGACATGGGTCGCGCCGTCCGCCGGTGAGGTAGTCGTCACCGAAGGCGCGGCGTCGGCGGTCGTGAACGAAAAGACGTAGTTCGCCGCGAGGTTGTCCGGCGGGTCGCCGCCGTCGACGTCGCTGATCCCGCTCGCGAGGACGGTGACGGTGCAGGTCGTCGCCGCCGGCAGGTCGGAGTCCGGGTTGAGCGTGATCGTCGAGGAGCCGGAGCCGCTGACGGCGAAGCTTTGCGCCGAGCCGGTCGGGCACTCGATCGTGAACGAGCTGCCGCTTGCGTTCACGGACTCGCTGAAGGTGACGCTGATGTTGTTGCTCGGGTTCACGCCGGTGGCGCTGTTCGCCGGGGTCGTGCTCGTGACGGTCGGCGCCGCGTCGGTCGTGAACGAGAAGTTGTAGTCGGCGGCCGGGTGGTCCGGCGGGTCGAGCGTGTCGGTGTCGCTGATGTTGTTCGCGATCGCCTTGACGGCGCACGTCGTCCCCTGTGGGAGGTCGGCCGTCGGATCGAGTGTGATCGCGGTGCCGGGCGAGCCGCTGACGCTAAACGTCTTGGGCGTGCCGCTCGGACACTCGAGGCTGAACGAGCTCGCGGAGACGGTCACCGACTCGTTGAAGGTGATCGTGATGTTCGTGTTGACGGCGACGTTCGTCGCGCCGTTCGCCGGTGACGTGGTCGTCACCGCGGGGGCTGTGTCATTCGGACCGACGAAGACCGGGAACTCCTTCGAGGTGCACTGCGAGGGGCTGGTGACGTAGCGGAGCTGACCATTCGAGTTCGCGGCGCAGAAGTAGACGATGCCGCTCGCCGGCGGCAGCGTTAGAACCACTCCGGGCTTCTGGCACTGATAGGGAGGGATCTTCCGGGTCGTGCCGTCTGGGTTGATGCAGACGGTGATCGGACCAGGCTTGATCGTGACCTTGTCCTCGGTGCCCTTGCACTGGTTGAGGTTCGAGACGTAGCGCATGAGCCCATTCGACTTCAGCGCGCACGCGAACTTCATCTCGACGGGCACCTGTGTCGCCGCCGCGTCGCGTGAGACCCCCGCCACGACGGCGATCGCCGTGAGCACCGCCGTGACCACAAACATCCTGCTCAACCTCATGACTGCCCCTCTCCCCATAGGAGGACAACCGGTCTCCCGGCCGCCCCGCCGCCGTTGTCGTTCGCCCTCAGACCGTCAGTATTTGCGTCTGTGATCGATTTTTCAAGATGTAACGCAAGCTTTCGTGCCCGCAAACTGCGTCAAACTATGACGTCGGCGTCGGCTAGCGACCAGCTAAAGCGGGTCAACGTTCGGTCCGGCGCGAGGCCGCCGGGCCGCAGTCCGGGACGCACGAAGAGAAGCGGGATCGCCGTCTCCTCCACGAGCACGCGGCGGGTCGAGTCGAGCCCGGCGGCCGGAAGCGACGCGACGAGCACCGAGCCCTCGGCGCCGAGGATGCCGTGCGGCCCCGGCGGCACGAGCACCGGCTCGGCGGCCGTCGCCGCGAAGCGCTGGAGCGCGAGCGAAGCGCTCGCGAGCATGCGGCTCGCGTCGCGCGTGCCGTCGCGGGCCTCGGCGCCGAGCAGCCGAAGCGGCAGTCCGTGGGCGCGGGCGAGCCAGGCGCCGAGCTCGAGCGCCGCCCACTCCTCCTTGCCGCCGCCGAAGGGGACGAGCACGGCCGCGTCCGGCCGGAATGCGAGGTCGGGGCGCGGCGCCACGGCCACGTCGCAGGGCGCGTCGCTCTCGAGCGGCGAGCCGACGACCAAGAGCTCGGCCTCCTGTTCGGCCGCGAGGCGGACGAGATCCGCTTCGGGATCGCTCGACGTGAAGCAGGCCGTCCGCGCGTCCACCCCGCGCTCGACGAGCTTCGCCCGCGCCGACTCGAGCTCGGCCGCGCGCTCTCGCAGCTCGACGGAGTCGCGGGCGAGCTCGACGAGCAGGAGCTCCCGCCCGTCCGAGCCGAGCGGCGCAAGGAGCTCGGCGAGGTGCGCACCCGCCGCGATCACGCACCCGCGCGCACGCGCGCGCGAGGCCCGCGGCTCGGCGAGCGCCGGATCGTGGCGGAGGATCGCGCGCTCGAGATCCTGCAGGTCGGGGCTCGGCTCGATCCCGAGCTCCTCGACGAGCAGCCGTCGGCCGGCGCGGTAGGCGGCGAGCGCCTCTGCCTGCCGTCCCGACCGGTAGAGCGCGACCATGAGCTGCCGCCGGAGCTGCTCGCGCAGCGGCTCCTCCTCGACGAGGATCTCGAGCTCGGCGACGAGCCGCTCGTGCCGGCCGAGCTCGAGCTCGGCCTCGATCCGCGCCTCGAGCGCGCCGAGCCGGAGCTCCGCCAACCGCCGCGCCGCAGGTCGCGCGAACGGCTCGCGCCGGAACTCCGCGAGGCCCGGGCCGCGCCAGAGGGCGAGCGCCTCGGCGAGGAACTGCGCGCGGCGCACGGGGTCGCTCGTCGCGCGCGCGGCGTCGGCCAGCGTCTCGAAGCGGCCGAGGTCGTATTCGTCCCGCTCGGCCCGGAGCGAGTAGCCCGGCGGGCGCGTCTCGATCCGCTCCGCCCCGAGCGCCTTGCGGAGCTGAGAGACGTACACCTGGAGCACCTTGGGCGCGCTCGGCGGCGACGGGTCGCCCCACAGGCTCTCGACGAGCGACTCGGCCGAGACCACGCGGCCGGCGTCGAGGAGCAGGCGCGCGAGCAGCGCGCGCGGCTTGCCCTTCGGGAGGTCGACAGGCCCGTCGTCCTCCAGCACCTCGAACGGACCGAGGAGGCGGAAGTCCGTCATGCCGCCGGGATAATCGGAGGATGAAGAACATCGGCGGCTACCGCCTGCGGCGGCTCCTCGGCGAGGGCGCGCTCGGGCTCGTGTACGAGGCGGTCGGCGAGGACGGCGCAACCGTCGCGGTGAAGGTCCTCCGGCCGGAGCAGGCCGATGACAGCGCCGCCCACGCGCGCTTCCTCCGCGAGGCGCGCCTCGCGAGCCGGATCGAGTCCCGGCACGTCGTCCCGGTGCTCGAGGTCGGCGAGTCGTACCTCGTGCTCCCGTACTACCCGCGCGGCTCGCTGGCGCGCCGACTCCGAATGGAGCCGAAGCTCGGCCTCGACCAGACCGTGAGACTTGCCGCGGAACTCGGCCGCGGACTCGACGCCCTGCACGAGCACGGAATCCTCCACCGCGACGTGAAGCCGTCGAACGTCCTGCTCGCCGAGGACGGCACCGCGGCGCTCGCGGACTTCGGCCTCGCGCGCGCGAGTGACTCTACGCGGATCACCCGCGACGGCCAGCTCGTCGGCACGCCGCACTACCTCGCGCCGGAGCTGATCGAAGGCGAGGAGGCGACACGGGCGAGCGACCTGTACGCGCTCGGCTGCCTGCTCTACGAGTGCGTCGCGGGCGAGCCGCCGTTCACGGGTAGCCGGCCGGCCGAGATCGGCTTCGCCCACCTCACGGAGGCTCCGCCCGACCCGCGCGACCGGCGACCGGAGCTCACGGAGGACGTCGCGCTCGCCCTCCTCGCCGCGCTCGAGAAGGATCCGCAGGCGCGGCCTACGAGCGGGACTGCGCTGGCCCGGATGCTCCACGTTGCACGCAGCGCTTCGCCTGCCTGATGCGCGGCCGGATGAACGGCGCCTGCTCGGGCGCCTCGATCGCGAGCGCCTTCCGTAGGTAGGGAAGGCTCTCGGCGCAGCGGCCGACCTTGAGCAGTGCGTAGCCGAGGTTGAAGGTCGCATAGCCTCGCGTGAGGCTCCCGACCGACGCTTTCCGCATGGCCTTGTGGGCGAACGGCACCGCTCGGGCGTACTCCCCGGCGCCGATCAGGGCGAAGGCGGCGTCGTTCAGCGTCCGTCCGTCGTTCGACTTCAGAAGCACCTTGTCGAGGCTCGTCCGGGGTCGCTCGGGAACACGGACGACCGTCGTCACCGCCCGCTGGTCGCTGGCGACGAGGCTGTGGATCCCGAGCGCGGCCGCCGCTCCGAGCGCCGCGGCGAGTACGAGCAGCGCAAGCGACACGACGAGCCGCCCCGGATGGACGCGCCGCTCGGCCGCCGCCGCGCGCGCCGCGGCGAGGAACTCCACGCAGCTCGCGTAGCGGTCGAGCGGCGACTTCGAGAGCGCCTTCGCGACGACCGCCTCGAGCCCGCCCGGCTGGCCGTGCAGCTTGGGCGGCGGCGCGTGCAGATGCGCATTGAGGACAGCGACCTCCGAAGGCCGGTGGAAGGGCGGCTCGCCGACGAGGCACTCGTAGAGGACGCAGGCGAGCGCGTAGACGTCGGCGCGGCCGTCGACGGCCCGCCCCTCGATCTGCTCCGGCGCGCAGTACTCGATCGTCCCGACGAAGGTGCCGGTCCGGGTCGTGCCGTTCGACGAGAGCTCCTTCACGACGCCGAAGTCGGAGAGGTAGGCGCGGTCGGCGGCGCCGACGAGGATGTTGGCCGGCTTCACGTCGCGGTGGACGAGTCCGCGCGCGTGTGCAGCGTCGAGCGCGGAGCCGATCTGGCCGACGATGCGAAGCGCCCGGCGGAGCGGCAGCGGCCCTTCCTCGGCGAGCAGCGTCTTCAGGTCGCTCCCCTCGACGCAGGCCATGGCGATGTAGAGGAAGCCGTCCTCCTCGCCCGCGTCGTAGACGGGCAGGATGCTCGGGTGGTCGATCGACGCCGCGAGCTGCGACTCGCGGAGGAAGCGCTCGCGGAAGCCGGCCTCGCCGAGCACCGGCGCGAGCAGCTTCAGCGCCGCGGGCCGACCGAGCCGAACGTGCTCGGCGCGGTAGACGACGCTCGTCCCGCCGCGGCCGAGCGGCGCGACGATGCGGTAGCCCGCGAGCTCGCTGCCGATGCGCTTGTCCGGACCCATCGGTACGAGTTGTAACGCTCTCATCGCTTGACTGCGAACGTCGCGGTCACCACCGCCGTGACGTCCTTCTCGCGGCTCGACGTGTCGTTGATCCCGTAGTCGCTCACGTCGGTCGAGTCGCGCGGCGTCACCTGGTAGACGCCGAGCGAGCTCGACCGCATGGCGCCGAGCTTCCCGCCGAGCCCCTTGACGAGGATCTCGGCACGCCGGTGCGCCTCGGCGGTCGCGGCCTCGAGCGCGTCGAGCTTCGCCTGCGTCAGCTCGGTCGAGAGGTAGGCGAGCGGCTCGGCATCGACCTCGATTCCGCGCTCGAGGAGCGCCCCCACGCGCGGCGCGACGGCCTCGACGACGTCGATCTGCCGTGTCGAGATCACGAAGGTCTGGCTGACGCGGTAGGTGACCTTCCGCCGCTTGTGCGGCAGCTGGACGACGATCTCCTCGCTCCGCACGACCGAGGGCGTGATCGCCGTGGCCGGGATCCCCGCCTGCCGCAGGAACCGGTGCACGGCGACCGCGTCGCGGCGGAGGCGGCGAGCGGCCCCCGTCGCTCTCGCCGCCTCGCCGCGAACCGTGAGCGACCACTGGACGAGATTGGCGCTGATCGGCTCCTTCGCCGACGCGGTGACGCTGATCGTGTCGCGCGTGTGCCGCGCATCGTGGATCGCGCCGGCGGCCACGTGGGAGACGAGCACGAAGGCGACGCTGATCGACAGGAGACCGAGGAAGACCTCCGGGAGCCGAAAGCGCTGCACGGAGCGGACGATGAAAGGCGGCGGTATAGCCGCGGTTCAGCGGCGGTTCTGGTCGAGCCAGTCGACGAGCTCGCGGTAGCTCACGCAGCGCACCTGCGGGAGCCCGCACGCGCGGACGACGAAGCGCGCCAGCGCGTGGTCGTAGGCCCAGGACTCCCACGTCTCGAAGTGGTTCGCGAACGCGAACGGGGTGCGGTCGCCGTGGTAGCTCGTCTCGAAGGCGCTCCAGATGCTGCGGTACGTCTCGTCCTCGATCCGGGCGGGCGACTCGCCGACCTGGTTCGCGAAGAAGTTGTAGTCCATCGCGATCGCGTCGAAGGTGTGGCCGGCAACCGGGATCTCCGGGAGCGGGATCGCCCAGATCCCCCGCTCGCGCCACGGCCACGTGCCGAGCGGCGCGGACCGGCTCGCGTCGTAGCGGAAGCCGTGCCGCGCGAGCACCGGGTAGAGGACGCGAAGGTCGCCCTGGAGGCACGGCGTCCGCCCGCCGACGACCTCCGTCGGGCCGAACGGCAGCAAGTGGCCGCGGAACAACAGGGCGTCGAACTGGTCGAGCTCGCGGCTCCAGTCGCGCGCCGTCCACTCCCCCACGTTGCCGGAGTACGGCGCGCAGAAGTGCCCGTTGTAGTGCGTGCCGATCTCGTGGCCCTCGCGGTGGGCGGCCGCGATCTGCCGCAGCGTGCCGGCCGGGTCGAGCTCGCCGCCGGGAAAGCCGAAGCCGATGTCGGAGCTCCCGGCTGGATGCCGCGGCGGGTGGTAGCGCATCCGGTGCGCCCAGTCGACGAGGTAGACGCCGCTGACGAAGAAGGTGAAGTGCGCGTGCGCCTGCCGGGCGACGGAGCGCCAGTACCCCCACAGCCGCGCGCCGCCGGAGCCGTCGAAGGAGACCACGACGAACTGCGGCGGCCGCCCGGTCCGCTCAGGCGGGAGGAGCCGACGCTGAGCGTCGGGCGGCCGCGGCGGCGGCGTCTCGGAGAGCGCGTGCGATCCGTGCGGACGGAAGCCGCTGAGCCCGATGACGGCGAGGACGCAGACGGCGAGGACGCAGAGCCGAAGACGCACGACCGCATCGTCGGCGCCGCCGCTTCATCCTCAGTTGAGCCGCAGTAGCCTAGGACGCGGGGCCGAAGGCGAAGATCCGGGGCAGCCGCTCGAGCAGCGCGGGATCGCCCCGCGGCGCGAGCGCCGCAGGCGGCACGTCCGCGCCGGCGAGGAAGCCGATCAACGTCTCGACCTCGGTCTCGAGTACGAGGTCGGCGCCGTTCGGCGAGCCAGGCTCCACGACGAGCGAGCCGCGGTCGATGCGCGCCAGCAACGTTCCGTCGACGAAGCGCAGCTCGATTTCCGCCTGCAGGTCAGCCGCCGCCTCCGGCCGGAAGAACGCCTTCAGCGCGACCCCGAACCACTCCGACCGCAGAGTCTGCTCGGGCTGCCTCGCCCCCATCGACGCTGCGCCCCAACGGCCGACCGCCAGCAGCGGCCCCTCGAGCTCGCGCCCGTACGCCGTGAGCTCGTAGACCGTCGAGGCCGCAGGGGGCGGGAGCGTCCGGCGCGCCACCACCCCGCTCCGCTCGAGCTCCCGGAGGCGCGCGGCGAGAACGTTCGTGCCGATCCCCGGCAGGCCCCGCCGGAGGTCGGTGAAGCGCTTCGGCCCGAGGATCAGGTCGCGGACGATCAGGAGCGCCCAGCGCTCGCCGACGAGGTCGAGCGCACACGCGATGCCGCAGAACTGGTCATAGGACCGACTCGTCATAGACATAAATTAGAAGCATTCGGTTGCGAAAAGCAACCAGGCGTTGTAGGGTCGCGCGACTGTCGGCACACGGAGAGAGGAGGACGATCTTGAGCACCGGCGTCCAGACCAAGGTCGGAACGTTCATCTGGCACGAGAACAACTCGACCGACGTCGAGAAGGCGAAGAGCTTCTACACGGAGCTGCTCGGCTGGCAGACCGAAGCCTGGCCGGGCGAGCAGGAGTACACGATCATCAAGGTCGGCGACAAGGGGCACGGCGGGATCGCGGCCGCGCAGGGCGGGGCTCCCTCGCACTGGATGGGGAACGTCTTCGTCGAGGACGTCGACGAGGTCGCGCGGCGCGCCGAGGGCGCCGGCGGCAACGTGCTCCATGGCCCCGAGGACATCCCGGAGGTCGGGCGCTTCGCGCTGATCTCCGATCCGCAGGGCGCCGTCGTGACGGCGTTCGCCCCGCGGCCGCAGGGAGACGGCGAGCTCGGCGAGGGCGTCTTCGTCTGGGACGAGCTCCACACGACCGATCCCGCCGCCGCCAAGAGCTTCTACAGCGAGGTCTTCGGCTGGACGACCGAGGACTCGGACATGGGCGGCACGACCTACACGGTCTTCAAGAACGCGGGCGGAGTCCAGGTCGCGGGCTGCTTCCCCACCATGGAAGGAGAGCCCGGACCGAACTGGCTCGTGTACATCGGCACCGACGACGTCGACGCGACGGCCGCCCGGGCGAAGGAGCTCGGCGCCACCGTCCACGTCGAGCCGACGGACATCCCGAACGACATCGGCCGCTTCTCGGTCCTGCAGGATCCGGCCGGCGCCGTGTTCGGTCTCTTCAAGCCCGCTTCGACCGGGCAGTAGCCTCGTCGCCAGGGCCGGTCTGTCGAACGGCGGGCCGGCCTCGGCGCCACTTCACTTTGGAAAGCTAGGATCGAGGCCTCGCCACGCGACCCGAGGGAGGTCCCGATGCCCGACCCGACCTTCTACCGCTCGCCCGCCGCCGCGATCACGGCGCCGCCCGAGGAGCTCGCCTACGTCGCCGCGTTCGACCCGGCCGGCGAGCGGCCGGACGCGATGACGGTCGTCGACTGCGATCCCGAGTCGAGCTCGTACGGCCGGGTCGTCGGCTGGACCGACTTCTCGTCCGCCGGCAACGAGGTGCACCACTTCGGCTGGAACGCTTGCTCGAGCGCGCTCTGCCACGAAGGCCACGGCCACGACGGCCACCTCGAGCGGCGCTACCTCATCGTCCCGGGCCTCCGGTCCTCGCGCACCTTCGTGCTCGACACGAAGGAGGACCCGCGCAGCCCCCGCCTCGTGCGCACGATCGAGCCCGAAGAGCTCGCCGCCAAGGCCGGCTACTCCCGGCCGCACACCGTGCACTGCGGGCCGGGCGGCATCTTCATGTCGAACCTCGGCGGCGTGAACGGCGCCGACGGCCCGGGTGGAGTCGCGCTCGTCGACCACGACACCTTCGAGGTGATCGGCCCGTGGGAGGCAGATCGCGGCGACGTGCACTTCGGCTACGACGTGTGGTGGCACCTCCGCGACGACGTCGCGATCACCTCCGAGTGGGGCACGCCCTCGATGATCGAGAGCGGCCTGAACCCGGAAGACCTGCTCGGGCGGCGCTTCGGCCACCATCTCAACTTCTGGAGCCTCTCGGAGGGCAAGCTCGTCCAGCGGATCGACCTGGGCGACGAGCACCAGATGGTGCTCGAGCTGCGGCCGGCCCACGACCCACGGAAGACGTGGGGCTTCGTCGGTGTCGTGATCAGCGTCGAGGACCTCTCCGCCTCGGTCTGGCTCTGGCGCCGGGAGGGCGACGAGTGGACGGCGAAGAAGGCGATCACGATCCCCGCCGAGCCCGCCGACGCCTCGGAGCTTCCGCCCGCGCTCCAGCCGTTCGGCGCTGTGCCGCCGCTCGTGACCGACATCGACCTCTCCGTCGACGACCGCTGGCTCTACGTCTCATGCTTCGGGACCGGCGAGCTGAAGCAGTACGACGTCAGCGACCCGGAGAACCCGCGCGAGACCGGCTCGGTGCAGCTCGGCGGGATCGTCCGCCGCGCGCCTCACCCCGCCGCGCCCGACCTGCGCCTGCGCGGCGGCCCGCAGATGGTCGAGGTGAGCCGGGACGGGCGCCGCGTCTACGTCACGAACTCGCTCTACGCCGCGTGGGACGAGATCTTCTACCCGGACGGCGTGGGAGCCTGGCTCGCGCGGCTCGACGCCGACGCGGAGGGTGGCCTGGCCGCGGACGAGCGGTTCTTCCCCCACGACGACGACTTCCGCGGCCTGCGCGTGCACCAGGTGAGGCTCCAGGGCGGCGACGCCTCGAGCGACTCGTACTGCTTCGTGGACTAGCCCCAGCCCGCGACGACGAGGCCCGCGCCGAAGGCGAGCGCTCCTCCGGCGACGTACCAGGCGAGGTCTGGGTGCTCGCGCCATGCCAGGGCATGCGACGAGGCGAGCCGCGGCCGCGGGAGGGAAGGCCGCCGAACCAGAGGTGGCCGCGTGCGACGACGGCGGACGAGGAGCGTGAGCCCGCCCAGGGAGACGACGGAGATACCTGCGAGCAGCAGGGAACGGTGGCCGGCCGGGTCGGCCTTCGCCCTCGCGGCCGGCGCATCGGAGGGGTGCCGCTGCGCCCACACCTGGTAGCTGCGCCCCTGGGAGTTCAGCCAGCGGCCCAGCTCGGCGCGGTTCACGAAGGTCCGCTTGCCCCACAGGATTCCGTGCGCATGCGTCCGCGGCGCAGCCGAGAGACCGCCGACGAGCCGCACTGCGCCGACCGCGATCGTCAGGGTCAGAAGAGCAGGAAGGACCAGCGCGGCCACGAGCCTCATGCGATCGAGTGTGACACTCGAAAACAGGGCTGCCAAGGGCCGAGAGCGATACGGTCCCGCGCGTGGCTCGGCTCCACCTGGGCCTGATTCTGCCGAACTACGGCGACGCACTCGACGCCGACCGCCTGGCGGCGGCCGCGCTCGCGGCCGAGGAGGCCGGCTTCGACAGCGGCTGGGTCACCGACCACGTCCTCGTGCCGCCGGAGCACGCGACGGTGTACGGGACGATCGCTGAGCCGCTCGTGGCGCTCGGCTTCCTTGCCGGCCGAACGCGCACGCTCGAGCTCGGAGTCTCGGCCCTGGTCGTCCCGCAACGGAATCCGCTCGTCGCGCTGAAGCAGCTGACGACTCTCGACCTCCTCTCGGGCGGCCGCGTCGTCACCGCCGTCGCCGCGGGCTGGATGGGAGGCGAGTTCGCGACGCTCGGCGCGTCGTTCGAGGAGCGCGGCCGGTTGCTCGACGAGTGGCTCGACGCCGCGGCTGCGGTCTTCGACCAGATGCCGGGGCTCGTGCGCTGGGACGGAAACCTGCTCTCGTTCGAAGGCTGGCTGGCGCCGACCCTGGTCCGGCCGGGAGGACCGGAGCTGTGGGTCGCAGGGGTCTCGCGCGCGACGCTGCGGCGCGCCGCGAAGACCGGCGTCTGGCACCCGGTCGCGCTCCCGCCCGACGAGCTGCGCCCGCTCGCGGCGGAGCTGCGGGAATACCGCCCGGACGCGCGCGTCGTGCTGCGCATCGGCGTCTCCTTCACACCCGAGCCCTCGCCGGGACGGGACGAGCGCGGCCGCCACGCGATCGCCGGACCGCCGGAGTGGATCGCGGAGCGGCTCGCGGAGTACGCCGAGGCCGGCTGCAACGGCTTCGTGGTCAACCTCGAGCACGACCGTCCCGGCCTCGAGGAGCGCATCCACCGCTTCGCCGAAGAGGTGACGATGCCTTAGGAGGGTTTGGCGGAACTTCGTTCGTCGTCCGGAGTGTGATGCTCGTTCCGAGGCAAGGACGCAGGGAGCGCTCGTAGCCGGAGGCTACGGGCGCGACCGAGGACGCCGCATCGGGACGAGCAGCGCACTCCGGGCGGCACAACGATGTTTCGCCAAACCCTCCTAAATCGAGCCGGAGAAGGTGTCGCAGGCGGCTGGCCGGCCGGTCTCGTATCCGCGCGAGAACCAGCGCCGCCGCTGCTCGGAGGAGCCGTGCGTCCACGTCTCCGGGTTCGTCTGGCCTTGCGTCTGCTCCTGGATCCGGTCGTCGCCGATCGCGCTTGCGGCGTCGAGCCCCTGGTTGATGTCCGCCTGCGTCACGCTCTCGATCAGACGGGTCTCGACGGCGTGCGCCGCCCACACCCCGGCGTAGCAGTCGGCCTGCAGCTCCGAGCGGACGGCGCGGCTCTCCGGCCCACGGGTGTCGTTGCCGATCCTCTCCAGAACCCCGAGCTGGTTCTGGACGTGATGCCCGTACTCGTGGGCGATGACATAGGCCTCGACGAACGGCCCCACGTCGACGTCGAACCTCGATTGGAGATCGTCGAAGAACCCGAGATCGACGTAGACGCGCTGGTCGCGCGGGCAGTAGAACGGCCCGACCTGCGAGCCGGCGAGGCCGCATCCGGTGTCGACCTGGTCGGTGAAGAAGACGGTGTCGACGAACGGGTACCGCTTGCCGCTGCGCTCGAACACGCCGTCCCAGAACGCCTGGACGCTGTTCACGACGGCGACGATCCGGCAGTCCTGGCGCCGGTTCGCGTCCTCTCCGGTGCGGCACGCCTGCGAGACCTCGCCCGGCGTGTCGCCGCGCCCGACGCGCTGATCCTCGAGCGGCGCGAGCTGCCCTAGACCGCCGCCGTTCGAGAGCAGCGTGATCAGGAGGTAGACGACGATCCCCACCACGCCGAGCCCGCCACCGCCGACGGCGAGGCCGCCGCCTCCCAGCCTGCGGCCTCTGACGTCCGTGACCTGACCGGGATCGAGCCTCGCTCCGCGACGAAAGCGCATCGGGCGTCTCTACCAGCGCGGAGCGCGCGCCAAACGGCGGGTCAGGCTCTACCCGAGGCGGTAGAGCGGGCTCGTGCGGTAGCTGTAGGCGACGACGTAGAGCTCGCGCGCGGCATCCTCGCCGAGCGAGGAGATCAGGCTGGCGAGGCTCGCCTCGAGGCGGCGATCGCTCGCGCGGCCACCTCGCAGCCGCACCGACCAGACTTTCCCGGCGCAGAAGTCCGCGTAGACGTAGCGGCCGCGCAGAGCCGGGACCGCCTGGCCGCGGTAGACGTAGCCGCCGACGACGGCGCTGCACCCGTTGCGCGCGTGGCGGTAGACGAGCGCCGGGAAGATCAGCCTCCCCGGGGCCGAGGGCGCCGGCTGGGCGAGCCGCTCTCGGCCGCCGTAGGCAGGCCAGCCGAAGTTCACCGGCCGCGGCGTTCCGCGCCGGAGGACGTCGACCTCCTCCCAGGTGTCGGCGCCGACGTCGCCGATCACGAAGTCGCCGGTTACGCGGTCGAAGGAGAAGCGCCAGGGGTTCCGGAGCCCGTACGCGACGATCTCCGGCTGCGCACCCGGTCGACGCACGTCGATCCGGACGAGCTTGCCGAGCAGGCTTGCCGGATCCTGCGCGGCGGCCTTCGCATTCCCGTCGCCGAAACCGGCGTAGAGGAAGCCGTCCGGCCCGAAGGCGAGCTGGCCGCCGTAGTGGTTGTCCGGGCTCCTCGACGGGATGACGGCGTGCAGGAGCTCGCGTATGCGCCGCCCGCCGGCGCGGTACTCGACCAGGTGGACGTCGTGGTCGCGGCCGATGTAGGCGACGTAGAGCCGCCGGCTGCGCCGGTAGTCGGGCGCGAAGGCGAGCGAGAGGAGCCCTGCAAGCTCCTTGTGCAGCACGAGCCGCCGCAGGTCCAGGAAGGGCCGCGGAAGGAGCCGCCCACCCGCGACGACGCGAACGAGCCCGCGCTGCTCCACGACGTAGAGCCGCCGCGGCTCGCTGCTCGGCGCGGTCACGTAGACGGGCGAGTGAAGCCCGCGTACGACCGGCACGAGCTTTGGGCGAGCCGCGGAGCCGGAGGACACGGCAACCGCAGCGGCGAGGATCAGGCATTGCGGGCGCAGGCGCAGATCTTGCGACACACCGCTTAGACTCGTCGCGCCGACGAATGGCGAGACGGCATCTGATCGGGTTGCTCCTGGCGACCGAGGAAGACTGGCCGGCCGCCTTCGAGGCGATCCTCCGCCGCCTCGGCCCGATCCGCTTCGGCGGCGAGACGCACGAGTTCGCGACCGAGCGCATCCTGAACGAGCCGTTCGACCTCCGCCATAGGCCGCGCTACTCGCTCGTCATCGACCGGCTCTCGTGGTGGTACGACCTTCCGCGCGAGTGGCTGAAGAAGATCGCGCTGATGGACGAGGTCTACCTCCTGAACAACCCGTTCACGTTCCAGGCGATGGAGAAGCACGCCGCGTACTGCGCGATGATGCGGCTCGGCCTCGGCGTCCCGGAGACGTGGCTCATCCCGCACCGCCTTCCGCCCGACAACCCGCGCTACATGCCGATGGCGGAGCGCTACAACCCCGCGTTCGACCTTGCGGAGATCGGGGCGCGGGTCGGCTACCCGCTGTTCATGAAGCCCTTCGACGGCGGCATGTGGGTCGGCGTCACGCGGATCACCAGTCAGGAGGAGCTCCGCTTCGCGTACGAACACTCGGGCGAGCGGATGATGCACGTGCAGGCCTCGGTGGAGGACTTCGACGTCTTCACGCGCTCGCTCTCGATCGGTCCGCAGACGATGGTGATGCGCTTCGACCCGGTCGCCGACGGCCACTACCGCTACGTGTTGGATCGCGACTTCCTGACGCCGGAGCTCGAGCGCGAGGTGGCGCTGATCAGCCGGCTCGTGAACGCCTTCTTCCGCTGGGAGTTCAACTCGTGCGAGACGATCGTGAAGGACGGCCGGACGTACCCGATCGACTACGCGAACGCCTCGCCGGACGTCGCCCTCGTCAGCCTGCACTACTACTTCCCGTGGGCGATGGAGTCGCTGGTCGCGTGGTGCCTGTTCTGCTGCGCCACCGGGCGGCCGATGAGGATCAACCAGACGACGCGGGACTACTTCGAGATCGGCGACTCCGACCTGCCATATCCCGAGAAGCTGGCGCGCTACGAGGAACTCTCGGACCGGTACTTCCAGCGAGCGGAGTTCGAGTCGTTCCGCGCCGAGACGCTGCCTCACTTACGCGAGGTGGTCGTCGACTACGTCGGGAGCGACGAGTTCGACGATATGGCGGTGCGGGTGATCCGCGAAGGAGTCTTCGAGCCGGAGAAGCACGAGACGCTCATCGAGCGCTCGCGCGGGCATACGCGCACATGGGTAGCCCACACGCTCGACGAATCGTGAACCCGGTGAGCGGGAAGAGCCGGAAGCGACGGGCCCCGGAGCAGCCGACGGTGCTGGCCGCCGCGGTGGTTAAGCTGGCATGACGATCCAGAGTGCAGGACGAGAAAAACATGCCACAGCTTCCGCCGAACCACGAACACGAATATGACCCCGAAAGCGGCTGCTATCTGTGCCGCGATAAGAAGCCTTTCGAGCTGCCCGAGCGTTTAGTTGCTGATTGCTTGGCCGGGAAGATTGTTGTCTTCGCCGGGGCCGGCGTAAGCACCGAGAACCCGCATGTGATGCCACACACCCTCTATGAAGAGATCGCCACGAGCCTTGGCATAGATCTCACCGAAGAGGTTGGTTTTTCCGACGTGATGGCCCGGTTTGAAGCAGTACACGGGCGAGCCGAACTCCTACAGAGGATCAAGAGCCGCTTCGACTACATCGACTCCTTCTCACAGATCCAGTTCTTGGCGACTCGCTTCCACGTAGAGCTATCGACGCTCTTTCCGTTGAAAGAGATTGTCACGACCAACTGGGATACGTATTTTGAGCGTTTGTGTGGCGCTACGCCGATTGTTGAGCCTGAGGACTATGCCTTCTGGACTTTGCCTGGCCGCAAAGTCTTCAAGATCCACGGCTCCGTCAATAACATCGGGTCTCTCGTCGCTACAACCGAAGATTACGTTGAGTGCTACGAACGCCTCCGTTCCGGACTCATCGGCGCTTCACTGAAGCACATGCTCGCAACCAAGACCCTGGTGTTCTTTGGGTATTCGTTCCGCGACAACGACTTCAATCAGATCTACACATACCTCCTTAACGAGATGGGGCGTATCCTTCCGCGGTCTTTCATCGTGACGCTCGATGACGGCTTCGATTCGAGTGCTTATCCAGCCTCCACCGTCATACAAACTGATGGAGCGCACTTTCTAGCGACATTGAAGAAGCATCTCCTAAGTACTCCCCATTTCTTAGACGACGCACGGTTTGAAGCGATTCCAGATGCGCTCGCAGAGGTCTTTGATGCCCATGATAAAGTTATCGAACGGTTTCCACTTTCGAAATATCCCGACATCATCTACACCTGCTCATATCAAGATGGTCTGATAGATGCTTTTCAGCGTATGCTCCACCGAAAGACGACAGGCGAGTATTCGCACATCTGCGATGTCGAGCATAAGATCAGCAGCTATTTCGAGCTACGGAAGAGAAACTTGAGGGCGCGGCGGTATGAAGACGTTGCGTACATCGAGGGATATAAGAACGGACTCATCTTCTTAATATCGGATGACGCCGTTCGAGACGCACTCCCGCTCTATCACGTCTTCGGACGGAAAGATGACGTGAACACGCTACCTGCTCTGAAGCGGTCGCTTAGGAAGGCTTCTACTTCTCACAAGGCAGCACACGCGCGTGCAAGGAAGCTGGCCGGAGGAGTCGAGTCGGACGACCTCATCTTCCAGCACCCGCCCTTCTTCTCGTTTGACCCCTAGGTCTCAAGCTCCGGCGATTGGCTCTCTGCGGCGCGCGGGAACCGATCCTTAGTGGGCTGAAACCTGGTACGAGGAGCAATGGAGGGGCCTCGCAGTGGGCCCAGGCCCCTCCACACACCGGCCTAGATTCCGAGCGGGTTGGCGCAGTTCGCCAGGCGCCCGTCCACCGTGACGACACTGTAGCCGGGGCCGATCAGGTTGAAGATGCCGCCCATGTCGGTCCCGAAGCTCAAGCCCGGCACCGGCAGGCCCGCGACCGCGACGCCGTGCGTCAGGTCGCCCACGGCGAGGCCGGCGTCGTTCATCACCTCGCTGCCGGAGTCGCCGGGCAGGCCGTAGCCGACCCAGTTGAACCCGTTCGGCGTGGTGAACTTGAACACGGCCGTGAGATCGGGCACGACCTCGCCGAACTTCGCGTAGCCCTGCTCGACGAAGAAGATGTAGCCGTGCCCGTAGTGCATGACGGGCTGGCCGACCGGATCGCCGCAGAAGACGCCCGTCGGGCCGAGCGCTCCGGTGACGCCCGGCACGACCTTGAAGGCCGGGTCGATCTTCACGAGCGCGAAGTCCTTCCCGATGCCGCTGTTCCAGCTCTTCACAGTCGACCCGATCGCGGCCAGCGTGACCATGACCGTGTCGGTCGGATCGACGCGGGCTCCGACCTGGGCGATAATTGTCTTGCCGCTGCCGGAGCAGTGGCCGGCCGTGCCGATGTAGTACGACGTCCCGTCGCTGAAGATGAAGTTCATCGTGCAGCCGGACGGCGAGACCATGCAGGTGCCGGCGCTGACCGCGGTGATCGAGACGCCGGTCGGGCTCACGTACGGCGGCGCGGTGCCGAGGCAGTCGGGGTTGACGGTCGCGTCCGGCCCGGCGTCCGGAAGCGGTATCTCGAGCCCTTGCGGGCCGGCGGCGACGATCTTCGCCTGGAGCTCGTCGGTGAGCCAGGTCGGCCGCGGCAGGTCGAGCGTGCGTGCGTCGTCGGCGCGTGCCACGCCTGCCCCGACGACGAGCAACGTCGCGGCCACCAGGCCGGCGACGATGAGCAGCTTGCGCATGAATCCCCCTTGGATCAGGTTGTAGCGCTGCGCCTCCGGCCGCACTGGGCAGCGCACGGAGACAGCAAACCGCTTGCCCGCTCGCTGCGAAACTTGAACCTCGTCCTTGCCCGATGGCGACGGCGCGTTGGGGCGGCCCGGGAAGGGAGGGATGCATGCCCGGAAGGTTGTCAAGGGAGCTTGTGGGCATACAGAGAGCATGAAGACGATTCTCGTCGGCTACGACGCCTCGGATGCGGCAGAGCGCGCCCTCGACCGGGCCGCCGAGCTGGCCGAGGCCCTCGCCGCGCAGGTCGTCGTCGTCAGCGTGTCGACGGTGCCGGTCCCGACTCCGGCTCACCTCGTCGAGCCGACGGGGCCTATGCTCGTCGAGGCCGGCGGAACGACGCTTACGTCGGAGTCGCAGCCTGATCTGGAGGAGCTCGCGCAGCGCCGGCTCGAGCAGGCACGGTCGAGGCTTGCGACCCGGTCTCTCGACGTCGACTACCTCGCGGAGGTCGGATCGCCGGCCGAAAGGCTGCTCGCAGTGGCCGACGAGCGCGACGTCGAGCTGATCGTCGTCGGAAGCCGCGACCACGGCATCATCGAGCGGTTGGTCGCGCAGCCCGTCGAGGAAGCGGTGGCGCGACGGGCGGGGCGGGACGTCTTGATCGTGCATTGAAGTTGGGCCTTGCGGGCGACACGATGCTCGGCCGCAAGGTGGCCGAGGCGATCGACGAGCACGGGCCGGCCGCAGTGGTTGCGGACGAGGTGGTCGCGGTCGTGCACGAGGCGGATCTCCTCGTGCTCAACCTCGAGTGCTGCATCTCCGACCGCGGCGAGCGTTGGCCCGATCCGAGCAAGCCGTTCTTCTTTCGCGCCCCGCCGGCGGCGACCGAGGTGCTGACGCGGCTCGGCGTCACCTGCGTCACGCTCGCGAACAACCACGCGCTCGACTACGGAGCCGAGGCGCTGCTGGACACGCTTGCGCACCTGGACGCCGCCGGGATCGGCCACGTCGGCGCCGGCGCCGATCTCGAGGAAGCTCGCGCCCCGGCGACGCTCGAGGCGGACGGCTTCCGGCTCGCCGTCCTCGGTTGTGCCGACCACCCGCGGGAGTACGCGGCGGGCCCTGCGACGCCCGGAACCGCCTACGGCCTCGATTGGGTCGCCGGCGCAGTCGCGGGAGTCGGGGCCGACGCCGTGGCGGTGACGCCGCACTGGGGCCCGAACATGACGACAGAACCGCTGCCGCGGATCCGTCGTGCCGCCGCCGAGCTCCGCGCCGCCGGTGCGACGCTCGTCGCCGGCCACTCGGCGCATGTCTTCCACGGCGTCGAGGACCGGATCCTGTACGACTTGGGCGACTTCCTCGACGACTACGCGGTCGACCGCGAGCTGCGCAACGACCTCGGCCTGTTCTTCCTCGTCGAGCTCGACCGCGCGGGGCCGGTGCAGCTCGAAGCAGTGCCACTCGAGCTCGACTTCTGCCACACCCGGCTCGCCGCGGGCGAGGCTGCCGAGTGGATCCGCAACCGCTTCACTGTCTCGTGCAGGCTGCTCGGCACGGAGGTGCGTGCGGAGGAGGGCCGGCTCGTCGTCTCGCTGCGCTAGCGGAGGAGCCGCGCCCGGCAGCCGCCGCCGCGACCGACATGGCGGGCGCGGCTCACTGACGCTCGCCGCGGCTCAGCTGGCTCCAGCGCCCGCAGGACCCCAAACCGGTCCCTCGACGACCTCGCCGCCGTCGTACCGTCCCGTGAGCCGTTCCGCCACCCCGGTGAGCTGGCGGCGGCGATCATCAACGGCCGAGGCATCCGCATCCCACACCTCCACGAACCAGGGGCCGCGGGGGGCGGCGCGGTACGGCCGGCTTTGGTGGCACCCGTCGCTCTCGAGGGTGGCGATTGCGCGTGCTGCGTCATCGTGCGACGCGAACTCGAGGTAGTGCACGACGTTCCCGCGTTCACGGGCGAGCCGATAGCCGGCACCGCCGGGACCAGGGGCGATCCCTGAGGAGCGGCGCTGCCCGTCCTCGATCCGAACCTGCAGGACGAGCTTGTCCTCTGGCTCAAAGCCCAGGCGCTCAGACTCGCGGACGTCCTTCCATCGGTGCTCGACGTAGCTGAGTCGAACGCGAAGGCCCTCGACATACCTGCGCGAAGAACCTTCGCGCGTCCACGTTGTGACAGTGCCGTCGTCAGCTCGAATGCTGAACTCGGGATAGTCGGCCATGCTTCCCCACCAGACCGAATCGATGACTCCCTCAACCCAGCGGATCGGTCGTCGGTCGCTCCCGATCTCGTCCCACCACTCCCCCGACCCGACGAGAGGATCAGGCGATAGGCCGAATGGAGACGAGGAGTCGAGGCTCACCTTCTGCATCTGAGCGATGAGGTCGTCCTCGACGGCGAAGTCGTAAAGGAGCACGAACCCATCTTGGGGCTCGTCCTGCATGGTCGGAGCTTACGATCGAGAAAGCGCCGATAGCGGCGAAGAGTGGAGGCGGCGGGAATCGAACCCGCGTCCGCGGACGCACCGGCTAGAGCGTCTACAAGCTTAGGCAGCCGTTTGCTTTCGCCCGCCGGCCGGTGGGCTGCCGACCTACCGACGGGCTAGCCATCCTTCGGTGTCGCACCTCCGGCGATTGGCTCTCCTTTGGTGCCGAGCCCGTTGTTGGCGCCGCTACCCGAGCCACGGGCCGAGCTCGGAGCGACGTCGCTACCTAGTTTTGGCTAGGCGGCGAGTGCGAGATCGTTCTTCGCACTTACTTGGTGTCCCGGTTGATTAACGAGGCCGACCGGGGACCTCGGCTTGCAGCTCTACCGGAGAATCGACCACGTCGAAACCAGGTCGCCCCCGTATGTGCATCGTATTGTAGCCCTATGATCGGGAAAACGGCCTTGCTCCTCGGGGTCGCCGCGGCCGCGAGCGGCGAGCCGGCCTCGTTCGGAACCGCACGCCTCGGCACCCTCACGGTGACCGCAAGCGTCCTCGTCAGCCCGAAGGCGGCCGACATGCGCGGCGTCTGGAACGACACGAAGGTTCCGTGCACGGCGAGCAGGCGGCTCCGGGTTCGCGTCCTCGTCGACCGCGTCGCCGCCGGGAAGACGAAGCGCGTGATTCGGTCGGGCACCTTCCGCGACCCGAACTGCGCCGAGGGCGGGCCGAACGTCGGCTTCACCCTCAGCGCCCGCGCCGCGGGCATGGCCTGTCCCAACGGGCGCTGGAAGCCCGGGCTCTACCACTTCCTCACGCGCGCGAAGGAACCGAACCGAGGGCTCGAAGCCTCGGCCAGCCTCGACTGGACGAATACGAGGCGCTGCTAACGCAGGCCGTAATGGAGGTGGACGAATCCGCTTCCGAAACGGCGTTCCTCCAGCAGCTCGAGATTCAGTCGCAGGCCGTTCGGCAGCGCGTGGATGCCGCCTCCAACTAGCGCAGGAGCGAGGAAGAGGTGAAGCTCGTCGACCAAGCCGGCCTCGAGCGCCTGCGCTGCGAGGTGAGGGCCGCCCACGGTGAGGTCGCGCACCGCCGTCGCCTTTAGCTGCGAGACGGCGTCGGGGTCGAAGTCTCGTTCGATCCGCGTCCTCGCGCTCGATACGCGCTCCAGCCTCTTCGAGTACACGATCTTGTCGGCCGCCCGCCAGATCTCCGCGTAGTCCCGCGCGAAGTGCGGCCAGTCGGCTCCGCCCGCCGTCTCCCAGAAGCGCATCACCTCGTACATCCGGCGCCCGTAGAGGTGCGTGCCGATCGGGCGCTCGAGGTCGTTGACGAACCGGTGGACCTCCTCGTCGGGGGCGGCCCAGTCGAAGTTGCCGTTCTCGTCGGCCACGTAGCCGTCGAGCGACGCGAGTGCCGAGTAGATCAGCTTCGCCATCGCTACCGGCGGCTCTTGAGCGCCCGCTCGATCTGCCGGTCGGCCTCGCGGCGCGCGATGTTGTCGTGCGTCTCCTTGCCGCGCACAGCGGCCCGGCTAACAGAATCAAGAATTGTGGGCCAAGCTCTTTGGCGCGAAGGCGACCTGAACCGGCTCGCGTCCCGCGAAGATCCCGCTCCCATCCATGGCCTCCGCTCTTATCGTAAGGCCATAAGTAGTGTCCGTCATCACGCCGCTGCATACGACGCGCACGCCTCGCCATCCGCGCCCGTCGTCCGATCCATCAATCGGATCGCGGTCAACATCATGAAGGCCTGGTTCGAAGTTGAGCTCAAGGGTCCGAGAATCGATAAGTCGATCAAACTGAATCTCGATTACCCCTCGCATCTCCGACGTTCCTCTTGAACGCACTTTTGTTAGTCCACCAGCACGTACTTCTGGAGTGCCGAAGAGCATGACCTTCGTTGATGCTGCCCAGCGCTCCTCGAATTTCTGGACTATGTCTTTCATGAACTCATCAGTTAAATCATTCCGCTTCAGGAACACGCCGAGGTTCTCTCCACCGTGCTCACGCTCCATGTACCAGTGCACGACCATGCGGCTTGCGCGCTCATTGTCTATGCAGGTTAGCCCATAGGAGGGCATGGGATGTCGGTAGGCGCGAACCTCCAGTTGATCAGAGAGAGCCTGAAGGTCTTCTAGGCGAAAGAGGGCTTGAACGATACGCTCTGAAGGTCTCGCGCCGCTAATCCTCCAAGGTCCTTAGCCCGAGCGAAGACATGATTCGAGAAGGGATGTAGCAGCAGAAGCCTAATTCTAACGTTCTTGTTTTCATTAAGGACCGTTTCAAACTCATCGTAATAAAAATCTTGAGAGAGAGAGACATAAAGGCCACGTATCTCTTCTGATACTTCTGTGAGGCGCAGATATGTGCTTTCGAGCTCATGGCGCCGGCCGACGTAAATAGCCGGATCTTTCGATAACTCTTGGAGTTCTTCGATTCTCTTATAAATCACACCTGTGAGAGTCTCTGGCGACTCTAGATCGAGATGACTCATAAGTTCCTCACGCAGCGCTTCTCGCGTCTCAAGCTTGAGATATGGACTCAGCCAGACGTTGATCGCATACGTGATACCGGTGACAAGCAACACCGTGCCGAAACCGGGAAAGATCCTTGTAACCCACGCATCGTTCGTGTCTGCCCAGTCAGGCAGAAAGATGAAGAAGCTGCCCAATAGAACGACAACCGATGCCGTAAGCGCCTTCATCTTTGGAACATAGGCTGGGAAAACCGATCGAGAGGAGCCCGACGATGTCAAGGCTGATGTGCTCAAATGCAGTCCTCCTTCATGCAGAAGGTGCGCCAATGACGCGCTTCAGCTCGCATGCACCTCTGTCGTGGCCACATCGCCATTGGCAGCACGCCGCGAGGATGGCGAAATCCAGCGACGACGGTGTTCTCAAGTGGTTCCGTGGGACTGTATGACCGCAATGCCGCACCGATCAGCTACGAGCTGTCTGCAGGAAAGTCTTTCAGACTCTAAGCCTCCATACAAGGCCGCGGCCTCTGAGGAGGCTCCTTCGCAGAGCCGTTCCATTTCGAGGCATCAAGTTGTTCCATGCTGAGGTGTCACCCGAAGCAAGTCGGCTGAGTACACGACGTTCGTCGTCATCAGCGCCAGCCGCTAGCTGTCAGCGCCGCGCCTTGAGCGCCCGCTCGATCTGCCGGTCGGCTTCGCGGCGCGCGATGTCGCGGCGCTTGTCGCGCGTCTCCTTGCCGCGCGCGAGCGCAAGCTCGACCTTCGCCCGCCCGTCCTTGAAGTAGAGCTTCGTCGGGACGAGCGTCAGGCCGCGCTCGCGCACCTTGCCGATCAGCGACGCGATCTCCCGGCTGTGCAGGAGGAGCTTCCGGTCGCGGTCGGGATCGTGGTTCGCGATGTTTCCCTGGTCGTAGGTCGCGATGTGCGCGCCCACGAGCCAGACCTCGCTGCCGCGGACGTCGGCGTACGCCCGCGCGAGGTTCGCGCGGCCCTCGCGGAGCGACTTGACCTCCGTGCCCTGGAGCACGAGCCCCGCCTCGTAGCGGTCGAGGAGGTGGTAGTCGTGCCGTGCGCGGCGGTTCTCCGCGACGAGCTTCGTGCCGATCTGGCGGGCCATCGGCCCAACGCTACTGAACGGTGGCGCGGCCTCGGGGTGGATGCTAGGAAACAGTCGTGCGACTGGGTGTCCTCGGCATCCGCAACTTCCGGCTGCTCTTCCTGGGCCAGGTCACCTCGTCGTTTGGCGATCGGCTCGCGCCGATCGCGGTCACCTTCGCGGTCTATCGCCTCGGAGGGTCGCCCGCCGACCTCGGCTTCGTGTTCGCGGCCCAGACGGCGCCGATGCTGCTCCTCGTCGCGGCGGCGGGGGTTTGGGGCGACCGGCTGCCGCGACAGCTCGTGATGCTGAGCTCGGACCTGGTGCGCTGCGCGGTGCAGGGTGTGACGGCCGCGCTCCTCCTCCTCGACCAGGCGCAGATCTGGGAGCTCGTCGTCCTCCAGGCGGTCTACGGCGCGGCAAACGCCTTCTTCACCCCGGCGCAGGTCGGACTCATTCCCGCCGTGGTCGGGCCCGGCCAGCTGCGGGAGGCGAACGCGCTGATGAGCTTCTCGCGCACCGCCGCAGGCGTCGCCGGGCCGGCCGTCGGCGGGACGCTTGTCACGCTCTTGAGCCCGGGTGCCGCCGTCGCCGGCGACGCCGCCACCTTCCTGGTCAGCGCCGCCTCGCTCGCGCTCATGCGCGTCGAGTGGCCGATTCGCGAGACGACGGGCGCGTCGATGCTGTCGGAGTTTCGCGACGGCTTGGCGGAGGTCCGGCAGCGGACGTGGATCTGGGTGCTGATCCTCTATTTCGGGCTCTTCAACATCTTCGTCTGGCCACCGTTCTTCGTACTCGGAGCGGAGGTCGCGAACGACTCACTCGGTGGGGCGGGCGCCTGGGGGGCGATCCTCACCGCCGGTGCGGCCGGCTTCGCGGTGGGAAGCCTCGTCGCCGTCCGCGTCGGCGCGTCGCGGCCGCTCTTCTGGGGCGAGCTCGCTGTCAGCCTGTCGGTGCTGCCGGCGCTCTTTCTCGGCCTCGGCCTTCCCGTAGTGCCGATCGTCGCGGTCTCGTTCATCCGCTCCATCGGGCTCGCCTGGGGAGACACACTGTGGTACACGGTGCTGCAGGAGCACGTGCCCGAGCGTGCCCTCGCCCGCGTCACCTCGCTCGACCAGACCGGGACGCTCACGCTCGTCCCGCTCGGCTTCGCGCTCGTCGGGCCGTTTGCCGCCCTGGTCGGAGTGCGCGCGACACTCCTCGGCTCGGCCGTCCTCACGGCGGCCGCGACGCTCTGCGTGGTGAGCGTGCCGAGCGTCCGCAACCTGCGGGCCGCGGCGCAGCCTGCGCCGGCTATGCCCGAGCCGACGACCGAACCATCAGGCTGAGCGCGGCGAAGAGCCCGACGGACGGAGCGAGCGCAAGCGGAATGGCGAGCACGGCGGGGATCATGGCGCAAGGTTAAGCCGCCACGGCAGCGCCGTCAGTGCGGCTAGCCACACCTTTTCGAGGCCTGCGCGCGACCTCCTATGGCCGCAGCGAAGATGCCGACGCCTCGACCGGTCGTTTCAGACGGACGCCCGGGCAAAGCCCGCACGTCCTGACGGCGGCGTCGCAAGCGACGCCTACGGCAGCCGCCAGAACTCGCCGGTCAGCCCCAGCCCGTCGAGGATGGCCTGATTCTGCTCGCGGGTATGCGGTTGCCAGTCGGGCGCGAGGCGGTCCTGCCACCACGCGTGCGCCAGGTCGCACAGCGTCGTGACCGTGATCGTCGCGCCGGCGTCGCGGCCGGCGAGCCAGCGCGCGATGTGCTCTTCCGACCGGAAGAGGTTCATCGCGCTTCAGGTGAAGACGATGTCGTCCCACCAGTGCGCCGCAGGAACGAGGCAGTGGAAGAGGAGGCTTTCGTCGTCGGGCCGCTCGGCGCGCACCTCGACCGCGATCGGCGCGCCGCAGTCCGGGCAGGAGGTCTCGACCCGGCCGTCGACGTGCAGCGCGGCGCAGATCCCGAACGCGTCCCACGCGCAGTTGCCGTACCACGAGCGGCCGGCGGCCTTGACGCGGTGCGGCGTCGGGACGGCAGAGAAGGGAGCCGCCATGCGGATCTCGTCCGTGCCGGGGTCGAGCACGAGCGCGTGGGCCTCGTGCAGGCGGCGCCAGGCGGCCGCAACCTCCCGGCGTTCGATCCCAGCCGCCTCGGCGACCTCGGCGGCACGCGGCGCCCGCCCGAGCTCGACGAGGAGCCGGTAGGTGAGGTTGCGGAGCTCGAGGTCGCGGTCGTCCATCACGGAAGCGTGAGCGAAACCTTGCCCTCGCTCCGCCTGATCTCGTCGACCTGCACCTCGAGCCCGTCGCCGAGGCGGTAGCGGCGACCGGAGCGCCTGCCGACGAGAGCGGTTGCGACCTGATTCGGCTCGAAGTAGTCACCGGCGAGCCGCCGCGCGGGCAGGAAGCCCTCGAAGACGTCGCCGAAGCGGACGAAGAGACCCGAGCCGATGATCCCGATGATCTCGCCCTCGAAGGGCGCCTCCCAGCCGCGCTCGAAGAGCTCGGCCTCGAGAAGCCACGCGAGGCAGAGCTCGTCGGCGAAGTACTCGGTGTCGGCCGCCTCCCGCTCGCGCGCGGACGTGTGCTCCGCGAGTGCGCCGAGATCCTCGGACGGCGGGTCGTCGGCAGCGCCGAGCTCGCGCAGGAGCGCACGGTGGCAGACGAGGTCCGGATAGCGGCGGATCGGCGAGGTGAAGTGGCAGTACGCCGGGCTCGCGAGGCCCGAGTGGCCGAGGTTCCGCGGGTCGTAGCGCGCCTGCTTCAGCGACCGGAGGACGAGCGCGGGGAACGCCTCTCTCCCCCGCCCGGACCGCGACACGTAGCCTGTGACGCTCTCACTGATCTCCGCCGCGAGCGCTGCGGCCGCAGCCGGAGAGAGGCGCTCCTCCTCCGGCGCGGGCGGCGTCGGGATCTCGAGGTCCGCGAGCCGCGCGAGGAGGAGCGCGACGGCCTGTGGGTCGGGGCGCTCATGGACGCGGAAGAGCGTCTCGCGCCGCCGCGCCGCCAGCAGGCCCGCGACCCCCTCGTTGGCCCGGATCATCAGCTCCTCGACGAGCGCGTGGGCGCGCGGCTCCTCCTGCCGCCAGGCGCGCTCCACCCCGCCGCGGCCGTCGAAGGCGAACTCGATCTCCGGCGACTCGATCCGCAGCGCGCCGCGCGCGAAGCGGGCCCGCCGGATCGCCGTCGTCAGCTCCTCGGCGAGGTCGAGCGCGGCGGCGACCTCCGGCTCCGCGTCGCGCCGCTCCGCCTGGCTGTACGAGAGCCGCGCCCGGCTGCGGATGACCGAGCGGTAGAAGAGCGGCTCGCCGGCCGGCGGCAGCTCGACGGTGACGCAGAGCCGGTCGACGTGCGGACGCAGGCTGCACAGGTCGTCGGCGAGCTCGTGCGGCAGCATCGGCGCGACGCGGCCGGGCACGTAGACCGAGCTCGCGCGGTCGGCGGCGCCCCGGTCGAGCGGCGACCCGGCGGGCACGAACCAGGACACGTCCGCGATGTGCACCCACGCGCGCACCCCGCCGCCTTCCCGCCGCACGGAGATCGCGTCGTCGAAGTCCTTCGCGGTCTCCGGGTCGATGGTGAACGCGAGCTCCTCGCGCAGGTCGACACGGCCTTCGAGGCTCGGCTCCGGCGGGTCGTACGGCTCGAACGGGCGTCGCAGGCCGCGCTCGACGAGCACGCCCTCGAGCGCCGCCTCGATCGACCGCGCCGGCCCGAGCACACGCTCGACGCGCGCCCGCCCGCGCCCGGGCCGAGCCGCGACGAGATCGCCCGGCCCCGCGTCCCCGAGCCCCTTGCGGTCGAGGACGAGCGGGACGCCGGGCTGGAAGAACGGCTCGCCGACGACGAGCTTCCCGCGCCGCGCGACCTCGACGACGACGAGGTCGGTGGAGGGCCGGCTCAGATCTTGAGGAACCGGCGGAGCGTGATCCCCGACCCGGCGGCGCCGAGCGCGAGGCCCATGCCGAGGAGGGCGAGCGCGTTCAGCGAGAACGGGATCGCGCTCACGTCGCTGCCCGCGTCGATGCGGCCGAGGATCGTCGGCAGCACGAGCTCCTTGCCGAGCAGGAGGAGGACGATCGCGATCAGGGATCCGACGAAGCCCGTGATGAGGCCCTCCAGCATGAACGGGCCGCGGACGAACCAGTTCGTTGCGCCGACGAGCTTCATCACCTCGATCTCACGCCGCCTCGAGAAGATGGACAGGCGGATCGTGTTGGCGATCAGCAGCGTCGCCGCCACGAGCAGGATCGCCACGGCGATCACGAACACGAGCTCGATCACGTGCGCGACGCGCAGGATCCGGTTCGCCGTCTTCCTGCCGTAGCCGATGCTCTCCACTCCCGACGGGTGCGGGGAGAAGCTGCTGTAGATCGCGTCGGCGTACTCCGCCTTCTTCGGCTCGACCTCCTCCGAGGCCGGCAGCGGGTTCGAGGTCAGCCCCGCCTTGAAGAGGTCGGGGTAGCGCTTCTTCATCCGCCGGAGGGCCTCGTCGCGCGACACGAATGTGTACTTCTTCACGCGTGGATCTGCGTCGAGCTTCGCCGCCACCGCGTTGATCTGCGCCGCCGACGCCTCCTTGCCGCAGGTCGTGTCGGTGCAGAAGTAGACCTTGACGATGACCTCTTTCTTCACGTGGTGGCTCCACGAGACGACCCACGTGCCAAGCGCGATCAGCAGGCCGAGCAGGAACATGCCGATGAGGACGGTCATCGTCGCCGCGAGGGTCGTCGAGGCGCTCGCGCGGAGCGAGCGCAGCGCCTCGGCGACGAGCATGCGCGCCCTCATTCGGAGGCGTAGCCTCCGCGCCGCTCGTCACGCGCGAGCCGGCCCTCCTCGAGCGCGATCACGCGCTTGCGCATCTTGTCGACCATCTCGCGGTCGTGGGTGACCATGAGGATGGTCGTCCCCGAGCGGTTGATGCGGTAGAGGAGCTGCATGATCCCGACGGAGGTGTCGGGGTCGAGGTTCCCGGTCGGCTCGTCGCAGACGAGGAGCGGCGGGTGGTTCACGAACGCGCGCGCGATCGAGACGCGCTGCTGCTCGCCGCCCGAGAGCTCGTCCGGGAGCGAGTTCATGCGCCCGCCGAGGCCGACGAGGCTCAGCACCTCGGGCACCTTGCGCCGGATCGCGGCTCGGCTCTCGCCCTGCACCTTGAGCGCGTAGGCGACGTTCTCGTACGCCGTGCGGTTCGGAAGCAGCTTGAAGTCCTGGAACACGCAGCCGACGTTTCGGCGCAGAAGCGGCACCTTCGAGCGCTTGAGCCGGCCCAGGTCGCGGCCGCCGACGATGATGCGGCCCGCCGTCGGCTCGAGCTCCTTCAGCAGGAGGCGAACCATCGTCGACTTCCCCGAGCCGGACGCGCCGACGACGAAGACGAACTCGCCCTTCTCGATCACGAAGCTCACGTCCTGCAGCGCCTTCACCCCGAGGTCGTACTCCTTCGCGACCCCGTCGAAGACGATCATCGCCCCCGCGCTCGACGGCTGCGGCGCGTGCTCGCGTTCGACTGGGCGGGGGAGCGTGGGGGCTTCGGAGGTCACGTCTTCACCGGGTCCAAGAAGGGGCGGATGCGAATCCGCGCCGGCAGAGGTCGCAGAGCCCGGGAGTCTAACGAAATAGGCGGCTTACACAACGTTTCCAGCAGCTTTCGCCAGGAGCCACTCCCGGATGAACCCGTCGAGGTCGCCGTCGAGGACGCCATGCGCGTTGCCGACCTCGTAGTCGGTCCGGTGGTCCTTCACGAGCTGGTAGGGGTGGAGGACGTAGCTGCGGATCGCGTTCCCGCCGAAGCCCATGTGCACGGCGCCGCGCTCCCGCGCCAGCTCGGCCTCGCGCTCCTCCTCGGCCTTCTCGGCGAGCCTTGAACGGAGGATGCGGAGCGCGGTCTGCTTGTTCGAGGACTGCGAGCGCTCGTTCTGGACGCTGACGACGATCCCGGTCGGCAGGTGCGTGATCCGCACCGCGGAGTCGGTCTTGTTCACGTGCTGGCCGCCCGCGCCGCTCGCGCGGTAGGTGTCGACGCGGAGGTCGTTCTCGTCGACGTCGACCTGACCGTCCTCGGCGAGGAGCGGGGCGGGGATCACCTGCGCAAACGACGTGTGGCGGCGGTGCGCCTGGTCGAACGGCGAGAGGCGGACGAGCCGGTGCTTGCCGCGCTCGGCCTTCAGCACGCCGTAGGCGTTCTCGCCCTCGACGGTGAAGGTAGCCGACTTGAGGCCCGCCTCCTCGCCCGGGCTCGCCTCGAGGAGCTCCGTCCTGAAGCCGCGCCGCTCGGCCCAGCGGAGGTACATCCGGAGCACCATCTCCGCGAAGTCCTGCGCGTCGGTGCCGCCCGCGTCGGCCTGGATCGTGACGACGGCATCGCCGGGGTCGTACTCGCCGCTGAAGAGCGCGTCTTCCTGCAGCCCCCCGAGCTCGGTGCGCGTCTCCTCGAGCACGGGCCGCAGCTCCTCCTCGTCGAAGGCGCCGACGCCCTCCTCGAGGAAGCGCACGTTGCCCTGGAGCGTCTCGAACCGCTGGAGCTTCCGCTGGATCCGGCTGTGCTCGGTCGAGAGCCGCGCCGCCCGTTGCTGATCGGCCCAGAAGTCCGGCGTCGCGAGCTCCTCCTCGAGCTCGCGCAGGCGATCGTTCAGCGCGGGGACGTCAAAGGTAACCACGGGCCCAGGCGAGCTGGGCCCTGATCTCCTCGAGCTGCTGCTCCAGCGGCTGTTCGCTCGGCTCGGTCATCGCGGCGATGCTACCCGCGAGGCACCGCTCGCGGTGCCGCCGTCAGGACGTGCGGGTTTCCCGCACGTCCGTCTGAAATGACCCATCGAGAAGATCGACTTGCCACGCTAGGCCCTCCTCCGGAGACGGCGTTCGACGGCACGGATGCGGGCGAGCGGCTGCGCCGGGTCGCGCTGCCCGCGGCCGAGCCATGCTGCGCGGGCGAAGCGGCTCGTCGCCTGCTCGTCGATCGGCGTCACCACGGGGCCGTGGACGAGCAGGCCGTCGGTGCGCTCGCGCGCGAGCTTCGGGAGCAGTTCCTCCGCGAGCCACTCGCGCCCCGGCGCGACGGCGGCCTCGGCCGTAATCCGGTAGAGCTCGTCGTCGAGCTGCTCCGTCTCGACGACCTGCGGCGTGCGGATGAAGTGCGTCGGCCCAACCGGCACGATCCTCGCGAGCCGCTCCACGAGCCGCTCGCCGGCCTCGCGGTCTGAGACGAAGAGCTCGATCTCGAGATCGCGCCGCGCACGCGGGATGAGGCGCGTCGCGAGCACCTGATGGTTCTGGACGCGGATGACCTCGCCGTGGACGGAGCGCAGCTTCACGGAGCGGAGCGAGACCTCCTCGACGACGCCCTGGAGGCCCCACGGCTCGATCGAGATCAGGTCACCGACCTCGAACCAGTTCTCGAAGAACATGAGCAGGCCGGCGATGATGTCCCAGAGCACGCGCTGGACCGCGAAGCCGACGACGATCGCGATGAATGCGCCGCCCGCGATCGTGTCCGCGTGCTTGACGCCGCTCAGGACGATGATCGAGAGGACGAGCGCCAGCCCGAACGCGAGGTAGCGGACGCTCGTCCGCGTCAGCGAGGCAGCCGTCTCGCGCTGCTGAAGGCGCGCGAGCGCGTCGGCCGGTGCATCCTCGCCGTGGACGGCGCGGCGGCTGACGAGCCAGGCCGCGAGCAAGCCGGCGAGGCGCGAGACGACGATCGCGCAGAGGAAGAGCCCGACGATGAGCACGAGCTCCGCGAGCGCGCGGGGGAGCGGAATCAGGTTGACGAGGTGCCGCATGCCACCAGCAACCTAACGACTTGCGCTTCCTCTGCCGATGATCGCCTCATGGAGCCCGCCGCCGGCCCGCTCGTCCTCGCGCGCCACGACCTCGCGCGCGACCGGCCGGACCGCGCACTCGACGCGCTGTCGAAGGTGACCGGACCGGAGCTCGAGACGTCCGACTTCTGGTCGCTGCGCGCAAGCGCGCTCTACCGGCTTCGGAGGTGGAACGAGGCGATCGAGGCGGCGCAGACGGGACTCGAGCGGGAGCCCGGCGACCTCCAGCTGCTCGACGTGCTCGCGCTCGCGCAGCTCGAGAACGGCGACAAGAAGCAGGCGCGCAGGACGATCGAGCATGCGCTCGAGCTCCATCCCGACGAGGCGATCCTCCATGCGCACCGGGCGCTCGTCCTCGCGCGCAGCGCGCAGAAGGCCTTCCGGCTCGCTTCGTACAAGGAGGCACGCGCGGAGGTGGACGAGGCGCTTCGGCTCGATCCGACCTCCGAGGCGGTGCTGCGCGTGCGCGCGCAGGTCGCAACCCTCTCCGGAGATCCGCGCGCGCTCGAGTACGCCTCGGAGCTGCTCGCCTTCGATCCGGAGGACGACCATGCCCACGTCGTCGCGGGCAGCGCGCTCGCGCGCCGCGGCGACGTTGCGCAAGGTCTCGACCACTATCTCGAGGCCGCGCGTCTCGATCCCTCCGATCGCCAGAACGCGTGGATCGGTGGACGCGCCCACGCGCTCCAGGGCCGCTACGCGGCGCCGCTCCTGTTCGCCGAGCGCCTCACGCGTGGCCGGCTGTGGCTCGTGTGGCCGCTGCTCGCCTGGGGAACCCTCCGCCTCCATCAGCCGCCGCTGACCGTGGCGGTGCTTGCATTCTGGGCCTACGGCTGGAGCGTCCGGCTCTATCTGCACCTGCGGACCGGAAAGGCGCCGAAATGAGCCTCGACCGCGTCGAGGGACTGCGATCGGCGCTCGCAGCCGAGCCCGACAACCACGCTGTGCGGCTGCTGCTCGCGGAGACGCTCGTGCAGGAGAAGCGTCCTGACGACGCGGTCGAGGAGTACGAGCTGCTGCTCGCAGCGCGGGCGCTGGACGGAGGCGGGCTGCTCGCCGGCGGTCGCGCAGCGCTTCAGGCGGGCCGCTACGACAAGGCGCAGGCGTTCGTCGATGCCGCCGGCGCCGCAGGCGTCGTCGAGGGCGTTTCGGAACTGAAGAGCGATATCGACGCCAGCCTTGGCCTGCAGCAGATGGTCCAGCTCGTCAGAGACACCGACGACGAGGGCGCGGCGCAGTTGCGGCTCGACTCACGGCCGGCGGTGACATTCGCTGACGTCGGCGGGCTTGAGGACGTCAAGAAGGCGATCCACCGCACCATCATCCTCCCGTTCCAGCGGCACGACCTTTACGAGAAGTACAAGCGCGGCGTCGGCGGCGGCGTGCTGCTCTTCGGGCCGCCGGGATGCGGGAAGACGCTGATCGCGCGCGCAACGGCGGGCGAGTGCGGACTCCCGTTCTCCAACGTCCGCATCGAGGAGATCCTCGACCCGTACTTCGGCATCAGCGAGCGGAACCTGCACGACGCCTTCGTGCAGGCGCGCAACTTCGCGCCCTGCGTGCTCTTCCTCGACGAGCTCGACGCGATCGCCTTCGCCCGCCGCAAGCACGCGGGCAACGTCGGCCGGCAGCTCGTCGACCAGCTGTTACAGGAGCTGGACGCAATCGGCGCCGACAACGACAACATCCTCGTGCTGGCGGCGACCAACGCGCCCTGGGACGTCGACGAGGCGATGAAGCGCCCGGGGCGGTTCGACCGCGTCGTGTTCGTGCCGCCGCCGGACGCGGCCGCGCGGGCGCACATCCTCGCGCTGCAGCTCGCCGGCCGGCCGACCGCGGAGATCGACGTCGCGCGCATCGCGAAGCAGACGCCCCTCTTCAGCGGCGCCGACCTCGAGGCGCTCGTCGAGCGCGCGATCGACCTCGTGATCGATGAAGCCCTCGAAAGCGGCCGCGAGCGGCCGCTGACGACGCGCGACCTCGAGCGGGCGCTCGCCGGCATGCGCGCCTCGACGCTGGAGTGGATCGCGACGGCGCGAAACTACGTCGAGTTCGCAAACCAGGGTGGACGCTATGACGAGGTCGCAGGGTTCCTCGTCTCACGCGAAGCTCGCACGATCAAGGCATAGCGGCCAGCAGCGCCGTCAGGCGCCGTGGCACTTCTTGAACTTCTTGCCGCTCCCGCACCAGCAGGGGTCGTTGCGACCGAGCTTTTCGTGCTCCGAGACCACGCGCTGCACGGCCAGCGGCTCGCCCTCCGGCGCGCCCGCTCCGTTGCCGTCGCCGAAGAGCTCGCCGGCGGCCGCGGCCGCGGCGCCGATCGCCTGCGCGCCCGCGACCGACTCGTGCTGGTAGCTCAGGTTGCCGCCGTTCACGGCCTGCGCCTCCTGGGCCTGCTGAAGCGCCTCCGCATCCTCGATCGTGACCTGCATGTGGAAGAGCTGGAGGACGACCTCCTCGCGGATGGCCGCGTTCAGCTCCTCGAACATGACGTGCCCTTCGGCCGTGTACTCGACGAGCGGGTCCTTCTGGGCCATGGCGCGCAGGTGCACGCCCTCGCGCAGGTAGTCCATGTTCTCGAGGTGCTCGCGCCAACGGGTGTCGACGACGTTCAGGATCACGAAGCGCTCAAGCTCGCGTAGGAGCTCCTCGCCGAACTCCTCCTGCTTTCCCTCGTAGCGCTCCTGCGCGTCGGTCTGGAAGTCCTCGACGAGCGCCTCGCGCGTGACCCCGGTGCCGTAGTCCTCACGCAGCTCGTCGGCGGTGATGTCGGTGCCGTAGAGGTCGCCCATCGCACGGACGAGCGCCTCGAGGTCCCACTCCTCGGAGAACTCCTCGGCCGTGAAGGCGTTGACCGCCCGCTCGACGACCTCGTCGATCCACAGCTTCACCTCGTCCGAGAGGTCCTGTCCTTCGAGGACGCGCCGGCGCTGGTCGTAGACGACCATGCGCTGCTTGTTCATCACGTCGTCGTACTTGAGGACGTTCTTCCGCGCGACGAAGTTCTGCTCCTCGACCTTCTTCTGCGCGTTCTCGATCTGGCGCGAGAGGATGCCGGCCTCCATCGGCTGGTCCTCCGGGACCTTGAAGCGCTCCATGACGCCGTAGATCCGGTTGCCGGCGAAGAGGCGCACGAGGTCGTCCTGGCCGGAGAGGTAGAAGCGCGACTCGCCCGGATCGCCCTGGCGGCCGGAGCGGCCGCGGAGCTGGTTGTCGATCCGGCGCGCCTCGTGGCGCTCGGTGCCGAGGACGTAGAGGCCGCCGAGCTCGACCACGCCCTCGGCGAGCTTGATGTCGACGCCGCGGCCGGCCATGTTCGTCGCGATCGTGACCGCGTGCTTCTCGCCGGCGCCGACGATGATCTCGGCCTCGCGCGCATGCTCCTTCGCGTTCAACACGTTGTGCGGGATGCCCTTCCGCTTCAGGCGCTCGGAGAGGTGCTCCGAGGTCTCGACCGCGATCGTGCCCACGAGGACCGGCTGGCCTTTCTCGTAGCGCTCCGCGATGTCGCCGACGACGGCGTTCCACTTCGCGTCCTTCGTCTTGAAGATGTAGTCGTTCTCGTCGGCGCGCTGGACGGCCACGTTCGTCGGGATCTCGATCACGGCGAGCCCGTAGATCTCGACGAACTCCTTCTCCTCGGTCTTGGCCGTACCGGTCATGCCGGCGAGCTTCTCGTAGAGGCGGAAGTAGTTCTGGAGCGTGATCGTCGCGAGGGTGACGTGCTCCTCCTGGATGGGCACGCCCTCCTTGGCCTCGACGGCCTGGTGCAGGCCCTCCGACCAGCGGCGGCCCTCCATGATCCGGCCCGTGAACTCGTCGACGATCTTCACCTCGCCGTCCTGGACGACGTAGTCGACGTCGCGATGGAAGAGCGCCTGCGCCTTGAGCGCCTGGATCAGGTGGTTGACGAGCTGCCCGTTCGTCGGGTCGTAGAGGTTCTCGATCCGCAGCGACCGCTCGACCGCTTCGATCGCGCCCCGGTGGGGCGAGACCGTCTTGTGCTTCTCGTCGAACTCGTAGTCGGCGCCGGCCTGCTCGGCCGCGTCCTTCGGGTCGCCCGGCTTCGAGGCGTAGCCGTCGAGCTGCTTCACGACGCGCGCGAAGTCGTAGTAGATCTTCGCCGCCGTCTCCGGCTCGCCGGAGATGATGAGCGGCGTCCGGGCCTCGTCGATGAGGATCGAGTCGACCTCGTCCACGATCGCGTAGACATGACTGCGCTGGACGACGCCGTCGAGCGAGACGGCCATGTTGTCGCGCAGGTAGTCGAAGCCGAACTCGGAGTTCGTCCCGTACGTGATGTCGGCCTCGTAGGCGGCCCTGCGCGCGTCGAAGGGCATCATGTTCTCGATGTACGCGGCCCGCATGCCGAGCCGCTCGTACACCGGCCCCATCCAGCCCGCGTCGCGCTGCGCGAGGTAGTCGTTCACCGTCACGAGGTGCACGCCCTGGCCGAGGAGCGCGTTCAGATAGAGCGGCTGGGTTGCGACGAGCGTCTTGCCCTCGCCGGTCTTCATCTCGGCGATGTCGCCCTCGTGGAGGACGATGCCGCCCATCACCTGGACGTCGAAGATCCGCTGGCCGAGGGCGCGCTTGCCCGCCTCGCGGACGGCGGCATAGGCCTCGAAGAGGAGGTCCTCGAGCGGCTCGCCGTTCTCGAGTCGCTGCCGGAACTCGGCCGTCTTGGCGGCGAGGTCGGCGTCGGAGAGGCGCTCGAAGTCGGGCTCGAGGGTGGCGACGTAGGCCGCCTGGTCGGCGAGCCGCTTGAGCCGCCGGCCCTCGCCGAAGCGGAGGACCTTCTCGAACGTCCCGAGCTGCTGGGCCACGGTCCTAGGGTAGCCGCTACCCTCGGCCGGTGATCTCGCGCGCCGTCCTCGCCGGGCTGGTGGCGGTCACCGGCGGGGGTTCGGCGTCGTCGACGCTCTCGCTGGCAGGCCCGGTGAGCGAGCTCGCGGCGGACGGCGGCCGCGTCGCGATCCTCGTCCGGACGAAGACGGGGAGCTGTGCGCGCGACCGGGTGGCCGTCTGGGCGCCCGCGACACGGAGCTTCGTGCCGATCGGCGCGAGCGCCTGCGTCGGCTCGACATCGACCGGCGCCGGCCTCTTCTCCGTCGGCCTGGCGGGCACTCGCGTCGCCTACGTCCAGTTCGCGGGTGGGAACACCCGGGAGCTCCAGCTCCGGCTCGCTGGTCTGGCGCGCCCTCGGCCGGCGACGGTCGCCAGCGCATCGTTCGGAGTCGACGAGGTGCAGGGCACGGAGATCGGCCGCGTCGCCGGCGACGGGTCGCTGCTCGCCTTCGACTGGTGGAGCCAGTGCCTGCCGTGCGCGGCGCCGGTCGCCCCGCGCGGGACGATCTTCCGCCTCGTCTCGAGCGGGGGCGTTGGGTGCCCGAACGCCGGGCTCGGCGCGCTGCCGCGCTGCCGGCCGGTGGTCTCGACCGTCGGCGCGCTGCGGCTGCTCGCGGTCGGCGGAGGGCGTGTCGTCTCGCGGTCCGGAGACGTCGTCTCCGTCCTCGGCCTCGACGGGACGGCGACCTACACCGGCACGTTCACCGGGCTGCGCGCCGCGCGAATCGACCGCGGCGTCCTGCTCGTGCTCACGCGAGTGGGGACGCAGAACAGCCTCTGGACGGTCGACCTCTCGTCGGGGCAGCGGAGCGGCCCGTGGAGCCTGCCCGCGTCGAGGTCGGCGGGCGACGACGTGTGCGCCGATCCAAGCGGCTGCCGCCTCGCTGCGCTCCGGCTTGCGGACTACCAGGCCGGCATCGCCGCCTACGTCGTCGGCGGTGCCGTCCACCTCCTGCGGCTCGCGGACCGGCGCGACGTCACGATCCGTGCTCCGGGTCTCGGCCCGGTGCACGCGCAGCTCGGGCCGTCAGGCCTCTTCTACTCGTACCGCGCGGACGCAAGCCCTCGCCGCGGCCGTGTGGCGTTCGTCCCTGCGGGTCGGCTCCCCTTAAAGCACTGAGATCCGGACTTCCCAGAGGGTGCCCTCGAGGCGCGCGGCGTGGAGGGCGTACTCCGGCGAGCGGCTCGCCGCAAGCTGCTCGAGCTGCGGGATGCTCCCGAACGCGCGCTCGCCGTCGACCGTGAGCGACCGCTCGCCGCCGCGTGAGACGAGCTCCAGCTCGTTCCCCTCGACGTCCGGCCGCAGCTCGACGACCTCGATCTCCTTGGCCCCGACCGCCCACACGTCGCCGTGCCGCCGCACCCCGCGCGCCCGGTACGGCGGGCGGAGGTCGTCGCCGAGCGCGCCGACGAGCGGCGCGAGCAAGCCCTTGTCGACCTCCTCGCCGGCCACGAGCGAGCCGTCCGGCAGCGCGACGAAGACCACCTCGTCTGCGGGGAGCTCCGGCACCTCGACGGCCGCGGTCGCATCCCATTCCCGCGGCCGGTGGAGCCCCGTGATGCCGACGCTGTCGAGCGCGCCCACGTCCCCGGCAAGGCGCAGACCGGCATGTCTGGGCTCCCACTCGAGCGGCTCGCGCGTGAGGCCGCCCTCGCGCATGAGCCTCTCCTGAAGCGTCTCGCGACGCCGAAAGCGCACGAGGCACCGCGCCTCTACGTCTGGGGCTCGATCAGACCGTAATCGCCGTCGCGGCGCCGGTAGACGACGTTCACCTCGCCGGTCTCGGCGTTCTCGAAGACGAAGAAGTCGTGACCGACGAGCTCGAGCTGGAGCACGGCCTCCTCCGGCGCCATCGGCTTCACGGCGAACTGCTTCGTCTTGACGATGACGGGCTCCGACTCCTCGCTCACGGGCAGTCCGGCGGCGAGGTTCGTCCCGTTGTCGCGCCCGGTCCGGCGGCGGCGCTTCTGGCGGTAGCGCTGCACCTGCCGCTCCAGCTTGTCGACGAGCTGGTCGATCGACGCGCGCATGTCCCCCGACGCCTCGCGCGCGCGGAGCGTCGGCCCCTTCGTCCAGATCGTCGCCTCGGCAACGTGGTTCGCCGAGATCGACGGGTTTCGCTCGACGCTGAGCTCGAGCTCGATCTGCGTCGGATCGGCCAGCTGCCGCTCGAGCTTCCGAAGCTTGTCCTCGGCGTAGCTGCGAATCGAGTCGCTGACGTCGAGGTTCTTGCCCTTCACCTGGAGTCGCATCCGCCTCTCCTTCAGCCGCAGGGCTCTTAGATATCCCTGCGCTGAATCTAACCAATCGCCAGGGGAGCGGACCCGCTGCACGAGAAGTGTGTCGAAAGCGGGGCATTCTCAGACCGCGTACCAGCACGGGCGATCGCGGACCTCTCCTCGTCGGGCTCTCTGAAGGCGCCCGCCGCTAGCCTGCGCGTACGGCCCGTACGAAGGTGATCACCTCCACGCGGCGCGCGCCGCCCTTCCGCAGCGCGGACGCCGCGGCGTTTGCGGTCGCGCCGCTCGTGTAGACGTCGTCCACGACGCCCACGGTGGAGAGCGGCTTCCCGACAGCCGCGAAGGCGCCGGCGACGTTCCGGCCGCGATCCGCGAGGCCGAGGCCGCGCTGCCGTGGAGTCGGGCGCGCACGCCGTACGAGCCGTTCCACCGGCAACTCCCAGCGCCGGCCGAGCTCGCGTGCCAGCCGTTCCGCCGGATGGTGGCCGCGCTCCAGGCTCCGGTCGCGGTCCGGCGGAACGAAGCAGAGGACGCCGACCTGCGGCCGCGGCACCGCCTCGACGACGAGCTCGGCCGCCGTCGCCGCCAGCCGACGCAGCCCGCGCTCCTTCCAGGCCGCGACGACTGCCCGCACCGCCCCGTCGTAGGCGACTGCCGCCCGCGCCGACGCGAACGCGAGCCGTCGCCCGGCGCACTCGCGGCACCGCCGCACCGGCCAGGCGGTCGGCGCGCCGCAGCGCTCGCAGAGCGTCGAGCCGAGCCGCGGCAGCGCTGCCGTGCACGCGGCGCAGAGGACGGAGCCGCCCGCCCCGCAACCGAGACAGCGCTGCGGGAGCAGGAGGTCGAGCACGACGCCGACGCTAGCCTGCCGCCCGCCCTTCCTTCGTGCCGGCTTCGCGCCGACTCTTCCACGACTTCGCGCGCTCGTCGGCCTCCCGCAGCTGCCCGTGGTCGCCGATGTCGAGCCACTCGCCCTCGAAGCGATAGCCGTAGACCGGCTCGCGCGCGTGGAGCCAGGCCACGAAGCGGCCCGGCTGGTCGGGCGAGTTCCCCTCGTCGAGGTAGCGCCGCACGAGCGCGACGTGGTCGCGGTGGAAGGCGTACGTCGCGGTCGCGGCCAGCGTCGAGGGGGGCTCGTCCGGCTTCTCCAGGAAGGCGACGATCCGGTCGTCCTCGTCCAGCTCCACGATCCCGTACTTCCGTGCCAGCTCCAGGACGCCGACGTCGTACAGCGCGACGGCGCTCGCGCGGCCCTTCGTCCGCCAGAACGCGACGAAGTCGCGCAGCGAGAAGTCGAAGAGGTTGTCGCCGGCGATCACGAGCAGGTCGTCGCCGGCCAGGTCGACGAACGCGAGGTCGCCGATCGCACCCAGCCGGTCGTCCTCGCTCGTCGTCCCGTCGTCGTGGACGGCGACCCCGGGCGGCGCCCAGGCGCGGAACGCAGGCGCGAACTTCGCGTTCGTGACGAGATGCACCTCCTCGACGCGGTCCACCTCCCGGATACGGTCGAGGATCCAGTCGACCATCGGCCGCCCCCCGACCTCGAGGAGCGGCTTCGGTCGATCCTTCGTCAGCGGATAGAGCCGCGTCGCGTAGCCCGCGGCCAGGATCAGCGCCCGCAGGCTATGTCCCTTCGTCCCAGGAGGCGAGGTACTTCGCCTGCTCTTCAGAGAGGCGGTCGATCTCCACACCGAGCGTCTCGAGCTTGAGGCGTGCGATCTCGGCGTCGATCTCCTGCGGCACGGGATAGACCTTGCGGTCGAGGGAGCCCGCGTTCGCGACCGCCCACTCCGCCGACAGGGCCTGGTTCGCGAAGGACATGTCCATGACCTGCGCCGGATGCCCCTCGGCGGCCGAGAGGTTGACGAGTCGCCCGTCGGCGACGAGGTAGATCCGGCGGCCGTCCTCGAGGCGGTACTCCTCGACGAACTCGCGCGCCTGCCGCGTCTCGGCGGCGATCGAGCGCAGCGCCGGGATCTCGATCTCGACGTTGAAGTGCCCGGTGTTGCACAGGATCGCGCCGTCCTTCATGCGCTCCATGTGCTCGCGCGTGATCACGGACTTGTCGCCCGTGGCCGTGCAGAAGATGTCCCCGATCTCGGCGGCCTTGTCCATCGGGAGCACCTCGTAGCCGTCCATCACGGCCTCGAGCGCGCGCAACGGGTCCACCTCGGTGACGATCACGTGCGCCCCCATCCCGCGCGCCCGCAGCGCGACGCCGCGGCCGACCCAGCCGTAGCCGCCGACGACGAACTTGCGGCCCGCGAGGAGCACGTTCGTCGCCCGCACGATGCCGTCGATCGTCGACTGGCCGGTGCCGTAGCGGTTGTCGAAGAGGTGCTTCGTGTTCGCCTCGTTCACGGCGATGACGGGAAAGCCGAGCGCGCCGTCGCGCTCGAGGGCCTTCAGTCGGATGACGCCGGTCGTCGTCTCCTCCGTGCCGGCGATGATGTCGCCGAGCTGCTCGCGCCGGTGCGCGTGGAGGATGCCGATCACGTCGGCGCCGTCGTCCATCGTCAGCTGCGGCTTGTGGTCGACCGCCGCCTCGATGTGCTGGTAGTACGTGTCGTTGTCCTCGCCCTTGATCGCGAAGACGGAGATGTCGTACTCCTCGACGAGCGCGGCGGCGACGTCGTCCTGCGTCGAGAGCGGATTCGAGGCGCAGAGGACGATCTCCGCGCCGCCGGCCTTCAGCGTGCGCATGAGGTTCGCCGTCTCGGTGGTCACGTGCAGGCAGGCGGAGATGCGGTAGCCGGCGAGCGGCTGCTCGCGCTCGAACCGCTCCCGGATCGCGGCCAGCACCGGCATCTGCCAGTCGGCCCACTCGATGCGGCGCACGCCCTCGGGGGCGAGCGCCAGATCCTTGAGGTCGAATCGCTTCGTGGTAGCCATGGTCCTCTTTTCGTCGTCAGGCGGCGAGCAGCGCCTCTTGCTTGCGCTGCTCCCATTCGAGGGCTGCGAGGTCGATGCCGGCGAGCCAGCTCTCGACGGCGGCCCGGAGCGCCGGCTCACGGCGGAGCCGGGCCGCGAAGGCCACGTCCGAGAGCTCGAGCCCGAACCGCTGCCGCAGCTCGCGGAGCGAGCGGAGCTGGTTCAGCTCGCGGAGGCCGTAGAGCCGGTAGCCGGCCCGCGAGCGCTCGGGGACGAGGAGCGCTGCGGCCTCGAGATACCGCAGCATGCGCGGCGACCAGCCGGTCTGCCGCGCCGCCTGTCCCACGGTGAGCGCTTCCACAGCCGGAACCTTATCACGCATGTGTAAAGGTTCTAGGAGCCGACGCGGCCGTACCGGTCTTCGAGCCGCACGATGTCGTCGAGGTGCGGCGTCGAGACCTCGAGGATGAACGTGTCGTCGAGCGCGGCGACGCGGTGCACCGTCCCCGGCCGGAGGCGGAAGGCGGCGCCCGGGCCGACGATCTCCGACGAGGGGGTCGCGTCGCCGGGAGCGCCCATCTCGACCTGCGCGCGCCCCTCGTAGACGTACCACGACTCGTCCTTCTGGTTGTGGAACTGGAGGCTGAGCGCCTGTCCAGCACGGACGAAGAGGAGCTTGCCCACGTAGAGCTCCGACTGCGCCCACAAGAGCTCCCAACCCCAGGGCTTCTCGATTCGCTGCGGCTCGAACGCGAAGGGGTCGAGGCCGCTGAGATTCGGCGACGACAGTTGCCGTTCGTCCACCGGCCGACCCTACCTCACACCGAGGCGGGCGCGAGCCACTGCGGATCGGCGGCGATCTGCTCCTCGGCGCGGCGCAGGTCCTTCGGCGTGTTCACCGTCAGCCAGAGGCCGTCGTGGCGGAAGGCGTGGAGCTTGCCCTCTTCGACGAGCTTCGGGAAGGTCGTCGTCTCGTGGTCGCCGCGCTCGGGAAGCCGCTCGAGCGCCTCCTCGCCGAAGACGTAGACGCCGGCGTTCACCCAGTACGGGACACGGCCCGCCTCCCGGAAGCCGGTGACGGCGTCGTCCTCGCCGAGGTCGACGAGGCCGAACGGCGACGGGGGGCGGGCGACGGTGATCGTCGCCGCTCCCCCACTCCCCTCGTGACGGGCACGGAGGGCGGCGAAGTCGACGTCGAGGAGCTCGTCGCCGTTCAGCGCGAGCACAGGCCCGGTCTCACGCCGCTTCAGGGCGGCGAACCGGATCGCGCCCCCGCGCCCGAGCCGCTCCGGCTCCTCCGCCGCGACGATCTCCGCGCCGAAGCCCTTGAGCTCCCGGACGAAGAGCGCTCCCTGGCCCGCGGCGCAGCTGACGATCACGCGGTCCACTCCCGCGGCGGCGAGCCGCCCGACCTGGTAGCCGACGAGCGGCATCCCGCCGACGGGCACGAGCGCCTTCGGCCGCCCCTCCGCCGCGTCGCCGAGCCGCTCCGCCTTGCCGCCGGCGAGGATGATCGCTTCCACTACCTAGGCACCGCCTGCGGCGCCGCCGTCAGGAGGTGCGGGTTTCCCGCACCTCCGTCTGAACTGACCGGTCGACACGTTGTTCGCGAGACCACGCTAGGAGCTGAGTTCCGCTTCCGTCTCCGGCTCGCTCGTCTCTGGCAGGCCCGCGAACGGCGAGCTCTGCCGCCCCACACCCTCGTACGCGAAGCCCGCCGCGCGCACTGCATCGGGGTCGAGCAGGTTTCGCCCGTCGACGACGATCGGCCGGCGCATCGCGTCGCGTGTCTCCGCGTTCGCGAGGTCGCGGAGCTGTGGCCACTCGGTGACGATCACCGCGGCGTCCGCGCCGGTCACGGCTTCGAGCGGCGTGTCGCAGAAGGTCACGTTTCCGAGCAGCTCGCCCGGCCGGGCGACCGGATCCCACGCGCGCACCTCGGCTCCCTCGGCGAGGAGCCGCGAGGCGAGCACGATCGACGGCGCCTCGCGCACGTCGTCGGTATTCGGCTTGAAGGCGAGCCCGAGCAGCGCCACCGTCGTCCCGCGGAGGGAGCCGAGGTGCTTCTTCAGCTTGCCGATCACGCGCCGCTTCTGGAGCTCGTTCACCTCGATGACGGCGTTCAGGAGCTGGAAGTGATAGCCCGAGTTGGAGGCGAGCTGCTTGAGCGCGAGCGAATCTTTCGGAAAACAACTTCCGCCATATCCAATGCCCGCGCGCAGGAAGTGCGGGCCGAGGCGATGGTCGAGGCCGATCCCGCGGGCGACCTGGACGACGTCCGCGCCGGTTGCCTCGCACACGTTCGCGATCTCGTTGATGAAGCTGATCCGGGTCATGAGAAACGCGTTCGAGGCGAGCTTCACCATCTCCGCGGAGTTCACGTCCGCGCGAACGACCGGCGCGTCGATCCCGGCGTGGACCGCCTCGACGCGATCGCCGTCCGCGGGCTCGAACGCGCCGATCACGATCCGGTCGGGGTGCAGGAAGTCCCGGACAGCGCTCCCCTCGGCGGTGAACTCCGGGTTCGCGACGTAGCCGACATGACCGAGGCCGCGCGCGTCGAGCGTGTGCCGCACCTTCTCGCCGGTTCCGACGGGCACCGTGCTCTTCATCACGAGCAGCGGCCGCTCGACGTCGGTCGAGCGCGGCAGCTCGTCGACGACCGTCCAGACGCGCGAGAGGTCGGCGTCGCCCGAGTAGGTGGGCGGCGTGTCGACGCAGACGTAGACGAGCTCGGCGCCCGCGATCGCCTCCCCAACATCGAGCGTGAACGCAAGGCGCTCGCGGTTCCGCTCGATGAGCTCCTCGAGGCCCGGCTCGAAGATGGGGACGCGGCCCGCGCGGAGCGCGTCGATCTTCTCGGGGACGACGTCGCGGATCGTCACGTCGTGCCCGAGCTCGGCGAAGCACGCGCCCGTGACGAGTCCGACGTAGCCCGCGCCGAAGACCGCGATCCGCGCGCCTGCCATCCCCGCCAACCTTACTTCCCGAGCGGCCTGAGGCTCTTCGCGATGGCGAGCATCGTCTCGTTCGAGAGCTTGTCGAGAAGGGTGTTCGTCACCCAGTAGGTGGCGCCGTGGTCGCGCAGGACGATCATGTGCAGGTTGGGGCCGGAGTAGTAGAAGGAGAACTCGCGGCCCTTGATCCGGTGCTTGAAGTTCGGCTCCTGGAGGACGGGTGCGTCGGTCCAGTCGGTCTCCTCGATGCCCCAGTAGTCGCCGACGGTGTTCGTCCGGTAGACGAGGCGGACGGCCTTGTGCCCGTTCGCGATGCGGTACACACGCACCGGCTCGGTCGCGTCGGGCGAGGACGTCTTCTCGAGCAGGAGCGGATACTGGAGCCGGAACGGCACCTTCCGGCGGACCGAGCGCACGAGCGGAAGGGACGCGCCCGGGTTGCTGTAGACGGCGGGCGGCTCCTTCTTCGGCAGCTCGTCGAGTGCGCTGCGCGCGAACGTGCCGTCGAAGCTCGCGCCGAGGACGACGATCAGCATCGCGCGGAACTGGTGCGAGCGGAGCGACGGCGGGATCTCAGCGATCACCGCGTCGGTGAAGAGACCGGCGACCCGCCGCGCGCCCTGCAGGGCGAGCTTCTTGTGCGGGTCGTAGAAGACGATCGTGTGCTTGTAGTCGTAGCGCGGCGCATTGCTGTCCCGCGGATCGGGCGGGACGACGACGCGGAAGCGGCGCTTCGCGAGCTCGAACGAGGCGTTGCCGGCCGAGCCGGGCCGCCCGTTCCCGTTCAGGACGACGAGCGAGATCTTCGACGGCTTCAGCGCGCGCGAGCGGAACTTCGTGCCGAGCGCCTGCGCCGTCGCTTTCCCCGGAGCCTCGACGTCCGGGTTTGAGAACTGCTGCACCGCCTGCGCGACGGCCCCGGGCGGCGCCGCGAGCTCCGCGTTGAACGGGCCGGCCGGCTGGAGGTTGTCGACCTTGGGCTGGAAGAAGTGCCCGCTCGGCAGGCCGTAGACGAAGAAGGCGTACGAGAGGATCGTCTTGCTCGAGATCCGCCGGTTCCCGGACTGGCCCACCTCGACGTTCGAGGTGATCGCGTGCACGAGCTTCGGAATCTTCTTGAGCGAGAACGACGAGCTCACCTGCTCCTTGAAGGCCTTCACGAACGACTGCTGGCGAGCGACGCGGTAGAGGTCGGAGTCGGTGTGCCGGTAGCGCACGAAGTCGAGCGCGTTCGCCCCGTTCAGGCGCTGGTAGCCGGGCTGGAGGTTGATCGTCGCGTAGGTGCTGTAGCCGGGCGTGAGGCCTGCGTTGTCGTTGAAGTAGCGCCGGTCGACGTCGACCCACACGCCGCCGAGCTTGTCGACGACCTGTTTGAAGCCGCGGAAGTTCACGGTGATCAGATAGTTGACGGACAGGCCTGTGAGCTCCTTGACCGTCTCGAGCGTCCCGCGCGTGCCGCAGCGCTCATAGGCGGAGTTGATCCGGTCGGTCGTGATGGCCTGCCCGGGACGGCAGTAGATCGGGACGAGCAGGTCGCGCGGGAGCGACATGAGCGAGACGGTCTTGGCGATCGGATCGGCCCGGACGAGCATGATCGTGTCCGAGCGCGAGGGCAGGCTCGACTCGGGGCCGGCGCGATGGTCGTAGCCGATGATGAGCGCCGTCGCGGGCTTGCCGGCCTGCGGGACGTCGAGGCCCTTCTCGGCGCGGATCACGTCCGGCGTGTGCGCCTGCACGGCCTTGACCTGCTCGTGGAAGTACAGGTACGCGCCGCCGAGGAGGCCGGCGGCGACGACGAGCACGGCGATCAGGAGCCAGAGCAGGATGCGCCCGACGAGCTGGAGCCCTGTGCGGCGGCGCCGCTTGGGCTGGCGGTAGAGGGTCATCGGCGTCGTCGTCGCGGGCGGCAGGACGGCCCGGCCGTTGCCGTCGACGCCGGCCCCGCGGCCGATTCCTCTCTTCAGCGTCGTTCGCATTGGAAAAGGGCGCCCGTTTTCGTCAGGCGCCCGCCGCGCGAGGATACCCCACGGCTAGGAAGTCAGCGCCTGAGTAGTGGTCTCGGCGAGGAACTGCGCGACGGCGAGGAGCGACTCACCCTCCGCATGGACGCGCCGCTGCTCGTCGGCGCCGGTGCCGCGGCGAAGCACCTCCTCGACGAGCGCGAGCTCGGCCGCGCAGCCGAGCCGCCCCGCGGCGGGCTCGGCGAGCTCGACGAGGCGCCGGAGCGCCTCCCGCGCGGGGCGCTCCTCGTCGCGCTCGAGCCAGATCAGGTCGGCGTCGAGGCCGTAGCGCGTCGCGCGCCACTTGTTCTCGGAGACGAGCATGATCGGCTGGACCGGCAGGCTGCCCTCGCGGTCGTAGCGATCGGCGAGCGTCGCGGCGAGGCTCTGGACGAGGGCCACGATGGCGGCGACGCTATCGATCCTCGTCTGTGCGTCGCAGATCCGGACCTCGATCGTGCCGAGCCGCGGATGCGGCCGCAGGTCCCACCAGATGTACGTGTAGTCGGAGAAGGAGCTCGTCTTGATCCCGCGCTCGACGAGCGCCTCGAAGTCGGCGAAGGACGCGAACGTCGGCGGCAGTCCGCTGCGCGGGAACGGGTCGAAGACCTTGATCCGGGTCGAGGCGAGTCCGGTGTCGCGGCCGTGCCAGAACGGTGAGTTGGCGGAGAGCGCGAGCAGCTCCGGCAGCCACGTACGGAGCGCGTTCGCGACCCAGATCGCCTCGTCGCCGGAGCGCATGCCGACGTGGACGTGGAGGCCGAAGATCAGCTCGCGCTCGGCGACCCACTGCATCTTTTCGATCAGGCCGACGTAGCGCGGCTCCTCGGTCACGTCCTGGTGCTCGTAGCGTGAGAAGGGATGCGTGCCCGCGCTTGCGATCAGCGTGCCGCGCTCGTCGGCGGCGTCGCGGAGGCGCGCGCGAAGCTCGCGGGCCTCCTGGATCGCCTCGGGCACGTTCCGGGCGACAGTCGTCGCAACCTCGAGCACCGACTGCAGCAGCTCCGGCTTGACCCGCTCGTCGCCGGCGGCCGCGGCCACCTCGTCGAAGCGCGAGACGAGCTCGTAGCTCTCGGGCGAGAGGAGCTGGAACTCCTCCTCCACACCGATGCTGAACGGGCCGCTGCGCCCGAAGCTCACCTCCATGGCGCGCGGCAGCGTAACCGCCGCGCTACCCGGCGCCGCTTGCGGTGCCGGCTTCAGGACGTGCGGGTCCCCCGCACGTCCGTCTGAAACGACCGGTCGACACGAGCGGGTTTCACCGGATCCGCCCTAACGGGAGCCGGCGTGCGCCCGGTTCAGAGCCTCCTCGGCGAGGCGCGTGCCCTCGACCATGTTCGCGAGCTTCTCGTACGCGACGTCCCAGCTCCGCGTCCGCAGGCCGCAGTCCGGGTTCACCGAGACGCGCTCGGGGCCGAGCAGTTCCGCGGCGTAGACGACCCGGTCGCGCACCAGCTCCGCCGGCTCGACGAAGTTCGTGTGGATGTCGACGACGCCGAGGCCGACGCTGGGCGCGTCCTCGTGGTCGGCGAAGAGGAGGAGCGTCTCGTACCCCGGCCGGTCGGCGCCGTCGGTGCCGAGCTCGTGGGAGTCGCGGTTCGCAAACTCGAGCTGGAGCTCGAAGCAGTCGTCGAGCTCGAGCACGTACGGGAAGAGCTTCGAATAGTCCGAGAAGCAGATGTGGAGGCTGCGGCGGGCCGCCGGGATCCCGGCCACGGACGCGTTGAAGGCCTCGACGCCCAGCGGCACCTCGTCCGGTCGCGTCGACAGCGCCGGCTCGTCGATCTGGATCCAGTCGCAGCCGGCCTCGACGACGGCGGCCGCGTTCGGCCGCACGACGTGCTCGGCCACGTCGAGGAGGAACCGCCGCGTCGCTTCCGTCCGCTGCTCGGCCGTCGCGCCGAGCGAGCCGTGGCGGCCGTAGTGCTCGTCGTACGACCAGTCGACGATCGTGTACGGGCCCGTGAACGGCGCCTTCAGCCGCCGGTCGGTGCGCGCGGCGAGGAACCGGTACTCGTCCACGTCGTATGGTCGGTCGATCGACGGCTCCTCGACGACCGCAGCCTTGGAGTAGTACTTGTTGTCGAACGAGCGGATCGTGCCGCGCTGCTCGAAGCCGCGTGCGTGCCGGACGACGTGGTCGTACATCTCGGTGCGCCGCTGCTCGCCGTCGTACACGATGTCGAGGCCGGCGCGCTCGAGAAGCGCGAGCCCATACTGCGCGGACCAGTCGTCGATCAGCCGCAGGTCGTCCTTGCCGAACTCGTCGCGCCGGAGCGTCTCGACGAGCTCCTCCGTACCGTCGAGTGAGAGCTTCTGCGCCCAGCGCTCGGCCTCGGCGACGTCGCCGTCCTCGATCGGCCGGCCGGCGAACGCCTTCACGCGCCACGGCGGCTTCGCGAGGCTGCCGATCTCACGGGTCTCGAACTTCACGTCGGTCATGCGGCCGTCTCCTTCGCTTGTGCTGTTCGTGCGGCCCCGAGCCGCGCGAGCTTCTGGCGCGCGATCGACTCGGACACGTACTGGAGGTCACCGTTCGGGACGAGCGCTACACGCTCCACGCCGAGGCGCTCCACGAACTCCGCGATCTCCTGCGGATCCTCGAGGGCCGAGCTCCGTGCGTCGACGACGCCTGCGAGGAGGAGCTTGTCGAACCCCCGTGGCAGGTCGGTTGCGTGCGTCGCGTAGAAGTCGACGCCGATGCCCTCGACAGGCAGCTCGGCGAGCCCGTTCCGAAGCAGCTCGCGCGCGTCGCCGAAGGTGATCTGGAGCGCGAGCGGCGGCCCGCCCGCGAGCGCCTCGAGCGCCTCGCGGAGGCTCTCCAGCCCTCCGGCGCCGTCGCGGGCGAGGAACGGCTCGCTGAGCACGACGAGCTCGGCGTCGAGCGCGTCGAGCTGCGGCTTCAGCACGGCCGTCGCCAGCACCTTCGCCGGGACGCCCGTTCCGAGCGCGAGCGCGTACGGCGACGGAAGCGTGACGATTCGCGCACCGGGGAGCGGAGCGACGTAGCGCTCGTCGAGCGGCTGCGGCAGACGCGGCTCGCCCGAGGTCGCGGTCGGCGCGCGGTAGAAGCTGTTCGTGTCCAGGAACCGCATGAGCGGCCCGGGTTCGAGCCCTTCTCCCGCCTCGAGGAGCGGCCGGAAGAGGTCCTGCCAGCGCAGCATCCCGTCGGCGAGGAGATCGAGACCCGCCTCCTGCTGGACACGGACGAGCTCGTCGAGGTCGCGCTGGAACTGCTCGTCGACCGCCTCGGCGGTCGTGCGGCCCCGGTCGAGGTCGCGCGTCGCCTGGACGAGCGCCTCCGAGCGGGGGTAGATCCCGGGTGCGAATGCCTGCAAACCGCCTCCTTCTCCTGCCCAAGAGTTCCGGCGGTGCGGCCCGGGCTCTTTAGGCGTTTGTTGACCCGGTCGCCAAGCTGCCTGTCAAAGCTCTCCGGGTCCGAACAGGCTAGCAGCCGCTACGGCTGTGGAGGCGGCGGCACCTGGACGGCGCGGAAGACGATCACGCGGCTAAAGCCGACCCCGTCGATCTGGTAGCCGTAGCAGCCGGCCGCCTCGACCCGTGTGTACGAAGGGCGGTCGCGAGCGCCCTTCGCGGGGCGGAAGCCAGGGCCCGGCCTAATCCTCATCTCCGCCGGAGGAGGCCCCCCGATCTCGAAGCGCAGGAGATGAGGGCCGTCGAGCTGGCGCCCGCGGATCAGCACCGGGCCGTGGTAGCGGCCGGACACCCACCACAGCACCTTGTTGCCGCTCCAGCCCGTTCCGTAGAAGTCGGTCTGCTGCGGTAGCGGCGGATAGACGAACTCGAGCGTCTGCGCCCCGCCGCCGAGGTTCGGGTAGGCGGGGCCGCGTCCGGGTAGCGTCCACTTGCCTGCAGCTCCGAGGTCGACCTTCGTCTTCGGGGTGAGCGGACAACTCGCTCCGGGCGCGATCCGAGGGACGTGCAGCGGCCGGTGCAGCGACCGCCACGTCCAGTGTGGCTTCCGTGCCGCGGAGGCAGCTCCGCCGAGTGCGACGACGAGCGCGGCCGCGAGCGCGCCGCTAGCCGCGGCCCGCCACTGCAAGCTGGTTCTCCGCGTGCCGGATGCGCTGCTCGAGCTGCCAGCGATCGGCGCCCGACTCGCCGCGCTCGAGCCGCTCGAGCTCGGCGCGCGCCTCCTCGAGCTGCGCGCGCGCCCGCGCGTCGTCGATCTCGCTCGCGAGCACGGCGTCGTCGACGAGCGCGATCGCCCGGTCGAGCTCGACCTTGAAGAAGCCGGGGCCGGTGGCGTACTCGCGCACCTCCTCGCCGGTGTGCACGCGCGTCGAGCCTGCCTTCAGCGTCGCGACGAGCGGCGCGTGCCGCGCAAGGACGCCGATCTCGCCCGCCGCGCCCGGGACGACGATCATCTCCGCCTCACCCTCGAACGCCGGCCCGTCCGGCGTCACGAGCGAGACGTCGAAGCGTCTCCTAGGCACCGCTTGCAGTCGCTCCGGCGGGCTCGGGCTCCCGAGCGTCCTCTTCCTGCGCTTCGGGCTCGCCCTCCGCCTTCTCCTCCGGCTCTTCCTCGCGGCCGCCGCCGATCGACTTCGCCTTCTCGACCGCCTGCTCGATTGTCCCGACCATGTAGAACGCCTGCTCGGGAAGCTCGTCGTGCTTGCCGTCGAGGATCTCGGAGAAGCCCTTGATCGTGTCCTCGAGCTTCACGTACTCGCCGGGCGTGCCGGTGAACTGCTCGGCGACGAAGTTCGGCTGCGAGAGGAAGCGCTGGATCTTCCGTGCGCGGGCGACCACGAGCCGGTCCTCGTCGGAGAGCTCGTCGATCCCGAGGATGGCGATGATGTCCTGGAGGTCCTTGTAACGCTGGAGGACCTCCTGGACGCGCGTCGCCGTGCGGTAGTGCTCGTCGGAGACGATTCCCGGCTGGAGGGCACGCGAGAAGGAGTCGAGGGGGTCCATCGCCGGGTAGATGCCCTGCTCGACGATCGCCCGCGAGAGCACCGTCGTCGAGTCGAGGTGCGCGAAGGTGTTCGCCGGCGCCGGGTCGGTGAGGTCGTCCGCGGGCACGTAGATCGCCTGCACCGAGGTGACCGAGCCCTTGTTCGTCGAGGTGATCCGCTCCTGGAGCTGGCCCATCTCGGTCGCGAGGGTGGGCTGGTAGCCGACCGCGCTCGGCATGCGGCCGAGGAGCGCCGAGACCTCGGAGCCCGCCTGCACGAAGCGGAAGATGTTGTCGATGAAGAGGAGGACGTCCTGGCCCTGGTCGCGGAAGTACTCCGCCATCGTCAGGCCGGAGAGGCCGACGCGCAGGCGCGCGCCCGGCGGCTCGTTCATCTGCCCGTAGACGAGCGCGACCTTGTCGATCACCTCCGACTCGGTCATCTCGAGCAGGAGGTCGTTCCCCTCGCGCGTGCGCTCGCCGACCCCGGAGAAGACCGAGACGCCGCCGTGCTCGCGGGCCACGTTGTGGATCAGCTCCTGGATCAGCACGGTCTTCCCCACCCCGGCCCCGCCGAAGAGACCGACCTTGCCGCCCTTCACGTAGGGCGCGATCAGGTCGATGACCTTGATCCCCGTCTCGAAGATCTCGACCGTCGGCTGGAGGTCCTGGAAGCTCGGCGGGTCGCGGTGGATCGGCCAGCGCTCCACGTCGTCCGGAGCGTCCTTCTTGTCGATCGGCTCGCCGATCACGTTCCACAGCCGGCCGAGGGTCGCGTCGCCGACGGGCACCGTGATCGGGCCGCCGGTGTCGACCACGTCGGCGCCGCGCGCGAGGCCGTCGGTCGAGTCCATCGCCACGGCGCGGACGCGGTCGTCGCCGAGGTGCTGCTGCACCTCCGCGACGAGGTCGATCGCCGGGCGGCCGTCCTGCTCGGGCGCCTGGACCCGCAGCGCCGTGTTGATCTCCGGAAGCGTCTCCGCGAAGACGGCGTCGATTACGACGCCCTTGATCTCGATGATCTTGCCGACGTTGCGCGCGCTTCCGTTCGACTCAGGCATGGGTCTCCTGGACGGTGGTTCGAGGGGCAGGACGCGAAGCGCGAAGGCGCTTCCGAAGCCGCGCCAGTGTATCGAAGCCCGGCGCGACGAAGCCCATGCGAGCGAGCCTGGCATCCTCCTCGAGCGCCGCCACCCGGGCGGCGTGGTCGAGGCTTCAGCTGTACGAGGAGACGAGCGACGGGATCACGTCTCTACCGTACCCGCGACCGCGCTCTTTGTTACAGCCAGAGGCACCGCTTGCGGTGCCGTCATCAGGACGTGCGGGCTTTGCCCGCGCGTCCGTCTGAACCGACCGGTCGACGCGACGGCGGTTCGCCTGACCGCTCTACATCTGTTGGGCGCCGGGCGGCGGGAGCTCGCTCTCGGGGCGCAGGAGTGCCGCTCGCATTCCGCGCTGGAGCTGGAGGTCGCTGTTGTCCGCGTCCGTGATGCGGATGTTCGGAGCGGCCGCCAGTGTGCCGGACGACGGCAGGTTGAGGAACGCCGTGAAGCCGAGCGCGAGGGCCGCGGCGGTCGCGGCCACCGCGCCGACCGGGCGCATGAACTCGCGGCGCCGACCGCGCGGGAGTGCGATCGGGTGCTCCGGACGCTCGAGCGGAGCCGTCCGCACGAGCCGGCTCGTGACGTCGACGTCGCTCTCGAAGGCCTGGCACGCCGCGCAGCGAGCCAGATGCGACTCGAGCATCTTCTCCGCGAGCTCCGAGAGCTCGCCGTCGAGCCGCAGCGAGATCCACTCGCGGCTGCGCTCGCAAAGCACGCTGTGCCCTGGCACGAACCTCATTACCGACTCTGACGACGGGTGGAAGCCATAGTTAGGGACGCTGGTCGAATCAGTAGAACCCGCTGCGACTATCGACCGCGACCCCGATCAGGATGAGCACGAATCCGAGCGCGACGAAGAGCGCGGACTCGTTCAGGCTCTCCTCGCGCTCGAGCGGCGTCGCCCATCGCATGATCCGCGACCCGAAGAACATCGGCCCGGTGCCCTTCGGGCGCACCGGGCCGCGGTTGCCGATGAAGAAGCCGGCGATGAGCATGAACGACCCCACAAGGTAGAAGCCGACGGCGACGGCACGGTCGACGGAGCCGCCGCCGAGGAGGCCGCCGAGGACCGAGAGCAGTCCGGTGATGCCTGCAATCCCGGCGAGCAGCACCGAAAAGCGGCGTATCGCCGCTTTCCACACTATGAGACGGGTTGGCGGGTCGAGTGCCGGATCTCTTCCTCCGTCATCGGCCAGCGCTCGAGCGGATAGTGGCAGGCGGCGAAGTGCCCGTCGCCGAAGGGCGTGAGCGGCGGGGTCTCGACGTCGCAGTGACCCTCGCGGAAGCGCGGGCAGCGCGGATGAAACCAGCACGCGCTCGGCGGGTTGATCGGGCTCGGCACGTCGCCCTCGAGCACGATGCGCCGCCGCGCCCGGCCGACCTCTGGGTCCGGGATCGGGACGGCGGAGAGGAGGGCGCCCGTGTACGGGTGCTTCGGCTCCACGTAGAGATCGTGCCGCGGCGCGATCTCGACGGCGTGACCGAGGTACATGACCATGACGCGATCGGAGATGTGGCGGACGACGTTCAGGTCGTGGGCGATGAAGACGTACGTCAGCCCGAACGAGCTCTGGAGGTCCTTGAGCAGGTTGAGGATCTGCGCCTGGACCGAGACGTCGAGCGCCGAGACCGGCTCGTCGCAGACGATCAGCTTCGGGTTGACGGCGAGCGCGCGCGCGACTCCGATCCGCTGCCGCTGGCCGCCGGAGAACTCGTGCGGGAAGCGGTTGTAGTGCTCCGGGTTCAGGCCGACGACCTCGAGCAGCTCCTGGACACGCTTCTTGATCTCCGCCTCGGTGCCCATCTTGTGCACCTCGAGCGCCTCGGCGACGATGAAGCCGACGCGCTTGCGCGGGTTGAGCGATGCGTACGGGTCCTGGAAGATCATCATCATCTCGCGTCGGTACGGGCGCATGTCGGAGCGCGACAGACGCGTGATGTCGCGACCGTCGAAGACGATCCGGCCGCCCGTCACGTCGAGGAGGCGCATGACGCAGCGAGCCATCGTCGACTTGCCGCAGCCGGACTCGCCGACGACGCCGAGCGTCTCGCCCTGCCGGACCGTGAACGAGACGCCGTCGACGGCCTTCACGGCCGCGATCTGCTTCTGGAAGATGATCCCGCGGGTGACCGGGAAGTGCTTCTTCAGGTCCTCGACGACGAGCAGCTCGTCGCCTCGCGCGCCGCCGTTCGTCGCCGTCGCGGCGGGCACCGTCGCCTCGGCCAACGTCTAGCTCGCCTCCGCCATCGTGCCCGCCAGCACCTTCGCCGCCTCGCGGTCTTTCGTCTCGACGTCGAGGTGGCAGGCCTGGACGTGGTCGCGCTCGTCCGCGGCCGGTAGGAGCTCCGGCTCGACGGTCTTGCACACACCCATGACATACGGGCAGCGCGGATGGAAGCGGCATCCCCGGGGCGGGTGGAGCAGGGACGGCGGCTGTCCCCGGATCTGCACCAGGCGCTCGACGTCGGCGTCGAGACGCGGCAGCGAGCCGAGGAGGCCCCAGGTGTACGGGTGGTGCGGGCGCTTGAAGAGGTTGGCGACCGGCGCCCGCTCGGCGATCTTCGCGGCGTACATGACGACCACGTCGTCGGCGATCTCGGCGATCACGCCGAGGTCGTGCGTGATGACGATGATCGCGCTCCCGAAGTCCTTCTGGAGGTCGGTCATCAGCGTGAGGATCTGCGCCTGCGTCGTCACGTCGAGCGCCGTCGTGGGCTCGTCGGCAATCAGGAGGTCGGGGTCGTTGACGAGCGCCATCGCGATCATCACTCGCTGCCGCATGCCGCCCGAGAACTGGTGCGGGTAGTCGTCGATCCGCCGCTCCGCGCGCGGGATGCCGACCGCCTTCAGGAGCTCGAGCGCCCGTGCCCGGGCCTGCTTCTTCGTCACGTCCCGGTGGAGCTGGATCGCCTCGACGAGCTGCGCGCCGATCCGGTGCACCGGGTTCAGCGAGGTCATCGGGTCTTGGAAGATCATCGCGATGTCGTCTCCGCGGATGTCGCGCAGGCGGCTCGAGCTCATCGTCAGCAGGTTTTCGCCCTTGAAGATCGCCTCGCCGCTCGAGATCGTGTTCCGCTTCGGGTTGAGCCCCATGATCGTCAGGCAGGTGACGCTCTTGCCCGAGCCCGACTCGCCGACGATCCCGAGCGTCTCCCCCTTCTCGATCGAGAAGCTGACGCCGTCGACGGCCTTCACGATGCCGTCGTCGGTACGAAAGTGGGTCTTGAGGTCGCGGACCTCTAGGAGCGCCATCGAGGAGCGGACCTCAGGCCAGCCGGATCCGAGGATCGATCCAGGCGTAGAGGAGGTCGACGACGAGGTTGAAGACGATGATCGCGAGCGTCGCGAACACGATCACCCCCTCGACCGTCGGGATGTCGTTGTTGTTCAAGCCGAAGATTGCCGCCTTCCCGAGACCGGGCAGGCTGTACACCGTCTCCGTGAACACCGCGCCGCCGAGGGCGAGGCTGATGTCCATCCCCAGCATCGTCACCACCGGGAGCAGGGCGTTCCGCAGGATGTGCGAGCGCAGCACGAGGCGCTCCGGCGCGCCCTTCGCGCGCGCGGTGCGCACGTAGTCCTCGTTCATGGTGTCCAGCACGTTCGCGCGGATCATCCGCACGTAGAGCGCCGCGAACAGGATCGCGAACGTCGCCCACGGCAGCACCAGGTGGTAAGCCCACTGCACCGGCCCACCGCACTCCGTCGACGGGTTGATGAAGTCGCAATAGCCCGTGATCGGCGTCCAGTGCAGCTTGAAGCCGAAGAAGTAGGCAAAGATCAGCCCGATCCAGATCGGATGCGCCGAGATCCCGATCAACACGAACGTCATCGACGCTCTGTCGAGCAGGGATCTGGGTCTCAGCGCCGACAGGATCCCGATCGGCAGCGCCAGCAGCATCCAGAAGATCGCCCCGCCGAACACCAGCGACGCGGTCACCGGAGCCGCGTTCCCGACGATCGAGTTCACGCTCTGCCGGTTCGTGAACGAGAAGCCGAGGTTCTGGTGGATGATCAGCCGGTCGAGGAACTTCGCGTACTGCACGTAGAACGGCCGATCCGTGCCGAGGAAGTGCGCTGCGCGCTTCACGTCGGCGTCCGTGGCGGCCTTGCCGGCGACGAGCCGCGCGGGATCGTTCGGGATCAAGAAGAAGAGCACGTAGGCGACGAGCGTCACCGCGATGAAGAGGACGACGGCCCAGATGAACCTGCGTGCGAGATACCTGAGCACGGCTTAGACCTCCCGCCTCGACGAATCGTCGTTTGCGCGCACGGTGTCGAAAGACTTTACCTCAGCTGGGGTTTTCGTAACCCGCACCCGAATCAAGCTAGTCGGATCCTGGGGTCGATCCAGGCGTACAGGAGGTCGACGACGAGGTTGAAGACGATGATCGCGAGCGTCGCGAACACGATCACCCCCTCCACGATCGGGATGTCGTTGTTGCTCAAGCCGAAGATCGCCGTCTTCCCGAGGCCGGGCAGGCTGTACACCGTCTCCGTGAACACCGCGCCGCCGAGGGCGAGGCTGATGTCCATCCCGAGCATCGTCACCACCGGCAAAAGCGCGTTCCGCAGGATGTGCGAGCGCAGGACCGTGGGCTCGGTTGCGCCTTTCGCCCGGGCGGTGCGCACGTAGTCCTCGTTCATCGTGTCGAGCACGTTCGCCCGGATCATCCGCACGTAGAGCGCCGCGAACAGGATCGCGAACGTCGCCCACGGCAGCACCAGGTGATAGGCCCACTGCACCGGGCCGCCGCACTCCGTCGACGGGTTGATGAAGTCGCAGTAGCCCGTGATCGGCGTCCAGTGCAGCTTGAAGCCGAAGAAGTAAGCGAAGATCAGCCCGATCCAGATCGGATGCGCCGAGATCCCGATCAACACGAACGTCATCGATGCTCTGTCCAGCAACGACCTCGGTCTCAGCGCCGACAGGATCCCGATCGGCAGCGCGAGCAGCATCCAGAAGATCGCGCCACCGAACACCAGCGACGCCGTCACCGGAGCCGCGTTCCCAACGATCGAGTTCACGCTTTCCCGGTTTCGGAACGAGAAGCCGAGGTTCTGGTGCACGATCAACCGGTCGAGGAACTTCGCGTATTGCACGTAGAACGGCCGGTCGGTGCCGAGGAAATGGCGCGCCCGCTGCACCTCTGTATTCGTCGCCGCCTGACCGGCCACCAGCCGAGCCGGGTCGTTCGGGATCAGGAAGAACAGCACGTACGCCACGAGCGTCACCGCGACGAACAGCACCACGGCCCACAGCATCCGGCGTACGAGGTACCTGAGCATTGCCTACAGCTCCCGCCTCCACAGCACGCAATCGGTCATTCGGCTCCGAAGACACGTGGGGCGCCGGCTGGATCGCCGGCGCCCCACGCGCATTCCTACTCCGAGCTCGTCCCTTCTACTTGATGAAGAAGGTGTTGAGGTCGGCGGCTGCGTTCGCGGGCTGGAAGAGGTAGCCGCCAGTCCGCTTGGACACGAACTCGCGCTCGTTGCGGTTGTCGTACGACGCCCACGGAGCGTAGTTCTTGGTGATCATGATGTCGAGGTTGCCGTACGCCTTGTACCGGGCAGCCCCCGTCTTCAGGTTGGCAGCTGCGAGCAGCTTGTTCACCTTCGGGACGTTCAGGTACGCGACGTTGTTGTTGTTCTCGGCGTGAATCGTGCTTCCGTCGAGGAGGATGTTCATGAAGTCGTACGGATCCGGGTAGTCCTGGTTCCAACCAGCGACGCCGGCGTCGAACGGCTCGCCCCTCGTACCCATCGCCGTGTAGATCGCGGCCCCGACGAAGTTCTTGATGCTCACGTCGCAGCCGATCTGGCTCAGGTTGTACTTGAAGACCTGTGCCAGGTTCTGGCCGATGGGAGTCGTGGTCGTGTACAGCACCACGTTCTTGCAGGAGCTGCCCGCGAGGGCCTTCGCCTTCTTGTAGTCAGCGCCCTTGAGCGGGTAGATCTTCGCGTCGCGGAAGCCACCCATGCCCGGAGGCAGGATCTGGTCGGTCCGCTTCCCGCCGAATGCGCCGCGGACGCGGAGCATGGCCGGGCGGTCGATCGCGAAGTTCACGGCCCTGCGCATCTTCGCGCTCTTGAACGCGGACCGCGAGGTGTTCAGCGCGATGTAGTCGGTCTCGACCAGCGGGTGAACCTGGTACTGGCCCTTGTTCACGCCGAAGCGCTTGGCCAGGTCCGCGTGCGCCGACGGCGGCAGGCCCGCCATGTCGTAGTCACGCTGGTTCGACCGCACCTGGAGCAGGCTCTGGTCGACGTCGGTGTTGATGGCGATGTCGAACGTGTCGATGTTCCGGGGCCGGTTGCCCTTGTAGAACTTGTTCTTCTTCAGGACGAGCCGGCGGCCACGGATGTAGCTCTGAATGTAGTACGGGCCGGCCGACGGGTACACGGTCACGCCGTGCGGGTCGACCTTCGTCTTCAGCGAGATCGCCTGGAAGAACGGCATGGCGAGCTTCGAGAGCATGCCGCCGTCCGCGTGCGTCAGCCGCAGGATGAACTTGTTCCCGCGGGCGATCGCGCCGGAGACGTTCGCCGGGTTCTTCCCACCGTCCAGAGCAGCCGTGTATCCGACGACGTCGTCCATGAACGGCGTGGCCGGCGACTGCTGGACCTTCGTCGCAGAGCGGTCGAATGCCCACTTGAAGTTCTTCGCCGTGACGGGCGTGCCGTCGGAGAAGCGGAGACCCTTGCGGATGGTGAACGTGTAGGTCTTCCCGTTGTTCGAGATGATCGGCATCGCCGTCGCGGCCTCCGGGATCAGGCGAGACCCCTGCGGGGCGGCCTTGTCCGGATAGTTCACGAGCTTGAGGCCGGTGGCGTACTCGACCTGCCAGCCGATCACGTAGTACGAGAGGGACGGATCGCTGAAGTCGAGATCCGAGTCCGACATGTTCAACCGCAAGGTGCCGCCCTTCTTGGCGGCCTGGCTGCTGGACGCCGCGCTTGCGAAGCCCGCGACGACGAGCAGCAGTGCTCCGAGCGCGGCCATGAAGACCGAAAGCCAGAGCCTTCTGTGCATGTGACTCCTTTCCAGGTCGTAGGCCGACGGAACGCCGCCGGCCGGGCGCATGGAATGCATCCTCAGTGCGCTTAGACGCCCGCGCCGACCGGAAGTTAGAGGAATTCGCTGCCCGTTGTATTCGATCGCCGCGAGGGCGGATTCATTCCGCCCTCACCGACTGCGGCACACGGAGAAAGGCGCCGGAGGTGCCGGGTGATCCGCCGGCTCCTGTTAGTGCGACGAACGCGGATCGAACGCGTCGCGCAACCCGTCGCCGAGGAGGTTGAAGGCGAGGGTCGTCAGCAGGATCGCGAGGCCCGGCCAGACCATCAGCCACGGCTGCGACAGGTAGTACGCGGGGCCGTCCGAGAGCAGGCTGCCCCAACTCGGGGTCGGCTGCTGGATCCCGATTCCGAGGAACGAGAGGCCGGCCTCGAGCAGGATGAACTGGGCGACCGTGATCGAAGCGAGGACGATGATCGGGGCCACGAGGTGGGGAAGCAGGTGCGAGCGCACGATGCGCGCGTCGCTCGCGCCGACCATGCGCGCCGCCTCGATGAACTCCTTCTCGCGCAGCGACAGCACCTGCGCGCGCACGATGCGGGCCGGATAGAACCAGCCGAAGAAGCCGAGCACTAGGACGAGGGTCACCACCCCCTTCCCGAGGAAGCCGAGAGTGATGTTGTTGAGGCGATCGCCCACCGTGCTCGCGAGGGCGATGATGAAAAGGAGCAGCGGGAAGGCCATCACGATCTCGGTCACGCGCGACACGATGGTGTCGATCCACCCGCCGTGGTAGCCCGCGATCGAGCCCATCACGACGCCGATCAGCATGCTCAGCAGCGTCGCGCCGACGGCCACCTCGAGCGACACCTGCGCGCCGTAGAGGAGCCGCAGGAACTCGTCGCGCCCGAGCTGTCCGTCGCCGCCGAGGATGAACAGCGTCGTCGGGAAGTCTCCGGTGGCGCCGGGATACGGGATCGTCGCGACGTGCGTCCACGGCCCGACGGGCAGGAGCGTGTCCGCGTCGACGCCTCCGGCGAAGAGGTCGTTCGGCCCGTGGCCAAGGAGCTTCGCGGCGATCGGCGAGCCGACGAAGGCGGTCAGGAAGAGGAAGACGATGAAGAGGCCGCCGCCGATCGCGACCTTGTCGCGCCGGAAGCGCCGCCAGACCTGCTCCCAGTAGCCTCGCGCGCGTACCGGCTGGAGCTCGCCGAGCTCGACCCCCGTCTCGACCGCGACTGCCGCGGCGAGGCCCGCTCCTGAGGAAAGGATCTCGGGGGAGTGCTGTTTGGTAGCCATGGACGAGAAGGTACGGCAGTCGCAATGCTGCCCGCACCTACTGGGACTCTAAACCAGAACCGAAGTTAGCGCACGCCCCCGTAGGTTCAAGCGAGGTGTGTCGACTCCTGCGCTTCGACTGGGTCAGTTCAGACGGCGGCACGAGCCAAGCCCGTGCCGCCTGAGGAGCGGCACCGCAAGCGGTGCCGCTACGCGTTGAGCGCGTCGGCTCCTGCCACGACCTCGAGGATCTCCTGGGTGATCTCGGCCTGGCGGGCGCGGTTCATCGCCAGCGTCAGCGAGTCGATCAGCTCGCCCGCGCTCTTCGAAGCACTCCGCATCGCGGTCATCCGCGCCCCCTGCTCCGAGGCGGAGGACTCGAGGAGCGCGCGGTAGAGCTCCGTCTCGAGGTAGACGGGCAGGAGGCGGGCCAGGATCTCCTCCGGCTCGGGCTCGTAGATGAAGTCGCCCCGGAGCGCGCGCTCTTCCTCCTCTTCCTCCTCGCCGCGGCGCAGGATCTCCTCCGAGATCGGAAGCACCTCCTGCTCGGTGACACGCTGGACGAGCGGCGAGACGAAGCGGTTGTAGACGACGACCACCCGGTCGACCTCGCCCTCGACGTAGAGCTCGGCAAGCCGGTGCGCGACGGCCTGCGCGTCGGCGTACTCCGGCCGGTCGCCGAAGCCGGTCCACACGTCCTCGACCTCGTAGCGGCGGAAGCGAAGGGTCGAGGCGCCCTTGCGGCCGACGACGGCGAAGCGGACCTGCACGCCCTCGTCGCGCAGCCGCCGCTCGAGTGCGAACGCCCGCCGCAGGACCTGGGCGTTGAAGGCGCCCGCGAGACCTCGGTCGCCGGTGACGGGGACGATCGCCGCCGTCCGCACGTCGCGGCGCTGGAGGAGCGGAAGCCCTCGGAGGGAGGCGCTCGCCCGCGCCGTGCCCGCCATCAGCTCGAGCATCCGGTCGGCGTAGGGCCGCATCGCCTCGATCCGCGCCTGGGCCCGGCGGAGCCGCGCGGCCGCGACGAGCTCCATCGCCCGCGTGATCTTGCGCGTGTTCCGGATCGAGCGGACACGCCGCTTCAGGTCCTGGAGAGTGGCCACTAGACGAGGCTCTCCTCCGCCTCGACGTTGAACGTCTGCTTGAACTTCCCGATCTCGGCCTCGAGGCGCTGCTCGAGGTCGTCGGTGAGCTCCTTCTTCTCGCCGATGTCCTTCAGCACCGACTCCTCGGTGCGCATGAACTCCCGCAGCTCTCCCTGGAAGCGCGGCACCTGTGGGACGGGGATGTCGTCGAGGTGGCCGTTCACCGCCGCGTAGAGGGCGACCACCTGCTCCTCCATCGGCCACGGGTCGTACTGGGGCTGGTTCAGCGTCGCGACCATGCGCTCGCCGCGCGCGAGCGTGTCCTGCGTCGCCTGGTCGAGCTCGGAGCCGAACTGCGCGAAGGCCTCCAGCTCGCGGTACTGCGAGAGGTCGAGCCGAAGGCGGCCTGCGACCTGCTTCATCGCCTTCGTCTGCGCGCTCGCTCCCACGCGCGACACCGAGATGCCGACGTTGATCGCCGGGCGCACGCCGGAGAAGAAGAGGTCGGACTCGAGGAAGATCTGGCCGTCGGTGATCGAGATGACGTTCGTCGGGATATAGGCCGAGATGTCGCCGGCCTGCGTCTCGATGATCGGCAGCGCCGTCAGGGAGCCGCCGCCGAGGTCGTCGGAGAGCTTGCAGGCGCGCTCGAGCAGCCGCGAGTGGAGGTAGAAGACGTCACCCGGGAAGGCTTCGCGGCCGGGCGGGCGGCGGAGCAGGAGCGAGAGCTGGCGGTACGCGTCGGCGTGCTTCGACAGGTCGTCGTAGATGCAGAGCGCGTGCTGGCCGTTGAAGAGGAAGTGCTCGGCCATCGCGCACCCGGCGAACGGCGCCATCCACTTGATCGGCGCCGCCTCGTGCGCGGGCGCGGAGACGATCGTCGTGTACTCCATCGCGCCCGCGTCCTGGAGGCGCTCGAAGACGCCGGCCACCGTCGAGGCCTTCTGGCCCACGGCGACGTAGAAGCAGCGCACGTCCTCGCCGCGCTGGTTCAGGATCGTGTCGATCGCGATCGCGGTCTTGCCGGTCTGGCGGTCGCCGATGATCAGCTCCCGCTGGCCGCGGCCGACATTCGTCATCGCGTCGATCGCCTTGATCCCGGTCTGCAGCGGCTCCTTCACCGGCTGGCGATCGACGACGCCCGGCGCCTTGAACTCGAGCGGGCGCCGCTCGTCGGTCTCGATCGGCCCTCGGCCGTCGAGCGGGTTCCCGAGCGAGTCGACGACGCGGCCGAGCAGCGCCTCGCCGACGGGCACGCTCGCCACCCGGCCCGTCCGGCGAACCGGGTCGCCCTCGCTGACGTGCTCCCACTCGCCGAAGAGCGCCGCGCCGACGTCGTCCTCCTCGAGGTTGAACGCAAGGCCGACGACGCCGTGGTCGAGCTCGAGCATCTCGAGGGCGACCGCGCTCTCGAGGCCGTACACGCGCGCGATCCCGTCGCCGATCTGGAGCACGGTGCCGACCTCTGCGAGGTCGGTCTCGACGTCGTACTGCTCGATCCGCTGGCGCAGAATCGAGGTGATCTCTTCGGGACGTAGCTTCAAGTCAGCTCCTTGTGACGAGTTCGTGTCGTAGTCGTTCCAATCGTCCGCGCACGGAGGCGTCCACCCGCAGCGTGCCGGCCTGGAGGACGAGCCCGCCGATCAGCTCCGGATCGACCTTGCGCGTCGCCTCCACCTTGCGGCCCGAGGCGCGCTCGATCTGCTCCAGGATCTCCCGCTCCTCCTTGTCGGAGAGCTCGCGCGCGGTCGTCAGCTCCACCTCGAGCCGGCGCTCCTCGGCGGCGGCCAGGCGCTCGAACTCCTCGTGGATCGTCTCGATCTGGCCGCTTCGCCCCTTCTCGGAGAGGAGCCGGAGGAAGTTGCGCAGGAGCTCGTCGGCGTCGCCGAGGACGTCGTCGAGGGCGGCGGCGCGGGCGCGCGAGTCGACCTCGGGGTTCCGCAGCAGCTCGCGCAGCTCGGGCACCTCCTCGATCGCCGCGACGAAGTCGCCGAGCTCCTCGCGCACGCGCGCGAGCCGGTCGTGCTCCTTCGCCGCGTCGAAGAGGGCGCGCGCGTAGATCCTGTGTGCAACCGCTATGGGGTTGCCTCCTCGAGCTCGGAGAAGTCGAGCTCCGAGACCGCCTCGTCGATGAGCCGCCGATGGTCCTCGTCGTCGAGGACCTTGCCTGTCACCTTCGACGCCGCGACGAGGCTCAGCTCAGCCACGGCGGCGCGGATGGCGCCGAGCGCACGCTGCGTCTCCGCCTCGATTTGACGCTCGATCTCCTCGAGGCGCCGGTGCCGGTCGGCTTCGGTCTCCTCCCTCACCCGCTCGCGCTGCGCCTCGGCGACGCGCCGCGCCTCGGCGAGGATCTGCTCCCCTTCGCTGCGCGCCTGGCCGATCAGGCTGCGGTGCTCCTCGAGCAGCCGCCGCGCCTCCTCGCGCGCCTCCTCGGCGTCCTCGAGCGAGCGGCGGACGCGCTCACGCCGCTCGTCGATCATCTTCTGGATCGGGCCGAAGGCATAGCGCTTCAGCACCCAGAGCGCGATCAGGAAGCAGACGATCGTCCAGATCATCAGCCCCGGGGTGACGGAGATGAGGGCGTTGGCGGCGAGCGGCATCAGACGAGCACGTAGGCGAGGATCGAGCCGAGCAGGCCGTAGAACACGACCGCCTCGGTGAGCGCGAAGCCGAGCCACTGGATGCCCTGGAGCTCGCCGCGGAGCTCGGGCTGGCGGGCGACCGACTGGATCATCGAGCCGAAGATGTTCCCGATGCCGACGCCGGCGCCGAGTGCGCCGAGGCCGACGCCGAGGGCGAGGCCGATCGCCTTGCCGGCCTTCGTCACGTCCCCGGAGGTGGCGGCGAGAACGGTTGCGAGCATTCGGTTCCTCCTTAGTGGTTTCCCCGGTCTCGTTGCCGGGATTGTGGGGTGCGAGAACCAAGCCGGTCTAGGACGCAGGGAGCATCCAGGCTGAGCAGCCTGGATGCGACTGAGGACGACGAGCGGCGCAGCGTTATCGCGCGCCACAACCCGGTGAAGGGGGCCGGGGAAGCCACTAATGCTCGGGCTCGATGGCCGAGCCGATGTAGATGGCGGACAGGGCGGCGAAGATGAACGCCTGGATCGAGACGACGATCGCGACCTCGAAGATGTAGAAGACGGCGGCGATCGGCACGACGAAGACGGCCAGGACGACCGTCTCCAGGATGAAGATCAGGCCGATGAAGGTGAGGATCAGGATGTGGCCGGCGAGCATGTTCGCGAAGAGACGGACGCTGAGCGAGATCAGGCGCATGAACTGGCCGAGGATCTCGAGCGGGACGATCAGCGCGAGGAGCGGCTTCGGCGCCTCCGGGATCCAGCTCTTGAAGTAGCGGATGGGGCCGTTCCAGCGAATGCCCTCGAAGTGCGTGAAGACGAAGGTGAGGAGCGCGAGGGCGAGCGTGACCGAGAGCGACGAGGTCGCCGCGTAGATCCCCCAGACCGGGATGCCGTGCCACGTCTCGCCGGTCAGCGGCAGCGGGACGAACCCGACCATGTTCACGACCCAGATGAAGAGCATGAGCGTCGCGACGTACGGGAACCAACGCCCGATCGCCTTCGACGGGAGGCCCTGCTCGGCGACCTGCGTCTGGGCGACCTCGTAGATCTGCTCGCCCACCGTCCCGCGCCGGGTCAGCGACGGGCCGCGCATCAGGACGAGGCCGACGAGGATGGTCAGCGCGCTCCCGATCATCAGGTAGACGACCGCCTTCGTGATCGAGAGGTCGAGCGGGCCGAGGTGGATCGGGATCCACTTGTGCTGCTCGAACTCGGTCGTGGGGTCGAACTCGCCGCGGGCGAGGGCCGGGCTCGGCAGCGCGAGCACGGCCAGCGTGAGCGCGAGGAGCAGGCGCCTCACGCCGGGCTGCCGAAGTAGGCGACGAGCGACAGGCCGAGCTCGAAGGTGTAGGCGAGCGCGTAGGTCAGCGCGGCGGCGAGCGCGAGCTTCGGGTCCGAGGCAGCGGTCGCCACGAGGACCACGAGGAGCCCGAGGGCCTTGAAGAACATGCCGAACGCCTGCACGCCTGAGGCGGCGAGATTACTGACCCGCGCCCGCAGCCGCGTCAGCAGCAGCTCGACCGCGTGCACGGCCAGCCAGAGCACGGCGGCGATCGCCCAGCCCGCGACGCGCCAGCCCGCGACGAGGAAGACCGGGAGGGCGAGCGCGAGGACGAGCGCGCTGCCCAGCATGGGGAGCGTGCGGGCGGGGACGGGCCGCGGCGTGGAGAACAACGCAGATCTCACGAGAAGGCTCCGCGGTAGCGGCGGTAGACGGAGTAGATCCCTGCGGGGATTCCGACCACGGCGCCGACGAGACATCCGATCCCGAGGGAGCCGAGCGCCCAGCCCACGAGCGCGCCGATCGCGACGGCCGCCGCCGTGACGCCGATGAGGATCCCGCCTGCTCCGGCGGGCTCGAACGTCTGGCGCGAGCCTGGCTCCATCCGCCGGGAGCATAGCAAGCTTGTAACACCGCGAAATGGCTTGAGAACGAGGATTTCGGCCGACTTTGTATGCTCATTGCGTGCACGTCGAGACGGTCGGCTCAGGACCCCGCGTCGTCCTCGTGCACGGCAGCGTCGGCAGCGGCTGGAGCACGTGGTGGGCGCAGCGGCCACTCGAGGAGCGCTTCACGCTCGTCGTCCCCGACCGGCCCGGAACGCCGCCGAACCCGCCCGTGGAGCACGTCGACTTCGAGGAGCAGGCGCCGCTCGTCGCCGAGCTCCTGGAGGACGGCGCGCACCTCGTCGGGCACTCCTACGGCGGCGTCATCTCGCTCTACGCAGCCGCGCTCCGGCCCGAGGCGGTGTGGTCGCTGGCGCTAATCGAGCCCCCGGCCTTCGGCATCGCACTCGACAATCCCGCTGTCGCGGCGCTGGCCGAGGAGCTGCGCATGCTCTGGGACCAGGCGGAGTCGATGGAGCCGGCGGTCTTCCTCAGCGAGTTCTCGATCCGGATCATCGGCCGCCGCCTCCCGCCCACCATGGAGCTCCCGCCCGACGTCGAGCAGGGCGTACGGACGCTGATGGTGGAGCGCCTTCCTTCGGAGGCCGACCCGCCGCTCGAGGAGCTCGCGCGGGCGCCGTTCCCGAAGCTCGTCGTCTCGGGCGGCCACAGCGCGGCCTTCGAAGCCGTCTGCGACGTGCTCGTCGAGCGCCTCGGCGCCGAGCGCGCCGAGCTTCGCGGCGCGGCGCACAACGCCCAGCAGGCGCCGGGCTTCAACGGGCGCCTGGTGGAGTTCTTCGGAACTGGCGTATCCTCCAAGTCTTGAGACGTTTCGCACTTGTCGTGCTCGCCGCCGCTGCCGGGGGCCTCGTGGCCGCACTTCCCGCGGCCGGCAAGGGAAGAGTCGCGGCCACGCTCCTCACGAGGATCCCGCTCGACGCTCCGGCGGGGACTCGGCTCGAAGTCGCCTGGAGGCTCACCTATCTCGACCACGGCCGCCGGCGCGCGTTCGGCGCCGGCAATGTCTTCATCCGGCTCACGAGCGCCGCCGGGAGGAGCACGGCGACCGAGTTCGCGAACGGCGACGGCGTCTACAGGGCCACCCTCGTGGTCCCCGAAGGCGGAATCGAAGACGTCCAGATCGGCCTTCAGGGCTGGACGAACGGCCCGGGCGGCACTCGGGAGTCCGATCTGCTGTTCCCGATCACGAACGACCCATTACCAGGCGCCGTGCGATCGGACAGGGGTTGGCCGAGGTGGATCGTCGTCCTCGTGGCTGCCCCGCTCGCCCTCCTCGCCGTCCTCGTGGTCTATCGGCGACGGCCGGTGAGGAAGGCAAGGTTGCGCGTCCAGCCGTCCTCGAAGCCCCAGTCGCGGTAGCGCTCCGGGATCGGCGCGTCCGCGCCGTGCTCCTCCGCGGCGGCCACGATGTCGGCGAGGTAGGCACGGACGCCGAACCCGCCCGTCGAGCACGTCGACTTCGAGGAGCAGGCGCCGCTCGTCGCGGAGCTCCTGGAGGACGGCGCACCTCGTCGGCCACTCCTACGGCGGCGTCATCTCGCTCTACGCGGCGGCGCTCCGCCCGGGAGGCGGTGCGCTCACTGACCTGATCGAGCCGCCCGCCTTCGGCATCGCGCTCCACGACCCCGCCGTCGCGGCCCTCGGCGAGGAGCTCCGCGCGCTCTGGGAGCAGGCGGGCTCGATGGAAGCCGCGGTCTTCCTCAGCGAGTTCTCGATCCGGATCATCGGCCGCCATATCCCTCCGACCATGGACCTTCCGCCCGACGTCGAGCAGGGCGTGCGGACGCTGATGGTCGAGCGCCTCCCGTCCGAGGCCGACCCGCCGCTCGAGGAGCTCGCGCGGAAGCCGTTCCCGAAGCTCGTCGTCTCCGGCGGGCACAGCGCCGCCTTCGAGGCGGTCTGCGACGTGCTCGAGGAGCGGCTCGGCGCCGAGCGCGCCGAGCTGCGCGGCGCCGCGCACAACGCGCAGCAGGCGCCCGGCTTCAACGAGCTGCTCGAGGCCTTCATCGGAAGAGCGAGCCCCGGCAGACGTAGAGGGAGCGATGATCCTCGCCGCGGCGGCGGGTGACGAACTACGACCGCGGGACGGTCACGCGGATCAGACCCGTCCGATGACGGCGGCGGCGGCCGCTCGCAGGTCGTCATCCGGGTCTCCGTGCGCCACCGCTTCGAGCAGCGTGCGCAGCTTCGGCGGCATGTCGTCACGGGTCCATCTCGCAAGCGCCCGGATCGCGAGGTGCCGGTGGCGCGGGACAGGGCTGCGCAGAGCCGGCTCAAGAATCTCGGCGCCCAACCCCGGAAACTCCTCGAGCCGCGGGACGATCGAGTCGACCGCTGCGGCCTCGGGGCCCTGCCCGAAGAGCGGCATGTTCTCGTGGACACGGATCCGGTCGAGGTCGAGGAGGCGGACGGCGAGCTCGATCGCCTCCCTCAGGCCCGCCCGGTCGGCGTCGACGACGAGCTCGTGCCACATCCGCTCGTCCGTCGGATCCGCCTCGAGACGAGCCGCGGCATAGGCGCGGACGTCCAAGCCGAGCCGCCTCGCGACCAGGAGCGCGGGCCACCGCGCGGGGGCTCCGCTCGCGAGGATGGGCTCGACGAGCGTGCGCCACTTCGGCCGCTCGAGGATCCGCGCGCAGCACGCGAGAACTCGCTCCTTCCGATCGTCGTCGAACCCACATCCGGCGAGCCGATCGCTTCCTGTGTCGTCGACGAACCTTCTGACGTCGTCGACGCGGACGAAGTCCTCGAGGGAGTCGGCTCGGGGCTCGAGCAGCTCGAGATAGCGCTCGACGGCCACACCCGCGTCGGGGTACTCACCGAGGTCCTCGGGACTGTCCGTCGGAAACGCGAGGGCGTGGATGATGTCGCCGGCGCCGCGAACGAGCTCGTCGTCCGGGTCGTCGACCGCGAGCGCCTCGTGGAGCCGGCATCCGACGGCGAGCTCGAGCGCATTCCCGGTGCCGAGCCCGTTGCGAATGAGCAGGTCGCGAACCCCGGGTTGCGGATCGCGAAGCATGAGCGCGGCCAGCTCGGTCTTCCCCCAGCCCGAGACGTGGCGCAGGAGCTCCTCCCACTCCGGCAGCGGATCGGGCACGACGTGCGCGAGCGCGACGGCGGCGTACAGCGTGAACTCCTCGTGGCGGCCGATCGTGCGGAAGAGCTCGGCGTCCTCGGAACGGCCGAACGGGCCCAGAAGCACCGCCGCCAGCTTCACCTCCTGGCGCTGGTCCGACTCGAGGAAGATCCGGCGCAGCTCGCCGTGGAGCCGGTCGGGATCCCGTGGCAGGAAGCTCTCGAGCCGCGCCACCAGCGGGTCGGCGTAGCTCCGCGCGTCGGCGCGGCGCAGCAGCTCGCGCGCCCGCTTGCGCGTCCGGCGGCCCGGCCGGTCTGCGAGCCGCACGAGCGCTGCATGGAGCTCGGCCACCGCGTCTTCGACCGATCCCTCCTCCTCGCCGGCCCAGTAGCGCGTGAGGACGCCCTCCCGCGCCCCTGGCGCGAACCGGATGCCCGAGCCGAGCCGGAACTCCTCCTCGTCCGGAAGCTCGGTGCTCCCGGCCCGGACGACCTCGTAGATCGACGTCACGCGCCGGTGAGGAACGCGAGGTTGCGCGCCCAGCCGTCCTCGAAGGCCCAGTCGCGGTAGCGCTCGGGGATCGGCGCGTGCGCGCCGTGCTCGTCGGCCGCGGCCGTGATGTCAGCCAGGTAGGCGCGGAAGTCCTCGAGATCGGCGCGGCCACCGACGTCGCCGTGCCCGGGCACCAGCACGTCGAAGTCGAGCTCGCCCATGCGCTCGAGGATCCCCGGCCACGCGTCCGGGTAGCCGTCGCCCATCCAGGCGTGGCTGCGGACGAGGACGAGGTCGGCGGCGAAGAGGACACCTTCGTGCGGAAGGTGCAGGAACGCGTCGCTCTCCGTGTGCCCGCCGCCGTAGGTGACGAGCTCCGCGCGGCCGAAGCTCCGCCACTCGTCGAAGACCTCGTCGGGCAGGCGCGGCTCGATCTCGGCGACGGCCTCGACGACCGCGTCCTCGATCGTCTCGAGCTCCTGGCGCAGGCCGGCGAGCCGCTCGGCGTCGCGGGTCGCGATCAGCTCCCGCGTGCGGCGCGTGGAGACGATCGTCGCCTCCTCGAAGACCTGGTTGCCCCGGACGTGATCGCCGTGCCAGTGGCTGTTCACGACCCATCGCACCGGCCCGCGGGCGGCGAGCTCACGTGCCGCCGCGGGGGTCCAGGACGTGTCGAAGACGAGCGTCTCGCCGCCGAGGTCGACGAGGCCCGCGTTCCCCGCCGCGAGGTCGGAGTCGGCGATCGCCGCCCACGCGCCGTCGGCCACCTGCTCGAGGCGGAAGTGCGTCAAGCGGTTCGCCGCGCCGCCGCCGCCGCCCGCGCCTCCTCCTCACGGCGGCGGATGCGCGGGTTCGCGAGCTTCACGATCTCCAGCAGGTAGACCATGTAGACGGACGCCGCGAGCGCGGCGAGACCGATCACGAGCACGACGGCCGTCCGTCCGAGATGCCACGTACCGTGGGCGTGCGGGCGGATGAAGCGGGTGGCGAGCGCGGCGCCGGCGAGGGTCACGCACCAGACGTAGATGTAGGCGACGGCGCGGCGCTGCGAGAAGCCGATGTTCAGGAAGCGGTGGTGGAGGTGCGTGCGGTCGGCGAGGTAGACGGGCTGCCCGTGCTTCAGGCGCTTGGCGACCACGAAGGACGTGTCGATGATCGGCACGGCCAGAACGAGCAGCGGGAAGAAGAGCGAGGCGATCGCCGCCGTCTTGAGCAGGGACTGGATCGAGATCGCGGCCAGCATGAAGCCGAGCAAAAGCGCCCCCGAGTCGCCCATGAAGATCCGCGCCGGATAGAAGTTGTGCCGCAGGAAGCCGAGCGTCGCGCCGAGCACGATCGCGGTGGCAATCGCCGCCTGCGGCTTGCCGAGCGAGAGCGCGATCAGGCTGAACGTCCCCGCCGAGATCGCGCAGACCCCCGCCGCGAGTCCGTCGAGCCCGTCGAGGAAGTTGACCATGTTCATGATCGCGACGATCCAGACGACGGTCAGCGGCACGCCCACCCACTCCGGCAACTGGTGGATGCCGACGACCGGGAAGGTGAAGCGGTGCACCCAGATCCCGAAGCCGGTCGGGATCGCCGCCGCGACGACCTGGCCGCCGAGCTTCTCCCACCAGCGAAGGCCGCGGAAGTCGTCGATCGCGCCGACCGTCGTCGCGACGGCCGCGCCGAGGAGCAGGCCGCGGGTCTCGCCGCCGAGGTCGAGGAAGGCGAGCGCCGGGACGAAGATGCCGAGGAAGAGCGCGAGCCCGCCGAGCCGCGGCACCGCGCGCCGGTTGACCCGCCGGCCGTCCGGCTGGTCGACGACGCCTAGCAGGCGGGCCATCCCGCCCACGGCGGGCGTCAGGAGGACGACGATCGCGAGCGCGAGCGCGGCGCCGTAGAGGACCTGGAAGTTGTCCTCGAGCGTGCGCCAGACCACGGCCCGCTACTTCGTGCCGTAGAGCCGGTCGCCTGCGTCGCCGAGGCCCGGCACGATGAAGCCGCGCTCGTTCAGGCCGCGGTCGATCGCCGCGCAGACGATGTGCACGTCGGGATGGAGCGAGTGCAGGTGCTCGATGCCCTCCGGCGCTGCGACGAGGCAGACCAGCGTGACCGACTGCGCGCCCGCCTCCTTCACCGTCGCCACGGCGGCCGCGCTCGAGTTCCCGGTCGCGAGCATCGGATCGAGCACGATCGCGTCGCGCTGGTCGAGGTCGACGGGCAGCTTCACGTAGTACTCGACCGGCTCCAGCGTCTCCTCGTCGCGATACATGCCGATGAAGCCGACGCGTGCACTCGAGACGAGCGAGAGCACGCCGTCGAGCATCCCGATCCCGGCCCGCAGGACTGGGCACACGGCGACCTTCTTGCCCGAGATCCGCTGCGCCTCCATCCGCTCGAGCGGCGTCTCGATCTCGACGGTCTCCGTCGGCAAGTCCTTCGTGGCCTCGTACACGAGCAGCAAGGTGAGCTCGTTCGCGAGCTTGCGGAAGTGGACGGTGGGCGTGCTCTTGTCGCGGAGGTACGAGAGCTTGTGCTGGACGAGCGGGTGCTTGACCTCCGTGACGCGGCCCGTCGCGACCGCGCTCATGCCAGGTACGACGTGAAGCCGCGGAAGCCCGGGTAGAGCGGGCGCCGCGCGCAGAGCGCGTCCACGCGCGGCGTGAGCGACTCCAGGTCGGCGTCCGGGTCGAGGGCGTCGACGATGATCCGGCCGACCTCGCGGAAGTCGTCCTCGTCGAAGCCGCGCATCGTTCCCGCAGGAGTGCCGAGACGGAGCCCGGAGGCGATCATCGGCGGCCGCTCGTCGAAGGGGATCGCGTTCCGGTTCGTCGTCACCTTGATGCGCTCGAGCCGCTCCTGCGCGTCCTTGCCCGACCACTGCGAGTCGCGCAGGTCGACGAGCACCAGGTGCGTGTCGGTGCCGCCGGTCAAGACGTCGAGGCCGCCCTCGAGGAGCGTCTCGGCGAGCGCGTCCGCGTTGGCGCGGATCTGCCGCTGGTAGTCGCGGAACGGTTCGGTGGCCGCGATCCGGAAGCAGGCCGCCTTGGCCGCGATCGTGTGCAGCAGCGGCCCGCCCTGCATGCCCGGGAAGACCGCTCGGTCGAGCGCCTGCGCGTGCTCCTCCTTGCAGAGGACGAAGCCGGCGCGCGGGCCGGCGAGGGTCTTGTGCGTCGTCGAGGTGACGAAATCGGAGTACGGCACCGGGTTCGGGTGCAGGCCCGCCGCGACGAGGCCGGCGAAGTGCGCCATGTCGGTGACGAGATAGGCGCCGACCTCGTCCGCGATCTCCCGGAACCTCTCCGCCTCGACCGTGCGCGGGTAAGCCGAGCCGCCCGCGATGACCATCTTCGGCCGGTGCTCCTTCGCGAGCCGCAGCACCTGGTCGTAGTCGACGACCATCGTCTCGCGCTCGACGCCGTAGTGGACGATCGTGTACAGCCGGCCGGAGAAGTTCACCTTGAGCCCGTGCGTCAGATGGCCGCCGTGGTCGAGGCTCAGCGAGAGGATCGTGTCGCCGGGCTGGAGGGTGGCGCTGTAGGCGGCCATGTTGGCCTGCGCGCCCGCGTGCGGCTGGACGTTCGCGTGCTCGGCACCGAAGAGCGCCTTCGCACGCTCGATCGCGGTCTGCTCGATCTCGTCGACGACCTCGCAGCCGCCGTAGTAGCGCTTGCCCGGGTAGCCCTCGGCGTACTTGTTCGTCGGCGTGGAGCCGATCGCCTCGAGAACCGACGGCCAGGTGAAGTTCTCCGACGCGATGAGCTCGATCTGGCCCCGCTGGCGCTCGGCCTCGCGCTCGAGGAGCGCGGCGATCTCCGGGTCGACGTCGGCGAGGCCCGCGGTGCGAAGGTGGTTGATCGTTTCCTGCGCTACGGCCATGGCGCGAGCTCCTCTCCGGGGTTTCGACGGAGGATACTGCCCGGCTCGAACGGCCCGGCGCCCGCGCGGAGCACCTGCGGCTCTTCGCCGGTGAAGTCGATCACCGTCGAGGCGATGCCCGGAAGCTCGCCGCCGTCGATCTCGGCCGCGGCGGCGTCGCGCAGCTCGCGCGGCACGTCGTCGAGCCGTCGCGGATCCGGGCCGCCGGCGAGGTTCGCGCTCGTCGCGACGACCGGGCCCGCTTGCCGCAGCACCTCTGCGGCGTGGGCGGGCAGATCTGGGACGCGGACGCCGATCGCGTCGGGGCGCTCGCCGTTCAGCCACGGGAAGCGACGCGCGGGATTCGGCAGGACGAGCGTGTACGGGCCTGGCAGAAGTGCTCGCACCGTGCGTTCCGGCAGCTCCGGAAGGGATTCGAGCAGCGTTTCGACGTCGCCCGCGAGGAGCGCCGTCGGCTGCGTCGCAGGGCGGCCTTTCAGCCAGTAGAGCGCCTCGACCGCCGGGGGCGACGACGCCGTCGTGCACAGCCCGTAGACGGTGTCGGTCGGGAGGATCACCGGAAGCCCGGCGCGGATCGCCTCGACCGCGCGCGCGATCACCCCCGCCCCTCCACGACACGCTCCTTGCCGGCCAGGTCCTGTGTGATGCAGACGTCGTCGTAGGCGAGCTCCCGGAGCTCGCGCGCGACCGCCGCCGCCTGCCGCGGCGCGACCTCGAGGACGAGGAGCTCCGTCCGGGCCGCCCGCGCCAGCTCCTGCTGGAAGCCCTCGCCGACGAGGGCGCGCCGCGGCTCCCAGTCGCGGATCTCGGGCTGGAGTGCCTCCATCTCCTCCGGGGCCACGTACGGCGGGTTCGAGACGACGAGGTCCCAGCCCTCGGCCGCGACCTCGATCCCGCCGCGCCGCAGCTCGAGCGCGAGACCCGTGCGCTCGGCGTTCTCGCCGGCCAGGGACAGAGCTTCTTCGGACACGTCGATCCCGGTCACATGCGCGTCCGGATGCTCGTCGGCGATCGCGAGCGCAATCGCGCCGCAGCCGACGCCGACGTCGAGCACCCTCGGCGCACGCCGGCCGGCGAGGAGCGCGAGGCACCGTTCGACGACGATCTCCGTCTCGGGCCGCGGCACGAGCGCGCGCCGGTCGGTCGTCAGCATGAGCCGCCGAAAGCCCCACTCGCCGAGGACGTAGGCGAGCGGCTCGTGAGCCTCGCGCCGCGCGAGGAGCGGCTCGAACCCGGCCGGGGCCTCGTCATCCGGCGCCGCGAAGAGCTGCGTGCGCGTCACACCGAGCGCATGCGCCAGGAGGAGCTCCGCGTCGAGCCGCGGCGTGTCGATTCCCGCTCGCGCCAGCCGCTCCTCCGCGGCCCGCAGCGCTTCGCGCACCGTCACTCGAGCGAGGCCCGCTGCTCCTCGGCGGCGAGGGCGTCGGTGAACTCGCCGAGCTGGCCTTCGAGGACGCGGTCGAGCTGGTGCACCGTGAGCTTGATCCGGTGGTCGGTGACCCTGTTCTCGGGAAAGTTGTAGGTACGGATCTTCTCCGAGCGCTCGCCGCTTCCGATCTGCGAGCGCCGGGCCGCGTCGAGCTCCGCCTGCTGCCGCTCGCGCTCGCGCTCGTACAGGCGGGCGCGGAGCACGCGGAGGGCCTTCTGGCGGTTCTGGAGCTGCGACTTCTCGTCCTGCATGGACACGACGATCCCGGTCGGGAGGTGCGTGATCCGCACCGCGGAGTCGGTCGTGTTCACGCTCTGGCCGCCCGGCCCCGTCGAGCGGTAGACGTCGATCTTGAGGTCGTTCGGGTCGAGCAGGCCCTCGAGGTCGACCTCCTCCGCCTCGGGCATGACCGCCACGGTCGCGGTCGAGGTGTGGATGCGGCCCTGCGACTCGGTCTCGGGGACACGCTGCACGCGGTGCGTCCCGCCCTCGAACTTGAACACCGAGAACGCGCCGTCGCCCTTCACGGCGAAGGTCACCTCCTTGAAGCCGGAGCCGTCGTTGGGGCTCGAGCCGAGATCCTCGACCTTGTAGCCGCGTCCCTCGGCGTAGCGGGTCAGCATCCGGTAGAGGTCGCCCGCCCAGAGCGCGGCCTCGTCGCCGCCGACGCCCTGGCGGATCTCGACGATGACGTCCTTCCGGTCGGCGGGATCCTTCGGCGCGAGCGCGAGCCGCAGCTCCTCCTCGAGCTCGGCGAGCCGCTGCTCGGTCTCGGGGACGAGCTCGCGGAGCTCGGGCTCGCCGCGCGCGGCCTCGAGGTCGTCGCGCGTGCTCCGCCACTCCTGGGCGAGCTTGTGCGGGCCTTCGAGCTCCTTCAGGCGCCGGCCGACCTCCGCCGCCTCGCGGTGGTCGTTGTAGACCGCGGGGTTGCTCATCCGCTCCTGCGTCTCGCGGTAGGAGCGCTCGAGGTCCGCGACGAGGTCGTCGATGCCGGGCATGCGGCTAAGGGTATTCCAGCCGGGCGCGGACGCTTGGCGCCCGCGCCCGACCGGCCTCAGCCTGCCGTCGTCGAGGTGCTGGTCGACGTGCTGGTGCTCGTCGACTCGGTGGAGCTCGTGGTCGTCGTGGTGGACGTCGAGCTCGTGGACGTCGTGGTCGTGGTCGACGTCGTCGTGGTGGTCGTGCACGGCTGCGTGACGGTCACCGTCGTCGGCTGCGTCACCGTGACGGTGACGGTCTTCTTCTTCGGCTTGGGGCACGCGCCGAGCTTGTCGCCGCGACGCATGTGCGCCTTCACGGAGCTCTTCGCCACCTTGATCGTCACGAGCTTCTTCGAGCCGTTCAGGTGGCACATCGTGACCTTCGGTTTCTTCGGCTTCTTCTTCGCCGCCCCCTGCGGCCCGGCGATCGCGACCGACGCGCCGAGCCCGAGCACGAAGACGGCGACGAGCACTGCCTTCAGCTTCATGCGAACCCCCTTCTCCTGGACGGGTCCGCCCGGTGCCCGGTGCGGCAGTTCTCAAACGGGGTGCTACGCCAGCCGTGCGTCGAGCTCGAGCTCGACGTTCCCCTTCAGCGCCCCGGAGACCGGGCAGTTCTCCTTCGCCTCCTCGGCGGCCTGGCGGAAGCCGTCCTCGTCGAGGCCGGGAACAGATCCCTTTACCGTCAGCGCCGACTTCGTGATCCCGGTGCCGGGGACGAAGGTGACGGTCGACGATGTCTCGAGCCGCTCGGGCGCATGCCCCTCCTTGGCGAGGACGTTCGAGAGCGCCATCGCGAAGCACGCCGCGTGGGCGGCCGCGATCAGCTCCTCCGGGCTCGTCTTGCCTTGCGCGTCCTCGGCGCGGTTCGCCCAGTCGACCTCGAGCGGGCCGAGCACGCCGCTCGTCACCGACTCGACCGTCCCCTGGCCGCGCATCAGATCCCCCTGCCAGGTCACGCTCGCCTTCCGTTCCGTCGCCATCACTCGCCTCCTTCGAGAGTTGCGTCCACCTGAACCTCGGCGCTCGCGCGGATCAACGCCGAGAACGTGCAGCCGGCGTCGGCGTCCGCGACGACCTGCGAGAACGACGCCTCGTCGGCGCCCGGAACACGTGCGCGCGCCGAAATCGCCGAGCGGACGATCAAGTGGCCCTGGCCCGGCACCTCGTCGAGGGTCACCTGCGCCGTGACGTCGAGCCGTTCCGGCGGCGTCCCGGCACGCGTGAGCTCACCGGCGAGCGACATGGCGAAACAGCCCGCGTGCGCAGCGGCGAGGAGCTCCTCCGGGCTCGTCGTCTCCGGCCGCTGGGCGATTCGGGTGGCGGCGGAGTAGGCCGCCCCGGAGAACACGCCGGAAGGCACAGAGATGCGCCCCTCGCCTCGGGCCAGATTCCCCTCCCAGCTAACCTCGGCCTGGCGCTCGACCCGAGGCACTACGCCATCACTTCGACGCGCTGAGCCTCCGGCGTCGCCCGCTGCTCGAGCTCGAGCACGTCGCGGAGCGCGCGGATCGAGACCTCGAGCTGGTCGAGCGTCGGCTCGCGCGTCGTCAGGCGCTGGAGCCAGAGCCCGGGCGCGAGCAGCGTCATCAGCACGCGGTTCCCGGTGTGCTTGCCGGCGAAGCGGATCAGCTCGTACGCGATCCCGGCGATCAGCGGGAGGAGCAGGATCCGGGTCGCGATCAGCCAGTACCAGTGCGGCCGGCCGAAGAAGGCGAAGACGAAGATCGCGATCACCATCACCCAGAGCAGGAACGCGGTGCCGCAGCGCGGGTGGATGAGGCTGAAGCGCTGCACGCGCTCCGGCTCGAGCGGCTCGCCAGCCTCGTAGGCGTTGATCGCCTTGTGCTCGGCCGCGTGGTACTGGAAGACGCGCTTCAGGTCGGGGAGCAGTGAGATGAGGCCGAGGTAGGCGATGAAGAGCGAGACGCGGATCAGGCCCTCGACGATCACGAACCAGCCGGCGTCGATGCCTATGAAGTTGGTGATCAGCGCGGGCGTGACCTTGAAGAGCGCGATCGCGAAGCCGATCGCGACGGCAAAGGCGAAGATGAGCGCCCCGCGCGAGAGCTCGGTCGAAGGCTCTTCGTCATGGGCCGCGTTCTCGTCCTGGGCCGCGTAGTTCGCCGAGATCGCGAGAGCGCGGAACCCGATCGCGAGCGACTCCCCGAGCGCGACGACGCCGCGGATGACGGGAAGACGGAGCCACCGGTGCTTCGCCATCGCGGACTCGATCGGGCGCTGCACCTGGGCGATCGCGCCGTTCGGCTTGCGGACGGCGACCGACCAGTTGGTCGCGCCGCGCATCATCACGCCCTCGAGGACGGCCTGTCCTCCGATCGGTGAGGCCACGGGGCTATCCGCGCCGGGCGCCGCCGGCCTTCTCGAGCCGCCGCTGGAAGCGCTCGACGCGGCCGCCGGTGTCGAGGAGCTTCTGCTTGCCCGTGTAGAACGGGTGGCAGTTCGAGCAGATCTCGACGTGCAGCTCGGGCTTCGTCGATCGCGTCTGGAACGTGTTCCCGCAGGAGCAGGTGACCGTCGCCAGGACGTACTCGGGATGGATGCCAGCCTTCATCGCTCGGCCAGGATAGCAACGGCCGCTTCGGGAGCCACATTGCCGCCCGAGACGACCGCGGCGACCTTCGAGCCCGGCTCGAGCTCGACCTTTCCGGCCAGGAGCGCGGCCGCGGTGGCGGCGCCCGCGGCCTCGCAGGCGAGCTTCATCCGGCCGTACATGAACCGGAAGCCCTCCTTCAGGTCGTCCTCGGTGAGGAGCACCGACTCGATCCCGAGCGCACCGCACACCCGCACGCAGTTGCCGCCCGCGTAGGGGCCGTTCAAGCCGTCCGCGATCGAGCGCGCCTCGACCGTGACCGGCTCACCGGCCTTCAGGCTCTCGTGCAGCGCCGCGGAGAGCTCGGGCTCGATCGCGACGACGCGCGCGTCGGGGCGCAGGCCTTTGACGGCCGTTGCGGTCCCGGATACGAGCCCGCCGCCGCCGACCTGCACGAGCACGACCTCGACGTCGGGCAAGTCTTCGACGATCTCGAGCCCGACCGTCCCCTGCCCGGCCATCACGACGGGGTCGTCGTAAGGGTGGACGAGCGTGCGGCCCGTCGTCTCGATCAGCTCCTCGAGCCGCTCGAAGGCGGCCGGGATGTCGGGCGATTCGGTGTCGATCGTCGCGCCGTAGCCACGCGCGGCGGCGATCTTCATCGGGCTGGCCGTCTCCCACATGACGACGAGCGCGTCGATCCCCTCGACGGCCGCCGCGTAGGCCAGCGCCTGCGCGTGGTTGCCGGCGGAGATCGAAATGACGCCGCGCCGCTTCTCCTCCTCAGAGAGCGTCGAGAGCTTGTTCAGGACGCCGCGCGGCTTGAACGAGCCCGTGCGCTGGAACAGCTCGGCCTTGAAGGACACGTCTGCGCCGACCCGCTCGGAGAGCGTGCGCGAGCCGAGCAGCGGCGTGCGGTGCACGCGACCGGCGATGCGCTCGCGCGCGCGCTCGACGTCGTCGAGCGACAGGAGATCGGCCGCAGTGGCCATCGCGCGGCCGATCCTACGCGCTTAGTACTTGCCGCCCTTGCCGCAGCCGGCGAGGACGAGCATGGTGGCGGCCGCGAGGATGAACAGCCAGAGGTAGATCCGAGCTCTCATGCCTAGCGGTACGGCGCCGAGGCTTGGTGCGGATTCCTAGGTCAGGGTGTATTCCGGCCCCGAGCCGCCCTCCGGCGGCGTGAGACGGCCGCCGCGAGCGGAGATCGCGCCGCACTGGACGCAGTTCGAGGGCGTGATCTCGACGTCGACCTCGCCGTCGCCGCCCGCGATCTCGTACACCTGCGCGGGGCACATGCGCACCCATAGCTCGCCCAGGTCGCGCGGGACGCGGCGCTGGAGGCGGATGTGATTCGGCTGGTCGTCCCGCGTTCGGTTCCCCGAGAGGTAGACCGACGAGAGCTTGTCGAAGGTGAGCTGCCCGTCCGGCCGTGGATACCGGCGCGCTCGTTCGGTGCGGATGAGCTCGACCTCCGAGTCGGGCTCGGTGCGCAGGTCGGTCGGCGGGAACTTGCCGCGGCTCGCGGTCATCGCGCCCGCTAGGGCAGCGCCGAGCCAGAAGCCGCGGCCGAAGGCCTGCCGCATGTTCCGGACCGCCTCGAGGTCGCGCCAGACGAAGCTCTCGCGCAGGGATTCGTCGTAGACGGCCAGCGCGCCGGGCGTCCACGGCGTCTGGCCCGGCTGGAGCGCGGCGAACGCCGCCTCGGCCGCGAGCCGGCCGGACTCGATCGCGTAATGGATGCCCTTGAGCGCCGGCACGTTGACGAGACCCGCGCCGTCGCCGCAGAGCAAGAGGCCGGGCGCGTGCAGCCGCTTCGGCACCGCCAGCAGGCCGCCCTCCGGAATCGTCTTCGCGCCCCATGCGACGCGCTCGCCGCTGTCGAGGAGGCGGCGGATCTTCGGATGCGTCTTCAGCTCCTGGAGGAGGTCGTGCACCGAGAGCTCGGCGTCCCGGTGGTCGAGCCCGACGACCATGCCGAGCGTGAGCATGTCCTCCCCCATGGGGTAGATGAACGAGCCGCCGAACTCGCGGTACTTCGCCTTCGACCGCAGCGGCCAGCCCATCGTGTGGATGACGCGCCGGAGCGGCCGCGGAACCTTCCACACTTCCTTGACGCCGAGGGCCCACACCTGGGGGTTGTCCCCCTCGAGCCCGAAGTGCCGGATCGCCGCGCCGGTGAGGTGGCCCTGCGTGCCCTCGGCGAGGACGGTCACGCGCGCCACGAGGTCGGAGCCGGGCTCGAAGTTCGGCAGCTGCTCGCCGTTTCGGCCGCGGCCCTTGTCGCCGGTGCGAACGCCGCGGACACGACCGTCGGTGACGAGGAGGCGCGCGGCCGGCGTCTCGGGCAGGATCGTCGCGCCGGCCTCCTCCGCCTGCTCGGCGAGCCAGCGACCGAGCTGCGAGAGCGAGGCGACGTAGTTGCCGTGGTTCCGCATCGTCGGGGGCGCCGGGATCCGGACCGACGTGCGCGGGCGGAGGAGGTAGACGGCCTCCGACTCGACCGGGCCGTGGAGCGGCAGGTCGTCGATCTGCGCCCGCCCGCGAAAGAGCCGCCGCAGCCCGCGCGGGTTGACGACCGCGCCCGAGAGCAGGTGCGAGCCGGGCTGCTTGCCCTTCTCGAGCACCGCGACCGGCACGTCACCCAGGCGCTCGGCGGTCTCGGGCGAGGCCTCGAGCAGCTGGCCGAGACGGATCGCGCAGGCGAGCCCGGCCGGGCCCGCGCCGACGATCAGCACGCCGACGTCGATCCGCTCGTCGTCGGGGTCGGTGAGCGGCGCGATCGCGTCGCGCGTCCCGAAGGGCGGCGGGTAGTCGGCGGGACGCGTCACGATCCGCGCCGCGCCCGGACGAGCTCGGTCAGCTTCGGGACGATCTCGTGCAGGTCGCCGACGACGCCGAGGTCGGAGAACTCGAAGATGGGCGCGTTCGGGTCCTTGTTGATCGCGACGATCGTCCCGGAGCTCTGCATGCCGACCTTGTGCTGGATCGCGCCCGAGATGCCACAGGCGACGTAGAGCTTCGGCGAGACGCTCCGCCCGGTCTGGCCGACCTGCGCCGCGTACGGGTACCAGCCTGCGTCGACGACCGCGCGCGTCGCCGCGACGGCGCCGCCCAGCGCCTCGGCGAGCTCCTCGCAGAGCTTGAAATTCTCCGGGCCGCCGAGGCCGCGCCCGCCGGCGACGATGATCTCCGCGTCCTCGATCGACGGGCCGCTTTGCTCCTCGTGCGCCTGCTCGAGCATCTTCGCCGCCTGCGAAAAGTCCTCCAGCGAGACGCTCGCCTCCTCGACCTCTGCCTCGCCACCCGTCTCGGCCGGGTCGAAGGCGCCGGAGCGGAAGAGCGCGAGCCGCGGCTCGCTCTTCCAGCCGACGTCGACGTAGACCGAGTCCTCGAGCGCCGGCCGCTTGCCGACGAGGCGGCCGTCCTCGCTCGCGAGGTCGGTGAGGTCCCAGTTCAGGCCTGCGTCGAGCCGCGCGGCCAGGCCGGCGGCCGTGTCGGCGGCGAGCACCGAGCCCGCGAAGAGGACGGTGTCGAAGCCGCGGTCGCGCACGATCTGCGCGAGCGCGTCGACCCGCGGCTGCGGGAGGGGCGCCTCGAGCGCCGGGTCGTCGACGACGAGGATCCGCTTCGCGCCGAACTTCCCGGCCTGCGGTGCGAGCTCGGCGACGCCCGCGCCGAGGACGACGCCCGTGACGTCCTCGCCGAGCGAGGCCGCCTTGGCAAGGACGCCGAGCGAGCCCTTCTGGAGCTCGCCGTCGTGGTGCTCGAGGAAGACGAGGGTCGGCACGGTCAGATGAGCCGCTTCTCCGCGAGGAAGTCGACGACCTGCTGCGCCCCGGAGCCGTCGTCCTCGATCTTCCGCGAGTCGCCACGCGGCGGCGGGTCGCCGAGCGCGTAGACCTCGGTCTTCGAGCCCTCCTCGCCGGCTGCCCCGGCCTCGACGCCGAGGTCGGCCAGGGCCAGTGTCTCCTGCGGCTTCTTCTTCGCGCCCATGATCCCCTTGAGCGACGGGTAGCGCGGCTCGTTGATCGCGTCCGAGACGGCGACGACCGCCGGGAGCGGCGCCTCGATGACGTCGTAGCCGAACTCGGTCTGGCGCTTGCCGCGAATCGACCCGTCGGAGACGGTCAGCTCGGCGGCCTGGGAGAACATCGGCAGGCGGAGGCGGTCGGCGAGCGCGGCGCCGAGGACGGCGCCGTCGGAGTCGCTTCCCTGCTGGCCGAGCAGGACGAGGTCGGCCTCCTCCCGCTCGAGCGCCTTCGCGAGGACCACGCTTGTCGCGACGAGATCGGAACCGGCGAGCGCGTCGTCGCTCACGTGGAGGGCGCGGTCGGCGCCCATCGCGAGCGCCTTGCGGAGCGAGTCGACCGCCTTCTGCGGCCCCATCGAGAGGACGACGACCTCGCCCTCGCCCGAGGCGTCGCGGATCTTCAGCGCCTCTTCCACGGCGTGCGCGTCGAACGGGTTCAGCGCGCCCTCGCCCGAGCGGTCGAGCCGCTTCGTTTGCGGGTCGAGCCGGCGCGCCGCGCCCTCCGGCACCTGCTTCACGCAGACCGCGATCTTCACGGCCGGGACTCTAACGAGGGCGGACTAGGCTGCTCCCACCACGTCCTCGCAAGCCATGGCCGGGGTCAGACCCCCTACCGGCCGGAGCGGACACGGCGGAATCAGCTAGGTGGTCGCTCCCGATGCGGGATCGCCGCGCGTCCGTCCCCAGAGGCCAGGCCCGAAGGGTCTCGGTCGGGGTCTGACCCCGACCATGGCTTCTGCGGACGCGGCTCGAAAGGGCGTCTAACGGCCGGTGAAATGCGCTTCGCGCTTGGCGATGAACGCTTCCATGCCCTCTTTTTGGTCCTCGGACGAGAAGAGCATGGCGAAGAAGGACGCCTCCTGGTTGAGGCCCGCCTCGTGCGAGCCCTGCAGCGCGAGGTTCAACGCCTCCTTCGCGTGCGCAAGCGCGAGCGGGCTCTTCGACGCCAGAAGCCGCGCCACCTCGAGCACCTTCTCCCGGAGCTCGCCGTCGTCGTAGACGGCGTTCACGAGCCCGCGCCGCTCCGCCTCCTCGGCGTCCACCAACCGGCCTGTCAGGATCAGCTCCTTCGCGAAGCCGAGGCCGCAGACGCGCGCGAGGCGCTGCGTGCCACCCCAGCCGGGGATGACCCCGAGGTTGATCTCCGGCTGGCCGAGTTTCGCCGAGCGCGCCGCGTAGCGCAGGTCGCACGCGAGCGCGAGCTCGCAGCCGCCGCCGAGCGCGAACCCGTTGATCGCGGCGATCGTCGGCTTGCGCATCGTCTCGAGGAGCCGGCCGCAGGCGTGGCCAAGGCCGCCCCACTCCTTCGCCTCGAGCACCGACAGGCCGCTCATGTACTTGATGTCCGCGCCGGCGACGAATGCGCGGTCGCCGGCGCCGGTCAGCACGACGACCCGCGCCTCGTCGTCGCCCGCCAGCTCGCCAAGCCGGTCGCGCAACGCGCCCAGCGTCTCGAGGTCGAGCGCGTTCATCGCCTCCGGCCGCTCGACCGTGAGGATCGCGACCCCGTCCTCGCGGGCGAGGCCGACGCTCAGACCGGCACCTTCGCCTTCAGGAACTCGACGATCTCGCTCGTCGGCGCGCCCGGCGTAAAGACCTCGGCGACGCCGCGCTCCTTGAGCTCACGCGCGTCGTCCGCCGGGATCGTCCCGCCGACGACGACGAGCACGTCTCCGACGTCGTTCTCCTTGAGCCCGTCGAGGATGCGCGGGACGAGCGTCATGTGCGCGCCGGAGAGGATCGAGATGCCGACCGCGTCCGCGTCCTCCTGGATCGCGGTCTCGACGATCTGCTCCGGCGTCTGGTGCAGGCCGGTGTAGATGACCTCCATGCCCGCGTCGCGGAGCGCGCGGGCGATGATCTTCGCGCCGCGGTCGTGGCCGTCCAGGCCGGGCTTCGCGATCACGACGCGGATCTTGCGCGCCATGCGCGCAGTATCCCCGCTAGGAGGGTTTGGCGGAGCATCGTTCGTCGCGACGAGCAGCGCGCTCCGCGCGGCTCAACGATTTCCGCCAAACCCTCCTACTAACGCTGGGGCAATGCGTTGTAGGCCCGGTCTGCGCGCACGCGGCGGCGCCAGCCGCGGATGCCGAGCACGATCGGCACCGACAGGATCAGCGCGAGGATGAGGCCGATCGGCAGGACGAGCCAGATCGCTCCGAGGCTCGCCTTCGACTGCGGCGGCGCGAGGTCGAACGAGCCAGCGGCGGCCTTCGAGGGCGCCGGCCCCTGCTGGCCCGCGGGCGTCCAGTAGCCGACCAGCCAGTGCCGGTGCTTCGGCGGGCCGACCTGATGCAGCTCGACGTTGTAGGCGAGCCCGCCGACCTTCGCCGTCGGCTTCGGCTGGAGGTAGACCTTGAGCCCGACACGATTCTTGTACGAGTAGTCGAGCTTCCACTTCACGACGTCGAGGTCGCTCGGTCTGTACGGCGCGACCGGGATGTTGCCCGTCTTCCACTGGTCGCGCGTGAGGCCCTGGTGGAAGGCGGTGTCGCTGAGATCGTACGAGCGCTCGGTGTGGTCGCGGAGGACGGCGGTGGCGACGAACTTCGCCGCGACGACGAGCACGTCGCGCGCATCCGCCTTCGAGAGCTCGACCGTCTTCGGCGGCGGCGCGACGACCTCGACGGGCTCCTTCGTGAACGGCGTCTCGTTGCGGTGGCCTGTGTTCGAGAAGAAGACGCCCGCCGTCGCGGCGAGCGCAGCCACCGTGAGGACGATCCCGACCTTGAGAGCCCGCCTGCGCCTGCGCGGTGAGGAGAAGAACCGCCTCACCCGCTCAAGCTTAGTCAATGGCAGGACCGTCTTAGTTGCTCGGTTTGGCGCGGACGGCCGGCGGCTCGTACGGCACCCAGGCGGTGACCTTCCACCGCGTGCCGTACTTCTTCAAGCCCATGATGAACGTGTCCGGCGTCCCCTTCGTGCCCGCCTTCGGCGCGAGGATGACGGTGAACTGCGCCTCGCTCGGGTACGAGTAGTCGATCTTCAGCGGCACCTGCCCGAGCTGGCCGAACCACGGCACGACAGCGATGTTCCCGGTCAGCCACTGCTTGTACGTGACCCCGGCCTTGATCGGCGGCCCGGCGAGCTTCCACGCCTCCGCGAGGTGCTTCCGCTGCACCGCGGTGAGGATGAACCGGCCGGCCACTCGCTTCGCCTCCTTCGGCACCGGCACGTTCTTGGCCGGGGCGACGGAGCCCGGCGTCGCAGGTCTCGCCGGCGCCGAGTCGATCGGCTTCGCGGTGTTCCTGAAGAAGACGAGCAGGAACGTGACGATCCCGGCCACGAGCACGAGGGCCGAGATCCACGGAGCCAGGCGCGCCAGGCGCCGGGCTCTTTTCAGGCGGGCAGGGTACGCCGACACGCACTCAGAGTAGACGAGGAAATCCGCGCTCGGTTAGGAGGGTCTACGAAGCCGTCTTCGTCGCACAGGCCATGATGCTCGTTCCGAGGCAAGGACGCAGGAAGCGTTGGCCGCGCCGCAACTACTAGAAGACCGGAGTCTCCCTCCAGACGCCCCAGACCGCCCGAAGGGCGTCGCACATCTCGCCCATGGTGACGTACGCGCGCGAGGCCTCCAGGATCGGCGGCATGAGGTTCACGCCCTCGCGGGAGGCGGCCTCCTGCAACGCCGCGAGCGCCGACTCGACCGCGGCCGAGTCACGCCGCGCCCGCAGCGCCTGCACGCGCTCGATCTGCTTCTGCTCGAGCGCCGGGTCGATGCGGAGGATCTCGAGCGGCGGCTCCTCCTCGAGCTCGTAGCGATTCACGCCGACGACGACGCGCTGCTCGGCCTCCACCTCGGCCTGGTAGCGGAAAGAAGCCTCGGCGATCTCGCGCTGGAAGAAGTTGTCCTTGATCGCCTCGATCACGCCGCCGAGACGCTCGATGCGCCCGAAGTAGTCGTACGCCTCCGCCTCGAGCCGATTCGTCAGGTCCTCGAGGTACCACGAGCCACCGAGTGGGTCGATCGTGTTCACGACGCCGGTCTCGTGGGCGATCACCTGCTGCGTGCGGAGCGCGAGGCGAACCGCGTCCTCGGTCGGGAGCGCGAGCGCCTCGTCGAAGGAGTTCGTGTGCAGCGACTGCGTCCCGCCGAGCACCGCGGCGAGCGCCTCGAGCGCCGTGCGGACGATGTTCACCTCCGGCTGCTGCGCCGTGAGCGACACCCCGGCCGTCTGCGTGTGGAAGCGCATGAGCCAGGAGCGCGGGTTGCGCGCGCCGTAGCGCTCGCGCAGCTCGCGGGCCCAGATGCGGCGCGCGGCGCGGTACTTCGCGATCTCCTCGAAGAAGTCGAGGTGGGCGTTGAAGAAGAAGGAGAGGCGCGGCGCGAAGTCGTCCACGTCGAGCCCGCGCTCGATCGCCGCGTCCACGTAGGCGAACCCGTCGGCGAGGGTGAAGGCGAGCTCCTGCGCCGCAGTCGAGCCGGCCTCGCGGATGTGGTAGCCGGAGATCGAGATCGGGTGCCAGCGCGGCAGCTCGCGCGCGCAGTGCTCGATCATGTCGACGACGAGCCGCATCGACGGCTCGGGCGGGAAGATCCACTCCTTCTGGGCGATGTACTCCTTGAGAATGTCCGTCTGGATCGTCCCGCGGAGCTCGGCCGGCGACACGCCCTGCTGCTCGGCGACGCAGACGTAGAACGCGAGCAGCATCGCCGCGGGCGAGTTGATCGTCATCGAGGTGGAGACCTCGCCGAGCGGGATCCCCGCGAAGAGCGTCTCCATGTCGGCGAGCGAGTCGACGGCGACGCCCTCGCGGCCCACCTCGCCGAGCGAGCGCGCGTGGTCGGAGTCGTAGCCCATGAGCGTCGGCATGTCGAAGGCGGTCGAGAGCCCCGTCTGGCCGTGCTCCAACAGGTAGTGGAAGCGCTCGTTCGTCTCCTCGGCGGTGCCGAAGCCGGCGAACTGGCGCATCGTCCAGAGCTTGCCGCGGTACATCGAGGGATAGACGCCGCGGGTGAACGGATAGACGCCGGGGTAGCCGAGGTCGCGGTCGTAGTCGACCTCGACGTTGTCCGGCGAGTAGAGCGGCTCGTTCTCGAGCCCCGAGATCGTCGAGAAGACCTCGCCCTCGCGCTCGGGCGTGGCGTCGTACAGCTCGCGCCGCCACTCGGCGGCGCCGTCGAGCTTCGCGCGCGGGTCCTCGGTCGTCGCCACGCCCGAATTGTAGGTGTGCTCCGGCAGCTAGAGCAGCCCGGCGACCTCCTCGGCCGTGCGCTTCCCGGCGTAGATCGCGTCCTCGATCGCCGGCGCGCCCTCCGAGTCCTGCGCGCCGAAGCTGATGCGGCCGATCTGGCGGCGGCCGATCGTGCGCGGCCCGTCGGTGCGCATGATCTGCCCCGTCGGCCCGACGGTCGGCTGCCCGAACGTCCAGCCGACGTACGGCACCACCATCCCGTGGCCCCAGCGGTAGAGGTAGACCGCCGACACGTCGCGCGTCCAGTCGAAGCCGTACGGGCCCCAGATCCGGGTCATGTCCTCGCGCAACGAGTCCTCGTACTCGCTGAACGGCGTCGTCAGGAGCTTCACGCGCTCCTGCTGCCGCGTCGTCGCCGGATCCGTGAAGAAGCCGCTGTAGAAGGTCAGCACGTTCGGCCGCGACCCGTCGTTCTTGCGGGCCGGGTCGTTCATCACCTTCGTGTAGTCGGCGACGACCGCGTCCTGCCAGAGCTTGCTGCCGTACCAGTAGTAGTCGTACGACATCCCTGCATTCACGAGGAACTGGCTGTTCCTGACGGCGACGTTCGCGATCGGGACCGGGACGGTCTGGTACTTGCTCATCGCCGACAGCTGCTGTGAGCTCAGCAGGTGCTCGACCATCCGGTGGCCGGTGTGCATCTGGCCGGCGAGGATCACCGCCTTCGCGTTCGCCCTGAAGAACGTGCCGCCGGAGTAGTAGATGACCGACGCGCCGGTCGAGCTCGTGTCGGCCCGGAGCACGTTCGCGCCGGTCCGGTAGCGGACGCCGTTCGTCGTCTTGTCGAGCTGCGAGACGTCGATCGGGTTGTTGAGGATGGCGCTCTGCGACGAGCCGGCGATCGCCGCGGGGATCAGCGACTTCAGCGCGCGGCGCGCGATGTACGAGTTCCCGCCCGGATAGGCGCAGAGGGCGAAGAACTCGGCCGCGATGAAGCTGATCGACGAGTACGCGTTGGCGTACCGGCCGAAGCAGGCGAGCGCGTCGCTCGCGTACTGGTCGTAGAAGTCCGCGACGGCGGGGTGGAACGCTTTGTCGATCGTGAGGTAGTCGCGCAGCGACCGGAACGCCAGGTAGTCGTACTTCGGGTCGGAGTTGTCCGGCGGGTCGGTCGGAGAGCCGTGCGTGTTGTACCAGTTGCGGAAGTCCTGCCTTGCCAGGTGAAAGTCCTTGAGCACCTCCATCGGGAACGGCATCGTGTCGATGCCCTTGTCCTCGAACGCGTCGTTCACCCACTTGGTCGTGAAGCCCGGGACGTACGCGGAGGTCGTCGTGGACGGCGCGAACGAGTCGAAGTAGTAGCTGTAGAACGGCGCGCTGACGATGTTCGCCGCGTACTCGAGCCCGATGCCGTTGTAGAAGTCGAACAGGAACGTGTCGTAGGGGTACACGTGGTAGGCGGCCCCGGTCGCCGCCTGCGCTGGCAGGGCCGGGCTCGCGTCGTCCCGGGCGGCGTTCCCGCCCACGTGTCCGTTGTTCTCGAGGATCAGGATCTTCGCGTTCGGCTTCAGCTTGCGGGCGAAGAACGCCGTCGCGAGCCCGCTCATCCCGCCGCCGACGACGATCAGGTCGTAGGTGCCCGTGTCGGCCGCGATGGTGTAGGTGCCGCCCAGGTTGTCGGACGCGCTCGACGCGACCTTGACTGTGTTCTTGCTCCACGTGAGCCGCTCGTCGCGGAGCAGGTGCGCGATGTCGAAGGTCGCGCGCAGGTTGCCGCTCCGCAGAACACGCGGGTCGAGCCCGATCGGCCCGTCCGGCGGGAACGTCGTCCCGGGTGGATAGTGCGCCAGCGCCCGCGCCGGGAACGATCCCAGCACCGCCAGTCCCCCTGTCGCGATCAGCGACCCCTCGAGGAAGTCGCGCCGCGTAATTCCGTCCTCTCCCCGCCTGCCCATGATCACCCCTCCTGTTTCGTTTGGGCGATCTTGAACGGCAGCGGCGCTGCCGTCTAGAGGGCGGCCTCGACGGCGAAGGCCGCGGCCACCGCGAGCAGCGCGACCCCGATCGCGCGCCGCAGCGTCAGCTCGCTCGCCCGCGCGGCGATCCGCGCGCCCGCCCACGCGCCCGGGAGCGCCCCCGCGAGACCCGCGGCAAGCACCGGCCAGTCGACCTCTAGCCGCGCCGCGTGCGCCGCGAAGCCCGCAAGGCCGAGCGCGAAGCCGACGACGAGGTTCGTTCCGATCGCGCGTCGCGTGTCCATGCCGACCCCGCGCAGGAGCGCCGGCATCCGCAGCGTGCCGAGGATGACGCCGATCGCGCCGCCGACGAGCCCGATCGCGAACCCGAGCACGACGGCGGGCGAGCGCCGCGGCCGCTCGCGCGGGCGCGCGCGAAACGGGCGCACGAGCAGATCGACGCCGTTCCACGCGAGCACGGCTGCGATCGCACCGTAGAGCGCGCGCTCCGGAACGGCGTGCCCGTAGAGCCCGCCCACCACCCCGCCCGCGAGCGAGGGCGGTGTCATCCAGGCGACGACTCCCCAGTCGACACGACCCTCGCGGGCATGCCTCCACCCGCCGGCCCCGGCCGCGGCCGCGCTGATCGCGATGTTGGTCCCCGCGGCCGCGCTCGGCGAGCCCGCGACGAGCAACACGAGCGGCAGCCGGAGCGTGCCGAGCACGAGCCCAACGGCCGAGCCGAGCGCGCCCGCGAGGAGCGCACCGGCCGCGGCTAGGACGAGGCGCCAGGCTTCCAGAGCGGCTCGTCGCCGCCGGCGGCGGTGCGGGCGAGGATGAACAGGAGGTCGGAGAGGCGGTTCAGGTAGACAAGCACGAGCGGGTTGATCTCGACCTCCTGCGCCGCCAAGAGCGCGTCCCGCTCGGCCCGCCGGCACACGGCCCGCGCCACGTGGAGCCGTGACGCCAGCTCGCCGCCGCCCGGCAGGATGAAGCTCCGCAGCTCCGGCAGCTCGGCGTTGAAGCGGTCGCAGATCTCCTCGAGCCGCTCGATCTTCGCGGCGTCGACCCGCAGGCGCCCATCCCCCACCCCGTACGGAACCGACAGGTCCGCGCCTACGTCGAAGAGCTCGTTCTGGACGCGCGCCAGCACGTCGCGCACCTCCTCGGGCGGCTCGGCAGCCAGGGCGAGCCCGACCAGCGAGTTGAGCTCGTCGACCGCGCCGTACGCACCGATCCGGCAGTCGAGCTTCGGAACCCGCGAGCCGTCGCCGAGCGAGGTCTCGCCCTGGTCGCCGCCGCGCGTGTAGATCCGCGTGAGGCGAACCGGCTCGTCGGGCGCGCGCGGGCTCACGCTCACCCCTGCGCCAGCGCGCGCCGGCTCAGGCCGAGCACGGAGCGCGCGATGACGAGCCGCTGGATCTCGCTCGTCCCCTCGTAGATCTCCGTGATCTTCGCGTCGCGGTAGTAGCGCTCGACCGGGAACTCCTTCGTGTACCCGTAGCCGCCGAGGATCTGGATCGCCTCACCAGTCTGGCGGCGGGCCGTCTCGGAGGCGAAGAGCTTCGCCTTCGCGCCCTCCTCCCCGTGCGGCCGGCCCTGCTCGCGGAGCCAGGCGGCGCGGTAGACGAGCAGGCGCGCGGCGTCGATCTCGGTTGCCATGTCGGCGAGCTTCCACTGGATCGCCTGGAAGTCGCCGATCCGCTTGCCGAACTGCCGCCGCTCGAGCGCGTAGGCGCGCGCGGCGTCGTAGGCGGCCTGCGCGATCCCGAGCGCCTGCGCGGCGATCCCGATCCGCCCGCCGTCGAGCGTCGTCATCGCCACCTCGAATCCTTTGCCCTCCTCGTGGAGCAGCCGGTCGCGACCGACGTGCGCGTCCTCGACGACCAGGTCGTTCGTCACGGAGGAGTTCAGGCCGAGCTTCTCCTCCTCGCGCGTGATGCGCACGTGGTCGGCGTCCAGGACGAACGCCGAGACGCCCTTCGGCCCCGGCGTGTCGGGATCGGTGCGCGCGAAGAGGAGGAACGTGCCGGCGTGCGCGCCGTTCGTGATCCACTGCTTCGCGCCGGAGATGAGCCAGCCGTCGCCGTCCTCGCGTGCGGCCGTGCGCAGGGAGCCCGCGTCCGAGCCGGCCTCCGGCTCGGTGAGCGCGAACGCGCCGAGGGTCTCGCCGCGCGCGAGCGGCGGCACGAAGCGGCTGCGCTGCTCGTCGGTGCCGAACCCGAGGATCGGGAGCGTGACCGCGCTCGTGTGCACCGCGACGGTCACACCGATGCCCGCGTCGGCGCGGGACAGCTCCTCCAAGACGAGGATGTACGAGAGGAAGTCCGCGCCCGCGCCGCCGTACTCCTCGGGGATGCAGACGCCCATCAGGCCGAGCTCGGCGAGCTCGGTGAGGAGCTCGTGCGGGAAGCGGTGCTCGCGGTCCCACTCGGCCGCGTGGGGCTCGATCTTCTCCTTCGCGACCTCGTGGGCGAGTGCCTGGATCTCGCGCTGATCGTCCGACAGGGCGAAGTCCATGGGGCCGCGAACTATAGTCGGGCAGGTCGTGCGTTCCTGGCTCGCGACTCTTCTCCTGGCTCTGCTGGCGGGCTGCGGCGGGGGTGGGAAGTCATCTCCGGAGAGCGTCGTTCGCGCGTGGAGCAAGGCGCTCAACGCGGGTGACAACCAGAGCGCCGCCGACCTCTTCGCACCGGGCGCGCAGGTCATCCAGGGCCCGGTCGTGATCAGGCTCCGCACGCACGCAGACGCGGTCGTCTGGAACGCCGGCCTTCCCTGCTCCGGCAGGATCGTCGCCCTGTCGACGCGCGGCGGGACGGTCACCGCGACCTTCCTCCTCGGCAACCGGCCGAGGAGCGCCTGCGACGGCCCCGGCCACCGCGCGACCGCCGTCTTCCGCATCCGCGGCGGCAAGATCGTGCTCTGGCACCAGGTGCCGAGCGTGGCGACGCCGCCTCCGCCGCCGGCGATCTGAGCGACCTTCGATTTGACGCCGTGCTTCGCGCGCGCGTAATGTCCAGTCACCTTATGGACAAAGTAGGAAGATGAGGAGTCTGAATGAAAGCTATTAGCGTGATCGCAGCGGCGGGAGTGGCCGCGGGCTTCCTCCTCACGAGCGCGGGCGCCGCGACGAAGGGCGGGTCGGTCTCGCTCGTGGCGTACTCGACGCCGAAGGAGGCGTACGGCCAGCTGATCGACGCCTTCGGGAAGACGAAGGCCGGCAAAGGCGTGAGCTTCACGCAGTCGTACGGCGCGTCGGGCGACCAGGCGCAGACGGTCGTGAACGGCCTGCGCGCCGACGTCGTCGCGTTCTCGCTCGAGCCCGACGTCACGACGCTCGTGAAGGCGCGCCTCGTCGGCCCGAGCTGGAACAAGAACCGCTGGCACGGGATGGTCACCCGCTCGGTCGTCGTCTTCGTGCTCCGGAAGGGCAACCCGAAGCACATCCGCGACTGGGGCGACCTCGTGAAGCCGGGCGTCCAGGTCGTGACGCCGAACCCCTTCACCTCCGGCGGCGCGCGCTGGAACGTCATGGCCGCCTACGGAGCGATGCGCCGCGAGGGGAAGACCCACAAGCAGGCCGTCGCGTACCTGGACAAGCTCTTCCACCACGTCGTCTCGCAGGACAAGAGCGCGCGCGAGGCGCTCCAGACCTTCCTCTCGGGACGCGGCGACGTCATGCTCGCCTACGAGAACGAGGCGATCCTCGCCCAGCGCAAGGGCCAGCCCGTCTACTACTTGATCCCCAAGGCGACGATCCGGATCGAGAACCCGGTCGCGCTGACGAGGAACGCCTCGCCGGCCGCCCGCGCCTTCGTGGCGTTCCTGCACAGCGCGAAGGGCCAGACGATCTTCGGCCAGAACGGCTACCGCCCCGTGCTGCGGAGCGTGGTGAAGAAGTTCAACTACCCCGTCCGGCCGTGGCTCTTCACGATCCAGAAGCTCGGCGGCTGGGGAAAGGTCGAGAAGCGCTTCTTCGATCCGAAGTCGGGTGTGATGGCCAAGATCGAGGCGGGGCTTGGCAAGTAACGCCGCGGCAGTCGCGGCTCTTTCGCGGCCCCTGCGCGTCCGGGCTCCGCTCGCGCAGGGGCTCGCCACGATGTACCTCGGCTTCGTCGTTCTCCTCCCGCTCGCCGCGCTCGTCTGGCGCTCGACCCGGGAAGGCCGCGACGGCTTCTGGGCCGCGGTCTCGGCGCCCGAGGCCGTCGCCGCACTGAAGCTGACGCTCGTCGCCGCGGTCGTCGTCGCGGCGATCAACGCGGTGATGGGGACGCTGCTCGCGTGGGTGCTCGTGCGCGACCGCTTCTTCGGCCAGGGGCTCGTGAACGCGCTGATCGACCTGCCGTTCGCGCTGCCGACGATCGTCGCCGGGCTCACGCTCGTCGCGCTCTACGGGCCGCGCAGCCCGGTCGGCGTGAGCGTCGCCTTCACCCGCGGCGCGGTCGTGCTCGCGCTCCTCTTCGTGACGCTTCCGTTCGTCGTGCGGACCGTGCAGCCGACCCTCCTGGAACTCGACCGCGAGATGGAGGAGGCCGCCGCCTCGCTCGGCGCCGGCCGGCTGACCGTCTTCCGCCGCATCGTGCTGCCGAACCTCGTGCCGGCGATCCTGTCCGGCGTCGCGCTCGCCTACGCGCGCGCGATCGGCGAGTTCGGCTCGGTCGTCCTCATCACCGGGAACCTGCCCTTCAAGACGGAGGTCTCGTCCGTCTACATCTACGGGCAGATCCAGAGTGGCGCGCCCGGGACGGCCGCGGCGGTGTCGGTGCTCCTGCTCGCGATCTCGCTCGGCGTGCTGCTCCTGATCGGCGCGGTGCGTCGCTGGGCGTGGAGGCACGGTGCTTAGGCACCGCTTGCGGTGCCGTCCTCAGGACGTGCGGGCGTTGCCCGCGCGTCCGTCTGCAATGACGGGTCGAGCCGAATGGATCTGGAGACATGGCGGCTAGGTACGGGCTGCGGGTGGCGGCGCTCGGCTACCTCGCCGTGCTGCTCGTCGCACCGGTCGGCCTCGTCTTCTGGCGCACGTTCGAGCACGGCTTCTCGCCCGCCTGGCACGCGGTGACGACGCACGACGCGCGGCACGCGTTCTGGCTGACGGTCCTGATCGCGCTGATCGCGGTGCCGGCGAACACGGTCTTCGGCGTCGCGCTCGCGCTCGCGATCGTCCGGCGGCGGTTCCCGGGCAAGGGGCTCGTGAACGCGGTCGTCGACCTGCCGCTCGCGCTCTCGCCGGTCGTCGTCGGGCTCGCGCTGCTCCTGCTCTACGGGCGGCTCGGCTGGTTCGGGCCGTTCTTCGAGCGGCACGGGATCCACGTGGTGTTCGCGCTGCCGAGCATGATCCTGGCGACGATCTTCGTCTCGCTGCCGTTCGTCGTCCGCGAGGTCGTGCCGGTGCTGCGCGAGATCGGCACCGAGCAGGAGCAGGCTGCCTCCACCCTGGGCGCGTCGAGCTTCCAAACGCTGGTGCGGATCACGCTCCCGGCCATCCGCTGGGCGATCGCGTACGGCGTCGTGCTGACGACCGCGCGCTGCCTCGGCGAGTTCGGCGCGGTGAGTGTCGTCTCGGGCCACCTCGTCGGCCGCACGGAGACGGCCACGCTGTACGTCCAGGACCAGTTCGAGGGCTTCGACCTGACCGGCGCCTACGCGGCCTCCGTACTGCTGGCGCTGATCGCGATCGCGACGCTCGTGGCCATGAACGCCTTTCGACCCAAGGAGGAGACGCGGTGAGCATTGTCGTGCGCGAGATCTCGAAGAGCTTCGGCGACTTCGCCGCCCTGCGCGACATCTCGCTCGAGGTGCCGACCGGAGCCCTGACCGCGTTGCTCGGACCGAGCGGGAGCGGGAAGTCCACGCTCCTGCGCGTGATCGCCGGACTGGAGCGGCCCGACACCGGCGAGGTGCTGATCGCCGAGGCGGACGTGACGGGCGAGGCGCCGCAACGGCGCGGCGTCGGCTTCGTCTTCCAGCACTACGCGGCGTTCAAGCACATGACCGTGTACGAGAACGTCGCCTTCGGCCTGCGCATCAGGCACCGGCCGCGGGCGGAGATCAAGGGGCGGGTAGGCGAGCTGCTGCGCCTCGTGCAGCTGGAGGGGTTCGCGTCGCGTTATCCGGCGCAGCTCTCGGGTGGCCAGCGGCAGCGGATGGGGCTGGCGCGGGCTCTGGCGGTCGATCCGAAGGTGCTGTTGCTCGACGAGCCATTCGGGGCACTGGACGCGCGCGTGCGGAAGGAGCTCCGCGCCTGGCTGCGGCGGCTCCACGACGAGACGCACACGACGACCGTGATCGTCACGCACGACCAGGAGGAGGCGATGGAGGTCGCCGACCGGATCGCGCTGATGAACGAGGGCCGGATCGAGCAGGTCGGGACGCCAAGCGAGCTCTACGAGCGGCCGGCGAATGAGTTCGTGATGAGCTTCGTCGGGCCGGTGAACCGCGTCGGCGATGCTTTCATCCGGCCGCACGACCTGGAGCTCTGCGCGGAGCCGAACGGCTCGACGCAGGAGGCGATGGTGGAGCGGCTCGTCCACCTCGGCTTCGAGGTGCGCGTCGAGCTCTTCCGCGACGACGGCACCCGCCTCTCGGCCCAGGTAACGCGCGAGGAGGCGGCCGCGCTCGAGCTCGAGGTGGGCCAGATCGTCAACGTGCGCGCCGTCCGCCAGACGACCTTCACTCCATAGCAGACAGCGCCCTTCGAGCCACGCCGGACGGGCCATGGCCGGGGTCAGACCCCTTCCCATGGCCCACCGAGACAGGTGCCGAGCGCAGGTGCAGGGGAGTTAGACGCGGGACATGGCCGGGCGGGACGGGCAGGGGGTCTGACCCCGGCCATGGCCGCGCGGGACGGCGACGTGTGCCGCGAGGCACGCGAACCGTACGGCGCAGGCGTGGCTGCTAGTGCGGGGTCCAGGCGTCCGGGTCGCGGGCCAGCGCCTCGACGGCCGGCGGGAGCTCGCCGCGCGCGAGGTCGGCGACCGTCGTCTCCTCCAGCACCGAGCGCAGGCTCGCGCGTACCGCGATCCACACCTCGCGCAGGCGCCCCGCCGCCCCGCCGTACTCCACGTCCTGCGGGCCGACCCCGCGCACGTTCGCGATCGGGCCCTCCACGGCGCGGATCACCTCTGCCAGGCTGACCTCCTCAGCCGGGCGCGCCAGCCAATAGCCGCCCTCGACGCCGCGCTGGCTGCGGACGATCCCCGCGTGCCGCAGCTCGAGCAGGATGTTCTCCAGGAACTTGAGCGGAATCTCCTGCGCCTGCGCGATTCGCTCGCCCTTCACCGGGCCGTCGCCCGCCGCCGCCAGCTCGATCGCCGCACGCAGCGCGTAGTCCGCCTTCGCCGAGACCCGCACCCGGCTATTGTCTCTACGCGGCGAGCTCGAAGCGCCGGCAGATCTCCCGCAGCGCCGGCTCGCGCTCGCGGAACGCGTCGACGACGGCCGGGTCGAACTGGCGCCCCGACTGCGCGACGATCTCCGTCCCGGCCGCCTCCCACGCGCCGCGCCGCCGGTACGGCCGGTCGCTCGTCATCGCGTCGAGCGTGTCCGCGACCGCGAAGATCCGCGCCGCGAGCGGAATCTCCTCGCCGCCTATGCCGTCCGGATAGCCCTCGCCGTCCCAGCGCTCGTGGTGCGAGCGCACCACCAGCAGCCCCTGCCCCTTCAGGAACGCGACGCCGCCGAGCATCTGCTCGCCGAGGACGGTGTGCGTCTGCATCAGCCGCCGCTCGTCGGTGGTCAGCGGCCCGGGCTTCTGGAGCACGTTGTCCGGGATTCCGATCTTGCCCACGTCGTGGAGCAGGAAGCCGTATGCGGCCGACTCCTGCTCCACGAGCTCGGGCGCGATTGCACGGCCCAGCTCGACCGCGTACTCCTGCACTCGCTGCGAGTGCGCGCGTGTCCCCGTGTCCTTCGTCTCGAGCGCGCTCGCGAGCGCGGCGACCGTCTCGCGGTAGGCCTCCTGCACGAGGACGCGCTGCCCGCGCTCGAGATCCAGCAGGTGCCGGAGGTCGCGCGCGTAGAGCAGCAGCTGCTCCTCGGGATCCTTGTTCTTGCCGGCGCGGAACGGGACGCCGTAGAGGCCCCCCGCGAGCCGCTCGACGACGGCGAGGAGCTCGAGCGGGCTGAACGGCTTCCGCACGTACGCGTCGGCGCCGGCCGCGTCGGCGGCGACGAGGCTCCCGCCGTCCGAGCCGGAGAGGAGCACGATCGGGATCGCGGCCGTCGCCGGATCCGACTTCAGCGAGCGACACAGGTCGAGCCCGCTCTCGCCCGGCATGAGCACGTCGAGGACGATGGCGTCGGGACGACGCGCGACGATCTTCCGGCGCGCCTCGCGCGCGTTCTCCGCCTCCTCGACCACGAGGTCGACCGCCTCGAACGTCGTCCGGACGAGTGCCCGAAGCGCCGCATCGTCGTCGACCAGCAAAAGCCGCAATGCGAACCCCCTTTCGCAGAGCTCGCTGCCGGTATCGGCGAGGGCCGCGCGGCCCTTTAGTCCCTACATCGAGGGCGCACCAACAATGTGTCGACCGGTCGTTTCAGACGGCGCCCGGGCGGAGCCCGGCCGCCTGAGGGCGGCGCCGCAAGCGGCGCCTAGGACGAGGAGTAGTCGTAGAAGCCGCGCCCGCTCTTCCGCCCGAGCCGGCCGGCCTGGACGTACTGACAGAGGAGCGGGCAGGGCGCGTACTTCTCGCGGCCGAGGCCCGCGTGCAGCACCTCCATGATCGCGACGCACGTGTCGAGGCCGATCAGGTCGGCGAGCGCGAGCGGGCCCATAGGGTGCGCGAAGCCGAGCTTCGCGATCGTGTCGATCGCCTCCGGCTCCGCGACGCCCTCCATCAGCGCGTACGCGGCCTCGTTGATGAACGGCATGAGGATCCGGTTCGAGACGAACCCGGGGAAGTCGCGCGCCTCGGCCGGCTCCTTGCCGAGGTCGCGGGCGAGCTCGACGACGGCGGCGGCGGTCTCGTCCGAGGTCTGGAGGCCCCGGATCACCTCCACGAGCCGGAGCACCGGCACGGGATTGAAGAAGTGCATCCCGACGACGCGGTCGGGCCGCCCGGTCACCGCCGCGAGCGAGGTGATCGGGATCGAGGACGTATTCGATGCGAGGATCGCCTCCCCCGGGAAGAGCTGGTCGGCTCGCCGGAACACGTCCTCCTTGACCGCGGTGTCCTCGACCACGGCCTCGATCATCAGGTCGGCCGCGGCCAAGTCCTCGAGGGGCTCGACACGCGCGAGCACCTCGTCCGGATCGGGCCCGCCCTTCTCGGCCAGCTTGGCGAGGCTGCGCCGCATCGTCTCGAGCCCGCGCTCCACCGCTCCCGGAGCGGCGTCCTGGAGGAGCACCCGCCGGCCCGAGGCGGCGACGACCTGGGCGATCCCGCCGCCCATCTGGCCGGCGCCGACGACGAGGACGCGTTCGAATTTCACCCGCGGAGGCTAACCGCGTAGGCTGCCGCGGTCGTCGACAAGGGAGGTTCGAGGTGGCATACGCACGCGCCGTGACGTTCGAGGGTGTCGACCGGAACCGGATCGACCAGCTCAGGCAGCAGCTCGAGTCGGACGAGCGGCCGGAGGACATTCCGGCGACCGAGATCATCCTGCTCTACGACGCCGACGCGGAGAAGTCGCTCGTCGTCGTGTTCTTCGAGACGGAGGACGACTACCGCCGGGGCGACGCGACGCTGAGCGCCATGGATCCAGGCGACACGCCGGGCCGCCGCACGTCGGTGACGAAGTACGAGGTCGCCGTCAGGCGGAGCGAATAGCCGGCCGGCGGGCCAAACCCGCCCGCGACAGCGCGAACAGGAGGAGCGCCCCGGCTCCCGCCGCCCCGAGGATCCACCAGGGGAACGCCGGGCCGGGGCGCGGGCGCGACGCGGCCGCCGGGTGCGAGATCCGCCAGCTCCCCTGCGCGATCGCGAGGTACTCGCGGCCGCTCGACCAGTGGAGGCTGAGCGTCCGGCCGCCGTCGCGGAGCGACAGCCGCAGCCGCCAGAGCGGGTTCTGGTTGCCGCGCCATGGGATGCCGATGCAATGCGCCACCCCGCGCGCCGTATCGAGCGCATGAACGAACGGGTATCCGCCCGGGCGCGCATAGAGGGTGTACGCCCAACGCCCGTCGGCGCTCGTCGCCCGGGTGACCGGGTAGCCGGCCATAACCCAACCGCGCTGAGTCCGGTCGGCGATCCGGCCCGGCAGGAGCCGGCGCTCGTCGAGCGCGTACGCGCGCACGATGTACCGGCTTAGGTTCGAGCTCGAGACGTGCTCGATCAGGTAGAGACGCGAGCCGTCGGGCGAGAGTGCGTCGTAGGCGAAGTTCCCGTTCAGGACGACCCGCTGCACCGGCGCGAGGTCGCTCGTCCGCATGACTTGGAAGACGCTTCGCGTCGGGATCGGCGCCGTCTGGAGCCGCATGAGGACGAGCGTCCGCCCGTCGCCGCTGAGACCACCGGCGGTGCCGTCGAACGCGACTCCCGGAATTTGCCAGCGGCCGCGGATGTCCCTCCACTGGATGACGACCCCGTTCAGATGGCTCGCGTTCACCGTCGTCGATCGACCGTTCGTAAGGGCGGCGTAGCGGATCTTGCCGCCCGGCGCGAGCACGCCCTCTGCGGCGACGGGCGCCGATCCTCCGTCGGCGAATGCGGTCGGAACGGCGACGAGCGCAACGGCAAACGGCAGCAGGCGGCGGAGCACGGCGTCCTCCCTCGGTAGCTGAGGGAGTTACGCGCGCCGGGGCCGGAGCGGTCCCCAGGCGGCGATCCGCCGCCGCCCGAGGACGGCGACCGCAGCGGCCGCGAGACCCGCGAGCGCCGCCGCGACGATCCACCACGGGAACCCGGACGAACCGGACGAAGCGGCCGGTCGCGCGGCCTCAGGATGCGAGATGCGCCAGGTGCCGGTGGCGACGGCCAGGTACGGCCGGCCGCTCCGCCAGTGGAGGCTCAAGGTGCGGCCTCCGTCCCGGACCGACAGACGCAGGTGCCACAGGTTGTTCTCGGAGCCCTTCCACGGGATGCCGATGCAGTGCGCGACGCCCTGCACGCTGTCGAGCGCGTGCACGAACGGGTAGCCGCCCGGGTTGGCGTAGAAGGTGTAGACCCAGCGGCCGTCGTCGCTCGTCGCCCTCGCGAGCGGCATGCCGTTCATCACCCAGCCGGCCTGCGACTTGTCGGCGATCCGGCCGGGAAGGAGCTGCCCGCGCGTGAGGTCGTACGCCCGCACGACGTAATGCATGATCTTCACGGCCGACACGTGCTGGATCAGGTACAGCCGCGAGCCGTCGGGGGAGAGGGCGTCGAAGGTGTAGTGGCCTCGGAGCTCGATTCTGGCCCGGAGGCGAAGAGTCTTCGCGTCGAGCACCGCGAACGAGCTGTGCCGCTTCAGCGGGTATTCGCCGTTGCCGGTGCGGGTGTCCGCGAGGACGAGGGTCGAGCCGTCGGTGCTGACGCCGCCGGTCTCGCCTTGGAACGTGATCGCGGGAACGCCGAACCGGCCACGAAGCGTCGCGGCGCGGAGGACGTTGGCGTCGTCGCGAGTCTCGGCGACCACGCGTGTTGTCGCACCCGGCCCACCGCGCGTGACATACCGAATCGTCCCGCTCGGATCCATGACGCCCTTCCCGGCGATCATCACTCCCGGATCGGGGCCGGCCGCGAAAGCCGAGGAGGCGGTGCCGAGGCCGAGGGCGAGGGCGACGAGCAGTCGGCGCAACATCACCGGCTCTTACACCGGCGCCGCGGGTGAGGTTCCCTAGACCTCGATCAGAACCGCGTCGCCCTGGCCGCCGCCCGAGCAGATGGCCGCGAGCCCGAGCCCGCCGCCGTTTCGGCGCAGCTCGTGCACCATCGTGCCGAGGATGCGGGCGCCGGAGGCGCCAATCGGGTGCCCGAGCGCGACCGCGCCGCCGTTCACGTTCACGCGCTCCGGGTCGGCGCCGAGCATCTTCGTCGAGTTCAGGACGACGGAGGAGAACGCTTCGTTCAGCTCGACGCGCTCGACGTCGTCGATCGTCTTGCCGGCCTTCTCGAGCGCCCTCGCGCCGGCCCGGGCCGGTGTGCGCGCGAGGTACGCGAACTCGTCCGCGACGTATGCCTGTGAGACGATCGTCGCGAGGATCGGCAGGTTGCGGCGGCGCGCGAGCTCCTCGCTCGCGACGATCACGCAGCCCGCGCCGTCGTTCACGCCGGGCGCGTTCCCGGCCGTCGTCGTCCCCTCCGGATCGAAGACCGGCTTGAGCGCGGCGAGCTTCTCGAGCGAAGTGTCGCGGCGCGGTCCCTCGTCGACGGCGAAGTCGCCGACCGGGACGATCTCGTCCGCGAAGCGCCCCTCGTCGATCGCGCGCACGGCGCGCTCGTGCGAGCGGAGCGCCCACCCGTCCTGGTCCTCGCGCGAGACGCCGAGCTCGCGCGCCACCTTCGAGGCCTGCTGGACCATGTGCAGCTTGTCGAAGGTCGAGGTGAGCCCGTCGAAGACCATCGAGTCGATCAGCTCGCCGTTCCCGAGCCGGTAGCCGAAGCGCGCCTTCTTCAGCAGGTAGGGCGCGTTCGACATCGACTCCATGCCGCCGGTGACGACTAGCTCGTGGTCGCCGGCGCGGATCATCTGGTCGGCGATCTCGACCGCGCGGATCGACGACGCGCAGACCTTGTTGATCGTGTCCGCGCCGACCTCGATCGGGATTCCGGCGCCGATCGCGGCCTGGCGGGCAGGCGCCTGGCCCGCGCCTGCCTGGAGCACCTGGCCCATGATCACGTACTCGACCTCGTCGGGCTGGAGCCCCGCGCGCTCGAGCGCTTCGCGGATGACGATCGACCCGAGCTCGGTCGCCGGCTTGTCGGCGAGCGAGCCGCCGAGCTTGCCGAACGGCGTGCGGACGGCCGAGACGATGACGGAGCGAGTCACTACGCGGCCCAGCCTAGCGCGAGGCTTCTATCCTCGGCTCGTGCGCCGGCTGCTGCTCCTCGTCTCCGTGATCATGCTCGTCGACACGCTCTTCTATGCGGCGCTCACGCCGCTCCTCCCTCACTACGCCGACACGCTCGGGCTCTCGAAGACGGGCGCGGGCGTGCTCACGGCGGCGTTCGGCGTCGGCACGCTGGCCGGGTCGATCCCCGCGGGAATGCTCGCCGCGCGAACCGGCCCGAAGCCCGTCGCGCTCCTCGGCCTCGCGCTCCTCAGCGCGACCAGCCTCGCATTCGGGTTCGGGCACTCGATCGCGATCCTCGACGCCGCGCGCTTCTGCCAGGGCTTCGGCGGCGCGTGCACCTGGACCGGCGCGCTCGCCTGGCTCGTCTCGCGGGCGCCGCGCGAGCGCCGCGGCGAGCTGATCGGCTCGGCGCTCGGCGCGGGAATCGCCGGAGCGCTCCTCGGGCCGCTCGTCGGCGGCGCCGCCGCGTCGTTCGGGACCGGCCTGGTGTTCGGCGCCGTCGCCGCAGTCGGCGTCGGGATCGCGGTCGCTGCGGCGCTCGCTCCGGCCGGGCGGCCGGACGAGCCGCAGACGCTCGCCCACCTCCTCCCGCATCTCCGCAGCCGCCGGCTCGTGGGCGGCATGTGGCTCGTCGCGGTGCCCGCGATGCTCTTCGGCGTCGTGAGCGTCCTCGGGCCGCTGCGGCTGCACGCGCTCGGCTTCGGCGCGCTCGGGATCAGCGCCGTCTTCCTCCTCTCGGCAGGGGTCGAGTCGGTGCTCAGCCCCGTCATCGGACGGCTCGCCGACCGTCGCGGGTCGGCCGCGCTCGTCCGCGTCGCCGCGCTCGGCTCGGCGGCCGTGACGCTCCTCCTCCCGCTCCTGCACGAGCGGTTCGCGCTCGGCACGGCGGTCGTGGGCGCCGGTCTCGCGTACGGTGTCTTCTGGATCCCGGCCATGACCGGCCTCATCGAGGGGACGGAGTCGCTCGGGCTCGACGCGAGCTTCGCGTTTGCGCTCATGAACCTCGCGTGGGCGGCCGGCCAGGGCGCCGGCTCGTTCGGGGGCGGCACGCTCGGCGAGCTCGCGGGCGACCTCGCGCCGTACTGGCTCGCCGCCGGGCTCTGTCTTGCCACCCTCGCCGCGGCCGGCTTGACTCGTCCGGCCTCGCGGCCCTACCCTGAGGCGACATGACGTCTGCCCCGCGCACCCGGAGCTCGACCTGGGCCTGGCGCCGCGAGCGGGGCGGAAGCGTCGCCTGACCGGCCGACGACAACCCGTTCCCGCTCGAGACCTTCCGCCGGAAGGTCTTTTCGTTTCTGCGATGACCACAGCCATCGACACCGCCACCGACCTCCTCACGCCGCTCGGCGCGTACGTCCGGCTGCGCGGGCGGGGGCGCGGCGCGTTCCTGCTGGAGTCGGTGGAGCGCGGCCGGCTCGGCCGGTTCTCGTTCGTCGGCAGCGGCTCGCGGCTCTGCTCGGTGGACGAGGCCGAGGCAAGCGGCGAGCCGGTGGTCGGCTACCTCGGCTACGACCACGTCGCCCGGCTCGAGCCGACGGTGCCGCTTCCGGACCAAGGACCGGCGCTCCCCGAGAGCCGTTTCGTCGTCGCCGACCTGCTCCTGCGCTTCGACCACGTCCTCGGCGCCGCGGAGGTGCTGCACGGCGACGCGGCCGAAGCGGCCGATGTCCTTCTCGGCCCTGTCCCGACGTCTGACACCCGGACACGGCCCGGCCGGACACGGCGCCTGCCGACACGGGCGCGGTACGAGGCGGGCGTGCGGCGCGCGAAGGAGCACATCCGCGCCGGCGACGCCTTCCAGATCGTGCTCTCGCAGCGGGCCGAGCGGCGCACGGCCGCCTCCGCGCTCGACCTCTACCGGGCGCTCCGCCGCATCAACCCGTCGCCGTACCTCTTCCTGCTGGAGCTCGAGGAGCTCGCGCTCGTCGGCTCCTCGCCCGAGACGCTCGTCAAGCTCGAGGGCCGGCGCGCGAGCGTGAACCCGATCGCCGGGACGACGAGCCCCGGCCCCGGCTACGCGGAGCGTCTCCTCTCGTCCGAGAAGGACCGCGCCGAGCACGTCATGCTCGTCGACCTCGGCCGGAACGACCTCTCGCGCGTCTGCGTCCCGGGCACGGTTCGCGTCGAGCGGTTCCTCGAGCCGGAGCGGTTTTCGCACGTGACGCACCTCGTCAGCGAGGTCGCGGGCGACCTGTACGACGGCGTGACCCCGTTCGACCTGCTGCGCGCCTGCTTCCCCGCCGGCACCGTCTCCGGCGCGCCGAAGGTGCGCGCGATGCAGATCATCTCCGAGCTGGAGGGCTATCGCCGCGGGCCGTACGCGGGAGCGGTCGGGTACCACGTGCCCGGTCTCGGGTTCGACACGTGCATCGCAATTCGCACGATCGTGCTCGCGGGCGGCGTCGCGCACCTCCAGGCGGGCGCCGGGATCGTCGCCGATTCCGACCCGGCGGCCGAGCACGAGGAGTGCCTGCGCAAGCTGGCCGCGCTCGAGGCGGCGATCGACCGCGCGGAGGCGGCCGCGTGATCCTGCTCGTCGACAACTACGACTCGTTGACGTACAACCTCGCGCACCTCTTCGGCGCACTCGGCGAGGAGGTCGTGGTGCGCCGGAACGACGAGCCGGGCCTCGAGGAGCTCCGGCCCGACCGGCTCGTGGTCTCACCCGGACCGGGTCGGCCGCCGCTGCGCGTGGTCGAGCTCGTCCGCCGCTCGCGGGTGCCGACGCTCGGCGTCTGCCTCGGCCATCAGGCGATCGTCGAGGCCTTCGGCGGCGAGATCGGGCCCGCGCGGCGCCTCGTGCACGGCAAGGCGAGCCCCGTCCACCACGACGGTCAGGGCCTCTTCGCCGGCCTGCCGCCGAGCTTCGAGGCGGGCCGCTACCACTCGCTCGCCGCGACGCAGGTCCCGCCCAAGCTCGAGGTGTGCGCGACCTGCGACGAGGGCGAGGTGATGGCCGTCCGCCACCGCGAGCTGCCGATCCACGGCGTCCAGTTCCACCCCGAGTCGGTGCTCACCCCGCTCGGGCCCGAGCTGGCGCAGAATTTCCTCGCCGTCCGATGATCCAGCAGGCCCTCTCACGGCTCCTCGACGGACACGACCTCACCCGCACCGAGGCCCGCGGCGTCATGGACGAGGTCATGGCCGGCGAGGCCACGCCCGCGCAGATCGCCGGCTTCCTCGTCGCGCTGCGCGCGAAGGGCGAGACCGCGGAGGAGATCGCGGGCTGCGCCGAGGCGATGCGCGAGCACGCGCTCGCCGTCCGGCCGGCGCGCGACGACCTCGTGGACACGGCCGGAACGGGCGGCGACGGGGCGGGCACGCTCAACATCTCGACCGCGGCCGCCCTCGTCGCGGCGGCTGCAGGGGCCGCGGTCGCGAAGCACGGGAACCGGGCGGTCTCGTCCGCGTCGGGCTCGGCGGACGTGCTCGAGGCGCTCGGCTTCGAGCTCGAACGGCCGCCCGAGCGGATCGCCCGCTCGATCGACGAGCTCGGCTTCGGCTTCCTCTTCGCGCCCGCGCACCACCCGGCGATGAAGCACGCCGCGCCGGTGCGACGCGAGCTCGCGACGCGAACCGTCTTCAACGTCCTCGGCCCGCTGACGAACCCGGCCGGCGCGCGGGCGCAGGTGGTCGGCGTCTTCGCGCCGGAGCTCGTGCGCACGATCGCGGAGGTGCTCGCGCAGCTCGGCGCGCGGCGCGCCTTCGTCGTCCACGGTGCGTACGGGATCGACGAGCTCTCCCCCGCCGGGCCGAACCTCGTCTGCGAGGTCGTGGACGGCTCGGTGCGCGAGCGGACGATCGACCCGCTCGACCTCGGGGTCGAGCGGTGCGCGCCCGACGCGTTGCTGGGTGGGACGCCGGCGCGGAACGCCGATCGGATCCGGGCCGTCTTCGCCGGCGAGGAGGGCGGCGCGCGCGACGCGATCCTCCTCAACGCTGCGGGAGCGATCGCGGCGGCGGGCCACGCGGCCGACCTTCGCCAAGGGGTCGAGCTCGCCCGCGAGGCCGTCGACTCGGGCGCGGCGGCGGAGCGGCTCGACGAGCTGGTGGCATTCTCACGCGATGCGATTTCGGGACGCGCTCAGTAGGCCCGGGCTCGGCGGGATCGCCGAGGTCAAGCGCCGCTCGCCCTCCGCGGGTGATCTGCGGCCGGGTGCCGACCCGGCCCGGCTCGCGCGCGCGTTCGAGCAGGCCGGCGCGGCCGCGTGCTCGATCCTCGTCGACGAGCGCTTCGACGGGACGTGGGACGACTTGCGGGCGGCACGCGCCTCGGCGAGCCTCCCGCTTCTCGCCAAGGGCTTCTTCTCCCGCGCGGAGGACCTCCGGACGGCGCGGGACGCCGGGGCCGACGCCGTCCTGCTCCTCCTGCGCGATCTCGACGACGCGACGTGCGCCCGCCTGCTCGCGACCGCCGAGGAGCTCGGGATGGATGCGCTGGTCGAGGCTCACGACGCGGAGGAGCTCGAGCGCGCCGCCGCCCTCGACGCGCCGATCGTCGGCGTGAACGCGCGCGACCTCTCGACCTTCGAGATCGACCGCCCGGCGCAGCTCGAGCTCGTGGCGCGGGCGCCGCGCGACCGGACGGTGATCGCCGAGAGCGGCGTCCATACGCGCGCGCAGGCGACCGCGGCCGAGCTCGCCGGCGCGGACGCGATCCTCGTCGGCTCGGCGCTCATGCGCGCTCCGGATCCGGCGGCGAAGCTGCGCGAGCTCCTGTCCCGCCCGCTCGTGAAGGTATGCGGGCTGACGCGCCAGGAGGACGTGGACGTGGCGGTCGAGGCGGGCGCGGATCTCCTGGGATTCATCCTGGTCGAGAAGAGCCCGCGCCGCGCCGAGGCCGTTCTGGACGTGCCGGAGACGGCCTTGTCCGTGGCCGTGTTCGTGGCCGAGGCACAGGAGACGCCCGCCGACCTCGTCCAGCTCTACCGCGACGACGGCGGCGACGTGCGCGGGCGCGAGGCGGTCCTTCTCCGCGACGGCGAGCCGGTCGCGCGCGTGCTCGACCAGCCCTGGCAGGGCTACGACCCGTCGCATTGGGATACGGCCGCCGCGGTCGAGGGGCGCGTCATGCTCGCCGGCGGCCTAGGGCCGGAGAACGTGCGCGAGGCGGTCGCGGCCGTGCGTCCGTGGGCGGTTGACGCGTCGTCGTCGCTCGAGCGCGAGCCGGGCCTGAAGGATCACGACAAGGTGCGGGCGTGGGTGGCGGCGGCACGGTCCTGACGTACGGGCCGTACGGCGGCCGGTTCGTTCCCGAGACGCTCGTCCCGGCGCTGGACGAGCTCGAAGCGGGCTGGCGCGCGGCCCTCGCGGACGAGTCCTTCCGGGCCGAGCTCGACCGGCTCGGCCGCACGTACGCGGGGCGGCCGACGCCGCTCACGCGGGCCGAGCGGTTCGCGCCCGGCACGCGGCTCTACCTCAAGCGAGAGGACCTCCTCCACACCGGCGCGCACAAGCTCAACAACGCGCTCGGCCAGGCCGAGCTCGCACGGCGGCTCGGCAAGCGGCGGATCGTCGCCGAGACGGGCGCCGGCCAGCACGGCGTCGCCGCGGCGACGGTGTGCGCGCGGTTCGGCTTCGAGTGCGTCGTGTACATGGGCTCGGAGGACATGCGCCGCCAGCGGCCGAACGTCGAGCGAATGGGCCTGCTCGGTGCGGAAGTGCGGCCGGTCGAGTTCGGCACCCGGACGCTGAAGGAGGCGACGAGCGAGGCGATCCGCGACTGGATCGCGAACGTCGAGACGACGCACTACCTGATCGGCTCGTGCGTGGGGCCGCACCCGTACCCGGAGATCGTCGCCGAACTCCAGGCGGTGATCGGACGCGAGGCGCGGGAGCAGTTCCTCGCCGCCGAGGGGCGGCTGCCGGAGGTCGTGGTCGCGTGCGTCGGCGGGGGGTCGAACGCGATCGGGATGTTCGCGGGTTTCGTGGACGACGCCGAGGTGCGGCTCGTCGGCGTGGAAGCCGCGGGCGCGGCGTCGCTTGGGACGGGGCGGGCGGGGGTGCTGCACGGCGCGCGCTCGTCCCTTCTCGCCGACGAGGACGGCCAGGTGCTGGACGCGCACTCGATCTCGGCGGGGCTCGACTACCCGGGCGTCGGACCGGAGCACGCGTTCCTGCGCGACTTGGGCCGGGCCGAGTACGTGTCCGCGACGGACGAGGAGGCGCTGGCCGCGTTCCGCGACCTGGCGCGAACGGAGGGGATCATCCCTGCGCTGGAGCCCGCCCACGCGCTGGCGCGCGCCCGCGAGCTCGACGAGGAGCTAGTTCTCGTGTGCCTCTCCGGCCGGGGGGACAAGGATCTCGCGAGCGTTCTCGGCGGGAGCTGAGCGCTGCCGGTCGCGGAAGCTCGCGAGGTACGCGCCGATCAGCGCGAGGCCCATCAGGATCTCGATCGTCGACGCGGCACGGGCGCCGCGGGAGGCGGGGACGATGTCCTGGGGCGGCGAGGTCAGCGCGGTCGTGATCGCGTAGTAGACGAAGTCGGCCAGGCGCGGCCGGTCGGCGAGGCCGGTGAATGCTTCGTGCGGCCGGACGAGCCAGAGCGCGACGTACACGAACGTCCACAGGGTGAAGAAGACGAGGCCGAGCAGCGGCAGCCCGATCCCGCGCAGCTCGCTCAGCACCGCGTCGGGCAGGGCGAGGCCGGGAACCCGTGCGGCGAGCCGGTGCGCGCCGAGCCCGAAGGCGGCCATGCCGCCGGCCGCGGCGCCGGCGGCGATCGCGAGCAGCACGGCCGCGCGCGTCTCGTCGAGCCGCAACGGCACCATCTCGACGAGGACGATCGCGCAGGCCAGGTACGCGAAGCGGCGCACGCTCCGGACGAGGTCGGGGCGGAAGAAGCTCACGGATGACGAGTTCGCGCGCCGGCGGCAAACGCCTCGTGATCTACCTCATGTGCGGGCCGGAGACGCCGGAGCTCGCGGAGGCGGCCGTCGCCGCGGGCGCCGACCTCATCGAGTTCGGGTTTCCCTTCTCCGATCCCCTCGCCGACGGGCCCGTCATCCGCCGCGCCGCGGAGCGTGCGCTCGCCAACGGCATGCGGACGCGGGCCTGTCTCGAGTGCCTCGCGGCGACGCGCGAGCGCCTCCCCGACACGCCGCTCGTCCCGATGACCTACTCGTCGCTCCTCGAGGCCTACGGCTGGGAGCGCTTCACCGCCGACACGCGGGCGGCCGGCGCCACGAGCCTCATCGTCGCCGACCTTCCCGCCGGCGACCGGCCTGAGCTCCGCCGCGTCCAGCTCGTCGCGCCCACTTCGACCGACGAGCGGATCGCGCTCGCCGCCGCGACCACCGACGGCTGGCTCTACCTCGTCACGGTCGCGGGAACGACGGGCGCGCGCCATGAGCTCTCGCCCGCGCTCGCCGGCCTGGTGGAGCGGGCGAGGCGCGCCACGCAGCTCCCGCTCTACGCGGGCTTCGGGATCTCGACGCCCGAGCAGGCGCACGCCGCCGCCGAGCTCGCGGACGGCGTCGTCGTGGGGTCGCGCGCCGTCGAGGTGGCGGAGGACGGGCCGGCCGCGCTCGGCGCGTTCGTCAGCTCTCTCCGCGCGGCGCTCTAGCCACCTCGGCTTCGAGCGCGGGCGAGATCACGCAGCCGAGCCTTGCCGCCGCGGCGTCACGCGCCGGCCGGTACAGCTCGACGGCCTCCGCGACCGACGAGGGCACGCGCGCCACGCCGAGGGGGCGCAGCAGGTGCACGAAGAGCTTCTCCAGCTCGGCCGCCACGAGCTCGCGCTTTCCGGAGCCTTCCTTCGGCCGCAGCCAGAGCAGCCAGTCCCAGAGGTGCGCGTCGATCGCGCCGAGGTTCTCGGCCGACGGCGCCCACGGCGGCTCGTGGACGTGCGGCTCCTCCGGGAAGATCAGGTCGACCTTCACCGGCCCGCGCAGGATCAGCATCCAGCACTGCTCGCCGCTCAGCCGGTCCCACTGCTGCGCGAGCGGCTCCAGGGGAGCGAGGAGCGACGGAAGCGCGGCCGCGACCGCGGCGAAGTCGCCCGCCTCGACGAGGAAGTCCCAGTCCGAATCGGGCCGCGCCTGCCCCGTCGCACGCGATCCGGCGAGCTCGATGCTCCGCACCTCCGGGTGGCGAGCGACGAGGGCGATGACGCGGTCAGCCAGCAACGAGGGCAGCTTGACGCAACGCCTGCACAGTTCTATAAGAGGCTTCGAGTCTCTGTGGCGCAAGGGGGAGAGGTATGAGGGTTAGATCGTTTGTCGCGGCGCTCGCGCTGTGTCTGCTGGTCGGAGTCTCGATCGTGCAAGGCGCGGGGGCGCGTCCGCCGTGCCTGGTGTCGAACGAGCGCACCAATAGGGTTTCGCCCTCGTTGCAGCAGGCGATCGACGCGGCGGCGGCAGGGGACACGTTGCTCATCAAGGGAACGTGCTTCGGCTCCTCGGTGATCGAGAAGGACTTGACGCTTCAGGGCGTCGACACCAAGCAGTTCGGAGCTGCGACGCTCGACGGCGGCGGCGACAGCGCCCGCGTTCTATCCGTCCATGCTTTATTCGATCCCGTGACTGTCGCGATTAGCGGCCTCACCATCACCCATGGCGGAAGTGGCGGCATCTTCGTCGAAGGCAGCTTCAGTAGCGCCAGGGTCACCCTCGCAGGCACGACCGTCACCAACAACAACGGCTCCGGCATCGACGGGTTCCAAGCGTCGGCGGCACTCACAGATTCGACCGTCACCGGCAACGCTGGTCCCGGAATCACCGGCGACCGGGTCGGGTTCACGCTCCTGCGTACGAACGTGACGGACAACGGCGGGATCGGCATCGGCGCCGGCAACACGCTCGTCTCCGTTACCGATTCGACGGTCAGTGGCAACGCGCTCGGCGGGATCGGGATCAGCTTCGTCGGCAGCGCCCAGATCAGCGGCTCGACCGTCAGCGGCAACGACGGACCGGGGATCCAGTTGTTCGGGGCCGACGTCACCCTGACGAACTCGAGCGTGAGCGGCAACACGACGAGCGGCGGCGGCGGTGGTATCAACGCCATCGAGGGAGTCGCGGTTCTCACCAACTCGACCGTCACGGGAAACACCGCCGGCCAGAACGGCGGCGGCTTCAACGGGGCCCCCGGCCAATTCATGCTCGACAAGTCGACGGTAAGCGGGAACACCGCCGGCGGGAACGGCGGCGGCATCTACGTCACCGACCTCCTCGCGCTCACGGACTCGACCGTGAGCGGCAATACCGCATCGAGCGGCGGCGGCATCTTCAACGACGGGGGCCTGGTCACGCTCACCGGGACGAACAGCTTCTTCGACAACGTTCCCGACGACTGCGTCGGAGTCGCCGGCTGCTAGCCGATCCGCGGTGACGCGTAGATCGCCTCGCGGAGGCGCCCGCCGAACGGGTCGAGCGCCAGCGCGAACACGGGGATCGGCTTCCCGCGGACGTACGACAGCGCGATGTAGTCGCCGAGCATGGCGCCCAGTCCCGTGCTCGGAAGAGACGAGATCGCCATCGACTGCGCGTTGAGCCGCCGCGGTGCGCTCCATGCGCGTCCGCCGTTCCGCGACGAGGCGAAGACGACGTCGATGCCGTGACAGGTCTCCGAGGCGCAGGAGACCGATTGCGTGTATGCGACCACCGCGAGCCGGCCGGTCTTCGTCGGGTCGACGCCGAGCCCCGGCACGAACACCTGCTGGTCGGAGGCCGGATCGACGAGCGGGACGCGCTCGGCCGCCGTCCAGGCCAGCCCGTTCCGAGAGCGCGAGACGACGATGTCGTTCTCGGAGCAGTCCTCCCGGAAGCGGCAGTCGCTCCAGACGACGTAGATCGTTCCGCCAGCGTCGGCCGCGGCGGCGGGCAGCGTCGGCGCGCGGATCCCGCGGACGTCCTCCGCCAGCACGCGCGCCACGGTGATCGGCGCGCCGAACGTACGGCCGCCGTCCGTCGAGCGCACGGCCTGGATCTGGTTCGCCGCCGGGTCGGCGAAATGCGAGCCTCCGCCGGCGAGGGCGTAGACGATCACGAGCGTCCCGTCCGGCTGCACCACGGGCTGCGCGCCGTTCTCGAAGCCGAGCTCGTTCTCCGGGACGCTCACCACCGGCCCCGACCAGGTCACGCCGCCGTTCGTGGAGATCCGCGTCCGGATCGTGGACGAGCGGACGTCGAGGTATGAGAGGTAGCAGTGGCCGCGGAAGGGGCTCAGCGAGCCGTTGTCGCACGTGATCCACTCCTTGTCGTCGTCCTCGGCCGGGTCCCCGGCGGCCACGACCGGCGCGGCCCACGTGAGGCCGTCGAAGCGGCTGACGAGGATGTGCACCCGGAACCCCGACTCCGCGACCGTCGCGACCAGCCACGTCCCGTGCTGCGCGTCCCAGGCGACGGCGGGATCGCTCGCCGACGGCGCGTCGCCGGCCGGGCTCGACTGCGTCGTAAGCGATGGGAGAAAGCCCGAGCGCCAGTGCGCACCGGCGTCCTTCGAGATCGCGAAGCCGATCCCTGAGGCGCCGCCGTCGACCATCCGGCCGGACTGGAACGCGGTCACGATCGTCCGGCCGACGGCGAAGCTCGACGGCTCCACCTGAGTCTCGTGCTGGCCCTCCTGGTCGGTGAAGGGGTCGCGCGAGAGCCGCCGGCTCACCGTCTCGCAGCTCGCGCCGACGACGTCGTCGAGATCGGCCACGGCGAGGTCGCGACCCGCCCCGCAGCGGACGCTGTCGCGCGCGCCGTCGTAGTCGACCGCCAGCCGGTCGGCCCCGGACCCGCCGAGGAGCGAGTCGCGGCCGGGACCGCCGTCGAGGAGGTCGCTGCCGCCGCGCCCGTCGAGCGTGTCCGCGCCGGCCCGGCCGAAGATGACGTCTGGCGCCACGGTGCCCACGAGCCGGTCGGGCCCGAGCGTGCCGCGGATCGTCGCCGCGCCCGCGGCGCCGACGGCTACGAGCGCAGCCGAGGCGGCCAGGACGAGGAGGCGGCGGGGCACCGCCCGTGACCGTACTCCGATTGGGCGCCGACGTCGAGGTTTCGGCCCTGTTCATGGGGAAGAACGAGGAAAACGGAAGGAGGCGGCATGGCGAAGGACCACGGCCCGAGCATCAAGGACGACGAGCAGTACGAGGCGCTCCGCCGCCAGGGAGAGAGCAAGGAGAAGGCGGCACGGATCGCGAACGCCGGCAGCCGCCGCTCGACCGGCCGCAAGGGCGGCAAGGCCGGCGCCTACGAGGATCGGTCGAAGGACGACTTGCTGCAGAAGGCGCGCCAGGTCGGGATCGAGGGCCGCTCGAAGATGAGCAAGCAGGAGCTCATCTCGGCACTGCGGAACCATTGACGCGCTTCCTGTACGGCGCAGCCCACGAGCAGTTCCCGCCCGACGACCTGCTGCGACAGGCGATCGAGGCGGAGGACGCCGGCTTCGACGGCGTCGCGTGCAGCGACCACTTCCAGCCGTGGTGGGAGCCGGGCGAGTCAGGGATGGCGTGGATCTGGCTCGGCGCGGTCGGCCAGGCGACGCGGCGCGTCTCGATCGGCACCGCCGTCACCCCGGCGCTCGGCCGCTACCACCCGGCGCTCGTCGCGCAGGCCTGGGCGACGCTCGAAGTCATGTTCCCGGGCCGCACCTTCCTCGGGATCGGGTCGGGCGAGTCGCTGAACGAGAGCCCCGTCGGCCTCGACTGGCCGCCGCCGGACGTGCAGCTCGCGGCGATGACGGAGGCGCTCGAGCTGATCCGCCGGCTCTTCGACGGCGAGCGCGTCACCCACGACGGCCACTTCCGCACGAAGGACGCCTACCTGCACACGCGGCCGGAGCGGACGCCGCCGATCTACGTCTCGGCGTTCCACGAAGGCGCAGCGCAGGTGGCGGCGCGCCTCGGCGACGGGCTGTGGACGCTCGCCGATCCGGAGTCGGCGCCGGAGCTGATCGAGACCTTCCGCGCCGCCTGCGACGACGCGGGCAAGGAGGCCGGCGAGATCGTCCTCCAGGCGCAGTTCTCGTGGGCCGAGGACGACGACGCGGCGCTCGAGGGCGCGCGCGTCTGGAAGGGAGCGCAGCCGGACGAGTTCTACACGGACGACTGGCACGACCCGCGGGCGATGCAGACGCACGCGGCGGCGACCGTCACGGACGAGGAACTGAAGGACGCCCTCATCGTCTCCGCCGATCCCGACGAGCACGTGGAGCGGATCAAGGAGGTCGAGGAGCTCGGCGCCACGGCGGTCGCCCTGATGAACGTGTCCGGCGCCGACCCGCACGGCGCGATCGCGACGTACCGCGACCACGTGCTCCCGCGCCTACGGCCGTAAGGCGCGGCTAAGGCCGGAGTGTGGCGCCGCCGACGACACTCGCGAGCGTGCGGAGCGCGCTGGCCTTGGTCGTTCCCGCCGTCCTGCTGCTCGCAGGCGCGTCGTCCGCCGTGTCGGAGCGGCAGCAGGAGCTCGCGTACGTCCGCGGCGCCCGGATCCACATCGTCTCACTGCCGAGCGGACGCGACCGCGTCGTCGCCCACGGCTTCGCGCCGGCCTGGGCGCCCGACGGGTCGCGCCTCGCCTTCGTCGACCGCGGCTCGTTGTGGTCGGTCGACTCGTACGGCCGGGACAGGCGGCGACTCACCCCGCGCCTGCGCGGCGAGCTCGCGTTTCCGACGTGGTCGGCGGACGGCAGGATGCTCGCGTTCGGACGCACGAGGTCCGAACGCATCGAGCTCTTCACGGTTCGTGCGCGCGGCGGCGGACTGCGGCGGCTCGTCGAGCGCCGGCTCGAGTCGCTGAACCGCATCGAGTGGCTGCCGTCCGGCGAGCTCACCGTCTGCGCCGGCTACCGCGACTCGCGCTGGGCGGTGCGCGCGGGCAGCCGGTTGCGGCGCCTCGGCGACGAGCGGCGCTGCTCGGTCGAGCCGCTTGCGTCCCCGTACCCCGGCCTTCGCCTCGTGCGGCGGCTGGACGCGCGCGGCAACGGCCAGATCGTCGTTGTGAACCGGGCCGGAAGAAGGGTTCGCCGGCTCACGAACGACGTGCCGCTCGACCCGCTCACGCACCTGGACAACTACGGCGCGGTCTGGTCGCCGGACGGCGGCCGGGTGGCGTTCCTCAGCAAGCGGACGCACGGCCGCTGGTATCGCCGAGCGGACGTCTTCGTCGTCCGGACGGACGGCCGCGGCGAGCGGCGCCTGACCTGGAACGCCGACGCGACCGCGCTGCCCGCCTTCTCCCCCGACGGGAAGCTCGTCGCGTTCTCGCGCAACGTCGCAGGGTGCTGCTTCGAGGTCTCGGTCGTGGCGGCGCACGACGGGCGGCGGCGTTGGGTGCTGCGCGGCGTTCGCTCGAGCCTCGCGTGGCGTCCGGGGCCGGTCGCGCGCCTCGCGCCTCGCCCGCTCCCGGGCCGAGCTCCGCCGAAGTACGTCCACCTGGTACGCACCACCTACTACCGGGGCGGCCTCGTGCGGCTCGCCCACGTCCGCCGGTTCTCGCGCCACGCCTACGACCTTGCCGCGATGTCCCCGGATGGAGGACGCGTCTCGCTCGAGGCCTACCCGTACCCCCGCCGCTTCGAGTTCCCGGTTGGCTACCTCGACCTGCGCGCGAACCGCGTGCGCATCCTGACCTGGGGCGCGGGACCCAGGTGGTTCGCCGTCGGCGGCGAGTTCTCACCGGACGGACGGCTCCTGCTCTTCCGGCGCTGGCGGCGGCTGCTCGCGGTCGACGTCGAGACCGGGCGCGTGTCCTTCGTCGCGGACGATCCCTCTCCGTATGCCCCCGGCTGGCTCGCCGACGGGCGCGTCGCGTTCGTCGACCAGCATCGGCGCTTGCTCTTCGTCCGCCCCGGCCGCCGCC